>ERZ894177.3-NODE-3-length-408394-cov-49.7797_pt1 | contig 408394 bp, 373 predicted proteins | sample MGYA00380277_ERZ894177 | MGnify/ENA primary metagenome ERZ894177 (study PRJEB32331, sample SAMN06328428) | human gut metagenome | biome: human gut microbiome; feature: stool | host: Homo sapiens | collected 2014-06-03 ... | reverse complement strand
TGGAAAAAGACGCGGCTGGCTGCCGCGCCTTAAACCGTAATTATTATTGTAGGAGGTGAAGTATGCAGAATTCAACAAATATGCGGATACTGGAATTACTCCGGTTTCTCTATGAGCGGACCGATGAAAACCATCCCGCCACAGTATCTGACATCATTGCCCATCTGAATGGAAAAGGAATTCAGGCAGTGCGGCAGACTGTTTACGCAGATACCAATGCGCTGATCGATGCAGGGATTGATATTGTGGTGGTCAAGAGTACCCAAAACCAATATTTTATGGGAAGCCGCCTGTTTGAGTATCCAGAACTGAAAATGCTGACAGACGCAGTAGCATCCTCGAAGATCATTTCTGCCAAGAAATCCGAGGAACTGGTACAGAAATTATGCTGTCTGACCAGCACACATCAGGCAGAACAGCTTCAAAAATTTGCTGCTTTATCCAGCCGTGTCAAACCGCATAATGAAAAGGTTTACTATATCATTGATAATATCCAAACAGCGATTGGAAACCATCAGCAAATTCGGTTCCAATACTATGAATATACTCAGGAAAAAAAGAAAATCTTGAAGCATGATGGATATTATTATGTCGTAAATCCTTATGCGCTTGAATGGAAAAATGACCATTACTATTTGATTGGATTTTCTCTGAAGCATCAGAAAATTGCTCACTTCCGTGTAGATCGGCTAACAAGTGTAGAAAAACTGGAAACTTACTTTATGCCGATAGAGGGATTTGATGTAGCCTCCTATACAAATAAAATGGTTGATATGTTTACATCGGAGTCATCGAAGGAAGTAACCCTTCTATGTGAAAACGAATTGATGAGAGTAATCATAGATCATTATGGAGAAGATGCCCCTGTTGAGAGATATGATGACGCGCACTTCACAGCAAAAATTGAAGTGAACCCCAGTGGAACTTTTTATGGCTGGATATTCAAATTTAAGGGAAAAATAAAAATTCTATCCCCAAAAGAGTGCATTACAGAAATGCAGCAAATCGCTCAGGAATTTATATAGCGCAAAAGAGGTGTTATTGATTTTTAACACCTCTTTTCAAATGAAATTTTTATCCTTGAAGTGAACAGATGTTCGATATACAATATAAGCAAGATGTTCGCAGTTCGTCGAACAAATGAGAGGTGAATGCTGTGGGCAATATAACTTTTGGATCATTTATAGCCGAGAAACGCAAGGCGCACAAATTCAATTTACGCGATACAGCCAAGCATTTGAATATTGCTTACGGTTATCTGTGTGATATTGAACAAAGCCGCCGTCCTGCACCCAATGGAGATTTTGTGGAACGCATCTCCGCCTTTCTGAATTTGGATAAATCAGAACATGAGTTGCTTTTGGATCTGGCTGCAAAATCACGCAATACAGTATCTGCTGATTTGCCAGACTATATCATGGAAAAAGATATTGTTCGGGCAGCCTTGCGTGTGGCAAAAGAAGTAGACGCTACCGATGAAGAATGGCAGACATTTATGAAAATGCTAAAGGAGCGTAAACGATAGGGGGGAGAGCTTTGTCAATTCCACAAATCCGTACAGAAGCAATCGAGGCGGTAGGGCGAAAAATCCTGATGGAATATGATCCCTCTCTGCTATCCGGGCAACCATGTCCTGTGCCAATCGAAACCATTATCGAGACAAAGTTTGATCTAATCCTGGAGTTTCATACACTAAGAAAAAACCCCAAGATATTAGGGGAAACAATTTTCGATGACGGTGCCGTTGTTTTATATGACCAGATACAGAGACAGTATCGAATGATTGCAGTAAGAGCCGGTACAATCTTAATTGATGAACGGCTTTGTGATCCGTCAAAATTAGGGCGGCTCCGTTTTACCTGTGCCCATGAGCTGGCTCATTGGGTACTACATAAGAAGTTGTACTCCGGTACTGGAGATGTTGCTGCTTATAACGGAAATGTTTCTTCCGACGAAAGTCATGGCATAATTGAGCGTCAGGCGGATACCCTGGCCTCTGCTCTGCTGATGCCTTTACCGCAGATCAAAAAATGTTTTTACCGGCTTAGAATAGGCCGGACAGATGAACAGCTCATTGCTGAAATGGCAAATATTTTTGAGGTTTCCAAGCAAGCAATGCAGATTCGTCTAAAATCCAGGAACCTGATATAACCAAAGGGGGGAATAGAGGGAGGCACTGCCCTCTCTCACTCTCCTCTGCTATGCTATTTTGTACCTAATATGTTCGCAATATTGCGAACAAGGAGGGATGTTCTATGAGAAAAGAAAGTACAACAATCCAAAAATGTAACAGCAGGCTAACAGCTTTGGGGCTTAACAGCGACGCTGCGTTTCATAGAAGTAAGCTGATTCTAAAGATTTACCGTGATGTAGTCTGGGTTCTGAGTGAACGGGCAGAAGAATTACAAGAAACTGCTTGGATTATGGGAGAACAAGATATAGAGTCTGGCCTCTGCTATCTTGAAAATTTTGCACCAGATATTGAACTGCAAGCCTTTGAAGAAAAAGTTTGCTGCCTTGTTCAAAATCAAATGCTGGTCAATATTATTGACCGTGCACTCCTTCGTCTGAAACGGTATCCGGATCGAGGAGAACTTTACTATGAAATTTTGACTAAGCAATTCATCTATCGGTTCAACAGCACAGAGAAAGAATTGCTGGAAGAACTAAATATAGAGCGCAGTGTCTTTTATGACCGAAAACGAGAAGCCATCTATTTATTTTCTGTTTGCTTGTTTGGATATTCTATTCCAGAAGTCCTGGAGGAGCTGCCCCGACTAAATCCCGACTAAATCCCGACAAATCCCCGACCTAATCCCTACTCCCTTCCGACTTCCGACCTGCTATACTTGGTATAGTGGCAGGAATGCACTAAATTGAATACTTTTCTACATAAGGCCCGGCATTAACCGGGCTTTTTTCATTCCTGCTGCAATATGGCGGCAGGAACATGGCTGGAGGTGAAAACACTTCCGGCCTTTTTCTTTGCCCGGTATTAGGAGGCCGGTATGCGCTGGGAGGCGTACATAGCAAAATATCCATGACACCGTTCAAATTCGCTGACTACCAAGAATTTGAACGGAGGAAAGGATATGACGAGAGTATTCATTTGGAAAAATAACAGCCCACAGGAATGGGAGGAAATCAGTTTTTCAGCGTTCAGTAAGGCACGCCGCAATGGTTGCTTTACTGGGCGCTTTTTTGTTGAAACAGTCAAAATGTTCCGTGATGAAGATGACCGCATTATCATGGAATGTTCTCGCAAAGATTTTGAAAAATACCAACAGGAGGACCGCCACAGCCGCTATCTCCAGGAACATGAGAAAAGTCGCTCTATATTCCCGGCTTCCCATGTGGGAGATCGTGACGGCACAGAGGAAGGTTATCAGGATACAGATTTGTTTGTGGATGAATCTGTTGATACTGCGGAACAAGCAATTTGTAATCTTCTTATGGCCGATCTGCACCGTGCTTTGCAGCAGCTGAGTCAGAAAGAACGCTCTTTTATCTTGGATTATTACGGTATGGAAAAGCCAAGTACACTGCAATTAGCCAAAAGATATGGCATTAGTCAGCCCGCAGCTCATAAGCGTCTGAAAAAAATTGAAGAAAAAATAAAAAAGTTGGTTATAGATTTCTAAAAAAAGTGGCAGTAGCAAGTGAGAGGGAAATCCTTTCACTTGCACCTTGACAACCTCATATACGAATCATTAAGTTTGATCCTCTTTGGGCGTAATAGCCGCTACATCAGCGGTATATTTTCTGAGAGCTGCCACTCACATAACAGGCCAACCTATTTTTGCTGTATAGATGAGTTTGCGGTTTATCAGAAATATATCAGGCTGGAATACATCGGATGGCATCCGGTCATGGCATAACAAGGAGGAAAGCTCTCTTACAGCCATAGTCCGAGCGTGATAACAACCGTCGCAGGCCATGGGTAAGACCAAACGAAGTGGAGGTGAAATTCCTGAGAAGCAGGCCAGCCACCTGCGGCTTAATGATTACCCAAATCCCTGGGGTGTCGTGGACAAGTAAGGGATAAAACAGGCGCTAAATTGAAGGAGACTCTGTAATTTGCAGAGCCTCCTTCTTACATAATCAAATCTCAAAACATAGGAGGATGAACATGAAAGAAGATTGGATTTATAAGCGTGGGGATTTATATTATGCCAATTTGAACCCTTATTTTGGATCAGAGCAAGGCGGCACCCGTCCTGTCCTGGTTCTTCAAAACAATGTGGGGAATTTTTTCTGCCCCACCTTGATCGTAGCTCCGCTCACCAGTAAATGGATTAAGAAAAAGGAGCTGCCCACACACTATGCACTGGAGAGCGTTCCAGAGCTTGGACTGAAATCTGTTGTTCTGCTGGAGCAAATTAAAACGATTGATAAAAGGCGTGTTTTATCGTACATTGGGCGCGTATCTCGCGAAGAAATGAGAGCGATTGATGATGCTCTGCAAGTTAGTTTAGATATTCATATTCCGGAGGAAATGGAGGCTCCGTAAGGCCACTTACCGGATAAAGGAGGCGTTTTTATGTTTGAAGCAAGAATTGCGGAATTGAACCGCTTTAATGAACAAAATCCTGTCAGCTATGACAAAAGAACCTATACGGTCGATGAGATTCAGGACATTCTGGGTATCAGTCGTCCCACAGCATATAATCTGGTAAAACAAGGTGTATTCCACAGCGTCAGAGTCGGCGGTCATATCCGCATTTCCAAAAAGAGCTTTGATGACTGGCTGGATCACGCAGATGAATGATTTGTCAAGGATGCCGATCTCCAAATCGACATCCTTAACTTTTTTTCTGCTTTCTCTTACAATGAGGCCATAGCAAGAAAAACTTTATAGAGGAGGCAAAAGCCATGCAAAAACAAAGAGTAAAGACCAGTATGTCTGTACCAGAGATGGGCAAAATGCTTGGGCTTGGTAAAGTAGAATCCTACTGGTTGGTTAAAAAGAACTATTTCAAAACAATTCAAGTGGCCGGACGAATGAGAGTTATGCTGGATAGCTTTGAAGATTGGTATGCCGGCCAGTTCCACTATAAAAAAGTGGATGGTACACCGCCCGGAGAGAAATGGAGGCATACTACGATGTCAGTTCCGGAAATGGCGGATCTTTTGGGGCTGAAATCTGGCACAGCTTATGACCTTGTTAAAAGGGGCTATTTTGAGACGACCTTGATTGATCGAAGAATTCGTATCATTACCAGCAGTTTTGAAGCCTGGTATCAAAAGCAAACTCATTATGTGAAAATCTCAGAAAGGAGCAATGAAAATGGCATCTATCGTGAAGCGTAAAAGCAAATATTCTGTGGTGTATGATTACACAGATGAAAACGGAAAACGCAGACAGCGTTGGGAAACCTTCAGCACAAATGCAGAAGCAAAAAAACGAAAAAAGCAAATTGAGTATGAGCAGGACTCTGGAACCTTCTTTATTCCTACGGCAAAGACCCTGAACGATCTGCTCGATGAATATATGTCCATCTATGGTGTAAATACCTGGGCAATGTCAACATATGAAAGCCGCCGTGGTCTGGCGAGAAACTACATAACTCCTATTATCGGAGATATGTTACTATCCGACATCACTCCAAGGATGATGGATAAGTATTACCGCGATCTGCTCTCTGTGAAAACGGTAAGCGTCAACAACCGCAAACCCACAAGCGAATATCTGACCCCGCATACAGTAAGAGAAATTCACAAGCTACTTCGCAGTGCCTTTAATCAGGCGGTGCGTTGGGAACTAATCAGCCGTAACCCTGTCCTGAATGCGACACTTCCCAAAGAAGAACATAAAGAACGGGATATATGGACTGCCGAAACGCTGAGCAAGGCTATGGAAGTCTGTGATGATCCTATCCTCTCCCTTGCCTTAAATCTGGCGTTCTCCTGCTCTTTACGCATTGGCGAAATGCTGGGCCTTACCTGGGACTGCATTGATATTGCACCACAGAGCATAGAAAATGGTTCAGCTTATATATTCGTCAACAAAGAGCTGCAACGGGTTACACGAGGTGCATTGGACGATTTGAGCGACAAAGGTGTTATTAAGAAGTTTCCACCTTGCATAGCCAGTACCCATACTGCTCTGGTCCTGAAAGAGCCTAAAACCAAAACCAGTATTCGCCGTGTGTACCTGCCGAAAACAGTTGCCTATATGCTGGTAGAGAGAAAAAAAGAAATCGACGAGCTGATGGATCTGTTTGGAGACGAATACATCGACAATAACCTGGTCTTTTGCTCCAGCAATGGCCGTCCGATGGAAAGTCAGGTGATTAACCGTGCTTTCAATAAACTTATCAAAGAAAACGGACTGCCTCATGTTGTGTTCCATTCTCTCCGCCACTCCAGCATCACCTACAAGCTGAAACTCAATGGCGGCGATATGAAATCAGTCCAGGGCGACTCCGGTCATGCTCAGGTTAAAATGGTTGCAGATGTCTACTCTCACATCATCGACGAGGATCGCTGCATAAACGCTCAGCGATTGGAGGAAGCATTTTACTCATCCAAGACTCCTGACCCTGTTGAAGATACAGAGCCTAAAACTGCGGATACTGCCGTCACTGAAAGTGATGAAAGTGATGCAGTGAAGATACTGGAACTGCTTAAAAATCCCGAAACTACCGCACTGCTCAAGCAGCTGGCAAAGGCTTTATAAAGTCCCCCCATCAGAAGAACGCCTCTCACTTTGTGAGAGGTTTTCTTCGTTTGAACCACTTTGCACAGTGACCAAACACTTTTTTTGTTAGCAAGGTTCTGAAGGCATTTTTGAGCGATGTTAGCAAATTCGCGATTTTGTTTGCAACTTCCTCTAATTTCTGCTAACAAATGTTTGCAAGTTCCTTTGGTAAAAATCGAACCTCTGACTTACCGCCTTTCTTAGCAAAAGGCCAAATCTCGTTAGCAAATGTTAGCAAACCAAGGTTTTTTTTCAAAAAAGCCACAAAAGCCGCAGAAATAAGAAAAGCCGAAAACCCTGATAAATCAAAGGTTTTCGGCGTGTTTGCTGGCGTCCCTGGCGGGATTCGAACCCACGGCCTTTCGCTTAGGAGGCGAACGCTCTATCCTGCTGAGCTACAGAGACATCTATTCAATTAAAAATGGTAACAATCACTTTTCATCGTAAGGCGGCCGGTAGAGCATAACCTTAGGAGGGGGCTGTTATATCCATTTAACTAAGGAGGCGTATATGCTTTTTGACGCTCAATATTTTATCAAATAAGCTCTCCAAAGTCAAGAAGAATCGGTTCGGGCAGAACAATATAAAAACTTTTGGGATAATTGCCTGTTTTACATGGTATCATACATACAAATACACTTGAAATATTTACATTTATGTTATAAAATAATCAGTGGTGCAAGCGTAAAAAGCTGGCAAATTCAACTTTTGAAAGGACGATCAAAATGAGCGCACTTAACAAAAAGTCAGTTAAGGATATCGACGTTTCCGGCAAGAGAGTGCTGGTACGCTGCGATTTCAATGTCCCGCTCCAGGACGGCAAAATCACCTCGGACAAGAGAATTGTTGCCTCCCTCCCCACTATCAAATATCTTATCGATCATCACGCAAAGGTTATTCTTTGCTCCCATCTGGGCAGACCCAAGGGCGAGTTCAAGCCCGAGTTCTCCCTTGCTCCCGTAGCCGCAAGACTCTCCGAGCTTCTCGGTCAGGATGTCAAGATGGCTAAGGACGTTATCGGCGACAGCGCAAAAGAGCTTGCCGCTAATCTCAAGGACGGCGAAGTCATGCTCCTTGAGAACGTGCGTTTCCACGCAGAAGAGACCAAGAACGATCCCGCATTCTCGAAGGCTCTCGCCTCCCTTGCGGATATCTATGTAAACGACGCTTTCGGTTCGGCTCACAGAGCTCACTCCTCCACGACCGGCGTTGCCGACTATCTGCCGGCAGTCTGCGGCTTCCTCATCCAGAAGGAGATCGAGTTCATGGGCGGCGCTCTTGAGAATCCGAAGAGACCCCTCGTCGCTATCCTCGGCGGCGCAAAGGTCTCCGACAAGATCGGCGTCATCAACAACCTCCTCGATAAGGTCGATACCCTTATCGTCGGCGGCGGCATGGCTTATACTTTCTTCGTCGCCAAGGGCTACCATGTCGGCACCTCCCTGTTCGAGGCCGATAAGGTTGAGCTTGCAAAGGAAATGATGCAGAAGGCAGTTGACAAGGGCGTCAAGTTCCTTCTCCCCATCGACAACGTTATCAGCAACGAGTTTGCCGAGAACGCTGAGTACAAGACCATCAACTCCGACGAGTTCCCGGACGGCTGGATGGGCATGGACATCGGTCCCAAGACCCGCGAGCTGTTCGCAAACGCCATAAAGGGCAGCGGAACCGTTATCTGGAACGGCCCGATGGGCGTTGCTGAGTGGGATCACTTCGCAGGCGGCACCATTGCCGTTGCAACCGCTGTTGCTGACAGCGGCGCTATCTCCATCATCGGCGGCGGCGACTCCGCAGCTGCTGTTCAGAAGCTCGGCTTCGCCGACAAGATGAGCCACATCTCCACCGGCGGCGGCGCATCTCTCGAGTTCCTCGAGGGCAAGGAGCTGCCCGGCATCGCTGCGCTCAACGACAAATAATTATCTGCAAATTTTAAGCCCGCGGGCGGCAAACCCGCGGGATTTTTCAGGAAGAAAGGAAGTTTCAGAATGAATAAGCAGCTCAGAAAACCCGTTATCGCGGGCAACTGGAAAATGAACAACACTCCCGCAGAGGCTACCGCTCTCATCGAGGCTCTCAAGCCCCTTGTAAAGGACGCCGACTGCGAGGTCGTCTGCTGTGTCCCCTATATCGATCTCTATGCGGCTCTTGAGGCTGCAAAGGGCAGCAACATACAGATAGGCGCCGAGAACTGCCACTGGGCAGAGAAAGGTGCATTCACCGGCGAAGTCAGCGCGAAGATGCTCAAGGCAGCAGGCGTGCCCTATGTTATCATAGGCCACAGCGAGCGCAGACAGTATTTCGGCGAGACCGATGTCACCGTTCGCAACCGCGTCAGAGCCGCTCTCAACGAGGGTCTGAAAGTTATCCTCTGCGTCGGCGAAGTCCTCTCCGAGCGCAAGGACGGCATCACCTCTCAGATAGTCAGCGCGCAGACCGAGATAGCTCTCGGCGGCGTATCCGCTGACGAGCTCAAGAACATCGTCATCGCCTATGAGCCCGTCTGGGCTATCGGCACAGGCGAGACCGCAACTCCCGAGCAGGCAAACGAGGTCTGTGCCGTTATCCGCTCTCTTATCGAGAGACTTTACGGCAAGGATGCCGCGGACGCTATCGTTGTCCAGTACGGCGGATCGATGAACGACAAGAACGCCGCAGAGCTGCTCGCTCAGCCCGATGTCGACGGCGGTCTTATCGGCGGAGCTTCGCTCGTCGCAGAGAAGTTCACCGCTATAGTCAACGCCGCAAGCGCAAAATAAACAAGATTTGCCGCCGGTCGGTCACATGCCGAACCGGCGGTAATTGAAAGGAAAGTTAAAATGAGTAAAAAGCCTGTGCTTCTTTGCATCATGGACGGCTTTGGCAAGAATCCCGACACCTACGGCAACGCTATCGCCGCGGCGAAGAAGCCGAATCTTGACAGAATATTCGCGGAAAATCCGATGACATATATCGGCGCATCGGGTCTCGATGTCGGTCTGCCCGACGGACAGATGGGCAACAGCGAGGTCGGTCACACCAATATCGGCGCGGGCCGCGTTGTTTATCAGGAGCTCGTGCGCATAACCAAAGCTATCGAGGACGGCTCGTTCTTCAAGAATCCCGCTCTCGTTGACGCCATGGAGAACTGCAAGAAGAACAACTCCGCGCTTCATCTCGCAGGTCTGCTCTCAAACGGCGGCGTTCACAGCCACAACACCCACCTCTATGCACTGCTGAAGATGGCAAAAGATTTCGGCATCGAAAAAGTTTTTGTCCACTGCCTCATGGACGGACGCGATGTCTCCACAACCTCCGGCAAAGGCTTCATCGAGGAGCTTGAGCAGAAGATGAAGGAGATAGGCGTGGGCAAGATAGCTACCGTCGAGGGACGCTACTACGCCATGGACAGAGAGCGCAAGTTCGACCGAGTCGAAAAGACCTATCGCGCCATGACGAGCCTTGATGCTCCGAAGTTCGACGACGCAGCCGCGATGATGGAGAAGTCATATGCCGACGGCGTGACCGACGAGTTCATCGTCCCCTGCGTCAGCAAGGATGCCGAGCCCGTCAAGGACGGAGACAGCATCGTGTTCTTCAACTTCCGTCCCGACAGAGCGCGTGAAATCACCAGAGCCTTTGTCGATCCCGATTTTGACGGCTTCAAGCGCGAGAAAGAGCCTAAAGTTTTCTATGTCTGCATGACTCAGTATGAGGCGGAGATGCCCAACGTCGAAGTGGCTTTCAAGCCCGAGAGAATAGACATGCCTCTGGGCGAGGTATTCAGCAAGGCGGGTCTTCGCCAGCTGAGAATCGCCGAGTTCACAAAATATGCTCATGTCACATTCTTCTTCAACGGCGGCGAAGAGACTGTCTATGAGGGCGAGGACAGAATCCTCATCGACTCCCCCGATGTCGCGACCTATGACCTCAAGCCCGAGATGAGCGCATACGAAGTCACCGACACGCTTGTCAATAAGATCAACGAGGACATCTACGATGCGATAATCCTCAACTTCGCAAACTGCGACATGGTCGGCCACACCGGCGTGTTCGATGCAGCCGTCAAGGCTGTTGAGGCGGTCGACGCCTGCGTCGGCAGACTCGTTGACCTCGTCGCTTCCAAGGGCGGCGTAACGCTCATCACTGCGGATCACGGCAACGCGGACCGCATGATAGGCGACGACGGCAAGCCCTTCACCCCGCACACGACGAACCCCGTTCCGTTCGTTGTTGTCGGCTATCCCTGCAAGCTCCGCGAGGGCGGCAAGCTCGGCGATATCGCGCCGACCATGCTCGAGATAATGCATCTCCCCCAGCCCGAGCAGATGACAGGCAAGAGCTTAATAGTAAAATAACGGACTGCCGCATTCAGCGCAGACTAAAGAGCAAAAAGCAAAGGTCATATTTCACACGATTGACAATGTGGAATATGACCTTTATTTTGTTGTCGCTCTTTTAAAGATTTATATCTTTATCTGTCTATAGGCGATATACTCGCGGTCGTATGTGTAGGTTATGTGCAGCACCCCGCCGCGCTCGGTTATCGCGGGGTAGGAGAACTCGCCGCCCTCCCTGTCCTCAAGGCGCATGAGCAAATTGAACGTCTCGCCGCCGTCCTCGGAGACGAGCAGATCGAGCGGCGAACGGCCGCCCCAGTTCTTTTTGACCGGGTTGCAGACGAGATAAATCTTCCCGTTCCCGGCGAGCACAAGATCGATGCCGCTGTTGTTGTTCGGCATCTTCGTGCGGTAAGCTATGCACCATGTCTCACCCTCGTCGGACGAATCGCTGCGGTATATCCTGCCACGCGAGGTTCTTGTGAGCATATGCACATTGCCGTCCTCGCTCTGCCACAGGGTCGGCTGAATCATCGGGACATAAAAGCCTCTGAGTGCCTTTGTCGGCACGGTGCGCATGCGCTTCCATGTGCGGCAGTCGTCGTCCGAGATATCAACAAAGCAGACCCAGAGCGTATTTCTTTCGTCCGAGGCAGGCGCTATGACCCTGCCGCTTCTGAGCCTTATCGGCTTGTTCTTGACAGGTCCTCTGCCGCCGCCTATATCGCCCGGCACAAGCTCGGCAGGCTCGCTCCAATCGACTCCGTTATCCGAGAGCGAAAAATATGTTTTCCACATCGGTATCTTCTTGCCGACTTTGAAAAAGAGCATTATCTTCCCATCCGCACGTCGGAAAAGCACCGGGTTCCAGTGCGGGATATTTCTGTCCGCGCTGACCCTGACCGGCTCGCTCCATCCGCCTTCGCTGCGCACGCTCGTCAGGATATCGACATCGTCGGCGCTCTCTTTTGTGCCCGCGAACCATGCGGCGACAACTCTGCCGTCGTCCAGCGGCAGAACGGTCGAGGCATGGCAAGAATCAGTCGGCTTGTTTTCAAATATAAATTCCTTCAAAATTTCCAAAGCTTATCCCTTACCTTAACTTTTGTTGTTATCATTATAGAATCCCGCAGCCCGGAATGTCAACTTCGGGTCGCAAATTTCAACTCATTTTCAAACAATATATTTCGCACATCGAACCATTTCTGCAAATTACATTTAATTTTCTAAATTTTTCTCTCAATCATTGACAGTATTGCCATTAAATGGTACAATGGAGTCGAAATAGGGTATAGGTCAAATATAGGAGGTCTTTAAAAATGGAATCATTGGGTATCGTCAGGAAGATTGACGAGACCGGACGCATCGTGCTGCCAAAGGATTTCAGGCGCAGGCTCGCGCTTGAGCCCAACGCGGACGCGGTGGAGCTTTTTGCGGACGGAGATCAGATCATTATCCGCAAATATGCCGCGCGCTGTATATTCTGCGGCTCGTCAGACAACACGATCGAGTTTTCCGGCAAGAGAGTCTGCCGAGACTGCTCTTCGAGACTCAGCGAAGTCATTCGACTGCAGAGCAAATAATAACGCAAAGAGAAAAATCCGCCGAATGTTTTTTCGGCGGATTTTTTATATTCTTTTTACAGCTTCTCTATCGCTTCGACGGCGTCTTTTACATACTTGTCGCCGACAAGCTCCGCCGCTCCCTCGTCAACGAGCTTCGCGGTCTTTTCTTCCATCGGGATTCTGCCGAGCACGGGCACGCCGAGCTCCTTGGCGGTCTCGTCGATGTGGCTCTCGCCGAACACCTTTATCTGCCTGCCGCAGTCCGGGCAGAGAACATAGCTCATGTTCTCGACCAGTCCGAGCACGGGGATGTTCATCATCTTTGCCATGTTGAAAGCCTTTTTGACTATCATCGTGACAAGATCCTGCGGTGTCGTGACGATAATTATTCCGTCGACGGGCAGGCTCTGGAAAACGGTCAGCGGCACATCGCCGGTTCCGGGAGGCATATCAACGAACATGTAGTCGACATCACCCCAGACGACCTCCGACCAGAACTGCTGGATAACACCGGCAATGACAGGGCCGCGCCAGACTACCGGCGCATCCTCTTTTTCGAGCAGGAGATTAACTGACATTATTTTTATCCCGGTCTTGCTCTCCATGGGCAGAAGTCCGCGCTCGTCGCCGACGGCGTTGCCGTGGAGACCGAACGACTTCGGTATGGACGGTCCGGTGACATCGGCGTCCATTATAGCGGTCGCGTGTCCGCGCGCCTGCATAGCAGAAGCGAGCAGGCTCGTCACAAGGGACTTGCCGACGCCGCCCTTTCCGCTGACTACGCCGATAACTTTTTTTACGTTGCTGAACTGACCGCACGGAACGTGCAGGTCTTTTTCAGAGCACTTTGATGAGCATGTTGAGCAATCGTGGGTGCATCCTTCACTCATTTTAAAACTTCCTTTCGGTTATATATCTATAGTATATGTTATTTTGCTATGATCTTTTCAACGACCCAGAGTATGCCGTAGATAATTGGCTGATGGGCTATATATATCACAAGTGCGTGGCGCCCGAGAAAGCACAGAGCCTTTGAGCGTTGGCGATAAGTGAACGCGGGGAATCTGCCGTTCGTCGCATATACGCCGACAAATGTGCCGGTCAGGAACATAAACAAATGCGGCAGCAGCGGGAAATAATCCGCCGAATGAAACGAGGAGTTGAAAAATCCGAGCGGCATGAAGTAGTTGGTTCTGTAGAGCACGGCGGGCAGATCAAATGTCTTGAGTCCCGCTATGCCGACATAGCCCGCCGACACGCCGTAGGTGAAAATATATATTGCTATACATATTATAATGCCTACTATGGGGTTTATCTTATCGAGTCCCGTGCGCAGCGCCGAGAAGATGAGCATCGACAGCGAGAGCAGATGGAGGATACCGAAATATATCTCCGCGCCCTCGAAGTGCATCATCGGCATGATAACAGCCGTCACGACGGTCAGCGCGAGCGCGACGCATAAAAGGCGCACGCCTCGTTTAGTATTATTGTGAGACAGGCGCGAGGATATGCCGGATATGACTATAAACAGTGCCGCAAAAAACGGCTCTGCAGGGGTGAAGAAATCGAGCAGCTTTGTGCCTATTGCAATGTTGAAGAACTCGGACATACTGTAAAACGCATGATAGAACACCATGCAGAAAACGGCAAGCCCGCGAAGCTCGTCGAGCAGATATATTCTTTTCTTTCCGGCTGCCACGGCGCACCTCCCTGTATTCGGTAATGTATATTCTATCACAACCGCTCTATTTTGCAAGCCTTTCTTGACAACAGACGGGTTTTCGCCGTATAATTTTATAGTATGTCAATACGACTTCAAATAAAACGGCAAAGGATGGGCTCAGCATGAAAGACACCTATGAATCCCCGCTCAACTCCCGCTACGCGAGCGACCGAATGAAATATATCTTCTCGCCGGACTTCAAATTCAGAACATGGCGCAGGCTCTGGATAGCTCTCGCAGAGAGCGAAAAGGAGCTCGGGCTCAATATAACGGACGAGCAGATAGCCGAACTCAAGGCACACAAGGACGACATAAACTATGATGTCGCCGCCGCCCGCGAAAAAGAAGTCCGCCACGATGTTATGTCCCATGTTTACGCCTACGGAGTGCAGTGCCCGCACGCAAAGCCGATAATCCACCTCGGCGCAACCTCCTGCTATGTCGGCGACAACACCGATGTTATTATCATGCGCGAGGCGATGCTGCTCATCCGCAAGGAGCTTGTCAATCTGCTCAATGTTCTCGCGAAATTTGCCGTTGAATATAAGGACATGCCCTGCCTCGCCTTCACTCATTTCCAGCCCGCTCAACCCACGACGGTCGGCAAGCGCGCCGCGCTCTGGCTCAATGAATTCCTCATGGACTTCCAGAACCTCGAGTTCCAGCTCTCACAGCTCAAATTACTCGGCTCAAAAGGCACGACCGGCACGCAGGCGTCGTTCATGGAGCTTTTTGACAACGACACCGACAAAGTCAAGGCCCTCGACAAGATGATAGCCGAGAAGATGGGCTTTGACAGCTGTTTTGCGGTCTCCGGTCAGACATATTCGAGAAAGCTCGACTATCAGATGCTGACCGTTCTCTGCGGCATAGCGATGTCGGCGACGAAGTTCTCCAATGATATCCGCCTGCTCCAGCACATGAAGGAGATAGAAGAGCCGTTCGAGAAGCATCAGATCGGCTCATCGGCGATGGCATATAAGCGCAACCCGATGAGAAGCGAGCGCATAGCCTCGCTCTCGCGATATATCATAGCGGACATACAGAACACAGCGATGACCTCCGGCGCGCAGTGGTTCGAGCGCACGCTCGACGACTCGGCGAACAAGCGCCTGAGCGTTCCCGAGGCGTTCCTCGCCGCCGACGCGGTGCTCGACCTGTGCATCAATGTTGCGGACGGACTCGTGGTATATCCGAAGATGATAGAGAAGCACCTGCTCGAAGAGCTGCCGTTCATGGCGACCGAAAACATCATGATGGAGGCGGTCAAGCGCGGCGGGGACAGGCAGGAGCTGCACGAAAAAATCCGTGTTCACTCAATGGACGCCGGCAGAGTCGTCAAGGTCGAGGGCGGCAAAAACGATCTGCTCGACAGGATAGCCGCAGACAGCGCATTCGGCGTAACGCGCGAGGAGCTTGAGGGCATAATGAAGCCCGAAAACTTCGTCGGCCGCGCTCCCCAGCAGACCCAGGAATTCGTAGACAATGAGATTCAGCCGATACTTGACAAGTACTCCGACCTACTCGGACTTGATGTGGAAATAAAGGTGTAAAAAAATGGAAAAATTAAAGGCAATATTCAAAAAGATAGTCAACAAAGAAACAATACTCTATATCGTCTTTGGCGTGCTGACGACGCTCGTCAACTTCGTCGCATTCAAGCTGTTCACAATGGTGTTCGACAAACTCGTATCATCTCAGCTCGGCGTTCACATCTCGAATGTCCTCGCGTGGATATTCGCGGTCGCGTTCGCCTATGTCACGAACAAGCTGTTCGTCTTTGAGAGCAAGAGCTGGGAGGGCAAGGTGCTCGCAAAAGAGATTCCGTCGTTCGTCGCAGCGAGACTCTTCTCCCTCGGCGTCGAGGAGCTCGGACTCATTATCTTCGTAAACTTCCTGCACTTCGACAGCAAGGTTTTCCACATCCCGCTGATAAACTTCGACCTCAGCGGCGAAATGACTGCAAAAATAATCCTTGCGGTCGTCGTGGTCATCCTCAACTACTTCTTCAGCAAGCTCATCATCTTCAAAAAGAAGAAAGCTCCCGAGCAGGAAAAGGCAGAATAAATCAAAAATAGCAGTATGAATCTCCCGTCAGACACACGGCGGGAGATTTTTTCGGCAAATCCGAACTTTTTATGTAAAAAGGCTTGCAATTTCTGAAAAAGTGTGTATAATATAATAACGCACTGAGGAACAGAATATATCGCGGAGTAGAGCAGTTGGTAGCTCGTCGGGCTCATAACCCGGAGGTCGCAGGTTCAAGTCCTGCCTCCGCAACCAGAAAAAGCACTTGCAAAAGCAAGTGCTTTTTGTTTTTTCATTGAAACTTGCCATTACGAGCAAATAAAGCGGCCGAGTTTCAGATGTAAAATGTTTGCGGCGCAGAAATGTTCTTGCCATTCTATACAGCGTCGCTCTTCATATCTAACGCAAACCCCGCTTCTTTCGAAGCGGGGCTGATTTTATTTTACTTTGTTCTTCCCAGTTATCCTGAACGTAAGCTCAATCATCGTTATCATCAGGACGAAGAAAAAGATTAGATATATCGGCATTATTTTAAAGCTTATCGAGTTGCCGAGCAGCCCGAACAGCGGGGGAACGAATGTCGAGCCGACATAGGCGCTCGCCATCTGTATTCCGATTATCGCGCCGGAGTTTTCCGCCCCAAAGTTGTTCGGCGTGGAGTGGATAATGCACGGATATATCGGCGCGCAGCCGAGACCTATCACAACGAATGCCGCGGCGGCGAGTATATACGAGCTGACCGGGACGAACAGGCAGCATACGCCGCATATAAGTATGGACGTTCCGATAATTATCATCCTGCGGTCGCCGAGCTTATCCGTGATAAAGCCGCTTATGAACCGCCCGACGGTGATGCCTATATAAAACAGCGATGCGAATGTTGCCGCGCGCTCTGCGGATATGCCCTTTACTTCAACGAAATATGTGCTCGCCCACTGCATGGCGGTCGTTTCTGCTGCGCAGTAGGCAAAAAAGCCTGTGAGCAGAAACGGCACTCCCTTTATTTTCAGCGCGCCGACGAGTCCGACGCTCTTTTTCTCCGTCTCGTCCGCCGCCTTGTTGACTTTCCACACCGGCAGGGTCACGAGCAGGAGTATCGCTATCGCGAGCTGTATCGCGCCGACAATGCGGCAGCCGCTGTTCCATGTTCTGTTTGTCAGCGCATAGCCCATGATGAACGGGCTGACTATCGTTCCGACGCCCCAGAAGCTGTGCAGCCAGCTCATGTGCTTCGCCTTGTAGTGCAGGGCGACATAGTTGTTGAGCGCCGCGTCTATCGCGCCCGCTCCGAGCCCGTAAGGCACGGCGAAAACAATAAGCATCCAGAAGCGGCTCGAAAAAGAGAAACCGAACATCGCGATGACCGTCAGGAACACGCTCATCACCGTGACTATCCGCGTGCCGAGCTTCCTGTTGAGCCTATCTGACATCAGACTCGACACAATCGTTCCGCCGGATATGGCCATGGATACGATGCCCATATATGATATCGGCACGCCGAGCTCAAGATGCATGACCGGCCAGCCCGAGCCGAGAAGCGAATCGGGCAGTCCGAGGCTGATAAAGGCGATATAGATAAGCGCGAGCAAAAACGAATACATTCGGGTTCTCCTTGTCTGCACGGCGCGGTGCCGCATGAAATCATACAACTTATAACATAAATAGATATTTCTGTCAATAAGATGTGCGTATGCATTGTTTCACACCGCGAGGGAGATTCTATATTATTTTATCAGCGAGAACACGAACACGACTATTCCGAGCACGACGAGGACAATGCCCGTTGCGCGGTTGAGGGTCTTGGGCTGAGCTTTGTTCGCTAACACTGCGGCGATGCGCGCCCAGATGAGCGTGAACACGACACACAAGATAAGCACAGTCATGTCGGGCATTCCGCCTATCGCAAAATGCGATATCGCGCCGGTTAGCGCGGTAAATGTCATGATAAACACGCTCGTGCCGACTGCGGTTTTCAGCTCATAGCCGAGCACTGTGGTGAGAATAAGCAGCATCATCATGCCGCCGCCCGCACCGACGAATCCGCAGATGAGACCGATTATCGTTCCGCAGATAACGGACTGTATCGCACGCTTTTTCGCCGGGACTTTTTCCATTGCCTCTTTCGTCGTCATGACCGGGCGGACGATGAATTTTATTCCGAGCAGGAATGTCATTATGACCGAGAAGCTGCCCATCGTTGCCGACGGGAGCAGGCTCGCGAGATAGCTGCCGACGACTGTGAACGCGAGGACGGTCGCCATCATAATGAGTCCGTTTTTTATATCGAGGTTCTTTTTCTTGCCGTATGTATACGCCGAGACGGCGCTCGCGAGCACATCTGAGGCGAGCGCGATGCCGACCGCCATATACGGATCCATTCCGAGGAAAGTTATGAGCATCGGGCTTATGACCGCCGCCGCGCTCATGCCGGCAAAGCCCGTGCCGAGTCCCGCGCCCATTCCGGCAAAGAATGTTACAAGTACTGTTATAAATATTTTCATTTCTCTCACCCTTTGAGCATCTCATCGAGATTGCGGTCTATAATCCCGACCGTCTCGGTGAAGTTCTTTTTCATTTCGTCCGTCGTGTTTTCAAACAGCATATCGAAAAACGACTGCTGGAGCTGCCTCCCGCGCCCGACTATCGGCTGAGCCTTTTCGGTCAGCGAGAGGCGTATTTTTCTTCTGTCGCCCTCGATATTCGTGCGCTCAATATAGCCGTCTTTTGCAAGCTTTTCGACATTGACGGAGACGAGATTCGCCTTTATCTTTCTGACATTGACTATGTCGCCTGCGGTGCTGTAATCCGGGTTGTTCGCGAGAAACATCAGAATATCAAACGCCGTCTGCGGTATATTCAGCTCACGGCAGAGCGGCTTGCAGACTGCGTTATACGCCGCCGCCAGTTTCTTCGGGAAGTCGACTCCCATGTTCATACCATCATCTCACTTCAAATTTAGACAGTTCATTTTTGAAGCATTATAATCCAATACAGCGCATTTGTCAACAGAAATATTCTAAGATTGTCAAGGCTTAAAATGCGAAAGCATATAAAAATCGGTACAGCAAATTAGCTTTAAAATATGCCAACACAAAAGCAAAAACCTACTCAACGAAAAAGTTGAGCAGGTTTCATTGCTTTATAATCACTCGCAAAAGCGGGATTATTTCTTCTTTCTTCCCTTTTTCTCAGTATATTCATTGCCCTTGACTCCGGGATTGACGAGCTTGAGCTTGCGCCTCTGGCGGCGCTTGTAATTTTCGTAGACAAACAGCGCAATATAACCGACAACGAGAATGGCGACTATAGATGCGATAATTTTAAATACAGTGCTCGAAGCGACTTTCTTTATCGTTGCGCCTATGAACAGCAGAACATTTCTCGACACATCCTCGGACGCGACGAGCTTTATCCGCGCTATCTCCTCGCCGGCATAGAGCACACGAGCCTCGCATATCTCCTGACCCTTTTTGACCGGCGCGTCAACGCTTTTCGGCACGGTCTCGGGCACGGGCTCGATAAGCACGCTTCCGGCGTCAGCCCCTGTCGGGACGAGAGCCAGCACTTCTTCGCCGGGGACGAGCGAAATATGATCGGTTCTGAATGAGAGCTTGAGCGGAACTTCGGTTATTATCTGAGTCGGGCTCGCTATCGACTTTAATTCGATGTGGTTGAACACCCAGTTGAACATCCTGCGGCAGTCGACAAACGCGCAGTTTTCGAGCGGCTCATCGTCGTCGATATTCTGCATCGGCGCGTTCATTATCACGCACAGATAGTTGTAGCCGTTGCCGGTGCCCTTTGATATGACGCAGCGTCCGGCGTTGTCGGTCGAGCCGGTCTTGATACCCACGGCGTAGGGCGAATAATAGTCGGCATATGCCTTGTTCATGAGATTATTCGTATTGCGCAGTGTGCGCTCCTCGCTCTTGTTTGTGGCGGGGACTTTATATATTGTAGTCGAAGTTATCTCCGAAAAATACGGCAGGGTCAGCGCGTGCTTTGTTATCGTCATCAGGTCGCGCGCGGTGGTGTAGTGGTTCGGGTCGTCGAGCCCGTGGACATTCGCAAAGTGCGTATTCTTGCAGCCGAGAGCCGCCGCCTTGTCGTTCATCATCTTGACAAAGCCCTCGATAGAGCCGCCGACGTGCATCGCAAGAACATTCGCCGCATCGTTGCCGCTTCGCACAAGCAGGCAGTAGAGCAGATTCTTTATGCTCATCTTCTCGCCCGGCTCAAGCCCGACTATCGAGCTTCCTGTGCCGTCGAGCAGGTGGATAGCCTCGTAGCTCGCCTCGACTTCTTCATCGAGATCCTTGCAGTTTTCGAGCACGACGGTGGCGGTCATTATTTTAGTCAGTGATGCGGGAGCCGCCTGCTTGTCCGCATTCTTTTCGAAAATAACCGTGTCATTGTCGAGGTTGACGAGCAGATAAATCTGGGCATAAATAGGATTATCTCCGCTGTCTGTCAAACTTTTCTCGTATACCGCGTTATAATTCGCGTAGGCAGGCATGGTGCAGAGCACCGACGCGATAAGAATAAAACAAAATAAAATTTTTATGAGTTTTTTCATAGACAGTCACCGCCGAATGTTGTATTATATATATAAACGATAGAAGACAACTTTGTCCTGACACTAATTGATTATACCAGTTTCAGGCTGTAAAATAAAGTAATAAAACGGATTTTGTTTATCAGGGGGATTAAAAATCATGCTTTATGTTACGGGAGACACCCACGGAGATTATGAGCGATTCACATCTTCCGCGCTCAAAAAACTGAAAAAGGGCGATACGCTCTTTATCTGCGGCGATTTCGGATTCATCTGGGACGGCTCGAAGAACGAAGAGAAGCTGCTCAAAAAGATAGGCAAGCTCAAATACAATGTATGCTTTATCGACGGCACGCACGAGAATTTCGAAAGACTCAGAAGCTACGAGGTCTCGGAGTTCAAGGGCGGAAAAGTCCATCACATCACCGGCAACCTCTATCATCTCATGCGCGGTCAGACTTACGACTTCGACGGCGTGAGCGTCTTTGCAATGGGCGGCGGCGAGAGCCCGGATATAGATATCCGCTCCGATTTCAACTCCTGGTCGGGCGACGAGATACCCACCGAAGCGGAGCTGACCGAGGGCGCACAGAATCTAAAGAGGCTCGGCAACAAAGTTGATATTATAATCACCCACGAGCCGCCGATGAAGATAAAAGGTTTCCTCAGGCTCAAGGACAAGGAGCCCGTGCGCGTGACGGGACTCAATACATATTTCGAGGAGCTCGGCGCGGCATGCGAATACAAGCACTGGTTCTTCGGCTCGATGCATATCGACAAGTTCATCTCCTCGTCCCACATCGCGGTGTTCCAGCACATAATCAACGCAGAGACCTGCGAGATTGCAAAATAATTATAATACAGTCACACAGCGGCTCTCGGATTCATTTCTGAGAGCTGTTTTTATGCTTTTTGACATCATTTTTACTTTTCCAGATGCAAATAATCTAAAACAGCAACAAAATTACAAAAGATATGATATTATATAGGCGGAAAGAAAAATTTCACAGGAGGTGTTTTATGAACATCAAAAGACTTTTAGCCGTCATTCTCGCAGTTCTGGCGCTCTTGTCATTTGTTGGATGCAATGTAAAAAAAGACACGGGCAAAGAGCCTCTCAACGCCGCAGGAGGGAAAGCAGACGAAGCCATGTCGGAAAATCAGCCCGAAAGCACCGACGCGCAGGCAAGCGACACGGCAAGCGAAGCCGCCGGCAATGAAGCCTCTTCGTCCGGCACCGCCGAAACTGCAAAAGAAACGCAGAAGCCGACCGCCGCGGCGACCGCAAGGCCGAACAAGCCCGACGTAAAGAAGTCAAAATATTTCCTCGGCACCGACCTTGACGGATGGTACAACTGGGCGCTTGCCGGAAAAGGTTATAATGAAGGCGCAAATTATATCAAGGTCTGGACAGAGGAATTTGATTCTCACGACAACCTTGTAAAGCGCGTATCATACAAAACTCTTGACGGAGAAAGCATTCCCTCCATTACAACGACATACGAATATACCTATAACAGCAACGGCACCGTAAAAGAGATCCGCACCGACGGCGGCAACGGCTACATATACAGCTATGAATACGACTCTGCGAAGAGGATCACCAAAATCTCCGTTGTTGAGCCTATATCCGGCGACACTATGAACTCGTACAAGTTCACATATAACAAAAGCGGAAAGCTCATCGAAGTTGACAGCGGCAGGGTTGCCGGCATGGACGGCACCGAATACAAAATCACCGTTTCGTATGACGGCAGCGGAAGAGTCTCAAAGAAAGAGAAAGTTTATTCCGGCGGTCTTGTAAAATCGTACAAATACGAATACAACAGCCGTAACGACATCTCCCGCAAGACCGAGGAAGTCAAGCAGTCGGATGACTATTTGAAGAATGTGACCGACTACAAATATGACGAAAACGGCGCGCTTATAAAGCTGACGGTGAAAAGCTCGGACGGCTCTTCGCAGGAATCCGTATACACCAACGACAAATACGGAAATCCCGTCAACATAAAGGTCACAAAAACCGCAAACGGCAAAACCGTAAGCTCGCATACTTATCCCTATACATATAAGTACGAATCCAATCGGATAACCGTGACCGAGCACGACGGCAGCAAAAAGATATACGAGTATCATAAGAATCAGAGCATTATGCTGAACGATTCGCGCATATTCTGATATTTTACAAAACAGAGATCCCGGCTTCGCGCCGGGATTTTTTCTGCTTTGCGAATCAAAAAGTTAAAATTCGCACATTTTTTATAAAAAGTGTGCTATTATATAGACGAGAAAAACTTTCAGGGGAGGTATTCCATGAAACTCAAGAGAATTTTTGCAGCCGTTCTGGCGGCGGCGATGCTGCTGTCGTTTGCGGGATGCGCGAACAAGGACACTCAGGGCGACTCTTCCGAGCCTGCGGGAGAGCAAACGACCGAGGAGCGAACCACCGAGCCTCAGACTAATGAGGACGGCAGTCTCGTCAAGCCGAAAAACGCCGTCTCGGTCTCCGACGATGTGAAGATCAAGACCTACAGCGGCACTTCGCTCATTGAAATCGGCAACCGCGTCATGGAGCCCTACGGCAACGCGTATAAAAACATGAAAGCCTACGCCGACGCGCTCAACCGCCTCAAGGCGGAGATGCCGAACACCAAAGCCTACTGCCTCATGGCGCCGACCGCCATTGAATTCTACGCCCCGAGCAAATATAACACCGGCGTGTCGAAGTCGCAGTACGAGGGCATGTGCTACATCTACGAGCAGTTAAAGGACATAACGCCCGTCAACGCCTATGCCGAGATGGCGGCACACACTGACGAATATCTCTATTTCAGAAGCGACCACCACTGGACCACCCTCGGCGCGTACTATGCCTATCGTACATTCGCCAAGGTTGCAGGGTTCACGCCCGTTGACAAAAATACTCTCCGGACCGGCAAACTCTCGCCGTTCCTCGGGCTTTTCTACAAAGACACGAAGAGCACCGCGCTCTCGAACGACCCCGACTATGTCGAATATTTCATTCCGCCCGTCAACACAACGGCTATAGCCTCGGACACCGACGCCGCGATGAGCAACAGCTACAGCATTAAAGTCATCAACACCGAAACTACTTCGTCGAACAAATACTTAGCCTTTGTCGGCGGAGACCACGGCGTTGTCAAGATAACGACCGATGCACAGAGCGACAAGAGCATCGTTGTTATCAAAGAGAGCTACGCGAACGCCTTTGTGCCGTGGCTCTGCGCGAATTATAAAACAATATATGTCCTCGACCCGCGCCAGCTGACCGTCAAGCTCGCCGATTTCGTCAAGACGAACTCGATAGACGAGGTCCTGTTCCTCAACTATATGTTCATTCCCAGCAACCCGAAGTTCATGAACGCGCTGGAAAACATGGCGTAAATAAAACAACAAGAAAGCCCCGGAAGATTTGACTTCCGGGACTTTTTGTTTAAGCGAGCCTTTTGCTCTCGTCTTTTTTCAGCGTGCGGTAAGTATAAATTATCACTATCGCCGAGGCGATAAATGCGAGGATATCCGCCGCAGGCATCGAAATTATTACTCCGTCGAGCCCACACACGAGCGGGAGTACAAGCACCAGCCCGACGCCGAAGACTATCTCTCTTATCATCGACAGCGCGGTCGAGGCGACCGCCTTGCCCATCGCCTGCAGGAAGATAAACGCCGCCTTGTTGACACAGGCGAGCGGCATCATGCACAGATATATTCTGAAGCATTTCACCGCGAACTCGGTATAATACGCGCTCTCGTTCGCCGCGCCGAAAATAGCTATAAGCCCGGTCGGGAACAGCTCGACTATGAGCGTCGCTATCGCGCCTGCAGCCGCCTCACATATCAGCAGTCGGGTGAACAGACCGCGCACGCGGCCGTATTTTTCCGCGCCCATGTTGTAGCCGACGATAGGAATACATCCCGCCGCCATGCCGATGCACACGGACATGATTATCTGGAAAAATTTCATCACTATTCCGACAACAGCCATGGGTATCTGCGCATATTCCGCAAGCCCGAAAACGGGGTCGAGCGCGCCGTATTTTCTGATCATATTATTTGTCGCCGCCATCGCCGCGACGAGGGATATCTGCGCCAGAAAGCTGCAAATGCCCAGCGGAATAAATCTTTTTATCACACTGCCGCAGAGCCTGAACGAAGCTTTTTCGAGCTTCACGGAGCGCATATGGAACAGATAATATACCGCCATCACCGCCGTGAGCAGCTGGCCGAGCACCGTGGCGACCGCCGCGCCCATCATGCCCCATTTGAACACGAAAATAAATATAGGGTCAAGAATAATATTGACCACAGCACCCGCGACCGTAGACACCATCGCAAAGCGGGGGCTTCCGTCCGAGCGGATGACCGGATTCATTGCCTGGCCGAAAACATAGACGGGGATGCCCAGGGCTATCCAGAAGAAATATTCTTTCGCGAACGCAAATGTTTTTTCGTTGACCGTGCCGCCGAACATGGCGATAAATTCATCCGAAAAAATCAGATATAATATGCACAGCACTATGCCGCCCGCAGCGGAGAGCACAACTGCGTTGCCGACTCCCCTGTGCGCGTCCTCGCGCCTGTCCGCGCCGAGGGATATGCTCACAAACGCGCAGCAGCCGTCGCCTATCATAACGGCTATCGCAAGGGCTATGACCGTCAGCGGGAACACGACAGTGTTTGCGGCGTTGCCGTCCGAGCCGAGATATGCGGCGTTCGCGATGAATATCTGGTCGACAATGTTATAGAGCGCCGCGACGAGCAGGGAAATCACGCAGGGTACCGAATATTTGCCCATGAGCCTGCCGAGCTTTTCCTGTCCGAGAAAGGTCTGATCGTTATTTTTCATGGTTGTCTCCTTTGCAAAAAAATAAAAGGCGCAAACCCATCCGGATTTACGCCTTTGGCTACACGATGAAAAAATTATATCAGCTTTTGCCGTATTTTTCAAAGGCAGTAATTGTCAAACTTTTATTTTTTTGCGCCGATGATTTTATATAAAAAACGCAGAGATGCTTGAACGGCATTTGCGGTTATGCTATAATCTTGAAAAAAGCAGGAGGAAGTTTATGAACAGCAGAAAAACAGCGGGCGCCGTCCTCGGAACTCTCGGCGGGCTGACCGCTCTGACCGCGGCTTCGGCGGAGATATTCTATAACTTCGCGATAAACACGAAATCGCCCATACATATGAGCAAGCTCAACAACCTCGTTCAGAAGGCGACAAACACGAGCGCCGATGAAGAAGAGGCGAGCGCAAAATACAGCGGCATGACCGGGACACCCGAAATGAAAAAGTGGTACGCCGACAAGGGCGAGGATGTCTATATAATTTCCGACTCTCTGCGCCTGCACGGCAAGAGATTCAAAAATTCCGGCTCCGACTATGCGCTCGTCTGCCACGGATACACGAGCAAGGCGAAGCACATGGCGGGGTTCGTCAAAAAATTCTATGATCGCGGCTTCAATGTTCTCGCGGTCGATGCGCGCGCCCACGGCGACAGCGAGGGCGCAAAAATCGGCATGGGCTGGCCCGAGCGCAGAGACATAGCCGGGTGGATAAAGCTCATTCTCTCATGGGATCCCGACGCGCGGATAATCCTGCACGGCGTATCCATGGGCGCGGCGACGGTGCTCATGGCATCGGGCGAGACGCTGCCCGAAAATGTCAAGGCCGTTATCGCGGACTGCGGCTACACCTCGGAGTGGGATGAGTTCATCTGGGAAGCGGAAACGCTGCACATCCCGTGGTTCCCGGTGCTCAACGCCGCGTCATTGCTTTCAAAGCTTCGCGACGGCTATGATTTCAAGCAGGCGAGCGCGCTTGACCAGGTCAAAAAGAGCCGTATACCCACCCTGTTCATCCACGGCACGGAGGATGAGCTCGTGCCCTATAAAATGCTCGGCGAGCTGTTCTCGGCGGCGGCGTGCGAAAAAGAAAAACTGACCGTTGAGGGTGCGGGACACGCGCTCTCGTCATCGGTTGACCCGGAATTATATTGGAGCACGGTTGAAAGATTCATAGAAAGATATATCGGCAGCTAAAGCAATAACCACCGTCTTGGACGGTGGTTATTGCGTGTCGATAAACCTATTTTTGGTGGTTTCGCAAAAATCAAAGCCTCCCTTGTGTAAAGGGAGGTGGCGCGAAGCGCCGGAGGGATTGTTCTGAATAAGGGAAAAATTTTCAAAATGCTGAGTATTTTGAACTTTCATTACAACAACCCCTCAGTCACGGCTTCGCCGTGACAGCTCCCCTTACACAGGGGAGCCTTGAGTCCGTGCAATGACAGACTTTTTCGACAGACTGTAACCACCGTCCGCGACGGTGGTTATTTTATCGCACAAAAGAAAATCCCGACCGGTTAAGGTCGGGATTTTCTTTGTATAAAACGGGGGCAAGAAGATGGTAGGTGTCTGATTTATTCGGCCTGCTTCGAGTATTTCTTGAGATAGATAACTCTCATGAGCAGGCTCTCGATAGGATTGATCGGCTTGCACTTACCGAAGAGGCCGGAGCCTATGTAGGTAAGGCAGCTCTTTTCTGCGATCATCTCGACCGCACCTGCGTTGCTCTCGTTCGAGCCGCAGCAGAGCGCGCCGCCGTCCTTGACGAGAACGCAGTGGCGACCCTTGAGCGCTCTGACTACCTTCTTGGGCGAATTCTTCGCGCACTTGAGGCTCACGCCGATTATCTGGGCGCTGTCGTCAAGCTGAGGTTTAACAGTCTTGCCCATGGCGGCAACTGCGAGCACCTCGGGAGCCTGAGAATAAAGAATAGCATTGATATCATCGCGCGCTTCATATATGGCGCGATGAAGCTCGGCTGTTGGAATTTCGCCCTCGCCGCTGACCGCTGAAGTTGCGGGATCGACGGTGACGGTATGCTCCTTGTCGCCTGCAGCGTAGAACACTATCTTTCCGCTTGCGTCTCTGTACGAGTTATTATAACAGGTTTCATCATGTTTGACAATAGTTTTTCCGTGCTTTTGTGCCCAGGAAACACACATTTCGCTCAGGTCGGCAATTTTTTCTCCGAACTTTCTGTCGAAAAGGTCGAGAACATAAAGCGCGCTCTCGCGCTCGAGCGTGGCGGCGACGTTGAACGCCTCCTCGCTGTCCTTGCCGTAGCAGACGGCTCCGTGGTGCGCCATGATAACTGCCTTGCTGTCCATGTCTGCGGCGATAGCGGCGGCGACGCCCTTCTTGAGCTTCTTTGTGCCGGGCAGACCGTATGCGCCGAGCAGAACCTTGTCGCCTATAACTTTGCGGCCTTTTTCGCTGAGCGTCGGGATGCCCTGCATGGTCGCGCTTATAATGGAAGCGAACTTCTGATGGGTGTGAATAACAAAGCCCGCCTCGGGATGAGCCTTGTAGACCTCGGCATGAACGCCCTTTTCGGAGGAGGGCTTGACATTGCCCTCGTAGCTCAAGGTGTCGATCTTGACCTCGACGATATCGTCGGGGGTCAGTCCCTCATAGGGCTTTCCGCTCGGGGTTATGACAAAGCTGTTCTCGTCAACGCGGCAGCTGACATTGCCCCATGTTCTCGCGATGAGTCCCTTTTCGACAAGGCGCAGACCGGCTGCGATAACTTCTTTTTTTGCCTGTAAAATATCCATGAAAACCGTCCTTTCACGATAAAATCCGAATTGTGCTTGCGAACAATTTTGTACTACAGTTCAATTATAACACAAGAAGCCCAAAAGTCAACAAATTACTCTTTCGGCTCGCCGTCGGTCTCCTGATTCTCCTCTTCGGCTGAAACATCCTCCGGCTGGACTGCCGCGGCGTCCGCCTCAACGGATTTCTTCGAGCTGCGCCAGATATGGATAACACCGTCGTCATTGAGTACCTTGAGCACGGTTATGACTATCGGCATAATAAAGATTCCGATGAAGCCGAAGAGCTGGAGTCCGATATACATGCCCATGATGCTGACTATCGGCGGGATGCCGAGGTTGCTCGCGACTATCTTCGGCTCGATTATCTGGCGTATGACAGTTATGCAGGCATATATGACAATGAGTCCGATTCCGAGTCCGTAGCTGCCGTTTATCAGCGAGAACACCGCCCATGGGATAACGACAGTACCTGTGCCGAGCACGGGCAGGATATCGACTATTGCGGTTATTATTGCGATAATAAATATATATCCGCTCTTGTACGCGCCGATAACTTTCAGCACGCTAAGACCTATCGACATCTCAGCAAAAGTTATAAGCATTATCAGCGCATAGGACTTGACGAGCTTGCCCATGGACGAGAATACGATTTGTTTAGTTTTCGAGAGCGTTCTGCGCTTCTGCGGGGTCAGCTGATTCTTGATGAAGCCGACTATTCCGTCATATCCGGCGGTCATGAAGCAGGCGGCGATAATAAACAGGAGCACGCCGACCAAAATACTCGGAATCTGCTTCGCGGTTGACCAGACGCCGCTGAGCGGAGTCTTGAGGATAGACAAGAGATTAATATTGGAGTTCTGCTCGCCGCCCTGCGCGCGCTGAGCCGCACGCTCTTCTGATGATAGCAGGAGCTTGTCCGAGAATGATTTTATCGCATCCTCGGCTGAACTTTGAAGTCCGTCCGGCAGACGCTCGGCGAAGCGATAGAGCGAAGTCTCCCAGCTTTTGACATAGTCCGGCAACTTCTTGAGCCACTCGGTGAGTGTCGAGGCGAGTCCCTTGACCTCGGACACGACCCTTGCGCCGGTCAGGGCAACTATTGTTATCAGCAGCGCGATTATCAGCAGCACCGCGATAACCGAGACAATTCCCTTTTTGATATGGGTTTTCTTCGAGATAAAATTGGTCGGGCGCTGGAGCGCGGCGGCGACCAAGAATGCGAACAAGAACGGAGCGACTGTCCAGAATGCATATTTCATGAACAGATAAAACGCGCCGAGCACGAGCGCGATATATGCGACATTGATAAGTACCGCTCTTCTCTTTTCCACAGTGGCAGGGGACATTTTCTGCACCTCTTCTTTCAACCGTTTTTTTCCTGCGTCCAATGACAAAACAGCATAATTTATTATATATATTATACTATTTTATCTTAAAACTCAATGAGTTTGAAAAATACTTCATAAAAATGTAAGAAAGTTTTCCTTTGGGTCTTTATCGCCGGGGCTGTTTGTGATAAAATAATAAAAATCAATGACAGTGGGGAGACAGTTATCATGTATATAGCGATAATGGGCTACGGCGTTGTCGGAAGCGGCGTTGCCGAAGTCATCAACAAAAATCACGACAGCATCGTGCGCAAGAGCACGCAGTCGGAGCTTGAGATAAAATATATTCTCGACCGCAAGGATTTCCCGGGCGACCCGAATGAGAAGCTTTTTATAAAAGATTTTGACATCATCCTCAACGACCCCGAGGTAAAGGTCGTTGTCGAGACGATGGGCGGACTTCATCCGGCGTATGAGTTCGTCTCCGCCTGCCTCAAGGCGGGCAAGAGCGTTGTGACCTCGAACAAAGAGCTTGTCGCGGCGAAGGGCTGCGAGCTGCTCGGATACGCCGCAGAGCACAATGTAAATTTCCTCTTTGAAGCGTCGGTCGGCGGCGGAATACCGATAATCAGACCGATAAGCCAGTGCCTCGCCGCAAACGAGATAAACGAATTCGCGGGCATTCTCAACGGCACGACGAATTTTATTCTCACCCGCATGATAAACGACGGCATGGCGTTTGAAGACGCGCTCAAGCTCGCGCAGGACAACGGCTATGCCGAGCGCGACCCCTCGGCGGATATTCTCGGCTTCGACGCCTGCCGCAAGGTATGCATTCTCGCGTCCCTGTGCTTCGGCAAGCATGTCTATCCCGACCAGGTTCACACCGAGGGCATAACCGAGATAACACTCGAGGATGTCGAATACGCCAAGGACTGGGGCGGAGTTATAAAGCTTCTCGGCAGAGCGCGCAAGAGCGAGGATGGCAAGCACATCTATGCGATAGTCAGCCCCGCATTCGTCGATCACCACAGCCAGCTTGCGAGCGTTGACGATGTTTTCAACGCGATTCTCGTGCGCGGCGACGCGATAGGCGATGTCGTATTCTACGGCAGAGGCGCGGGCAAGCTGCCCACCGCAAGCGCGGTTGTCGGCGATGTTATCGACTGCGCACGCCACGAGAACAAGCAGAAGTTCTTCGGATGGGCGGACAGCGAAGAGGGCTATGTCTCCGACTATCTCGACATGCCTACGGCGCTCTATGTCAGGGCGCGCGCTCAGCAGAAGCAGCAGGTCATATCCTCGGCGGAGAAGACTTTCGGCGAGATAAAGCTCCTCAAGCGCGCCGGCGCACCCGAGGACGAGTTCGCCTTTGTCACCCCCGTCGCCTCGGAGCGCGAGCTGCGCACAAAGCTCGAAACTCTTCTCGGCGCCGAAATCATCTCGACGATAAGAGTTACAGATTATTGATAGTTTTTCAAGAGGGACTGTCGTTTGGCAGTCCTTTTTAATTTTGCCGGATTAATTGCGGGGTGCAAAGCGTTGTTTTATAGATTGAGAGTTCTCTATCGCTTGAGCCATAGCAACCCCCTAATTTGTCGCTGTATCTGTTTTCGCACACCGACGCCCGTTCAAAATAAAATCACCGCCCTGTATTACTATTTCCCCAAGCAGTTTTATCCCCGCTGATATTGATAATCGCGCGGTCTTGTGGTATCATATGAGCATAAATTTCGGGAGACTGATGCATGAACAAAAAAGAGATAGCCGCGTTCTTTGACCGCATGGCGCCCGAATGGGACGCCAACATGATAAAGAGCGACGAAAAGATAAATTTCATACTTGACGCCGCCGGAGTGAAAGAAAACTCCGTCGTGCTCGACGTTGCCTGCGGCACGGGGGTCATGTTCCCGTATTACCTCGCACGCGGCGCGGAGCGCGTTATCGGCGTTGATATTTCGGCTCAGATGGCGCGCATAGCCGCATCGAAAATGCATGACCAGAGGGTCGAAGTAATCTGCGGCGATGTTGAGGAAATTCCCGTTGAGCGCCTGTGCGACTGCTGCGTTGTTTATAACGCTTTCCCGCATTTTGAAAGCCCGGAGAGGCTCGTTGAGCGGCTGTCCCATTGGCTTAAAAGCGGCGGACGGCTGACCGTGGCGCACGGCATGAGCCTTGACGCGCTGCGCATGCACCACAAGGGCAGGGCTGACAGCGTCTCGCGCGAGATGCTGACTGCCGAGGAATTATCAGCAGTGTTCGCGCCGTACTTTGATGTTGATGTCGCCGTTTCGGACGATGAAAAATTTGTGGTCTCCGGCGCAAAGAGATAAATAATATTAAAGGCTGCCCTTGCGGCAGTCTTTTTTTAATGCGCAAATCCCCGGGAGGATGTTGCCCCGGGGCTTCGCAGAAGAGTCATGATGAAAATAGAAGTTGTCTGTTTAAAGAAATTTGACAGCGATGACTATCAGCGCGACAACTGCCGCAAGAGCGGCAAGCGCCTTTGCCATCATCGGCTTTGCCATGTCCACGGTCGTGGGGACTACGCGCCATATCACGTCTTTTATCGGCGTGTTGAGCTTGCCGTCGCAGAGTTGCTCATATGTTTTAGTATATGTCTTATATTTGCGCGGATCGTTTTCGTCGAGGACGAAGCAGCGCACGCCGCGCTGTTTTCCGTTGCCGTAGACATTGAAACCCGCCGACTGAGTGAAGCCGACATCGATATTGCCGACCTTTCCGACATAGGAATTTTTGTGATCGTGGCCGACATATACGCCGAGCACATCGCCTTTTTCGCTGAGCGCCTCGAACTCGCCGGTGTTGATATCCGGTATCGACGGCGGCTCTAATAATACAGAACCCTCGACGCACTTGGTCTCGTCTATTTTATAATGCTCGCCCTTGTGTATTCTGAACGCAGGTATCGCACCCTTTTCGCGCTTGCCGACTCTTTTGAGAACATTGTAGTGCTCGAACATCGGTATGTGCTGGAATACAAGGGACGGAATGTAGTCTCCGTTTTGGGCTTTCAGCTCGTCGCGCTTTTTCCTGTACCAGTCTATTATCTGCGGGTCAAACGGCTCATATCCGCCGCCCTTCGCGTCCGTTCCGCTGTCGAAAAGATAGAGATTAAACGCAGTACGTTCGCCGTCGGAGGACAAGATCGGTATATTATATGTTCCGCCTCCGTCGATGCCCTCCGCCTGCTCGCCCACGCATCCGGGCGAGGCTTTATATATCTTTTCAAACTGGTCTTTGTTGCTTATCCCGACCTGCCTGTCGTGGTTGCCGAAAGTGACGGCGAACGGGATGTGCCTGTCGGTCACGGGCTTTAAGAGCTTGCCGACAGTCTCGGCGACGCTCTCTATTAGCGCATCACCCTTGCCTTTATATGAGACTCCGTAACCCTTTATCTGATCGCCCGTGAGCACGACGAGATCGGGCTTCTCTTCTTCGAGAGCCGCATTGATGAGCTTTATCGTATCGGGCGACACATCCGGTATTTCCTGAATATCGGTTATCTGCATTATTTTAAATTTTCCGTCGGAGTTGAAGCGCATATTCACTCCCCCTGTTCTGCAACGGGCTTTTTCTTTCTGTGGATAACGAACCTGTTGAGCGGATATGTCCAGAGGGTCGGCACGGTCATGACAACGACCTTTGTCAGCAGCTCAATGAGCGCGTTGCTGCGGCCACTGTTCTTGATGAGCGTGCCGAGGAATGCGCCGAACCAGGTGTTGAAAATAATCGTGCAAACGACCATTATCGCATACAAAACAGTCGAGAGCAGCGGGTTTGCGTCGGCTTTGAAGGTTATCTTCCTGTTCATGACATAGGCTATCGCGTAGCCGACGACGGTCGAGATGAAATACGAATACATATAGCCCTTATACTCGACGCCGAGGAACGCGAGAACGGGGCTGTCCGTCACGGGGACATCGTTGAGGGACTTGAACACGACATACTGGAGCAGAGCGAACACCCCGAGCTCTATCAGCGACGAGGATGCGCCTGCAAAAGTGAATTTTATGAATTTCCATATCTCTGCGTGCTTTTCAAAAAAGCTTCCGCCCTTCTTGACGGCATTGGTTTCTTTCATGACTTTATTTGCCGGGCGCGTGCGTTTTCGTTGGTTTATATGCCCGGTTTCTCCCTTCCGTTATCAGTTTAACCCGCAAGAAGCCGAAGCATCAACCGACTTTTGGTAAAGCGAAAGTAAAATCCGTGTAAACAGCTCCGCCGCTTGGCCCGCACAAAACAGCAAAAAGCCATAACTCACTTTGAAGAGTGAATTATGGCTTTTGATTTTATATGCTGTTATTTTCAGCCGCCTATCTTCTCCTTGCCGCCCATATACGGTCTGAGGGCTTCGGGGATATTGACGCTGCCGTCGGCATTCAAATTGTTTTCGAGGAATGCTATGAGCATTCTCGGCGGGGCAACAACGGTGTTGTTGAGCGTATGGGCGAAGTGCTTGCCGTCCTTGCCGTTGATGCGTATTTTCAGCCTGCGCGCCTGTGCATCGCCGAGGTTCGAGCAGGAGCCGACCTCGAAATACTTCTTCTGTCTGGGCGACCAAGCCTCGACATCTATAGACTTGACCTTGAGATCCGCGAGGTCACCCGAGCAGCACTCGAGGGTGCGCACCGGGATATCGAGAGTGCGGAAGAAATCGACCGTGTTCTGCCAGAGCTTGTCGAACCACATCTTGCTGTCCTCCGGCTCGCAGACGACTATCATCTCCTGCTTCTCGAACTGGTGGATGCGGTAAACGCCGCGCTCTTCTATGCCGTGAGCGCCCTTTTCCTTGCGGAAGCAGGGGGAATAGCTCGTAAGGGTCAGGGGCAGAGTCTCGGGCTGGATTATTGTATCAATAAACTTGCCTATCATAGAATGCTCGCTCGTGCCGATAAGATAGAGATCCTCGCCCTCGATTTTATACATCATCGCGTCCATTTCGGCGAAGCTCATAACGCCGGTGACGACATCGCTTCTTATCATGAACGGCGGCACGCAATAAGTGAATCCGCGGTCGATCATGAAGTCGCGCGCATATGAAATAACTGCCGAATGAAGTCTGGCAATATCGCCCATGAGATAATAGAAGCCGTTGCCCGCGACTTTTCTTGCGGAGTCGAGGTCGATGCCGTTCATCTTCTCCATTATCTCTGTATGATACGGAACCTCGAAATCGGGCACTACGGGCTCGCCGAAGCGCTGGATTTCAACATTCTCGCTGTCGTCGCGGCCTATCGGCACGCTCGGATCGATGATGTTCGGGATGACCATCATTATCTTCTTTATCTTCTCGCCGAGCTCCTCTTCGAGCTTCTCGAGTTCAGCGAGTCTCGCGGCGTTCGCGCTGACCTGAGCCTTCACCTCTTCCGCCTCGTCGCGCTTGCCCTGCGCCATGAGCGCGCCTATCTGCTTCGACAGGCGGTTGCGGCTGCCGCGCAGCTCATCAGCCTCGCCTTTTGCGGCGCGGCAGAGCTTGTCAAGCTCAATGACCTCGTCGACGAGCGGAAGCTTCTGATCCTGAAACTTCTTTTTGATGTTTTCTTTGACTATTTCGGGGTTTTCTCTGACAAATCTGAGATCCAGCATTTTATATCCTCCTGCATCATATTTAATAGAAAACACCCTCAGAACGGCTCCCGCCGTCCCAAGGGTGCAATAAGCACGGTACCACCTTGTGTTTAACTCTCAGCCCATAACGCGGGCACGCGGCAGAACTCATCGCCCTGCGGCTCGAAAGCGGAATAGACCCTGCGGACGAAGGAAACTCGCAGCAAACATTTCCCTCTCTGATCGTCCCGAAAAGATCCGTGTTCTTCGTCACAGCCTTTATAATATGGGATTATTATACCCCGAAGAAAAATCAAAGTCAAGCCTGTTTTTGCACCTGTCTGCGCGGCAGGAGCTTAGCTTTTGCAAGAACTTTTACGAGGGTCGGGATTATCGCGAGCTGGATAGCGAGACCCGGCAGGCAGGTGACGAACGACGCAGTCACCCAGACGGAGAACGAATAGTTTCCGGCGGAGAAGATGAGGGCTTTGAGTATACCCGAAACGACGCGCCCGGAGATGAGCGCGACAACGAGGCTCGTGTAGAGCGAGAGATATGTAGTCTTATATTTAAACGCATACATCATAAGACCCGTCACTGCGCCGTATACTGCGAGCTCCGCCATCATCGACGGCAGGATAGCCATCGGCGGCATCTGGGTCAGGAGCGACGAGAGCAGGGGACCGAGCAGACCGCACACGAGTCCGTACTGCCAGCCGCAGATAAGTCCGCACAGCAGCACCGGGATATGCATCGGCAGGAATATCGTTCCGGCGTTTTTGACCATGTGGAACGCCATGGGCAGCACGATGCACAGCGCGACGCACAGCGCGGTTATGACCATCTTTCTGATTCTCACTGAATTCTTGTTTGTCATGGGGATCGCCCTTTCAAAAAAAACAAAAAGCGGGGGTACGGCACTCCCTTCTGGAAGCGCAGTTACCCTCGCGGCAATGTTTTCACGTTATTTTAAAAAAATCTTCGCTCTCTTCTGAAAGCCCGATCCCTTCATGAGATCGCGATTATTATATCACATTTCAAGCGAAAATCAAGACCCTTTTCCGATTTCTTTCACGGCGGACTGAACGAGCTTCGCCATCGGGATATCCCCGACGCCGACGACTATATTGTCGCAGTGGTTGACCGGGACGAGCACGCGCTTTGCGTCGCTCTGCCCTATCGCCGCCGCCATCTTCGGCGTTATCTCGCCGAGCAGCGCATCAGCTATGACTATGCCGACGGGACCCGCTATGATATCCGCCTTGCGGCACCCGACGCATACGGCGTTTTCGCCCGTCGCGGCGGCGTCGGCGCCCGCCTTGAGCATGGCTGAAGCCGCGATGCTGTTAGCGCCGACGGCGGTCACGAAGAAGTCCGGATATTCGCTTTTTATCCCGGAAACGAGCAGCTTGCCTATTCCGCCGCCCTGTCCGTCTATAACAAGTACGTTCATATCAGTCTCTCCGTCAGTTTTTCACGGGCTCAAACATGTCCCCGTCAACGCCGCAGTTTTCGCAGCGGTCGGGCGCTGTGTCGCCCTCGATTTCAAAGCCGCATATCGAGCAGCGCATACGCGCGATGCCGTCCTTCTGAGCCTTGAACAGCTCAGCGGGCGACTCGCACTTCGGACACTTCTCGGGCGCATTTTCGCTCTTTATTTTAAGCCCGCAGACCGTGCAGACCCATGTTCTTGTCAGCGCGGGACGGCGCTCTTCAATCAGCTCGCCGCCGACTCCGCAGTTCTCGCAGCGGTCGGGCGCAGCCTTGCCCTCGTGGACATGTCCGCATATCGTGCAGACGAATACAGGCTCTCTTTTCTCTTCCCTTGGCTCCGAGACGGGCTGTGAAAGCGACGCCGGAGCCGAGCAGTTCGGGCATTTATCCGCGGCCGCGTCAAACGTACGTCCGCATACGGCGCAGTGTATCTTCGCGCCCGTATTTCCCGCTTTGCTCACCGAATCCCTCCGTTTTTATGTTTTTTATTATGCCGCATCTTATAGATGCGCCACTCATGGTATCTATATTTTATCATCTGATATGCCAAAAAGTCAAGTTGCATGAAATACGCAGATATGATAAAATGAGGGCAGAAAGAGAAAGGGTGAACGATATGGGACTTTATATACTTCTCGCCGTGCTTGCAGTTCTTGTCATATTTATATGTATACTGCTGATAAGAGCCGCGCTCGCCGCGAAAAAAGCCGAGCCGATAGGCGAAAAGCCGGTCTATACAACCGAGCAGGAGGATATCGAAAACGGCGAACGACTGATGAAAATGATAGAATGTCAGACCGTATCGTCCCGCGAAATATATGACGACACGGAGTTTGCGAAGCTGCGTGCGGCGGTAAAAGAGCTGTTTCCGCTGCTGCACGAGCGCGCCGAGATAAAATATTTCAGCGAGGACTGCTGGGTCTATAAAATCCCCGGGCGCGACGAGAGCCGGAATATACTGCTCATGTCGCACCACGATGTCGTTGCCGCGACGGGCGACTGGACTCACGAAAAGTTCGGCGAGATATCCGACGGAAAGATATGGGGCCGCGGCACGGTAGACACAAAGACTTCGCTCTTCGCGGAGCTCTCCGCAGTCGAGGAGCTGCTCGCCGAGGATTTTGAACCCGCATGCAACTTATATATAGCCTCGGGACACAATGAAGAGATTTTCGGCGACGGAATACACGAAGCCGTAAAATATTTTGAAAAGCAGGGCATCGAATTTGAACTCGCCATCGACGAGGGCGGCGGGGTCATCAGCGCGCCGATAGACGGGATAGACTGCAAGTGCGCGATGATAGCTGTTCACGAAAAGGGCTACCACAGAATAAATGTCCGCGCCGTTCAGGGCGACTCCGAAGGGCTGACCCTCAGCGACAATCCCGTGACCCGAGTTTCAAAATTCATCGCTGAGGTTTCCGCGCTGAAGCTGACGATAAAGATGCCCGCGCAGGTGCGCGAGATGTTCACGGCGCTCCTGCCCTACATGAACTTCCCGTTGAGACTTATCTTCGCGAACCTCTGGTGCTTTGAGCCGCTGCTGATAAAGCTCATGCCGAAGATAAACTCCCAAGCCGCCGCGATGCTCGGCACGACCTGTGTTTTCGGCAACATCGAGTCAAAGAAGGGCAAGACCCCGCGCGACAACGAGTGCTCTGCGAGCGCGCTGATAAGATACATCGACGAAGAGGATCTTGTCGGCGACATGGAGAAGATAAGAGAACTCGCGAAGAAATACGCGCTCGAAATAACCGAGCCCGCCGACGGGCACGAGTTCCACCGACCGGCGGACACAGGAAGCAGGGCTTTCAAATATGTCTGCCGCTGCGCGAGGGATGTGTTCCCGCATGCCGCAGTTGCCCCGTTCGTCCTCGCCGCCGGAACCGACGCCCGCTGGATGAGCGACGTCTGCCCGTGCACGCTGCGCTTTGCTCCGATCGATATCAACATGCAGCAGTTCAACAGCGTCCACAGCGTAGATGAAAACATCGACCTCTCCGCCATCGGCGCGGCGATAGAGTTCTACAAAGAGGTCATCGGAAACTACAAATAAAAGATTTTGCATATCAAAACGCGCCGTCCGACACAAAAATACAGGAGGTGCGTTTTGTTTTTACAAAAAGGCAGTTGTCCGCCGCACCCATACATATTGTATGCATATTAATGCAAAACACAGGTATTTGTATAGCATAATATGTAAATTGGCTATTTATAATTTATTTTAAAAAAACGAACAAATCCGGCGGTTTTTTAGTCGAAATCCAACAAAAAAAGTTGACATTTTCCGCCGTAAAGATGTATAATTTTCAGAGATGCAAGGATGGCTGTCGGTCTGTGCTGCCGTTTGCGCGGCGCAGATAATGAATATCCGTAGCCTCAAGGCATTGAATAACCGGAAAACAAAAAAGAGATTCTATGGAGATTTGTGGAATGAAAAGATTTTTGGCTTTAGCAATTGCGGCTCTGATGATTTTCTCCTGCGCGGCCTGCTCCTCCGACGGAAACGGCGACACCACCGCAGCAGAAGGCACCACTGCGGCAGACACCGTTTCGGATGTCATTGCCGCGCCCGCAAACGATGACACGACCGCTCCGTCCGAGACGGCCGCCCCCGCGGAAAACGGCGGCAATACCGCCTCTCCCGCGCCCGCAGACAGAAACAATAACATAAACATAATCATTAAGCCTGCCGGCACGGCAAAGCCCTCAGCCGGCGGCAGTTCGACCGTTACGCCCCCGAAAACGGACAATACACCCGTCGAGGTCGAAACCGACCCCAAGAAGATTATCGTCTCGGCAGAAAAAGAGTGGATATTCACCGAGAAAATTACGGATTCCTGCCACGCTTCAACGGTTCTGCCCCTCGATGACGGCTCCGTTATCGCAGCGTGGTTCGGCGGCTCGTCCGAAAAGGAGAACGACGTCAACATCTACACCTCGGTGCGCACCGAGAAAGACGGCTGGAGCAAGCCTATAGTTGTTTCTGCGGCCGCCGAAATAGCCCACTGGAACCCCGTTCTGTTCCAGAAGGAGGACGGCACCGTCATTCTTTACTTCAAGGTCGGCAAGGATACCGATTATTGGCAGACCTATTATGCAACCTCGACCGACGGCAGAAGCTGGAGCACTCCCAAGGAGCTTGTTCCCGGCGACAACAGCGGCGGCAGAGGTCCCGTCAAGAACAAGCCCATCAGACTCAAGAACGGCACTATACTTGCTCCCGGCTCGACCGAGCTCGGCGGCAAATACAGATGCTTCGTCGACATATCGACCGACAACGGAAAGACCTGGAGCAAAACCTCCGTTATCGATTCCAGCTTTTTAGGCTTTTTCAAGGTTCCCATGATCCAGCCCACGCTTTGGGAGTCCAAGGACGGCTCCGTCCATATGCTCACCAGAACAAAGCTCGGTAAAATATACAGGAGCGACTCCCTTGACGGCGGCAAGACTTGGTGCAGAGCATATGCAACCAACCTGCCGAACAACAACAGCGGTATAGATCTTGACACCGATGACAGCGGTAGGATATTCCTGGCCTACAATCCCGTAGGTATCCCCGGCATCCGTACTCCTCTTGTTCTCTCCGTTTCTACCGACGACGGTAAGACCTTCACGAAGATAAAGACCTTCGAGACCGGACTCGCGGAGTACTCTTATCCCGCAGTCGTTGTCAAGGGCGACACCATCCACATCACTTATACATATGAAAGAGACTATATCGCCTACTGGCAGATAAAGATCAAATAAGATTTTTTTACAATCGGCCTGAGGGTAATCAAGGCTGATAATAAGGGAAACTGCAACCCATAAAAATATGCGCCCCGAAAGACAGTGCACAGTTCTTTCGGGGCGTGTATATTTTTTAATCTATTCCGTACTTCTCGTGGATGACATTTCCTATCTGTGGGAACGGGATGACCGGCGGCTGATTTTCAAGATGCTCGCCGATAAGCTTCTCCATCCAGACCATGCCGTACCAGCGGTGGAATTTATATCCGCATTTTGTGAAGCCGCCGACCATTCGGTAGCCGAGATGCGCGTGGAATTCCGCGCTGTTTTTCGTCAGATATTCGTCCTCAACTTCTGGATAGGCTATGCAGGCGTTCATGTTGAGAAAACCCTGCTCGCGCAGCACAGTTTCGAGCGCGTCATGGAGCTTTCTTCCGAGCCCGCCGCCGCGCGCATTTTGGTCGAGATAGATCGATGTCTCGACCGCCCAATCATATGCCGGGCGCGAATGGAGCGGACCCGCATAGGCATAGCCGAGGATATCGCCCTCCCTTTCAAGCACGAGATACGGGTATCTCCTGAGCGTAGATTCGATTCTCCTGCGGAATTTCTCTTCGCTCGGCACATCGTATTCGTATGTTATCGAGGTGTTTTTTACATAAGGCGCATATATTTTGAGCAGCGCAGACGCATCGTCGGGCGTTGCCGCGCGGATTTTTATTCCATCAGCCATTTTATTTTGTCTCCCCTTTTTTCTGCGCTTCGAGCTTCTTCATTGCTTTTCCAAACTGAATAGTAAAGAGTATGGACGTGAAGGTTATCGCAATAACATCCGCCACGGGCTCCGCCATATAAACGCCCATCGTCTTGTCTGCGACAAACGCCGGCATGATATAAATAAGCGGCAGAAGCAGCACAAATTTGCGAACGACCGCGACCGATATCGAGCACAGCGCGCTGCCTATCGACACGAACGCCATCTGGCACGACATCTGTATGCCAAACAGGCAGAGCACGGCGCAGTAGATACGCAGGGCGTGCGCGGTGAAATCAATAAGCGCGGCGTCGGAGCTGAACATCTTTGCGAAGCCCTGCGGGAACAGCTCGATAAGCCCCCAGAGCAGGAACGAATAAGTGAGGCACACGGCAAGGAGCAGCTTGAAAGTCTTTCTGACACGCTCGCTGTTTCCCGCGCCGTAGTTGTAGCTAAGAATCGGCTGAGAGCCCTGTGAAATTCCGTTGAGCGGCAGCATGGCGAACTGCATGACGCTCGTCAGTATCGTCATTGCACCGACGGCGATATCTCCGCCGTATTTTAGCAAAGACGAGTTGAAGCAGACCGAGATAACGCTCTCGCTCGACTGCATGATAAATGTCGCCAGCCCGAGCGTAATGCACGGCAGGATAATTTTAGGCGATACGAAGAAATTCTTCGCCTTCAAGCGTAATATTGTCTTTTTGCCGAAGAGAAACGCCACGACCCATACGCAGGAGATACACTGCGATATAATCGTCGCGAGTGCGGCGCCCCTGACTCCCATATTCAGTCCAAAGATAAATATTGGGTCGAGCACAATATTCGACACAGCGCCTATCATAACGGTCACCATGCCGATATTCGCGAAGCCCTGCGCCGTTATAAACGCGTTCATACCGAGCGTCAGCTGAACAAAAACAGTGCCTATGGCGTAGATATTCATATAATCGACCGCATATTCGATAGTGTTCTCGCTCGCGCCGAAGGCGAGAAGCAGATCACGGCCAAAGATAAGCAACAGCGCAGTCAAAACGACGGATATGACTATCTGCATGGAGAAGCAACCGCCGAGTATTTTTTCCGCCGAGTCGTTGTCGCCCTTGCCCATGGATATGGACGCTCTTGGCGCGCCGCCCGCGCTGACGAACGCGGCAAACGCCGAAATTATCATGATTATCGGCAGGCACACTCCGACTCCTGTCAGCGCGAGGCTGCCGTCGCCGGGCATATGACCGATATATATGCGGTCGACGATATTGTAGAGCATATTGACTATCTGCGCTATGACCGTCGGAAGCGAGAGCTTGAAAAGCAGCTTGCCGACCGGCTGAGTGCCGAGAAACGATTTATCTTTTTCCATTTAATTACCCCCATGCGTACAAAAAACGAACAGTCTAATTATATAACCGCTTTGCCGGTTGTCAAGTGGGAAAAGAAAAAGGCTCTCCGCGGAGTGTTTGAAGCAAACTTAGCCGACTCCATTACTCGGTGGGAACATAACAAATTTGCCTTCGAGGTCAGTTAAAACAATCTCATAAAGTCCCATCTAACTTCAATATTTTTCCACAAAACCGCGCCGTATGTTGCGCGGCGGGTTGTCGTGCTCTGCAAAAAGCTCGGCAAAAAAACGGACAAAGTCAAGCTCCGTCCGTCTGCAATTCTATTAAAATAATCTCCGGCCTGTTGTTGAAGCGAAACGGGAAAATGCTGTTGCCTATGCCGCGGCTGACAAGCATTTTCGTTTTTCCCTCGGAAAACAGTCCCGCGTCATATTTCGGAAACAGCCCCTGATTCGGAGCCGCCAGACCTCCTATAAACGGCAGGCGGAACTGACCGCCGTGCGCATGGCCGCTCAGGACAAGATCCGCATTGCAGGTTACGTAAATCTCAAACAGCTCCGGTCGGTGGGAAAGCAATAAAGTAAAGCCGTCATCCTTGTCAACAAGCGCTTTCAGCTGCGACTCCATTATCGCCTCTTCGTCATGGAATAAGTAGTCGGAGCTGAAGCTCGGATCCTTTACGCCGATAAGAGTGATTTTTTCGCCATCTCTCTCCAATTCCGTCTTCTCGTTTTCGAGCACGGTTACACCGAGCTTTATTAAACCGGTCTTTAAAGCGTCATATTCCGATACCCTCGCCTCGTGATTGCCGGTGACATAGTAGCAGGGCGCGATTTTGACCGCTTCGCCCGCAAAGTGCAGTGCCGCGGCAACGTCGGTTTTTCGGGAATCTATCAAATCTCCCGTTATAGCAATAATATCGGGCTTCGCCTCTCTCAGCATATTAAGAAGAGTTTCATTGTTTTTGCCGATTTCGGTGTTGTGCAGATCCGAAATATGCGCGATTTTGCAGCCGTCAAACGCTCGGGGCAGCCGCTCGCTCGAAACCGTGTATTTGTTGAGCTGCAGCGCCGTGTTGCCCCAAATTATCCAAAGAATCAACGCCGTAAGCAAAGCCAAGACGACCGCGAGGGCGATTATCGGCTTTTTCTTTTTTGCAGTCATCGGACATCCCTCCCGACGGTCAGTATAGCATGAATTTGTGAATTTTTTGCATTTTTTGAGAAATTATCGGCGTCTGCTGCCGAGAGCCCGTGTTTTTCAGACCCGATTTGCGGTGAATCGCTGCTTTTCGCCTGCGATTTTTTCCACAAATCCGCGCGGGATGTTGCAATGCGAAAGAAAAAATTTATACTTGTTTGGCTTTAAAAGAAGAATTATTCCCGTATAAATATTAATTCCGCACAATCTACGCTATAATTACTAAATAATCACATGAAACGGAGGCTTGCCAATGTCTACCTGGGAGGAGCTCAGGCAGGAGTGCCTGAACTGCCGCAAATGCAGTCTGTGCCAGACGCGCACGAATGTTGTTTTCGGCGTCGGCAAAGAGGATGCGGAGGTCATGTTCATCGGCGAAGGTCCCGGTCAGCAGGAGGATCTCAAGGGCGAGCCGTTCGTCGGGCGCAGCGGTCAGCTGCTCGACAAATTAATGGCGACCGTTGACCTGTTCAGGGACAAGAATATCTATATCGCGAACACCGTCAAGTGCCGTCCGCCGCAGAACCGCGATCCCCTGCCCGAGGAGCAGGAGGCGTGCTCCGCATGGCTCGACAGCCAGATAGCCCTGATGCGTCCGAAGATAATCGTCTGCGTCGGCAGGATATCCGCACAGAGATATATCTCGAAAGACTTTCGCGTCACAAAGGAGCACGGACTCTTCTATGACCGCAACGGTATACTCTATATGGGCACTTTCCATCCGGCGGCGCTGCTCCGCAATCCCAATCAGAAGCCCGCGGCGTTCGAGGATTTTATTGCCCTGCGCGACAAGATAAACGAAATCTGCGACCACACCTACTGAGCCAATCGCCGCTTGAGCGGTTGAAATATACTTAACGGCACGAGCCGAATTTTTGAAGAAAGGATCGATTTCAATGCAGCAGAAGTTTCTTGAAAAGACTCTGGGTCAGCAAATCGCAGATATGGCGGCAAAGTACCCGGACGACAACATGATCGACTACACTGACAGGGACTACTCCAGAACATGGAAAGAGTTCAACGACGAGTGTGAGACGATAGCCAGAGGCTTCATGGCACTAGGCCTTAAAAAGGGTTCACACATTTCCATCTGGGGCACAAACGTGCCCGCATGGCTGCTAACCTTTTTCGGCAGTGCAAAGATGGGCGGTATACTTGTTACCGTCAACACAAGCTATAAAGTTTTCGAGCTCGATTATCAGCTCAAGCAGTCCGACTCCGAGGCGATTGTCCTCATTGACGGCTACAAGGGCACGAGCTATATTGATATAATAAACGAGCTTTGTCCCGAGCTCGAATCCTGCGAGCCCGGCAAGCTCAAGAGCCGCAGACTGCCTCTTTTAAAGAGCGTTATCTACGCGGGTGAGGGCGAGTGCCCGGCGGGCATGGTCGACTGGAAGGATCTCTATACTCTCGCTGAGCAGACTCCGGTCGAGGAGTTCGAGGCGGTGCGCGACTCGTGCGACTGCCACGAGGTCGTCAATATCCAGTACACCTCCGGCACGACGGGATTTCCCAAGGGCGTTATGCTCACCCACTACAACATTCTCAACAACGGCCAGACGATAGGCGACGGCATGAAGTTCACCCATGAGGACAGACTGTGCATCACCGTTCCGTTCTTCCACTGCTTCGGAATGGTGCTCGCGCTCATGTCCTGCATATCCCACGGAACGCCCTTTGTGCCTATCGATATGTTCAACGCCAAAAAGGTCATGGACGCGCTCGTGACAAAGCACTGCACCGCAGTCCACGGCGTGCCGACGATGTTCATCGCTATGCTCGAGCACCCGGACTTCGACAAATATGATTTTTCGCATATGCGCACGGGCATCATGGCGGGCTCGCCCTGCCCGATAAAGACGATGTACGACGTTAGCGAGAAGATGAACATGCATGATATTGTTATTGTTTTCGGTCAGACCGAGGCGGCGCCCGGCTGCACGATGACAACGACGGAGGATTCCCTCGAGACGCGCTGCGCAACAGTCGGCAAGGCGTTCCCGGGCGTCGAGTGCAAGATAGTCGACCCCAATACGGGCGAGACTCTGCCCGCGGGCGAGATAGGCGAATTCTGCGCGCGCGGCTACAACATAATGAAGGGCTACTACAAGATGCCCGAGGCCACGGCTCAGGCTATCGACAAGGACGGCTGGCTCCACTTCGGCGACCTCGCGGTCTGCGACGAGAACGGCTACTACAAAGTCACGGGCAGGCTCAAGGATATGATAATCCGCGGCGGCGAGAATATATATCCCAAGGAGCTCGAGGAGTGCCTCTATCATAATGACCGCGTCAAGGATGTTCAGGTCATCGGCGTGCCGAGCAAGAAATACGGCGAAGAGGTCTGCGCCTGCGTCATCCTCAAAGAGGGTGAGGATATGACCGAAGATGAGATCAAGGCTTACTACAAGGAGAACGTCGCGTTCTTCAAGATACCGAAATATGTCTGGATAATGGACGAATTCCCGATGACCGCGAGCGGAAAAATCCAGAAATTCGTTCTGCGCGACATGGCGGTCGAAAAATATTCGCTTCAGAGCGACGACTCAATAGAAACTGCGTAAAAGAATATTACGAAAGGATCTGTTACGATGAAACTATCATTTTCAACCCTCGGCTGTCCGCGCTGGACGCTGAAAGAAATAGTTGCGACTGCCAAGGATTTAGGCTTCGGCGGCGTGGAGATAAGGGGTATAGGCGACAAGATAAACGCGCTTGAAATTCCCGAGTTTTCGGACGCCGAAATCGAGCAAACGAAAGAAAAAATCGCTCAGACTGGGCTTGTCATTCCCTCTCTGACCTCGGGCGCAACGCTCGCCGTGCGCGACAGGGCGCAGGACTCGTTCCTCGAGGCGTGCGGCTACATTGACCTTGCGAGAAAGCTCGGAGTAAAATATGTCCGCGTCATGGGCACTGGCGAGCCGCACATCACCGTCGGCGATTTCACGCTCGGCGCGGGACTCTACCGCCAGCTGTGCGAATACGGCGCAAAAAGGGGTGTCACTCCGCTTATCGAGACCAATGGTGACCTTTCGAGCTCAAAGGCGATGCTCGCTTTCCTCGACAGAGCCGGAAGCGACAACTGCGGCGTGCTCTGGGATGTCCACCACACGGTGCGCTTCGGCAGCGAGAGCCCTGTAGAGACTTTTGCGGCTCTCGGCACTTATGTCAAGCATGTTCACTTGAAGGACTCCGTCATGCGCGGCTCAAGAGTCGAATACCGTATGATGGGCTACGGCGACGTGCCCGTCACGGACGCTGTGACGCTGCTCGACAGAGCCGGTTTCGACGGCTTCTTCTCCCTCGAGTGGGTCAAGCGCTGGAACCCCGACCTTCAGGAGCCGGGCATCGTCTTTGCCCACTACAAGAACTACATGGACTCGCTTCCGGAATAAACTTAACGGGACTGCGGATAGCAGGCGTTCATAAAACAGTTAAACCGACCTATGAAATATAGGTCGGTTTTTTATGTCGTGTGATACAACTAAAAAGTATAGAAGCGAGAAATTTATTATTCGTCAAATTGTTGATTGATTAGCACGACCTTTCGCAAAGTTAAAATGAGCGACCCGCCCGACTTTTATAATCAGGCTTTCAATAGCCGCGCCGTAGTATTTGATAAGCCAACTGAGAGAAGCGGGCAACATCACCGAAGCGCCGCCGGTGGCGGATTAAGCGAGGCGATGTTGGCGAAAAACAAGGAGCATAGCGCCCGCTCCAAGGGCGATAGGCGACTATGTTTTGAGAGGGCTGAACGGCTTGCGAAGCAAGACGCACGAGCCCGTATTGTTTGAGCGAAGCGAGTTTACGGGCGAATGTGCCGAGCAACTGATTGAGAGCCGCAAGCTAAGTACTGCGGCGCGGCGTTGCGGGTGTCGAGCGGGAACGGCTCGTTTGCTTTTCTTTTGCAGGCGTTTTCTTTTTCAAACAAAAAGAAAATGCCGAAGCGCGGGAAGTATATATCTTTTGATTATAGTGCGACGCGAAGATAGAGTGCAAATTCTACAATTTCATATTGTGCCGCTTGCGCGGCAACGGTGCGTCGAGTCGCCGCACCCTACAAGTTGCGCGTCAATAAATTTGTGCAGATTTTGCGGGCGGATAATATTCGCTCCTACAGCGCACTTATTCACTATTCACTTTTACTTATTACTTTGAGCGTCAGCAAAACAAGCCCCTCAGTCTCGGCTTACGCCGAGCCAGCTCCCCTACAGGGGAGCCAAAATAGACTGTGCGACAGAGTCCAAATATTGAACCTTAATTGCACGCTCCAATATATTCAAAAAGCCCCGACAGTCATTACCGCCGGGGCTAAAACTGCTTTATGAACGCCTGACATTCGGCGATTTTATATCAGTTCAAATTCAATATCATCTTTTGGCTTCTTATAAAACACCATACACCAATCCGGCTCATATTCTGGTTCATAATACAGTGACGAGCAAGCAGTTCGCCCGCTCGCCGATGATGTGACGATGACGGTCGGTCCGTCCGCGCCGCCGATAATGCCTATTGCCGACGCCGCTTTGCCGCATGGAGCGATAATCCCGCGCGGTTTTTCCGGCTCCGAGCGGCCATTCACGGATATCTCATCCATCGGAATTTCCGGCGAGATATCATAATTCATTATTGTACACAGCGGCGGTTCTTTTTCGCCGATATGCAGCAGCTTTGAAAACTTCTGCTGTTCGACAGCCGTAACCGTCAGCGTATGCTTTTTTCCGGTCACGGGATTTATAAATTCTGTCTTGTCGCCGGGGCGATTCGCCTTGAAATGCGCTCCCGGGACGGGTATCTTTTCCGCGCGAAGTTGCAGGGTCAGGGAATCTGATTTTTTCGGTTTTCTGCCGCGCCACGGGATACTCATCCTCACTGCAAGCCAGCAAAAAGATTTATCGAGCCCGTATCTGTCGAGCAGAGCTTCCGCCGCATCACCGCTGTCGGGGAAAAGCGGATTCCAGCAGTCGGAGCTTGAAAACTCCATGTCGCTTTTTCTGCCGCCGAATTGAATTGAGGCGAAGATATCGCTGTTCAGCGGATTTTCAGCTTCTATTTCAGCCTGCTGTTCGTCTGAAAAGCCGTCACAATCGCTGTTTTCATCGATTCCGAATTTTTCTATAAACTCACGAAAGCTGTCAACGCTCACTTTCTTGAACATATCTGCAACAAGTCCCTTGCCGCAAAAATATACAGACGGCACGAGCCATTCTTCACCGCCCCAAGTGAAGCTTTTGTTGACTGCAATTTCTTTTCCCGCGCGGTCGCGACCGAAGTGGCCGTAGAGCGAGCCCTGATAAAAGACCTTGTATTTTTTCTCCATATCAAAACCTCATCATGTTCCCGAGCTCGAGCGACCCGTCGGCGCGCTGCAGCTCGGACGAGTTGGAGAAGCGTATCGGCTTGCCGTTTTCGAGCGGCTTTTCAATGCGGACGAAGAGCGACTGCCCGTCGTCTATGCTTATCTGCGCCGAGAATACTGCGCTTTTCCCGGGCATGAGGCGACAGAGCTTTTGATTTTCCGCTTTAGTCCACTGCGCATTTTTCTCGTTTCCGACGCCGAAAGACACGCCGAGATCATAGTATATCGGGGCGACGCCCGTATTTTTTATCGTGACAAAAGCATAAATTTTGCCGAAAATTTTCATCACTCTCGCGTCTGTGACAGTAAAATCATAGCCGAGAGCCGCCGAAGCTGTTTTGGCGCGCTCGATTTCGTCCGCGCCGAGATTTTCTTCAAACGCGCCCGCCATCATCAGCCACGAGCAGTGGGTCACATTGACGCACTCGGAGTAGTCCTGATATCCGTCGAGCGGCGCGCCGGACAAGAACGCCGACTGCCCCTCCGGGCGGAACTCGCCGCCGATTGGCTGATTTTTCCAGGCCCCGGTCTGATGCGCCTTTTTCATCTTGGACATAAAATACCAGCTCTCGCCGTAGAGTGTCGAGTGGGTGAAAGAATCGTCGTGGAAGCCGACATTGCCGCCGCGCGTAGTGCCGGGAGTCCCGGGATAGCGGGTCAGAATGCGCGTAGTCTTGAAATTTTCCGCAAATGCGGAGATAATTTTTGCTTTCTGCTCTTTTGAAGCTTCGAGCTCCGGCAGGCAGACATGCCACTCGCCCCAGTGACCGAGAAGCCCCGTTGTGATATAGGCTATGCGGCGGTCGCCGTCGTATTCGCGTGCCAGCTCGCGCACGAAATCGCAGAGGATATCAATGAGCCTGTCATCCGAATAGTCGGGGCACCAGCCTCCGCCGTATTCGTCGTAGTGCTCTTTTTTTATACCCATATCCCAGATGAACTGCGGCACAGCTTTTTCGCCGATACCCGATCCGGGATAGTCGAGATAGACTCTGAAAACCGCCTGATTCCCGCGCGCCGATATCTCTTCAAGATACGGCTCAAGCCCCTCGCGGATAGTGTATTCGCCGCTGTCGGACATTAGCGCGGAGAGCGGAACATAGAACCACTCCATACTGTAAGGCACGCTGTCGGCGGCTCCGCCCTGTTTATAAAACGGCATGAAGCCTTTGAGCGGATTGCCGACCGCCTGCTCATATTCAAAATCATGGGCGGCAAAGCCCTCGAGCGGCGAGATACACAGCGAAAGCCCGAGTAAAATCACAAATAGACGTGCAAAGAATTTCAAGAATCTTCTCATCGGCGTTTTCCTTTCAATATTGCTTTCTTCAATAAGTATAACATTCTTTCCGCCTTTCCTCAAGACAAAAAGAACCGGAGCCCAAACGAGCTCCGGCGAAAAAATATTTACTTTTTCGGTTTGACTGCGATCCATATCTCGCAGGTATAGTCAGGGTTCTGCACGTCCGCCGAGCGTATAGCCGCACAGCAGAGCGAACACGCGCTGAAAATTAAACGGCGACGAACAGGCCTCTTTCGCCGCCCGCGCGTAATCCGTAGGTTCCGTGATGTGTTCCTCAATATAGTCTATCGCTTTGCTTATCCCTGTTATCCAGTCCATGCTTTTTCTCCCTGTGCAAGAACATTATCAAGAACATTATAGAGCAAAGGAGTTTTTTATTCCTGACTTTTTGTGCTCTCTTGTGTCAGGATATTATTCTTTCTTTTCAGCTTTCTCTTCTGAAGTTTCTCTACGCCAGTGCCAATCGCAAGACCGACGACGGAGACTGCCGCACCTATGGGCAGGGTGATGAGATCGTCGAGGTGCATCGCTATGTCGCCTGCGGAAATGCCCGTCGAAGCGGCGTTGGCGAGGGTGAAGGTCAGAAACGGAATGAGAGTGTACATAAGAGAAAGGATAGGCACAGCCCACCATTTTTTTCTCCCCCAATAGCCATTTGCGCCGATGAGCAGGGAGATGACGAATGTGGTCAGCGGGATTGCGCCCCAGATAACGAGCACGGCATACGCGCCCGCGTCCGACCCGGAGACGGCGAGCCAGAAAAACGCGACCGACACCGCCCATATGACGAGATATGCGGCGACGAGCACGAGCTTTCCGAGTCTGCGGCGGCTCTTGACGACGTTTGTGCTCTCTTCGAGATAATTGAGATAGTTTGACACGGTTTTTTCCTCCTTCAGCAGGCAGTCGAGGCTGACGGAATAGAGGCCGCTCATTCTTATGACGCTCACTATATCGGGATAGGTCTTGCCCGTCTCCCAATTCGATACGGTCTGGCGGCTCACACCGAGTAGCTCCGCCGCGCTCTCCTGAGTCAATTTAGCCGCATTTCTCGCGTCTTTGAGCTTCTTTCCGATATCCATCTGCCGCGCCTCCTTTTTTCGCTTTCAGTTTACGCAAAAAACAGTCGTGTGTCTATCAAAAGCGTTTTACATCTGCGCATTTTCCGTGTCAAAATGCTTTTACACATCGATTATATCATGCCGCACAGGTGTTTTCCATATTGAATTTTGGGTGCGGGCTGTGTACCAATAAATCCGTGCGAATTTCGCGGGCGGATGATATTCGTCACTATGTGGTAGGATAAATGTTTATAAAGATTTCGTGCCGCTTTCGCGGCATCGGTGCGTCGAGTCGCCGCACCCTACAAATTCCGCGCCAATAAAATTGTACAGATTTCGCGGGCGATTATATCCGCCCACATTGCGCACTTTTTCACTATTCACTTTTACTTATTACCTTGAGCGAAGCGAAACAAACCCCTCAGTCTCGGTTTGCGCCGAACCGGTTCTCTTACAGGGGAGCCAATATCGAAAAACAGCCGCCCGGGGATCAATCCTCGGGCGGCTGCGGTTATTATTTTTCTATGCTGTTAAAAATTTCTTTTGCCGTCTGCGCGTCGGCAGCTATCTGGTCGCCGAGCGAATCGAGCGAATCGAAGACCCTTTCGGGTCGGATATATCTGAGCAATTTTACTTCGACATTTTTTCCGTAGAGGTCGCCGGAGAAGTCGGTTATACAGGTCTCGCTGCGCAGATCGTCGCAGGTGAACGACGGGCGGCGTCCGATGTTCGTAACCGCCGCATGCAGTTCTCCGTCTATCGGCACTGCCGAAGCATATACGCCGAACTTCGGGACGATAAAGCCCTCTGGGAAATGCTGGTTTATCGTCGGCGCGCCTATCAGCCTGCCGCGCCTGTCGCCGCTGACGACGGTGAATTTATAGGAAAATTCGCGCCCGAGCATGGAGTTTGCGTCTTCGATATTGCCCTCGGCGAGCGCGTTTCTTATCCTCGTCGAGCTTATCGCCGCGCCGTTATAGTCGGTGCGCTCCGCCACGGCGCACAAAATTCCGCGCGCCTTGCAGAGCTCTTCGAGGTCGCGGGAATCCGCGGCGGCGCTCTTTGCGAAGCGGTAATTATATCCGCAGCATACCGCGCCCGCGTTCAGTTCGCCGATTAAAATATCATTGACGAACTGCTCCGCCGACATATCGGCGATGCGCCCGAACGATATCTTTTTGACGGTTATGCCAAGGCTTTCGAGCATTTCGTCGCGCGCCTGCGGGGTCATCAGCTCCGGGGGAGCTCCCGCGCCGACAACTTTCAGCGGGTGTTCGTCAAAGACGAGGGCGCACGGCTCGAAGCCGTCTTTTTCAAACGAGAGAGCGAGGTCGAGCACAGCCCTGTGACCCCGATGGAGTCCGTCAAAGCTGCCCAGAGCAACCGATCGGCGCTGTGTCATTCCTGTCTCCCCTTTCAGATTACTTGCCTCTGAACTGCTGCTTGAGTCTCTTTTCTTTCGAAAGAATACGCTTTCTGAGTCTGAGCGACTTGGGCGTGACTTCAAGCAGTTCGTCGTCCTTTATGAATTCCATGCACTGCTCGAGGCTCATCTCCGTATAGGGCACGAGGCGCAGCGCGTCATCGGAACCCGATGCACGGGTGTTGGTCAGATGCTTGCTCTTGCAGATATTGCAGACTATATCCTCATTCTTGGCACATTCGCCGACTATCATACCTTCGTAGACTTCGACGCCCGCGGGGATGAACAGCCTGCCTCTGTCCTGAGTGTTGAACAGACCGTATGCGGTGCTCACGCCGGTCTCGTGAACGACTATAGAGCCGCGCTCACGGGTGACTATCTCGCCTTTGTAGGGCTCGTAGCCGTCGAACACCTGGTTCATGATACCGTTGCCGTTTGTGTCTGTGAGGAACTCGGCGCGGTAGCCGATGAGTCCTCTCGACGGGATGCGGAACTCAAGGTGAGTTGCGCCGCCGTCGCGCGTGCCCATGTTGACGAGCTCGCCCTTACGGGAGCCGAGCTTCTCTATAACAGCGCCGACATACTGCTCGGGAACTTCGACTATGAGCAGCTCCATAGGCTCGCAGGTCTTGCCGTTTATCTCTTTGAGAATGACCTTCGGGCGCGAAACCTGGAACTCGTAGCCCTGACGGCGCATGGTCTCAATGAGAATTGACAGATGCAGCTCGCCGCGTCCGGAAACTTTGAAAGTATCGGTCGAATCGGTCTCTTCAACGCGCATGCTGACGTTCGTCTCGACCTCCTTGAACAGGCGGTCTCTTATATTTCTCGAGGTAACAAATTTGCCCTCGCGACCCGCAAACGGGCTGTCGTTGACCATGAAGTTCATGGATATCGTGGGCTCGTCTATTTTTATGAAAGGCATCGGCTCGATGCAGTCCGGAGAGCAGGCGGTCTCGCCGATATTTATGTCGCTGATACCGGAGATGCAGACGATATCGCCCGCAGCGGCGGAATCGACCTCGACACGCGAGAGTCCCTCAAACTGATAGAGGCGCGACACCCTGACATTCTCCTGAGTGCCGTCCGTTTTGCAGAGCACTATCGGCTCGTTCTTCTTGACCCTGCCGCGCTCAACTCTGCCGACGCCTATTCTGCCGATATAATCATCGTAGTCAAGGCTCGTGAAGAGTATCTGAAGCGGGGCATCGACGTCGCCGTCGGGAGCTTCGATATGCTCGAGAATTGAGTCGAGCAGCGGGCGCATATCACCCGAGCGGACATTGGGATCGAGCGAGGAATAGCCGTCTCTTGCCGAAGCGTAGACAACGGGGAAGTCGAGCTGATCCTCCTCGGCACCGAGGTCGATGAACAGATCAATGACCTCGTCAACGACTTCTGCGGGGCGTGCGTTGGGTCTGTCGACCTTGTTGATAACAACGAGGACTTTCTTCTTGAGCGCAAGAGCCTTTTTGAGGACAAAGCGCGTCTGGGGCATGCAGCCCTCGAACGCATCGACGAGCAAAAGCACGCCGTCGACCATCATGAGTATGCGCTCGACCTCGCCGCCGAAGTCGGCATGGCCGGGAGTGTCAACGATATTGATTTTCACGCCGTTATAATGGACGGCGGTATTCTTTGAAAGTATTGTTATTCCGCGCTCACGCTCAAGGTCGTTTGAGTCCATGACCCTGTCCTGAACCTGCTCGTTGGCTCTGAATATGCCGCTCTGCTTGAGCATCTCGTCGACGAGGGTAGTCTTGCCGTGGTCGACGTGCGCTATTATGGCTATATTTCTTACGTCTTCTCTCTTTGCCAAAAGAATTCACCCATTCCTGAAAAATTTGTGATGATAAAAGTTGAAAGCGGTCTGCGGATGGTCGTTTTTCCGTCAGCGCGCACAAAAACAAGAGCGCATCTTTGTGCGTCCTGACGAAAAAACCCCCGTCAAACGACCGCACCGCCGCCAAATACGGCAGAAATATAAAAGCTTCTAAAAAGCACTATTTCGGCGGAACATAAAAGTTCCGCCGAAAATGAGTGTATGTTTTGATTATTCGCCCTTCATCTCAAGGAGCTTAACCTTACCCTCATAGGAAGCAACGCTGACCTTGATGGAATCGGTGATAGCAGCCTTGATGTCGTCCTCGGTAACACCGAGCTCTTTGTAAGCATAATCAGTGGGCATGAAGAGATCGAGATCCATGATATCCGGAAGACCCATGGGATTGATACCGCTGTCGATGCCCTTCTCGGCATACTCCTTGACAACGCCCTTGAGTCCCATTCTCATCATCCACGGCGGGATGCCGATAATCTTTCTGTTATCGCCCATGCCTCTTGCGGCGTAGACTATCTTGAGGAACGGAGCCCACTTCATGTTGTAGCAGCTGATGGGCCATGCCTTTGCACCGGTGCTGCGCTCAGCCGCGCCGACGATGGACTCACCGACCTGGCGGACTGTAAGCATTGCTGTACCGCCTCTGGGATAGAGGGTGCAGGGAAGCTTATCCATTCTCTTGATCTGCTCGATAAGGATAACCCAAACGGGCTTTCTGCCGGGCTGAGTGCCGAAGATGTAGGGCAGCTCGAGAACGGCAACATCGAAGTTGTCATCGGCATAGGAGAAAGCGACGTTCTCCTGGTCGATACGGCTTCTGATATAGGGGTGCTTCTCGCAGAGCTTCATATCCGGACGCTCTTTGGCAAGGTAGGAGAAGTAAGAGCCGAGGATAACGGCCTTCTTGTAACCGAGCTCCTTGCAGATGGGAAGAAGTCTCTTGAGGGGAGCGATGTTGTACTTGTAGTAAGCATCGTAAACGGGTGCGGGGAACTCGACTCTCTCGTCGACGCCTGCGGCGAAAACGAAGCAGTCGCAGCCGGCCATAAGCTCTCTGATCTCATCGTCGGTCTTCTCGTAGATATTGCACATTACGATCTCCATCTCCTCGGGGATGGGAGCTCCTTCGGGAAGGGGCGGAAGAGCAACAGACTTGACGCTGTGGCCTCTGTCAATGAAAATACGTGCTGCGGCGCTGCCGAGAAGGCCGGTGCCGCCAATCATAAATACCTTCATTTTGTTTACCTCCAATTTATTTGCATTTGCTTTTTTATTATACTTTTTATATCGGTAATAGTCAAGCGATAAACGACAAAAAAGTGTACTAAAGTACAAAAAATTCCGACGCTTTCTTTGTGTAAAAAATCATCGCTCCTGAATTTCCTTGCCGCTCAGGTGCTCTATATCTATTTCATACATCCGCACGGCATTTCCCGAAGCGGCGATTTCCTCGTCCGCAAGGCGCTCGTCGGGATAGTATTTCATTGCAAGTCGCTTTACCAAAATCAGCGTCTGAGCACGGTCTTCAATGACGCGGCACCTGCCGAACACGACGGCGCTGCGCATGAACGGCGCCCATACCTCTTCACGGATAATCTCATCCCCGTAAGCCGTGAAGCACACTTTATCGCATTTATTTATCGAGTCCGCCTTGTGACCCGCTTTTGCGCCGTGGAAATATATCTTTCCCGCCTCTTCGTCATAGAGATAGTTTATCGGTATCGCATAAGGATATCCGCCGTCGCCGTTGACTGCGAGCACTCCGCGGCGGGCGGAGCGCAAAATTTCTTTTGTCGCTTCTTCGCCGAGAGCGTTTTTAATTCTGCGAACAGGTCTGAACATAGTATCGTCTCCGGTGATTTTTGAATTTATTGTAGCAGAAACGCGCGTGAAAATCTATAGAGAAACGCCCGAAGAGCGTCTGAACTCTCCGGGCGTCTTTATAGTTTTATATCAGAGAGCTGTTATCAGTCCTCTTTTTTCCTCTTTGCAGAGCAGCCGATAACGAATGCCGCGCCTGCGAATGCAATGAGCATTACGGGAGCTGCCGCACCGGTGTTCGGCACTTTGCTGTCGCTGTCGGGCTTATTGGTCTCGGGCTTTGTCGAGGGGACTATCGGGCTCGCGGGATCGGAGGGATCGAGCGGCTCGCTCGGATTCGACGGGTCTGAGGGCTCTTCCGGCTTCTCGGGCTTTCCGGGCCAATGGGGCAGACCGGGGATTTCGGGAAGCTCGGGCAGGTCGGGAAGACCGGGCTTCTCGGGCTTCTCGGGCTTCTCGGGCTTTTCGGGATTCTCGGGCTCTTCCTTCTCTGCCTTTGAGAGCGCGAAGGAGTCGATTCTCGTTGCGCCGTCCTTCGCCTCATCGTCGAGCATATAAGCGTCGAAATAGAGCTTGCTGCCGTCGATGGTTATCGCAGAGAACACTGCGCTGTGGGCATCGTAGATAGCCTCGGCTCTCGGGAAGAGCTTGTCGGTATCCTTGACATCCTTGGTCTGGTAATCCTTGACACCCGCGCATGCGCTGATGACATAGACGGTGCCTTCGGGATTGAGCTTTGCGGTGTACTCTCTGCCGCCGAAGGTTATCTTCTGCTCCTCAGCCTTGACAACTTTATTGTTGTCCATGACATCGGTGCGCAGATAGACGTGGTCGTGACCCTGGAGGACGATATCGATGCCGAGGTCGGGCATGAGTCCGCAGAGCTGCTTGCGCATAGCCTTGACATCCTTGTCGTCATAGTGCGAGCCATTGGAATAGAGCGCCTTGTGGAGAACGACTATCTTCCACTGAGCGTCGCTTGCCTGGGCGTCCGCCTTGAGCCATGCGAGCTGATCGTCGCTGAGCGCCTTATCCTCGCTGAGGTTATTGGTGTTGAGGACGATGAAATGAGCGTTGTTGTAATCATAGGAATAGAACACGCCGCTCTCTCTGTCCTGATCGACCGTCTTGGGCAGGACAAAGTTCTGGTCGAGCATATATCCGCTCTTCTCGTGGTTGCCCGCTGCGGGCATGATAGCGGTGTTCTTGATGTTCTCAGAGGCATTGAAGAACCACTGCCACTGTTTGAAGTGCTTGGTGTAATCGACCTGGTCGCCCGCGCTGGCAAAGAACTTGCCCTCGGGGAACATCTTGAGCGCGGTATCGACTACCTTGCCCCATGTGCCATACTGAATAGCGTTCTGCGACTGCTCGTCGCTGACATGGAAGAAGGTGAAGAAATCGGAATCGTCCGCGGTCTCGATTATACCCGTACCGCTCCACCAGCCGTACTTTGCATCGCCGACTCTGTAGCAATACTTTGTGCCGGGCTTGAGACCGGTTATGGTCGCGGTGTGGCGGTTGACATTGATGCCGTAGGAGATGAATCCGATAATGCCGAGATCGACGCCGGGATACTCTCTCTTGACGAGCTCGGAGGTCGTGCTGACCTTGACTCCCTTGGGAAGCTTATCAGTGAAGGTCGGATTCTCCGAATACTCGGCTATCTGAATGTCGGATTTTTTGAGGCTGTACTTTGTATACCAGTTGATGCTTCTCTCAGTCGATGCGTCGCCGGTGAAAGTTGTGCCTATATTTGAGGGCAGGCGCATATTGTCCTGCGTGACCTCGGGCTCGACGGGGCCGTCATAGACGAGAGTCACATCGAGGTCGGACTTCTTGGCAGGATTCGTATCCTCAACGAGGCTGCGAAGCATTCTGCCAACAGTGTAGCCGATGCTGTCATACTGGCTCTGAGTCATATACTCATCCATAACGACGGTGTTGAGTATATTGCGCAGGCTGCTGTACTTCTCGGGCAGGAGGTTGAGCACGCTGTAGATAACGTTCTCATAGCTCGGGTTGCCGCGGAAGATAATCTGCATGATGATATCGGTCACAACGCCTATGGGGCTTGTGACCGTGCCGGCGGGGAAGAGCTTGCCGGGGTTGAACTGGAGGGTCGAAAGGATCTCACCCTCGACGACATCGTTGAGCAGAGTGTCGATAAGGAAGTTGATGAGTTCCTTTGCACCGTCTCTGTTCTCGAAGTAATCAAGAACATCGTTCATGAACTTGTCGTCGCTGATATCCTCGTTGGCGTTGTAAAGAGTGTAAAGAACGGTGTAAGCGGCATCCTCAAAGGTGCCCTTCTCGTTCTTGCTCTCCATGCCCATAGCCTCATAGAACTTTGTGCATTTATAGTCAGAGACCTGATAGTTGAGAGCCTTTGTGACTACGCCGTCAATGACCTCCATAACATGGTCGGGGTTATTGATATAAGCCTCGTCGACCTGCGCGCACAGATCCTTGATGAAGCTCATAATGTTGCTGCTGACCGTAAATATCTCAACGCTGCCGACCTCGAAGCCGTTCGTGCCGAGCGCGTCGATGATTATCTTCTCAAGGTCGATTCCCGAAGCCTCGAGATATGCATAGAGTCCGCCTGCCTCCTGAATGTCCTCGAAGATGCCGGAAAGGGCATTGTCGATCATGGTCATGGCGAAGTTGTGGAGATCGCCGGGGCCATAGGTCTTGAAGAACGAGAAGCTGTCCTTATAGGGCTGGGCATAGGTCTTTGAAGTGCCGTTGGGGAAGTTTACGACAATGGGTCCGTCCTCGTCAATGTCGTGGGACTTCGCATCGCAGATTATCTTGCCGTCCTGAGTGTTGTCAAAGGTGACGGTTCTGAACTTGTTCGGGAAGCCCGAAAGAGATGTGGTCTCGATATCATAGAGAGTCTCGCCGTTGTCGCTGACATGGGAGGCTATATCGGGAGTGTGGAGATGTCCGCTGAAGGTGAAGTGCATACCTGCGTCCGCGAGGGTCTCGGTGCACTCCATCCAATCGTCAAGCACGAAAGCAAAGAATATTTCAGGCTCGATGGTCATGTGGGGAACGAAGTTGTGGTGAGCCATGCCGATGATAGTCTCGCCATTTTTCTTCGCCTTTTCGCACTGCTTGAGAGCCCACTGCATGAGCTCGGGGGTGATGCTGCCCGCGGTCTCCTGAACATCGTCGCCCTTGGCGGTGACATCGGACGAATACTTGTTGGTATCCATGACGATGAGTCTGTAGCCGCCCTTGAGGCTTATAGCGTAGGAGAGCTGACCCGCCTGACCTGTGGTGGGGGTGAAGACATCTTCTTTTTCGTCCGTCACAAGGTCGCGTCCGAGATTCTTATAGATCTCGCGGAACGCCTCGGGAGAGGTGACTTCGCCGGACTCTTTGACGCCGTTTTTGAATGTAACGCCGTTATAGTTGTTGACGTCGTGGTTGCCGTTTACAACGATGACCTGTATTCCGCTCTCCTTTTCAAAGGCTTCGAGCTTTGCAGCAAGAGCCTTGTGACCCGCCAGCTCGCCGTTGAAGGTCAGGTCGCCGGGGATGAATACATAGTCGCTCTTCTCGGCAACAGCCTTCTTGAGCGCTGCGTCGATAAGGGCGTCAACCTCGTTGAGCTGACGGGAACCTTTGTCGTTCCATTCGTTGTAGGCTTCGCTGAATCCGTTCTTTGTGTCTCCGGTTCCTTTTTCGGAATCAGCAAAATAGTGAATGTCGGAGATGGATGTGACTTTGAGCTTGCCCTTCTCGGTCTGCGCAAAGGCACTGAAAACTCCGGTCGGGAGGGCGGCAAGGACGAGGGTCATGCAGACTATAACTGCAATGATGCGTCTTGCCAGTCTTCCTTTGTTTTTCATTTCGTTTCCTCCTTTTTTCTGGTTTTATATTAAATAAAAACGAAAATGCTTAATCCTCCGAGCCGTCCGTCTGCTCGGCTATGCCGAGATATGCGTCCGCCTCGGCGGCGTCCATGCTCTCGATTCCCTTGAGCTTGCCCGCCATGATACGGTTTCTGTCCTGCGCGGCAACAAGAGTACGCCCCGCCTCGTCTATCTTTTTCTTCGCCTTGTCGAGCACGTCGCCGAACTTTTCATACTGCGCCTTGGCGACGGAGAGCAGGCGGCGTACCTCATTCGCCTTCTCGTTTATCGCCACGGCTCTGAAGCCCATGGAGAGAGAATTGAGAAGCGCTGTTATTGTAGTCGGTCCCGCTATCATAATGTTATATTCGCGCTGGATTCGCTCGGCTATTCCAGTGCGCGAGGACGCGATTTCGGCGTAGAGTCCCTCGGTCGCGAGATACATTATCGCAAACGGGGTCGTCGCCGGAACATTTATGTATTTGGTGACGAGCTTTGCTTCGCTCAGGACTCTGTCCTCAAGAGCCTTGCGCGCCTTGGCGACTTCTTCGGCGTCCGCGCTGTCCGCGGCGGAGCAGAGGCGCACATAGTCCTCCATCGGGAACTTCGAGTCAACGGGGAGATAAGCGTCCGCGCCGCCGTCGCCGGCAGGAATGCGTATAGCAAATTCAACGCGCTCGGAGCTGCCCGGGCGGGTGGCGAAGTTTTTCTCGTACATATTGGGTATCGTCTGGTCGAGTATGCCCTCGAGCTGGACTTCCGCCCAGGTGCCGCGTGCCTTGACATTCGTCAGCACGCGGTTGAGATTCGTGACATTTGTTGTAACACCGGTCGAGAGTTCTTTCATCTCGCCGAGCGATTTGTAGACATTTTCGAGCTGCTCGGAGACGGTCTTGAACGAGCTGTCGAGTCGGGTCGTGAGGGTCGAGGAGAGCTTCTCGTCGACGGTTGCGCGCATCTCATCGAGCTTTTTCTCGTTGCTCTGCTGCATTTTTTCTATCGACTCTGCAATAATTCTCGACTGTCTGTCGTTTTGTTCTATGTTATTTCGGCGGATAGTGTCGAGCGACTTCGAGAACATATCCGTCAGCTGCTGCTGATGCTTGAAATTCGCCTCGGTCATGAGTGCAAGGCGCTCGTTCATCTTATCGAGCGATTCGGTAAGTTCGGAGCGCATGTCCTTCTGATTGCCGGCACTTTCTCTGCGGCTGCGCTCGAACTCATCGCGCAGCTGACCCTCGAGCGAGCTCACTTTATGCTCAAGCTCCTTTATTTGCCCATCCTGCGCGGAGGGGCGGTTGAGCTTCGTTATAATGATCACAAGCAGCACGGCGCAGACAGCCGAAAGAGCCGCCGCGATATATAAAGCAGCGTTCATAATTCCAATCTCCAAAATCTGTAAGATATGATAAAGAATTGTAACAGATTTTTAAAAAAATTGCAACATTTATACAGATATATTTTTAACAATAAAAATTTTTTGAACAATATTATATTTGCCGGATAATATTTGCAACTAACGGTTGATAACGGGAGTGGTTTTATGCTACTATATAATGTATCTGAAAGGGACTGCATGTCCCGAAAAAATTATGCCTCAGACTGCCCGCAGAATTTGTATAAATACGCCGGCGTTTTCGATATACGGAGGAAAAGCATGAAAAAAATCACGAGAATAGCTTCAATATTTCTTTCGCTCGCGCTGATATTCGCAGCCGCCGCCTGCGGCAAGGACGGCTCGGGCGCGTCGCTGAGCTATCCGATAGCAGCTCAGCCGGAGTGCCTCGACCCGCAGATAGCGCAGGGCGCGGAGGCCAAGACCGTCGTGCTCAACTGCTTCGAGGGCCTTGTCCGCAAGGACGCAGAGGGCAAGTATTCTCCCGCCGCGGCAAAGAGCTGGAGCTATGATGCGTCCACTCTCACCTATACATTTAAGCTCCGCGAGGACGCTCGCTGGGTCATAATGAAAAAGGCGTTCAAGCCGATCCTCGGCGACAACATAGACAAGACCTTCGACTCCCGCGTCACGGCGGCGGATTTTGTCTTTGCGCTCAGGCGCGCGGTAGCCCCCGCAACGGGTGCGCCCGAAGCGCTGAGCCTCGGCGTCATAAAGAACGCAAAGAGCATAATAAACGGCAAGATGTCCTCCGACAAACTCGGCGTGCAGGCGGTCGGCGACTTTGAGCTGCGCATAACGCTCGAAAGCGCAACTGACGAATCGGCTTTTCTCGATCTGCTGACAAAGGCAATATGCATGCCCTGCAACGAGACTTTCTTCAACGCGACCAAAGGGCGCTACGGGCTCGACTATTCGACGCTCCTGTGCAACGGTCCGTTCTATCTCTCATATTGGCTGCACGACTCCGCACTGACTATAAAAAACAACGACGACTACACCGGACCTTTCCCGGCGAAGCCCGCGAGCGTGTCGCTCGTAATCGACGGCGACAGCAAGCAAAGGCTCAATTCCCTGCTCGACGGAACTTACTGTGCCGCCCAGCTCGGCACGACTGCGCCCGATTCGTCCGATCTCTCCGTCACCAAGAGCTACGACACTGTTTGGGCTCTGTGTTTTAACTGCTCCGACGTGTCGCTCTCCAACGTGTCGCTGCGCCGCGCGCTCTGCACGGCGGTTGACTACAACTCGCTGACGCTCGAGAGCGAGGATATGCAGAAAACTTATTCTGTAATCCCGCCCGCCTGCTCTGTCGGCGAGGGAGCGGATCTTGGCAGCGAGCCGGTAAGCATTCTCGGCTACGATATGAACAGATCCGCCGGATACTGGACTCAGGCGCAGAAAGATCTCACAGGCAAACTGAGCCTTGAGATAATCTGCCTGCCCGAGCACGAAAACGCCATGCGCCGCATGATACAGGGCTGGCAAAAAGTATTCGGTCTGAGCGTCAATTTCACTGTCACCGCACTCGACAGCGCGACTCTTTCCTCGCGCGTGCAGGACGGCGACTATCAGATAGCCCTGACCTCCATGTCCGCGGGCATAACGGACGCCGCAGGTTTCCTTTCTACGCTCACCTCGCAGGGGACGAACAACATAGTACGCCTCAGCGACGCGCAGTTTGACGCGTCCGTCAAGAACCTCAAGGCGCTGAGCGGCGCAGGGCTCGTCAAGGCTTGCCGCAGCGCGGAGGGCAGACTGCTCTCGCTCGGCGCTGTGCTCCCGATGTTCATAACCCCGAGCTATTTTGCAACGGCGAAGGGCGTCAACGGCCTGAGCGTTGACCCCGAGAGCTCGGCGGTCGATTTTGTTTTCGTAACGGCAAAGGACTGACAAGATGAAAAAGGAAAATAAACTCAAATATATACTCCCCGAAAATCGGACGGTGCGCATTGTGCTCGCCGTCTTTTTCTGGTTATTGGCGGCGGCGTGTGCCGGATGCATATTTTGGCTTTCGAGCAAAGACGGCAACCAGTCGCAAAATATGAGTGACAGTGTGCGCGGTATTTTGATGAAACTCTTCGGCCCACTTCTGAACAGCTTCATCGTGCGAAAATTCGCGCATTTCTTTGAATATGCGGCGCTCGGATTTCTTATCGGCTGCGCGTTTTTCCTCAGCCGCAGGCGTTTTTCGCCTGTTGTCTCCGTCATTTGCAGCGCCATTTATTCAGTCAGCGACGAGATACACCAGTATTTCGTCCCCGGACGAGCATGCCGCATTTTCGATGTCGGAGTCGACACCCTCGGCGCGCTGACGGGTACACTTATCCTCACGCTCATAATTCTTATAGTAAACTCAATCGCAATGCGCAGAAAGGAAAAATATTCCGCGTAAATTTTTAGCATTTCTATTGTCGTTTTATAACAGTATATGATATAATAAAGCTTATATAGAGACTTTTTGGCTGAGAGGTATATTCAATGGATCATAAAGAGGGGCTCATAGTCGGGCGCAACGCAGTGCTTCAGGCTCTCGAAAGCGGCAGAACGATAGACAGCGTGACCGTTGCTCAGGGTCAGCGCGGCGGACAGGCAGGCAGAATAATCGACATCTGCCGCGAGCGCAAGATCCCCGTCAAATTTGCCGATCAGCGCAGGCTCGACCGCCTCTGCGACGGCGCGGCGCATCAGGGCGTTGCGGCATTTGCCGCGGCTCACGAATACGCCGAGATGGACGATATTTTTGCCCTCGCCGAGAGCAGGAACGAAAGCCCGTTCATAGTCGTGTGTGACTCACTTGAAGACCCGCACAACCTCGGCGCCATACTCAGAAGCGCGGAGGCAGCCGGAGTTCACGGGGTAATTATCCCGAAACGCAACTCCGTGACCCTCAACTACACAGTCGCAAAGACCTCGGCGGGCGCTATTGAATATGTCCCCGTAGTAAAGGTCGCGAACCTCCCCGCCGCCATAGACGAGCTCAAATCGCGCGGCGTCTGGATATTCGGCGCGGACATGGACGGCACGGATTACACCGCCCTCGACTACAGCGGCAGCATCGCTCTCGTCATCGGCTCTGAGGGCAAGGGCATAGGCCGCCTCGTGCGCGAAAAATGCGACTTCATCGCCTCCCTGCCGATGCGCGGCAAGATAAATTCTCTAAACGCCTCCGTCGCGGCGGGAATCCTCATGTTCGAAGCGGCGAAACACAGAAACTGACTTTTATCCGATTCAGTATATACAATTGGGGTGAGATGAGTGGAAAACAGATCTTCCGATAAGCGGAGCAAGATTTCACTTGACAGAGTTCTCCGCGAGGTGGCGGAGCTTGAAAACAGCCGTGGCGAGCCGGACAGGATCTGGTCGCTGAGCGACATAGACGATTTGTTGGCGAGTACGGATACCGATTCCACGGCACCTGCCGACGAGGACGACACCGAACTTCTGACAAGCATCCAATACTATGAAGGCAGATACTCTGACGATGATACGCCGTCGGAGTCTGAACCCGTATACACTCAGCAGGGAACCGAAGAACCGAAAGATCAGGCGGATTCGGATCCAGAGATTGCCGCCGAGCCGGATGCCGAGGTTTTGTCGGTCGAGGCCGAAGCTTCCGCGGAACCCGAAGTTGAAAAATCCGTCGAATCTAATGAAGCGGAACAAACTGACAAAGAATCCGACAAAATCGAAGAGTCTGAGGCATCCGCAGGCGAAGCAGATTTTGCAGAATCGGATAAGGCCGAAGAGCCTGTGGGCGAAACTTCTTCTATAGAACCCGAAAGAGAAGCGGCGGCAGAAGTTCCCACAGAACCGGAGAAAGCCGAAACGGCGCAGGAAATTGCCAATGAAGCTGAGCCGGAAATCGAAGAAGCCCCGGTCGAAGAAGCTGCCGCCGATGAAAGCGAGGATATATACTTCGATTCAAAGCTTGAGCTGTCCGTTGTAAAAGCCGACGGCGAAGATGATGATATTCACGAATCTGACAACGAAGTTGATACAGACGAATCAAATGAATCCGATGAACCTGATAACAGCGATAACATTCTGACGCTTCACGGCGAGGAAGAAAAGCCCGCGGCGGAAGAGCCGCAGGCCGAGGACGAAGCCGAGAAAAAGCCGACGGTAGAGGAGCTTTTCGGTGCGCCCGCGTCGAGATATTTCGGCGAGCCGACCGAAGAGCCGGAAGAGGACTCCGAACGTGAGAGCCGCGCCATACCCGGTCTGTTCGGCGACACAGTTGTGTTCGGTCCGATGAAATCCCTATCAGAGCCGACGCAGAGCAAGCCGGACGATGAATATAAAACAAAGCTCATGGCTGCAATCGGCTCGGCAAAAGCACCGCAGAGCGCCGAGACGATAGAGAAACCCGGCGTTATCTTAAAGCGCGGTCCGCTCTCCGAGACATCGGGGCTCGAGCCCCTGCCGCAGGTCATTCCCGCCGAAGAATTTGTCGGTTCAGGGGACGATAAGCCCGCGTCGATAGAAGATCAGCCTTTCACGAATCCCGCCGCGGGCAATCAGCCGGAGGAGGAGCAGATGATGCTCAGCGGCTTCGGCGAAGAGCCGGAGACCGAAAAGATAGACGAAGACGAGCTCCGCAGCGAGCTCGACAAAAAGAGGGCGGAGAAGAAGAAAAAGTTCGTCCTGCTCAGCGGTCTCGGCGACGATGAGCCGCAGGAGGACGAAAACCTGCCCGAAGAGAAAGAGGACGAACCGGAGAAACAGCCCGAGAAAAAGAAAAAGCACTCCGAGAAAGCTCCCCTCGAATATGAAAAGCCCGAACAGCGCGGAAGAGTCTATAACAGTCTCAAGAACGCCGCATCGCAGTTCAAGACCTCGGTTATCGGTCTGTGCGTGCTCGAAGGCGTGTCGCTGCTTCTGCTGCTCATACCGAAAATTCTCGAGTGGGCGGCGATAGACGCGCCCGCGTTCGACCGCGGAGGCGCGGGACTTGCGGCGGCAAATATAGTGCTTCTGCTCGCGTCATTCTATCTCGCGTTCCCGAATATTTTATCCGGCGTAAAGGCGCTTGCAAACGGTCGCGTGACCGGCGGCGCAGTCGGCGGGCTGACGTTTATACTCGCTCTCGTTCAGACGATACTCTCGTTCTTCAACAAATCACCCGAGGGCGCTTCGGGCATGTTCTACTGCGCGGCGGCGATATTCGCCCTGCTTATGACCGCCGAAAACAGCAGCCGCGGCACGGCGCGCGTGATGCAGAATTTCCTCTTCTGCACCGCAAAGCGCAAGTCGGGACTCTACGGCATAAGGGCTATCGAGAGCGAGAAAGACGCTTTTGAAGTCGGGCGCGCGCTCAAGATGGGCAACCCCGACATTTTATATTCCGGCAGGGTCGAGTTCCCCGCCGACTTCATCAAAAATTCCGAAGCCAACTCCCCTGCTGACAGCTGCATAAAGCGCAGCCTGATAATTTCTTCGGCTGTCTCCGTGCTGCTCGCAGTTATATCGGGCATAATAACAAAAGATATATTCCAGGCGTTCGGCGTGCTCACCGGTGCATTCTGCCTGACTTCACCCTGCGCTATAGAACTCGCGCTGATGATCCCGCTCTATCTTGAGAACAGGAAGCTCAACGCAGAAGGCGGCATGATAGCGGGCTACGATGCGGCTCTCGAATGTTCAGAAGCGGTCGCTGCTTCTGTTGACAGCGCCGATCTCTTTGACCGCGCGGCGTGTGAGATGCACGGAATGAAGGACTTCCACACCGTGCGCATAGACGACGTTCTGCTCTACGCAGTCGCCATAGTGCTCAAATCCGGCGGTCCGCTTACAGATGTTTTCAACCGCATTATCGGCGGCTCGACCGAGCTTCTGCCGCCCGTGCGCGACATGATATATGAGGACAGACTCGGTCTCTCGGCCACAATATATAATCAGCGCGTGCTGCTCGGCAACCGCAACCTGCTCACGCACCACAATATCGAAGTTCCGCTCAAGTCCGAGGAAGACAAAGTCAAGCGCAACGGGCGCAAGATCCTCTACATAGCGATCGACTCCCAGGTCGCGGCGATGTTCGTTTTCAACTACGCCGAGGACGCCTCGCTCAAGGATTCGATAAACGAGATGGCAGACAACGGCTTCAGCCTTGTCGTTCGCACGGACGACCCGAACGTGACCGACGAGCTCATCGCTGCCCGCTTCGGCATAGCGCAGAAAGATGTCAAAATGACGCTCTCCCACGGCGCACGCATATTCAGCGCATACCGCGACAGCGTTGTTGACTCAGCCCCCGCAAAGGTCATGCACGACGGCTCCGCCCGCTCTTATTTCAAGAGCATAGCGGCGTGCGGCAGGCTCGCGAACTTCGCTTCGCGCTGGGCAGTGTTCGCCCTTATCGTGCAGGCGGTCGTGGCGGCGGGTGCGATACTCTGCGTCGCACTCAAGGCGTTTGCGTTTGTGTCGCCCCTGACGGCAGTTGTGGTTCAGGCCGCGATAGTGGCTTTCAGCGTAATACTGGAAAAATTCAAGAAATAAAACTACCCTGTAACATCTAAAAGTTTACATCCGGTTGCAAGTATGATTGTGTTGAACAAGGATGAAAACGCAGGCAGGCTGCCGCCTGTCAAATTTGAAGACGCAGTTAAACGCAATCAGACGACGCAATGCTTGTAAAGTTTTAGGTGTTACAGGGTAGCAGGGGGCTGCGCCGCAAGGTGTCAGCCCCTTTCTGAAAGGATAAGCGGATATGCAGGAAAAATCGATTAAGACAAAAATTGATTTAAACGGCAAGACCGTGCTCGTGACGGGCGCGGCGGGATTCATCGGCTCCTTTCTCTCGGAGCGTCTGCTCTCGGACTTTAAAAATATCCGCGTCATCGGCTTCGACAGCGTCAACGACTACTATGATATCCGCCTGAAAGAATCGCGGCTCAAAAAGCTTCAAAAGCATAGAAATTTTATTTTTATCAAAGCTAACCTCGCGGACAAAGACAAAGTGAACGAAGTGTTCCGCGAATACTCGCCGCAGATAGTTGTCAACCTCGCGGCGCAGGCGGGGGTGCGCTATTCGATAACGAATCCCGACGCCTATATCGAATCGAATATAATCGGCTTTTATAATATCCTCGAAGCCTGCCGCCACTCATATGACGACGGCGCGACACCTGTCGAGCACCTTGTATATGCTTCGAGCTCGTCGGTCTACGGCAGCAACAAAAAAGTGCCCTACAGCACCGACGACAAGGTCGACAACCCCGTCAGCCTCTACGCCGCAACGAAAAAATCCGACGAGCTGATGGCTCACGCCTATTCGAAGCTCTATAATATCCCATCGACGGGACTCCGCTTCTTCACGGTCTACGGACCCGCAGGCCGCCCGGACATGGCATATTTCGGTTTCACCGACAAGCTTCTTCGCGGCGAGACGATACGCATTTTTAACTACGGCAACTGCAAGCGCGACTTCACATATATCGACGATATAGTCGAGGGCGTTGTGCGCGTCATGCAGGGCGCGCCGGAGCGCAAAAACGGCGAAGACGGTCTGCCCGTTCCGCCGTATGCAGTCTATAATATAGGCAACCAGAACCCAGAAAATCTGCTCGACTTCGTCGACATTCTCCAGCAGGAGCTTATCGCCGCAGGCGTTCTGCCGAATGATTACGACTTTGAGGCGCACAAACAGCTTGTCCCTATGCAGCCCGGCGATGTCCCCGTGACCTATGCAGACACGACCCCGCTCGAGCGTGACTACGGCTACAAGCCCTCGACCGATCTCAGAACCGGGCTTCGCAACTTCGCCCGCTGGTATAAAGATTTTTACAAGATTTAATGGCATATATATAATGTATGTTCGCGGAGCTGAGATACTGTGGCTGAGCGGACGCACGGACGAGTGATAAATTGGGAGTTGTATTATTCATTGTATATGTCATCAATTAGCAATACACAATATCGCAAATTCCAAATTATCCGCCTGCCTCTATTTCAAAACAAGCGACATAAAAAATCCTGCCCACAAAAAAGCCGTGGGTAGGATTTATTGCTTCATGCCCCGTCAAGTCAACGGGGTTCATTTTTAATTATTATCAAAGATACTTTTTGATAAACTTATCAACTGTTGACCAATATTTTTCGGGGTCGACGGTCGAGGCCTCTGCGTGCGGTGCGCCGGGGATAACCAGCTTCTCTTTGTCGCACGCGGCGGCGCGGTAGACGCGCTCCTGCATCCAGAACGGGACGAAATCGTCCTTGTCGCCGTGGATGAACAGGGTCGGCGTGACGGAGCGCGAGACCTGCTCGATGCACGAAGCCTTCTTCATATCATAGCCCGCGCGCAGCATCGTTGCGCTTCTTGCGGCAGAGAGGAACGGGAAGGTCGGCAGACCGTAAGCGTCCTTCATGTTGGCTCTGCACTCGTCCCAGACTGATGTATAGCCGCAGTCCTCAATAGCGCAGACGACATTCGATTCGAGCGGCTCGCCGGTGGTCATCATGACTGTAGCCGCGCCCATCGAGAGACCGAAGAGCACTATCTTCGCGTTCGCATTCTCATTGATTATGTAGTCGATCCACGCCTTGATATCGATTCTGTCGTTCCAGCCCATGGTGACATAGTTCGACTCGCTCGCGCCGTGGCCGCAGAGATACGGGAACAGGCAGTTGTAGCCCATCTCATGGAACCTCTTGCCGAACGAGCCCATTCTTCTGGGCGATCCGGTGTAGCCGTGAATGACTATCACCCAAACATCGCTCGGCTCGTCTGCAAGGATTATCTCGCCGTGTACATATCCGCCGCGGGGAGTGACTATCTTCACCTTTGCGGGACTCGCGGAGTCGAACCACTCCATACCTTCTTTGGTGATGCCGTCATACTCGTTCTTTTTCTCGTCCATTTTTTTTGCGATGGACTTTTTGCTCATGGTCTTGTTGAAAATCGCGTTGCCGACAGCAAGATACGCCGCGCCGACTGCTGCACCTGCGGAAGCGGCTGCTATGACAAGCTTTTCAGATGAACTTTTCTTTCCCACTGAAATTCATTCCTTTCATTTTTATATGAGCCTTATACAGGAGTATTCTATCATAAAAAGTTCTCAGTTGCAATAACAAAAAGCCCCTGCAAAATAATACAGGGACTTCGGATATGTACCCGCCGCGCGGCGGGTGAGGCTTATTCCTCGTTGAGCTTATTGCGCTTGTTCTGGGCCTTGTTCTCCTGCTGATTCTGCTGCTTGTTGTTCTGCTGCTGATTCTGCTGGTTCTGACCCTGCTTGTTCTGCTGATTGCGGTTTTCCATTGAGAGCACACTCCATAGATCCCTTCGCGGGAAAATTAGGATTTTTTCAAATCCGTTTTATATTCTTTCCTCCGGTTCGTGTTTTTATGAGCCTAAAAATAATGAAAATTTTGCCTTTTTCTGATATAATCGTATCAGAAAGCTTACGGAGGTCAGCAGATGGAAATATCCGACGAACTTATATCGCATCTCGAATCGCTCGCGCATATTGAGCTTGACACCGACGAGCGCGAGGATTGCCGCAGAGATTTTGAAAAGATAATATCATATATGGACACGCTGTCGGCGCTCGATACCGACGGCGTTGAGCCGCTGACCAATTTATCCGACACGGTGAATGTCCTGCGAGAGGATGAACCGGGCGAGACGCTCGGCGTAGAAGAGGCTCTGTCGAATGCCGCAGAAACGGCGGGCGGTTGCTTCTGCGTCCCGAAGACAGTGGAATGAGGTGCGCTATGAGAGATATTATTAAAGATTCCGCCCTCGTTCTGGCAGAAAAAATCAGGTGCGGCGAGATTAAAATCGCCGAAGTTCTGGACGCCGTATATGAATCCGAGAAGCAGAATAAAGAACTCAACTGCTTCATCACGCTCTGCCGCGAGCGCGCGTATAGCAAAGGCTCAGAGATACAAAAGCGCATCAACGCGGGCGAATATATCTCGCCGCTCGCGGGCGTGCCGATAGGCATAAAGGACAACATCGCAGTGGAAAATGTCAAAATGACCTGCGGGTCGCATATGCTCGAAAATTATGTGCCGCCCGTGAGCGCGGCGACGGTAGAAAAGCTCGAAGAAGCGGGGCTTATTATAGTCGGCAAGCTCAACATGGACGAGTTCGCCATGGGCTCGACGGGCGAGACTTCGTATTACGGCGCGGTGCTCAATCCCGTTGACAAAACGCGCGTGCCCGGCGGCTCGTCTTCGGGCGCGGCGGCGGCAGTCGCGGCGGGGATAGTCCCGCTCGCGCTCGGCTCGGACACGGGCGGCTCGGTCAGACAGCCCGCGGCGTTCTGCGGGGTATTCGGCTTCAAGCCTACCTACGGCACCGTCTCCCGAAACGGGCTTGTCGCCTATGCCTCGTCGTTTGACCAGATAGGCGCGATAGCGAGAAATGCCTCCGACTGCACGGCTCTCGCGGCGATAATATCCGGGCGCGACTGCGGCGATTCTACAACAGAGGATACTGCTCCCGTCCGTTCGGATTTTGTCGAGTCCTATTCGCTCTGCGGCAAAATTATAGGCGTGCCGAATGAATTTATTGATAATTGCGGCGAAGATATCCGCAGTGCGGTGAATAATGCGCTCAAAAAAGCTGAATCGCTCGGCGCGAGGGTTGAATATTTCTCGCTTCCGCCGCTCAAATTTGCCGTGCCCGCCTATTATATAATCGCCTGCGCGCAGGCAAGCTCTAATCTTGCGCGGTATGACGGGGTTCGCTTCGGGCGGCGCGCGCAAAATTCAGACGACCTGACAAAAATGTATATCAAAAGCCGCTCCGAGGGCTTCGGGCGCGAGGTCAGGCGCAGGATAATGCTCGGTAATTTCGTGCTCAGTGCGGGATACTACGACGCATATTACAACAAGGCGCTGAGAGCGTGCAGGGTTATACGCGACGCGCTTTCGGACGCTTTCAAAAAATATGATTTCATCGCGGGCGCTGTTTATCCGTCAACTGCGCCGAAGCTCGGCGAAAGCCTTGACGACCCACTGAAAACTTATATCGGCGACGCATACACCGTTCCGGCTAACCTCGCTGGACTCCCGGCGATAAGCGTGCCGTGCGGAAAAACAGCCGCCCTTCAGCTCATGGCGGCGCCATTCGCGGACGAGAATCTTTTGGGTGCGGCAAGATGTCTGACCCTGTAACATTTAAAAATTTACAGAGTATGATTGCGTTGAACAAGTTTGAAGACACAGTTAAACGCAATCGGACGGTGCAATGCTTGTAAAAGGTTTAGGCATTACAAGGTACTATGGGAGGCTTTCAAATGAGATACGAAACTGTTATCGGGCTCGAGGTCCACATAGAGCTGCTGACTGAAACAAAGATATTCTGCTCCTGCCCGACTGAGTTCGGCGGCGAGCCGAATATGCATGTCTGCCCCGTGTGTCTCGGACTGCCCGGCACTCTGCCGACGCTGAACAAAAAAGCCGTTGAGCTTTCCGTCCGCGCGGGACTCGCGGCGGGTTGCGAGATAACACCGATAAGCCGCTTTGACCGCAAAAATTATTTTTACCCCGACCTGCCGAAGGCATATCAGATATCCCAGTTATATCTGCCGCTGTGCCGAAACGGCTCGGTCACACTCGACAGCGGCAAAATTATACGCATAAAAGAGATGCACATGGAGGAGGACGCGGGGAAGCTCATGCACTCCCCCGACGACAACCGCACGCTCATCGACTGCAACCGATGCGGAGTGCCGCTGCTTGAGATAGTCAGCGAGCCGGATATGCGAAGCGCCGAGGAGGCGGTCGAATATCTCGAAAAGCTGCGCGAGCTGATGCGCTTTTCCGGCGTTTCGGACTGTCGGATGCAAGAGGGCTCGCTGAGAGCGGATATAAATCTCTCCGTCCGCCCGGAGGGTCAGACAGAACTCGGAACGCGCACGGAGATGAAAAATCTGAACTCATTCAGAGCCGCCGAGCGCGCGATAAAAAGCGAGAGCGCGCGGCAAATATCGCTGATTGAAAACGGTGAAAATATTATTCAGGAGACCCGGCGCTGGGACGACGGCGCAGGTATGAGCTACGCGATGCGCTCGAAAGAGGACACGAGCGACTACAAATATTTTCCCGAGCCGGACATTCCGCCGGTAGTCGTTTCAACCCCCGACATTGAGAAAATCAAAAATCAGATGCCCGAACTGCCGCAGGCGAAGCGCCGTCGCTGGAGCGAAGAATATAATCTTGGCAGAGTGGACATTGACACACTGATGTCCTCGCCGTTCACGGCGGAGCTCTTCGACCGCACGGTTATGCTCTGCAAGAGCGCAAAGGACGCCGCATCGTGGATAAATGTTGAGCTCCCCGCCGTACTTCGCGGCGCGGGAATGAGCATTGAAGATGCAAAATTCAGCCCCGACTCGTTGGGCAGGCTCATAAATATGCTCTCATCAGGGGAGATAAACCGCGGCACGGCGAAAAAAGTCTTTGCAAAAATAGTGACCGAAAACGCCGACCCGGCGGAATATGTCCAAAAAAACGGACTTTCTCTGATGACCGACGCGGCGGCGATAGAGGAAGCGGTCAAACGCGTTATCGCCGAAAACGAAAAGAGCGTCTCGCAGTACAGAGACGGCAAGACGCGGGCGTTTCAGTATCTTATCGGGCAGTGTATGCGCGCGCTCGGCGGCAAAGCCCCGGCGTCGGCAGTCACGGAAACGCTCAAAAGGCTGATATAAATAACAAAGGACTGCCGTTACCCGGCAGTCCCGTTTTGTTTTCAGCTTTATACCTCGGCTTCGGTGAGGTTCAGAGTGCCCCAGCTGTCGTTATTGAGCGTGAGCACCTTGTTGTCTTTATTATACGACGCGGTGAAGGTTATCTCCGTGCCCGCCTTGAAGCCTGCGATAGCTATCTCGGGGACTATGGTCACGGTCGCGGGGTCAGCCTCGGTGTCGACCTTGTATGTACCGGAAACCGAAGTGCCGACGGAAATGCCCAGGATATTGAGGTTGCTCGACTCATACTGGAAAGTGCCGTCCTCTTTGAACTCGATAGTAGCGTTGTTCTGCGAGTCGCTCCACTTGCCGACTATGAGCTTGTCAATTTTCGCTCCGCAGCCCGCAAAGGCGCAGACGATTATCGTCACAGCCATAACGAGAGCTGTCAGCCTGAGAGTCTTTTTCATTGGTGATTACCATCCTTTCTGTTTTGCCGCTTTTCTTCCATACTCATTATATCACACTTCGCTCAATTTTGTCCATAGGCGTTACGGGGTACTGCGTGTCGAAAAAAGGTACAAACAGATTATTTACATTTTTGTAAAAATAATGTATAATTTTCCTGTTGCACATATGTGCTTGCGAAAGGAGAATACAAAAATGAAGAAAAATCCGTTCAAGCGGATACTCTGCATTGTCATCGCCGCAGTGATGCTCTGCTCGGTATTTGCTTCGACCGCGGCGGCCGCCACCAAGTGCGCATGCGGCCATTCGCCCGTTGTCATGATCTCCGGATTCGGCGCGACGATTCTCTCGGAGAAGCAGGAGGACGGCTCATTGAAGCGCGTTTTCCCGCCCGACACCAAAGAGATTCTCAAGCTCCTCGGAGTCAATGCCCCCGACCTCGTCACGGGCATAATCAAGCTCCTCGCCCAGAAGGGCACGGACGGCATCGAAAAGCCGATGCGCGAGATAATAACCTCTATTGTCGAACCGCTGAGAATGAACGACGACGGCACTTCCTATTACGACATCGTGCCGATACTCAGCGGCGCTAAAAACACGAGCCTTGAGGCGTTCACGAAGAACGACCAGCTCGACCTCGTCCCCTACACAGGCTCCGAGTTCCTCGACATGGAGGTCATCGGCGACAAGATAGGCGACGACCATGTTTTCAACTTCCTCTATGACTGGAGACTCAGCCACGCCGATGTTGCGGCTCAGCTCCACGATTATCTCGCAGAGGTCTGCGCCCTCACCGGGCACGACAAGGTCAGCGTATACAGCATCAGCCAGGGCAGCCTGCTGCTGGGCGTGTATATGTACGAATATCCCGACGACAACTATATCGACCGCGCGGTGTTCGACACTCCGCTTCTCGCGGGAAGCAACCTCGTCTCCGATCTCTACACTGACAAGCCCCTTGCATTGAACTTCGACACCACCCTCGATATTCTCAGAGCTATCCTGCACACCGAGACCGACTTCTCGTTCGTCATGGACATCATCCCTGCCGACGGCGCGAACAACGTCGCTGACTACGGACTCAAGACCATGGTTCTCCCGAGCGTCATAAACATCCCCGCATTCTGGGAGATGTGCGACCCGGAGAATTACGAATATATCAAGTCCGTGCGCCTCGACTCCGTCAAGAATGCAAAGCTCATTGAAAAGGTCGAGAAAGTCAGAAACGGCTTCATGTCTCACATTTCTGAGACCCTCTATGCTCAGCAGGAGAAAGGCGTCAGCGTTTCGATAAAGGCTTGCTCCGGCGTTCCGCTCGCATCGGGCACCGTTGACAACAGCGACGGCATAGTCAACATGAAGTATTCCTGCGGCGCCGTCTGCGCGCCCTTTGGCGAGACTTTCCCCGCTGACTACAAGCAGGCTGTCAAGACCGGCAAGAACAACATCTCGCCCGACAGAACGGTTGACCTCTCGACCGGCTATATGCCCGAGCGCACATGGGTAGTCAACCGCCACTATCACGGTCAGGCGGAATGGGATCCCCGCACCTACTCCCTGCTCATGGATCTCCTGCTCACCGACAACATCAAGGACGCATATTCGCACATCGAATATCCCCAGTTCATGGAGAGCCTCTCTCCGACGAGCGATGTAGTCGTTCTCTTCAAGAGCACGAACTCCTCGTTCCTGCCGACTCTCTCGAAGCACCTCTTCTCCTGCAACTCCGTCATGGTCAAGAACCTGTCGAAGAAGGATAAGATAAAAATCTCTTCGATAACCTCGGAGAACGGCACGCTGAACTTCGCCCTGCCCTATCCGATAGTTCTTGAAGCAGGCGAGAGCGCCGAGATAGCCTTCACCGGAAAGGTTCCCGCGACCGAGAGCTACGACAAGATAACCGTTGCCTACAAGCGCATGACCGTCACCGGAAAGGACGCGACCCGCGACTTCGGCTTCACCGTGACCCGCAACTATTCGGGTATTACAAAAGCAGACCTCACCCCCGCATATATCATCACCGCTATCCGCATAGCGCATGATATACGCGATATCCTTGCGCGGATAGATGCGATCTTCTCGTTCATCAACGGGATAAAATAACAATATAAAATTAAAGCGAGCGGCATAACCGAGATTATGCCGCCCGCTTTTTGTTATGCTCTTTTATCCTATAAGCTCCGCAACATACAGGCTCTCGTATATGCTCCCGTCGGAGGGAGATACATATTTCCCGAGGTCAACGAGTATCGCGTCTGCTTTTCCTTTAAATTCATAGCACTTCACACCGTTGACTTCGCCTAAATACTTGCCCTTTTCGGGGACGGGATAGATATAAGCCGTTTCGCTCACTATCCCGTATTTTTTTCCGCGAAGCTCAAAAATGCCGTCCAATATGCAGTCATAGCGCAGGACAATACCGTTTTTCTTGTCCCCTATGCTCTGTTCCATGGGGATATTTTTCAGCGAATAGACGGCGATTTCCGTGCCGTTTATTTTTTCGCGGTGCAGCGGACCTAAATCGGAATCCGTCAGCGCGAGGTTGTCGCCCGCATACCCGTAAAGTCTGTGATTCCAGACCTTGTATGTCGGGATGCAAACACCCGCCACGCTGCCGCCGTGGGAAACGGCCGCTGTCGTTTTCTCCGCCGTCTGCGAAACAGTCTCGCCTGGCACTTTCTTTTCGGGCTCTCCCGCTCTGTCCGTCGCGATTTGATCACCTCGCTCCGTGCCGTTTTCGGTATTCAAAGTCGAATCGGAAGCGGGAAGTCCCAGGCTTTTGCCGACTGCTAAAACGGATATGAGAACCGTGCAAGCCGCAATGCACGCCGCCGCGGCATACCAAACCTTTTTCGGATGACCCTTGGCTTTGCTTTCCCGAACACTTTGAATCGGCTTATCCTTGATTTTATCCCAGACCTCCTCCGGGGCTTTAAAACTCATTGCGTCTCTCATGAATTTTTCTGTTGATTTACGCCTCATCCGTATGCACTCCTTTTCGGTCGAAATAACGCCTCAGCTTAGTGAGAGCGTAGCCGTATTTTGAACGGACAGACAAATAGGGGAGGTTCAAAACCTTGGCGATCTCCGTCTGCTTCAGGCCGGAATACAGATACAGCGATACTATCTGCCTCTCTGTTTCGCTCAGCGTTTTCAAGGCTTCCAGCGCAAGCATCGCGTTTTCGGTCTGCTCAAAATCCTCCGTGTCACCGGGCAGCAAATCAAGGCTCTCGCTGTCTACCGTCAAAAGCCTTGCGTTTTCCTTCATGCAGTCCATGCAGCAGTTGCGCGCTATGGCGAAAATCCACGCCCTCGCATTTGTGCCGGGCTTGTAGCCGCAGGCAGACTGCATAATATTAAGAAATGTCTCCGCTTCTATATCCTCCGCGAGCTGCCTGCTGCGAACCAACGACAGCGCAAACCGAAAGATCGGATCTTTCATGTCAAGATATAATCGGCTCAGAGCGTCTCTGTCTCCCGCGGCGATTTCGCAAATACACAGATCCAACTGCCTGCCTGTCATCAATTTCACTTCCCGTCTTTGTCTTTCGTCTATATATCCGTTTGAACGGTCGGAATGCATAAAATTTTTACCTTTTCTTTTGGCACAAGCATAAAATTATCCCGCCGAAAAACTCGACGGGATTTCTCTTTTTCCGTTACGGGGTGAGTCTGTTCGGGCCTCTGAAGAGGAACATCGCTTCCTTGATGTGCAGTCCGAGCATGAGCATGGTCAGGCGGTCGATACCGATTCCGAAGCCGCCGTGGGGCGGGCAGCCGTATTTGAAGAATTCGAGATAGAATTCAACATCCTTCTCGAGTCCCTTCTCCTGCGCCTGGCTCTTGAGCACATCGTATCTGTGCTCGCGCTGCGCGCCGGTGGTTATCTCGACGCCGCGCCAGATGAGGTCGTAGCCCTGCGGCACGCCGTTCTCGTCGCGCATATGGTAGAATGCACGCTTCTCGGCGCTGTAGTCGGTGATGAACAGGAACTCGTGACCGTATTTCTTCATGACCCAGTCGTAGCTCAGACGCTCGGCATCGGTCGTGAGGTCGCCCTTTTCGCTGTCGGGCACGGTATAGCCGAACTCCTTTTCGAGCTCGTCATAGAGATCGGCAAGCTTTATGACCGGGAACGGGGTCGTCGGGACGATAACCTCCTTGCCGAACAGCTCCTTTATCTCCTCGCCGTACTTCTCCTTGACCGATTTAAGCATATATGTCAGCAGCTCCTCCTCCATCTTCATGACATCTTTGAAAGAGGTGATATAGCTGAACTCAAGGTCGAAGCCGGAGAACTCGGTGGTGTGCTTGTTGGTGTATGATTTTTCAGCTCTGAAAACGGGGCCGACTTCAAATATGCGCTCGAAGCCGCTCGCCATTGCCATCTGCTTATAGAACTGGGGGCTCTGCGCGAGATAGGCAAGACGTTCAAAATACTTGACCTCAAAGACCTCCGCGCCGCTCTCGCTCGCCGCGCCGATGAGCTTGGGGGTGTGTATCTCGATAAAATTACGGTCTATCAGGAACTGACGCATGGCGTTGACCATGACGGTCTGAACCTTGAACATGAGCTGATTTTCGTCGGTGCGAAGGTCGATCCAGCGGTAGTCAATGCGCTGGTCGATGCTCGAACGCTCGACGCCCGGGCGCTTCTTGGTCGCAGGGATCTCCTTGCGCACTATCGGCAGCGCGTCGGCTATCGACTCCGCGGTTATCGACTCGGGGATAATCTCAATTCCGCCCATCTTGACGAAATCGTTCTCGACGGCGGTGCCGACGACCGAGATAACGGAATCCTGAGTCAGAGTCGCTATCACGGGGCAGAGCTCCGGCAGCTTCTCCTTCTCGACGGTTATCTGGATTTTTCCGGTGATATCCTTGAGCACGATGAAAGCCATATACTTGCTGTCGCGCAGGTTCTCGACGAAGCCCTGAACGAGCACGGGTTTGCCGAGATTATTTTTGATGTCCGCAATGTAAGTTCTCTCCATTATCTGAGCCCTCCAAAGAGATTTGATATATCGGCAGCGTTGAGATCTCCGTCGTTGATGCTGTCCGCAAAGGCGTTTGCCGCAGCCTGAACGAGAGCCGACGAGAATTCATCGCTGAAGTTTTCGATTGAGAAAGCGGTCTTTTCGCCGTTTTCCATATTTTTGACGGTGACTTCGCCCTTTGCGATATCGTCGTCGCCTATGACGCAGGTAAAGCGTGCGCCCAATTTGTCGGCGTACTTCATCTGAGCCTTGACCGAGCGTCCCGCAACGTCAAACTGCGCGCTGACTCCGTCCGAGCGAAGATCCGTGCAGAGCTTCGCCGCAACGAGCGAAGCGGCGTCGCCGATTGAGCCGATATAGATATCGCACTTCTGGTCGCCGGGCAGCTCAATGCCCTGAGCCTCGATGACGCTGAGCAGGCGCTCGAGTCCCATTGCGAAGCCGAGCGACGGGGTGTGCTGGCCGCCGAGCTCTTCAATGAGTCCGTCATAGCGTCCGCCGCCGCCGCAGACAAGTCCGTCGGTCTTGTCGTTGTGCGAGACGAATTCGAAAACGGTCTTTGTATAGTAATCAAGTCCGCGCACGATGTGCGGGTTGACAACATAGTCTATCATCAGCGCGTCAAGATAGCTCTTGACTTTCTCGAAATGCTCGCGGCACTCGTCGCAGAGATAATCGAGCATAACGGGCGCGCCCTCGGCTATCTTCGAGCAGACGGGGCTCTTGCAGTCGAGAATACGCATAGGGTTGCGCTCGAGCCTGTCGAGGCAGGTGCCGCACAGCTCGTCTTTATACTGCTCAAAATATGCCTTGAGCGCCTTGTGATACTCGGCGCGGCAGGTCGGGCAACCGATCGAGTTTATCTCGAGCGTCAAGTCCTCGATTCCGAGGAAAGCGAATATCTCGGCGGCGAGGGAAATTATCTCGGCATCGGCGGCGGGAGCCGGAGTGCCGAAGACCTCAACGCCGAACTGGTGGAACTCCCTGTATCTGCCGGACTGCGGCTTCTCGTAGCGATAGCACGAGGTTATATAGCAGGTCTTCTGCGGCAGGGGCTCGTTGAAAAGTCCGTGCTCCAGGAATGCGCGCGCAGCGCCCGCAGTGCCCTCGGGTCGGAGCGTTATAGAACGTCCGCCCTTGTCGAGGAAAGTATACATCTCCTTCTGCACGACATCGGTGGTGTCGCCGACGCCGCGGGCAAACAGCTCCGTATGCTCGAACACGGGAGTGCGAATCTCCTTGAATCCGAAACGCGAGGCTATATCGAGCAGGGTATTTTCAAGAAAGCGGTTTTTATAGCTCGCCGCGGGCAACACATCCTGAGTGCCCTTGACAGCTTTCGTAAAAAGAGCCATGTTTTTGTTCCTTCCATAAAAACATTAAATCCCGCCGTTGGCGGGATGAGCGAAAAAGCTCCGGAAAAATCCGCCCGGCGGGAAATACCGCCGGGGCGGGTCAAAGCTTATTTCGGGTTGACTATATCGCGCCAATCAAGGTCGCCGCGCGCAAGGCTGTGAATAAGAGCCTCGGCGGTGGCTATATTGGTGGCAACGGGGATGTTGTGCACGTCGCAGAGTCTGAGAAGATTTGCTTCGTTGGGCTCGTGCGGCTTGGGTGTGAGCGGATCTCTGAACATGAGCAGAAGATCGATCTCGTTGCAGGCTATTCTGGAAGCTATCTGCTGGTCGCCGCCCTGACTTCCGCTGAGGAAGCGCTGAATCTCAAGTCCCGTTGCTTCGGCTACGAGCTTGCCCGTAGTGCCGGTCGCGCACAGGGAATGGCGGCTCAGGATACCGCAATAAGCTATACAGAACTGGGTCATAAGTTCTTTTTTTGAGTCGTGAGCCATGAGAGCGATGTTCATTGTGTATCCCCCTTTTCCGAGTTGTTGACTTCGCTGGTCATGTTAATATCATATCAGAGAAACCGGGTTATGACAAGAGTTATTTGTAACTTCTTACAAAATTTTAATAAAAATCCGACCGATTATTCCTCTGTTTCGGAATTTTCGCTGTCTTCGGCAGGTGACACTTCCTCAGCCGCGGTTTCTTCCGGCTTTTCCTGATCTTCCTCGCTCGGAGTGCAGGCGACGGTAACCAGCTGCTCGCCCTCGGACACACGCATGACTCTGACGCCCTTGGAGGGTCTTGCAAATGTGCTTATCTGTGAGACAGGGATGCGGATTATAATGCCGTCGGACGAGATGAAGATGACATCCTCGCTCTCGTCAACGACCGCTATTGCGGCAACGTCGCCGTAGGTCTCGGTGCGGTAGTTTATCGTACCCTTGCCGCCTCTCGACTGGAGTCTGTAATCCGAAGGTTCGCTGCGTCTGCCGTAGCCGGTGGTACTGACTGTGAGGACAGCCTTTGCATCGTCGAGCACTTCCATGCCGACGACCTCGTCGCCCTCGCGCAGCTCAATCGCCTTGACGCCGCGCGCCGTTCTGCCGAGCGGTCTCGCGTCGTTTTCATTGAAGCGGATGCCCATGCCCTTGCGCGTGGCTATGAGCAGGTCGTCGTTGCCGGAGGTCAGGCGCACCCATGCGAGCTCGTCGTCATCGTCGAGATTTATCGCGATAACGCCGTTCTTGCGGACGTTGCGGTAAGCGTCGAGGCTCGTGCGCTTGATAATACCCTTGCGCGTGACCATGCAGAGGAACGCATCGGGGTCATATTCGGGCACTCTTATCATCGCCGACACCTTTTCGCCCGCCTCGAGGGGCAGGAGGTTGACTATATTCATGCCCTTGCTGTTTCTCGAGCCCTCGGGCACTTCATAGCCCTTGAGACGGTAAGTCCTGCCGCGGGTGGTAAAGAACATGACGTAATCGTGGGTGGAGCAGGTGAACATGGTCTTTGCCACGTCCTCCTCGCGCCTTGTCATGCCCTTGACGCCTCTGCCGCCGCGGTGCTGGATCGTGTATGCGTCGGCGGGGATACGCTTGATATAGCCGAGATTCGTCATGGTGAACACGCAGGTCTCCTCGGGGATAAGATCCTCGATATCGACCTCGCCGCTGACATTTTCAATGACGGTGCGGCGGTCATCGCCGAACTTCTCGGCGATGGCGCCGGTCTCCTCGCGGACTATAGTGAGTATCCTCGACTCGTTCGAGAGAATATCTATAAAGTCGGCTATCTTCGCCTTGAGCTGAGCCATCTCGTCCTCGACCTTTATGCGCTCGAGTCCGGTCAGCTGGCCGAGTCTCATCTGGACTATCGCCTGCGCCTGAATCTCATCGAGACCGAAGCGGTTCATGAGCGCTTCGCGTCCCTCGGGGATGCTCTTTGACGCGCGCAGAATAGCTATGACCTCGTCGATGAAATCAAGCGCCGTGAGCAAGCCCTCGAGTATATGGGCGCGCTCCTGAGCTTTTTTCAGATCGTACCTTGTGCGGCGGGTGACTATCTCGCACTGGTAGTCTATATACTGCTGAAGAATCTGCTTAAGGGTGAGTATCTTCGGCTCGCCGTTTACGAGGGCGAGCATAATCACGCCGAAGGTAGACTGGAGCTGAGTGTAGGTATAGAGCTGATTCAAAACTACCTGCGGATTCGCGTCGCGCTTCAAGGTGATGTCGATGTGCATACCGGAGCGCGAGGAATAGTCGTGGATATCGGATATGCCCTCGATGCGCTTATCCTTGACGAGATCCGCCATGCTCTCTATGAGCTTCGCCTTGTTGACGCCGTAGGGTATCTCGGTGACAACTATCTTGTGGCGGTCGCCCTTTGTCTCGACTATCTCGGCGCGGGCGCGGACTATAATTTTGCCGCGGCCTGTGCCGTAGGCGGCGCGTATGCCCGCTCTGCCCATGATTATGCCGCGGGTCGGAAAATCGGGGCCTGGCAGATAAGTCATAAGCTCCTCGAGCGTCGCGTCGGGGTTATCTATCAGGCAGTTCATGGCGGCTACGACCTCGCGCAGATTGTGCGGAGGGATATTTGTCGCCATACCGACCGCTATGCCTACAGAGCCGTTTACAAGCAGATTCGGATATCTCGACGGAAGCACCGTGGGCTCCTTGAGTCGGTCGTCGTAGTTCGGGATAAAATCGACCGTGTCCTTGTCGATATCCGTCAGCATTTCGAGAGAGAGCTTTTTGAGCTTTGACTCGGTGTAACGGTAAGCAGCGGGCGGGTCGCCGTCAACGGAACCGAAGTTTCCGTGGCCGTCAACGAGCGTATATCTCATGGAGAAGTCCTGCGCCAGACGCACCATGGCGTCATAGACGGAGGCGTCGCCGTGAGGATGGTAGCGGCCGAGCACCGAACCGACCGTGTCCGCGCATTTGCGGTACGGCTTGTCGGGATAGAGGCCGTTTTCGTACATGGTGTAAAGTATGCGTCTGTGGACGGGCTTCAGACCGTCGCGCACATCGGGCAGAGCACGCGAGGTGATGACCGACATGGAGTAATCCAGAAAGGATTTGCGCACTTCTCTATTGATCTCGACATTGATTATTTTTTGTTCGTTATATGCTTCGTCAAAGCTCACAGAGATCTACTCCTTTCCGTTATATGTCCAGGTTCTGGACGTATTTTGCATTGGTTTCGATGAACTCGCGGCGCGGCTCGACCTTGTCGCCCATAAGAATGGAGAAGGTCTCGTCCGCGAGCATCGCGTCCTCTACATTGACGCGCAGCATCGTGCGGAAATCGGGATCCATCGTCGTCTCCCAGAGCTGCTCGGCATCCATCTCGCCGAGACCTTTGTATCTCTGGATATCGCAGCTGCCCGAGCCGCCGAACTCCGCCATGAACTGGTCGCGCTCCTCGTCGGAGAAAGCGTATTTTATCTTCTTGCCCTTGCTGACTTTGAACAGCGGGGGCTGAGCGAGATAGACGTGACCCTGCTCGATAAGCGGGCGCATATAGCGGAAGAAGAAGGTCAAAAGCAGCGTTCTGATATGCGCGCCGTCGACATCGGCATCCGCCATGATAACTATCTTGTTGTAGCGAAGCTTTGTTATATCAAACTCGTCGCCGATTCCGGTGCCGAGGGCTATGACAATAGGCATGAGCTTCTCGTTGCCGATAACCCTGTCGAGTCTCGCCTTTTCGACGTTGAGCATCTTGCCCCAAAGGGGAAGAATCGCCTGGAAGCGTCTGTCGCGTCCCTCTTTTGCGGAGCCGCCTGCGGAATCTCCCTCGACGATGTAGAGCTCTGTGCGCTCGGCGTCGCGTTCGGTACAATCGGCAAGCTTGCCGGGCAGGGAGTTTGAATCGAGAACAGATTTGCGGCGAGCCAGTTCGCGCGCCTTTCTCGCAGCTTCTCTTGCGCGCGAAGCGTCGAGAGCCTTCGAGAATATCGCCTTTGCGACTGCGGGATTCTCTTCAAAATAGGTCATCAGCTTCTCATAGACCGTTGTCGAGACGAGCTGGGTTATGTCGGTGTTGCCGAGCTTGCCCTTGGTCTGTCCCTCGAACTGAGCCTCGGTGAGTTTGACGCTGATGACGGCAGTCAGTCCCTCGCGGACATCGTCGCCCGAGAGCTTCTTGTCGCCGTCTTTGAGAATGGAATATTTGCGTCCGTAGTCGTTGAAAACGCGGGTCAGAGCGGTCTTGAAGCCGGTCTCGTGAGTACCGCCGTCAACGGTGTGGACGTTGTTCGCAAACGAGAGCATTGTCTCGTTGTAGCTGTCTGTATACTGCATGGCAATCTCCGCGCTTCTGTCGCCGTGCATGGCGGAGAAATGGATCGGCTTTTCATGCAGGGGAGTCTGACCGCGGCTTGTGGTCAGATATTCGACGAAGCTCGAAAGTCCGCCCTCGTAGCAGTAGGTGCGCTCGATGATATTATCGGGGTCGCGCCTGTCCGCAAGGGTTATGCACAGTCCCGCATTGAGGAACGCGGACTCGCGCAGGTGTCTTTCAAGGGTCTCGAAATCATAGACCGTGGTCTCGCGGAATATCTCGGGATCGGGCTTGAAGCGTATAGTCGTGCCGGTCGCCGACGAGGTGCCTATCTCCTTGAGGTCATAATCGGGGTGACCGCCGTTCGAGAAGCGCTGCTGATAGACATGGCCGTTCTGCGCAACTTCAACTTCGAGCCACTCGGACAGGGCGTTGACGACGGACGAACCGACGCCGTGCAGACCGCCGGAGACCTTGTAGCCGTTGCCGCCGAACTTACCGCCGGCGTGCAGGACGGTCAGGACGACCGTCACGGTGGAGATGCCCATCTTTTCGTTCATGCCCACAGGGATACCGCGTCCGTTATCCTTGACGCTGATAACATTGCCCGGGAGTATCTCAACATCGATATTCGTGCAGAAGCCCGCGAGAGCTTCGTCTATGGAGTTGTCGACTATCTCATACACAAGGTGGTGCAGACCGCGCGGACCCGTCGAGCCGATGTACATGCCGGGGCGCTTGCGGACCGCCTCAAGTCCCTCAAGAACCTGAATCTGGCTCGCGTCGTATTCCTCGGTGACCTTGGTGTTCATATCCTTGTCGAGCTCAATGTCTTCGTCGAGCACGAGCTCGTCCTGATTCTCGGCGTTCTCTTCAAGGATCTCGTTGTTCTCATTGTTATCCAAAGCTTTCATCCTCCTTCTCCAAAGCTCTTGCCACTAATCACTGATTTGCCAGGGTGGAGAACATGTTCTTTTTCTTCTTTTTCTTTTTGGGCTTGTACTTCGGCGGATTTTCGAGCCTCATTCTCGCGCTCTTGGACTTCGCGAGATACTTGTTGACCTGGACAACGGGAGAGATCATGTCCGCGCTCATGTAGTCGACGCAGTTTGCGAGCAGATCCTGATCGTTGTTGAGCTCGCCGAGGACGGTGACGGCTATGATGCTCTGAATCTCGTTCGTGCCGTCGTCATAAATCTCGTTGAGGAGATTGAAGAGCTTTCTCATCTTCTGCGGGTCGTTCTCTTTTATGACCTTGATAACCACGGGAGCGGCGTGGTTCTTGAAGAAATCCTCGGGCAGGAACTCGCCGTAGGTCTCAATATTCTTTCTGTATTCGTCGCGCAGCTCGGGATAGATAACGCTCAGGCGGTTTGCGAATGTGTTCGCGTCATAGCACGCCTCGCCGCTCTTTGCCGCAGCTTTCGATACGGGGGTGGGGAGCTTCACTTTCTTTTTATCGACTGTGCCGTTCTTGCCGAAGCTTTCTTCGATAAGCTCGGCATACTCGTCCGAGATAAACTTGATGTCCTTGTCGTCGGCGGTCTCAACGTCGAGCAGAGAGTGAGCGATCTTCGCGAAATCCGTCTCGTTCGCACCCTCTTTCTGCGCCCAAAGCAGGGCTATCTTGTTGTCGTAGTGCTCGATACGCAGAGCCTTGTTGTCGCCGGAAAAATCCATAACGGCGCGTCCGCTCGTGACGGAGACGGGGATACCGTCGGAGATATCTGCGGGAGTGGTGATTCTGAAGCCGCACTTCGTGAGGGTCGGCTCGAGGTTCTTGTAGATGTCGTTCATCGCTATACGGATATCGATCATAACTGTTCTCCTTAAAAAATACTCTGCACAGAGTATATATTATATATACTAATATAATATATCATAATATCGGCGCGTTTGCAATGCTCTAACAGAAAAATAATGCGCCCGCTTTCAAATAAAACGGGTTGACGAAAGACGTATAACTGTGGTATTATAAAAAATCAAAAGAACGAGGTTTTTCATAGCCTCAAAGCAAGAAAGAAAAGGACTTTTCCGATGGAAAAAAAGGTGTTTATAAACATTGAGGACAGCCACTCCGGGCATGATGACAGCTACTCGTCTCAGACGAGCACGCAGGGCGTTCTGCGCCTGCTCGAAAACGGCTACGAGCTCTCATATGAAGAGCCTGCCGCCGAGATGGAGGGCTGCGTGACCACCCTGCTCATAGAGGACGGCGGACTCGTCACAATGACGAGAAACGGCGCATATACTACACAGATGGTCATGGAGCGCGGCAGGCGCCACGTCTGCCATTATGCGACCCCCTTCGGCGATATGCTCCTCGGCATATTCGCCAAAAAGGTCGAGTCGTCCGTGACGGAGGAGGGCGGAGAGCTGCTGCTCAACTACACTATCGATGTCAACGCGGATCTCGCCGCATCGAACGAGCTGAAGATAACGGTCAGCGGACAGTAAAAATGACGGTTTGCCCGCAGAAACTGCGGTTACACGAAAGGATGGATAAATTTTATGTCAGTGCTTGTAAAACAGGTCGAGGATAAGCTCTGCGAGCTTGTCAGGGACGCCGCGAAAAAGGCGATGGCGGCAGATGAGCTGCCCGAGGCCGAGCTCACGGATTTCAAGGTCGAAATCCCGGCGGACAGAAAAAACGGCGACTACTCCACGAACGCCGCAATGGCGTGGGCGAGAGCTTTCAGACGCGCGCCCGCTATGATAGCCGCGGTTATAACAAAGAACATTGACCTCGAGGGCACCGCATTCTCATCCTGCGAGGCGGCGGGTCCCGGATTCATAAACTTCCGTCTCGCCGACCGCTTCTATTCGGAGATTCTCATGGATATCCGCAAGAAGGGCAGCGACTACGGCCGTTCCGACTTCGGCAAGGGTGAAAAGGTAAATATCGAATTCGTCTCCGCCAATCCGACAGGTCCGATGCACATGGGCAACGCCCGCGGCGGCGCCCTGGGCGACTGCCTCGCGGCGGTCATGGACTTTGCGGGCTACGATGTCAGCCGCGAATTCTATATCAACGACGCCGGCAATCAGATCGATAAATTCGCCCTCTCGCTCGATATCCGCTATCAGCAGATATACAAAGGCGCCGACGCGCCCGAGCTGCCCGAGGACAGCTACCACGGCGAGGACATAGCCGTGCGCGCCAGGGAATTTGCCGATGTCTACGGCGACAAATATATCTCCGAGAGCGAGGAAGTCCGCCGCAAAGCGCTCGTCGATTTCGCGCTGCCGAAGAATATCGACTCAATGCACGAGATACTTTCAAAATACAGGATAGAATACGACACATGGTTCAAGGAGAGCACCCTGCACAACGGCACGGAGCTTCATGATACCATAGAGCTACTCAAAGAAAAGGGACTCACCTACGAGCTTGACGGCGCGCTGTGGTACAAGAACATCGAGGTTCAGACAAAGCGCCTGCTCGCCCAGGGCAAAACGCAGGAAGAGATCGACAAGCTCGGCCTCAAGGACGATGTTCTTATCCGCCAGAACGGCAACCCGACCTATTTCGCGGCGGATATCGCATATCACCGCAACAAGCTCGCCGTCAGAAAGTTTGACAGGGCGATAGATGTCTGGGGTGCAGACCACCACGGTCATGTTGCCAGAATGAAGGGCGCGCTCGACGCGATAGGTCTTGACGGCGACAAGCTCGACATAATCCTCATGCAGCTCGTTCGCCTGACGAGAAACGGCGAAGTTGTGCGTATGTCCAAGCGTACCGGCAAGGCGATAACCCTCGTCGACCTGCTCGAAGAGATACCGATAGACGCGGTGCGTTTCTTCTTCAATCTCCGCGAACCCGCAACACAGATGGAGTTCGACCTCGATCTCGCCGTCGCCGAGAATTCGCAGAACCCGGTTTACTATTGCCAGTACGCCCACGCGAGAATTTGCAGCATCCTGAGGAAGCTCAAGGAGCAGGGCTGTGACATCCCCGAGTGCACGCCCGAGCAGCTCGACCTGCTCACCGCACCCGAGGAGCGCGAGATAATCAGGCACTTAGCGTCGCTCACCGACGAGATTGCCCTCTCCGCCAAAAACTATGATCCCGCGCGCATCACGCGCTACTGCATCGACCTCGCGACCCTCTTCCACAAGTTCTACAACGCCTGCCGCGTCAACTGCGACGACAAGAACTTGAGTGCGGCGAGAATATATCTGTGCCTGTGCGTCAAGGAAGTTCTCAAGAACATCCTGACCCTGCTCAAGATAAGCGTACCGGAGAGAATGTAAAAAAACAGAATCAAAAAATCATTCCGCAGGGGCCCGGCGTTCCTGCGGAATATTAAAATGCGGAGTTTTTCCTGCATACAAGCGGCAGAAGGCTGTAATTGAGCGATTGTAGGGGCAGATATTATCCGCCCGCGAAATTATCACAATTTTATTAGCATGCATTTGTAGGGTGCGGCGACTCGACGCACCGCTGCCGCGTGAGCGGCACGAAATCATTTCGGCGCCTGTATCCGCATACCTGCATATTACCCCGGAGGTTATCATGACAAAGCTTCTGATAAAACTCTTTATCAAGGACAGCGAAAAAACTGACGACCCTGCCGTGCGCTCGCGCTACGGCACACTCAGCGGCATCGTCGGCATACTGTGCAACATTCTGCTGACCGCCGCAAAGTTCATTGTCGGCTCGGCGACTGGCAGTATCGCCATAACCGCGGACGCCGCGAACAACCTCTCGGACGCTGGCTCGTCCGCCGTCACGCTCGTCAGCTTCCGTCTGGCAAATAAACCCGCCGACGATGAGCACCCGTTCGGTCACGGCAGAATAGAATATGTCTGCGCGCTGATAGTCTCGTTTATTATCCTGCTCATGGGCGGCGAGCTGATCCGCTCGTCGGTAGACAAAATTCTCCACCCGGAGCCGCTCCAATTCAGCATGACTGCACTCATAGTGCTCATCGCCTCGATCGGGGTCAAAATATGGATGGCGGTCTTCAACAGAAATATCGGCAAAAGGATAAACTCGACCGCCGTCGGAGCGGTCGTTATGGACAGCGTCAGCGACACCGCGGCGACGACTGTATCTATGATAGCCCTTATTCTCTCGAAATTTACCTCTGTGCCGCTTGACGGATACATGGGAATAGTAGTAGCCCTGTTCATTATCGCGACCGGAATAGGCATATTCAAGGACACGATGAACGAACTGCTCGGCGCGCCCGCTTCGCCGGAGACGGTGCAGGAGATCGAGAACGACATTCTCTCATACGAGGGCGTTATCGGCGTCCACGACCTCATGGTTCATGACTACGGACCGGGCAGGATGTTCGCCTCCGCCCATGTCGAAGTGCCGTCCGACTGCGATATAATGGCGTGCCACGACACCATAGACCGCATCGAGCGCGACATAAAAAAGAAATTCGCCATCAATATTGTCCTGCATATGGATCCGATAGTCGTTGATGACGAGCATATAAACGCCCTGCGCGAAAAGGTCGGCGAGCTGATAAAGGAAGTTGACCCGAGATTCACGATACACGACTTCAGAATGGTGGAAGGGCCTACGCACACCAACCTCATTTTCGACCTCGTCGTGCCGCACAAATATCCGTTCACGAAAGGGCAGATAAAAGAGCTGATAAGCGACAAAATATTGACCGAGATCGGTGAGAATTACTACGCCGTTATGACCATAGAAAACAGCTTCGTCGAAGACGAGAGAAAGCGAGGGCAACATAATGGGAAACATTGAAAAGACTGAGCTTACCGTGATGTGCATGATCTGCGACGGCACGAAGATACTCGTGCAGGACAGAGTGAACAAGGACTGGCCGGGCGTAACCTTCCCCGGCGGTCATGTTGAGCCGGGTGAGGCGTTCACCGACGCCGTGCGCCGCGAGGTCAAAGAGGAGACTGGACTTGATATCTCCCGCCCGACGGTATGCGGAATCAACGATTTTGTCCGCGACGACGGCACGCGCTACATAGTGCTGTTTTTCCGCGCCGACCGCTTCAGCGGCGAGCTCAAAGACTCCGACGAAGGCAGAGTATTCTGGATTGAGCGCGACGAGCTGACGCAGTATAAGCTCTCGCAGGACTTCATCGACATGGTTCATGTCATGGAAAACCCGTCGCTGACCGAGTTTTTCTATGAGCGTGACGGCGAAAGCTGGAAGAAGAGAATAATATAAACCCGTGTTAAACACGGTATTCAAAGCAAAAAATCCTGCCTGCGTTTTTTCCGCGGGCAGGATTTTGCTTATAAATGTTGGATATGCCGCGGACAACCGCAAGAGCTGTCCCTGCAAAGCACGCGTCAATAGAATTGTTCAAAATTCGCCGGGCAAATGATATCCGCCACGCGTGATTGTGTTGATTTGCAATATTGCATGCTTGCCGATTGATGATATATGCAATAACGCAACCCCTATCTATCAAAAAAGGAGCGCATATGCGCTCCTTTACTTGGTTGTGCTGTTGTTTAGTCGAGGGTCTTGACGAGCTCTTTGAGATAAGCATTGAAGCTCTCGCCGATTTCGGGATGCTTGAGGGCAACTTCGCAGTTTGCCTTCATGATTCCGAGCTTGTTGCCCATATCGTAACGGATTCCGTCGAAATCATAAGCAACGAGGTCGCCTCTTGCGCCGAGCTCGCTCATGACGTCGGTCAAATAAAGCTCCTCGCCGGGCTTAACAGTAGTCAGTCCCTTTTCGAGCATACCGAACACCTCGGGCGGGAGAACGACTCTGCCGAGGATAGCATAGTTTGACATGACCTGCTCGGGGGTGGGCTTCTCGATGATCTTGTGGCAGCTCATTGCGCGTCCCTCAAGAGGAGTGACGTCGAGCGAGCAGTACATCGAAATAAGCTCATCGGGAACTTCCTTGACGCCGACAACGCCCTTGCCGTACTTCTCATATGCTCTGCACAGCTGAGCGGTTACCGGATCGTCGCTGACGGTGACATCGTCGCCGTAGAGAACAGCAAACGGCTCATCGCCGACGAAGCTCTTGCCGCAGAGGATAGCATGGCCGAGACCCTTGGTCTCCTTCTGGCGGATGAAATATATGTTTGCAAGGTTTGCAACTGCCTTGACCTCTTCGTAAATCTTCTCCTTGTTCTTCTTGCCGGCAAGATTTGCCTCAAGCTCGAAAGAATGGTCGAAGTGATCCTCGATAACGCCCTTGCCTCGGTTGGTTATGATGAGTATATCCTCGATGCCAGCCGCAACAGCCTCTTCAACAAGATACTGGATAGCCGGCTTGTCGACTATGTTGAGCATCTCCTTCGGAACTGCCTTGGACGCGGGGAGAACTCTTGTGCCGAGACCTGCCGCAGGAATAATAGCCTTTTTGACTTTCATTTTGCACCAAACCTTTCTTTTATTTTATAAGCATCTCTACTAAATATAACAGCAGATTGTATACTATATAATAACCTATATAGCCCGTAAAAGCAAGTAAAATCGATGTTCCGCCCTTTCTCATCGTCGCCGCCTCAAACGCGCGGTCGTCGGGGAACTCCGAGCGAAGCTTCTTGACCTTTGCCACTACGCTGCGCTTATAGAGGGGATTCGCGATAAATCCGGCGATTATGTGCATGGCAAACTGTATGCCGAGCATCGGGAGAACCGGGAGCATTGCCGACGCCGCATTCTGGAGCGCCGCAGTTATATCCGCCTGAGATGAGGTGTATATCGCCTCCGAATACGCCTGATATGCGGTTGTAAATGCCTCAACTTTTGAAGTGAACGGCAGAGCCACGGCGAGCATCAGACCCATGAAAATGAGTCCCGCTTTCCAGAGCTTGCGGAAGAACAGCCAATAGGGGCTGAAGAAAAACGCCGCCCAGTTGAAAGTTATTTTCTTTTTGTTGTCCGCCATTGCCTTGAACTTCGGGATATATCTCGCGCTTGCCGACTGAACCGTGCAGGCGATATCCTTGACCTTCGCGCCGTCTATCTCGCTCTCCGGGTCTATAGTTACGCCGTAGAGGAACGGGTTGCCCGCCTCGCCCGCGTTGAAGAACGGGTTGAACGGCTGGGCGCCGCCAGCAGACAGGGGCGCGCCGCAATTTGTGCAGCTGAGCGAATTCGGGTCGTTTTCCGCGCCGCAAATGGGGCAGACCTGCGCACCCTGCTTATTTTCCGTCTGCTCCTCCGGCTGAGGCTCGGCTCTGTAACCGGTAGCCTCGGGCTGCCAGACATAGCCCTCGGCGTGGCGCGATGCGTTGACGCACTCGCCCCTCTCGTCCCAGCACGCGCGGTGCTGAGGTGTGCCGCAGACCGGGCAGACGACTATATCGTCATCGTGATCGAAGCTCCTGCCGCAGGCAGGGCATTTCTGACCGTTGAAATCCATATTTTTTCCTTTCACCTTTCCGATGGATACTATTCTCCATCTTCCGTTTCGATTATATCACAAATACCAACGGTTATTGTAGACGAAATTGAGACAAATTTCAATTATTATGTGAACAAACAACGATTTTTAGCCGTTTTTTATTTTAACAGCAAAAAGCTTCCCGCATGGGGAGGCTTTGTCTATAATTTATAGTCCGCCGTCTCACTTCACATTTCTCCACAGCGTGCGGTCGAGAGAGCGGTACTGCACGGCCTGGGATATGTGGTCGGAGTTCACCGTCTCGCTGCCGTCAAGGTCGGCGACGGTGCGCGCGATGCGCAGTATTTTGTCATACGCCCTCGCGGACAGCTCGAGCTTTTCGAACACTCTTTCGAGCAGGATCATGCCCTCGGGAGTCGGGCGGCAGAATTTTTTCGTCTGCGCCGCGTCCATCTTTGCGTTGCACGAAATGCCGCTGCCCTTGAGGCGCTCGGTTTGAATGGCTCGCGCCGCGTTGACGCGCTTTCTGATATCCGCGGAGCACTCCTCCTGCGAAGTGCCGGACAGGCTCGCGAACTCAACGGGCGGCACCTCGATATGAATATCCAGCCTGTCGAGCAGGGGACCCGAAAGGCGCGAAAGATATCGCTGAACCGACTGCTGGGTGCAGGTGCACCGACGGGTCGGGTGGCCGTAATATCCGCAGGGGCACGGGTTCATCGCGCAGACTATCATCGCCGAGCACGGATATGACAGCGACGCGGAGACTCGCGAAATTGTTATTTTTGAGTCCTCCATCGGCTGGCGCAAAACTTCCATCGCCTGGCGCGAAAACTCCGGCAGCTCGTCTAAAAACAGAACGCCGTTGTGCGCCAATGATATCTCGCCCGGGCGCGGAATAGTGCCGCCGCCCGAAAGTCCTGCGGGCGAAACGGTATGGTGCGGCGAGCGGAACGGGCGCTGGGTCATCAGAGATACGCCCTCGGGCAACGCGCCCGCGACGGAATAGAGCTTGGTCGTTTCAAGGCTCTCTTCAAATGTCATGTCCGGCAAAATAGACGGCAGGCGCTTTGCGAGCATACTTTTGCCCGAGCCGGGCGGGCCGACCATGATTATATTGTGACCGCCTGCGGCGGCTATTTCGAGCGCGCGTTTTACCTCCGCCTGACCTCTGACATCGCGGAAGTCCGGCGCAAATTCGTCCGGGGCGTAGCTGTCTCTGAAATCGTCGAACTTCGCGGGAGCTATTGTCTCCTCGGAGCGCAGGTGCTTTATCAGCTGCTCGACGCTTCGCACGGGTATAACCTCGATGCCCTGAACGACCGAGCTTTCTGCCGCGTTCTCTGTCGGGACAAATACAGTCTTTATTCCGTTCTTTGCGGCGGTTATGACCATGGGCAGCGCGCCGTCGACGCGGCGGACGAGTCCGTCGAGCGCGACTTCGCCGATGAACGCCATATTGTCGGAGTCAAAGTTTATCTGCCTGCCGGCTTTGAGCAGAGCCATGAGAATCGGCAGATCGTATACCGAGCCCTCCTTGCGCGTGTCCGCAGGAGCCAGGTTCACCGTGATGCGGCTGACGGGGAAGGCAAATCCCGTGTTCTTTATCGCCGAACGGACTCTGTTTTTCGCCTCGCTTATCGCGGCGTCGGGCAGTCCGACTATATCAAATCTCGGCAGCCCCTGTGAGAGATCCGCCTCGACCTGAACCATGTAGCTGTCCATGCCGAAAAGCCCCATGCTGTTTATCCGTGCAAACAAATTCATACCCCCAGTTGCCAAATGAAAAGTCCCCCGAGCTGCCTCGGAGGACTCACTTCAGTTTTTGTTAGTCTGCCTCGGCAGTGGTTGTGGTCGAAGGATCGGTCCAGTCCATCTCATACTTGTCGCCGTAGGTGTACTCGAACGAGCAGGGAAGAGTGCCTATCTCGGCAAGGGTGCCCTCGCCGGTTATCGTGGTCGTGATCTTCTCGGTTCTTATGTACTCGACGGAAGCAACGGTGTTGTCCTTTGTGTTGATGACGCAGATTATCTTGCACTCGGTGTAGGTCAGGGATTCGATATCGGTGAAGCTGAGGTAGCCCTTGAGCTTCTCTCTGAACTCCTTGACTGCCGCCGCTCTGTCTTCTTCGGAGCCGAGGTTGAACGCCTTCTTGACGAGGTCGACGCCGGGCTCTTTGATGACGAGAGTCAGGGTGCGCTGGCTGTTGTCGTCGTTTGCCTCTATCTCCGCGGATTCAACATCCGCCGCGGTGAGGCGGCTCGACCAGCTCTCGCCGGATACGGGGAAGAGTGCGGTCAGATCGTCGCCGTACTTTGTCTCGGCGTTTCTGCTCTCTTCAAAAGCTTTCTTCGTGCCGTCGAAGATGAACTTCTTGAGCGTGGGAACGGACTTTTCGAGCAGGGTGTTGCGCTCGCCGTCCTCTGTGCCGCAGATAACGTTCGAGACGTTCTCCGTGCTCTGGAATTTCTTAACAGCGGGCTTCTTGACCTTGACGGCGTTTATGACGCTGTTGTAATAGTTGACCATTGCCTCTTTGCCAACGGGCATCTCGGACATCGCGGCGACAGTGGTCTCCTCAGTGTCGGTAGTGCCGGCATCGCAAGCCGCGAACGAGAAGAACATTGCGGCCACAAGCACGAGCGCGCATACGGCATAGATCTTTTTCTTCATGAAGGTTAAATCCCCTTTCGTTTTTAAAGCGGAAGCGCACAAAATCGAATTATGCTGCGCCGCAGTTCCGCTGCTCTTTAGACTGAATTATTATAACATATTAATTTGAATTATTACAGTAAAAATTAACAGTGCCGCCTATTTTTGTTATAATTATTGAAAAACAGGCGGCATATTTGGTTATAATATACAAACAATCAGTTTGAAAGACCCTTTTCGTCGAAGAGGAATGCAGTCTCGAGCGCAACACCGAGCACGGCTTCAATAGTCTTTATGTCAAGATTATCCGCGGTGTCGAGTCTCGTGTGATAATATCTTGCGGGGGCGGGATCCATTGCGGCTATCGAAACAGCCTTCATGCCGGACTGGGTGACCGCGGCGGCATCGGTCGCGCCGAAGAAAACGCTCTTGTAGGGCATATCGAGTCCGTTCTGCTTTGCAGCCTCTTTGACAAGCGCGCACGCACCCTCGTCGTTCTTGACGGTACCGGTGAGGTCGCGCGAATATATCGCCATGAAATCGTAGTCGCGGATGGTATCGAGACCGACAAACACGGTCTCAACATCGCCGAGCTCGTCTTTATGCGCCTTGCAGAACGCCTTTGCGCCGCGAAGTCCCGCTTCCTCCGAGCCTGTGAGCACTACCCAGACCTCGGTGTTTTCAAAGCGGATGTCGTGGTGCTGCATATATTTGACGACCGCCATTGAGATAAAGCAGCCGGTCAAGTTGTCGTTCGCGCCCATGACGGGTCTCTTCTTGTTTTCAAAGAAGAGCGCGACGAAGAGGATCGGTATCCAGGCGAGAAAAACATATCTCAGGACGTTGAGCGCGCCGCTGTCTGCTATAGAAAATCCGTGACCTGCGGCGATAGCCCAGATGTTGAGCACGAGCCCGAGCAGAATGCCGATGAAGCTCAGACCGATTATCGGAACGAGCAGCTTCGAGCCGCCGTAATAGGTGAATCTCCACTCGTTCGCGCTGTCCGAATGGCCGGAGAAGATTATGCGGCGCTTGACTTCGCCCTTGGGCTTTCTGACGGCAACGACATTATGCGATGTCTTTTTGGGGAAGAAGGGGTCGAGCATTTTTTTGTAGAGCAGGAACTCCACGATTGCGAATATCAGCGAGAGTGCGCTGAGAACCAGCGATATGACGCTCATACCAAAGAAGAAGAGGACTATCGCGGCGATCATCATTATGCCGTCCGTGAGTATCCAACCGAGGAATGCGCCGGGATGCACGTCGAAAGGCTCGATTTCAACCTTGTCGCACGCGCCGTCGAGCTCGGCCGCCATGAGCTTCTGAGCCTCATGCTCCTGCTCGCTGCCGGCGGGTCTGGGACCGACATCCTTGCAGATTTTTTTGATTCCGCGAACCGAGAAATTCGTCATCTCTCTGAGCGCGGACGGATAGTTTTTGACACTGTCCTGAGCTTTCATGATAAGACTCCTTTCGTCTTTTGAATTCCGCCGCGAGTTTGACACGGCAGGTTTATTGTGATATATTTGTGTCGCAGCCGTAGGGCTGTTGAAACCTTTATGGGAGATATGGAAAATGAAGAAAAATATACGCTCGATACTTGCGGTTATCCTCGCGGTAATACTCGTTGCGCTCGTCGGCACATACGCTATTCTCAAAGTCCGCTCGAAGGACAGCAAAACGCCGGCTGAAACTTCAAGCGAGTCGCAGTCCGAATCGGCGCAGAGCACCGCGCCCGAATCGACCTCGCAGGAGACCGCGACGCAGACAGAAAAGACAACAACTCAGCAGACCACAAAAGCCTCCACAAGCGGGGTCACGGAATATGCATATGCATACGCCGGATTCTCACCGAAGGTGACGAAGATAGACGAATCGAAATGGTATCTGACCCTCGTCAACCGCGACTATATTCTGCCCGCGGACTACACGGTCAAGACCGCAAAGACCGTTGTTGACATCTACGGCGGATATGACTACGGACTGCTTGACTACCGCGTCGCTCCGCACTATATAGAGATGTATAACGCGGCGCTCGAGGACGGAATAAAGCTCTCGCCCCTGTCGGGCTACCGCTCGATAGCGCATCAGAAGAGAAACTTCGAGGCGCGCATCAGCCTTTATATGAAGCAGGGCTACAGCAAGAAGCAGGCGACGATAATGGCGTCGGAGATAATCCTGCCGCCGCAGACGAGCGAGCACAATGCGGGACTGTGCATGGACATTCTCTCGATATACGAGAGCTTCGAGAACACGAAAGAATACAGATGGCTCCAGGCGCACGCCGCGGATTACGGCTTCGTGCTCAGATATCCCAAGGACAAACAGAGCATCACGAACATCACATTTGAACCGTGGCACTGGCGCTATGTCGGCGTCGAAGCCGCCAAAGAGATGAAGGCGAAAAACCAGTGCCTCGAGGAGTACCTCGGAGTAGCATAAAACAAAATAGTATGATATCAATGAGCTGCCCGGAGAACCCCTCCGAGGCGGCTTTTTGATTTGCTCAAAGTAACAAGTAAAAATATAAGACAGTAGGGGCGGATATCATCCGCCCGCGAAGTTTGCACAATTTTTAAACAGTGCACTTCGTAGGGACAGCCCTTGCGGCTGTCCGCTATCGGCGCAGCTATTGGAACTTGTTCGTCGGGATTTATTGAGTCATCGGCTTTACCCTTACAAAGTGTAAAAAACCGCCACCTACAAATAAAGCCGCAATATGCGGCTCATTTTTCTTCCTTATGGTTCATTCCGCCCTCGACAACGTCCTTGCCCGTGAGCACGACCCAGATGGTGCGGAAGAATATTTTTGCATCGAACAAGAGCGACCTACGCTCGATATATTCGCGGTCATATTCCGCCTTTTCCTCGTCGGAGAGGCAGTCTCTGCCGTTGACCTGCGCCCAGCCGGTCAGCCCCGGGCGAACGGAATATACTCCGTATTCGCGGCGAAGCTCGCGGATGTGGCTCTCTTCGGGGATCAGCGGACGCGGACCGATGAAGCTCATGTCGCCCGCGAGAACATTGAACAGCTGCGGCAGTTCGTCGAGGCTTGTCCTGCGCAGGAACTTGCCCGAACGGGTAATAAACTCATCCGACTGTTCAAAATCGGCGGTCGAAAGATTCGGCGCACCGTTTTTCATCGTGCGGAATTTTTTGATTTTGAACAGCTCGTCGCCCTTGCCGACCCTATTTTGTCTGAACACGACAGGCAGACCGTCATCACAGATTATTATCAGGCAGATAATAAGCATCAGCGGAGACAGAAAGATGATAGCCAGCAGGCTGAGCAAAACGTCCAGGAAACGCTTCATTAAACAGAACACGCCTTTCATTTATTGCAGATACGGCACAGCGTCAACGGCTGCCCCAGAAAATATAGTCGCTGATAAGCACCGCACGCACGGGTGCGCCCTCGAGTCCGCCGAGCTTCACGGGGGCTGCAAAGAGATAATAGTCGCCGGGGGCAACCTCGCTCAGGTCAAGTCCCTCGAGCACGCAGATTCCTGCGCCCAAGAACGCCTTGTGCGGCGCTACCTGGTCGCCCTTTATGCCGACGGAGAGGGAATCCGTTCCGATGAGCCTGAGCCCGATATCGGCGAGTTCATCCGCGGCGCTGCTGTGAAAATAAGCCTTGCCGCCGCCCTTTATGAGCAGGCGCTCGCATTTCTGCGGGAACTTTTCGTTGATATCCTCGCCCGTTATCGCGCCCTCGGGCGCCTCGATAACCGTGCACGGACCGATAAACGGCTCAAGCGGCACTTCGTCGATGCTCGCGCCGCCGTCGATAAAATGCAGGGGCGCATCGGCATGGGTGCCGGTGTGCACGCACGAGAAGAGCGTGGACAGATTGCAGCTCGAATTTTCTCCTATCCGGCTGACGAACTCCGCATGCGGCAGAGGGTCGCTCGGATATATTTCGGTTTTGAGCGCGTCGCGCGAAATGTCGATAATGTTCATTTTATCAGTCCTGGTTCTTGAGCGACTCCATCTTGAGATAAGCGTTGATGAAGCCGTCTATGTCGCCGTCCATAACGGCGTTGATGTTGCCGTTTTCAAAGCCGGTGCGGTGATCCTTGGCGAGGGTGTAGGGCATAAAGACATAGGAGCGGATCTGGCTGCCCCAGCCGATCTCTTTCTGGTCGCCCTTGATATCCTCGATTTTGTCAAGATGCTCGCGCTCTTTTATCTCGAGGAGCTTCGATTTGAGCATTCTCATCGCAACCTCGCGGTTCTGATGCTGGCTGCGCTCTATCTGGCAGGAGACCACTATGCCGGTCGGGATATGCGTTATACGCACGGCGGACGAGGTCTTGTTGACCTTCTGACCGCCCGCGCCGCTCGCACGGTAGGTGTCGACCTTCAGATCGTCGGGATTTATTTCAACTTCTATATTGTCATCGATTTCGGGCATGACCTCGAGCGATGCAAAGGAGGTGTGCCTGCGCCCGGAGGAATCGAACGGGGAGACGCGGACAAGGCGGTGAACGCCCATCTCGCCCTTGAGATAGCCGTAGGCATTCTCACCCTCGACGAGCAAAACGGCGGATTTGAGTCCCGCCTCGTCGCCGTCAAGGAAGTCGAGCATGCTGACCTTGAAGTCGTGCTTCTCGCCCCAGTGCTGATACATACGGACGAGCATCTGCGTCCAGTCCTGCGCCTCGGTTCCGCCCGCGCCCGCGTGGAAAGTCAGCAGTGCGTTCTTCGCGTCGTATTCGCCGTTTAAGAGCGTGCTGAGGGTCTGCTTCTCGAGCTCGTCCTCAAATTTTGTAACGCCCTCGCGGCACTCGTCGAACATGGAGAGATCCTCCTCCTCGTCGGCGAGCTCTATAAGGGTCATCGTGTCGTCAAAAGCGGTCTCGAGCGAAGTATAAGCCGCGACCTTATTTTTAAGCTGGCTTATTCTCTGGAGCACCTTCTGTGAATTTTCGATATCGCCCCAAAACTCCTCTGCGGCGGTCTGCTCCTCAAGTTTCGCAATCTCTTCTTTAAGCGCGTCGAGACCGAGAGCCTCGCGCAGCTCGGAGAGCTTCTGTTTATTATCGTTGAGCTCAAGTCTCAACTCTTCAAATTGCAGCATACAAAAACCTCGTTATCAAAAAAGTTAATTTTATACACATAACATTATACAAAAAGCAGCACGCAAAGTAAAGCAAAAATTGATATGACACGCAAAACAGAATATTTTGCCGCCTGCCAAAAGTATTGACTCGCCGCAAAATTATATTCTATAATATGTTTGCAATAATTTCGCGAAACGGAGAGGGAAAAATGAAAAACAAAACGGCAAAATTTATCGCGCTTTTACTCGCAGTGTTTATTTTTCCACTTAGCTTTTCCGCCTGCAAGAGCGGGAATACGGAGCTCTCCGCAGAGAGCGTCGCCGATATCTGCATAGAGAACAGGCAGGTATGGGAGTTTGGCGAAAATTCCGTCGGAAACTGCGGATATTGCTTTATCGACCTCGATTTTGACGGCATGCCGGAGCTCGTGTCGACCTCGACGCAGGGCAGCGGACTTTTCACGACCGACTTTTTCTATAAAATAAACGCTGAAAAAAGCGCCGTTGAATCGCTCCCGCTTTCGGGGAACGGCAATGCGGATTTCAAGCTTAACGCGGCGCAGGACGGCGATTATATGAAGCTCCTGCGGGACGGGGACGGCAATATGTTCTATTTCTTTTGCAGCTATGCTCGCGCGTCCGCCGGAAACTATGCTGTGAGCTACAGCCGCGTGACCGTTTCGGGCGGCAAGGTTCAGTCCGAGCTTCTGTTCTCCGAGGATGTTTATACTAACGAAGACTCGCAGTCGGAGCACAAATATTACTCCTACGCCGACGGCAAGCAGACGGAGCTCAGCGAGCAGGAATATAAAAACACTTTTGACTCATTTTTGGCGGATAACACGGATATGCACCTGACCGCAGGTTACATAGACAACAACGAATTTTCCGCCGCCGATTCCGCAAAACAGCGCGAGATGCTCGCCGAGTCTTACCGCGCCTTCGGCTATGACAAGACCGCAAATTGACAGAATTACCCCTCGACCGGCGGTAAATTGCCCCAAAAACGGCGACTTGACTGACACTCCCGTGACAAATACGGCGGGCGGTGCTATGATACGCAGCGGAGGTGATCGAAATGGTCAACAAATCAACATTCGGTCAGTTTTTGCGTCAAAAGCGAAACGAAAAGGGGATGACCCAAAAGGAGCTCGCAGAAAAACTTTTTCTCAGCGAATCCGCAATATCAAAATGGGAGAAGGGCAAAAGCTATCCCGACATAACGATGATACCCGATATCTGTTCGGTACTCGACATCTCGGAGCATGAGCTGATAAGCGGCGCGAACGACACGGAGTATCACGAGATGAAAAGAAACGCGCGCGTATACAGAAAGATTACCGAGACCTTCTTTTGGGGCTTCACGGGCGCGTATGCACTGGCGCTTATTATATGTTTCATATGCGACCTCGCGGTGAATCACAGATTCACTTTCTTCCCCGTGGTTTTCGGCAGTCTGTTGACGGCGTTTTCGTTCGTCCCGACATTTACGCGCTTTACCGAAAAGCATAAGCTCGCGGTGTTCACGGGCTCGACCTATCTCTCGCTCGTCCTGCTGTTTGTCATCTGCTGCGCAAAGTACGGGCAGAACTGGTTCGGCTCGGCGGCACTCGGCACTCTGCTCGGCTATATCGCGATATTTGCTCCGTTCTTACTCAGACGGTATATGCCGGCAAAAGGGCGCAGATTTATCCCCGCGATATATTTCGCCCTGTTCTTCGCCTGCCTCGCCCTGCTCATTTGGGCGGTAAGAATAACTGCGGTGTTCAATCTTTCGGGCGCTCTGCTCATCGTACTCTATTCATTTATTCCGTTTGCGGTGACTGCCGTCATGCATATTATCTGTAAGCACCCGCTGATAAACGCCTCGGTCGATGTCCTCGCGTTCGGCTCGGTTATATATGCTCTGCCGCGTTTTCTCACCGCAGTGTTCGGCAGCGTAGAGGGCGCGAACTACGCCGTGAACTTCGCCGACTGGGCGCATTTCGCAAACGGCAATGTATATCTGCTCATTTTAATATCCACGCTCGCGGTTTCAGTATCATTGCTCGCGGCAGGTATCGCAAAACTGCGCCGCACGCGTTGACACATGGCAGATTATGTAATATAATATACCAAAATCGTGTGGATTTTTCCGAACCTGACGGGTTTATTTTTCGCCATGCACCTTTTCGGTGCGTGGCTTTTTTGATGAAAAGAGGGGTTATCTTGCAAAACAGGAAGCTGAAAATTCCGAGCGAGGTCGTTTATATCCTCGCCGTCGCCCTGCTCTCGCTCGCGGTCGCAATGCTCACGGCGGCGAACTTCGGCGTGTCGATGATAGTCGCGCCGGCATATCTTCTGAGCCTGAAAGTCGGAATTCTCACATTCGGCCAGGCGGAATATGTCATTCAGGCGGGGCTGTTTATTATCTTCTGCATCGTCATGCGCGGATTCAGGGCGGTGTATCTCTCGTCGTTCGTGACCTGCCTTATCTACGGCGCGGCGCTCGATCTCTGGCGGTGCATCCCGTTCTTTAATCCTAATGTCACCACGCCCGGGAGCATGTCCATGCCGATAAGAATACTTCTTTTTGTTCTCGGCGTGCTGCTGACCTCGTTCTCGGTCGCGATGTTTTACAAAACCTATCTCTATCCGCAGGTCTATGACTTCTTCGTCAAGGGCGTCAGCGGAAAGTTCGGCATAAAGCTGTCGCGATTCAAGACCTGCTTCGATTTATCCTGCCTCGCGGTGGCGGCGATAATGTCGCTCGCGTTTTTCAGGCGCTTCGAGGGCATCGGCTGGGGCACGCTCGTTATCGCCTCGATAAACGGTACGATAATCGGCTTTTTCTGCCGCCTGTTTGATAAATATTTCGACTTTACGCCGCTGTTTAAAAAATTCGCCGCTCATTTTGAGCTCGACAAAAAGCAGTGACATACTTTCCCGCAGGGAAGTTTTCTTCACAAAAAAGTTTGATTTTTACCCCTTGACTGCACGCCCCGCAGAGTGCATTATATATTTGACGAGATAAAATTAATTCACGGGAGGAGACATAAAATGAGCACATTCCCCGATGTAAAGAAAAAGTTAGGCTTCGGCTGCATGCGACTGCCCATGGACGGCGAAAAAGTAGATTACGCCGAATTCACAAAGATGGTTGACGAGTTCATGGCACAGGGCTTCAACTATTTCGACACCGCACGCGTCTACATCGGCGGTCAGGGCGAGACGGCGATACGCGACTGCGTCGTAAAGCGCTATCCCCGCGACAGCTTCATTCTCACCGACAAGCTCTCCGATTCGCTGTTTAACAGCGAGGACGAGATACGCCCGTTGTTTGAAAAGCAGCTCGAGAGCTGCGGAGTGGACTACTTCGACTTCTATCTCCTGCACTCGCAGACGAAGTCGATATTTGAAAAATACAAGAAGCTGCACGCCTATGAGCACGCGTTCGAGCTGAAAAAAGAGGGCAAGGTAAAGCACGTCGGCTTCTCGTTCCACGACACCGCTGACGTACTCGACGAGATGCTTAACGAATACCCGGAGATTGAGGTGGTTCAGATCCAGCTCAACTACATCGACTTCGACGATCCCGCCGTTCAGGCGCGCCTGTGCTACGAGGTCTGCCGCAAGCACAACAAGCCCGTAATAGTCATGGAGCCTGTCAGGGGCGGAAAACTCGCCGACATTCCCGAGCAGGGCAAGGCTATGTTCGACGCTCTTCACGGCGGCAGCCCGGCGAGCTACGCGATACGCTACGCAGCGGATTTCGACGGCGTATTCATGGTGCTCTCCGGCATGAGCAGCTTAGAGCAGATGAACGACAACCTGTCGTTTATGAAGGACTTTAAGCCCCTGAGCCACGAGGAGAGGCGGGCGATAGCGGAGGTCTGCGACGTTATACGCGCGACCCACACCATCCCCTGCACCGCGTGCCGCTACTGCACGGACGGCTGCCCCGAGCATATCCTTATTCCTGACCTGTTCTCATGCATGAACGCAAAGCAGCTCTGCCGCGACTGGAACTCGGACTGCTACTATGAGGTCTACACCGAGAATCACGGCAAAGCATCGGACTGCATCGGCTGCGGAAAGTGCGAGCACTCGTGCCCTCAGCACCTGCCCATACGCGAGCTGCTCAGGGAGGTTGCAAAAACCTTTGAGAGCGAAGAGGCAGAATAAGTTTTCGCTCAGAAGAGAATATAAAAACCGACCGCTTCGGTTTCCCATCGCGGTCGGTTTTTGTAATTTTATTGAAATAGGCAATCCGACAAAATTGAATTTATCTCTGCATTCGCAGCTCTCGTGGGTGTTTTTGTTCTTATCTTGGGGTTTACCTGCAATAGATGTCAATCGCCTTTGCCGCGAACGAGGCTGTGCCCTTGCCACCGTCAGCTCTTCAAGCAGAGCGCCGAGCTGCATGATAAACGCGATTTCGCCCGCAGCAAAAATCTCGCCGATGCAGATAGACGCTATGAGCGCCATAGAGACGAGCACATCCGCCTTTATGTCAAACGCCGTGACCAGCCCTATAACCGCCTCGAGGACAATGGGCAGACCGCACAGGATAATTGCGATCCACGCCATGTCAAACGGAAACGGTTTAAATTTAAGCAGACTGCAAATGACGGCGGCGCCGGATATCACAAGGAACGCGATATCCTTTTTTATTCCGCCGAGCCCCAACAGCCACTCCGGCTTTTCTGTTACCCGTTTCATATCTATATCCCCTTTTATACCATAGGGGGTATGCCTATAGTATGCACATAGGGGTATAGGTCGTCAAGAGAGATAAATAAAAAAATCAGCCCGCAAAAGGCTGATTTTCTGAAATCACTGCATATTTGCAAAGCGTTCGACGGCTTTTGTGAAGCCCTCTATCGTCTTTTCCGCGTCGCCGTGCTCGATACCGTCCTTGACGCAGTGCCTGATATGTCCCTCCAGAACGACCTTTCCGCAGCCGTTGAGCGCAGACTTTGCGGCGCTTATCTGGGAGAGCACATCTTCGCAGGGCACATCTTCATCGACCATGCGATCGATAGCCTGAACCTGTCCGATTATTTTTTTCAGTCTGCGGTGCAGGTTTTCCGCATCCATGCATTGCTTCATAACGCTTGACCTCCATACCGTTAGGGGTATGAGTAATTATAACCCCCGGCGATAAAAAGTCAACCTGACAAATCAGAGCGCCGTGCCCTTCTTCGGGACGAACAGTCCGCTCATATCGGCTTTTTCGAGTTCGAGCAAGCCGATTTTTTTACCGATTCCCCCGGCGTAGCCCGTCAGGCTGCCGTTTGTACCGACGACTCTGTGGCAGGGGATAATTATCGAGATTTCATTGTGTCCGACCGCGCCGCCGACCGCCTGCGCGGACATTTTTTCAACACTGCGCTTCTGCGCCAACTTGTGCGCTATGTCGCCGTAAGTGACGGTTTTGCCGTACGGTATCTGCAAAAGCAGCGCCCACACATCCTGCCTGAAATCCGAGCCGATAGGATGGAGCGGCGGCATGAAATCCGGCTCTCTGCCCGAAAAATATATATCGAGCCAGCGCTCAGCTTCGGCAAGTATCGGCGTTTCCCGCTCCGAGTGATCTTTCGGCAGGCTGTCCGCATAATATTTTTCGCCGTCGAACCAGAGCCCCGTCAGCCCCTCTTCGTCCGCCGCAAGGAGTATGCCGCCCAGCGGCGACTGATAATGCTGAATATATGTCATACCGCACCTCCGCAAATTACTCTTCCCAATCGAGCCCGGCTATCATGACCTTTCCGCCGCTCAAAGACGATTCGCGCCAGCCGCAGGTGGTTATATACCATTTATCGTCCTCGCGGACTATCTCCGGCGCATGGCAGCGAAGTCTCGTCACGGGCTTCGCAAAGCCCTCCGAGCCGTTCAGCCCGTCATAGCAGCCGAAGCTGCGCGAGTCTTCGCTGAAGAACACAAACGTGTCGTTATAAGTATCTTTCGAGCAGTCGGTATAAGTAGTGAAAAGATAATATCCGCCGTCCCTGCTGACCACAAACGGGGACTCGAACGCGCCCCAGGACGGATTGAGCTCCGAATTTTCGCCGCTCGTCAGGGCGTATCCGACAAAATCCAAGCTCAAAAGGTCGAACGATTCCATGCAGGCGATCGAGCTTTTGCCGCATTTCATGCCTGTGACATACATCAGCCAATGATTCTCTCCGATCTTCAGCACGAAGTGGTCGCGGTGGCACGCCATCGGCGGATTCCCGTTCATTCTTATCTCCTGCCCGAACCAGTCGCCGAAATCATATGAGACGGCGAGCTTCGTCGGCGACGGACCGTAGAACATATAATATAGCGAGTCGTGCTTTATCAGACACGGCGCCCATGCGAGCGTCCCGTGGTCGATGACCTTCGCGCACTCCTCGAACTCCTCGCTGAGGCTGTTCCCGCGCGCATAGACAAAATACCGCTCGCGGTCGGGCGTGCCCTCTTGGCTCGTGATGCCCACAAGATGCCACTTGCCGTTATATAATAGCGTATGGTCGTTAACGTACCCGCCGTAACGGTGCGGCTCAAAAAGCGTTCTCCATTCGGATGTTATTCTCGGTATTTCCATAAAACCCCACTGTCCGAACCGATTGGTTCGGGCATTTTATTTTTGCCGCCGAAAAACGGCGGTTTAATACAAGCCGCAAAAGCACATCTGCCCGAAAGCCCTGTGTTTCAAAGGCTTTCGGGCAGTGAAGGTTTTATTCCCATTCGACAAAGCCTAATCAATTTTGCTTAGAGATTATTCTCTGTCGTATTCGTGGCGCTTTTGATTATTTGATGTATCCATATTATCCTGCCTATATGGGCTAATGTTATCAGTTTGTTATCGGGGTTGATAACACTTACCCTGTAGCTATGGATAATAGCAATCTATACCACTTCAAATTATAAGCGTTTTTGCTTAGAAAAGCAAGAGATTTTGTATTATTATCAAACATATAGGCGTAGGTGGTTCATTCAGGAATTAATACATCTCCATCGAAGATTGTTGCCTTAAATACCGAAATTGCACCTGCAATGGTATTACCTCTGGTCTTATCAATTTCGCCTTCATAGGAAATCTGTACTGTATCACCAACCTTGACAATTCCACAATCTACATAACGGGAGATGCGAAGGTCATTTAGCAGAACCTTGTAGGTGATACCGTCTGTCGGATTCTTGCACAGGATAGAATCATCCACCACGATATATTCTTCTGTAATCTCAATGATTGTACCGGCTACCGAGTTTCTGTACGGTTCATACTCTACTTCAGTGGAATTCTCTTTCGCATAATGGATAATCCTGCTTGCAGCATCCTCGCCGATGTTGAATAGATACTGCCAATTAAATGCGTTTGTCCACAGATAGCCGTCTTCCGTCACATACAGAGCAACTTTGTAAACACCAAGAGCTTCGGAAGTAATCGTAAAACTGAGGTAACTTCTGTCACCAGCCGTCCATGTTTGATCTTCAACGAAAGGGGCGTTCCTACATTCGGACAGAACTTCCCACACATAATCGTCACTGCTCAATGCAAAACGTTTGCTATCAGGAGTATTGTCTCCCTCAGAAAAGCGCTGAAGCTCCACGACCTCGGACAGATTTACGGCATCCATAAGCTCACCAAGGGTGTTCGGAGGAGCATACTCGTCATTTTGAAAGACATAATAACTGTCCTCCATCTTTACGGCTATAAACTGACTTTGAGCAATATCCTTCAATGCATATGCTTCAAACTCGGCAGAATATTTTTTTCCATTATTGACTTCATCATATCCAACCACAGTGTAGTTGCCAATACTCTCGCCAATCCATGTTTCTGATACCGCACGGCCTTTTCCATGATACTCAATACCGTCAATTTTGACATTCCTATATTTTTCATATACAGTCTGATACTCCCATGGCCATACAATTGCAGATTCGCTGGCTCGGATAGAAAAGTCCTTGTATCTGCCGTCGGTTCCCTCCGGTGTTACATTTTCCCGAAATAGCGATGGGAGGATTGCTGCCCCTGCAATTACAAGCACTGCAAAGCATGCTGCCAAGGAACCCCATTTTAACCAATGTTTCTTATTTTTCGTCTTGCACTTAGCTGCGCCGGCGACAAGATCGTCATCAATTTGCCCGATGGCATTTGCGATTCTCGGTGTTTTCATATTTCAACGCCCTCCTTAATCAAGTAATCTTTTAGCTTGTTTCGGGTGTAGAACAACATATTTTTGACCTTACTCTCAGTAAAAGAATAGCGCTTTGCAATCTCCCTTATAGAATCGAAATAAAAATACTTGCGGATGAAGACATTTCTGACATATTCCTCCTGACTGCGAAGAAACGTACTGATCAGCTCACCTACATCCTCGTCGCTCACATCGGGGGCATATCGTTCATCCGGCAATACTGCCGCAAGCTCGTCCAAGGATAAAATGATCTCCGCTGACCGTTTCTTTCGCTTCATAAACTCCAGTCGCTTCAAAGAGAGATTTCGTGCAATCTTGCAGATAAAGGGCATGAAATTGTGCGGTCTTGTAGGCGGAATGGTGTTCCACACACTCACATAAGTATCATTAACGCATTCCTCAGAATCTTCGTGATTATTTAGAATGTTATAGGCAATACTGTGGCAAAGTTTTCCGTACTTTGCATCCGTCTCCTTGATCGCCTGTTCATCTCTATTAAAATAGAGTTCTATGATTCTCAGATCATCCATGTTGTTCACCTCCCTCATTTGACCTAAAAGCGCTTTCACCTATTAAGTACGTTTTTTGAGGCGATGGTCTTAAAAAATAACTCTTTTAGAATTATACCATAAATCTTTGATTTCTCGGTCATATACATAAAAACGGCGGCGAGGAAAACCTTGCCGCCGCTCCGGCTTAACTGTAAATCAGTTCTGCATTTACAATCTCCATTGCTCTACTGCGGATGTTATTCATCCTGCCAACCCACTCTATCTGATTTTCCGCCTTTAGCTGTTCGGTCACGCCCTCACGATTTGCTATCTGCTCTACCAGCCGGAAAAACATTTCTTCCGCCTGTCGGTTAATATCAGCAAGGTGGCTGTTCAGTTTGCATTTTGTGAGCAAGGGCGTATAAAAACATTTGCGGTGCACCTTGATATACTGCACCAATTTCGTTTCTTTCTTTTGTACTTAAATATATATGGTATTTTTCTCCTTTCATACTATCCACCTCGCTGTTTTATCTGATTTGATGATATATTAAAGGGGAAATTTTATCAAATATGCAAAAAGGCTTCCGCCCCTAACAGGGCAGAAGCCTTAAAAATTATGCGATTTTTAGGTTTAGTTGTAAGCCATGTGTTACTATTTCATCTGTTGCAAAAACGGTTACTCGAAAAGTGCCGAGTCCCGAAACCCGCATAAATACCGGGCTTTTCGGCACATCTAAACCAAGAGGAACTATTCCCACTCGCTCTCTGTAAACCAATCCTAAACACTTTTGTTTATGAGATTTATCAGAGAGTATTTATATTATTTGAATTATCAGTAAAGCATATGCTATCCGATTTTTTGTTGCCATTCTGTTGCCAAAATCATTATAATTATTAAATCCTACGATATTACTTAGCTATACCTATTTGATAATGTTATTGGTAATGCCATATCATATGCAATCTTAACCTTTTCTAAAAACGATAGTAGTTCTTCTACCGTTTTATAATCAGAGTAATAATAGGTTACCAAGTCGGATTTATTAATGAACTGCCACACTCCATTATCAAGAGAATCCGTAAATATCTTTTTTAAGTCATCATTATTATATTCATCTATCAATCCCGAAAACATAGCAAGAATTTTCTCTGAGGTATATAATGCTGTCGCTTCATTAGAATCAAGTCCACGCCAAAATGACATATGCTCCATAGGTTTAGTAGATAATTTGTAAATCATAGCAAATAGAAATGATTCTGGAGCAAAGTAGTCTGGCAAAAAACATATGTTTTTAGAGTGAGCTCTGTCGTTTAAATGTAATTCCCTTTGATCGTATTTTTTATCCAAATATTCTCTTATTTTAGGTTTTTGTGACGGGTCTTTATATCTTGCATCCCCATCAAGAATAAAAATTACACGCTTGAAATATTCATCTGCGCTATTTATTTTAAATAGTTCCTCACAGCCGAGCAAGGTAGAAATTTGTTTGGTATTATCTGAAAACTGTAGTAATCCACCCAAGCTATGTATCATATCATTTATTCTTGCATAATCTTTCACATCAGAACTGTTTCTTAAAATAGGATTTTCACTATTATTTTCTTTTTCAACAGTATTATAAATGTTTCGAAAAGCGTCCATAAGTAAATTAAATAAATGGTTTCCAATTTCATCTTCAAAATAAACTTTCACTTTTGGACGTTGAAAACTTAGGCTACCGAACATATCCGATTTTAATAGTTCGTAGGATTTCATATCCGTAACATAAGGTGCAGACGGATTTTTCAAATAAACAACCTTGAAATCTGAACTATTCCTTTTTTCTTTTTTTAATACTTCCTTAATTATTGTTAAAGAATGCGTGCTTACTACAAATTGAATATTAAGTTCTTCTGATAACTGAACAAATAAATCTAACAATCTAATCTGAGTGTCTGGATGTAAAGAAACATCTATTTCATCAATGCATAATAAAGCGCCATTATACTCATCATCCATAGATAACATATATATATCTATTAGAGCACTAATTATATTCCCCAAATTATCTTGTCCAATAGATTGAGACAATGTTGGTGTATTATTAATATCCATATGCAATGAAGCTCTTGCGCAAGCACCTTTTTCAACCTTTGATAAAACAGCTTCACTTTTTATCGAGTTCGGAATAACCACATTATACCACTCTTTGTATTTTTCATCTGCTTTCCTTTGATAAAATGCATTCTTTTTCCTTATTTCTGTTATTTTTACTGTGTCTTTTCGTTCGCCAAGAGGATACAGTCTTGACAGACTAAGATATATCGTAGGAATCTTTACCCTTGCTGCACCACCAACATCATACTCGTTTTTGGCATTAATTTCAGCTTGTTTTAATGTACAATTATCTATATAAATATTAGAGGTTCTTGGGATAATTCTAATTCCGCGCCCTGTTTTTGTATCGTCTTTAAAAGATAATCGCTTCGTAAGAGCTGGTGTCCCATCATCTTCGACATATGTTAAATACAGTTTGTAACTTTCAAAATCCTCGTCTTCGTCTACATTAAAAAATTCGTAAAATTCTGGTTGAAAGTTACTACCCAATACTGATTTTTTATTCAACCCAGATCCGGATGCTATTAATGATAATAGATTAGATTTTCCAACACCGTTTTGACCACTTATTACAGTTATTTTTCTTCCTAACTCAAATGAAACTTCTTTAAAATTCCTAAAATATTCAACGCTAAAATGCTCTGGTCTTAATTTTTTATTAACTCCCATATTACTTCCTCTATTATCTCAGATTTATACATACATTATTCTTTTCTAAACACTCTTTACTTGGAATCATATTATTATTACTAAAAATAATTATTTCGCTTGCTTTGCGTTTTACACCTGCACTATAATTTAAATCAAATCTCATTAAAGTATGGTTTTTATAGATGTTTGCAATTTCTTTAACATCGTCATAAGTTATAACCCAATCACAATTAACCCGACTGTTTATAATTCTTTCTATTCTAATATGGTCATCATAAGAAAAGAAATTGAGATATAATTGTTTGCCTCTTCCAAAATATGGTGGATCAAAATATACAAAAGCATTTTGTTGATACTTCGGTAAGTAGTTTTTTATAAAAGAATCAATATCTTTATTATATAGATGAATATGATTTTTTTTATTGGCGATTTTGCTAATTCGTTTTGCCAAATCCTCTCTATTGAATCTTGCGTTCATTTGCCAAGAACCAGTTTGTTCTATGCCACCTATTACTCCACCTTTTATAATTCCTGACCTATTTGTTCTGTTTAAATAAAATGTTGCAAATCCAAGTTCATAGCTATATTTTCTACAATTTTCAATGATGGATCTCTGATTTTGCCACTCCTGTATAGTTAAATCAACGGTTTTTACATCATTTATAAATCTCTCTGTTTCAGTAAGAATAGCTTTCCAAAATGAATATATCCCTTTGTCTAAATCGTTAATAACAATATCTTTAACTACACCTTTTTCTAATAATTCTAATGCAATTCCTGCGCCACCCGCAAACGGTTCAATATAAGTCCCCCCCAAGTGTCCTGTTTGCTTGATCAATAATTCCATTAAAGGTTCAAGTTTTCCTTTTCCGCCAGGATATCTTAACGGAGAATAAAACACAGCGTACCCACCTCCTAAATCATAATTATTAATAAACTTAAAATTAAAATGAATTACATATATTTTCGTTATACCACTTGTGCGGCGGTAAATTCGAATTAAATGCTTCCTCAAATAAAGGATACAATTCCTTATATGTTTTCCTGTTAGAAACTATTTTCTTTAATTCAGATGTCTGCAAAGGGATTATTTTCATTCCTGCAACAGATTTTGAATAGTCTTGCGGATCATAGAACGGCATTGATTTTCTGCTACGGAAATCAGAAATAAAATTTATGTTGAGATGCATTTTCAATATAACTATTCTACAAATACATTTTGTCTATGGTATCTCATATTAACCATCATTTCGTTTGAAGGGTTATTAACATATATCTTATTTGTGTCAATATTGATTCTAGAAACATTTTCACAACTTAGTTTATTAGATATCAGAATCTTCATATTATCATCAAAAGTAATTAACCCAATATCAAAAAGCTTATCATATAATGGGGATAATAATAGTCCGTTTTCCGAACTTAATCGTTCGTAATTTGAAGCTGAACGCCAAGGCTTAATATGGCTTGCTAATAACAAACGGTTATCATTAATTCCGGTGATTATACAATGCTCATATTTTTGTATTATCCTATCTCTGAAGATTCCTTGTCCAATTCTGGATTTTATTATCATTTCTTTTTCTGTATTTGAAATATCTAAATTTACAATCATTTTCAGTTGTCGATCGATTATAGGATTATCATATTCTGAAGAATCAAAATTTTTGAATTTCCAGTAACCCTCACCCAATCCATACACTGAGCGAAATAAATCTTCGCTTCCTCTGTAAGATTTCGTCTGGATACAATGTCTTTGTATTGTTGCCCTTACATTATCTTTCCAATTAGGGTTGGAAAAAATATAACTCAATCGTCCTTCCTTCTCAATAACATCATATATTTCATTTAACGATCCCATACCGTTTAATTTGTTAAGTGCTGATATAATTGATGAAAGATATGTTGTTTTTTCCATTTATAGTATCACTTCCATCTTTTCAAAATCTTCGTCAGTGGCTTTTCGTAAAACCCTCATCTGTGATTCACCATTATACCACTTTTTTTCACTATGCCTTATAGCGCTAATTTGCCAGCCGCTGGTAATTATAGTTTGATGATCACTATTCCATTTTATAACATATAATGTTTTGCTAAAATTGTCTTTCATACATTTATCCATTAATTTTTACAATTTTTGTTTTATATTGTAACTTATATTTATTACCTAAATAACGTCTATTGTTTATCAATGAGGTTTTATATGTTGTTTCAGTTACACTCATTGTAATTCCTCCGCTGATTTGTTCTAACTTAATTATAAATTAAATATCGTCCATTAAATCGGACTGGATTTAAATATCTTTAAAAAACTCGGAAAGTGTTACATCTAAGCTGTCTGCAATTTTTTCAATATTGACAATTGAAATATTACGTTTACCGAGTTCAACGCTTGCAAAATAAGTTCTGTCCATACCTATTTTTTGAGCAAATTTTTCTTGACTCAATCCGGTATGACTTCTTAACTCTCGTATTCTATTACCAATTTTATCTGTAATCATAATGTACCCTCGATATTAAATTGCACATACCGCAGACTATATTTATACAGTTTAATTATATGTTTAATCCGCAAATAAGTCAACTGTTTTTAAGCAACAAAAAATCGGCAGAGATTTCTCCCTGCCGTCGTTGTGTTTATACCGTGTAAATCAGTTCTGCATTTACTTTTTCCGTTGCTCTGTTGCGGATATTATTCATCTTCTGTACCCACAACATCATATCGGTTGATTTGAGTTCTTCGGTCACTTTTTCTTGTTCAGCTAAGTCTTTTACCAGCTGGAGAAAAAGTTGTTGCGCCTGCTGTTCAATATCTGCAAGATATGAATTGAGCTTACCGCTTGTCAGCAAATTGTAGTAACGTACCTTATGGTGTTGCTTCAAATATCGTTTATGCCTCATTCCCCAAACGCCGATATTCGCTTCCTTTTCTTCTTCCGCCGGTAATAAATCGGGCAACATATAGTCGCCCACCTGCGTATAAGTACCGCCTTGCTTTTCAAAAATTGTGTTTGCCATTTTGTTTTACCTCCAAAAATTTATTTATCTCGAGCGTGGATTTTCACGCTTACGACCTTTAATATTTCTTGCCTGTTCAAGCAACTCGTCAATCTGTTTATGCCCGAAAGCCTTACGCAAAAGCTTGTAATCTTTGACCTCCGAACGCAAATTTTCGTTTTCGCTTTTCAGCTTGCTGTTGATTTTAGACAACATTTCGTTCTCACGATATAGGTTGCCATTTGTAATATTTAGCCTGTGGTAATTGTCCCAACCCTCAAAACAACGAGCCAATGCCGTCCTGACTAACGCTTTTAATTTTTGAATAAGCGGCTCTGCAATTTTGGTTTTATATGCTTTTGCGGACATAAAACTTTGCGGCTCGGAGAGCTGATATTCGGATGCATTATCAAGCATTTCTTCCACATTTCTTAAGTTTTCCAAACCATCATCATAGTTTAACACTCGCTCGGATAACACGTTGAATTCAGTCTGTTTTTCTTCGATTTTAGCACCTAATTGTTCAAGCTCTGCCGCTCGCTCTTGCTTTTTGTAGTCAAGAACAGACAAATGTTTTTCGTGCATTCCTTTGTGTTCCCACTCAATTCCATGTCGTTCCATAACGAATGCGAGTGCGGATTTTTCTGCGCTCACCCATTGATTCCACTCGGTATCTCCACGAGTTCCGCCTTTGAAACCTTGTGCGGCTAACGCTTGTTTGAGGCTTACTCTCGTATCAAGTCCACGCTTGCTGCCGGTTGTGAACGGAACAAAATCAATATGCAAATGAGGCGTTGCCTCGTCCATATGCAGATGAGCAGAGAACACTTTTAGGTTGGGATTTCGCTCTTGAAATCCCCGATAATACTCATCTAAAACCTGCCGTGCAAGCTGTCCGTTTTCGCTTTCGGCGCTCATATTTTCCTTATCGCCAATCTGTAAAATCAGTTCGTGAAACGGCTTTTCTTGCTTTGAGTTTCTGATTTTCTCATAGTAGTTTTCTATTCTGCGGTCGGCTCTTGTCTGCTTTTCGTTGTATCTTTTTAGCGCTTCATCAAACAATTCGTGATAGATTTTCTTTATCGGCTCGTTACAGTAATCAATGTTCAAATGCGTTCTGATCCCGTCAACATTTTCAGCCTTGAACTTGCGGCTGTTGTGATTGACCGAGCCTTTGCCTACCATTGCACTTATCGTTCTTTGCATAAGTTACACCTCCAATCTCATAAACTTGCTCGTCCTCGGTTCTGTTACTCTTGTCAAGAGTAACGCAAAAGCACTTTTGACAGGCAAGCCCGTCAAAAATGCAACCTGCAAGCAGGTTTTGCGCTCTCCGAGGGGCAAAGAGCCGCCTTTGAAAAGGCACTCTCTGCACACTCCGCTAAACTATATTGCGTGACAAACCGTGACGATAGTGACAATGTTTTATGTCTATGCACGCTACTGAAATGTTTGTCACGGTCGTCACACATTGACACGCCTATTTCATAAGAGATAGTTTTCGTCCGTTATGCGTTCGACTTGCTTTGTAGTGAATGCCATAATCTTTAAGCAGGCGGTTTGCATTTATACTTAACCTCAATGAAAGAACATTTGGTTTAACATTTTCTCCGAGAATTTCGCAGAGTTCGGAAGCTGTGCCTTCCCACACTTTACTTTCCGACAAAAGAGTTGTAGCAATTTTTTCAAGTAACGGCTCAGGCGGCTCTTTCCACAATTCTGTTTCGGACTTCTCAAAATTCCAAATTAGTTTTTCGGCATCTCTCACAAGATGAATTTTCATATCTTGTTGATCCCTACCGGCAACATCAAGTGTGGCATTATTAGAAGTTCGTTTTTCTTTGCTGAGAACAAACGCTCCGTCGGCGGCTCCCATCAATCCGTTTGTTCCTGAAATCATATCGAAAATATCTTCCGCTTTTTGCTTGCGAGTATGGTGAACAATGAGCATTGTAACATTGTAGCTGTCCGCCAATGATTTTAGCCTTGCTACAATATCATAGTCACTTGCATAGCTGTAATCGGCTCCGCCGGCTTCACGAACACGCTTTAATGTGTCGATAATGATCAAGCCTGTATCTGAATGTTCTTCCATAAAGCCTTTAATTTGTTCGTCCAAGCCTTCGTTCAATGTTTTGCATTGCGTGGCAAAATACAGATTATCTGTTTCCTCAGCTCCAAACATTTGAAACAATCGCTTTTGCAAGCGTGGTTAGTCATCTTCAAGTGCAAAGTAAAGCACGGTTGATTTTCGCACTTTGTAACCCCATAACGGTGTGCCTGTGCTTATGTGATAAGCAAGCTGTGCCATCATAAAACTTTTACCCACCTTTGGAGAGCCTGCAAAAATATAAGTACCCCTTTGTAGCAAACCGTCTATCAACGGTGTTTGAACATTAAAAACCGTATCATACAACTCGCTCATCGAAACTGTTTTGAGATACGACGGACTCATTTGCTTTGAAAATTCTTTTTGCATTTCCTCAAGATAATCATCTAAGCTCTTGCCATCCTCATTAAAATCGGTTATACTATCATTACATACATTTGGTGACTGCTCCGTATCTGCGCCAACAGATACAATTGGAGTGGTCATTTTTTTATTTTCCATTGTTGCCATCTCCTTTCAATCCGTTCATTGTGGTAGTAATAAGGTCAATAGTAGCAAGAAGCTCCGGCTCAATGCTCCCGCCGACATCAATTCGTTGCAATTCATTAAGGATGAATTCCATTTGAGTTTTAAGAGCCTTGTAAACTCTCGGATTTGGCTGAACCACCACCTCACGCTCCATACATTTGCGATAACAATATTCCTGCTTGGGCAATCCCGAAAGAGCAATGGCTCTGTTTAGCTCCTTTTGTTCTTCGGGAGATACTCTGAAAGCTACGGTAATACTGCGAAAACGATTATACTTATCAACATTTTTGGCTGACATAATATCACACTCCTTTATTCATAAAATCAAGTTTAACTGCCATTTCCTTTTGCTTTGACGGGAACAGATGCGCATAGCGATAAGTAATTTCTATACTCTCGTGTCCCACTCGGTCTGCAATGGCTACTGCCGAAAATCCCATATCAATTAAAAGGCTGATATGACTGTGCCTTAAATCGTGAATACGAATACGCTTTACACCTGCAGCTTTGGAGCCTCTGTCCATTTCGTGATGAAGATAGCTTTTCGTTATGTTAAAAATGCGGTCTTTCCTTTTCAGCCCGTACTGCATATTGAAAAACTCCTGCATTTCAGTACAAAGAAAATCCGGCATTTGCACCGTTCGGTTACTTTTCTTTGTTTTCGGTGAAGTAATCATATCTTCACCTTTTATTCGCTGATATGTTTTGCTGATTTTTACCGTTCCTTTTTCAAAATCAAAATCAGCAGGGGTAAGAGCAAGCAATTCTCCTTCACGGATACCTGTCCAATAAAGCATTTGAAAAGCATAGTAAGAAATCGGTTTATCCATCATTACTTCGGAGAACTTTTGATATTCTTTCTTTGTCCAAAACAGCATTTCCTTGCGTTCTTCACTACCCATATTTCCGGCTTTTGCGGCGGGATTGCTACGCAAGTCATAAAATCTTACCGCATAATTAAATATGGCGGAAAGTTGATTGTGCAGCGTTTTCAGGTAGGATGATGAATAGGGCTTATTCTCCTCATTACGATATGCAAGCATTTCATTTTGCCACGCTCGTACATCTTTGGTTGTAATCTCATTGATTTTGTAATTTTCAAAATACGGCAGAATTTTCTGCTGAATAATATTTTCTTTTGTTTGCCAAGTGCTTTCCTTTAATCGTGGCTTTTGCTCTCGGCAATAAATTTCAACAAAGGCGGAAAAGGGCATATCCAAATCTCCCGAATTTTGTTGTCGGAAAGTATGCTCCCACTCCTGCGCCTCTCGTTTGGTATCAAATCCTCGCTTACACTTTGGCTTGCGTTCGCCTTTCCAGTTTGTGTATTGAGTCATCACATACCAAGTTCCGTTATCTTTGTTTTTGTAAGCCGGCATTATACCTCTCTCCTTTCTGCTCCGTAAACTCTTTCATTAAAATACTGTCGGCTGATGCGTCCTGCAACTGTGATATATCCTTTTGCACTCAACTCATCATTGAGCTGTTTTATAACCTTATATGCATAAGATTTCGATACATCCAATTCTTCTGCAACCTCATCGGCTCTGATAAAAGACTTTTCTGTCATAAAAAACACCTCCTTTATAATTGTTTTGGTTATTTATTGTCGGATACTTTCTGACCGCATTCCGATTTGCCCGAGCGGATACACCATTACCGTGATGTATGACGGATATTCAGTTTTTGCAAGCAACTTAACGCTATTTGCTTAACGATTACACTAAACATATTCCGTTATGTCAAGTGGTTTTTGTAAAAATATTAAACTTTTTTGTTTTATGTTGCTTGACATATGCTAAACATATATGATATACTGATTGCACATTACATAAGTAAGGAGTGTATTTTATGGCAATCGGAGAGAGAATAAGATTCTTTCGTAATCTTTGCGGAATGACACAGAAATATTTAGGACAGGTGGTCGGATTTCCTGAAAAGACTGCGGATATTCGTATGGCGCAGTATGAATCCGGCTCAAGAACACCAAAAACAGATTTAACAAATAAACTTGCAGAGGTTTTCGATATATCTCCGCAAGCTCTCTCTGTTCCCGACATCGACAGCTACATAGGGTTAATGCACACCTTGTTTACATTAGAGGACAGATACGGATTGACAATAGTAAAGACGGAAAACGGTGTTTCAATGTATGCAGACCCTCGTAAGGGAAAGGACGCTGCCGAGCTTTCGGAAATGCTTAATGCGTGGGCTGAACAATCCGAGAAATATCATAACGGCGACATTAACCGTGACGAATATGACAAGTGGCGTTACAATTATCCGAAGTATGATGAAACTTCCGGTTTTGTGAAAGTACCGTCACAGAATCTCAGCGATGCTATGGTTGAAGCGTTTAAGGATAAGCTGTAAACTGAAAATTTGAGGTAAACAATTTTTGGAGGTTAGATTATTTATGCCAAAGTATTTTTTAGATGTTTTTGAAAATTATCGTTATAACTATCAGCGCATCTTTTCCATACTTTATCCATCTAAAAACAGTACAGGTTTTACGGAAAGAAATTTATCTGTCAACTTTGCAAATGCATATGAACGGATAAATCCTTCTGCAATTACTTGGTTTGAATTCCAGTTTGGAGAAAATAACAATTTACATTATGATGCAGTAATAATTGACCCTGAAAACAAAAGGCTTCTTCTGATCGAATCAAAACGGTTTTCAAATCCTCATACAAAAATTGAAAGTATCGCTAATGATATTGATCGAATTCAAAATGTCAAAAACAAATATTCGCCCGATTTTATGTCAAGAATTCCTGATATCTCAAACTATCAAATTTTTGGTGTGATATTGGCAGATGTTTGGACTGAAACCCGAAAAAAGAAGCAAATATATGATTCATTTGTAGCTGGCACATTTATTACGGATTTTTTAGAAGATAATTTAATAAAATATCCATCATTGCATAATGCAACTTATTATGTAGGTGATTTCGATAATCTCCCTTGCGATGCACCTAAAAGAGATGTGCTCCAAACCTATCACTTAGTTTCTTTTGCTTGGGAAATTTAGACTATAAAATGGCAATAATAACGACAAAAATCCCGTACTGACTTTAATCCGTCAGTACGGGGTTTAATGTTAATATGGTATTTTTGCGAGCCACAAGATATTACTTTTTACTCACAAACCACTCGATACACACGATAAAGGGTACCGAGCAGAATCTTATCAAAATCTTATCAACGGGCTCTTCGAAAGCCTTGAAACCCTTGATATTACTGGGGTTTCAGACTTTTTCAATTTATTCCCACTCGTTGTTGGGCATCGTGTTTAACGGATTTTGCTTCATAAATTTGATACCTCATTTTTTTGATTATTTGATGTGTCCATATTATCCAGCCTATACGATGGGCTGTTATCAAATTGTTATCGGTGGTGATAACGGGGGGTAGCAGGGTTGTTGTTTTCTCTGGTGGTTTACAACTACATTTTACCACGAAAGGCAGGGAAATGCAATAACCATCCTTGCTGTGGCGTATCAAGGAATCTTACTGAACATATGGCGCACCTTATCCAAACGGCTGTTTGGACGACGGGGCTGGATGACTGGCTCGCCGACAGTGGCCTGATACCCTTTCAGTTCCGTCAGGCACACGCTCCGCCCGTTGGTGTAAAAGGCCAAATCAGTACGGTATGCCTGTATGCAACGGGCGGGAATCTCGCCAGTAAAGACAACTTCATCCTTTTTTATCTGGGCCGTTTCGATGGTGGCACAGTATTTCGGCGCATCATGATAAGCCCTGGAAAGGTATTCCTGGGGCGCATAGAGGGTGAAGGAGAGATAAGGTTCCAGCAACTGCGTCCCAGATTTCTTCAATGCCTGTTCCAATACAATCGGGGCCAATGAGCGGAAGTCCGCCGGCGTACTGACCGGGCTATAGTAAAGTCCATATTCAAAGCAAATCTTACAGTCCGTTACGTTCCAGCCACACAAGCCTTGCCCCAAACCGTAACGGATACCATCCATGACAGCGTTTTGAAAACTCTGGTTCAGGTATCCCAGGGAAACCCGGCTCTCGTATTTTACACCGGAGCCAAGCGGGAGCGGTGTAACAGACAGTCCGATAGATGCCCAAAACGGGTTAGGCGGCACCTCGATATGGATGGTGTGACTGGCCACTTTGAGCGGCCGCTCTAAATAAATGACGGTGGGTTCCTTCACTGCTGTTTCAATCTTGTATTTTTCCGTCAGCAAAGCGGAAACAACCTCCAACTGCATCCGACCCAAAAAAGAAAGAATGATCTCATGGGTGGTGGAATCCACCTCGTAGTGCAAAAGCGGGTCAGTATCCGCAATTTGCGTAAGAGCGTCCAGCAACCGGTCTCTTTGCTCTGCCGTTTTTGGCGTAATCGTCGTCCGCAGCATAGGGAAGGGAACATCACTCCACATTTCACGAGGAAGTTGGGTTTTGTCCCCCAATATATCGTTTAATCTCAAGCTGTCGCTGGGAAGGATGACAATTTCGCCCTTATGGGCGGTATCTGTCCGAACAATCTCCCCTTTGGATGGAATACGCATCTCTGTGATTTTCAGCTTTTCTCTCCCGGCCAGGGCCACCGTATCCCGCAGACGCAGCGTTCCGCTGTATAGCCGCAGATAGACAAGCCTCTGGCCGCAATCTGTATACTCCACCTTAAAAACTCTACCGCACAGGGCGGCGCTCCCCTGTTCCTTGGTCGATTGGAACAGCCCTATCACCGCATCCATCAACTGTTGAATGCCAAGGCCGTTTTTGGCGCTACCATGATAGACCGGGAGCAGGGAGGCGTCTTGAACTCGCCGCTGTTCTTCTTGCGCAAGTTCTTTCTGACTGATTGATTCTCCTGCGATATACTTTGCCAATAACTCATCGTTATTTTCGATGACCGAATCCCACACCTCTGCACTAGTGTTTTCTGTCAGAGTTATTTTCGAGGACAGCGACACTGTCTGCTTGATGATAATATCAGCGGAGAGCTTATCCCGAACAGACTGATATACGCTCTCCAAATCAATGCCAACCTGGTCGATCTTGTTGATAAAGATAATGGTGGGGATGTTCAATTTCCGTAGGGCATGGAACAGAACACGGGTCTGGGCCTGCACGCCATCTTTAGCGGAGAGCACCAAGATGGCCCCGTCCAAAACAGCCAGAGAGCGGTATACCTCTGCCAAGAAATCCATGTGGCCGGGAGTATCCACAATATTGACTTTACAACTGTGCCACTGGAAAGAAGTGACTGCCGTTTGAATGGTAATTCCACGCTGCCGCTCCAAAAACATAGTGTCCGTTCTCGTTGTCCCTTTTTCGACGCTCCCCGGCTCTGAAATGGTTCCGCTGGCATACAGCAGGCTTTCTGTCAGTGTCGTCTTGCCCGCATCTACATGGGCAAGAATCCCGATATTGATAATGTTCATGTCTATCCTCCATACAAGGCCCAAAAGGGCGCAAAAATCCCCAGCGGCAAATACTTTTACCGCTGGGGATCATGACTTCGGATACATAGAAACGCATTCAGCTAACATGAGCCGTTATCCGTCACGATATTTGATAAAAAGGCAAAAGCATTCTTAAATTGGGTACAAAAACCAAGCCCCTGCAAGGGGCAATTATTTTTGTGCCCATTATCAAATTTTATTTAAGAATACCTTGCCGCATGTTGAATAGACTCCTCAAATCAGGATGACAGCAGTATAGCATAGCACACTCTAAAATGCAAGAAGTTTTTACCCGCTGTCCCAAATAAATCAGGAGGGCATTCACCGGGACACCCTCCGATTTGGGGCCTCATGCGCAAATAATTTCTGTGTCCACGATTTCCGCCGCACACGCCCGAATATTGTTAGTCCCTCTGCAACTCATACCACAGACCGTTGCCCTCGTCAAAGATGTACTTTTCCATGAAATTACCTCCATTTTTTGTGATTATCGTGCGCCTACCCTCATTTTTGACCTTGCACCCCATTTCCGCTCCTTTTCGACCTGTTCCTGCTGGTAAGCTGCCTCCAGTATCCTGTCCGCCTGTTCCGGGCCAATGGCCCGTCTGACCCGCTCATAGTCCCTGACTTGCCCTTTCAAGCCGTCCCTCTCGGCACAAACCTCATAAATCCTGGCTGACAGGGAGCCGTTCTTACTGACCTCACGATCATAGGCGCTCTGCAACCGCTCAAACTTGCTCTTGAGGTCGAAGTAGGCCCGGTAGACGGAGCGCAGCACCTTGACGATCTTCTCCCAAAGGGGCTTGGCCTTTTTCTCCCGGTAGGACTTGGCCGATTCCAGCGGCCCCGCCTCCGGCAGCGTCCGCTCCGGGTCGTCGGAGAAGTCCGCCGCCAGTTTCTCCATGCCCTTGAGCAAGGGCGCTACATCGTCCAGCTTAGCCCTGGCCTGGGCCGCTTTCTTCTCAGCTGATGCTGCCTCCTTATTCTTTTTGTCGGCCTCAACCTGGGCCAGCGCCGACACCTCTTGAAGCTGTGCAAGCCGTTCCTGCTCACGCTCCGTCTTGAACTGCGTAACAGTCAAATGTTCTTCGGAACTACCACGTTCCCCACGCTCTACATCGTCATAGCCAGCGGAGCGCATATGCTCAAAGAAATCATCTTGCAGGACACTGTACGACTTTCGTAGAACGGGTTTGCCCTTAGCTGTGCGTAACGGCTCCCCGGTGGTTTCGTCCAGAATGGGCTTGGACGCCCACTTCTTGCTCATGCTCACCTGCATGATCGTTTCCTTGACCTTGCCCACCAGGGACTTGTCCTTGCACCGCTTTGTCCAGCGTATCTCCTTCTCCACTACCGGGATATAAACCACATGGAGGTGGTAGTGGTACACGTCCTCCCCCAGCGCCTCGGACATGGCCCGGTTGCGCTCGTCAGCGTGCATGACCGCCGACAAAATATACTGCTCTCCGCCCACGATTTTGATTGCGGCTTTGTATGCTTCGGTGTAAAATTGTTTTGCAAAGTCATAGCCGCCGTGGTTGTAGAAGTAAGCGGAGTTTACGTCAAAGACCAGCTCACCATATCGAAAGGCATCCTCCTTGATACCACGAGTGGAAATCACGCCATCAGCCTCCATTCGAGCAAACATCTCTCGATACCCGGCAGACGGGGTTTTGAAATGGACATTGAGCGGCGTCCGCTCCAGTACAATGTCCTGATTGACATAGGAATCCTTCTCACGCTCGTTGTGCTGCTGGGTGTTACCGATCTTGGTTTCGGTCAGCCTCATATTTCTTGCGTTGGTACGGTCAATACCGTCGCCTCTCGCCATAGGCAAAAATCCTCCTGTTTCAGATGTTGGGTTGTTGAAAGAGGACGGGGGTTCGGGGGAGGCACTTCCTGCGGGAAGTGTAATAACCCACTATGACACTTTCATCCCTTCGGTCTGCAAAGTGTCGTGGGCTCTCCGAGGGGGTGTGGGGGCTTTGCCCCCGGCAACTGCGGTTGCCTCCCCCAGCAGGGCCGCCCTTTGAAAAGGGCACCCTGCACCCCGCCTAAACTTTGCTGCTCCCCGTGACAGCCGTGACGACCGTGACGATGTTTCAGACACCGCCGCCACTCTCAAAAAAGCCGTCACAGCCGTCACGGTCGTCACGCCTGGGACGGTTCCAGCGTCAGGCTGATACTTCTCCCGGCGTGGCTCCTGCTGTTCTCATAGCGGATGTGGTAGTCTGTCAGCAGCTTCCCGGCCCGGACGTTTAGCCGCATCGCCAGGGCGTTGGGCTTCATGTCAGTCTGGAGCGCCGCTACCAGCTCGGTGGCCGTACCACCCCAGGTCGGCTTCTCCACCGTCACAAGGGCGGCTATGGCCTCCAGCACCGGGTCGGGCGGCTCTGTCCATGCCTCCGTTTCCGTACGCTCCAGCGTCCATATCAGCCGTTCCTTGTCCTTGGTAAGATAGAATCGCTGGTCTTGCTGGTCACGCCCGGCCACGTCCAGAACGGCGCTGCCGTCTGTCCGCTTCTCCTTTTGAAGAAGAAAGGCCCCGTCCGCCGCTCCGAGCAGGCCGTTGGTGCCGGAAATCATATCGAACTTATCATCGGCCTGTTGTTTGCGGGTGTGATGTACCAGCAGGAGGCAGACGCCGCAATCATCGGCAAGGCGTTTCAGTTTCCCCACCACTTCGTAATCATTGGCATAGCTGTACTTATCCCCGCCAGCCTCCCGGATTTTCTGGAGAGTGTCAATGATAATCAGCTTGGTGTTCGGGTGTTCCCGGACGAACTTCTTTAGCTGTTCCTCCAGGCCAACGCCAAGCTGTTTGGCGTAGACCGCAAAGAGCAGATTGTCGGTGCCCTCTGTGCCGAACATTCGGTATAGCCGCCCCTGCAAGCGGCGGTGGTCGTCCTCCAACGCCAGGTAGAGGACAGTCCCCTTGTGAACAGGATAGCCCCACAGGGGGAGGCCCATGCTGACATGGTAGGCAAGCTGAGCCATCAGGAACGACTTGCCCACCTTGGGCGCTCCCGCAAAGAGGTATGTCCCAGGGTAGAGCAGACCGTCAATGACGGGCGGTCTGCTCTGGTAGATGTTCTGGTAAAGGTCGTTCATAGAAACCGTGTGGAGGTAGGCCGGGTCGCTCATGCGCCGCATATCTCGGAGCATTTCTTCCAAACTTTCCTCTTGGGGGTTGTTTTCAGCCGTTTCCTCTGCTATACTTTTGGCAGTTGTTTGTGAAATGGGCTGTTCCCCGTCTGTTGGCGCAGACGGAACCGGGACAGTCCTTTTCGTTTCTCTGGAATCCATCAATCTATCAATCCTCCTTCATGCCGCCCATGATAGCGGCGATCATCCGAATGGTGTCCAGCAGCTCGCTGTCCACGTTGGCCCCGTCCCTGATCCGCCACAGCTCGGCCAGCACAGTGGCCAGTTCGTCCCGCAGGGCCTTATACACCCTGGGATTGCCCTGCACTACCACGTCCCGGCACAGGAGCCGCTTGGTGATGTAGTCTTGCTTCGTCAGGCCAGAGAGCCGCACAGCGGCGTCGATCTGCTCGTTTTCCTCCGGGGATACCCGGAAGGCCACGGTCTTGTTCCTCCAGCGGTTGTGAGTGTCCAAATTCTTAGCTGACATTACGCTCCCATCCTTTCAAAGTCCAGTTTGTCCGCCATCTCCGTCTGCTTGGACGGAAACAGGTGGGCGTAGCGGTAGGTGATCTCGATACTCTCATGCCCCACGCGGTCAGCAATCGCCACAGCGGAGAAGCCCATGTCAATCAGAAGTGAGATGTGCGAATGCCGGAGGTCGTGGATTCTGATACGCTTGACCCCTGCCGACTTCGCCCCTCTGTCCATCTCATGGTGGAGATAGCTTTTCGTGATGGTGAAAATGCGCTCCTTCTTCTTGATGCCGTAGAGCATCCCCAGGTAGTCCTTCATCTCGTCACAGAGGAAGTTGGGCATTTTAATGGTGCGGTTGCTTTTCTTCGTCTTTGGCGTGGTAATGACGTCCTTGCCGTGGAGCCGCTGATAGGACTTGCTGATTTTCACCGTCCCGGCCTCAAAGTCAAAGTCTGCCGGGGTCAGGGCCAGCAGTTCCCCCTCCCGAATACCACACCAGTAGAGCATTTCAAAGGCGTAGTAGGAAACGGGCTTGTCCATCATGGCGTCCGCAAACTTCTGGTACTCCGCTTTCGTCCAGAACAGCATTTCCTTCCGTTCCTCTGACCCCATGTTTCCAGCCTTGGCGGCGGGATTGGAGCGCAGCTCATAGAAGCGGACGGCGTGATTGAAGATGGCGCTAAGCTGGTTGTGCAGGGTTTTGAGATAGGTAGCCGAATAGGGCTTGCGCTTCTCGTCCCGGTAGGCCAGCAACTCGTTCTGCCATGCGATCACGTCCTTGGTGGTGATCTCGCTAATCTTCCGCTTGCCAAAGTAGGGCAGAATTTTCTTCTGGATGATGTTCTCCTTGGTCAGCCAGGTGTTCTCCTTGAGCCGGGGTTTCACATCCTTGGTGTAAAGCTCGGTAAAGGCTTCAAAGGTCATATCCAGGTCGCCGGAGGTCTGCATCTGGAAACTGCGCTCCCACTCCTGGGCCTCCCGTTTGGTGGCAAAGCCACGCTTGCACTTCTGTTTGCGCTCCCCCGTCCAGTCCTGATACCGCACCATGACGTACCATGTTCCTCTTGCTTCGTCCTTAAAGACTGGCATTTAGTTCCCTTCCTTTCTGGCCCCGTAGAGCCGTTCGTTGAAATACTGGCGGTTGACCCGCCCTGCGATGGTGATGAAGCCCTTGTCCTTCAATTCTTCGTTGAGCTGCCGGATGAGTTTATAGGCGTAGGGCTTCGATACACCCAGCTCGTCCGCAACTTCTTCCGCCCGGATGAATCTGTTCTCCATATGGATTCCTCCTTTCTTTTGATTTAACGCTATTTGCTTAACGTAGTCCTATTATACTAACTCTATTCCGTTATGTCAAGACCTTCCAACGAGAAAATATAAACAAATTTATTTATTTTTCTCTTGACTGGTCTAAACATATCTGTTATACTTCAAGTGTCCCCATTACATAGATTGGAGTTGGCAGTTATGGCGATTGGTGAACGTATTCGTTTCTTCCGCAACATGAAGGGCATCACACAGAAGTATCTTGGCATGGTGGTGGGTTTCCCGGAACGCTCCGCCGATGTGCGTATGGCACAGTATGAAACCGGGAGCCGCACCCCCAAGGCCGACCTGACAAAGACACTGGCTGACTTCTTTGATATTTCCCCTGATGCCCTGACCGTCCCTGACATAGATACCGACATCGGCCTGATGCACACCCTCTTTGCTTTGGAGGATATTCGGGGGCTGACTATTGGGGAGATTGACGGCGAGGTTTGTCTGCGTCTGGACAAATCCAAAGGCAAGACCTATACCAATATGCTTGATATGCTGTCCGCCTGGGCGGAGCAGGCCAAGAAGCTGGAGGCCGGGGAGATCACCAGGGAAGACTATGACCGCTGGCGGTACAACTACCCCAAGTACGACACCACTCACCGCTGGGCCAAAGTCCCCTCCAAAGAGTTGAGCGATTTTCTGGTAGAAGCGTTCCGGGACAGGCTTGACATAGACGAATAGACAGCAAAAGCCCTTACCGACGTTGCCATCGGTAAGGGCTTTCTAATATGGTTGTCCTCACTTATAAGCCGTAAAAAAGCATTCTTTACCCGCAATCCAGTGGGAATATAGAATGATACGGTATATGGGGAGCGTTATCAAATCGTTATCAAAAGAGAGATATAAAACCGTAAAATCGTTGTGCCACAACGGGTTCGGAGTTTCAAAAAATCACTCCCACTCCACCGTTGCCGGGGGCTTTGTAGTGACATCGTAGACTACGCGGTTGACTCCCTTGACCTCGTTGGTGATGCGGTTTGAGACCTTTGCGAGCACATCAAACGGGATGCGCGCCCAATCTGCGGTCATGAAGTCGTCTGTGGTCACTGCGCGCAGCGCGATAAGGCTGTCGTAGGTTCTCGCGTCGCCCATAACGCCGACGCTGTGGACGTTGGTGAGCACCGCGAAATACTGGTTGATGTCGCGGTCGATGCCGGCGATTTTGACTTCCTCGCGGAAGATAGCGTCCGCATCCTTGAGAATATTGAGCTTTTCCTCGGTGATGTCGCCGAGGATACGCACGGCAAGTCCGGGGCCCGGGAACGGCTGACGCCAGACAAGATCCTCGGGGATGCCGAGCTCGAGTCCGACCTTGCGGACCTCGTCTTTAAACAGGTCGCGCAGGGGCTCGATGAGCTCATCGAAATCGATGTGGTCGGGCAGTCCGCCGACATTGTGGTGGCTCTTGATGACCGCCGCGTCGCCCACGCCGCTCTCGATAACATCGGGATATATTGTGCCCTGAACGAAGAAATTCATCCTGCCGAGCCTCTTGCTCTCGTCTTCAAAGACGCGGATAAACTCCTCGCCGATAATTTTTCTCTTCTTCTCCGGCTCGGTCACGCCTGCGAGCTTGGTGAGGAAACGCTCCTGGGCGTTGACTCTGACGAGCTTCATATCAAAGCGCTCGCGGAAGATGTGCTCGACCTCGTCGCCCTCGTTCTTTCTGAGCAGGCCGTGGTCAACGAAAACGCAGGTCAGCTGCTTGCCGACCGCTCTGTGCAGGAGCACGGCTGCAACGGAGCTGTCGACTCCGCCGGACATGGCGCAGAGCACGGTCTTGTCGCCTATCTTCTCGCGCAGGTGCTTTACCTGCTCTTCGACGAAGCTTGACATGACCCAGTCGCCCTTACATCCACAGATATCAAAGAGGAATGTTTTGAATATCTCCTCGCCGTACTGCGTATGCATGACCTCGGGATGGAACTGAACGGCGTAGATTTTCTTCTCATCGTTCTCCATCGCCGCGCAGGGGCAGTCGCGCGTGACGGCAGTCACTTTGTAGCCCTTGGGCGGGTTGCTGATATAGTCCGTGTGGCTCATCCAGCAGACACTCGTATCCTCGGGGATATTTCTGAGCAGTCGGCTGTCCTTGCTGCGGGTCATATCTATCTTGCCGTATTCGCTCTTCGAGCCGCTCGTTTTGACAACGCCGCCCGCCATATATGCGATAAGCTGAGCGCCGTAGCAGATGCCGAGCACGGGGATGCCCGCGTCGAGTATCTCGGGCGAATAGTGGGGCGAGCTCTCGTCATAGACGCTGTTGGGTCCGCCCGTGAATATTATTCCGACATAGCCCGCCGCCTTTATCTCGTCGACGGTTATGCGGCTGTACGGTTTTATCTCGGCGTAGACATTGTGCTCTCTGACGCGGCGCGCGATGAGCTGATTGTACTGGCCGCCGAAGTCCAGCACGAGAACTTTCTCATGATTGTCCTGCATGATATCCACCCTTTTTTATCTGACTATAATCTCTTCTCTTCTCGGTCCGTTGGAAACGAGCTTTATCGGCACGCCGATCTCCTTCTCGATGAAGAGGACATAGTCCTGAGCCTCCTTGGGAAGCTTATCGAATTCTCTTATGCCGCGGATGTCGCACTTGAAGCCGGGCATGGTGACATAGACGGGCTTTGCCTTTTTCAGGCGCGAGGTGACAGGGAAGTCCTTTGTGACTTCGCCGTCTATCTCATAGCCGACGCAAAGCTTTATCTCGTCGAGATACGACAGGCAGTCGAGCGCGGTGAGCGCGACCTGAGTTGCGCCCTGAGCCTCGCAGCCGTAGCGGGTCGCGACGCAGTCAAACCAGCCCATGCGGCGCGGTCTGCCGGTCGTTGCGCCGTATTCGCCGGCGTCGCCGCCGTGGTTTCTCATCTTGTCCGCCTCTTCGCCGAATATCTCGCTGACGAATTCGCCCGCTCCGACGGCGCTCGAATAAGCCTTGGTGACGGTGACTATCTCCTTTATCTCATAGGGCGCGATGCCTGCGCCGACGGCGCCGAAGCCCGCGAGAGTCGACGACGATGTGACCATGGGATAGATACCGAAATCGGGATCCTTGAGCGAGCCGAGCTGACCCTCAAGAAGAATGTTCTTGCCGTCCTTGACAGCCTGGCGGATAATCTTGCCGGTGTCCGCGACATAGGGTCTGACCATCTCGCGAAGCTTCATCATGTGGTCGAACAGCTCGTCCACATCGAGAGTCGGCTTGTGATAGACATGCTCGAGCAGCAGATTCTTCACTTCGCAGACTCTTTCGAGCTTTTCTCTGAGATATTCCTCATCGAACAGCTCACAGACCTGGAAGCCGATCTTCGCATACTTGTCCGAATAGAACGGAGCGATACCGCTCTTTGTCGAGCCGAATTTTTTATCCTTGAGGCGCTCCTCCTCATAGGTGTCGAGCATAACATGATAAGGCATCATGATCTGCGCGCGCTCGGAAACGAGGATATTGGGCTGCGGCACGCCTGCCGAAGTGACATGCTCGATCTCCTTGACGAGCTTCTCGATATCGAGAGCCACGCCGTTGCCGATGATGTTGACCGTGCCGGGCTGGCACACGCCTGACGGCAGAAGATGGAGCGCGAACTTGCCGTAGTCGTTGATTATCGTATGTCCTGCATTGGCGCCGCCCTGAAAACGAATGACCATGTCCGCCTGGGAGGCAAACATATCGGTAATCTTACCTTTGCCCTCATCGCCCCAGTTGGCACCCACAATTGCTCTGACCATACTTAAAACGCACCTCCGAAAAATCAAATACACTTAATTATATATTATCGCCCGCGCGGTGTCAATGAGCCGAAGGGCTCAAAGAGTCGAATTTTGCGGCTTCTCAATTGATTTTATTGGTTATTGTGGTATAATATAAAATGGTATAATTCAAAATCAAAATGTTTTCGCACCCGATATTAAAATCGCCTTTTTCGGCACACAATAATCACGAATATCTGTGAAAGGACTGTGTTAAATGAAGAGACGAAGATTTTTAAGCCTCGCGCTCGCGCTGATGCTCATTATCTCGATGTGCGCGTGCAAAACGAAAGTTGTTGACGACAGCACGGACGCCACCCACGGCAACGCGCCCGTTACGGGTCAGAAGCGCGACGAGACAACGACTGCGCCGCCGCAGACCACAAAAGCTCCGCAGACGACAAAAGCACCCGAGAACACAACTTTGGCGCAGCGCAAAACGGAGAAAGGCAAGCTCGATCCGAACACCGGAACGTACACCGGGCTCTCCCCGCTGCCGAAGATAAAGCTGACCGCAACCGACCCGCAGAACACGCGCGGGCTTTCAACAGCGACGGTCGGATACAGCTACGGCGTATCCAAAAACGGCGTTCCGCATCAGAACTCGACAAACGCGCAGAAATATTTCGACGAGAAGGGCTTCAACGCCGTCTCGATAGACATGAAGACGAAAGAAAAGGTTCTCTATCTCACCTTTGACTGCGGCTGGGAGAACGGATACACAACGACCGTTCTCGACATTCTCAAGCAAAAAAATGTGCCCGCCGCATTTTTCTGCACGCTCTCGAATATTAAGGCAGAACCCGGACTTATCGCAAGAATGATAAACGAAGGGCACATCGTCGGCAATCATTCGACAACCCACCCCGATTTCTCGAAGATAAGCCGTGAGAAGATGGCGACGGAAATCGAGACCTGCGACAACTACCTGCGCGAAAAGTTCGGCTATTCCTCGCCGTATTTCCGCTTCCCGATGGGGTCATATTCCGCCTCGGCGCTCGACCTCGTCTCCTCGCTCGGATATAAATCCGTGTTCTGGTCGGTCGCCTACGCCGACTGGGATGTCAACGACACAAAAGGCAAGCAGTATGCGTTTGACACCGTGACTTCGCGCCTGCATCCGGGCGCGGTTATCCTGCTCCACTCCGTCTCGCCCGACAATGCCGCCGCCCTCGGCGATATCATCGACTGGGCGCGCAAGCAGGGCTATGAGTTTCGCTCGCTCGAACAGCTGCCGAATTGAATATTTACAAAGCACAGCCCCGCCTCGGGATATCCCGGAGGCGGGGTTTTCGTTTTTTATTTAAAGCAATAGGAGCAGCCGAGCTTATCCAAAATCACAGCTGTATTTTCTTCGCCATCATCGCGCCGGCAAACACAGCAACAACAAGCTCTGTCACGAGCATCGCCCACCAGATCATATCCGCGCCGAGGGTGACGGGGATAATAAGTATCAGCGCGCCGCTGATAAGTATTCCGCGCGCGACGGACACGAACATCGAGGTTTTCGCGCGCATCGTCGCCTGGAAATAATAGGTTGAATAGACATTGAACGGCAGCAGCAGGAACGACGAGCCGTATATGCGGATTATCGCCGGGGCTATTGCGAGCACCGGGGCGGTCGGGGTCATAAACAGGCGGATAAGCCCGTTGGGTACCGCGAATGTTATCGCCGCCCACACCGCGCCGAATATCGCGGCGGTTATTATATTATATCTCAGCATCTTCTTTATCCTGCCGACATTACCCGCGCCGTAGTTCTGCGAGATTATCGGCTGAGACGCCTGACCTATGCCGTAGGAGCAGCACTGGACGAGCGTGCTGACGGAGACTATGACTCCGTAGACCGCTAGCGCATCCGTGCCGAGATATTTCATTATCTGACGGTTGAAGAGCATCGTGAGCACTCCCATCGCCACGTCTATAATAAACGACGAGAAGCCGTTGACGGTTATCCTGCCAAAGAGGCGGAATATTTCTTTTGAAAATTGCAGACGCAGAGTGTTGCTCTTCTTGAAAAAGTGGGTGAGCATGACGAGCGTTGATATGCCCGCGCCCATCGCCGTGGCTATTCCCGCGCCGCATATACCCATATCGAGCGTGAATACGCAGAAATAGTCGCCGAATATATTGAACACGCCGCCCGCTATGACCGACTTTGTCGCGAGCCCCGGGTCGGAGTCGTTGCGCAAAAACGACGAGAACAGGTTTATGCAGACATATATCGGCACGGTGAATTTCGGGGCTATCATATACTCCTTGCAGAGCGGCATAAGTTTTTCATTCGCGCCGAAGAGCAGGAGCAGTTTATCCTCGAACACGAAGATAATCACCCATAGCACCACGGATATTATCGCGCTGAACACGACCGCCGAGGTGAAATACAGATTCGCCTTCTTGCTGCCCTTGCCTTTTGAAACTCCGTAGAGCACCGAGCCGCCGATACCCGTCAGCAAACCGAAGCTGTAAATTATATTCCACACCGGCGCAATGACCGACATTGCCGCCGCGCCGTCCGGGCCGTAATACTGCCCGACGACTATCATATCGACGAGGCCGTAGATGCTCGCTATGAGCGCGCTGCCGAACGAGGCGATAAGAAATTTTCTGTAAAGTTTTCCGAGATCGTCTTTTAAAAGATCCATGACTTCCTCCTGAATAACTGTGGTGGATGATATCAAATCGCTTGTAATAAGCGACAAGCCTTAGCTGTGAAAGATAAAGCACCGCACATCGGCTCTATAGATAATCGGGCTCTAAATAGCCGCGCCGCAGTAGTAATAGCCAACTGAGGAGAGCGAGGGAACGGCTTGCGAAGCAAGACGCACGAGCCCGTACTGTTTGAGCGAAGCGAGTTTACGGGCGAATGTGCCGAGTAACTAATTGAGAGTCACAAGCTATGTACTGCGGCGTGGCGTTGCCGGGTCTCGGGGCGCAGCCCATAAAAAGGCAGGCACACATCGGTTTTGCGCAGCAAAACTGCTTGCACTTAAAAGTATTGGATTTTTGATGACAGGCAAGAAAAAGGCGCACAGGAATGCGCCCGCATTTCAAGCGCTTTTTTCGCAGCATGGCGCAAAAAGACTTACTTTTAAGCGATGCTTGCTTGCCTTTTTGTGGGCACAGTTTGCTTTTCTTTTGCAGGCGTTTTCTTTTTCAAACAAAAAGAAAATGCCGAAACACGGGAAGTATAAAATATTTGATTATTGTATGACGCGAAGGTAGAGCGCAAATCCTACAATTCATATCGTGCCGCTTGCGCGGCAGCGGTGCGTCGAGTCGCCGCACCCTACGGGTTGCGTGTCAATAAATTTATACAGATTTCGCGGGCGGATGATATCCGCCCATACAGCGCACTTTTTCACTATTCACTTTTACCTATTACTTTGAGCGTCAGCGAAACAAATCCCTCAGTCTTGGCTTCGCCAATCCGGCTCCCCTACAGGGGAGCCAAAAGCAGGCGAACGTAGTTCGCCCCTACGGTCGATAGGGTAAATCTTTATGAAGATTTAACGCCGCCGTCGCCGCACCATACAAGGTGCATACTGATAATTCCCGCGCACCTTGAAAATTAAACAGAGCCTAAAGCAAAAACCGGACAAGAGAAACAGGCGTTTCATTTCTGTCGAACGATCTGCCCTCCGAGCAACGGAGCTTATTCTACTATATGTTGCTTTTAAAGTCAAGCGTTTTTGTTTTCCGTCTCCTGCGCTTCGTTGTGCGCCTTTATTGCGGCGGTTATCTCCTTGTCGTTATAGAAGATATAGACAACAACTGAAATCGCGACGAAAATCATTGCGACAAGCGCCGTGTTGCGCACTCCTGCGCTCGTTGCGGCTCCCGTGCCGTCCGCGCCCTTGCCGAGCAGGAGCGAGCACGCGATAACAACTATCGCCTGGCACATCTTGTTGGCAAAGTTGCGCGCGGCGAAGAACATACCCGCTCTGTTCTGTCCTGTCTTTATCGAGTCGTACTGCGCGAGATCCGCGAAGATGGACGAGGGGATTATGTTCGTTATCGCTATGGGCATGGCTATAACGAGTCCGATGAGTATCGCGAACGGCTTCGCGCCGATGGCGTCGATAACAAGGTTGTAGTTGAAAATAGCGCAGTAGAGCAGAACATATGTTATGCACGCGCCGAGCAGAAGCGGTTTTTTGCCGACCTTGCGCGCCAAGATATTGACGAGCGGATAGGTCATTATGCCGACGCCTATTGATATGACCGAGACATATGTCACCCACTCGTCGCCGAGGTTCAAGAGATTTGTTATGTAATAGACCTCAGCGGTGTTAAAGAAGGTGAACGCTATCCACATAATGAGATAGCCCACGGTGATTATCGCGAAGTTCGGATAAGAGACGGTCGCCTTGAGTGCATCCCAGATGGACTGGTGATATTCTTTCGGCTCGACATAGTCCTTCTCTTTGATAACAAAAGCCGGGATGAGTGCGGCTATTCCGCCGAGTACGCAGAACACGATGAACGGAATGCGCAGAGCCCATATCTCCTCGATGCCGTTTTTCATCAGTATGCTTTTTATCATAGATGTACAGAATACCATCGCCGACGAGACAACATAGAGCAGGCTGACTACAGAATAGAGGAACACTCTCTTGCGCGGCTCGGCGACGACCTCCGCCTGAAGCGCGCTGTAGGGAATGTTATAGAGCGTCGAGAACAGGTAATAGAGAGCGAGCATCACGCCGACCCATATGGCGTTTATAACGCTCGAACCCGCCACGGGCGGGAAAAAGATGAGCAGGCAGAACAGCCCGTAAGGGATAGCCGACCAGCGCATAAAAGAGATGCGCCTGCCGCTCTTTGCCTTGCTGTTGTCCGAGAGGCTCGCGACCCACGGGTCGGTAACAGCGTCGATAACCGTGCCGATTCCGCGGATTATCGCCATGGTCAGCGCGGCTTTCATAAAAAACTGCGGCAGAGTTGTGTTCGAGTTCGTGGGGATGAAGAAGGTCAGCAGGTATGTTGTAATAATACCGTTGATAAGTCCCCTTGCAAAATCTCCGAGGCACAGGGCGAAGATCTTGCCGTTTGTTATTTTTTTCATTGTTTCTCTCTCCTCCCGCCGTCTCCGGCTATTTTGAGAAATTTTTCGCGAAGATGCTTTCTGAACAGCTCGGGCTCTTCGCTCAACGGGCGGTGAGCCGAGTTTTCAAACCAAATCAAGTCTTTGTCCGGCGCTTCTATCGAATCATAGTAATTCTGAATCAGCGCCGCCGGGGTGTTTTCGTCGCGCCGCCCCTGGAATATGTAATAGGGCATCTCAAATGTATGGAGCTGGGTGGTGAAATCGTAGTTGACGAGCGTCGGCCACATCTGCGTCAGGCAGAGCTTATAGCCTTTCGCCGCGCCGTATTTGTCTTTTATGCTGAGCTCCGTCGAAAGCAGCATCGGCAGGACGGTGCCTTTGAAGTAGCTCTCTTTTTTGACCGTGTGTCCGCCGTATTTTCCGAGTATGCGCCGCTGGGTCATGAGCCCCTCGAACACCGGCTTATACTGCCCGTTGACGGGCGGGCCGACCTGTTCGAGCTTCGCTATGCTCTCCGAGTCGTTCGCCTCTTTCGCCTTTCTCATCGCAAAGGCATAGGACAGATTCTCGTTTTCGACTCCGTTGACGACCTGACCGTAGCCGATATATCCGGCTATCTTATCCGGCACGCGGGCGCAGGCGAATGTGCCGAGCTCGGTGCCCCAGCTGCCGCCGACGATAAATATTTTCTCCTTGCCGAGCGTTTTGCAGAGCCATGAAATAAGCTCGGCGCAGTCGGATATCAGCTGTTCGAGTGTCAGGCTCTCGGGGTCGCAGCCGAAATACGAGCCGCCCGTTCCGCGCTGATCCCACGCGACGACAGTGAAGTCGTCCGTCAGCCCGAAGCCGTCTTTAGCCATGTCGTGGCGGTTGGGCACGCCCGGTCCGCCGTGAAGAAACAGAATGACCGGATTTTCGTTTTTCGTTCCCCAAATGTGAATCGTCTGCTCAAGCCCGCCGAGCGTCACGCGCTCCTTGCGGTCTATCGGATATCTGCCCACAGAAAACACCTCACTTGTATCAATAATTTAATTGTAGCACCTTTCGGCGCGCAAACCAATAAAAAAATTATAAAGAATGGAGCCGCCCGAACGGGCAGCCCCAAAATATAATTTAATTTGCTATATATTTGCTGTTTACCGCAGGCACATCGAACTCGCCATAGCATTTGAATCCGGCGGCAGGCGAGCGGTCAAGCTCAACATAGAATCTGTAATACGGCGCGAAATACGCGTCCATGGGGTCTATTGAATAGACAAGCTCGACTTTTTTTATCTTCTCGCGCGTAAACGCGCCGGAGCTTGAACGAGTGCGCGCTCGTGCGTCTTGCTGCGCAAGCCGTTCCCTCGCCTAACTCAGTCGGTTTCTGCCACTGCGGCGCGGCTATTGGAAGCAAGATTATAGATGATGGATGAGTCGCTCGGTTCCTTTTTAAAGAAATTCAAAAAACGGGTTTGCTTTCATCCGCTCAAATCCAATATAAAAACGCAACAACTGTCCCCTACAAAAAACGATCCATAAAAATTAAACGCCCCGAAGAAAAACTTCGGAGCGTCATATAAATTATATTTTATCAGCCGCCGAGATAGGCTTTGACTATCTCTTCGTTGTTGAGCAGATCCTGCGCGGTGCCCTCTGCGGTTATTGCGCCGGTTTCGAGGACATAGGCGCGGTCGGAGATGGAGAGCGCCTTTTTCGCGTTCTGCTCGACGAGCAGGATGGTCGTGCCGGACTTGTGATAGTCCTTGATTATCTCGAACACCTGATCGACAAACAGCGGGGACAGACCCATCGACGGCTCATCGAGCATGAGCAGCTTCGGGTGGCTCATCATAGCTCTGCCCATTGCGAGCATCTGCTGTTCGCCGCCGGAAAGAGTGCCCGCTATCTGCGACTTTCTCTCGCCGAGGCGGGGGAAACGGGTGCAGATCTCGTCGATATCCTCTTTTATCTTCTTTTTGTCTTTTTGCGTATATGCGCCGAGGAGCAGGTTTTCATAGACGGTCAGCTCCTGGAACACGCGGCGACCCTCAGGCACCTGGCTCATTCCCATGCCGACCAGCTTATGACCGGGAATCTTGTTTATCTCGTTTCCGTCATAGACGACGGAGCCGCTCTTTATCGGAATGAGGCGCATGATGCTCTGCATCGTGGTGGTCTTGCCCGCTCCGTTTGCGCCGATGAGCGAGACTATCTCGCCCTGATCGACATGGAAGCTGATGCCCTTGAGCGCTCTTATAACGCCGTAATAGACCTGAAGGTCCTTGACTTCTAACAATGCCATGACTTTTCCCCCTTATTCACCGATATACGCCTTTATGACCTCGGGGTCACTCAGCGCGTCCTCTGTCTTGCCCTGCGCGAGCACTGTGCCGAAGTTGAGCACGGTTATCTCATCGCAAAGACCCGACACGAACTTCATGTCGTGCTCGATAAGAAGTATGGTCATGTCAAACTCGTCTCTTATGCGCCTGACTATGTCCATCAGATCCTCTGTCTCGTGGGGGTTCATGCCCGCCGCCGGCTCGTCAAGGAGCAGCAGGCACGGATTGGTCGCGAGAGCGCGGGCTATTTCAAGCTTTCTCTGCTTGCCGTAAGGCAGGTTGCAGGCGAGATTGTTTCGCTCGTCATAGAGATCGAAGATGCGGAGTATCTCCTTTGCCTTGTCGCGCATCGCCTTCTCCGTCTTGTAGTGCTTCGGGAGGCGGAAGATGCTCGAGAAGATATCGCATTTGAACTCGGGCTGGTTGTGCAGACCGACGAGGACGTTTCTTATCACGCTCATGTTGTTGAACAGGCGGATGTTCTGGAACGTTCTCGCGATGCCCTTGTGGTTTATCTGCTCCTGGCTCTTGCCGCGGAGCTCTTCGCCGTTTAGGTAGAAAGTTCCGGTGGTGGGCTGATAGACGCCGGTGAGCATATTGAAGACCGTTGTCTTGCCCGCTCCGTTGGGTCCTACGAGACCGTAGAGCTGCTTTTTCTTTATTTTCAGATCGACATTCTCGACCGCTTTCAGTCCGCCGAAGGAAATGCCGAGATTCTTTGTTTCAAGAACATATTCAGCCATTTTTCTTTCCTCCCTTTTGCGGCTTGTCGGGGACAAATTCCTTGCCCTGCTGCATATCGACAGAGAGAATTTCGTCCATGGAGATCTTTGTGGGAACGTTGCTCCACTCGCCCTTGTCGTCGCTGATATCCTCGGGCTTGCGCTTCTTGTCCGCAATGCGCGCTATGATGAAGCGCGGAGCGAGCTTCTCTTTTATGCGGGTGAACGCAGGTGCGTTGTTGAAGATAACGAGGCAGATAAGAATAAGCGCATAGATAAGGTACTTGAGCGCCGCGAGGTCGCCGGAGAGCTTGCTCTGGAGCTCGAAGTTGATTATCGTGATGAGCGCGGCGGAGACTATCGAGCCGTTGATGCTTGCCATGCCGCCGAGAACGACCATGACGAGGATTTCGATAGAGTAGTTATATGAGAACACCGAATACTGGACGGGCGTGATGTAATGCGCATAGATAACGCCTGCGACGCCCGCGAAGAATGCGGAGAAAACAAACACAAAGAGCTTGTAGAAAGTCACGTTTATGCCCATTGCCTTTGCCGCTATCTCGTTGTCGCGTATAGCGGTTATCGCTCTGCCGTGCTTCGAGCGGATGAGGTTGTTTATCATGAACAGGACGATGAGCACGACGACGAAAGCGACGATATAGAGCGAGGTATCGTTTCTCGTATCGTACTTTATCGTGTTCGTGCGAAGACCCATTGCCTTGCCGAAAACATCGAGGTTCTTGAATATCGTTCTGACTATCTCGCCGAAAGCGAGAGTCACTATCGCGAGGTAGTCGCCTTTGAGTCTGAGTGCCGGAAGTCCGACGATGAGACCGAATATTGCGGCTATCACGCCGCCGGCGAGCATGCTGATGATGAGCACCAGAAGCTTGCTGCCGATAACATCAGAGAGCTGAATGGCTATGTATCCGCCGAGATATGCGCCGACGCACATGAAGCCCGCGTGACCGAGCGACAGCTCGCCGAGGAAACCGACGACGAGGTTCAGGGAAACGGCGAGGATGATGCTGTAAGCTATCTGGACGAGCAGGGTCGACGCCGAGCGCTGGAGGTTGCCGGTCAGCTGGAGAATGACCGACACGCCGAGGACGGCGATGACCATTATATAGCTGATGTAATTTTTGAGCTTGAATTTGCTTTCTGTCTTTGTTTTACTCATCAATTACACCTTCTCTCTTCTCTTCTTGCCGAGCAGACCGATGGGTCTTACAAGAAGGATCAAAATCAAAAGACTGAATTCAACGGCAGTGGTATAGGGTGCGAGGACGGGGACGGCAAGGCATATCTTCTCGATAACGCCGAGGAGCACGCCGCCGATCATCGCGCCGGGGATGGAGCCGATGCCGCCGATAACCGCCGCGGTGAATGCCTTAATGCCGGGCATCGAGCCGAGGGTCGGCTCCGCAGTCGGTATCTGGAAGAGATAGAACACGCTCGCGAACGCGGCGAGAGCCGAGCCGATTGCAAAGGTGACGGTAATTATCTTGTTGACATTTATGCCCATGAGCTGAGCCGCGCCCCTGTCTTCGGAGACGGCAAGCATGGCGCGTCCGGTCCTGGTCTTTTTGATGAACAGGGTCAGGGCAATCATTATAACCGCGCTTATGCCCATGGTGAGGATCGAGCTGACGCTGACATTGGTGCCCGCAATGCTCACCGCGCCGAGCGAGGGCAAAGACACGCTCTGCGCCTTTGCGCCGAAGATGAGCTGCGCGATACTCTGAAGCAGGTAGCTGACGCCGATAGCGGTTATCAGAACCGCGATGGGGGTGACGCCTCTCAGGGGTCTGTAGGCAACCTTTTCGATAATAATACCCATCAGCGTGCAGACTATAACAGATGCCAGAACGCCGATAGCGAGATTTCCGCCCGCCGCCAGCGTTGTGAAAACGGCATATGCGCCGACCATGATGATATCGCCGTGGGCAAAGTTGAGCATCTTCGCGATGCCGTAAACCATCGTGTAGCCCAGTGCTATGAGGGCGTAGATGGCGCCGAGGCTGAGTCCGTCAAATATAACACTCATAATAAACCTAACGCTCCTTTAGAATGGGAGAAACTTGAACTGCCGAAAGAAAAACAGAAAACGGCAGGAGAATACACTTCCCCTGCCGTTCAAAAACCAATAAATATAAATTTTAGAAATTAATAGTTATCAGCCAAGCTCAACAATAACGGGGACCTTGTTGCAGGCGCCGCTGGCTTCCCAGGTCATCTTGCCGGTAACTCCGTCATAGGAGAAGTCGGAGGCGGTGATAGCCTTTGCCATAGCAGTACCGAGAGCCGTGGGATCGACCTTGACGTTGTTAACGCCGGTCTTCTTCATAGCGTTGAAGACTGCATAGACTGCATCGTAAGCGTCAGCCGCGAACTGGTCGGGGAGAGCGTTGTACTTTGCCTTGTAGGAATTTACGAACTTTGAAACCTTCTCTTCCTTGCTGTTGACATCGAAGGGGGTGATGTACTTGATCTGATTCTTAACGGAGGAGTCGATCTGGCTGGCTACGCCGTCAAGTCCGTCGCATCCGAAGAGAACCGCGTTGCAGCCCTTGGAAGCGCAGGTCTTTGCGATAAGTCCCGCCTCGGTGTAGTAGATGGGGAGGAAGATAACGTCGCAATCTTTAAGCGCGGCAACCTGAGTGGAGAAGTCTCTCTTGTTCTCCTTGTCGAAGGTCTGCTCGATGTAGGAGACGCCGAGCTCGTTCATCTTTGCCTTGAATGCATCGTAGATGCCCTGCGAATAAGTGTCGGAGGTATCGTAGATAGCGCCGATCTTCTTATACTTCGAGGTAAGCTCCTGAGCGGCAAGTGTGCCCTGGTCGGGATCGCCGAAGCAGACGCGGAAAGCGGTGTCGCCGGTCTCGATAACAGAAGCTGCGGAAGCGGAGGGAGTCATGAAGAAGATGCCGTACTCGGCAGCTGCGGTGCCGAAAGCCTCGCAGGATGCGGAGGTAACGGCGCCGAGGGAGACCTGCATGCCGCCCTCAAGCAGGGAGGTGAAGCCCTGACCTGCCTCAACGGCGCCGGCCTTGTCGTCCTTCATGTCGAACTTGAAGTTTACTCCGTTGAGACCGCCTGCGGCGTTAATCTCGTCAACGGCTAGCTGAGCACCGTTGCGCACGGAGTTTCCGTATGATGAAGCGTCGCCGGTCAGAGGGCCGGTTGCGCCGATAACATATTCGGTGTTGTTAGCTGTGTACTCGCCAACCTTGGTAAGATCGGCGTCTGTCTTGGTATCGCTGCCGCCGTTTTTGCCTGAGCATGCGGTGAAGCCGCACATCACGAGAGCAAGAGCGAGGACTAATGCAAATACTTTTTTCATAAAAATCCTCTTTTCTTTCCTGTTTTTTATTTTATTCTCGGCGCCGCCCGACAACTGCGGCGCAAAAAATCGGATATAATGAGGGCAATTGTGAATTACCTTCAATTTTTATTGATTATACTTTCGTATGAGCCTATTGTCAATACTCATAAAAATTTTCGCTTTTTTTAATAAAAATGACGAAAATCAGGAAAATCGCTTTATCACTTTTAACAACTGAAATGTTCCGTCAAAACAAATTGATTGTCAGAGTCCCGTCAGCGGATTATTTTGCCTTTCCCATAGCCTTGACGCGGTCGAACTCGTCGGTTATCTCCTTGGAGGGAGCCTTGGTGCAGAGGCTGACTATAACCATCAAGACAAGGCCGACAAGGAACGCGGGGAGCAGCTCATATATGCCGAACACGCCGCCGATGGGTTTGATGAGATATTTCCAGATAAAGACCATCGCGCCGCCCGACACCATGCCGGCGATCGCTCCGGGGAGCGTGGTGCGCTTCCAGAACAGGGAGCAGATAACGAGCGGACCGAAAGCCGCGCCGAAGCCCGCCCATGCGAACGAGACTATGCCGAACACCGAGCTGTCGGGGTTGCGGGCGATTACTATACCCAGGATAGCTATGCCGATAACGGTAAGACGCGCTGCGAGCATGCTCTTCTTCTCGGATATCTTGAGGTGGAACGCCTCACGCAGTATGTTCTCGGACACGCTCGAAGCGGCGGCGAGAAGCTGGGAGTCGGCGGTGGACATCGTGCTCGCAAGGATACCCGCGAGGATAAGACCCGCCATGATAGCCGGGAACGCGCCGTAGGTCGAGAGCAGGTGCGCGACGCGGACTATAATAGTCTCGGTGTCGTTGCCGTGGAGCTGATCGACAAGGCCGGTGTTGCTCAGCGCTCTGCCGACGATGCCGATAAGAACGGCCATCGCCATGGCGATAACGACCCATACCGAAGCCACGCGGCGGGAGAGCTTGAGCTTCTTCTCGTCCTCGATAGCCATGAAGCGAAGCAGGATATGCGGCATACCGAAATAGCCGAGTCCCCACGAGAGCGTGGTGATTATGTGCAGAAGATTATAGGGCTCGCTCTTGCCGGTATCTTCTATATATGATGCGGTGAGCGAGAGATAGCCGGGGAGAGCCTTTGCGTTCTCGACAACAGCGTCAACGCCGCCCGCCGATATCGTTGAGAAAACAAGAACAAAGACTATCGCCACGGTCATGATAATGCTCTGGACGAAGTCGGTCGCCGAAGCGGCGAAGAATCCGCCCGCCGTGGTATAAGCGACTATGACGACTGCGGAGATTATCATCGCGGTCATATAGTTCATACCGAACAGCGAGGAGAACAGCTTCCCGCAGGCGGCGAAGCCGGACGCCGTATAGGGAATGAAGAAAATAATAATTATAACCGCCGCGAGCACCGCGAGAATGTTTTTGTCATCCCTGAAGCGGCGGGAGAAGAACTGCGGAATAGTGAACGAGCCGGTCTCCTGGGTATATCTGCGCAGTCTGAGCGCGGTGAACAGCCAGTTGAGATATGTTCCGACTGCGAGACCTATTGCGGTCCAGCCGACATCGGCAACGCCGGAAAGATACGCGAGCCCGGGCAGGCCCATAAGCAGGTAGCTCGACATGTCGCTCGCCTCAGCGCTCATTGCGGTAACGAGCGGACCGAGCTTTCTGCCGCCGAGGTAGAAATCGGCGGACGATTCGTTCTTCCTCGCGCAGCGGAAGCCGATTATCAGCATTCCGACGAGGTAGACGGCGATCGTCCCCAGAATACAGATGTTTGATACGGTCATTTGAAAAACTCCTCACGGGCTGCATACGAGCCCCTCATTTTGGCGGCGAAAATGAAAAAGAGCCGCCAGTCTCAGCTGAGCGGCTCTTCATCGTACCGTCATTGATGTCTGCTATTGTAACACATAAAATCGCACATTTCAACGCTTTACCGTGAAAAACAGCAAAAAATTTATTTTTTTTCGCCGTTCATTCGCTCATGGAGCTTGCGCTTTATCTCACGGATGTCCTCCGGGATATCCTCGTCGCGTATCTGCTCATGCACTTTGCAGGTGCCGGCCGCCTTCGCGGTCTCGTAGTACCAGTGCTTATAATCGAGCGTATCGAGCGTTTTTTCGAGCTGAGCCATCTGCTCATACACCCGCTCGCGCCGGCGGTCAATAAGTTCGAGGCGCTTGTTTATAGTCGAGTCGCCCTCGATGCACCAGTCGATAAACCGCTTTATCTCTTTTATGGGCATACCCGTCTTTTTCAGGCACTCTATAATAGAAAGCCACTCAATATCCTCGTCTTTGAACATTCTTATTCCGCCGCCCGAGCGCTCGACAAACGGCAGAAGCCCCTCTTTGTCATAATATCTGAGTGTCGAGGGCGCGACGCCCATCTTTTCCGCCATCTATTCTTTCATCTTTTATATCCATAATATTACCTTATATTCTGACCCCGTCCGCAGGGCGAATATAACGGCGGCACGCCTTCTTGTGAAAGCGTGCCGCAGCGAACACGATCGGTTTTTATTTCCAAAGATTTATCCAAAACGCCGGTTCAACGCTCGTAAATGCAATGAGCTGAGCTATATTCACATATACGCAAACAACGGTAGAGAACGTGAATATCAGATCGACGAGCTTCTTTGTGCTCTCGGACTTGATGCTCTTATAGAGCGTGAATGCAACAACGAGCGCACCGATGACCATCTGCCACGAGAAGTCCGCATTGTAGCGCACGGCATATCCGCTCTCCCACGAGGAGAAGATTATCACGAGCGGCATGAGGATGCAGGTCACGCCGATAAGAAGAATCGGCAATATACGCTTTTTCTTTTCGACGCGCTTCAGAGCCTTGCCCGAGAAGAGATAGGCGAACATGGGCAGAGCGCGGTATATGATTCCGACGGAGACAAGGTTCTTGCCCGCATCGTCGAAGAACGTATATCCGTTGATCCCGAAACGCTCCGCCGAAGAAGCGAGATATGTGAACTTTCTGGGAGTGAAATGCGGCATGTTGAAGAGATATGCGTACATATTGATGAGCACATATTTCCAGTGGAATTCCGCGCGGGTGAAGTCGTTTATCGTCAGCGAATACTGAATACCGAAATCGAGCGGATTGTCAAATCGCAGATAATTATATGTCATCTGCCCGAGGGCTATAATGCCGAGGGGAACGAGCGCGACAGCCGCATATTTGAAGAACGTGCGGGTCTTCTGCCTCTTTTCAAGTCCGTCAAGTGCCTTTTTGAGTCCGCCCGCGAAGAAGAACAGCGCGGCGATGCAATAGACCGCGAGCGTCGGGCGGCAGAGCACGGCATATCCGAGGAAGAACGAGGCAAAACCGAGACGAACATATGAAATCTTTCCGTCCCACAGGATATTCGAGGTCATCAGCAGATACGCGCCGATAGCGACGCACATGAAGCCGGAAGCTATTGCGAGCTCATAGAAAAGCGGGCGCGCCGCAGAGAACATTATTCCCGATGACAACTGCAAAGTTATCAGTCCTGCTGTAACCGTGTTAGTCGGCAAGTCACGGAATTTTTTCTCTATCACCGCGAGATATATCTTTGTCAGGAAGAGGATTCCGATGAGCGAGAACATAAGCGTCGCCCATCCGGACGGGAAATAGTATCCCGTTATCAGATGATACGGCAAAAACAGAGCAAGAACAGGACCGATGCCGTAATACGAATAATATTTTCCGTTATAGAAGCAGTGATCCCAAAGGAAATTGCCCGAGCCCACCTCTGCGTCACGCTTCACATATTCATATGGGTCGTCCAGCTTGAGAAGATCCTCACTCGGCTCTTCGAGGAGGTTCACCTGGTGATGCTCAAATGCGTCAACAAGCTCTTTGCTTATCTGGTTGCCCTCCTGCGAAGTGAAGCTATAATAGGTGTTTGACCAGCCTTTCATGACATTGGTAACAGTAAGGCAGACCGTGAACACCATAGCGGCAGCGGTTATAAATGCCGCAACACGCGCACAGCCGACTCTGTTTTCAGAGAACTTCTTGCGGGCGCCGACGGGGTTGGCGATCATATAGATGAGTATTGTCAGGCCCAGTGCAACAAGGAACCACAAGCCGACTATTTCGGCTATATGTATGGGACTTATTGACTGATTGAGTGTTATGCCCTTGAGCGTTGCACTTTGATAATCATCGAGGGATATCTCAAAACGGAGGCGCGAAACATCGCCCGAAAAATTGCAGACCATGACATTGTCAAAATTCTTGCCAATCGTGAGCCTTGTAAGATTCTTGCGGTAATAGGAACTCGTGGCATCCGCAAAGTCGGCGCACACTTTTCCGCCCTTTTTCGAATCTCCGAAGTCGATATCAAACCCTATCGAACCGACGCGCGCGTCTATCCCCGTGAATTCGAGCTCTGCATATCCCTCGCCGAGGGTTATCGTGCCGTCGTCGTTGTAGGTAATGTTCGCTCCGTCCGCGCGGGAAAGATCGAGCTTCTGCTCCTCATATCCGCCGAGAAGTCTGTTTATCGGCGTAAAATTCATCACGCACAGGTTGACTGATGTCACTATAACAAACAGAACAACAATGCATATCGAAAGCTTTTTCAGGAATTTCCTGTTTTCTCTGTCCATAGGCACCTCACAAATCTTTTGAAGTCAGTTAATTATATCCTATTTTCGACAAAAATTCAAGATTATTTGTTATATCCGAAAAAGTTGAACCGCAACTCGCAGCTTTGATTGCGAATTGCGGTTCTTATTTTGCTATTCGGTCTGCGCGAAAGCGGCAGTCCTTATGATTCGATCAATACTTGACGTTGCTTATCTCAAGGAAGTTATCGAGAACAGCACTGCCGTTAAACTTGCTGCCGAGCACCTTGCCGGAGCCGGTGATAAGAACATGCATATACTGGTTGAGTGCAACCATGTGGTTGTTCTTGGGATTGTAAGTAAGAACTGCGGTGCAGTCATAATACTTGAGCGAATACTCAACATCCTTGACGACCTTCGTGACGTTGGGGTCGTTCTGGAGGGTGTTGTCGATATCGGCCTTTGCAAGGGGGCTGAACATCGTTCCGGTGAAGCCCTTGGAGATAACGCCCGTCTTGGGATCGCAGGGCTCGGGGTTGATGTCCGCCTTGAGGACTATCGTAATCTTGTAGTTGCCGTTCGAGAGAACCTCGCACTTTGCGCTCTTTATCTTGCTGACATCGGTCAGAGTACAGCCCTTTGTGGGATGCTGATAGATCGGGAACCACTTCATGTCGGTGCCCTTCGGGTTGTTCTCGTGCTTCTTGCCCTTGGCGTCCTTCTCGCTGGTCATGAACAGCTCGGCAACGGGAAGAGCCGCGTTGATAACAAAGCCGTCAAAGTTTCTCTTGTCCTTGGGCAGGGTCTGCCACTCGGACTTCTCATAGCCGACCTTGCTGCTCTTAGCGAGATTGAGAACGTCTCTGTAAGCGGCAAGAATTTCTGCATAGCTCTCGGGCTTGCCGTTCGAGGGCTTCGCGGAGTTGTCGGCGGGAGCCTTGGTCTCGATGACGGTGTGCCCCTCTTTGTCGGTCACTATCTCGGTCTCGGCTGCGGTCGAGTCGGAGGTTGCTTCCGAGGAAGCCTCGGGAAGCAGATCGTCCGCAATAGCGTCGCCGTTTATGGCAATGTCGCCGGCGGCAGTTGTGTCGTTGTTATTTTTGTCGTTCTTGCATGCCGCGAAGCTTGCAACCATAGCGATCGCGAGCAGAAGAGCCGCGATTCTCTTAAGGTTCTTATTCATTGTTTTCTATCCCCTTAGAAAAATCAATATTTGAAGCTGGAATAGCTTACATACGATGTTCCGGTAGCGGTGGGCTTGCCGATACCGATGTCGATGTTGACGGTGATATCAAACTTGACATCGAGCTTGACGAAATGACCGGTAGCGGCGTCGATGGTTGCGGTAACGACTGCGCCCGAGTAGCTCTCGGTGACCTTTGCGCCGCCGTAAACTTCGTCGATGGCGTCATAGATGCAGCTGGCTCTCTTGTGGTCATAGTAGCCCTTGTCCTTGTCGCCGACGCAGATTCCGCTCTTGTCGAGGGGAGCGTTGCAGGTCGCGGTGCCCTTGGTTGCATAAGAGTTGCCGTTCTTGATGTTGATGGTGATTATGTAATTCGAGCCGCTCTGTTTGCAGGAAGCTGCGGTGACATCGCCCGTGCCGAGGGTCGAAACTCTGAGGAAATACTTGTTGGTATCGGTATTCCACTGACCCTTGGTGACGGTCTCTTTGTATGCGTTATCTTTGCCGATGCCCATGAACTTGTAGATAAGGCTCTTGAACTGCTTGACAACAGCGTTTGCCTCGATCTTCTCGTTCTTGGTCTCTCTGTGCTTTGCAAAACCGACCTTGCCGGAGACGGCTGCCTTTGTGGCGGCATTGTAATAGTTGAGGATATCCGCGGTGCTCGAGGGAGCCTTGTTGCCCTTCGAGGTGACTACGGGAGCTTTGCCGCTGTCGGCGGGCTTGGTCTCGATGACCTTGCCGGAAGCGTCGGTAACGGTCTCGGCCTCGGTGGACTCGGCAGAAGCGTCCTCACTTGAGGCCTCTGCGGGGGTGCTCTCGTCGGAGACGGTGTTGTTCGCGTCTGCGGAACTTTCGGAGGGGGCTGTGGAATCGCCGTTGTCCTTGTCACTCTTGCACGCTGCGAACGAGAATATCATCGCGAGAACAAGAAGCAGGGAAGCGATCTTCATAAGATTCTTTTTCATGTCAAAAACCTTTCATAAAATATTTTCGGGTCTTTCCGCCCGTTTTTGTGTTGCACTTTACAAGGCAACACAGTGCACTATAAATTTACACTAATTAACTAATAATGTCAAGTAAATTTTGATAAAAACAAAATTAATAACGCTGTGTTTTTATGCAAGATAACATCATTGGGCGTTTTTAGTAATAGATTGTTTACATTCGCTTTTATAAAGTTATGGAATTCCGCCGAAAGTTATGATATAATATCAAGGTATATGTGCTTCGGCGCATAAGATACGCCCCGAAAGGAGTCTGCGGCATGGCGGAGAAAAAGCTCATCTCATGGAATGTCAACGGAATAAGAGCGTGCATCGGCAAGGGCTTTTCCGAGGCTTTCGCGGCGCTTGATGCCGATATCCTCTGCCTGCAGGAGACGAAGGTTCAGGCGGGGCAGGTCGACTTTGCGCCCGAGGGCTATCACTGCTACTGGAACTACGCCGAGAAAAAAGGCTATTCCGGCACGGCGGTCTTTTCGCGCGAAGAGCCTTTGAGCGTGTCATACGGCATCGGCATTCCCGAGCACGACCGCGAGGGCCGCGTGATAACGCTCGGATTTGAAAAATTCTATTTCGTCTGCGTCTATACCCCCAATTCGCAGGACGGGCTCGCCCGGCTCGACTACAGAATGACATGGGAGGATGCGTTCAGGGACTATCTTCTTTCGCTCGACAGGGACAAGCCCGTAATAGTCTGCGGAGACATGAATGTCGCGCACAACGAGATAGATTTAAAGAACCCCAAGACGAACCGCAAGAACCCCGGCTTCACGGACGAAGAGAGAAGCAAGATGACCGAACTGCTCTCCGCGGGCTTTACTGATACATTCAGATATTTCTATCCCGACGTCGAGGGACAGTACAGCTGGTGGAGCTACCGTTTCAAATCGCGCGAGCGGAACACGGGCTGGCGCATCGACTATTTCCTCTGCTCCGAGCGGCTCAACAGCCGCCTTACGGGCACGAAAATACATCAGGAGATATTCGGCTCCGACCATTGCCCGGTCGAGCTGACTGTCGATATATAAAAAAGCGCCGCCGAAAAGGCGACGCAGAAAAGCTTGATTTTATATTGAGTTTTCGCTGAAGTCGATAACGAGCTTGTCGCGCTTCATCTCGAGCTTCGTGTATTTCACTCCCGCGGCGTCGAACATTCTTTTCGATGCGCGCACGCTGTCGGTATTGCGGTATTTGTCGCTGATATAGACGACTTCTTTTATCCCGCTCTGGATTATCGCCTTGGCACATTCGTTGCAGGGGAAGAGCGCGACATAGACCTTGCATCCGCGCAGGTCGCCGCTGGCGTTCAATATCGCATTGAGCTCTGCGTGGCAGACATAGGGGTATTTCGTATCAAACGCGTTTCCCTCGCGCTCCCACGGGAACTCGTCATCGTCGCAGCCGGAGGGGAAGCCGTTATAGCCGACGGACATTATCCTGTTTCTGTCGTTTACGATGCAGGCGCCCACCTGGGTGTTCGGATCCTTGCTCCTGCAAGCCGAGAGCATCGCGATCCCCATAAAATACTCGTCCCACGAGATATAATCGCTTCTTTTAGGCATTTTTCACCGCTCCGTTTCCCTTATAATAGCATAATATATCAATCCGATATTAACATATCCAAGCCGTTAAGGCAAGAAGAAATTTTTGAGGTGACTTTCTATGGGTCTTTTAAAGAAAATTTTCGGAGACTACTCTTCGAGAGAAATCAAGCGTATCACGCCGATAAAGGACAAGGTGCTCGCGCTTGACGAGGAATATTCAAAACTCACCGACGAGGAGCTAAAGGCAAAAACCCCTTATTTCAAGGAGCGTCTCGCCAACGGCGAGACCCTTGACGATATCCTGCCCGAGGCGTTCGCCGCCTGCCGCGAGGCTTCGTGGCGTGTGCTCGGGATGAAGCACTTCCCCGTGCAGATCCTCGGCGGTATCGTTCTGCATCAGGGACGCATCGCGGAGATGAAGACCGGCGAAGGCAAAACGCTCGTCGCAACGCTCCCCGCTTATCTTAACGCGCTCTCCGGCAACGGAGTCCACATCGTCACGGTCAACGACTACCTCGCCCGCCGCGACAGCGAGTGGATGGGCAAAGTCTACCGCTTCCTCGGGCTCAAGGTCGGTCTGATTATCCACGAAAAGTCAAACGACGAGCGCCGCGAGGCATACGCCGCCGACATAACCTACGGCACTAACAACGAGATGGGCTTCGACTATCTGCGTGACAACATGGTGCCCTACAAGGAGCTCAAGGTTCAGCGCGGTCACTCGTTCGCGATAGTCGACGAGGTCGACTCGATACTTATCGATGAGGCGAGAACGCCGCTCATCATATCCGGCCGCGGCGACCGCTCGACCGATCTCTACAAGCAGGCGAACACTTTTGCCCGCACGCTCAATTTCGAGCGCATAAAAGAGCTTCGCTCCTCTTCGAGACTCGAAGATACCGCCGACCAGGTCAGCGAAAACTGCGATGTCATCGTCGACGAAAAGGCGAGAACCGCCGTCCTGACTCAAAAGGGTATCGCAAAGGCGGAGAAGTATTTCAATCTCGACAACCTCATGGATCCCGCGAACATGACCATACAGCACCACATCAACCAGGCGATAAAGGCGATAGGCGTCATGCGCCGCGATGTCGACTACGTCGTAAAGGACGGTCAGGTGCTCATAGTTGACGAGTTCACCGGACGTATCATGCTCGGCAGACGCTACAATGAAGGTCTGCACCAGGCTATCGAAGCAAAAGAGGGCGTCAACGTCGAGCACGAGAGCAAGACGCTCGCGACCATTACATTCCAGAACTACTTCAGACTCTATGACAAGCTCTCCGGTATGACCGGTACCGCAATGACCGAGAGCGAGGAGTTCCAGGAGATATATTCGCTTGACGTCGTGGAGATTCCGACGAACAAGCCGATGATAAGAAAGGACATGGACGACCTCGTCTACAAGACCGAGCCCGCGAAGTTCAACGCAGTCATCGATGACATTGTCGAGCGCCACGAAAAGGGTCAGCCCGTGCTTGTCGGTACGATATCCATAGAGAAGTCCGAGACGCTCAGTAAGCTCCTCAAAAAGCGCGGCATCAAGCATGAAGTGCTCAACGCCAAGTACCATGAAAAGGAAGCGGAAATCGTCGCGCAGGCAGGTAAGCTCGGCGCGGTCACGATAGCCACGAACATGGCGGGACGCGGAACCGATATCATGCTCGGCGGTAACGCAGAGTTCCTTGCCAAGTCCGAGATGCGCCGCAAGGGCTACAGCGAGGAGCTGATAGCCGAGTCGACCGGCTTCGGCGACACGGACAATGAGGATATAATCAGCGCGAGAGAGGAATTCCAGGCTCTCGAAAAGAAATATAAGAACGAAATCTCCGGCGAGGCGGAGCAGGTAAGACAGGCGGGCGGTCTTTGCATCATCGGCACAGAGCGCCACGAGTCCCGCCGAATCGACAACCAGCTGCGCGGACGTTCCGGCCGTCAGGGCGACCCCGGCGTGAGCCGCTTCTACCTGTCGCTTGAGGACGATCTGATGCGCCTGTTCGGCGGCGAGCGCGTGACAACTATAATGAACACGCTCAGAACCCCCGAGGATATGCCGATAGAGTCGAAGATGATCTCGAACGTTATCGAGAGCTCGCAGAAGCGCGTCGAGTCGCGCAACTTCTCGGTGCGTAAGAGCGTCCTGAGCTTCGACGATGTCATGAACCGCCAGCGTGAGCTTATCTACAAGCAGCGCGACCAGGTGCTCGACGGCGAGAACCTCAAGCCCGTTATCCTCAAGATGCTCGACGAGTGCATCGCCGAGTCCATAGATTTCTATTGCCCGAAGGCGCTCTCCCACTCCGACTGGAACATAGCCGGACTGCGTGAGAAGTTCCTCGGCTGGCTGACTACCCCCGAAGACTTCGTTGACGGCTTCGACCGCAACGAGGCGAAGGAGGAGCTCACCGAGCGCGGACACAAGATTTATGACGAGCGTGAAGAGCTCATGGGCGTTGACGAAAACGGCGTGCCGATAATGAGAGCGCTCGAGCGCATGGTTCTGCTCAAGATGGTCGACAGCAAGTGGATGGATCACATCGATGCCATGGAGGAGCTCAAGCGCGGCATAGGACTCCGCTCCTACGGTCAGCAGGATCCCGTTGTTGCGTTCAGGCAGGAGAGCTACGATATCTTCGATGAGATGACCATGTCTATCCGCGAGGATACCGTCCGCCTGATGATGACCATCATGCCCAAGAACGAGGAGGACACCAAGCGCAAGCAGGTCGCCGAGATAACCTCGACCAGCGGCGCGTCCGACGGCAGCGAAAAGGGTCGCACCGTCCGCAAGGGCGCAAAGATAGGTCCGAACGATCCCTGCCCCTGCGGCAGCGGCAAGAAATACAAGAAGTGCTGCGGCGCAGTAAACAAGTAAGATATATATAATTAAATGTATTCCCTCTCCGGAAGCTCATCCGGAGAGGGAATTTTTTTGCGATGATTTGGGTAATTAATTGGGGAGTTATGATAGAATCGTTTCGACACACCTGCAGGGTAGCCGAAAACGAGGGGCATTTTCGCTTCGCTCAAAGTAATAAATAGAAGTGCATAGTGAAAAAAGTCTAAAAACGACCTTGTAGGGTGTATCGAGCCATATAAAATCCGTGTACCTTGAAAATCAAGCAACGGGCTAGGCAATAAATTTCCCCGAATCTTATCCGCAAAAATCACACCGCGGAGACAGAATATATCTGCCTCCGCGGTTTTATATTTTTATTTTAAGTTTAAGCCGTCTCCCGAAGCTGTATCTCACGGCTGACCTCAAGCCCGTCGTGCGTGAGGGTGAGGGCGATTCCGCCGCTGTCCGAGGTCGAATACGCTTTGCGTCCGAACGCCGACATTATGCCGACGAGTACATCGTCAGATATCTCGGCGAGGCGGTTCGTGATTATCATCGTCTCGGGGCGGAGCTTGTCCAGCACTTCCTGCGGGACGGCGCGTTCGCCGTGGCAGGGGACTTTAAGCGCGTCAATGCGTCCGACGGCGTTCGCGAGTCTCGCGAGGTCACCCGTGTCGTTTACCATGTCGCCCGCCAAAAGAATACGCCTGCCGTTCTGCTCGGCAAGTATGGCGAGCGAGTTGTCATTTTCGCCGATATTCTTGTGATATGAGTCGGGCTCGGTGTTGAAGAAACGCAGAGTCCAGCCGCCCAGCGCAAACGGTTCATCCGGCACGCAGCCGATGACCGGAATATTCATGCTCTGCGCCTTTTCGCTGAGCGATTTATACAGCGCGTCGCCGTCGTGGAGACACTTGTCCCACTGCGCGAGGTTAGGGCTGATAAACGGCTTGAGATATATTTTGCCGATCGCTATATCCTTATCGTCAAGGAGCGTCCCGAGTCCGCCGACATGGCCGGAATGAAGATGGGTTATCGCGACAAAATCAAGATTTATCTTCCCGCCGGCAGTTTCTTTCAGATACCGCGCCGTATGTTTCGCGTGCTCCGCGTCGCCGCAGTCAACGAGAGCGAATCGGTCGCCGCTCTGAAGAAGAATGCAGTCCGAGCGCCCGGTGTTGAGAAAATGGATACGCTCGCCTTCCGACGGGACAGAGATATCCTCGTTCTGCGCGGGAACGGGCGGATTTTTTGCCGACTTGATGACCTGCACTGTCGTTGGCTTGAATTTGTCTTTCTGAGTGAATTTTTTGATGAGTTCGGCAAGATCCTTTATTGCCATATTCTTCAGCCCTTTCGGGAATTTATTTTGTCCTGCGCAGCTCGGCAAAGAACTGCTTCAAAAGCAGAGCACACTCGTCCTGCATAAATCCGCCCTCGACCTCGGGCGAGTGATTATACGGAAAAGAAAACAGGTTGTTTACCGACCCGCACGAGCCCGCTTTCGGGTCGTATGCCCCGAACACCACTCGCTTTATGCGCGAATTTATTATCGCCCCGGCGCACATCGGGCACGGTTCGAGCGTCACGAACAGTTCGCACTCCCAGAGCCGCCAGCCGCCGAGCGCCTTGCACGCTCTGTCTATTGCTTCAATTTCGGCGTGTGCGAGGGCGTTTTTGTCCTTTTCGCGCCTGTTGCGCCCGACCGAAACTATCTCTCCGTTTCTTGTGACCACCGCGCCGACGGGCACTTCGCCGTCTGCCGCAGCCTCCCGTGCAAGCGCGATCGCCGCCTGCATAAGCTCTCTGTCAGTCATTCTTCCACTCCCCGGTTACGAAGGCCATGTGATAAAAGTATATGTCGTGTAGAGCAGATAGATGATAGAGATTATCATCGGGACATTTATAAAATACGCCGCCGTGCGCTCGCCGCGCGAAAGTGCGGTGCGCGGTTTTCTGAATTTTGTCGGGATATTCTTTTGGCGCGCTCTTCTCATGAAGAGAATCAGGCAGATTATGCCCGCCGCAAAGAACACCGCGACGCAGATATAATAGATGAGATTGACCGTTTTTTCCGGCAGGAACTCGTAGAGTATCGAGATAACGCCGGAGAACATATTGTTGCAGAAATGTATCATGACACCCGTCCACATCGAGCCGGTGACTATAACAAAATAGCCAATGCCGATGCCGACGATAAACGCGAACGGGGCCTGGACGAGGTTGCCGTGCATCATGCCGAACAGGGCGGACGAGACTAGAATTGCAAACCAGTTGCCGAACTTGCGCGCGGGCATCATGACCACGCCGCGCAGCGCATATTCCTCAACGAGCGCAGGCACTACGGCGAGCTGGATAAGATACATCGCAATGCCGAGTGGCGTCGTCGGGGTGCGCGAATCGGGATATTCAAATGTTATACCGGTCGTGCTCTCGACAAAGGTCGAAAGAAAATTCGTCGCGTAGTTGCCTATCATGCAGATCATCAGACCCGCGGGCACAGCAAGAAGCATGAGGCGCGTGTCATAGGGCTTGCCGAAGTTCAGGCACTGCTGACGCTTATCTTTGAGCAGCAGGCTCGACAGGAAGAACGGGACGAATATACAGAAAATCGACATCAGCACGCCTATTGCATAGCCGCGGTCGGTCTCGTTCGCGTAGTCGTCATAGAGATTGAGAGCAAACAGCAGTCCCGCGCCGATAAACTGGAACAGGGCGAACAATAATATGCCCAGACCGCTTATGTTGCCGAGCTTTCTTATCTGGCGCTTCTCGCGCCGCTTTATCTCGAGAGTCTGAGCGGGCCCCGGCTGATATCCGTACCCGTTGGGCGCTCCGTTATTATATTGAGAGTCGTATGCCATACTTTCACCGTTCCACTAAAATTCTTATTAAATTATACCCTACCCCGCGGGATTTAACAATAGCATAAAAGCGAAGTTTAAAGAAAAAAGGAATATAGTTTAATTTCAGTTAACATTTAAAAGTGCTGAGGATAAGATGTTTCGGAAAGAGAACGGCGAAAGCGAGGCGGATTTTTTGATTTCATCGGTGAGTTTAAATCTGTGTAAGCACATGGTATACAATTATTAATATAAATTTTTCCATCTTTTTTTTGCCCTTTGTTTTCCGGCGATAATGCCGCGCGGCGCGGAAAAAATAACGGTGTCCGCAGTGCGGACAAAATCAAAAAGGGGGCGGAGCATGAAGCAAATCATAAGATTTTTCAGCGCGGTCGCGCTCATGCTCTCGGTGGGAATTTTTTTCTGTGTCGCTTACGGCGATATTCAGCTGCCCGACGAATACAGCGTCGTCGCGGGCAGCGGCGCCGATATCGGCGAGAGCGTGTTTTCTGCGTCCGCGTCCGCATCGCCGCAGGGCGAATATGAGCTTGAGGTAAAAGCGTTCGGGGTGTTCCCGGTCAAGACCGCAAAGGTGAAAGTGTCTCAGCGTAGATATGTCACCGTCGGCGGCGAAATTTTCGGCATCAGGCTCTATACACGCGGCGTGCTGATAGTCGGGAGCGAGGAGATCGAAACGGCGTCGGGCGCAGTTGACCCGGCGGCTCGCGCGGGGCTGAAAAAGGGCGATATCATTTTAGAGATAAACGGTTCGCCCGTCAGCCGAAACAATGATATCTCCTCCGCCGTTGAGTCGAGCGGCGGCGACGAAGTTGAGCTGCTCATCGAGCGCGCAGGCAAAAAGCAGACGATGAAACTCCTGCCCGCGCGGAGCAAAACCGACGGCAAATTCAAAGCCGGTCTGTGGGTACGCGACTCGTCGGCGGGAATAGGAACGGTGACTTTCTATGACCGCAAAAACGGAATTTTTGCGGGGCTCGGTCACGCGGTCTGCGATGTTGACACGGGCGAAGAGCTGCCGATATCCGGCGGCGACGCGGTCAACGCCGCGGTAAAAGGCTGCTATAAGGGCAAGGACGGCTCGCCCGGCGAGCTGTGCGGCGTGTTCGCGCCGGGAGAGATCGGCGAGCTCTATGAAAACTGCGGCATCGGCGTTTACGGCGCGTTCGGCGAATTGCCGAAAACCGGGGAGATGCCCGTGGCGATAGCCGACGAAGTCAAAACCGGCAAGGCGCAGATAATCTCGACTGTAGACGCGGACGGACCGCAGTATTATGATATCGAGATAACGAAGATCTATACAAAAAGCGGCCAGCGCAACATGATAATCGAGGTGCGCGACAAGCGGCTTATTGAAAAAACCGGCGGCATAGTTCAGGGCATGAGCGGCAGCCCGATAGTCCAGAACGGTATGCTGGTCGGCGCGGTGACCCATGTTTTTATCAACGATCCGCTCAAGGGCTACGCGATATTTGCCCAGACGATGGCGGAGGAGGCAGAGCGCATATCTTCGCCCGGATATTCCGCCGCTTCGTAGCAAAATTGGAGCATAAAATAAAAATTGCCAAAAAATGGTAAATTATTATTGACATTTATTCCCATATATGGTAAAATTCAATTGAAAAATCAACCCGGAGGTACTAATTATGGGAAAAATGTTAAAAATCATGCTTGCACAGGACACGGACACTCAGACGGGCTGCGCCGCGGCACTGCGGGCAAACGGCTTTGAGGTCGAAACAGTCCGAAAGGACGGCGCGCAGATACTCCGCCTTTTCAGGCAGGGAAGCAGACCGGACGTGCTCATCATGGACGCTTTCATGCAGGGCACGGACGCGATAGGCGTGCTCGGCGGACTTGCCGATATGCACCTTGAGCCGCGCCCGCTGGTGTTCGTGACCGCGTCGAACGCGAATCCGCGTCTTGAGCAGGAGATAACGCAGAGCGGCGCAGACTACTATTTCATCAAGCCCTTTGACACGCAGATACTCGCACAGAGGATAAAACAGCTGACCGGGCTTTCCGCCCCGGCGCAGGGAAACATAGTTGCTTTTTCCGCGCAGGACAACAGCCTTGAGGTCACCGTCTCCGAGATAATGCACCGCATCGGCGTGCCCGCGCACATAAAGGGCTATCAGTATCTGCGCGAGGCGATAATCCTCGCGGTCAACGACGACGAGATTATGAATTCCGTCACGAAGCTTCTCTATCCTACGGTCGCAAAGACCTTCAAAACCACTCCGTCGCGCGTTGAACGCGCCATTCGCCACGCAATCGAGGTCGCCTGGGACAGAGGCGACGTCGATGTGCTCAACTCCTACTTCGGCTACACCATCCAGAACTCCCGCGGCAAGCCGACCAACAGCGAATTTATCGCAATGATATCCGACAAACTGAAGCTCAATCTGAAAATTTCTTAATTAATATCGAAAGAAAACCTCCGCATGACTTTTGCCATACGGAGGTAATTTTATTAACCCTGCGTGAGCGTGAGGCTCGCAGTTATCGGGAAATGATCGCTCGGATAGACTCCGTCATAGGTCGTTCTGACAACATTGTAGCTGTTGACCCTGAAGCCGGTCTTGGAGATCATTATGTAGTCGATGCAGTCGTCGTCAAGGCGCTTGCCCCAGTTCTGATAGGTACAGCTCTTTATCGGATTTTTAGTCTGATACTTGACATCGAGGAAGTTCTCGGTCGCGCTGCGATATGTCTCGGTGTCCTCTTCAACATTGAAGTCGCCCATTATCATCGCGGGCAGCGAGCCGAACTGCGCTATCTTGTCGAGTACAACGCCGATGCCCTTTATCCTCGCCTCTTCGCTGACATGGTCGAGATGCGTGTTGAACACGACGAATTCGAGCCCCGTCTGCTTCTCCTTGAGGATAACATAGCTGCAAATTCGATAGCACGCGGAGTCCCAGTCCTTACTCATCTTTTCGGGAGTCTCGGAGAGCCAGAACGAGCCTTTGTCGATAAGGTCGTAGAGGTCGGTGCGGTAGAACACCGGACAGCCCTCGGAGAAAGTCGATTCGTCGCGGAAGGTTATGACCGAGTCATAGCCCTGAAGCGTGCGGCACATATAATTATACTGCCACTTTGTCGCCTCCTGGAAGCCGATAATAGTCGGCGCTTCCGTTTCGATGTTCTTGACGATGAGATCGGCACGATAGAACCAGCTCTTTTTGCCCGTGTCCGTGACGTTCGCGCAGCGCAGATTGCAGCTCATGATGCGCATCTCCCCGCGCTCGAGCGGCTTATCCTCGATGACCGCGGCGTGCTGATTCTGCTTATAGTGCGGATAGTAGATGCAGAAAATGCACGCGACAGTGATGAGCGTCGCAAGCACGACACACAGCAGGCAGATAAAAACCTTCGTTCCTTGTTTCATTTGATCCTCTCCTTTGATAAAAATTATATATTCTGTGCGCCACGCGCACTGAGTTGCGAGGTTAAATTTTTCGTTTGAGGTTAAAAAATGTGTCTTTGTAGGGTGCGGTGACCCAACAATATTATATCATAAGGGCGGATATTATCTGCCCGCGAAATCCGCACAAGATTTTGATGTGCAGATTATAGATGTGCTCTCATACTTTTTCACTATTCACTTTTACCTATTACTTTGAGCGAAGCGAAACAAACCCCTCAGTCTTGGCTTCGCCAATCCGGCTCCCCTGCAGGGGAGCCGAAAGCAGGCGAACCTTGTTTGCTTGCCTTTAAAATCTATGTGATTTTAAACAGCGCACTTCGTAGGGACAGCCCTTGCGGCTGTCCGTTATCGGCGGCGCTTCGCCGATGTTACCCGCCTTAACTTTTCGGAGACTTGGGCTATCGGTGCAGCCGATATAAATAAAGCCGCGGCAAACTTTCGCCTGATAAAACAAAACTGCGCGCCGCAAGAGCGGCGCGCAGCGGCATTGCTTTTTTTTGATTTTTATCAGTCGTCGTGATCGCAGTCGCAGTCGTCATCGCCGCAGCAGCAATCGTCATCGAAATCGAACTCGAGCAGAGTGCCGCAGTTGGGGCAGTCAATGCTTCCGTCCTCAAGGATGCCGTCGTCGACACAGATAGTCTCGCCGCAGTTGGGGCACTCGATCTCATAGCAATCGTCGTCGCCGCAGCAGCAGTCGTCATCGTCCTCGTAGACATAGCCCTCGAGATCGGAGAGATCCTCGTCTATCTCGTCAACCTGATCGCTGACAACATCGAGACCCTCTTCGAGATCCGAAACGCTCATAGCCATGTCGTCAAGAAGCTCGATGATAGCCTTGATGACCTTGACTTCGTCTTTCTTTGCGTCGAGGTCGAGACCGTCGACAAGACCTTTGATATAAGCAACTTTCTCAGTAACTGTCATTTTGCTTTCTCCTTTCAAAAACAGCCGTCGGCTTTTGAATTACGGAATCTTACGCTCTGCTCAGATACTCGCCGGTGCGGGTGTCAACGATGACCATCTCGCCCTCTTCGATGAACAGCGGAACCTTGATCTCTGCGCCGGTCTCAAGCACTGCGGGCTTGGTGGCGTTTGTCGCGGTGTCGCCCTTGAAGCCGGGGTCGGTCTGGGTGACTTCGAGAGTAACGCTTGTGGGGGGCTCAACGCCGAAAACATTGCCCTTGTAGGAAAGGATCTTGCAAACGGTGTTCTCCTTGACGAACTTGAAGTTGTCGGAAAGGTCGCTCTTGTTTATCGGGATGAGCTCATAGCTCTCGGGATCCATGAAATAATAAAGATCGCCGTCGTTATAGGAATACTCCATCTCCTTGCGCTCAATATAAGCGGTGGGGAATTTTTCCGTGGGGTTGAATGTGCGCTCAACGACCGAACCCGCGATAACGTTTCTTATCTTGGTTCTGACGAATGCCGCGCCTTTGCCGGGCTTGACGTGCTGGAACTCTATGATCTGATAGACATCGCCGTCCATCTCAAACGTCACGCCGTTTCTGAAATCGCCTGCTGAAACCATATTGTCTCCTCCGATATTTTAGACTTACACATTTATTTTATACTATTCGGTCGTATATTTCAATACTTTTTTTCATCAGAATGGGCTTTTCTGTGCGCTGAGCTTCAGATGCTCGCCGGCATATATCAGGTCGGGGTCTTTTATTCTGTTTATCCCGACGAGGGTTCTTATCGGAACGCCGGTGCGGCGGGATATATAAAAGAGCGTATCGCCCGGGCGCACGACATAAAATTCGCCCGACATTCTGGCGCCGGGTATCGAGAGCTTATCTCCCGCATATATCATTTCGCCGCGTTCGAGCCCGTTTCTGTCCTCGAGTGCAGAGAGCGTGACGCCGAACTTTCCGGCTATCGATATCGGCGTGTCGCCGCGCCGGACGGTGTATATTTCTTCGCCGCTGCCGCGCGCTGGCAGAGTTATTCTCAGCCGCTCGCCCGCGAATATCCTGTTGGGATCAACTATCCTGTTCTCTCTGGCTATCGCCTCGACTGTCGTGCCGTATTCCCTCGCTATCGCCCAGAGCGTGTCGCCCGCGCGGACATATACCGTGAGCGTCCGTGTTCGCGCGCGGACAGAGGTTCGCTTCTCGCCGTCGATGCGCCCCGAGTCGGAAAGAAATATCCCCTCGGTGAAAATGTTGCGGTCAACGTTGCCGTAGATGCCGCCGACTCTGCCCTCGTCCGTATACTGGAAGCCGACCCACTCGCGCCATTTTCCGTTTGCCGAGGGCTCGTCTGCGCCGTACTGCGCCGCCCAGAGCGGATATTTTTCGGCGAGCGCGCGGCTGAATATATTCCTCGCGTTTGAAAGGTCGCTGTATATCACGGCTTCCCGCCTCGTCAGCGCGGTCAGCTCATCGAGATAAGCCTCGGATATCGCGTTTATCTGCGAGACGGAGAGCGAGCCGAAATATTCAAAATCCATCGCAAGGCGCATATCCGGCTCGCGACCCGCCGCAAGGGATGCAAAGAACCGCGCCTGCCTGCGCCCCTCATCGACCGAGCGGGCGGTGACATAGTGGTAGAAGCCGATTTTCAGCCCCGCCGCCTTCGCCCGTTCGTAGTTTTCGGCGAAGTATTCGTCGGTATATTCCCCTGCGCCGACGCGGATATACACCGCCTCTATCCCGCTGCGTCTCACCTCTTCGAAATCTATCTCGCCCTGAAATTCGCTTATATCTATCCCGCGGTACTGCCGCCCGCCCGACGGCGGAATCGCCCGCGCCGGGACGAGCGCGGCAAAAACAAGCGCCGCGATGCAGGCGATAAGCACCGCCGCCGCGCCCGTGAGTCTGCGTTTTATATTCATTTTCCCCTCTCCTCCGTCATTTCTGCCGATTATTCGGCACTATATTCTATGCCGCAGAGCAAAGAAGAGCAACGGAGATTGAAATGGCGGCGGGGATAATGGCGGTTGGCATTAGCGGAGTGTTCATAAAAAATTCGACCTATGATTTATAGGTCGGTTTTTATGTTGCTCAAGGTGTATAGAGAGGAATTGCTGCTCAGGATAATGACAAATCTTCTCGACAACAGCAGAAAATACCGCAATAAAGATATCGGCCACTGCGTCGTCAGCGTCTCGCGCGAGGAGAACAGGGCGCGAATAGAGTTTGCGGGCGACGGTCCCGGAGTCGATTACGAATGTCTCGGCAAGCTGTTTGATATCTTCTACCGCACGGACAAAGCGCGGAGCAACACCGGCACGGGCTCGGGAATAGGGCTCGCGTTCGTGCGAAAGGCGGTCACCCATCTGATGGACAGGCACTATTCTCTCGTATTCCACGGCATAATCGGCATAGTTACCGCCGCGACTGCTGTGATAATCCCGTTCGGCAGCTTTGCTTCGGGCATAAAGAGCTGTGCTGCCGATATAATCTGCCTCGCAGTCGGAATAGCGGCCGCTCTTCTGCTCGACAGGTTCAACAGAAAGTTCGACTCAGACAAAGACTAATTCTTTCCCACAATATAACATCAGCCGCAGGGCGCTTTTATACTCTCTGCGGCTGATGCCTTTTTATATAATTTAAAAATTTATAACCCCGAGGTGCTCGAGAAGTATCTTGACGCCGATGCCCATAAGAATAAGTCCGCCGGCGAGTTCCGCTTTGTTTGTGTATTTCTCGCCGAAGACATGACCTATCTTGACTCCCGCGACGGAGATAATAAATGTCGTCACGCCGATAAACGAAGCGGCGGCCCAGATGTTGACTTTGAGAAAAGCGAGTGTGATTCCGACTGCGAGCGCGTCGATGCTTGTCGCTATCGCGAGGACGAGCATCTTTGTGAATTTCAGCTCGTCGCGGTCGTTGCCTGCGGCGTCGCGCTCAACATCTTCTTTTTTGAAGCTTTCGATGAACATCTTGCCGCCGAGAATGAGAAGAAGCACGAAAGCCACCCAGTGGTCATAGCGCTCGATCTTGTCGGCAAAGCCCGTGCCGAGGAAATAACCGATTATCGGCATAAGAGCCTGGAAGATGCCGAAATACGCGCCGACAATCGCGCTCTGCCCAAGACTCGCCTTTTTCAGGCATACGCCCTTGCATATCGAGACGGCGAACGCGTCCATTGAAAGACCGACTGCGAGAATGAAAAGTTCAGCTAAACCCATATTGATTCCTCCGTTTTTTTCGGGGCAGGGAACAAAAAAAGACCCACCTGCGCCCTTTGCGCAGATAAGTCTCATCAATTAAAGAGGCGAAAGCCTCTTTATAGCAGGACCAGATATAGATCAGTGTGTTGACCCTGCTGCGCCGCAAATCAGCACCGATTACTCCCCTATCGCTTCGGGCAGTATAGCGCATCGCTTTAGTTTTGTCAAGCGTATCCGATTGAATTTTGCCGTTTGTTCTGATATAATCTATCGTGGATTAGGATGCCGTGCGGTGTCCGAAGCTATATTTATGCAGAAAGAGGTCTTGCTATGAGCGGACGCTTTGATGAGCTTCGCCGGGAATATCCGCAGTTTGTCTACAGCGGCTATTCAGTCAGCGAACATGAGGATGGGCTGCACTTGAGCTTTGATTTTTCTATCCCCGGTCTGTGCGAATTTCATCCGCAGACGAGGCTCGACGGAAAAAGTCTTGATATATTCAATTCCCCCGTGTCGGACTATGCGAAGAGAATGGTTTTCTTCATCGGTCTCGCGGAGGCGGTCAGCTACTGGAAATGCGCCTGCCCGCCTGTTTTCAGAGTCGAGTGCGGCGAAATGTCCGAGGATGACAAAGCTTTTTTCAAAAAGCTCTGGTTCAACGGACTCGGCGAGTTTTTCTATCGAAACGGGATAAAGACGGATATAGACTCTTTTGTGAGCATTGACGCGCCGGAGCCGAAAAATATCCCGCAGTGCGAAGATTATGTCTCATCGGGGATTGAAATTGTCCCCGTCGGCGGCGGCAAGGATTCGGCGGTCACGACCGAGCTTCTGCACCCGTTCGGCGATAAGCTGAGATTCTTCACCGTTAACGACCAGCCCGCGCGCACCCAGTGCGTTCTCGCGGGCGGCTACAGCGAGGATAAAATAATAAAAATTTACCGCACTATAGACCCCGAACTGCTAAAGCGCAACGCCGAAGGCTTTTTGAACGGTCACACTCCGTTTTCGTCGGTCGTGGCGTTTATATCAATGTATGCGGGATTTATCGAGGGCGCAAACGATGTTATTCTCTCGAACGAGTCGAGCGCGAACGAGTCGAATATCGGCGGAGAGAGCGTCAACCATCAGTATTCAAAGTCGTTCGAGTTCGAGCGCGACTTCGATGAGTTCCGCCGCCGCAACTTCCCGCAAAGCGCCGTTTATTTCAGCCTCCTGCGTCCGTTCTGCGAGCTTCAGATAGCAAAGCAGTTTTCGCAGTATAAGCAGTATCATTTGATATTCCGCAGCTGCAACAGAGGGAGCAAGAAAAACATCTGGTGCTGCGAATGTCCGAAGTGCCTGTTCGTTGCGATAATGCTCTCGCCGTTTTTGCCGCCCGATGAGCTGAACTCAATATTCGGCTGCGATATGCTCGCGAAAACAGAACTTGAGACCGACTTCGACGGCCTCTGCGGCTTCACGGGGCTCAAGCCCTTTGAGTGCGTCGGCACGGCGGACGAGGTCGTGCTTGCATTGACGCTGACGGCGGAAAAATACAGAAAATCCGGGCTCGGGATGCCCGCGCTCCTGCGCCGCTTCTGCGAAAAGAACACTGCCCGAGCGGATTACTCCCTGCTCTCGGGCTTCAACGAAGAAAATCTTATCCCGAAAAAATTTGATGAATGTGTAAAGAGGATGTTTGAATATGTATCAGCAGCTGATTGACCATCTGAAAAACAAGCGCATAGTCCTGCTCGGCATGGGGCGCGAGGGTCACTCGACCTATAATTTTATCCGCCGCTATCTGCCCGAGCAGAAGCTCATAATCGCGGACGCAAAGCAGGTCGAGCTTGATAATGACCCGAATGTCGAATTTGTCTGCGGGGACGGCTATCTCGGCGCGATAGACCGCGCGGATATTGTCATAAAGACCCCCGGCATTCCGCTCCTCCATTTCAAGAGACCGCAGGGCGTTGAGATAACCTGTCAGACCGATCTTTTCCTGCGCTTTTCGGGCTTTACCTGCGTCGGCGTGACCGGCACAAAGGGCAAGACGACAACCTCTACCCTCATTTATTCCATGCTCCGCGCCGCAGGAAAAGAGGCGTGCCTGATAGGCAACATGGGCTATCCCGTCTTTGATAATATAGAGGACTGCGCGGGCGAAATAGCCGTTATCGAGATGTCCTCGCATCAGCTGGAGTTCACAACCTGCTCGCCGCATATCGCCGTTTTGACGAATATCTATCCCGAGCACCTCGACCACTACGACAGCTTCGAGTGCTATGTCGGCGCGAAGCTCAATATAGTCCGCAACCAAAGTAAGGGTGATACATTTATATATAACTCGGATCAGGGGCTCGACGGCTTCTTTGACCTGAGCAAATATCCGGGCGAAGCGGTCGGGGTCAGCGTCCATACGCCGGACTCCGAGAAGTACCGCGACATAAACAGCCATCTTCTGGGCGAGCACAATATCCAGAACTGCATGTTCGCCGCCGAGGCTGCGAGACGGCTCGGCGTTTCGGATGAAGATATCATGAAAGCTCTCAAAAATTATGAGGGCATCGAGCACAGAATGGAATATTTCGCGACGGTCAAGGGAATAAAATTCGTCAACGACTGCATCGCGACCATCCCCCATTCCGTCATGTGCGCCGTCGAGGCTCTCGGCGATGTTGACACGCTGATTTTCGGCGGCATGGATCGCGGACTCGACTATTCGGCGTTTGAAAAGGCGCTGGAGAAGAGCAGTATAAGAAATCTCGTCTGCCTGCCCGATACGGGACATAAAATCGGCATGCACATGGCGCAGAACGGGAGCGAAAAGAAGATAATTATCTCGGAGGACATGGAGGGCGCAGTGCGCGCGGCGATGAGCGTAACGCGCCCGGGCTGCACCTGCCTGCTCTCGCCCGCCGCTTCGAGCTACAACAAATATAAGAATTTCGAGGAAAAGGGACGCCATTTCAAAAATATAGTGCGCCGCTACGCCGAGATGGGCGGGGAGAAAGCATGAGAGATTTTCTGAGCGAAGAAAAAGGACTCTGCGCCGAGGTTGAATCCCTCTGCATGACCGACCCCGACTCCGCGCACGCGCTTATCGACAGCGTGATATCGGACTGCGGCGAAGTGAAATCCGACCGCGCGCAGTCCGCGTCCGTTTCGCGCGTCTGCTGCCGCTTTCTGATGCACAGAAAGATGAAGAGCCGCCTTGTTGACACACTCAAGACGGACGACGGTCTGCGAAAAGCGATTTTCGGCGAGCTCAACACATATAAGTACAGCCTTGTTTTCCTGTTCCGTCGGCTTATACGCCTGAACGAAACGGAGCTGACGCAAGAGCTTCTGACCCTGCTCGAAAACAACCCCTACCGCGACGACAGCGCAAAAGATTACTCCGACCGCTGGTCCCTGCGATTCATAATCGACGAGGCTCTGCGCGCGCCGGACGATTATCTCGACCTGAGCGAAGAGAATAAGAATGTGATAGACGAGGCGAGAAAAGGACTGTAAAATCCGATTGTTATCGGCTGCACACTGTGCCGCCGCCGACAATATTTTCGGCGGCAAGGTGCGCTCCCCAACATCATTCACATCACACAGGCGAGCACGAGGGTTTCCTCGATGCTTTTATATACGCTCTCGAAGTCGCTCAGCGGCAGGGGATTTCTGCCTTTCCCGAGCTCGAATGTGAACGACGGAATGCCGAGTGCCTCTATCGTCCAGTCCTTGAACCCCGCGTGTGAGGCAAGCCCCGCATTCTGCACGAGCGTATAGCCACTCGCCGCGGCGAAAATTTTTGCCAGATGCTCGCCGCGCTCCGGCGTGTGCTCCCCGTATTCATAGTATATCTCTTCGCCCTGACTGTGCAGGGCTACAGCTGTTCGCGGCATTCGCCGCAGGCACAGCCGAACGAGGGCGTTTACCTCCGGCTCGGTCTGCGGAGCATATCCGCCGAACCGTCTCGGCGCGGGCGCGGTTATCCCTGCTTCGATTTCCAGAGCTTTTGAGAGATCCCATCCGGCGTTGAAGTTGTGGTTGAGATCGACCCCGCGCGCGTTCGCGTTCCAGAGATCATGGCTTTCACTCATAGCGCGCTCAACGCAGTCTCTGTATTTTCCCGCCGTCTCTGCGCCGTGCAGGGCTATCTCGACCCCATCGGGGTTGACGCACGGGACGAATATTATTTCCCGCCGGCTCAGTGCGCCGCCTATGTCGATTCCGCACATTGTCTGTCTGTTCTTTGCGCTCAGGCACAGCCGCTCTGTAAATCTCAGCGTGACGAGCGCCGTCAGCCGCTCCTGCGCGTGGAAGCACGCCGCTATGAGCACCGGGTTTGCGCTCCTGCCGAATCGCAGGGCGAATATCTTTCTTCCGCAGGCGCTTCGCCCGGCTATCTCGACTTTTAAAAACGGATATTCCGCCTGGAGCGAGCATACGCTTCTTTTTATATATGCGTAGTCCGGCTCGCTCGGCGTGAAGATATATTTCAAAAAATCACCCCCGGAAAATAATATTTATTTCCCCGCGGGATAAGACCTGAACGGAGGCTTATATATGAAGCTCGACGAAAAAACGATTGAAAAAAAGTACATCTACAAAGGCAGGATAATCAATGTCCGCACCGACACCGCCGAACTGCCCAACGGCAAGCAGGCTCTGCGTGAAGTCGTGGAGCATCCCGGCGGAGTGACAGTCGCCGCGCTGACTGATAACGATGAACTGATGTTTGTGCGACAGTTCCGCTATCCGTATTCCGAAGTCCTGCTCGAACTGCCCGCAGGCAAGCTCGAATACGGCGAGGACCCGTTTGAAGCGGGCAAGCGCGAGCTGCGCGAGGAGACGGGAGCCGTGGCGGAGCACTATATCGACCTCGGAAAATTTTATCCCACCCCGGGCTACTGCGGCGAGATAATCCATATGTATGCGGCAAAGGGGCTGTCCTTCACATCTCTCGACCTCGACGACGATGAGTTTTTGGCGTCCGAAAAGATACCGCTCGAAAAGGCGGTCGAGATGGTCATGAACAACGAGATACGCGACGGCAAAACGCAGACCGCCGTGCTCAAAGTTGCGCAGAAGCGCAGAAAGGGCAAGATATGAAAATTGTTCTTGCGTCGTCCTCGCCGCGCAGAAAAGAGCTGCTCCAAACGGCGGGTATAGATTTTGAGATAGATGTCGAGGGCGTTGACGAAGTGCCGCAGGGCGACACGCCGGAGGAAAAAGTCTGCTCGATAGCGGCGCAGAAATGCCGACCCGTGGCGGCGCGCCGATTTGATGACTGCGTGATAGGCGCGGATACGGTCGTCTCCGTTGACGGTGATATTCTCGGCAAGCCGCACGACAGAGAGGACGCAAAAAATATGCTCCGCCGCCTCTCCGGCAGGGAGCACACGGTATATACCGGAGTCTGCATCTCGGCGCACGGAAAAGAAACCGTGTTCAGCGAAGCGACGAAAGTTAAATTTTTTGAGCTTACAGATAAAGAGATAGCAGACTATGTCCTCAGCGGCGAGCCGATGGACAAAGCCGGAGCTTACGGGATACAGGGGCTCGGCTGCACGCTCGTCGAGGGTATCGGCGGCGACTACTTCAATGTCGTCGGTCTGCCGGTTGCGCGCGTGGTGCGCGAGATAAAAAAGATAACGGGAGCGAAAAAATGAAACTGCTTGTGACAGGTGCATTGAGAATAACGCCCGAGGAATCGGCGGAGCTTGAAAATCTCGGCTATGAGATATATTTCATGCCCGATGAGCGGGTCGCCGTGCCGGATAACATACCCTGCGAAGAGATAGAGGCTATCATCTGCAACGGGTTGTTTCTCTATACCCCGCCGGATAAATTTCCGAAGCTCAGAACCGTTCAGCTGACGAGCGCGGGGCTCGACCGCGTGCCCATGGATTACATGGACGCCCACGGCATAAAAGTATTCAACGCCCGCGGGGTCTACAGTGCGCCGATGGCGGAGTTCGCCGTCTGCTCGGTGCTCGGATTCTATAAGCGGAGTGCATTTTTCTCGGCGGCTCAGTCGGAGCACCGCTGGGAGAAGCACCGCGGACTCGAGGAACTGGGCGGAAAGCGCGTTGTGATAGTCGGCGCTGGCAGCGTCGGGCGCGCCTGCGCGGACAGGTTCAGGGCGTTCGGCTGCGAGATAATCGGCGTCAACAGAAGAACCGTCGTTGACGGCTTCGATAAAATATATTCAATAAGTGATATTCGCGCCGCCGTGAGCGCGGGCGATATAGTCATATTCTGTCTGCCGCTGACAAAGGAGACGGAGCATATCGCGAACGCCGAATTACTCTGCGCGATGAAGGACGGGGCGGTCATAGTCAACATATCTCGCGGCGGGATAATAGACACCGACGCGCTCATAACCGAGCTCAAGTCCGGACGGCTCAGAGCCGCGCTCGACGTGTTCGAGCAGGAGCCGCTGGACGCCGGCAGCGAGCTGTGGGATCTCCCGAACGCCGTGATAACCCCGCACAATTCATTTGTCGGCGACGGCAACCGCGCAAGGCTCTTTTCATTGATAATAAGCAACCTGAAATAAGACTGCCGCCGGGCAATTCAACTCGGCGGCAATTTTTACATATGCCGAAAAAATTTTGAAGTACATCTTTTTTTATGCTCGTTATTATTGACGAAAGCGCAAAGGAGGTGGTAAAGATAGATCGCGAAGAAAAGTTAAAAGAGCTCATGGACGGCTACAGCAAGCTCGTCTTCAGCATATGCTACCGACTGACGAACGACTACTTTACCGCTGAGGATCTGACCCAGGAAACTTTCCTGTCCGCCTATTCCTCGCTCGACCGTTTTGACGGGCGCAACGAGCGCGCGTGGCTGAGCAGGATAGCGACGAACAAGTGCCTCGATCATCTAAAGAGCGCGGCGTCGAGAACGACGCCCGCCGAGGATGACGAACTGGAGTTCAGAGCCGGCGCCTCACCGGGACTCGAGGACGAATATATGAACACCCAGCTCGGACGCGATGTCAGAGCGGCGTGCGAATCGCTCAGAGAGCCGTATCGCAGCGTTGCGGTCGAATATTTCTGCGAGGACATGCCGCTGTCGCAGATAGCCGAGAGAACGGGCGAACCGCTCAAAACCATCCAGACCCGGGCATACAGAGCAAAAAAAATGCTCAGAGAAAATCTGAAGGAGGTCATACTGCAATGACACACGCAGACGATAAAAGAATAACGCTCTTGCTGCGCGGCGAGCTGAGCGAAAGCGAAGCGGCCGAAGTCATGGAGCACATAGCAAAATGCGACGAGTGCGCCGACCGTATGGCCGACCTGACGCTCGACATGGCTTGCGTCGACCCGCCCGCGGGCATGAACGAGGATATCCTCGCCGCCGCGGCGAAAGAGAAGACACGCGAGAAGCGCAGACAGGATAACCTGCTGATGTATTCCGTGAGAGTGGTCGCGGGAATATGCGCGGCGCTCGTGATGATATTCTCCGGCGCGTTCAGGCACATAACGAAGATAAACGATATCGACATGTCGAAGATAAACGACAAGAGCCGCTCGATAAGCCAGTCGATTGACGAGAGCTTCAACGAATTCAAACAGAAAATCTCTGACTTAGGAGGAAATAATAATGAACAAAAAGAATAAGATACTCTTTTTCCTGTTTTCACTCATTCCGGGCGCGGCGCATATGTATATAGGCCTCGTCAAGCGCGGACTTGTGATAATGCTCGCCTTTGTCGCGGGCGCGGGACTCGCGATGATGACAGATGTCCCGGCGCTCCTGCTCCTGCTCCCGGTGCTGTGGTTCTACAGCTTCTTCGACGCATGGAACAAATATCATCTGCCTGAGGATAAGCTCGCCAAGGTTCAGGACGACTTCCTGTTCTTCTTAAACGGTATGCCGCAGAACATGCGCTCCGATCCGCGCTTTAAAAAGGTCGCTTCCGCAAGCGTGCTGAAAATCGGCGGTATCGCCGCCGTGATAGTCGGTGCTTACCTGCTCTGGGATAAGATAATCGTCAATGTTCTGAGCCGCCTGCTCAGCGAGACGGGCGCTGAGATTCTCAGCGAAGTATCCTACAGACTCCCGCAGGTCGCCGTTGCGGTGCTCCTGATAGTCATCGGCGTCAAGCTCATCACGCACAAAAAGCGCGAGCTTGACAGCGAGAATAACGACAGCGAAGAGGAGGACAAATAACATGGCGGCAAAACGCGTAGGCTCGGTGACATTCGGTCTGACTCTCGTCGTTTTCGGCGTGCTGTTCCTGTTCAGCGCATTCATCAGAAGCCTCAACTATCTTGAAATCATAAAATTCTGGCCTGTTATATTCATCTCCCTCGGTGTCGAGATGCTCGTCCACGCCTTTTCAAAAGATGCGGAAAAAGCGAAGCTCGATGTCCCCTCGTGCATCATGACCTGCGTGCTCATGCTCTTTTCAATGTGCCTTGCCGGCGCACAGTATGCGATGACGGAGCTTGTTCCCTATATTCAGGCGCACGCATAAAAGAGGTGCCGGATTGAAGAAGAACCTGAGAAAAAGAATCTCCGCGGGGCTGATAATCTCAGTCCTCGCGGTTATGGCGGCACTGCTTGCAGTCTTTGCGATCAGACCGCACCTGCGTTTCGTCGCCGGGGAATATCTCGGGCTGAACACCCGAAAAATAACGGTCGCAAAGATTTCACCCGAGCTCGATGAAATAAATATCGACGCCCTGCGCGCCGACTCGCGCGTGACTTTTAATCAGAGCCTGATGCTCGTAAACTCCGAGCATCCTCTGGATGATAACGACAAGCCGGATCTTGCGGAATACAAAAAGACGGGCGTCATAATGAACGCCTGCGCCGCAGAGAGCTTTTCGGAGCTGTCCGCCGCAGTAATGGAAAAGACCGACTGCAAGCTCCTTGTCATGAGCAGTGTCCGCGACGCGGACGAACAGAAAGAGCTCTACAACAGCGATTCCTCGACCGCCGCCGCGCCCGGCGCGAGCGAGCACCAGACGGGGCTCGGACTCGACGTCTATGTCAAAAACTTCGCGGGCGAGGGCTTCGTCAAAAGCCCCGCCGGGCAGTTCGTCAACTCCGAGTCGTGGAAATACGGATTTATAATCCGCTATCCGTCCTACGGCAAAAGCTCGACGGGCATAAAATTCGAGCCGTGGCACATTCGCTATGTCGGCAAGCCCCACGCGGCGATAATATACAACGACCGCCTGACGCTCGAAAAATATATCGACTCGTTTGAAACAGGCGAGTGGTACTCCGCCGAGGGATATTTGATTTCGAGGCAGGAGATTGGCGAGAGCGTGACGATGCCGAAAGCATTCGGCTCGGCAGTTATCTCCCCGGACAACACCGGCTGCTATATAATAACAGTTAAACAGTGAAAAGTAAGAAACAGAAAATCCGCCAAGCGAAAACAAGGCGGATTTTTGTGTTGTGTGGAGTAATAAGTAAAATATAGAACTTGATGTTGTGTGGGGAGACATCGACAAATCCTAAATTACGAAACTTCGCGGTTTCATGGCACTGCCGCAAACAAAACAGCACCGACCCCCGAAATATCACGGAAGTCGGTGTTTTACTATACAATTTATTATACAATATAATCTTTGTATCTTTCGAGGAGCTTTGCGTCTGCGGTGACGGTCATCAGCAGTCCGTCCGGGCGGTATTCCTCGCGGTCGAGTGCGCCCTTTTCGCGCAGGAGAGCGGCATCCGACCCCATGGAATAGGGGAGCAGGAGCGTGACCTTTTTGCGCGTTGGCGGCAGTGCCCTGACCATCTCGTTTAAAAGCCTGTCCAGTCCCTCGCCCGTGAGCGCGGATATCTTAACGCTGTGCAGTCCCGCCGAGAGCCACGAGAGATCCGGCGCGGCGTCGCACTTGTTGAACACGGCGATTATCGGCTTGCCCTTGCATCCGAGCTCTTCGAGAAGCCTGTTCGTGACCTCAAGGTGCTCGGCGCAGTCCGGCGACGAAGCGTCGCAGACATTGAGTATCAGCGTCGCGCTCGCCGCTTCTTCGAGAGTCGATTTGAACGCCTCAACAAGTCCGTGCGGCAGGCGGCGGATGAATCCGACCGTGTCTATGAGCATAACCCTTCTGCCGTCCGGCAGAGTCAGCGCGCGGGAGGTGGGGTCGAGCGTTGCGAAGAGCTTATCCTCCGCAAGCACGCCCGCCCGGGTCAACGCGTTCATCAGCGTTGATTTTCCGGCGTTTGTGTAGCCGACTATGGCGACCGTTTCGACTTCGTCCTTTTCGCGGCGTTCGCGCGCGAGCTTTCTGCGGCGCGAGAGCGCCTCAAGCCCGTCCTCAAGATTTTTTATCCTGCGGCGGATGTGGCGGCGGTCGGACTCGAGCTTTGTTTCGCCCGGTCCGCGCGTGCCGATTCCTCCGCCGAGACGCGACATGCTCGTTCCCTTGCCGCCGAGGCGCGGGAGCAGATATTTCAGCTGCGCCAGCTCGACCTGCAATTTGCCCTCGCCGCTTCTTGCGCGCGCGGCGAAGATATCGAGTATCAGCTGCGTGCGGTCAACGACGCGCACGTCGGTTATGTCTTCAATATTCCTTTGCTGTGAGGGGGTCAGCTCGCTGTCGAAGATAAGCAGATCAACGTCGTTGTCGGCGCAGAAGTTTTTTATCTCCTTGAGCCTGCCCGAGCCGATGAAGGTCGCGGAGTCGGGAGTCTCGCGCCGCTGAGTCACGCGCGCTTCGACCTCGGCGCCGGCGGTCTTTGCCAGCTCCTCAAGCTCGTCGAGCGACGCCTCGCAGTCATATTCGCCCAGATCCACGCCGACAAGCACGGCGGTCTCGGGCTTTTGTATATTTTCAAAAAGTTCCGTCAAACCGGTTCCTTTCCGAACAGCTTATTCCAGGCCGTTGGGGTTCTGCGACTGCCAGCGCCACGAGTCGGCGCACATATCATCGATATCGTACTGCGCCTGCCAGCCGAGCACTTCCTTTGCCTTTGTCGCGTCCGCATAGCAGCAGGCGACATCACCCGCGCGGCGGGGAGCTATTCTGTAGTTGATTTTGATTCCCGACGCCTTTTCAAAAGCCTTGACAACGTCGAGCACGCTGTAGCCCTTGCCGGTGCCGAGGTTATAGACCTCGCAGCCCTTTACTTTGAGCAGTCTGTCGAGGGCTTTTATGTGGCCGAGCGCCAGGTCGACAACATGGATATAGTCGCGCACGCCCGTGCCGTCCGGGGTCGGATAGTCGTTGCCGCAGACGTTGAGGCACTCTAACTTGCCGATGGCGACCTGAGTGATATAGGGCATGAGGTTGCCGGGGATTCCGTTGGGATCCTCGCCGATGCGCCCGCTCTTGTGCGCGCCGATGGGATTGAAGTAGCGGAGGATGGACACGCCCCACTCGCTGTCGGATACACACAGATCCTGAAGTATCTGCTCGATGAAATACTTCGTCGTGCCGTAGGGGTTCGTGGTGCCGCCGGTCGGCATATCCTCTCTGAGCGGAGAGGGGTTCTTGCTGCCGTAAACAGTGGCGGACGAGCTGAAGACGAGTTTCTTGCATCCCGCCTTATCCATCACGCGGCACAGGCAGACCGTGCCCGCTATGTTGTTGTCATAGTAGTTGAGCGGCTCCTTGATGCTCTGCGGAACGCTCTTGAGACCCGCAAAGTGAATGACCGCGTCGATCTTGTTCTCGGCGAAAACTTTGGTCATCGCCTCTTCGTCGCGTATATCCGCCTGATAGAATTTGAAATCCTTATCCGTAAGTTCTTTTATTCTTTTAAGGCTTTCGGGCTTGCTGTTGACAAAATTATCGAGTATAATGATATCATATCCCGCGTTGAGCAGCTCTACGCTCGTGTGCGAGCCGATGAAGCCAGCGCCGCCGGTTACTAATACAGTGGACATTGAAATTACCTCCAGACTCTTTATTGGTTATATTATACTCATAAAGTAGGCAAAAGAAAAGACAGACAACAGGTTTTTTACAAATTTTTTACGCTACAAAGCGAAAAAAGAGGTGCAAAAAATGGAACTTTACGATAAAATTCATGAAAACGAAGAGCTCAAGACTTATATCCTCGCAGGCAACCGCGTTCTCGGCGAGCTGGGCTTCACCGAGCACGGACTCGCCCATGCGGGCACGGTATCAAAAATGTCGCGCGAGATACTGGAAATACTTAACTACAGCGACCACGAATGCGAGCTCGCGGCGGTCGCCGGATACATGCACGATATCGGCAACATGATAAACCGATGCGACCACGCGCAGAGCGGCGGCATACTCGCGTTCAACATTCTGCGCAGTCTCGACATAAACCCGAAAGACATCGCGCTGATAGTCGGCGCGATAGGACACCACGACGAAAAGACGGCGGCGCCTGTCAGCCCGATCGCCGCGGCGCTCATCCTCGCGGACAAGAGCGACGTGCGCAGAAGCCGCGTCAGAAACAGCAAAACGGTCAGCACGGACATTCACGACAGGGTCAACTACGCGGTCGTGGACTCGGAGCTTGAGGTTGACGGCGAGGACAGAGTAATAATCCTGCGCCTGAAGATCGACACGGACATCTGCCCGGTGATGGAATATTTCGAGATTTTCCTCGAGCGCATGGTGCTTTGCAAAAAGTCCGCCGCCAGACTCGATTGCAGCTTCGAGCTGATAATCAACGACACGAGATTGCTGTGAGTGTGCGGACGATTTGTCGCACCCTACAAGTTGAGAATCAATAAAAATGTGCAATTTTCGCGGGCGGATGATATCCGCCCCTACAAGATTGTGCCGATTTGCAATATTGACTGTTTGCCTATCGCAGACATTTACAGTTGTACGCTACAATTTATTGCTTTGCTTCACCCGCTCTTTTTTGACTGTTCTGTCTCTCTGCGGGGAATTCACAAAATACTTTTAGCAAATTTCTCAACCAAACCACACGGAGATATGATATGTTCAGAAAAATGAGGCGCACTGAGCGCGAATTGCCCGAGAGGCAGGCAAAAGAAATACTCGAAAACGGCTCTTACGGTGTGCTCGCCCTCGCGGGCGACGGCGGCTATCCCTATACCGTGCCGCTCAACTATGTCTATGACGGCGAGAGAATATATTTCCACTGCGCCGCCGAGGGTCATAAAATCGACGCCATAGCGCGGGATAACAAATGCTCGTTCTGCGTCGTCGAAAACGGCGGAGTGATTGAAGATCGCTTCACCACAAAATACCGGAGTGCTATAGCTTTCGGAAAAATATACGAAGAGACCGATGAGAAATGCAGGGAGAATGCTTTTCGTCTGATGATGCGGTGGCTGACTCCGTCGGTAACAAATGAAAAGCGCGAGGAAATGTCGCACTGCCAAAAAGCGCGTATTCTCGCAATGGATATAGAATATTTGAGCGGCAAGGGTGCGAATCAGTAAAATACAATCTGCCGTCAATGAGGGGTTAAATCAATGAAAAAGAAAAATATAATTTGGCTGTGCGCCAATATAGCGGTGTTTGCGCTGTTCGCGTTCTTCCACAGCGTGAAATTCGTCGCGGCGGCAGCGGTCGTCTATTCAGCGGCGAGCATAGGATTTTTGACATTCGATATGTGCCGAGGACGCACGGAGAGCATCTGGTGCGCGCCGATGGTGCCGGTGGCGCTCATGATTTTCGAGACCGAGATAAACAACGCCATCGACTCGTTCGGTCCGATGCTCTGCGTGAGCATTATTATCGCCATTGTGCTGACTATAGTTGCCTATATGATATGCAAGAAGAAGTTTGCGGGCTTTTCCGTCGGCGGAGTGAAACAGGCACTGTTTATTCTGCTCGCCGCGCTTTCTATAATGGGCTGCGCCATGACGCTCAATAATACGTTCACACGCGGCGTACATAATGTAAACACGGTCGTTATCGAGACGGACGACGATATCCGAACCGCGTTTTACGACGGTCCGCACAGAATCCGCGTAACCCCGTGGAAAGGCGCGGGAGTCGATGCGTGGATCGACCTGCCAAAGGAGCGCTGCGGCAAAGTCGAAGTCGGCGACTCGATTGAGGTCAAGGTCGAAACGGGACTTTTCGGTGTGCGCATCTGCTCGCTGACCGAATAACAAGGAGATAATATGCAGGATCTTTCAAATATCAATACTATAAAAGAAATACTCTCGGCTCACGGATTCACTTTTTCGAAGTCGCTCGGTCAGAACTTTCTGATAAATCCGACCGTCTGCCCGCGCATGGCGGAGGCCTGCGGCGCGGACGAAAACACCGGCGTTATCGAGATAGGCGCGGGAATCGGCGTGCTGACCGCGGAGCTTGCAAAGAGGGCGAAAAAAGTCGTCTCGCTTGAGCTCGACACGCGCCTCATACCCGTTCTCGCGGGGACGCTTGAGGATTTCGACAATGTCGAAGTGCTCAACGCAGACGTGCTAAAGACCGACCTGCACGAGCTTATCGCGAGCCGATTTGCCGGAATGCGCGTCGTAGTCTGCGCGAATTTGCCGTATTACATCACGTCGCCGGTTATCATGTACCTGCTCGAGAGCCGCATTCCGATAGACGCGGTGACGGTCATGGTGCAGAAAGAGGCGGCGGCGAGACTCTGCGCCCCGGTCGGCAGCAGGGACGCGGGTGCCGTAACAGTAGCGGTCAACTACTATGCCGATGCGAAGAAGCTCTTCGATGTCTCGGCAGGCTCGTTCATGCCCGCTCCCAAAGTGGACAGCAGCGTTATCAGGCTCGATATCAGACCCGACCCGCCTGTTGAAATATCGGACGAGAAATTCTTCTTCCGCGTAGTCAAGGCGGCGTTCGGTCAGCGCAGAAAGACCGCATCGAACTCGCTGAGCGCGGGACTCGGCATCCCGAAAGACAAGATAAACGCAGCTATAGAAGCGGCGGGACTGCCCGCGAGCGTCAGGGCGGAGAGCCTCGGCATGGAAAATCTGGCGCGCCTGAGCGAATGCATCGCGGCTCAGTGCAGATAAGCGGGGGATTTTTATGCTATTGCTCTTAGTAAAATACACGGCGAAGCCCGGCGACGGAGAAAAATTCGTCAGAGAAATAACAGCCTCCGGGATTCTCAATACCGTCCGCGCCGAAGACGGCTGCGAGGGCTACGACTACTACTTCTCGGCGGAAAACCCGGACACAGTACTGCTCGTTGAAAAATGGGCTTCGGCAAAACAGCAGGAAGCGCATCTTCAAACAGCGCACATGGCAGAGCTGATGAAGATAAAAGAGAGATATATCTCGGGCACTTCGGTAGAAAAGACAGTTTTATAAAAAACATCAAGGCATCCGCTAATAACGGATGCCTTTGTTTGTTGATGGGGTGTGGGGTTTCTGCAAATCATTCCGTCTCTCTTTTCCCTCCAACCGCTTTGCCGAGTTCGGAGAACGCTATCGGTGCGAGGGCGAGGGCGGCAACGGCCAGCCACTCATATATATTGAGCACGGACACATCGAACAGCACCCGCAGCGGCGGGACGGTCATAACAATGAGCTGGAGCGCGGCGCAGAGAGCGGCGCAAATTGTCAGCTTTCTGTTTGAAAAAATACCGATGCTGAAAACCGAGCGGCGCGAGCGCATATTGAACGAATGAGCTATCTCGCAGAGGCTCTGCGTCGCAAACGCCATGGTGCGTCCAAGCTCGACGCAGGAATTTTTAAAGAGCGAGTTGCCCGCGACGAACGCAAACAGACTCAGCGCGCCTATCAACATTCCCTCGAGGGCTATGTCGAGTCCCGTGCGGTCGGCGAAAAAGCTCTTTGAGCTGTCACGCGGGGGACGCTGCATGATGCGGCTGTCGAGCCTCTCCGCACCGAGCGCGAGCGCGGGCAGGGAGTCGGTGACGAGGTTTATCCACAGAAGCTGTATCGGCAGCAGCGGCGCGGGCATGCCGAATAGCGTGGCGGCAAAGACGCAGAGTATCTCGCCGATGTTGCAGCCGAGCAGATAGTGTATGGCGCGGCGGATGTTGTCATATATTCCGCGCCCCTGGGCGACGGCTTTGACTATTGTCGCGAAATTGTCGTCGGTCAGAATCATGTCGGCGGCGTTCTGCGCCACCTGCGTGCCGCCCTTGCCCATGGCGCAGCCGATATCGGCGGCCTTTAATGCGGGTGCGTCGTTGACGCCGTCGCCGGTCATGGCAACAACCTCGCCGTGGGCTCGCAGAGCCTTGACTATCCGCACTTTGTGTTCGGGCGTCACACGCGCATATACGCGGCAGGAGCGCACGGCGCGTGAGAATTCGTTCTCACCCATTTTGTCTATCTGCGCGCCCGTTAGACATTCGCCGGAGCGTGAGAGTATGCCGAGTTTTTTCGCCGTGGCGCAGGCGGTGCCCGCATGGTCGCCGGTTATCATAACAGGCGTTATTCCCGCGCGGCGGCAGGTTTTGACCGCCTCATATGCCTCTTCACGCGGCGGGTCCTCCATGCCGATAAGCCCGCAGAATGTCAGCCCAGTCTCGCTTATTTTCCCCCCGTTTGTCTCGCCCGTGGCGACGGCAATGACTCTTAATGCCCGCTCGGCAAGAGAGGCATTGAGGCTAAGTATTTTTTCGCGCCAAGCCGAAGTCAGAGGGCTTTTTGTTCCGTTTAATATTATGTCGGAACACTTTTTTATCAGCACATCGGGCGCGCCTTTTGCGACCGTTATTATTTTGTCTCCGTCTTTTATCGCGACGGACATCATCTTTCGCTCGGACGAGAACGGTATTTCATCGGTTCTGGGCTTTTGGCGGTTGAGCTTCGCTGTATCAGTCCCGGAGCGCTCCGCCGCCGCGACTATCGCAGCCTCTGTCGGCTCACCTGATACCTTGCCCTTGCCCTCGTATTTTGCGTCGCAGCAGAGCGCCGCAAGGGAGAAAAGCTTTTTTGCCTCTTCGCCGGTCAGCTGAATTTCGCCCGACGGCGAGCAGGCGGCAGTGACTGTCATTTTATTTTGTGTCAGCGTACCTGTCTTATCGGAGCAGATATATGTTGCCGCTCCGAGCGTTTCGACTGCAGGCAGGCGGCGTATGACTGCGTTGCTCTTCGCCATCTTCTGCACTCCGAGCGAGAGCACAACGGTGACTACCGCGGGCAGTCCCTCGGGGATAGCCGCAACGGCGAGGCTCACCGAGAGCATGAACGCGCTGAGCACGCCCATGCCGCGCAGGATGCTGAGCACGAATATCAGCGCGCATATCGCCAGCGCGCCGATGCCGAGAACTTTTCCTATCTTCGCGAGCTTTATTTGCAGCGGCGTTGTCGGTTCGTCTTCTGTGTTCAGAAGATGCGCTATCTTCCCGACCGCCGTATCCATGCCTGTCTGAGTCACGACCGCTCTGGCGTGACCTGCGGTTATGACTGAGGACGAAAATATCATATTTTTGAGCTCCGCCTGCGGACTGCCGTCCGGAATACGGCAGAGAGCGTCCTTTTCGCATGGCATGGATTCGCCGGTCAGCGCGCTCTCCTGAGCCGACAGCGAATGTGAAGATATCAGCCGCGCATCGGCGGGGACGAGATCGCCCGCACGGACTTCTATAATATCCCCGCGGACAACTTCCGACGCAGGGATTTTTGTCTCTTCTCCGTCTCTTATGACTGCCGCCGTCGGCGCGGACATACTTTTCAGCGCCTCGAGCGAATGCTCTGCGCGCCGCTGCTGAATGACCCCGACTGCGGCGTTGAGGATAACTATTATCAGTATCATTATCGGGTCGGCGAAGTCGCCGTGCTCCTCGAGAAACGAGGTCGCGAACGACACTCCGCTCGCTATGAGCAGGACTATCACAGTGAAATCTTTGAACTGCTCGAAAAATTCCGCGATGATACTTTTCTTTTTCTTGCCGCGCAGTATGTTTTCGCCGTCCTGCCCGAGCCGCTTCTCCGCTTCGCGCGAGCTCAAGCCCCTGTCAACGCTGCTGCTGAGTTTGCCGACCACGTCTGCGGCGCTCATCGAATACCAGTCCATATCTTCTCCCCTTTTTTATTGAGTCCGTGCAATATATATTCAATTTATCGCCGAAAGTTTACCAAAGTTATTGAACCGTTCACATTTCAATGATAAAATAAATTGTAATTATGTCTTTTTTTCGACAGACGGAGGTATCGCGCTTCGTGACAAAGATAGTTAAATTTCTAAAACCGTATATGGGAGCTACCGTGGCGGCGCTGTTTTTCTCGCTGTTCAACAATCTTATGCAGCTGATTCTTCCCGCGATGATGGCTCTGATGATAAACACCGGCATCGGCGACGGGCGCATGGGCACTGTTCAGCTCATCGGCGGCATTATGGCGGTGCTCTCCGCCATTGCGATAGCTGCGGCAATTGCGGGCAGCTACTATTCTTCAAAGGTCTCCGCCTGCTTCGGTCTGTCGCTTCGCCGCGCGCTGTTCGTCAAGGTCGAGTCGCTGAGCCAGTGCGATATTGATAAAATAGGCACTCCCTCGCTGATAACGAGAACGACAAACGACATCCGCCAGATTCAGGACATGATCCTGATGATGATCCGCATTATTATCAGCGCGCCGATAGTCATGGTCGGCGGCGCGTTCATGGCGTTCACGCTGAACAAAAGGCTCTCGACCGTCATGTTCATCGCTATTCCGATAATCTTGGTTATCGCGCTCGTCGTCGCAAAGCAGGTTCTGCCGATGTTCGACAAGGCGCAGAAAAAGACCGACAGACTCAATCTCATCCTGCGCGAGAAGCTCAGCGGAATCAGAGTTATCCGCGCGTTCAACCGCTCGGAATATGAGGACGAGAAGTTCAGAAAGGCGAACTACGACCTGACCGGACTCATGCTCAAGATAAACCGAATTTTCGCGTTCCTTATTCCGCTCGCAACGCTTCTTTGCTATGTCATAGTCGCCATTCTCCTCAAGATGGCGGCGGATCAGATAGACGCGCTCGACGCCGTCGCGGACAGCGTGCAGATAGCGAACACCGTCGGCGATCTGCAGGCGTTCATGGTCTATATGATAATGATAATCTACGCGGTCTCCATGGCGGCGTCGCTGTTTGTGATGCTCCCGAAAGCGGAGATATCCGCAAAGAGAATCAACGAGGTACTCGACCTCGTCCCGATGATAAAAGAGACCGAGCATCCGATAACCCCCGACGCAGACCGCCGCAGCGAGCTTGAGTTCGACTGCGTGAGTTTCAGCTATCCGGGTGCCGATTCGCCGATACTTTCGCGCATATCTTTCAAGACCATGCCCGGCGAGACCACCGCCGTTATCGGCTCGACAGGCTCGGGCAAATCGACTCTCGTCAATCTTATCCCCAGATTCTACGATGTCTCTGGCGGCAGGATACTCATTGACGGCGTGGACATAAAGAATATGTCGATGCGCACCCTCCACGAAAAGATAGGCTTTATTCCGCAGAGCGCGTTTCTGTTCAGCGGCACCGTCGCCGACAACCTGCGCATGGGCAAACCCGACGCGACCGAAGAGGAGATGTGGGAGGCGCTCGAAACCGCGCAGGCGGCGGACTTTGTCAAAGCCATGCCCGACGGACTCGACAGCGAGCTCTCGCAAAACGGCAAGAATCTTTCCGGCGGTCAGCGCCAGCGCCTCGCGATAGCGCGCGTGTTGATAAGAAAGGCTGAGATATATGTTTTTGACGACAGCTTCTCGGCTCTCGACTTCTCAACCGATGCAAAGCTCCGCAAGGCTCTGCGCGAGAGAATGCCGAATATAACAAAGATAATCGTCGCCCAGCGCGTCGGAACGATAATCGACGCGAACCGCATAATCGTGCTCGACGAGGGCAAAGTTGCGGGCATCGGCACCCACCGAGAGCTGCTCGAAACCTGCACGGTCTACCGCGAAATTGCCCAATCCCAGCTTTCAAAGGAGGAACTCGCATGAGCAGAAGATCACCTCTGAAGAGAAAGCGCACCTCTCAATCGAGAAAAAAATACAGCGGATATTCCGACGGAAACCGCCGTCCCGGCGAGAAGCCGAAGAATCTCAAAGAGACCGTCTCGCGATTCATACCGCTGCTAAAGCCGTTTGTCCCCGGCATGATTGTCGTGCTCATAGCGGGCGTTATCGGCACGGTGCTGACCGTCACGGGACCGATGTTCCTCGGCGACATAGTCGACGCGATAAAAGAGCAGGCGGATATAAAGCTCGCGGGCGGCGAGATAAACTTTTCAAAGATACAGAAAATACTGCTGACCATTCTCGGCATCTACGGTCTGAGCGCGGTGCTCAGCTATGTTCAGCACTATATCATGGCGGGCGTCACGCAGTCCGTCGTGCGCGATCTGCGCGACAAAGTCAACGACAAGCTGACCCATCTGCCGCTGAGCTATATCGACTCTCACTCGAAGGGCGATATCCTCAGCAAGATGATGAACGATATCGACAATATCAGCAACACCCTGCAAAACAATCTCATTCAGATAATCACCTCTGCGGTGAGCTTCATCGGTATGCTTGCGCTGATGTTCTATGTCAGCTGGCAGTTAACTCTCATCACGCTCTCCGTGCTCCCGCCGAGCCTTCTCGTGATATCGATCATCTCTAAGCGCTCAAAGCGTTATTTCCGCCGCCAGTGGGACGAGACGGGCAACATAAACGGACACATCGAAGAGATGTACACCGGTCACACGCTTATCAAAGTCTTTGACCACGAGGAACAGGCGATAGACGAGTTCGATGATATAAACGTAAGCCTCGCAAAAGCCGGATACAAAGCGCAGTTCATCTCCGGCATAATCGGTCCGATATTAAATTTCGTCAGCAATATAGCCTATGTGCTCATCTGCGTCATAGGCGGTGTGTATGTCATAAAGGGCACTTTCTCTCTCGGCGACATAACAACTTTCTTCACTTATTCAAAGCTCTTCATGCAGCCGCTCGTCAGCATCGGCAACATTGCGAACAACCTTCAGTCCTCGCTCGCGAGTGCGGAGCGCGTGTTCAACCTGCTCGATGAGCCCGACGAGTGCGCCGACTGCTACGACACCAGGATCGAAGAGCCCAAGGGCGAGGTTGAATTCAAAGATGTCAGCTTCAGCTACACTCCAGAAGTGCCGCTTATCGAAAACATGAATCTGAAAGTCGAGCCGGGTCAGCTCGTCGCGATAGTCGGACCGACGGGAGCGGGCAAGACGACATTCGTGAACCTGCTCATGCGCTTCTACGATGTGAACAAGGGCGAGATTCTTCTCGACGGGCACGACATACGCTCAATGCCGCGTGAAAATCTGCGCAGTGTATTCGGCATGGTTCTCCAGGACACATGGCTGTTCGAGGGCACGATAATGGAGAATATAGCCTACGGCCGAAAGGGCTGCTCACGCGAAGAGGTCATTGACGCGGCAAAGGCGGCAAGGGTCCATCACTTCATCAGCACACTGCCCGACGGCTATGAGACGATGCTCGAAGAGAACGGCGAGAACATCTCGCAGGGTCAGCGCCAGCTTTTGACAATAGCCCGCGCCATCCTCGCGAACCCGTCGGTGCTCATCCTCGACGAGGCGACAAGCTCCGTTGACACGCGCACAGAAGTGCATATTCAAAAAGCGATGAACGCATTGATGAACGGCAGAACGAGCTTCGTTATCGCGCACAGGCTCTCGACCATCCGCGACGCCGATGTTATCTTGGTCATGAACAACGGCACAATAGTCGAACAGGGCACGCACGAACAGCTGCTCGCGCAGAACGGCTTCTACAGAGAGCTCTACGCCAGCCAGTTCGGAGTGTAAAATATAAAAAATTATCCGCTGTATCAAATAATTGATACGGCGGATTTTTCATTTCATCTCACTGTATATTTCCCTCGCGCGGGTCGTCAGGGCTTCCTGCGTGTTTTTTGTCACCCCGTCTATCACTTCGTCGAGTAATTGGGCGAGCACCGCGCCGAGCTTTCTGCCCTGCGGGATGCCGATATCCATGAGTGTGCGCCCGTTTATCTGGAGCTCGCTCAGCGACAGGCACGGCTTCTGCGCCGCCAAATTCTTCGCAGTTTCTTCGGCATCGGCTATCTGATCGAGTCGGTATCTGTATTCCGGCGATTGCGCGAGCACATCGGCGCGCATGACCTTGAGCAGATTCAGCACGCCGTCGAGACCGAATTTTGAGAGATAGCGCGGCATTTTTTCCGTGTTTTCATATAGCTCCCAGCGGTCGTGATTGCTGACGAAAAAGAGAATTTCATCTCTGAATTTGTTCGACACTTTGAGCCGCGCGAGTATCTGCGCCGAAATCTCCGCGCTGATTCTCTGATGTCCGTAAAAATGCGCAACACCGTTTTCGTCGAATTTTTTGACGGCGGGCTTGCCGCAGTCATGCAGGAGCATCGCAAAGCGCAGCGTCGGCTCGGGGTCGATGCTCTCGACGGCTATCAGCGTGTGTTCGTATATATCATAGCAGTGGTGCGGGTTGTCGTGGCTGTTTTTGTACATCGGCTGAAGCTCCGGCAGGATTTCAAACAGCACCGGGGCAAAGTCCGTTAGAATTCGCTTTGCGCCCTTTCCGCAGACGAGCTTTAACAGCTCTTTTGCTATGCGCTCTTCGGAAATATTGCCGAGCAGAGCACGGTTTTTCAAAAGGCTCTGTGCGGTTTTCTCTTCAATCTCAAAATCGAGCGCGGACGCAAAGCGCAGGGCGCGCAGAATTCGCAGGGCATCTTCGTTAAAACGCCTGTCCGGGTCACCGACGCATCGGATTATTTTGTTCTTGAGATCATTCTGACCGCCGAAGAGATCGACCGTCCCGGTCTTTTTGCTGTAAGCCATGGCGTTAACCGTGAAATCACGCCTGCCGAGATCCGCGCCGAGATTGGAAGTAAAAGTCACGCTTTTCGGGTGCCTGTTGTCCTCATATTCGCCGTCGAGGCGGAAAGTCGTTATTTCAAGCGGCTCGCCGTCGATAACTACTGTCACCGTGCCGTGCTTTATGCCCGTGTCGATGCAGTGGAATTCTGCAAACACGGATTTCATATCCTCCGGCTTCGCCGAGGTCGTTATGTCCCAGTCGTTCGGGGTTTTGCCGAGCAGGCTGTCGCGCACGCATCCGCCGACGGCATATGCCTCAAAACCCGCCGACTGAAGCAGGTTTATCGCGGTGTCAACATTTTTCGGCATATCCATCGTCAATCGGTTCAACTCCTTTACAACAAAGATATTTTATCATATAATTGTCACCGGATACAAGAGAAAAAGGAGCAAGAACATGAACATACAGATATTCGGAAAATCAAAATGCTTCGACACGAAAAAGGCGGAACGCTGGTTCAAGGAACGCAGGATAAAATATCAGCTCATCGATGTTGCAAAATACGGCATGAGCCGCGGCGAATACGCCTCGGTCAAGAAAGCCGTCGGCGGCATGGACAAATTATTCGACGAGAAGAGCAAGGCATACGAACAGCAGTTTATAAAATACCTCGCGCACGACGAGGACAAAGAGGAGAAGCTGTTCGAGCACCCCGAACTCTTCAAAACCCCGATAGTCCGAAACGGCAAGCAGGCAACGGTCGGCTACTGCCCGGAGATATGGAAAGATTGGGAATAATTTCGTTCGCACTCAAAGCAATTAGTGAACAGTGAATAGTGAAAAAATGCGCAGTATAATCAGATATCATCAACCCGCGAACTTTGCACAGATTTATTGATAAGCAACTTGTAGGGTGCGGCGACCCGACGCACCGATGCCGCAGGGCGGCACAAAATGAAGTTATAAAAAGTATTTTTTTAATTTACCAACTTTCACGCTTCTAATTTTCACGAAAGGAGACCCGATATGCCAAACAGAATCTGGCTCTGCGGCGATACGCATATGCATTCTTCAATCAGCGACGGAAAATACACGCCCGACGAGCTCATTGAAAAATGCAAAGCCAAGGGTCTCGACTGGATAATAATCACCGACCACAACAAAAACGCGGTCGGCGACAAAAGCTATTATTCAGAAAATCTGCTCGTCATTCCCGGCGCAGAATACACCGGGCGAAACGGGCACATGAATATATACGGGAGCGGGCTGCCCGAATTCGACGGCACGCGCCCGGAGAAATACGAACAGTATCTTTCAATGTCCGCGCTCGCTCATTCAAACGGATGCACGGTGTCAATAAACCATCCGTTTTGCAGCCGCTTCGGCTGGAGGATGCCGCTCGAAGATTTTCCGGCGAACTGCGTTGAAATCTGGAACATGTTCATGCATCAGAGCAACATGACCTGCATCGGCTGGTGGGAGCGGCAGATTCTCGGCGGCAGGCGAATCGCGGCTCTCGGCGGCAGCGACTATCACCGCGACTACGGCACATCGGATATGCTCGCTTCGCCGACAACATTCGTTTTTGCCGAATCGAACAGCGAAAAAGATATTTTATCTGCCCTGCGCCGCGGCAACTCGTTTATCACGAACTCGCCCGACGCATCGAGACTCGTTTTGTCATATAGAAACTGCGTTCAGGGCGACGAAGTTAAATTTGTCCCGGGGATGAAAGTTCATTTGCGCGCCGAAAGGCTCAGAAAAAATATGACCCTGCGCGTGTTCAACAACGAAAAAATCATATATGAACACAGAATCGGCGGCGAGTCGGAGCTCGACGAAGATATCTCTATAACAGAAAAAGGCTTCGTCCGCGCGCAGATAACATACCGTCTTCGCGGATTCAGAAAGGCATTTTTCAACATCAAAATGGCTCTATGGAGACCGAAAGAGAAAAATATCCCGTATGACACCGCCGTGTGGTGCATAACTAACCCGATGTGGGTAGTGTAGTATTGAACTGAACGATTTTTCATTAGCTGCACCGATAGCGGCAACGATGCATGAGATGCCACACTCAACAAGCTTTAAATATTTTATAACACAAAAAGGAACTGCACACGGCAGTTCCTTTTGTATTATTCAGATTTTTACTATATATCCGTCCTTGCGCGGGGGACGCGCAGTTGGTTCGGCGGCGGGATAGCCGATGGCTATCGAGCCGACTCCGCGCAGGGTTTCGGGCAGATTCCACTCGCGCAATAATTTTTTGCCCTCTTCGCTGTCGAATATCTCGCGCTCCCTGTGAACCCAGACCGAGCCCAAATCGCAGGCGTGGGCGGCGAGCATCATATTTTCGAGCACGCAGCTGCCGTCCTCAACAAATGTGTTTGCGCTCGGATCCGCAAGCACGAGAACAACGGTCGGCGCGCCGTAATACGGGTCTTTGTCAACGCCCATTATCGCGGCGTTGAGCTTCGAGAGCTTTTCGCGGTACTTTTTATCGGACACTGCGATTATAACAGGCGACTGGCGGTTCATGCCCGTCGGTGCATAAGTGCCCGCTTCGAGGACTGCGTCGAGCAGATCTTCCGGTATAGAATCGGGCTTGAAGCTGCGCGTGCTGCGGCGGTTTTTTATCATCTCAAGAAAATCTCTGTTCATGTTTTTTCCTCCCAAAAAGCTTTCAGGACAGCGTATCAAATTGATACCGCCGCCCTGAAAGCACCTCTATTCATATCTCCTATACTTTCTTTATTCTGACATCCAAATATAGCCAAATTGTGTTCAAATTGTGAACATTTTTTGATTTCAGATAAATTTAAGGAAATATTTATTTCTTTTGTCTACTTTGGCTTACTTTTTCTTGGCTTTGGGCAGTATCACGCAAACAAGAATGACGCACACGGCGGCGACTGCCGCGATGATTATCCACTTCGTGTTCGAGGTGTTCTGACCCGTTACGGGAACCATTTCTTCTGCAAAAGCGGTTATTGCCGCCGCAGCGACGCTTATCGCCATCAAAGCCGCCAGAACTATGGCGACCACTCTTGTCCATATTCCTCTCTTCTGCATTTTTATCATCCTTTCGTTCGGGCGTTATTTTACGCCGAGAATTTTTTCGATTGATTCGCCGAGCTTCTCGCCGAGAGCCGAGGAGTGATTTTCATCCTTGCCGCAGGCGGTTATATATGCCTTGAGCTTCGGCTCGGTGCCGGACGGACGGACTATGACGCTGTTGCCGTCGGGCAGTTTATATGCGAGAACATTTGACTTCGGCAGGTCTATCTCGCTTGTTTTGCCGCTTATTATATCAACGCGCTCGGACTTTTTGTAGTCGGCGGTCTCAATAACCTTCATGCCCGCGATTTCTTCGGGAGCGTGCTCTCTGAGCGAGGTCATGATGGCGCCCATCTTCTCCATTCCACTCTCGCCCTCGAAAGTGAAGTTGAGAAGAATATTTTTGTAGTAGCCGTATTTTTCATATATCTCGGTCATCTTCTGGGCGAGAGTCTTGCCCTGAGATTTATAATATGCCGCCATCTCGCAGACAAGGAGGGACGCGACTACCGCATCCTTGTCTCTCGCGTGCAGACCCGAGAGATAACCGTAGCTCTCTTCCATGCCGAGGATGAATCTGTCGCCCTCGTTTTTCTTTTCGAGATCAGTTGCAAATTCGCCGATATATTTGAATCCCGTCAGCACATCGTGTATCGCGCAGCCGTAGCTCTCCGCGACGCGATCAACGAGCGAAGTCGTAACGAACGACTTGACTATCACGGGGTCTTTGGGCAGAGTGCCGGCTTCTTTCATCGAAGAGAGAATATACTCGGTCAGCAGAACACCGACTTCGTTGCCGCTCATGAGCCTGTAATCGTCTCCGGTGTTGACGGCGATGCCGACGCGGTCGCAGTCGGGGTCGGTCGCGAGAAGCAGATCGACATTCTTGCCCTCGGCAAGCTTCAGAGCCTCTTCAAAAGCCTGACGAATCTCGGGATTCGGATAGGGGCATGTCGGGAAGTGACCGTCCGGGTTCTCCTGAGAGGGGACTACCGTAACATCGTCGAAGCCCGCGCGCCTGAGTACTTCGCGGACAGGCTTGTTGCCCGTGCCGTTGAGGGGAGTGTAAATCAGCTTGAGCTTGCCTTTTGAAACGGCGTCGGGATTGACCCTGCGCGAGAGGACACACTCATAGAATGCCTCGTTCACGCTGCTGTCAATAAACTCAATCTTTCCGCTCTTTATGCCCTCGTCGAAGTCCATGGTGCGGACATCGTCGAATATATCAACTTTTCTGATGCACTCATATGTGGCGTTCGCCTCGGCGTCGGTCATCTGATAGCCTTCGTGCGAATAGCACTTGTAGCCGTTGTACTTCGCGGGGTTGTGGCTCGCGGTAATTATTATGCCGGAGCTGCAATGGAGCTTTCTCACGGCGAAAGAGAGCATCGGGGTCGGAACCAATTCGGGATAAATATATACTTTTATTCCGTTTGCGGCGAGCACGCCTGCCGCGCCTTTTGCGAAAACATCCGAGTTGATTCTCGAGTCGTGCGCTATCGCGACGGATGGGGAATCATACTTTGCGTTGAGATAATCCGCCAGACCCTGGGTCGCCTGGTTGACGGTGAAAACATTCATTCTGTTTGTGCCCGCGCCGAGAACTCCGCGCAGACCGCCCGTGCCGAATTCGAGCGCACGGTAAAATCTATCCGATATCTCATCTTCTTTGCCTTCAATGGCGGAAAGTTCGTCATGAAGTTCAGCATTGCCCTCGGTCTTTTTCAGCCAGAGGCCATAGAGATCTTTGATTTCCTGTTTCATTGTTCTGCTCCTTTCGAAAGCCGGTGGCATCGGCTTACTCATATAATATTATAATACCTTTATATCTTTTCATCAACCACTATTTGAGCAAATTTACCATTTGTTTATTTTATCCGGCACATAAATTTATAGTCTTGCCGTCTGTCTTTTATGCGTCATGTGTGGTATAATTAACGGCAGTATTAATAAAGCCATGTAAAAAAATGTTTTTTGCGTTCAATCGGAGATAATACTATGGAGAAAGAAACAAACAGCTTTTCGCAGGGACTGCGCGACGGCATGCCTATATGCTTAGGCTATCTGTCGGTCGCCTTTGCGTTCGGAATATTCACGGTCAGCCACGGACTTACGGCGTGGGAAGCCGTAATGATCTCGATGACAAATGTCACATCCGCCGGGCAGTTGGCGGCGGTGCCGATAATCGCGGGCGGCGGATCGCTGTTTGAGCTGGCGCTGACGCAGTTTGTTATCAATATGCGCTATTCGCTCATGTCCGTCTCGCTCTCGCAGAAGCTCGGAAAGAGCGTGAGATTGATTGACAGATTTTTAATATCGTTTGTCAATACAGATGAAGTTTTCGCGGTCGCTATCTCAAAGGGCGATCCGCTCGGCAGAAAATATCTCTATGGACTCACCCTGACTCCCTATCTCGGCTGGAGCCTCGGTACTCTCCTGGGTGCGGTCGCCGGAAATATCCTGCCCGCGATGCTCGTCTCCGCCCTCGGAATCGCGATATATGGAATGTTTATAGCGATAATAGTTCCGCCCGCGAAAAAGAGCCTGCCGACTCTGCTCTGCATTTTGACGGCAATCGCTCTGAGCTGTGCATTTAAATTTATTCCCGTGCTCTCGAAAGTTCCGAGCGGATTCGCGATAATTATCTGCGCCGTTGCGGCGAGCGTGCTGTTTGCGCTCGTGGCTCCGATAAAAGAGGAGCAGACAGAGGAGGTGAGCACCGATGAATAACTATATTCAGTTTTTCTCGGGTCTTGCCGTCATGGCGGGAGTTACATATCTCGTCAGGATGCTCCCGCTCGTCTTGGTCAAGAAAAAGATAGAAAACAGATTCATAAATTCTTTTCTCTATTATGTCCCGTATGCGGTGCTCGCCGTTATGACGGTTCCCGCGATATTTTCATCCACAGCGAGTCTCCCGAGCGCGATAGCTGGCTTTGTCGTAGCTTTGATTCTCGCATATTTCGAGCGCGGTCTGCTGACCGTCGCCGCCGCGTCCTGCGCCGCCGTGTTCATAGCGGAGCTGATAATGAAATTCATTCACTGAGGTAATATAAAATGGTACTGCGCGAAGTTTCTAAAATAGATGTAAATTATGTAAAAAAGCTATATAAAGAAGCTTTTCCGATAAGAGAGAGAATGCCTTTTTCGAGGCTTTTAAAATTACAGAAAAATAATATAATAAAAATGTTCGCCGCATATGAAAACGGCGAGCCCTGCGCTCTCGCGATAACCTGCACGGGCAGCAAATCGGTGCTTTTGATGTACCTCGCCGTTGACGGCAACAAGCGCGGTCAGGGGCTGGGTTCAAAAATCATCCCCGTTCTGTGTGAGACTTTCCCGCGCCGCAATCTCCTGCTCGAAATAGAAAAACCGGACGAAAACAAGCCGATGACTGTTCGCAGAAAAGAATTTTATTTTCGCTGCGGACTGCGCGAGACGGGGACGGATATATCTCTCGCCGGAGTTCCGATGGAAGTTCTCATAAAAGGCGACGGTGAGTTCGACAAATACGAATATCTCGATATCTACCGCAAACACTTCGGAAGAAAAATGGCGAAGCTGCTGCTGAAAATTAAATAAATTAAGCCGGAAGATTTTTCTTCCGGCTTTGCTTTTTATATATTTATTGTTTCTTCAATCTGCTCCGCTTCAATCTTCGATTCTTCGATTTCAATCGTCTTTTTCTTTTTGCTGTTAAACACGCCGTCAAGCTTTTTGCACAGTGCGTTTACTCTTATCAGCCTGAAAAGCTGTATTCTCAGAAGATCTATTACTATACATATTATAAATACAGCGAGCGAAATGCCTATTATGCCGAGTATGATAATCACCGGGTTCTCTTTGTTGAGAAAGTCCGCAATGCCGCCTATCACATAGTCAAAAACAAACGGATTGGTGTGTATAAGATAAACTCCGAGCGCGGCGGACGTTATAAAGTTTATGAACTTTTCGCCTTTTTCTCCGAAACTGAGTTTTGAGAAGAAAATAAAAAGAAAAACTGCGCAGAGAATAATAAACGGTGAAGTATATTGAAGATAATTCACATTGACTTTTAAAAAGTTCTTCATTACAAATTTAAAATAAAAACTGAAGAAGAAACTTCCGGCGGCGCAGAAAACATATAAAAGCAATGCTATATGCTTCTTCATTTTTTCGCCGACGCGGTATTTTTTCATATATGCGCCGAGCAGATACATTATTGCAAGCCACAGCGCGCTGTAGCCGTTATTGAGCTTGAATGAATCTTCCCTTATTAAATAAGCAAGAGAGGACAACACAAAAATGCAGCCGAGCACTGTTTTGAATATAAATTTATCCGCTTTCTCAGCAAAAGAATTTAGCGCCGGGATAAACAGATACATAAAGAAATAAGACGTCATGTACCAATATTTTCCAGACACTATCGGGAAAAATGAAAATACAATGTTCTTCGCGCTGAAAAGCTCCAAATGAGTCGGTATCATTATCGCGGAAATAACAACACTGTAAAACAGAATTTCAAACCACAATTCTGTTATGCGCGAAATTCTAAGCTTCTTTCCATACATCAGATAGCCCGTTGTTATTGCATAACAGTTCACGGCGCAGAAGTTCATGTTCTGCAAAAAATATGCGCCGAAAAAACGGGCGCCCACAACATTATAGACCACTCCTCCTCTGCCTATAATATGGAGCACCACTATCATGAACATTGAGAAAAGCTTGAAAAGATTTATGCCGCTGTTGATCTTTTTCATTTGTTGTTCCTCATTCAGATATTTGAAAGACTGTCAACATACTCTGTTCGCTTGAGCAGCGTTGACGACGATATCTGTGAAATATAGACGTGCGTTTTTCCGTCTCTGCCAATGCAGACTATAAACGATTTCGGAAGATCGGTGCATACATTAGTGACGCAGCCGTCCTTTTCAGCCTTTGCGAGATAATCGCGCGTAGCTTTTGAAACAGTCGAAGTGTCGAGGTCAAATATCCCAATTATCTCGTCCATACTCACGACCTTGTCCTGACCGAGATGAAGATACATCAGTCTCCCTCCTCATATTTCATTTATACTGCCGTCCGTCATTTCAAATGCCTTGCCTTTTTGAAGCCGCAGCAGCTGGGACGGATCGCAGCAGGTTATGAAAACCTGTCTTTTTCCGAGGCGTTCGAGCAGCAGTTCCTGACGCCCGTCGTCAAGCTCGCTCATAACATCATCGAGCAGGATTATCGGGCTTTCGTCCGTGATTTTTTCGAGTATATCCGCTTCGGCTAATTTTAGCGAGAGGGCACAGGATCTCTGCTGACCCTGCGAGCCGTAGATGCGGGCGTTTCTGTTGTTTATAAAAAATGAAAGATCGTCTTTGTGCGGGCCGGTGCCTGTAAACTGGCGGCGGATATCGGTCTCGCGGCTTTTTTCGAGCTCGTCGAGCATAGTCTGCGCCGCTGTCTGCTCGTCGAAATCTGTAGCTTTGCAGAATGTATCATATTTTACCGTCAGCTTTTCGCGCCCGGCGGTTATTCCGGAATAATTTTCCGCAGCCTGCTTTTTTATCATGTCGAGATATTCAAAGCGATAGCGAAGTATCTTTGCTCCGAGAGCGGACAGCTGCGCGTCCCATGAAAAAAACATATCAGAGCTGATATTCCCGCTCGCCGCAGCCTGACGCAGCAGCGCGTTGCGCTCGGAGAGAGTTTTGATATATTTTGAAAGTATCCCTGCATAGTTTGGTTTGACAAGGCTTATAGCTATGTCTATAAACTTTCTGCGCTCGCCGGGTCCGTCCTGGACTATAGACAGCGTTGCCGGGGAAAACAGCACAGCCGGGAACTCACCGATGAGTCTTCGCGGAGTGTCTTTATGAACGCCGTTTATCCACACATTCTTTTTATCCGTCAGTTCGAGCCGAGCCGTCTGATCTCTGTCAAATGCAAAAAAGCTTATATCGAGCATACTGCGCTCGCAGTTCTCGCGTATAAGCTGGGAATTTTTCCTTGTCCTGAAGCTGTGGCAGCCGGTGAAGAGCCAGATGCTCTCAATGAGATTCGTCTTACCCTGACCGTTTTCGCCGAAGATTATATTTATAGACCTGTCCGGCAAAATTACTGCATTTTCAAGATTGCGGAAATCTTTTGCATTGTGCTGTGTTACATACATATCAGATAACTTTGTATATTTTGTGTTCAAATTCAGCCGTATCTCCCGGACGGAGCTTCTTGCCGCGCGAAGTGCAGACTTCGCCGTTGACTTTTACTTCTCCGTCCTGGATAACGAACTTTGCGTGTCCGCCGGTCACAACTGCATCGCAGAGCTTCAAAAAAGCGTCGAGGCGGATAAACTCGGTGTCTATCTTTTTCTCCGTGACCGGTTTCTCTTTTATTCTGACTTTGAGTTTTTTAACCATTTCTATCCTTCTCACTCAGTCTTTATTCTAACGGGCAGCACGAGGAACAGGAAGCTGTCACCCTCGGGCGGAAGGATTATTATCGGCGAGACGGGGCCGTTGAGCTTGAAATTGACTTCGTCTGTATCCGCAACGCGCAGAGCGTCGGTCAGATACTTATTATTGAAGCCTATTTCAACATCGTCGCCGTCTATCTCGGCCGAAACGCTGTCGCTCGCAGTACCGAGCGAGGTTACGCTCGAGAGTCTTATCATATTGTCTGCGAAAATGCACTTGATGGGGCTCTTGTACTTCTCGCTGATAATGAGCGACGCGCGGTCGATCGAATTTATCATGTCGCGGGTGTTGACTCTGACTCTTGTTGTGCATTTGGGCGGGATAGCGGATTCATAATTTAAGAATTCGCCCTCAAGAAGTCTCGAAACGACGCTGTAAGAGCCGATTTCAAAGACAATATGTCTCTTGCCGACTCCAAGCGAGATAGTTCCGTCATCGTCGTTCATCAATTTCATTATTTCAGAAAGCGTCTTCGCGGGGACGATAAACGAGATATCATCGCCGGAATAATCTATATTCTCTTTTCTGACGGCGAGTCTGAATCCGTCGATTGCAATGAGCTTCAGTATATTGCCGCTGATATCAAACTTGACGCCTGTGTGAACAACTTTGCTGTCGTTGACTGCGACGGCGAATATAGTCTGCCTGACCATATCTTTTAAAACACCCTGATTGATAACAATAGGATATCCGCCGGAGACTGACGGGAGCTCGGGATATTCCTCAGCGCTCATGCCGATAAGCGAATATTTTGCGTTGCCGCTGACGATGCTTGCAAGAAGTCTCGCGTCGGACTCAAAGCGCACGCTCTCGCCGGGGAGCTTGCGCAGAATGTCGCAGAGAATGCGGGCGTTGATAATTATCGAGCCTTCCTCTTCGACTGTCGCCTTTATTGCGGTATTTATGCCGAGTTCAAGGTCATAGCCCGTGAGAATAAGCTGACCGCTGACTGCTTTTATGAGAATACCTTCTACTGCGGGTATCGATGTTTTGGTCGATACTGCTCTCTGCACGTTGAGGCAAGCCTCGGAGAGCTCCGCCGTGCCGCAAACAAATTTCATGAAAGATCCTCCCTGTCTGTGAATAAATAAATATTATATTTAGTAGTAGTAGTAGAGGGTGTTGAAAGTGAGGAAAAGTGCCTCTGTCCCTTTACTGCCAATGAAAATACGATTTTGAGTTTTCCACATTTGATGAGGAAAGATTTTACTTTTCCACACCCTTAAAAACACCAATGTGGAAAATGTGGAAAACCGGTATGTGGAAAACTAAAAGAATGTGGAAAACTTTTCTTTTTATCAGAGCTCTTTTCTGCCTTCGATAGCCTTTGTGAGAGTGAAGTTATCGGCATATTCAAGATCCGCGCCGACGGGGATTCCGTAAGCGAGGCGCGATACTTTCACTCCGAGCGGCTTTACAAGCCTTGAGATAAACAGAGCTGTGACATCGCCCTCGGCTGTCGGATTGGTCGCCATGATGAGCTCTTTTACTTCGCCGTCGCCAAGCCTGTTGACAAGCTCTTTTATGCAGAGATCGTCCGGACCGACTCCGTTCATCGGGGATATCAGCCCGTGGAGAACGTGATATACTCCGCCGAACTCGTGCGTGCGCTCGATAGCCATGACCGCTTTCGGGTCTTCGACAACGCAGATAACGCTCTTGTCCCTCGACGGGCTCTTGCATATCGGGCAGAGCTCCGCGTCGGTTAAGTCACAGCATATTGGGCAGCGGTGAATTTTTGTCTTCGCCTCAACTATCGTGTCGGCAAATTCTTTTGCTTGCTCGTCCGTCATCGAAAGAATATGATATGCGAGCCTTTGGGCGTTTTTTCTGCCGATTCCCGGCAGGCGCTCAAACTGCTCTATCAATCTAGCGAGCGGAGCGGCATTATTCTGCGCCATATCAGAAAAGTCCGGGGATGGAAAGTCCGCCCTTGGCGCGCTCCATGCCCTGCTCCATAGCGTCGTTAGCCTTGCGCACGCTCTCGTTGAAAGCGGCGATTATCAGATCCTCAAGCATCTCCGGCTCTTCGGGGTCGATTATCTCGGGAGCCATTTTTATTGAAACAGCCTCATGACGTCCGTTGACTGTCACTTCGACCGCTCCGCCGCCTGCGCTGGCGGTGAACTCGGTCTCTTCGACCTCCTGCTGGACGCGGGCCATCTCCTCCTGCATCTCCTGGATTTTCTTCATCATATTTGCACTGCCGCCCTGCTGGGCGCCGGGGATTCTTGCTTTCATGATTATTTCTCCTTACTTCAACTGTTTTTGAAATCGTTTATTTTTTTTATAAGCCCTTCGAGCGGGTCTTTGCCGCTGTGCTGTTCGGGGGCTTTATAAAGACCTATTTTATACCGTTTGCCGGTGACTGCGAAAATCGCTTTCATTAAGAGCACTGCGTGGGTGTCCTGCTTGATGAAAGACGAGAGCGCGGGATTCTCGCTCTTTATAAGAATAAAGTTGTCGCGCTCATATCCGCTCGCTCCGTTGAGTATTCCGTGGAGCGGCGCATCGACTTTCTGAAGCTCGTCCATGACCTCCGCCCAGCGGGAGAACTGAACTGTCTCGCCGTTCGTGCCTTCGGGTGATGGCGCGGGAGCGTGATGTTCAATAGGAGATTCCGTTTTCGGCTCGTGAGCCTTTTCTTTTATATCAGCTTTCTGCGGCTCGGGAGCTTTTTTCACTTCTTCCGCTTTTGTCTGCTGATGAGGCTCGGAAACGGCTGTTTTTATTTGTTCGGAAGCTTTCGGCTTATTTTCAACGGGCACAGCACTGCTTGCCGCCGTGAAATTGCCGGAAGCCAATTTCGCTTCGAGCGCGGATATTCTTCTGAGCAGAGCGTCGTTTTCCGAATCGAGCGACTCGGAGCAGAGCTTCACGAACGCCATTTCGAGAGGTATTCTCTTATTAGACGAGCGCTTTATCTGCGAGAATGTGTCTTCGATAATATTTAAATCATAGAGCAGCTCTTCGAGCGGCAGTTTTTCCGCGAGAGCTTTCAGAGATTTCAGTTCATCGTCTGTAGCTATCAGAATGCTGTCCGCATTTTTGACCGTTTTGACTATCATTAAGTCACGCAGATGGAACATGAACTCGGAGCAGAGACGCTCCATATCGCAGGAGTTCATGTGCAATTCATTGATTATTCCGAGAGCGGAAGCGCAGTCCTTTTTAATTATGCATTCGGACAGGCGCATCAGATAGTCGCGCCCTGCGAGTCCCGCGCTCTTTGTAACGACTTCGCTTGTTATATGTTCGTCAACTGCACAGCATCTGTCGAGCAGCGAGAGCGCATCACGCAGCGCTCCGTCGGCAACTTTCGCTATCAGCGCGGCGGCGTCCTCGTCGAGAGTGATATTCTCATGTTCGGCGACATATTGAAGTCTCGCGCAGATATCCTCGGGCGTTATTCTTTTGAAATCAAATCTCTGGCATCGTGAAAGAATAGTCGCGGGGAGCTTGTGGACTTCGGTAGTCGCGAGGATAAATATAACATGCTCCGGCGGCTCTTCGAGAATTTTCAGAAGAGCGTTGAACGCGCCGGTCGAGAGCATATGAACCTCGTCTATAATATAGACTCTGTACTTTGCTTTAACAGGCGTGAAATTCGCTTCGTCGCGAAGATCGCGGATATTGTCAACGCCGTTATTTGAAGCGGCGTCTATCTCAATAACATCGAGTACCGAGCCGTTGTCGATGCCGCGGCATATCTCGCACTCGTTGCAGGGATCGCCGTCATGCGGCGAGAGGCAGTTGACCGCCTTTGAAAGAATCTTCGCGCATGTGGTCTTGCCCGTTCCGCGCGAGCCGGTGAACAGATAGGCGTGGGCGACCCTGCCGCTGACGAGCTCATTCTTGAGCGTCGCGGTTATATGGGGCTGACCGTAGACCTCTTCAAAAGTCTGCGGACGCCATTTTCTGTAGAGCACGCGGTACATAACAGACCGTCCTTTAAAAATACTTTTTGATAAAGCAAAAACGAGCCTTTATCTTGGTCATGCGGCGGGCAGGCGGACTGTGGCGCACAGTGCAGACCGCTTAATGCTGCTCGGTTCCCCGCCTGACATGGTTCACGGCGCCCCGCCGCACAGGACCCGCCACGCCACATGACCAAAACAAAGCCTCGCTTAAGATGCTTATCAGGTTACTAAGATATTATAATATATATTTGAATCAATTACAAGTGCTATATACTATAATAATATGCAAAATTTTTTGTTTCCGGGGTTGTGTAATTTATCTTGAAAATTAAACAGCGAAGATTTGCTTTTTTTAAAGCTTGATTTATAAACAGATATTTACATCTCCCGTCAATATTCCGCCGATTTGTTTTATAAGCAATGTTTTCTGCTTTTCATGGGTAAACAAGTATGATATAATAAAAATATGTATAAGAAAGGAAGTCTTATCATGACAAAGCTCAAGAAATTCGGTGGGAAATACAAAGACGAGACCGTTGAGAGAATAGCGCGGTACTTCGGATTCAGCGCTGGTCTGCATTTCGGCACGGACAAGCCCGACGAGAGCCGAATGAAAGCGGCGAAAAAGACGCTCAAAGAGTGGACCCACGGAAACGGCGAATTATTTGTGATAGTTGACGAAAAAGATACAGTCGGCTTTGTCCATATAAATTACCGCACGGGCAACACCGCGTGGATAGAAGATATCTATGTTGATGAACTGAAACGCGGACAGGGAATCGCCACGCGCGTTATAGGTCTTGCGGAAGATAAGATAAAATTCCACAGAGGCTATACTTCGATCTGCCTCGAAGCTTCGCCCGATAACAAAGCTGCGCTCGCGCTCTATCATAAGCTCGGATATATCACGCTCGGCATGATAACCGTGCGCAAAGAGATATACAAAAACGACAAAAAGAACGAAACCGAGCTTTTCGGACTGACTTATAAATACTGAGGTGCAGCATGGAATACAAATTCAATCATTTTAACTTCAATGTAAAAAATCTCGACGAGAGCATAAAATTCTATAACGAAGCTCTCGGACTCAAAGAGATTCGCCGCAAAGAAGCGTCGGACGGCTCTTTTACAATAGTTTTCATGGGCGACGGCAGCGGCACTTTTTCTCTTGAGCTCACCTGTCTCAAAGATCACCCGCAGGCATATGATTTGGGCGAATGTGAATTTCATCTCGCGCTGACTGCGGACGACTACGAGGCCTCGCTCAAAAAGCATAAAGAGATGGACTGCGTCTGCTACATAAACGAGGGCATGGGGATATATTTTATCTCTGACCCGGACGGATATTGGATAGAGATAATCCCGAAGAGGTAAGCTATGACAAAAAAGCAAAAGGCCGCCCTCGCTGTGGCGGCGCTCGAAAAAGAATATCCAGATGCTCTGTGTTCACTTGAAGAAAAGGAGCCTTATCGCCTGCTGATAGCAGTCAGACTCTCGGCTCAGTGCACGGACGCGCGGGTAAATTTAGTCACCCCCGTGCTCTTTGAGCGATTCCCGACGCTCGAGAGCCTCGCTTTCGCCGATGTTGCCGAGGTCGAGGAGATAGTCCACCCCTGCGGCTTTTTCCGCGCAAAGGCGAACGACATAGTCTCGATGAGCCGGATGCTCATTGAAAAATATGATTCCAAAGTGCCTGATACCATCGAAGAGCTTGTCAAGCTCCCGGGAGTCGGCAGAAAGACCGCGAATTTAATAGTCGGCGATGTCTACGGCAAGCCGGCGGTCGTTGCGGACACGCATCTTATCAGAATAACAAATTTGCTGGGGCTTGTTGACACAAAAGACCCGGCAAAAGTAGAAAAAGAGCTGAAAGCTCTGCTCGATCCTAAAAAGAGCAACGATTTCTGCCACCGCTGCGTGCTTCACGGCAGGGCGGTGTGCATCGCACGCAGACCGAATTGTCCCGTCTGCGTGATGAACGGATTTTGCGGCTATTATTTAAAGCAGAAATGATATCAGCGCCGTCACCGCAGCTCCCGCGAGCGCGGAGCAGGCGAATTTCAGCGCGGAGATAATTTTTCTCTTCTTGAGCTTGCTTGCCGGAGGGATACCCGCGCTGTCGGCTATCAGACCTGCCCGCTCGCGCAGCGTACCTTCGCTCGTTGCGGCGTATTCGGGTTTGACGAAAAACAGCACTTTTTCAAAATATTCGCATTTGGTCTGCGTTATCTCTATGACCTGACGGTTCACACCTTTTATCATTTTTTCTTGCCCTCCGAATGTCATGTGTTGATTATTTTTGACTTTTCGGGCGTGAAATATACCGACGGGCGGAGAAAAGCCGATTATACGAACTGTAATCACACTTTCGCGCGTGATATGTGGAAAACTATGTGGAAAATGTTGATAACTTCTTCAAAAACGCTTGAAAAACCTTGACAAGCTGATGTGGATAGATAAATCAAAGTCGAAAATATATACAATTTGTTATATTTTCTTTACTTCTGAATTTAAATATATTTCGCTTATATAACAAAAGGAGCGGATTTGAGTTGGATTGTGACAAAATTTTGCAGACGGACGACGGAAGCATAATAACCGGGCTTCGCTGTTTCAGCCTGCCGCTGATACTCGACTGCGGTCAGGCGTTTCGCTGGAGCGAGAATGCGGACGGCAGCTGGAGCGGAGTGGCGATGAACCGCGAGCTCAGATTAAAGCAGGACGGAGATAGATTATTTTTTGAAAACACGACGCCCGACGAAATAAAAAACATATGGATAAAATATTTTGACCTCGGCCGCGACTACACCGCGATATGCGAGCGCCTGAGCGCGGACGAAAATCTCAAAACAGCGTGCTCGGAATATCCGGGGATAAGAATATTAAAACAGGACGAGTGGGAGACGCTCTGCTCGTTTATTATTTCTCAGAATAATAATATACCGCGAATAAAGGGTATAATCGGCAGGCTCTGCGAAAACTTCGGAGATAAGCTCCCCGGCGGGGGATATTCGTTCCCGTCAGCCGAAAAACTGGCTTCTCTCGAATCAGACGATCTTGCTCCGCTGAGAGCGGGCTTTAGAAATAAATATATAATCGACGCCGCGCGCAAAGTAGCGGGCGGTGAAGTGAATCTTTCCGCGCTCAGAAGTGCTTCAGACGATGAAGTGCGCGAAAGCCTGTTAAAAATAAAAGGTGTCGGCGCGAAAGTTGCGGAGTGTACATTATTATTCGGCTTCGGGCGCGTTGATGCGTTCCCGATAGATGTCTGGGTGCGTCGCGTTGTCGGCGAGCTATACCCGAACGGTCTGCCCGAGTGCATGGACGGAGTGCGCGGAATAGCGCAGCAGTATCTGTTCCACTGGCGCAGGCATCTTGAGGAGGACGAGAAGAAAAATGCAGGCTGATATTCTCTCCGCCGAGGAGATAAAAAAATATCTCACAAAAGAGCGAAAAAATAATATCGCCGTCTTTGACACGGTGGATTCAACGAACACTATCCTAAAAAATTGGTGCGCCGAGGGAAAAGCCCGACCCGGCGACTGCGTGACAGCCGACTGCCAGACGAAAGGACGCGGCAGGCGCGGCAAGCGATTTGAATCGGACAAAGGAGTCGGAATTTATCTCTCTTTTTTGCTCGGCACGGGCGACGCGACCCCGGATGAGATAAGCGAGATAACCGCGTGGGGCGCGGTTGCGGTGCGCCGCGCGATAGAAAAAATCTGCCATGCGGGAAGCAAAATAAAATGGGTCAATGACATAGTCTGCGGCAGGATGAAGATATGCGGCATACTCACAGAGATGACCTCGGCGGGTCCCGTGATGGGAATCGGCATAAATGTGAATCAAAGCGAAGACGGCTTTCCGCCCGAGCTTCGTAATATAGCTTCGTCGCTTAGAATAATATGCAAAAGAGAATTTTGCAGGGCGCAGATAATTGCCGCCGTTATCGAAGAGCTCGATTTGATAAACGCGGGATTTCCCGAAAAAAGAGAGAAATATCTAAAGGAATACCGCGAGAACTGCGCCGTTATCGGCGAGGAGATAAGCATCGAGCGCGGCGAAGAAATAAAAAAAGGACGCGCCGTTGAAATCGCCGAAAATTTCGGGCTTGAAGTCATTTTCGAAAACGGAGAGCGCGAAGTAATAACCGGCGGCGAAGTGAGCGTAAAAGGATTTTACCCGGCAAATAATACCGGGAGAGAATAAATTGACGGAGGGTACAAAATGAACAAACACAGAAAAGGGCTCTATATTATTTCAGGACTTTTCTATCTTTTCTTCTCGGGCGCGCTCGCGCTTTATCCGACCAAGATGACGGTCGGCGCTACAATTTCGATGATAGCGGGCGCGGTTCTGACGCTTGCGGCGGCAGTTTCTTCATTTATACTTGCGGCGCAGTCCGGCAAGAATCCGAAGGATTCCGCAGTCCGCACTGTTGTTATGCCGATATGCTTCGTCGGCTTCGCGGTAATTCTCGCGGCGGATATCATAAACACCGCCGTGCATTTTGAAACGGCGTTCGATGCAGTCAGAATTATAGCAGAACTTATAGGCGCAGCGGGACACGTTGCCGCAGCCGTTATCATGTTCAAAAATAACATGGTATTCATCAGAAGAAATAAAATTGCATATGCCGTGTTCGCCGCGATGACGGGAAATCCCGCTTCCATATTTGTCTCCGGCGCGTTCGCGCGCGAAAGGGCTGACGGCGAATGTAAAAAGCTCCGCAAGGCGGGCGTTATCGAGCTTATCGTCGGCGCGGTAATTATTGTTGCGGCGTACATAATAACCAATCTCACCCTGCCGAGCGACACATTCCGCGCTGTGACCGACTGGCTGTTCCTCTGCCTGACTCTCGTTACCGACATGGGTCTTGCACTCATCGCCGTCTCGACTCCGAAGGACAAAAAGAAAAAGGCGAAGAAAAAATGAACAGACGAAACATACTTCTCTATACCCTCGCGGGCGTGTTTTCTGTTATCGGCGCGCTGATAAACGGCATCTCGCCGTTTTTAGCCGGCAGCACGGCGGCGGAAAAAATCGTCTCGCTGTGTTTGGCGATTATATTAATACTCATAGGCGTTTCGGCAATAACCGCATCGTCGCGAATCAAGAAGAGCGGGAATGCTGACTTACGCCTGACGAAAAAAATAATGCCCTCTTTGCTCTGCGTTATGGCAATATTTATATTGGCGGATGCGGCGGTGTGCATACCGAACTTCGACGGGCTCACAAGCGGAGTGCGCATAGCGGGGGATATAATAAATGCAATCGGCTTTGCGTCATGCGGCATATTGATGCTCAAAAACGGCAGGAGCGAAAAGAACACGGTGCTGTATATTATTCTCTCCGTGCTCTCCGGCAGCATCTCGCCGATAATGATAACCGCGGCGTGGCTGGCGCTCCCGTATGACCCCGACCGCGAACGCTCACGCAGAAAAGCGCGAAACGGACTGATAATAGCATTCTTTGTCGTTCTCGTGACATATGCGGCGGTCTATATCGCGCTCGGACAGGAGACGGCGCAGAACATCGGACTTTCGGAGCTATATATAAAAGTAATGTCGGCGCTGTTCGTTGCGGTCATCGCTGTGTTCGCGTTTATCCCTTCGTCGAAATACAAACGTAGAGACAGCGCGGAAAAATAAAATATTTATTCAGCTTCGTTTCGGAAGATGTGCCGGAATGAAGCTGTTTTTTTATTTCGGGATATTGCGGAGTGCATAGATTTTTATGCACCGTAGCTAAGAGCGGGACAAATTTTTTTGAAATATCTATTACCGATAGTTTGTAGGGACAGCCGCAAGGGCTGTCCCTACGAGTTGCAAAAGACAAGAATCACTGCTAAATTCGCGGGCGGATGATATCTGCCGCTACTTACTTTGAGCGAAGCGAAACTCCGCTCTTGACAAACCACGCTTTTGGGACTAAAATTGAAAACGATTCTCAAATTCAGTTTGCGGCGGAATATTTCTTCTATTTTCTGCCGAAGCTCAAAGAGGTGCTTTTTTATGGGTTATAACACAAAGCAGGGCGAACTCATTCTCAATCTGCTTAAAAGCAGCGGCGGCAGGCATCTGACCGCCGAGGATATATCGCATATTCTGGGCGAGCGCGGCTGCCCGGTCGGCAAGGCTACGGTCTATCGCCATCTCGAAAAAATGCTGCGCGAGGGGAGCGTGCGCAAGTTCGTGCTCCACGACGGGGAGAGCGCGTGCTATCAATATGTCGGCGACAGCTCGGACTGCTGCAATCACTATCATCTCAAATGCTCCGAGTGCGGGAAGCTGATCCATGTCGAGTGCAGCTTTCTCGACAAGGTCGCGGAGCATATCTTCGAGCACCACGGGTTCACCCTCAGCGAGGAGAACACCGTGCTCTACGGAGTCTGCGCCGAGTGCGCCGAAAGGAAAAAGAATGAAAAATAAGTTTTTGCGCGCGGCGGCGGTCATACTCTGCGCGGCGATGGTATTTTCGCTTGCCGCCTGCTCCTCCGGAAAAATTGAATCGAAGAGCGATAAGCTCCGCGTTGTATGCACGCTGTTCGTGCCGTATGATTTCGTGCGCGAAATAGCCGGGGACAGAGTAGATTTAACTTTGCTGCTCCCGCCCGGAATGGAGAGCCACTCATACGATCCGACTCCCGCCGATATGAAAGCGGTCAGCAATGCGGATTTGTTGATCCGCGTCGGCGAAAATATGGAGACCTGGTCGGCGAAGCTTTTTGACAAATCAACGGGAGCGGGCGAGTATCTAGATATCGCATCTGAAATGGGTCTGCGCCTTGCCGCGCATGAGCATGAGCATGAACACGGCCACGAGGACGAGCATGAACATGAGCACGAATATGAAGAGGGCTTTGTTGACGCGCATATCTGGACAGACCCGGTCTATGCTCAGGGCATGGTGAAAGTCATAACCGACGCGCTCTGCCGGCTCGACAGCCGCAACGCCGAGTTCTATAAATTAAACAGCGAAAAGTATATCTCGAAGCTTCAGTCGCTTGATGCAGGATTCAAAGACGCAGTCAAAAACGGGAAGCGCGATATAATCGTATTCTCCGGCCGCTTCGCATTCCGCAATTTTACCGAGCGGTATTCGCTGAATTTCGTCAGCGCGCTCGACGCCTGCGCGGACAACTCCGAGCCGGGTGCCCGGACTGTAGCTAAGATAATAAACACTGTAAAAAACGAGAGCATCCCGGTCATTTTCTATGAAGAGCTGGCCGAGCCGCGAACGGCGGAGATAATCTGCGGCGAGACGGGCTGTTCGATGCGGCTGTTCCACTCCTGCCACAATGTCAGCCGCGACGAATTTGAGTCCGGGGTCGGCTATCTCTCGCTGATGAACGACAATCTCCGAAATCTCAGGGAGGCACTTTCATGAACAAAAATATATTGCTTGCCTGCCGCGATGCAGTGATAGGCTACGACAACACTGTAGCGGTCAACGGCGTGAGCTTTGAGCTTGAGCGCGGAGACTATCTCTGCATAGTCGGCGAAAACGGCTCGGGCAAGAGCACTCTTCTAAAAGGTATTCTGGGGCTTATCCCGATGAGAGGCGGAAGCGTTGATTTCGCCGACGGGCTCAGGCGCACGGACATAGGCTATCTGCCGCAGCAGACCCAGGCTCAGCGCGATTTCCCTGCGACGGTGCGCGAGGTAGTGCTCTCCGGCTGCCTCAACGGCTCGAAAGGTCCGTTCTATTCCCGCGCTGACCGCAGTCTTGCGAATAAAAATATGGAAAAGCTCTCGATAAGAAATATCGCGAACAGATCATACCGCGAGCTCTCCGGCGGTCAGCAGCAGAGGGTTCTGCTCGCGCGTGCGCTCTGCGCTGCAAAAGAGCTGCTTTTGCTCGACGAGCCGGTGACCGGGCTTGACCCGGTGGTGACTGCTGAGTTCTATCGCCTGATAAAAAAGCTCAATCGGGATTCGGGCATAGCCGTTATCATGGTCTCGCACGATATAGAGTGCGCCGTCGAGAACGCGAACAAAATTCTGCACCTCGGCTCGCGAGGAGTCGAATTTTTCGGCACGACCGAGGATTATTTAAAAAGCGACGCCGGACGGCGTTTTGCGGGGAGGGGGAGAAGCGATGTTTGAACTTATAGCCGAGATGCTTTCTTATTCATTTATGCGCCGCGCCCTGATAGCGGGTTTGCTCGTGGCTCTCTGCTCCGCGCTGCTCGGGGTTACACTCGTGCTCAAGCGCTATTCGATGATCGGCGACGGGCTCTCCCACGTCGGCTTCGGCGCGGCGTGCGTGGCTATGGCGCTGAATGTGGCGCCGCTGAAAATCTCCGTGCCCGTAGTTGTAGTCGCCGCTTTCCTGCTCATGAGGATAAACGACAACGCGAAGATAAAGGGCGACGCCGCCATAGCGCTCATTTCGAGCACGGCTATAGCAGTAGGCGTAATTGCGGCATCTCTGACAACGGGACTCAACACCGATGTGTCGGGCTATATGTTCGGCTCGGTTCTGCTCATGGGCAAAAATGATATTATCGCCTGCGCCGCGATATCGGCGGCGGTGCTCGTGCTCTATGTCATATTCTATAACCGCATCTTTGCCGTAACTTTCGATGAGACTTTCGCCGCGGCGACCGGAACAAAGACGGGACTCTACAATACTCTTATAGCTTTGCTCACTGCTGTCACTGTAGTTGTCGGCATGAGGATAATGGGCGCATTATTGATATCAAGTTTGATAATCTTCCCCGCGCTGACTTCGATGCGCGTGTGCAAGAGCTTCCGCGCGGTGACTGCCGTATCTGCGGCGGTGTCGTGCGTCTGCTTCTTTGCGGGGCTTGTTGTCTCCTATGCATTCAACACCCCGGCGGGTGCGAGCGTAGTCGCGGCGAACGCCGTGTGCCTTATAATTTTTGCCGCCGCGGGGGCGATAAAAAACAGGATATCGGCAAAAAAGTTTAAATAAAATGTGACTATTCCTTAAAAAAACATAAAAAACTTTTACTATGCTGTTTTTTGTGATATAATCATCGTGTATTACCCATATTGGGGATATTACCCATGTTGAGTATTACGTCAAATAAATTCCTACGTCAAAAATCTACGGGAGGAAAAAATGCAGGACATAATCACAGTAAACCATCTGAGCAAGTCCTATGGCAGCCACCAGGTGCTCAACGATATTTCGTTCAGCTTCCAGCCCGGCCAGATCATAGCTCTGCTCGGCCCGAACGGCTCGGGTAAATCGTCGCTGATAAAAATACTCACAGGACTCATTCACGACTACTCCGGAGAGGTGCTCATAGACGGCGAAGTTCCCGGTCCTTCGACAAAGGCGAAGATAGCGTATCTGCCCGAGAAGTCGTATCTTGCGGACTGGATGCGCGCTGTCGACGCGATAAACTACATTGCGGATTTCTATCCGGACTTCGACCGCGACAAGGCGATGAGAATGCTCGACACATTCGGTCTCCAGCCTAAGCAGAAGATAAAGTCGATGTCAAAGGGCATGCAGGAGAAGCTCCAGCTCATTCTCGTCATGTGCCGCAACGCGAAGCTCTATATTTTCGATGAGCCGCTCAGCGGTGTCGATCCCGCCGCGCGCGACGGCATACTCGACATAATCATGAAGAATCACCCGAAGGATTCGACTATGCTCATCTCGACCCATCTTATCCACGATGTCGAGAGCATATTCGACCACGCGCTGATGATAGGTCAGGGCAAAGTCCTGCTCAACTCGTCCGTTGACGACATATGCAGCAGCGGCAAGACGCTTGAGGATGTTTTCAAGGAGGTGTTCAAATATGCTTGGCAAATTGATTAAGAATGAAATCAAAATGAGCGCGCATATGATGATGAACATCTACGTTGCCGCCGCGGTTACAATAGGTATCATGCTCATCGCCTATGCGATAGACATCAGCTGGCTGAGCGCCATGGCAACGATTGCGCTGTTCCTCATAGCGATGATAGCGCTCATCATAACCTTTGTCGGTGTTATCGCAAACTTCTACAAGACGCTCTACGGGCAGCAGGGCTATTTGAGCTTCACGCTCCCCGTGACGAGCGGGCAGCTCCTCGCGGCAAAGGCTATAGTCGCTTTCCTGTGGATGATCGTCAGCTACGCTGTGAGCATCGGCATAATGATCTGGATATACGACTACGTCACCTCGCTCATCGGCGAGAACAACCTCAACATGATAAAGACAATTATCAGCATGTTCCGCTCGATGCCCGGCGCGAAAGCGATAAAGGGATATATTGTCCTGCTCGTGCTTGCGGTCTTTGTTCAGCTCGCGTTCCTTATCTCCGAGCTGTTCTTCTCCATAACTTTCGCGAACACCCGCATTATGCAGAAGCTCGGCGCGGCAGGCCCGATAGTCGTTTTCTTTGCGATATTCATTATCGCTCAGATCTGCAACTTCCTGCTGACGAACTATGTGCCCATCACCGTTTCGCCCGGAACCGACGGACTTGTGTTCTCGTTCGGCACGGCAATGTCTACAAAGGATCTTTCGTTCGGTGTGACGGGAGTTATCTTCCAGTTCCTGGTTTCAATCGGTCTGTTCTTCGGCACAGGCTGGCTGATGAACCACAAGGTCAACATCAAATAAAAAATGTCCGGCGGCAGCGGATGGAGCTTCCAGACCGCTGCCGCTTTTTCTTAACCGAACGCGGGGTCGAGCTTGGCTCGTCTGCGAAAAAACACAAAAAAGTAAAGTCAACGACTTTATAACCCCCGAGGAACAAGCCTTCAATAGCCGCGCCGCAGTGTAACAGGCTATCTGAGAACTGCGAGGGGACGGCTTGCGCAGCAAGCCGCACGAGTCCGTACTGTTTGAGCGAAGCGAGTTTACGGGCGAATGTGCCGAGCTGCCTACTGAGTAGCACAAGCTATGTACTGCGGCGCGGCGTTCCGCGGGGTCTCGGGGCGAAGCCCTGAGTTTGCTTTTCTTTTGCAGGCGTTTTCTTTTTCAAATAAAAAGAAAATGCCGAAACGCTGTAAGAGATAAAGTATTTAGTTAAGGTAGGTAGCGAAGGTATTGGGTAAATTTTACGTTCTTAAATTCACGCCGACCTAAACAACACAAAATCCCCATATTTTTAATTCCGATAAACCCGCAGGTCTCCCTGCGTTATAATAAATCTATCTATAGACGAAAGAGGTGAACACCGTGGAACAGACTTCTACCGTTGCCGCCATAGCGACTCCCAACGCCGCGGGCGGAATAGGCATAGTCCGCATTTCCGGCGGCGATGCGATTGCCGTCGCGGATAAAGTCTTTTCGGCGGTCTCCGGGAAGCCGCTGAGCGAGGCGGCGGGATACTCCGCCCACTTCGGCACAGTCAGCCTCGACGGCAAGCCGATAGACGAGGCGATAGCCCTCGTTTTCCGCGCGCCCAAAAGCTATACCGGCGAGGACACGGTCGAATTGTCCTGCCACGGCGGAGTGTATATAGTCCGTCAGGTTCTTCGCGCGGTGCTGAACGCGGGCGCCCAGCCCGCAGGTCCGGGCGAGTTCACAAAGCGGGCTTTCTTAAACGGACGCATTGACCTCGCAAAGGCGGAGAGCGTCATGTCGCTCATTTCAGCGCAGGGCGAACAGGCGGCGAGCGCCGCATTCAATACCCTCGAAGGCAGGCTCAGCGGCAGGATAGAATCAGTCGCCCACAGTATAATAAATGTCTGCGCGCATCTGAGCGCGTGGGTCGATTACCCGGACGAGGATATAGAAGAGCTCTCCACGGACGAGCTTGAAAAGACATTTTCGGCGGCGCAGAACGAACTCGAATCGCTTATCAGCGGATTTGAAAACGGTAAGGCGGTCACTCAGGGAGTGGATACTGTCATAGTCGGCAGACCCAATGTCGGCAAATCGACGCTGATGAATCTCCTGAGCGGATGCGAGCGCTCGATAGTTACCGATGTCCCCGGCACGACGCGCGATATAGTTGAGCAGACTGTTCGCGTCGGCGAAAACCTGCTGCGCCTTGCGGACACCGCTGGGATACGCGACACGGATAATAAGATAGAGAGCATCGGCGTTGAGCTGGCGAAAAAACGCCTCTCCAGAGCGGAGCTGGTCATTGCCGTTTTCGACGGTGCGCAGAAATTGACCGATGAGGATATGGAAATAATCGATTTCTGTTCCGGCAGGCGTAGTCTAGCAGTCGTCAACAAGAGCGACCTCGGCTTTGTCTGCGACACGGATTATATAAAGAGCTGCTTCGGCGCATATGTCGAGCTTTCCGCAAAGACGGCTCAGGGCGGCGGCGAACTGGAAAAAGTGCTGTCCGATCTGCTCGGTACTTCGAATTTCGATCCGTCTGCCGCCGCGCTGACGAGCGAACGCCAGCGCAACTGCTGTGTGCGCGCGCTCGACAGCATAAAGGAGGCGCGCTCCGCGCTCGATAGCGGAGTCACGCTCGACGCGGTCAACGTCTGCGCCGACTGCGCCGTTGACGCCCTGCTCGAACTCACCGGCGAACGCGCCGGCGAAGCCGTAGTCAACGAAGTGTTTTCGCAGTTCTGCGTCGGAAAGTGAATTGCGACAGGTGTTGCGAATTGTGTAAAATAAACGGGCTTTTTGTAGGGTACGGCGACTCGACGCACCGCTGTCGCGATAGCGGCACAGGATGTTTGTTTCGCCCAACTTTGAAAGCAGTTTTTGATATTACAAAGAAAAGTTTCGTCGGCTCCCCAGCAGGGGAGCCGGCTCGGCGAAGCCGAGACTGAGGGGTTATTGCACGCAGTTGCCCGCTTTGCTCCGACCGTTTAATTTTTCAAAGTCCCTTTGTAGGGTGCGTCTGCTCGACGCAACGACACCGACTGATTATAAATTTTCCGCGCCGCGCTCTCTGCGTTCGGCGTGATATACTGTTGAGAATAGGGGTACTGACCGAATGAAATACGATGCGGGTAGAATAGATGTTGCCGTTATAGGCGCGGGTCACGCGGGAATCGAGGCGGGACTCGCCTCGGCGCGTCTCGGATGCAAGACGGAGGTGTTTACCGTCAATCTCGATTGGGTCGGCAATATGCCGTGCAACCCGTCGATAGGCGGAACGTCAAAAGGACATCTCGTGCGCGAGATAGATGCGCTCGGCGGCGAAATGGGTCTCGCGGCGGACGCGAACACTTTGCAGATGCGTATGCTCAATCTCGGCAAGGGCCCGGCAGTCCACAGCCCACGCGCGCAGATCGACAGGCGCGCCTACAGCGCATATATGAAAAGAACGCTTGAGGAGCAGGAGAATCTGACGCTCCGCCAGGCTGAAATAATTGATATTCATTATGACTCAGGAGAGTGGGTGCTCACCACCCGGCTCGAAGCCGTTTACCGCGCGAAGTGCGTGGTGCTCGCGACGGGCACTTTTCTCGGCGGCAGAGTCTATATCGGCGATGTCTCATACGAGAGCGGACCGGACGGGATGTTCCCGGCGACCGAGCTCTCAAAATCGCTAAAAGCCCTCGGACTCCCTCTGCGCCGATTCAAGACGGGCACGCCCGCGCGAGTCAACCGCAGAAGCGTTGAGACCGAAAAGCTCGAACCGCAGTTCGGTGATGAGGATATAGTGCCGTTTTCGTTCACGGGCAGGTATGAAGTGAAGAACACGCGCGAATGCTATGTGACCTACACGGGGGAGGAGACGAAGCGGGTCATACTCTCGAACCTCCACCGCTCGCCGCTCTATTCCGGAAAGATAGACGGAGTCGGTCCGCGCTATTGTCCGAGCATAGAGGATAAAATAGTCCGCTTCTCCGAAAAGGAGCGGCATCAGATATTTATTGAACCATGCGGCGCGGAGACTCAGGAAATGTATCTCCAGGGACTCTCTTCTTCGCTGCCGGAGGATGTGCAGCTCGAATTCCTGCACACTATCCCCGGATTGGAGCACTGTGAGGTCATGCGCACCGCATATGCTATAGAATATGACTGCATCGATCCGCTCGCGCTCAAGCGCAGTCTGGAGTTCAACGACTTTGACGGACTCTTCGGCGCAGGCCAGTTCAACGGTTCGAGCGGATACGAAGAGGCAGCCGCGCAGGGACTGATAGCCGGCATCAACGCCGCGCGTAAGGTTCAGAAAAAGAGCGCGCTCGAACTCGACCGCGCCAGCTCGTATATCGGAACGCTCATAGACGACCTCGTCACAAAGGGCTGCTCCGATCCATACAGAATGATGACCTCGCGCTCGGAATACAGGCTCCTGCTCAGACAGGATAACGCCGACCGCCGCCTGACTCCCACGGGCTACGAACTGGGACTCATCTCGCAGGAGCGCTATGACGCATTCTGCCGCAAGCTCGAACTGATTGAAGACGAGAAGCGCCGCGCAGAAAATACTACTATCCACGCGTGCAAAGAGCTGAATGATATACTTGTTTCACGTGAAACATCGCCCATCGACGGCGGAATAAGACTCTCCGAGCTTCTGCGCCGTCCGCAGGCGGATTATAAACTGCTCGCCCCGTTTGACCCGACGCGCCCGAACTATCCGAAAGAAGTGTTCGAGCAGGTCGAGATAGATATCAAATATGAGGGATATATAAAACGCCAGCAGGCGCAGGTCGATGAGATGCGCCGACTCGAAGTGAAAAAAATACCGCAGGATATAGACTACGCCGCGCTCGGCGGACTGCGGCTCGAGGCGGTCGAGAAGCTTTCAAAGATACGCCCGGAGAATGTCGGACAGGCGTCGAGAATATCCGGCGTCAGCCCCGCGGACATTTCGGTGCTGCTGATTCATCTGGAGAGGGAGAACAGGAAACATGATAAATAAAGACAGGCTCAAAAATATCTGCGCCGATATCGGCGTTGAGCTCGACGCGCAGGCTCTTGAAAGATTTGAGCTTTTTGCGTCGATGCTCGTCGAAAAAAACAAAGTGCTCAATCTCACCGCCATAACCGACCCCGAGGGGATAGCCGTCAAGCACTTTGCGGACAGTCTCACTGCGCTTCGCATGATCGATATTCAGCCGGGGACGAAAGTCATAGATGTCGGCACGGGCGGCGGATTCCCGGGGATTCCCCTGCTGATAGCCCGCCCGGAGATAAAGCTCACCATGCTCGACTCGACGGGCAAAAAGTTGGCGTTCGTCTCGCAGAGCGTTGAAGAACTCGGACTTTCCGCTAATATAGTCCATGCACGCGCCGAAGAGGCGGGGCATGGGGAGCTGCGCGAGAGCTTCGATTTTGCGGTGTCGCGCGCGGTCGCGGCGATGAACGTGCTGTGCGAATACTGCCTGCCGTTTGTTAAAGTCGGCGGAACTTTTTGCGCGATGAAAGGCGCAAAGGGCGCCGAAGAACTCGACTGCGCCGGAAAAGCGATTGCCACACTCGGCGGCGAAACTCAAAAGACCGAGACTCTCATACTGCCTGACGGCGGCGAGAGAGTTCTGATAAATGTAAAAAAGATATCGCACACTGCGACAAAATACCCGCGCCCTTCGGCACAGATTTCAAAAAAGCCGCTCGCATAACGGTGAAAAGCTCCCGAACGGCTCATTTCTGCCCGACCGAAAACAGTGGACAACCGCCTTTCCCGGTGATATGCTTTTATCACAGAGGAACGGCGGTTCTTCTATTATCGGAAAGGACAAGTGCCATGGAAGTTTCAAAAGCCGGAGCTGTTCTGCTCATTCCTGTTGATAAGATCAGGACAAACCCGAATCAGCCGAGAAAATATTTCGACCCCGACGAGCTTTCGTCCCTCGGCGAGAGCATCCGCCGCAATGGAATACTCCAACCGCTTTCGGTGCGCGCGGAGGACGAGAACGGAAAATATGAGCTGATAGCAGGGGAGCGGCGGCTCAGAGCCGCAACAGAATCGGGCTTCGACCGAGTTCCGTGCATTGTTATAAATGCGGATTCCACGCAGGCGGCTGTCTATTCCGTGATAGAGAATCTCCAGCGGCGCGACCTCAACTTTTTTGAAGAGGCGCTTGCGATAGAGTCGCTCGGCGAAAAGTACGGACTCGACAGAGCTCAGCTTTCGGAAAGGCTCGGCAAAGCTCCGTCTACATTATCAAATAAGCTTCGGCTTCTGCGCCTGCCCGAGGATATCCGCGAGAAGATGATTTCCGCAGATTTAACCGAGCGCCATGCCCGTGCTCTGCTCAGGATAGAAGATTTAAATAAGCTGCACGCCGCGACCGATACGGTCATAAAGCGTTCGCTGAATGTGGCGCAGACCGAAAAGCTCGTCAATGCGATTCTCGATGACGAGACCGCGCACAAGCCGCGCGTTATAAAGCTCTTCAAAGATGTCCGCATCTTTGTCAACACAATAAACCACGCCGTCGATACCATGCGCGAAGCGGGCATCAGGGCGGAGTCCCTGCGCACCGAGACGCAGGACAGCATCGAGTTCACGGTGCGCATACCGAAAGAGTTCGCCTGCCGCAACGCAGGCTGACCCATAAATTTGACAATCCCCCATTACCATATCTTTCTCTTTCACACCCCACATCACGGCAGGGCGGCAGACTTCCAAAAAGGAGCCTGCCGCTTTGTCGTTTCAATGTTTCACGTGAAACATCGGTGTCCGATATTCTGATTGACCTTTTCAAAGCGTTATGGTATAATTTTTGCAGTATTTTTGGCCGAAAAAGGCAAAGGAGACTTCGGATTGGGAAAGGTAATTGCAATAGTCAACCAGAAAGGCGGCGTCGGCAAGACGACCTCGGCGGTCAACCTCGCGGCGGCAGTCGGCGACAAGGGGTATAAAGTTCTCCTCGCGGACATCGACCCGCAGGGCAACGCGACGAGCGGACTCGGCATCAACAAGCGCGCGCTCGAGCAGTCGGCATATGATGTGATGATAAACTCCGTCCCCGCAAAGGATGTTATCCTCGAGAGCGAGTATGAGAACGTCTGGGTTCTGCCGTCGAACATGGCGCTCGCCGGCGCGGAGCTTGAACTCGTGGATATGGATCGCCGTGAGAGCAGACTCAAGACCGCGCTTGCACCCGTCAAGGCGGATTTTGATTTTATCTTCTTTGACTGCCCGCCCTCGCTCGGACTCATAACCCTCAACGCCCTGTGCGCTTCGGACACCGTCATGGTGCCGATCCAGTGCGAGTATTATGCGCTCGAAGGTCTGTCGCAGCTCATGTCTACCGTCAGGCAGGTCAAGCGCCTCTATAACCCGATGATAGAGATTGAGGGAGTTCTGCTCACGATGTACGACGGCAGACTCAATCTCACCCAGCAGGTTGTTGACGAGGTCAAACGCTTCTTCCCCAGAAAGGTCTATTCCTCGGTCATTCCGCGAAATGTCAGACTCTCCGAGGCTCCGAGCTTCGGTCAGCCGGTCATGTACTATGACAGAAGCTCAAAGGGAACGAGCGCATATAACGACTTTGCTGACGAGTTCCTGAGAATGAACGGAAAGAAAAGCAACTGAGCCGAAAGGGGAAATATAAATGGCAGCAAAAAAAGGCGGACTCGGCCGCGGGCTTGACGCTCTGTTTGCCGACAACTCCATTGAAGAGATAGCCTCGACCAGCGCGGTCAAGCTCAAGATAATGGATATCGAGCCCAACCGCGACCAGCCGAGAAAAATATTTGACGAGGATGCGCTCGCCGAGCTTGCGGACAGCATAGCGAAGCACGGCGTCATTCAGCCGCTTCTCGTGCGCCCGATGCCCGACGGCAGCTATCAGCTCGTCGCCGGCGAACGCCGCTGGCGCGCATCGCGCATGGCGGGTCTGACCGAAGTCCCCGTTGTTATAAAAGAGCTCAGCGACGACGAGGCGATGGCTCTCGCTCTTATAGAAAACCTCCAGCGCGAGGATCTCAACGCGATTGAAGAGGCGCAGGGCATAAAGGCGCTCATGGACACCCTCTCGCTGACTCAGGACGAGGCGGCGGAGCGCGTCGGCAAATCCCGTCCCGCAGTGGCGAACGCGCTGAGACTTCTCAAGCTCCCGGACAGCGTCATTGCGCTTGTCTCGGACGGCAAGCTCTCGCCCGGTCACGCACGCGCCCTGCTCGGTTTCAAGGATGAGCAGGATATCATCGAGACGGCGGATTTGATTATAGAAAAAGGGCTGACCGTTCGCGATGTTGAAAAATTAGTCAAAAAGAGAAATAAAGAGCCCAAGGCGGAGAAGCCAGCCGCTCGCCGCGCGAGCTACTATGACGAGGTTGAACTCGCTCTGACCGACTTCCTCGGAAGAAAAGTCAAGGTCGGCACGAAGCCCGGCAAGGAGAGCGGAGTGCTCGAGATAGATTTCTTCGACAAAGACGATCTGACCCGTCTGGCAGATGCGCTCAAGAGCCTCGGCGACTAAATGCGAATTCCCTCCGCTCATGCGGGGGGATATCTTTTGCCTGCGGGCATAAATCTGTGTTGAGGTGATTGCATGACAGAGGTTCTGATAACGGCGCCGTGCAGCGATGAGATAAAGCTGCGGCTCGAAGAATTCAAAAACAGCTGTATATTTTCTTTTAAAGACAGAAAAAGCGATATAGGCAGCGCCGAAGTGGTTATCGGCGAGCCGCGTACGGAGAGAATAAGAGAGGCGAAGAACCTGAAATTCATCCAGATGACCTGGGCGGGCGCGGATATATACACGCGCGGCGGCTTCCCGCAGGGGATAAAAATAGCGAATGCGTCCGGCGCGTTCGGCTCGGTCATCGCCGAATATGTTATCGGCGCGATTCTCTGCGTCTACAGGCGTTTCCCTGAGTATGTCGAAAATCAGAAGGTGTGCATCTGGCGCGATGCCGGAGCCGAGCGGACGATTGAAGGCAAAACAGCTCTTATTTTAGGCACAGGCGACATCGGCTCGAATATCGCAAAGCGGCTCTCGGCGTTCGGGACAAAAAATATCGGCATTCGCAGAACAGGCGCGCCCGCGCAATATTTTGATGAGATGCACACGCTGTCTAATATAGACGCTCTTCTGCCGCGTGCGGATTTAGTCATCGGCTGTCTGCCGAACACAAAAGAGACGGGGCATATATTAAATTATGACCGCCTCTGCTTGATGAAGAGCGACGCGCTATTTATAAATGTCGGACGCGGGAGTCTAATTGACACGGACGCGCTCATTCGCGCGCTCGAAGAGCGGCGCATTGCGGGCGCGATTCTCGATGTGCTCGAAAATGAGCCGCTCGCGGCGGATTCCCCGCTGTGGAAAATGCCGAATGTGCTGATAACGCCGCACATATCAGGGCGCGGCTTCGGTCACGACCCGGAGACAGAAAAGAAAGTATGGGATATCTGTCTCGAAAATCTTCGCCGCTACCTCTCGGGCGAGGACATAATCAATGAAATAGATTTCGCCCGAGGCTACTGAAAGAGAACACGCCCCGTGGTTTCGGAAGAACAGAATCCTGTCCGCGGCGTTGTCGGGCAGGATTTTTATGTGCGGTGCGGGAAAGAGGTGGACAAATCGGAAGATACAGCGCAGCTGCAAGAGGTATACCGCAAGGGATGAACTTTGTTCGGCCACAGAAAATACAGAGGCTGATGTATATTTAACTGTGTAGGGGAAATATTATCCGCCTGCGGTTTATGTGGGGTTTTGTGGCGACTCATTTTGTAGGGTGCGGCGACTCGACGCACCGCTGCCGCGTGAGCGGCATGAAATCCTCGAACTGTTCATTACCGACCGTTTGTAGGGACAGCCCTTGCGGCTGTCCGTTATCGGCGTAGCCGATAGAAAGATTTAAACAGGCAGACAAGCCTCGTTTTTTGAACTCTTGCAAAGTAAAAACAAGTGACCAATCCGATTTTTTTAATCAAGCTTCCAATAGCCGCGCCGCAGTGGTAGAAACCAACTGGGTTAGGTGAGGGAACGGCTCGTTTGCTTTTCTTTTGCAGGCGTTTTCTTTTTCAAATAAAAAGAAAATGCCGAAACGCGGGGAGTATAATAGTCTGATTATGGCGGGACGCGAAGGCAAAGGGTAAATTATCATTAATTGAGGCTTTGTATCGGCTTCGCCGATAACGGACAGACGCAAGGGCTGTCCCTGCAAAGTGCTATATTTAGAAATAGTACAAAGTCGGGGGGAAAATAATATAAGCCTTGCCAACTTGCCGCAACGCAAAAAACCTACCCGAGTTCCCCCGGGTAGGTTTTCGCTTTATAACACTTTATTAATCTTTATTTTTATTAAAGATGAGTCGATGCCTCGGTAACATCCTGCATCGTGACCTGCTCTTTTTCGTACTGGCTCTGATACTTCTCCTGATAGTAGTTCTCCGCCTTGCAGTCGAAAGTGCCGTCGGGCGAGACAGTGATTATCGTGCAGCCGCGCTGGGAACCGCGCTTGTTGATTCCCGAATAGGCGAGGTAGTCGATGCTGTATCCGTAGGTCATGCGGATGCCCTTGTAATAAATCGAGAAGTTGTTGTCGTGGTCGTGGCCGAAGAAGAGTCCCTTTGTCGAGCCGAGCTCCTGCATCGTCTCGAACAGATCGTCTTCGCCCATGCCGCAGTAGATTATCTTTTTGCCCTCACCGGCTTTGCCGTAGACATACTTGACGTTTTCCGTGTCCTTGAAGCCGTTTGCCATGTATTCGTACCATGCGTCGCGCTGCTCGGTCAGCGGAATGTGGAAGAACGCGAGGGACTTGACATCCGAATTCTCGGGCAGACCCAGCTCCTTGAGACGCTCGTTGTTCTGCTTGTTCATGAGATTTACGTTGTCCCTGTACCACTGAACCTGGTTCTCGTGGATGTTGTCGTATTTCCACATCATGCCGAGGAAGTCGCCGTCGGTGTACGAGTGGCTGTCGAATATGTAGAGCGACTGGGTGAGGATGCCCTTGGAGTTCTTGACGTTTATGACCTGGTTGCCGTAGCCGTCAACATCGTCGGGACCTTTCTGGAACAGGCAGTATTTGAAGCCGGAGTTGCCGTAGAAGTCCGAAATCTGCTCGCGGGAGTAGTAGCTGTATGCCTCGGTGTCATGGTTGCCGAAGGCGACCGTCCAGTAGACCCCGAGATGCTCCATGAGAGCCGCTATTTCTTTGGCGGGCAGCTTGTTGTTGAATGTCGCCGCCTTGAAGAAAACGGGGAACGCCATGTCGCCCGTTATAATAACGAGGTCGGGCTTCTCTGCCTGAATCATCGTGGCGACTGCGTTTATCGCCTGCGAGTCCTTCTTTAGCGAGAGCCAGCCGCCACCGAGATGTATGTCGGTCAGCTGCATGATCTTGAGATCGCGGTCGGTCGTGAACGTCCAGTAGCCGTTCTCGTCCTTCTCGGGCACGAGCTGATTCTCAATGACCACCGGGTCATAGCTCTCGGCGCGCTTGATGTTCGCCTTGTCGCCGATAATCGTTATCATAACGACGGTAATAACAAACAGCGCGAAAACGCCGAGGATCGAGCCTGTGATAATCAGCGCTCTCTTTTTCTTCTTCGGGTCTTTCTTCTTTTTCTCTTTCATTTTTGCTCCTTTCATGACTCTTCAGATTTTCAATATGTGCAGCGTCACGCCTTTTTCTTTGCAGGCGCTGACAAGTTTTTGCGTTATTTCATTTTCGTCCGTATTTTCCGGGAATTTGGGCTTTGCAAACGCTTCAATTTCCGTCCCCGTGCGGCGGTAGGTGATGTAATCGACCGCAACGCCGAGGGAATCAAATATTTCAGATATCTCTTCGCGTTTGCCGCTGCCGACGAAGTCGAGCATCACAGCACCCGATTTTTTCGCGAGCTTCACTGCCGAGGTTACCAGCACCGTGCTGATGACAAGCCCGAACACCGCGTCGACCGCAAACTCGACATACTGCGAGACAGTGAGACTCATGACCGTGGCGAGGGTTATGAAGCAGTCGAGAATGCTGTCCGCCGCCATGACTTTTATTATCGGCGAGCCGGTGATTCGGTAGACCCCGCGATAGGCGAAGAACATGATGAACTTCACTGCGACCGTGACTATCAGCATCACGAGATAGCGCGTCAGATAAGATATCGGCGTCGGATAGAACAGCCGCTCGAGCGAATTATATGCAAAATACAGCCCCGTGAGAAGTATTATCACCGACATGACGAACGAAAAGAACTGCTCTGCTTTTTTGATTATCGCGCGCGTGCCCTCGCTCGATGAGCTGAGCAGTGCGGCGAAGCAGATGAACGCCGCAAGCCCCGAGAGGCTGTCGAACATATTGTTCACGGCGTCCGAATATATGCTGATGCTGTTCGCGCACAGGCCGACATAGAGCTTGACCGAAAACAGCGCGACATTCAGCGCGAACGCTGCCGCGCAGGTTATAACTGTTATCTTGTCGTTTTTTTTCATAGCTTCACCCGAAAGCGCGTTTTAGAGCGCGAGCTTTACTACCGCTTTCTTCACTTTTCCGCCGCTGCGGATGCAGGGCTTGTGCGCGTCGCCGGGGAACAGAATAAGAAATTCGCCCGCCGAGAGCGTCACTCTCATGTGCTCGTTCCCGCTGTAAAATGCTATGTCGCCGCCCTTTGAATATTCCTCGCTCTCTTCCTTGAGCGAGCCGAGCGGCGCCCAGTCGATGCGCTCTTCGCCCTCGAGAACCGCCTGAAGATCGGCGTACTTTCTATGCGCCTCAAAGCGCATATCGCCGTTAAACTCCTTTGGCTCATAGCTCGACACGTTTGCGAATATTTTTTCGCCGTCTATCTCGTAGTGTCCGTCGGCAATATTCTCTCCGGCGAGGAACTCCGCCGCCTTGTCGAGCCCCGGCAGGCAGGAAAAATAGAGCGGAAGATTCTCGAATTTGTCAATAATCATAGTGATGCCTCTTTTTGTATGTTGTTTTACAGCACGATACTAATTCTATTGTAAAATCTGTGTAAAATATACCGCACACCCATTTTACACGAGTGCGCGGCATCAGTCAACAGAAAATGGCTATTTGGAAAGATTTTCGAGCCTTTTTGCGACAAGCTCGAGCTCGTCTTTGCTGTTTATTTCGAGATCGCTCTCGATTATCTTGTTGCGCACTTCAACCGGCAGCGCGTCGAAGCATTCGCGTATCTCGCGGTTTTCAAGAAAGAATTTTCCCATTTTATAAAAGCCTCCTTCAATTCTATTTTTGCTCCGCCGCGCGCCGATATTCATTGAAACCGCGCCCGGCGTGTGGTATAATTCATCTGTCAGAAAACAGGAGGGTATTTTATGCAGAGAATAACCAGCTTTTCGGTCGATCACGACTATATAGTCCCGGGGATGTACATCTCGCGCATCGACGGCGATATCACGACATACGATCTGCGCACCCGCAAGCCGAACTGCGGAGACTATATGGATAACATCACGATGCACTCCATGGAGCATATGCTCGCGACGTTCCTGCGCAATTCGGACGCGGCGGAGGATGTCATATACTTCGGCCCCATGGGCTGCCGCACGGGCTTTTATCTGCTCATGCGCTCGCAGAACCATGAGCGCGCGCTCGAAAAAGTCAAAGAAGCGCTGAGAAAGACTATTGACGCGCCGGAGATGTTCGGCGCATCGCGCAAGGAGTGCGGCAACTATAGAGAGCTCAGCATCGAGGCGGCGCACAAAGAGGCGGCACGTTATCTCAAAGAGCTCGAGAGCCGCGAGCAGGATTTCAAATACCCCACGGAGTAAAAAGGAGACAGCCATGACCGGAATAATCGGAGCGATGAAAATCGAGATAGAGGCGCTCAACGCGCAGATGGAGAACAGGCAGACAAGGACAGTCAGCGGCATCGAGTTCACGAGCGGCACGCTCTGCGGGCGCGAGGTGGTGACCGCCGTGTGCGGAATAGGCAAAGTGTTCGCGGCGATGTGCGCCCAGACGATGATCCTGCTCTATTCACCGGATAGGATAATAAACACGGGCGTTGCCGGGAGCCTGAGCACGAAGCTCAATATCGGCGATATCGCGGTCAGCGACTTCGTTGTCGAGCACGACATGGACACGAGTCCGCTCGGCGACCCGGTCGGCATGATATCGGGCATAAATATAGTCGATATCCCCGCCGACGGCGAGCTTGCCGATAAAATCTGCGCCGCTGCCGATGGAGTCGGCGGCATCAGATGCGTCAAGGGCAAAATTGCCTCGGGCGACTGCTTCGTCAACAGCGCGGAGAAGAAGAAATATATCTCCGAAACTTTCGGCGCGATAGCCTGCGAAATGGAGGGCGCGGCGATAGGTCATGTGTGCTATGTGAACAAAGTCCCGTTCTGCGTTATCCGCGCGATATCCGACGCGGCGGACGGCTCATCGCACATGGATTATTCAAAATTCACCGCCCTTGCCGCGAAGAATTCGGCGGCGGTCATGACAGAACTGCTCAGAAGCGGAAAATAAACGATTTTTTCGATTTTTTTTGATTTAGGGCTTGACTCAACGCTCGATTTGTGATATATTATTCGAGCGTTGAGATGCTGGTGTAGCTCAGCTGGTAGAGCAGCTGATTTGTAATCAGCAGGTCGGGGGTTCGAATCCGTCCACCAGCTCCAGTTTTTTTCCAACCTCAACGAAAACCGAATATGGGAGAGTTCCAGAGCGGTCAAATGGGGCAGACTGTAAATCTGTTGTTTCGGCTTCGGTGGTTCGAATCCACCCTCTCCCACCAGAAAAAGGCACTTGCGATTGCAAGTGCCTTTTTCAGTGAAATTCGTTCCTCTGGAACGAGTGAAATATCTTCGATGTGAAATATTTGCTTCGCAAATGTGAAATATGCCTGCGGCATATAAAGGAACGAATTTTATTTCACTTGATGCGCAGCATCAAGTTTCACAATTCCGAGCTTGCGAGAAATTATTTCGCGTCGAGCAAAGAGAGACATTTCACTTTTTAAAGAGCTAAAACTTGCAGAGCTTACAAATTTAATTCCGCACTTACATGAACGCTCTATTGCAGTGTTCATGTTATTTTTTAGAAAGAGAATAGAGACAGAATTCCAATGTGCTCAATAGACAGAATGAAAGTCCGCAAGCAGGCGAGCGATTTCACTCTTCGCTTCTCATACAACAACCCCCGGAGACTTCCAAAATCTCCGGGGGTTCATTTCATTTTTAGCCGTGCTTGCTCGTTTTATTGCGTTTACTCGCTGTATCTGTCTGCAATGCTTCTGCCCATGAGCACGCCCATGACGGATGCCATCATAAGACCTCTTGTCCAGCCGCTCGAGTCGCCGAGGCAATGGAGACCTCTGACGTTCGTGTCGAAGTTTTCATCCATCTTGATGCGGTTGGAGTAGAACTTGAGCTCGGGGGAGTAGAGCAGCGTCTCCTCCGCGGCGAAGCCGGGGACAACATAGTCGACAGCCTGGATGAAGTTGATTATGTTGAGCATCGCGCGGTAGGGCATGGCGGCGGTTATGTCCCCCGCGACGGCGTCGGGGAGAGTGGGTCTGACATTCGAGCGGTCAAGCTCTTTCTGCCATGTGCGCTTTCCGTCGAGGATATCGCCGTAGCGCTGGACGAGAATATGTCCCGCGCCGAGCATATTTGTCAGCTCGCCGACCTTCTGTGCGTATTCGATCGGCTGGTTGAACGGCTGATTGAAGTTGTGGGAGCAGAGTATCGCGAGGTTCGTGTTGTTGCTCTTGAGCTCTTTGTATGAGTGTCCGTTGACAACGGCGAGGTCGTTGTCGTAGTTCTCCTGGCTGACAAATCCGCCGGGATTCTGGCAGAATGTGCGGACCTTGTTCTTGAACGGCTTGGGATAGCCTATGAGCTTTGACTCATAGAGAACATCGTTGACCTTCTCCATGACCTCGTTTCTTATCTCAACGCGCACGCCGATGTCGACTGTGCCGGGCTGATGAGAGATATCATGCTGAGCGCAGAGCTTTTCGAGCCAGTCCGCGCCGCGGCGTCCGGTCGCGATGACCGTATGATCCGCGAAAATCTCTATGTTCTCGTCGCCCTTGCGGACATAGACGCCCTTGCACTGGTCGCCCTCAAGAATTATGTTGTCGCACTCGTAGCCGAAGAGCATGTCAACGCCGTTTTCGATGAGATACTGCTCGATGGCATAGTATATGTCCTGCGCCTTCTCGGTGCCGAGGTGGCGTATCGGGCAGTCAACGAGGCGAAGACCCGCTTTTATCGCGCGCTTTCTTATCTCCTTGACTTCCTCCTCGCGTCCGACGCCCTCAACATGGGTGTCCGCGCCGAACTCGAGATAGATGCTGTCGGCATATTCAATAGTCTTCTGCGCCACATCGTAGCCGATGAGTTCGGGGAGCTGACCGCCGACCTCGGGGCTCAGGGACAGTTTGCCGTCCGAGAATGCGCCAGCGCCGGAGAACCCGGTCGTTATGTGGCAATAGGGCTTGCAGTTGACGCACTTGTTGGTCTTTGATTTGGGGCAGCGGCGCTTTTCAATCGGCTGACCCTTTTCAACCATCATGATTTTCTTGTTCGCGCCCTTGCGGATAAGCTCAATGGCCGTGAATATTCCGGCAGGGCCCGCGCCGATGATAACTACGTCGTATTTCATTGGTACACCTCGTTCTTTATTCGGGAAGAGTTATCTCTTCGTTTATTCTTTCAACGCCGTCCGTGCCGATCTCGTGAAGAGCCGGCAGGAAGAAGAGTCCGGGCGCTCTGCCGGACGGGAACAGATCGAGCAGCGGAACCATCACGAAAGCGCGCTCGTGTATTCTCGGGTGGGGCAGGGTGAGCAGGAAGCTCTCGCTCTTCATGCCCTCATAGAGCAGCAGGTCGAGGTCGAGCACGCGCGGTCCGTCTTTTATCGTCCTCACGCGGCCGTAAGCTCCCTCGATGCCGAGGCATGCGCCGAGCAGCATCTGCGCGGACAGCTCCGTCTCCACTATTATCGCGGCGTTGTAAAACAGCGGCTGCGCCTCATATCCGACCGGGCGGGTCTCATAGACGTGGGAGCACGCCGTTATTTTCGTCTTTGGCAGGCGGGACAGAGAGCGCACAGCGCCGTTTATGTTCTTCAGTCTGTCCCCCATGTTTGAACCGATCCCTATAACTGCCTGCATACAGTTTGCCATAAAATCTACAGTCCTTTCGATTGATGTTTCTTGCCCGTTTTATGTTTTTTTACTTTCTTTCCCTGTAAATGCTGACCGCAGCGAAGCCGAAATCCGCCTTCATCGGCGCGTCCGGCTTTTTGCAGGTCACTCTCACGCCCTCAATGGGCGGAAATTCTTCGAGCAGTGCATCGGCAACACGCCGCGCGGCACGCTCAATGAGCTTGTCCTTCTGCGAGGAGAACACCCTGTGCGCGCATTTTATCATCTGCGCGTAGCTGACGGTGTCATTTAAATCGTCGCTCTCGCCGGCTTTTGAAAGCGGAATGTCCGCCTCAATGTCGAGAATGAAGAACTGCCCGTCCTCCTGCTCCTCGGGATTGACCCCGTGATAGGCGAAGAGGCGAAGCGAATCTATAATTATCTTATCCACCGTCTGCCTCCCCGTATATCTTTTTCAGTGCGTCCGCGACGCGCGCCGACTGGACGGCGGAGAACACATCGTGGGCGCGGATAACATCTGCGCCGTTCAATATGCTCGCCGTGTGCAGCGCCACCGTTCCCGGGTCGCGCTTTGCGGCGTCCGTCTCGCCCGATGCCGTGCCGATAACGCGCTTTCGCGACGCGGCGGACATCAGCGCACTGCCGTCGGTCTTTATCTTCCCGATATCCCTTATCAGGCGCAGGTTGTCCTCGTAGCTTTTTGCAAAGCCGATTCCCGGGTCGAAGCAGAGGCTGCTCGCCGGTATCCCGTGCGATTTTGCGACCCTCGCGGCTCTGCCGAAAAAGTCGAGCACATCGTCGGAGACTCCGTTTTCATAGACGGGGACGGCGTCCGCGCCGGCGGGATTGTGCATGATTATCCACCCCGCGCCGAATTCGCTGACGACCTTCGCCATCTCGTCGCTCGCTTCTCCGCTGACATCGTTGATTATCTTCGCGCCGTGCGTGAGAGCCGTGCGCGCGCATTCGGGATAGAATGTGTCAACGCTTATCGGGACGGTTATTCTGCCCTTTAACAGATCGAGCACCGGAATGAGTCTCGCGTTCTCTTCGTCGGCGGAGAGCCTTGTTGAGCCGGGTCGGGTCGACTGCGCGCCGACATCGATGATATCCGCGCCGAGCGCCTGCATCTCGAGCGCGTGCTCAAGTGCCTTCTGCGGCTCGTCCCATTTGCCGCCGTCCGAAAAAGAATCGGGAGTTATATTGAGTATCCCGCACACAAGGGTGTGGGAGGAGGTATCAAAAATAAATCTCTCCATAGTATCGCCTTATTTTGTCAGAAGTGATATTGCCTCTGCGCGCGCCCTCGCGTCCGAGCGCATCGTGCCGCGCAGAGCGGAAGTCCTCGTCTGCGCACCCGACGCACGCGCTCCGCGCATCGTCATGCACAGGTGCTCCGCCTCGATAACGACCGCCACGCCGAGCGGGTCGAGCTGTTCGTCAAGGAAGTCCGCAATCTGCGAAGTCAGCCTCTCCTGAAGCTGCGGTCTGCGCGCGAAGCTGTCAACTATCCTCGCGAGCTTCGACAGGCCGATAACTTTGCCGTCGCGCGGGATATATGCTATATGCGCCCTGCCGATGAACGGCAGAAGATGATGCTCGCACATCGAATACATCGGGATATCGCGGACAATGACCATCTCTTCGTTTTTCTCTTCGTTGAAGAGCTTGACGTGGCGCTTCGGATCGTCCTCGAGCCCCGAGAAAATCTCTTCATACATTCTGGCGACCCGCGCGGGCGTTTCGACAAGACCCTCTCTGTCCGGATCCTCGCCGACCGCCGCAAGTATCTCGCGTACAGCCGCCTCGATTCTCTTTTTGTCCATTGTTTCACCCCGGTTATACGAGAATAAATTCGATGACACAGTGGGTGTCGTCGGCGATATAATTAATCTGCGTTGTTGAAAATCCGCCCTTGCCCGCGTCGGCGATGCTGAGGAGTCTGTAGATCTCCTCTTTTTTCAGCAGACCGTCGAGGGCGCTTTGATAAGCGTCTTCGGAAGAGAACCTGACGTCGAGCTTGTCGCCCGATTTATGCCCGCCGAACATATTTGAAAGAGCGGTTTTCGTCTCGGCATTGTAGCCGTCGAACTGCCTGCCGAGTTTGACGAAATAGTTGCTGTCCGTCGCGGTGCAGCAGGCGGACGCGTCGGAAAACGTGTGGGTTTTCAGTATCTCTTCGTCCGTAATATTGAAATAGGCATAGCGTTTGTTCTGCGTCACTCCCTCGCCGATGGGATCGTCCCAGGTGAGGTCGAGGTTATAGGGCTTGCCGTCGATAAAGACGACATTCCACATATGTCCCTCGCTCGCGCCGTCCTCGCGCTTCGCCGTGCCGGTGATGACATAGTTTTCTATCCCCGCCTTGTCGAGCAGGAGCTTCGCCGCCTTTGCGTATCCTTCGCAGGAGGCGGAGCCGTTGACGAGCACGCCGTAAGCGGAGCTTGCAATGAGCTTGTCGGAGTCGGTATATCTGCACGAGTCTATTATCGCGTCGTGGATAAGCAGTTCCTTGTCAAAATCAGAAGTTTCTTTGACTATCTTTGCGCCGAGCTCATCCGCTTTTGTCTGAAGCTCGGCCTTTTTCTGCTCATACTCGTCTTTGGTCATGGCGTATTCGCAACTGAACCAGAACTTGCGGTCTCTCGAGACGAGCATACATTCGCGCCCGAGCATTATCAGCTCCGGATTGTCATACATAACGGCGAGCCAGACTTTTTCGAGCTCTTCGTTGTTGAGCTCGGGAATTTCAATTTCCTCGGGAAACGACTCAATGTCGCGGAGAATGGCGTTGTATGCGCGTTTCTCGTTCTCGTTAAGCTCGCCGAAGTAGTGCTTGAAGTCGCCGAACGCAGACACTTGTTCGGATGAAGGTATATTGTTCACCATTTTCACCGAGCATCCGGTGAATATGAGCGTCAGCGCCAGCAGAAGCGCCGCAGGACACAGAAGCTTTCTTGCCAAATGACCGCCCCCTTGTTTTATATACGGTTATTTTCCGCGCTTGCCGGGTGTAACGGTCAGCTCGCCGGCGGAAGAAACGGATGTATATTTTATATCTCCCGCCGCCATCGCGGAGAGAGTGCGCTCACAGCGCGAGAAATCGACTATTGATATGTCAGTGTCCAAAGAGTCGATTATCTGCGAGAAATAGTTGCGCCCGGAGGCAAGATAGGTCTTGTTGATATACTGCGAGAACAGCATGCAGAGCAGTTCGCCCTGCTTCTGCGCTCCGCCGCCCGACGGAGTCAGGCAGTAGCGGAAATATTTTAGCAGCGTCTCGCCCTTAACGGTCTGGTTGCCGGGCATGAGCGAGAGCGACAGCTCCTTTGTCTTATAGCTTATGCGCTCGGGCACGGATATCTGCGCGCCGGAGAGCACGTTGATGGCATTCTTGAACTGATTCGCGGTCGAGACGGCGTATTTGTCCGCGGTGAATCCGCAGAGGGAGTCGACCGCTTTCTTGAGCTCTTTCGAGCCGCCGGTCTTGTAGTGACCCTTGAGGCTGTCTTTGTTGCCGGAGATATCCACCGAAGTATTCGGATCAAAGGCGCACACGCGCACCTCGCCCGAGTCGAGATCGGCGTTGACCGCGGCGACAAAATACAGCTCGTCTTTTTCGTCCGAGACGCAGGCGAACATAAATGTCGCCTTGCCGCCGAGCGGCGCGATAGCCTCGTCGGTGCTCCCGTCGGAGGATTCAACTTCCTTTTCCGGGAACAGGTCGTTCATTGAGAGATGATGCGATTTGAACATATAGGCTACAGAGACGAGGGCAAACGCGAGCAGAAAGCCGACAAATCCGAGCACGAAAAGTCTTAATTGCTTCGTCTTTTTCTCCTGCGTTGTGCGGAACTTCATTCCCTTTCTTTTCGCCATACGATCACCTCCGATTATTTATAAAGTATTGCCGCCGAATATGCGCCGAGCGGGACATTGAGTCCGTCGGCGGCGCTGCCGAAGAGCGCGGATGCGCCCCGCCAGCGTTCGGGGACAGTGTATTCTATCCCGTGGCAGTTTGCGTTTGCGATTATCAGCGCACTGCACGATTCGGAATTGCGCTCATATGCGATGCAGCCGAGCGCCGAGGATATGCAGTTGAACTCTCCGTCGATAAACGCGGGACAGAGCTTTCTGATCCTGCCGAGCGTTCTGTAGTGGCCGAGCAGCTCCGCGTTCTCATTTCCCCAGGGGAAGCAGGCGCGGTTGAACGGATCTTCGCCGCCCGCGAGCCCGGCCTCGTCGCCGTAATAGACGCAGGGAACGCCGGGGAGCGTGAACTGCAAAACCGAGGCGAGCTTCAAAAGACAAATGCCCCTTCGATATTGTTCGTCTGTCAAAATACCCCTGTCGCGCCCGTTTTCGGGACGCTCGATATCGCCGCGGCCGAGCCGCGTTATGGCGCGCACCGTGTCGTGGGTGCCGATATGGTTCATCAGCGTGTCAAGCGACGCGCGCGGATAGTGTTCGACTATGTTTTCAACACATTCGCGGAGCTCTTCCGCGTTCGCCGTGCGGACAAAATCTATAACAGCGTTTGCAAACGGATAGTTCATCACACTGTCCAGCTCGCCGCCCTCGAGATATCTGCGGCGGTGGCCGTAGCTTATCTTGTCAGTCGCGTCCTCCCAGACCTCGCCGTAGATAAACGCGTCTTTTTTCTCTTTTCTGACCGCCTCGTGGAAGCGGTCGAGAAATTCGTCGGGCAGTTCGTCCGCCACATCGAGCCGCCAGCCCGACGCGCCGAGTTTGAGCCAGTGCCGCGCAACGCCGTTTTCGCCGGTCAGAAACGCCAGCACGCCCGGATCGGTCTCATTGAGCTCCGGCAGGATGTCAACACCCCACCAGCAGGCGTAATCGTCCGGCCAGCAACGAAAATTATACCACGAACGGTAGGGAGAATTTTTGTCGCAATATGCACCCTTGCCGCCGTAAGACGAAAATTTGTCAAAATATCTGCTGTCGGCGCCCGTGTGGCTGAACACGCCGTCGAGCAGAATTTTTATCCCGTGCTCTTCGGCGCTTTTGCAGAGGAATTTGAAATCCTCCTCGGTGCCGAGCATCGGGTCGATTTTCATGTAGTCGCCCGTGTCGTATCGGTGGTTCGAGCGCGCGGAGAAAATCGGGTTCAAATATATGCAGGTGACGCCGAGGGTCTCGAGATAGCCGAGCTTCTCTTCGATGCCCTTGAGGTCGCCGCCGAAAAAGTCGTATTTTTCAATTTTTCCGTCGGAGTCGGGCTCCCAGTCGGGCTCTTCGCCCCAGCGGGAGTGATATTCCGCCGCCGGTTTGTTCTCGGGCATGGGAGTTTTGCCGGAGCGGCAGAACCTGTCCGGGAATATCTGATACATTGTGCCGCCGCGAAGCCACAGGGGCGTGTCGCAGTTTTCGCGGCATACGGTCAGCCGCCAGCGCGAGCCCTCGCCGATGACGGCGCTGCCTTTAGATTCAAGTGATATTTTTTTTGTGCCCCACGGGGTGTCGTATTCAAAATAGTACCAGACTATCCCCGCGTTTTCGGGTGTGGCGGTCTCGAGCCGCCACCATTCCTCGTTTTCGCCCTGCATTCGCTCCCACGAGAAAGAAAAATCTTCTCTCTCGCCGCCGTCCGTCTCAAGAATGAGACGAACCGCGCTGCACTGCTCCGAGCGGGGCAGAACTATTCTGAAAATCATATCCTCACCCGAGCGCACAGCCGCGCCGGGCGAGAGATGATATTTTTTTCTCGAGTTGTAGGGGATAAAATGCATTTAAATCTGCCTTTATTTCGTGAGGATATATGTGCTGTCGGTGTTTGAAGCCGAGCTCTTCATTTCAATGACCTTCTTCGAAGCGGGGAAGTTGCGCTGGGCGTCCGCCTTGAGGGAGCTGAGATCGACCGCGAAAGCGGAGGCGTTCGCGCTCCAGAGAGAGCCGTTGTATATATCGCTGCTGCCGCCCGCAGCCGCTTCGCCCTTCATCGCGCAGATAACGGGAGTGCCGGAGCACGCGGAGACGCAGGAGTTGACGAAATTCACGAGCACGGCGTTTCTCGATACCGAGCCCTCGCCGTCAAATGTCGCAACGTTAGAATTTAAGTCGGGGAACTGCACGCCGTCGAGAAGTATAACATCAACGCCGAGGTTCTTAACTTCCTTGACGACTTCGAGCAGATAGTTCTGAGCCGTCTGCGAATAGGGGTTGAGCCACGGCTTGCCGCCCTTGGAAGCCTCGTTGTCGAGCCAGATCATCTGAGTTTTGTTGTAGTGAACAGCCATGGTGCGGTCAATGCGCGGCATCTGGGTATCTTTGAAGCAGTATATGCGCGCAACGACTTTTATGCCGGACTGCTGAATTTTCTTGACGCTCGCGGCGGCGTTCGCCTGAGCCTTTGATGACGGAGCTTTATCTTTTACAGCCGCTATAGACGAGGGATAGCTGAGATAGCCGGACGCATCTTTGAAGTCGATGACAACGGCGTTCTGACCCGCGCTCTTGAGCGAGGATACGAACTGGTCGAGTCCGCTGCCGCCCGCGAGCAGGGAGACATTGCCGACGCGCGCCTTTATCTCGGCAGAAGTCTGATGATTGTCGGCGGGAGCGGTCGTGTTGTTCTTGCCGTCTTTGTTGTTCTTGTCTTTGTTGCCTTTGTTGTCCTTTTCGGCCTTCTGCGTGGTTTCGATATTCGCGTCGGAGATGCCGAGGAGCGTATCGGTGACGAAAAACGCCGCAGTGAAGACAACAGCCGCGCCGAGAACGCACGCGAGGACTATTCCGACTATCTTATTGCGCCTGCGCTCGGTGTAGCTCTTGCGGCGCTTCGAGCCGCCTGCCGCGTGCTTGCTGAACGCGGTTATGCTCCTGTGAGTGCCGGGAGAAAAATACTTGTCATATTTGCTGCGTTTTGCCATTTTTCATCATCCTCTGTGCCGCGCGGCGGGCATGACATCACCCGTCGGCGTCGGAATTTTTTAATTAATTATGAGAACAGGGAGCTGCCCGAGAAGCCGGAGAACGCGAGCGAGAGCAGCGCGACGTAGACGAACGCCGCCGGAGTGCCGCGGAAGGCTTTGGGCATATCCTGATTCTGCGAGATTATGTGCAGACCCTTGCATATGAGTGTCGCCGCGAGAATGAAAGCGAGACCCGCGCCGATGCCGGAGCCGATGCTCTCGGGGAGAGTGTAGGCCGCGCTGCGGTTGAGCAGGGGAGTTGCGAGCACAAGGGTGTTGAGCGCCGCCATGCCGAGCGTGCCGAGGAACTTCTCGGTAGCGCCGAGGGCGAGCTTGAGTATGAGTCCGGTTATCAGGAAAACTGCTATAAGCACGCCGCTGAACATTGCAAAATGCAGTGCCGAGGGCAGGGTGCTGAGCACCGGTATCATTTCGAGCGCGCGGCAGGCGAGTGCCGTGACGGTCGAGAAAAATGCGATCATCGCCGAGAACATCCAGAGTCTGCGCGGCTTCTTCGCGAGCATAAGAGCTTCGCTCGCCGCGTATCCGCCGTTGAAGACGAGATTCTGAATGAACACCGTGTAGAGTGCTGTGGAGAGCAAATCAAAAAACCAGGTCATGTTCATTTGTCTCCCTCCTTCTTCTCGTCGGAGTCAAAATCCTTTGCCTCGTCGAACAGGCGGTTGAACGCCGAGCCGTAGTCCTTGTCATCTTCGTCTTCGTCGTCTTTGGCGAAGATATCGGAAAGGTCAAATTTGCCCTCGCCGTCGAGCGGCTCGAAGTGTGCCAAGTCGTCCTCTTTGGGGTCTTCGGCTTCAACGGTCTCTTCGACTTCGACAGTCTCTTCCGTTTCAACAGTCTCTTCTGCTTCGGCAGTCTCTTTTTCCTCTTCTGCGGGAGCTTCCTCAGCCTTGGCGGGAGCCAGATTCTCGGGAAGATTCTTCTTGCTGACTATGACAGAAGTTTTCTTTATCTTCATCTCGGTCTCTGCCGAGTGCTCGGGGAAGCGCTTGTTTATCAGCGCCTTGAGCGCGGCGGCGAAGAACGCGAGAACCAAAAATCCGCCAAACGGCATTAGAATCGCCGGGTAGGTCATCGGGATTTTGATATTTGCGCCCCATATGGTGGATGAGCCTATCATTTCGCGCAGCGCGCCGACGGGGATAATAACAGCTGCATAGCCGAGCGCCGTTGCTATGGAGTCAAAGAACGCGTGGCGCAGGTCGGTCTTGATCGCGAGCTTCTCGCAGTGCAGGGCGATTATCGAGTTCGCCGCCGTCAGGGCGAGATATATGCCCGCGCCGAGGCTGATTTCGGGCATAAAAGTATCGATTGCGTATATGATTCCGGCGATTATCGCCGTGCCGATGAGCAGATATATCGCGACTCTTATCCATCTTGGGACTCTTTTGAGCGCGAGGCAGGCGAATACCTGAGTTATAATAAGCACCGGGAAAAACGCCGCCGCGAGCAGGACAGCCGTCTTGAGCGTCGTCGCGACTGCGACTATCGCACAGAGTCCGGCCGCCTGGATGAGCACCGGGTTGTGAATGAACGTGCTGCTGAACAGCGCGTCGGAGAATGAGTATTTTCTGCCTGAACTCATGCCGGCTCACCTCCCTTTAAAGCTGCTTTCTGTTTTCTCTTTTCCGCGCTCTTTGCCATCGATTTTTCAATGAACTTGTGGTAGCCGATTTTTCTCAGCGCGCTGTCAACTATCGGCCAGAAAGCGTTGGTGAGCAGGATGCCGAAGCAGGTGCCGTCCTCAAAAGTGCCGAAGTAGCGCAGTATCATGCAGATTATTCCGGCGAATGCGCCGTAGATAAATCTTGTCAGCGGGTGTTTCGGGCTCGTGCCGGGGTCGGTTACAAAGAATATGCCCGAGAAGAGCAGGCTGCCTGCGCACAGTTCCGTGAGCAGGGATACCGGTCTTGAAAACGATCCGCGCGGGAAAATTACCGCAAGCAGGGAGCAAACAGTCAAAAATCCGAGGACATTGAAGAGTCTCTTCGGTTTTCCTGCGGCGAGCAGAGCACATGAGCCGAGCAGCGCGACCGCACAGCAGGTGCCGAGCGGACCGGCGACATTGCCGGATATCATCGACATTATACCGACGGAGTTCATATGCTGTATGCCGCCCGCGCTCAGCTGAGCGGCGAGAGACGAGCCTGCGTCAAAGACATCGAACGACGCCGAGTCGATGGCGGGATATTTGAAAACCTCGTCCGGGAAGCAGACGGTCAGAAACGCCATGCCTGCCGCGGCGGGCACGAACGGAGCTTTGTGCGCCGGACCGAACGGAATCTTTGCAACGAGAATTGCAAACGCCGCGCCCGCGCCTATCAGCCAGATCGGTGCGGTGGCGGGCAGAAGCATAGCGATTGCGAAGCCCGTGAACACCGCGTGCATATCCGACAGGCAGTTTAGCTTCCTTTTCATTATCAGCAGCGCGACTGCCTCAACGGCGACCGCGCTTATAATTCCCGTAAGTATCGCCCTGAATGCGAGCGCGCCGTAGTAATACCAGCTGACTATAGCGGGTGCGGCGAGCATGAGCAGATAGTTCATATAGGGACTTTTAGGCGCTTTTATGCGTTTGAATCTTGTCATAAAACCAACCTTTCCGTTTGCCGGCTTATTGCGCTGGCAAAAATTTTGCATTGCACGCCGCGGGGGCGCGTAATATTATATAAGGCAGAGAACTTTCTGTTTATTAAGGAGGGGATGCGCTTTGAAGATACAGGCGCCGACTGAAAACAGGATAACAATCGAGCTTTCGGCGCGCGACATGGATGCGCTCAATATTACATACGAGCAAATGGACTACTCGAATATTGAGACGCGCCGCGTGGTCTGGACTCTGCTCGACAGAGCGGGTCACGAACTCAAGCGCGACATCGACCCGAGCGGGCGGATGATAATCGAAGCGGTGCCCTCAGGCAGGGGAGGATGCGTCTTGAAATTCACCCTCTGTTCGGACGGCAGCCGCGGAGTCCGCCAGCCCCCGTCAATAAAGAAAGGGGAGAACACGGCGGTCTATGAGTTCGGCTCTCTGGACGATGTTATGGATGCGGCGCGCGCGCTCGGCAGAAGCTTTGAAAACAGCGGGCTGTATGAGTCGGGCGGCGTCTACCGCCTGCTTCTCGGCGAGAGCATTTCCGACGCGCCGGAGCATATTCTCAGCGAGTTCGGCGCGCAGATAAATTCCTTTGCCGCCGCTTCGCATACCCGGGAGCACTGGCGGTGCATAGCCGAGGGCGACGCGCTGAAAAAACTTTCCGGCAATTGATTATTGGCAGTTTGCGGCGATATCTTTCATCTCGGCTATCGCCTTTGCGGGGTCGTCCGCGCCGAAAACCGCGCTTCCCGCGACGAAGACGGTCGCGCCGCGGCGGGCAGGCTCTTCGATGGTCTTTGCGGATATGCCGCCGTCGACCTGAATCTCAATATCAATCGAGCGCTTCTCGCACTCCTCGCGCAGCGCGCTTATCTTCGGCATCATGTCTGCCATGAACTTCTGACCGCCGAAGCCGGGTTCAACAGTCATGATGAGCACCATGTCGAGCTTGTCGAGATAGGGGAAAACGCTCTCAACGGGAGTGCCGGGCTTGACGGAGAGTGCCGCCTTGCAGCCCGACGAGCGGATGAGGTCGATAGTCTCGTCGACCGGGGAATCCGACTCGATGTGGAATGTGATAACATCCGCGCCCGCTTTCACAAAATCGGGGATATACCTGAGCGGCTCGCTTATCATCAGATGAACGTCAAAGACGAGCGAGCTTTTGTCGCGGATACTTTTTATGATCGGCGCGCCGAAGGTTATGTTGGGCACAAAATGCCCGTCCATCACATCGAGATGGAGCCAGTCCGCGCCGGCTTTTTCTATCATTGCGGCCTGCTCTCCCATTTGGGAGAAGTCGCCTGCGAGCATTGAAGGAGCGATCTTAATCATCGTTTTTTCGTCCTTTCGTATTTTCATACATACCTTATACCATTATACCAACTAAATCCCGTTTAGTCAATCGCACGGGGCGTCTTTGGAAGTCTTTACAAACAGTTAAAATTATGGTATTCTTTGACGGAGAAAATAAATCCGGGATGTGTGCAGAGCTTCCCGAACAAGGAGAAAATGAAAATGAATGTTTATGATTTTGACAACACCATCTACGACGGCGAGAGCTTTATTGATCTGTTCATCTTTCTTTTCAAGAAAGACCCATCGCTCGTCAAGTACATTCCCGACGTTATCAACGGGCTCTACAAATACACAAAGGGCACGATAAACGCCGAGGAAGCGTTGGAGCAGTATTCCGACGTCGTTACCGACTATTATAACAGCATCGAGGATTTCGACGCGCTCGTCACCGAGTTCTGGGATACGAATATCCACAAGATAAAGCCGTTCTATTTCCGCCAGAGGCAGGATGACGATATAATAATCTCCGCGAGCCCCGAGGTTCTGCTCGACGATGTCATGCACAGGCTCAACATCAAGAATTATATCTGCTCGCGCACTGACGGCAACGCGCACATAACCGACCTCTGCTTCCGCGGCAGAAAGGTCGAGCTGTTCAAGGAGATGTATCCCGATACGATAATCGACAATTTCTATACCGATTCCGTCAACGATACCCCGATGATGGAGATCTCCGAGCACGCGTTCCTCGTCTCCGGCAACAAGATAAAGCAGGTAAAGTAAAAATAAAAATTCAAAGCCTCCGTGTGATATCATGCGGAGGCTTTTTGCTGCAAATGATAAATTGTAATTTTTATTATTGCGTGCTTGCCTGTTGACAACATAATAATACAACAAATAGGACGAATTTTGATTTGCGAATAATTTGCCTTGCAGCGTCGAAAACAAAAAATCCTACCCAAAGGAAACCCATGGGTAGGATCTGCTGCTTTATAAATACGCCGCGGATTCGGCGAGCGGGTCTATTCAAAAATTGCGGTGGTGATGCTGTAGGCGGGGATGGTCAGCGTCTGCTGATATGCTCCGTCATAGGTGAGCTCGACTTTTCTGTTGCCGTCGGTCGTGTATGTCGTGAGGTGATCCCTGCCCTCTATGCCGCTCAGGGAGAAGGTGTGCTCCTTGCCGCCGTTGACGATAACGAGAACGATCTTTCCGTCCGGAGTCAGGAACGCGGCGGTGTTTGTGCGGAAGCTTATATAGTTTTCAAGCTTTTCGCGGCTCATTGACGAGAATCTGTCGTTGACGTCCTTTTTGCAGGAGATGAGACGGCTCCCCTCGGGGACGAACTTCGAGAAATGCGCCATCGCGTAGTATCGCTGGGCAACATAGTATTCGCTGCAGTCGTGGTTGGCGATTATCAGTCCGTCGCCGTTTTCGTCGCCCTCGCTGACCGCGACCCAGGCGGACCAGAAGGAGGCGTTGGAGATGAACAGATCCTGCGCCATGACGCGCGCCATAAACAGCGCACTGCGGGTGGATTTATTTGACATGGTGACGGGCAGCTCGCACCACTCGGACATATCATATATGACTCCGGGGTACTTCTTTATGTATCTGCCCCACCAACTCTTGATGAAATAGTTGATATCCGAGCAATAGGAGTGATATGTATATGTGCCGAGAACTTCGCGAAGGTCGGGGTCGTTGTAGACATATTTGAGATAATCAAAGGTCTTGCTTGTTATCTTCGAGACCTCGCACATCGAGAGCTTGACGTCGAGCCCGCGCGCCTTGATGCTCTTTGCAAAAAGCTTGTAGAGCTTGAAAAGCTCCTCGGTCTCATAGTGGCAGCCCTCCTGATAGACGTCGTCGCCGCCCCAGGACACCTGCGGCTCATTGACGGGGCTGATATACTTGATAGGATAGCCGAGCTCGATAAAGTGCTCGGTTATGTCAAGGAAATAATCGACATATTCCTGATAGCATTCGGGCTTTAAGTTGTTCTGATGCTTTTTGAAGCCGCCGCTCGCCTGACCGGTGATTGTCATTGAAAAGTGGGGGGAGTTCGAGAAGAGGACGACCGAGTCCACGCATCCGTAGCTCATCGCGAGGTCGAGAATCTTCATCGACTCTGCGTCCTGCGACCAGTCGTATTCGTATTTTCCCGTCTTTTCGTTATAGACGAGGAAGCTCTCCGTGCTCTTCCACGAGTCGCGGTCGAGGCGTGTGTTGGGGTTCTGCTTTTCGCCTGAGCCGACATTGAAGCGGTAGACGTTGAGCCCGAGACCCTCTTTGCTGAACAGGAGCTTCGTTATTGCCTCTGCGTTTTCGCTCGCACCTGCAACCTGCGGCCACCATGCGGCGGCTGCGCCCCAGCCCATAATCTCCTGTTGCTGAGAGGTTTCGTCTATTTTGAGGTTGACGTGGCTCGTGTCCTTCGTTGCAATATTCGACACGGATATCGATCCCGTGATGCACAGCGAGATGATAAACACGAGGACATCATATATAGTTTTTCTCAGTTTTTCCATAATGTATCCCTCCTGATACCACAAGTTTATCAGAAGAAATATAAAAGGTCAACCAAAAAATCGAAAAGAGTTGCTGCGGGACAGTATGTTTCGCCGCACCCTACGAAGTGCGCGTCAATAAAATTGTGCAATTTCGCGGGCGAATGAAATCCAACCATACCATGCACTTTTTCACTATTCACTTTTACTTATTACCTTGAGCGAAGCGAAACACACCTGAAGGAGAGTCTAAAATCAGGCAAACGGAGTTCATATAGAAAACAGAAATCCCCGTATGTCCTTGCATACGGGGAAATGTTTTAGAGTATGATAAGATTTTTCGGCGCGTGGGTGAGTCCGCGGCTGCCGTCTTCCGTGATGAGCACCATGTCCTCTATTCTGACTCCGAAAAGTCCGGGCAGATAGATGCCGGGCTCCGCAGTGACAAGATGTCCGGGAGCGAGAATCTCTTTCGAACGGGGCGATACGCGCGGCTGCTCGTGGATCTCAACGCCGACTCCGTGACCCGTGCCGTGACCGAAGAATTCGCCGTAGCCCGCGTCGGTTATGATATCGCGCGCGGCTTTGTCCGCATCGGCGCAGGAGACTCCGGGAGCCATCTTCTCCATCGCGGCGAGCTGCGCTTCGAGGACGGTGTTGTATATCTTCTTCTGCTCTTCGCTTACGGAGCCGACTGCGACGGTTCGCGTCATGTCGCTGTGGTATCCGCCGACGACCGCACCGTAGTCCATGGTGATGAAATCGCCGTTTTCAATCTTTTTGTCCGAGGGCACGCCGTGCGGCATCGATGAGTTGACTCCGCTGACTGCGATCGTCTCAAACGAGAGCGCCTCCGCGCCGTTTCGGAGCATATAGTAGTCGAGTTCGAGCTGAATCTCGCGCTCGGTCACGCCGGGCTTTATGAATTCAAGTATGTGGTCGAATGCGCGCTCGGCTATCGCCTGCGCCTCGCAAACGAGCTTCACTTCGTCGTCGGATTTTACCATTCTGAGCGCGTCTATCGCGCGGTCGGCGTAGTTCTCGGTGCAGATGCCTGTGTCGGGCATCCACTTTGTGAACTCCTCGAACTGGGCGACGGTGAGTCTCGTCGTCTCAACGGCGAGGTTGTTTATTTTGAATTCGCTCATCAGCTGCGGCAGCTCGGTGCTCAGATCTTTTGTGAGTCTGACGGGGCAGACGGTTATCTTCTTCTGCGCCGCCTCGACATAGCGCGAGTCGGTGAGGAATACCGTGCCGTTTCTCGAAATGAGCAGAACGCCGTCCGACGACGGGAACGAGGTGAAATAGCGCCTGTTCTCCTCGGACATTATCAGCGCGCCGTCGAGCTCCGACGGCAGAAGCGAAAGAAACTTGTCGAAAATCATTCTCTGTTCCTCCTTAGGGTACTTTGAAAAAAGCGGTGAGAAATCCCTTTCCCACCGCCTTTAAATGTACAGTTGTACAGTGCAGGTACTTATTTGTACTTGCGCTTGCGAGCCGCCTCAGACTTCTTCTTTCTCTTGACCGAAGGCTTCTCATAGTGCTCTCTCTTGCGGACCTCCTGGATAACTCCGTCTCTGGAAGTCTGTCTCTTGAAACGCTTGAGTGCGCTCTCGAGAGATTCATTCTCTTTAACTTTGACCTGACTCATTAATATTCCCTCCCTCCGCTGCAATTGCAAGGGCTAATTAGCATAAGCTTGCCTCTAATTATACAACAGGTGAATTTTATTGTCAACCGCTTGGGGGGATTTTTTATTTTTGATTAAAATACCCTTTTTTACTGCGGCTTTACAACGAGGTTGACGAGCTTGCCGGGGACATAGAGCTCTTTTATAAACGCCATGCCGTCGGTGAACTCCTTGACCTTGTCGAGCTCCTTGGCTCTGGCAATCGCGTCGGCAGCCTCGATATCGGCGGGCACGGTGAAGCGGTCGCGGACTCTGCCGTTGACCTGAACGGCGATCTCTATTTCGTCGTCAACGCACTTGCTCTCGTCGTAGTCGGGCCACTTTGCGGTCGAGCAGAGACCCTCTTCGCCGAGCTGTTCCCACATCTCCTCGCACAGGTGCGGAGCGAATGGGCAGAGCAGGCGGATGAATACGGACAGCTCGTCCTTTGTCAGTGTGCCAACATCGTTTATCTCGTTGAGGCAGGTCATCATCGCGGCGATCGCGGTGTTGAACTTCATGTCCTCAATATCCTGCGAGACCTTCTTGACAGTCTTGTTCATTATCGATTCGAGCTTCTTCGTCGTGCCGGTGCCCTCGGCGATATCCGACAGGGACGCGACTCTCTCGAGGAAGCGCTTGCAGCCCTTGACGCCGCTCTCTTTCCACGGAGCGGAGGCGGAGTAGTCGCTCATGAACATTATATATGTGCGCAGGGTGTCTGCGCCGTATTTTTTGATAACATCGTCGGGGTCAACAACGTTGCCGCGGGACTTCGACATCTTCACGCCGTCCGCGCCGAGCACGAGTCCGAGACCCGAACGCTTCGCATACGGCTCGGGCACGGGGACCTCGCCGATATCATAGAGGAAGCGGTGCCAGAAGCGCGAATAGATAAGATGGCGCGTGACGTGCTCCATGCCGCCGTTGTACCAGTCGACGGGGAGCCAGTACTTGAGCTTGTCTTTGTCTGCAAAGCACTTGTCGTTGTGCGGATCGATGTAGCGCAGGAAGTACCAGGACGAACCTGCCCACTGGGGCATTGTGTCCGTCTCGCGCTTGGCGGGTGCGCCGCACTTCGGGCAGGTGCAGTTGACGAAGGAATCTATCTTTGCGAGCGGGCTTTCGCCGCCCTCGCCGGGCTCAAAGTTCTCAACATCGGGGAGCTTGAGCGGCAGCTCATTCTCGGGCACGGCGACCATGCCGCAGTGCGGGCAGTGGATAATCGGGATGGGCTCGCCCCAGTAACGCTGGCGGTTGAATGCCCAGTCCTTCATCTTGTACTGGACGCCCTTCTCGCCGATGCCGCGCTCCTTGAGGAACTCGAGCATTTTTTCTATAGACTCTTTCTTGTTGTCCGTTCCGTTGAGGAAATCGGAGTTTATCATCTCACCGTCGCCGGTGTATGCTTCTTTTTCAATGTCGCCGCCCTTGATGACCTGGATGATGTCAATGCCGAACGCCTTTGCAAAATCCCAGTCGCGCTGATCGTGGGCGGGAACAGCCATAATGGCGCCGGTGCCGTAGCCCATCATGACATAGTCGGAGATGAATATCGGGATCTCCTTGCCGTTGACGGGGTTGACTGCGGTAAGTCCGCTGAGCTTGACGCCGGTCTTGTCCTTGACAAGCTGAGTGCGCTCGAACTCGGTCTTCTTGCCGCATTCGGTGCGGTAGTTCTCGACCTCGTCCATGTTCGAGATGCGGTCAGCGTACTTGTCGATGAGCGGATGCTCGGGAGCCATGACCATGAAGGTGACGCCGAAGAGGGTGTCGGGGCGGGTGGTGTATATGCGCAGCGTCTCATCAGTTCCCGAGAGGGTGAAGTTGACGAATGCGCCGGTCGAGCGGCCGATCCAGTTCTCCTGCTGAGCCTTTATATTAGCCGGGAAGTCGACATGCTTGAGTCCGTCAAGCAGCTTGTCGGCGTATTCAGTTATGCGCAGGAACCAGACGTCCTTTGACTTTTGAACAACGTCGCTGTGGCAGATATCGCACTTGCCGCCCTGCGAGTCCTCGTTGGAGAGCACGCATTTGCAGCTCGGGCAGTAGTTGACGAACGCCTTGTCGCGGAAAACGAGTCCGTGCTCGAACATCTTGAGGAAGATCCACTGAGTCCACTTATAGTAGTCGGTGTCGGTCGTGTCGATAACGCGGCTCCAGTCGAATGCGAAGCCGACGCGCTTGAGCTGACCGGTGAAATTGTGGATGTTCTGGTCGGTGACTATGCGCGGATGGGTGCCGGTCTTTATCGCGTAGTTCTCGGCGGGCAGTCCGAATGCGTCGAAGCCTATCGGGAACAAGACGTTGTAGCCCTGCATCCTGCGCTTGCGGCAGATGACCTCCATGCCGGAATAAGCCTTGATGTGGCCGACGTGCATACCTGCGCCGCTCGGATAGGGGAACTCGATGAGCCCGTAGAACTTGGGCAGCGAGAAATCGTCGATAGCTCTGAAGGTGCCCTCTTTTTCCCAGCGGTCCTGCCACTTCTTTTCAATGGATTTAAAATCGTAGTTTGCCATAATTTATGTCATTCCTTTCGGATGTTCTCTCTCAGTCGGTCAGCAGGTCGCTTATGTCAAGCTGCTGCGCGTCGTTCCAAAGACGCTCGAGGTTGTAGTATTCGCGCTGATCCTTCTGGAACAGGTGGACGAGCACGCTGCCGAAGTCGAGCAGAATCCAGCCGGTCGCGCGTCCCTCAATGTGCTCGGGTGCTGCGCCGAGCTTGTCCATCTCGTATTCGAGATCGTCCGCGAGGCTCTTGACATGGGTGTTTGAAGTACCGGTCGCGATGACAAAATAGTCGGAGACTATAGTCAGCTCCTCGGTCTTTATTGCCGTGATGTCCAGCGCCTTTTTCTTGTCGAGTATTTTAACTATTTCGTTTGTCAGTTCTCTGGGGGTCATTTCTCTGAACTCCTCTCGGTTATAAGTTCATTGTAGCAGTCGACGCTCGACGGGTCGATTATCATTCCGTCGGCGAGGAGCTTTGATATGCAGTATCTTTGGGTGTAGAGCATCGCGGATTCTATCGACTGTTCCGAAAGCTCTCGGACTTTGTTGACATCGGGATATTTTCTGTCCTCGCTTATGAAATCCGCGAGGTAGACTATCTTTTCGAGCTGCGTCATGTTGGCTTTGCCCGTAGTGTGCCAACGAACCGCGCCGATGATGTCCTCGTCGGTGATATGAAGCTCCAGCTTCAAAAATGCCGCTCCGGCTATCGCGTGCCAGAGCTTGCGGTTCAGGCGCTCGGACGGAGATAACATTATATCAGCTTTTTCTATTATTTGCAACTGCTCTTCGGGCGCGGCGTTCTTCATCACATCGTGCAGAAGCCCCGCAAAATAAGCCTTTTCAGGGTCTGCGCCGTATAGCTCGGCAAGGTGCCGGGCGCTCTTTGCAACGCCGAGCGAGTGAATGTATCTGTAGTCGTCGAGCTTAGTTTTCAGCAGCTCGTCATATTCTTTGTATTTCTCGGGTACGTTCAAGTGTAAAGCCCTTTCTTTTCGATATAGTCGCGCACGCCGTCGGCGAGAAGCCCCTGCGTGCTCTCTTTTTCGGAGATCCTGCGGCGAATGATGGTCGAGCTTACTTCAAAGACCGGGATCTCGATGAATTTTATCTTTTCTAATTCTTCCTGCGTGAACTTGCCCTCGAGCTCGGGCACGAAGCCGTGCTTGCGCGAGGCGGCGCAGAGGGTGCACATCATGAGTATGTCGTGATAGCGGTACCACTCGTCGAATGTCGCGAGCATATCAGAGCCGACTATCAAAAACAGCTCGGCGTCCGGGTATTCGCGCTTTATCTCGCAGAGCGTGTCGTAGGTGTAGCTCTTGCCGACGCGGCGAAGCTCCGTGTCCGAGACGGAAAACCGACGGTCGCCCTCAAAGCTCAGGCGGCACATCTCGAATCTGTCCCTGCTGCGAGCAAGGTTCAAGACGTGCTTGTGCGGCGGAACCGACGCCGGAATAATGAGAACGCGGTCGAGCTGCAGCTTGTCCGCGATAGCGGTAACAAGCCTTATGTGCCCCATGTGCGGCGGATTGAAGGTGCCGCCGAAAATGCCAAGTCGCATATATCTTTCTCCTTGAAACTGTCAGTATTCGGTGTCGTCCGAGAGCGACGCGCTGCCGCTTATCGGGATAACCTCGCCGAGATAAGTCGGCTCGGGCTTGAAAATGCACATAAAGAAGTCCTTGCACCGGGCGAGGCTCTCGCGCACGAAATTATAGACGGGCTTGCCGTAGACGCGCTTGTCCGCCGCAACGCCGTAGGCGTCGATACCCAGGCGGCGCGCGTTATAGACCGAGCGGTAGAGATGATATTTCTGCGTGACGACTATTGCGCTCTTGACTTCAAAAACATCGTGGGCGCGGTACATCGACTCATATGTCGAAAAGCCCGCATGGTCGAGGAACACATCGTCGGGGTCAACGCCTCTGCCGACGGCGTATTGCTTCATATGGTTGACCTCGTCATATGAATCCCTGCCGTGGTCGCCGCTTGCGAGGATCTTTTTGCCCGCGCCGGACTGATATAAATCAACGCCTGTGCTCATTCTGTCCTCGAGCATATGACTCAGCGTGCCATTGGAGTTGACCTTTGCGCCGAGCACCAATACGCAGTCCGCCCCGCGTCCCGCCGCCTCGTCCGCGCTGATTATATACTTGCTCGCGCTGAGCATCACAACGGCGTTTATCACGCACGGAGTCAGCACCGCGAGCGCAAGAAGCACGCAGAGGACGGAAATTATTATTTTTTTCCTGGAACGCGGTTTTTTCATGGCGTTTCTCCTAATTTGAGTTGTGGCGTGGGTGGTAATTCGGTAATATTACAAAATAGCACAATTATATTCAACGCGGTTTGTAGGGGTCGGCGACCTCGACGACCCTTTGACGCGTGAGCGTCACGGCGTTTTGTTGAGATGGTGCAAGCGTAGCAATCTCTCAGCCGCTTTGTCTCGATATAGACTTCAAAAGCAGGCGAACGAAGTCCGACCCTACAGTCGGCAAAATAAATATTTACGAAGACTTCGTGCCGCTGTCGCGGCATAGGTGCGTCGAGTCGCCGCACCCTACAATGAAAGGTTTGGCGTTGTAAATTATCAAATACCGCACTTCGAAAAGGTAAAGCAAGCGACTTTATAAATCCCGTTGAACAAGTTTCCAATAGCCGCGCCGCACTCGTCCAAGCTCCAGCGCGTTTGCGGGCGAATGTGCCGAGCTGCCTACTGAGTAGCACAAGCTATGTACTGCGGCGCGGCGTTCCGCGGGGTCTCGGGGCGAAGCCCTGAGTTTGCTTTTCTTTTGCAGGCGTTTTCTTTTTCAAATAAAAAGAAAATGCCGAAACGCTGTATAAGATAAAATATTTAGCTAAGGTAGGTAGCGAAGGTAGTGGGTAAAAAATTTATAGTATAACATCGTGCCGCTGTCGCGTCAAAGGGTCGTCGAGTCGCCGACCCCTACAAAATGAATAGTCGCAAGTTACTGCAAAAACCGCAAGCGGATATCATAAGCACCCTGAAAACGATGGGCGGCAATTTGCAATGTCGCGGCTGCCGCGGGGATATAGATTATATTTCACCCCAACAGCGGTGCTTCGCCGCCGTCAATTCTTTTGGCTATGCGCGAAAACGCTTTTGCCGCCGCGCTCGATGCCGGGAGCGGTTCGCCGCGCACTGCGCAGTGCGACACCGCCGCGTCCTCGGGTACGATGCCGATTAGCTGAACGCACACCGCGTCAATGACATCGTCGATGTTGAGCAGCTTCTTTTTGCATACAGCCTTTTCGTCAAAGCGGTTGATGACGAGCCTTATGTCCGAAAGCCCGAGTTTGCGCATCGCGCCTGCTGTTATGTTGACGCTTCGCACGCATACCGCGTCGGCGGTGGAGACGACAATGCCCCTGTCCGCTGCGGCGCAGGCGAGCTCGAATCCGTCGGAGAGCCCCGCCGGAGCGTCAAAAAATATATAGTCGTAGTCTTTGGCGAGCTTGTCTGCAAGCTCTTTCATGCTCTCTTTGGTGAACGAGTCGGACATGCGCATCGGCGCGGTCATCAGCATCGGACCGCCCGCGGCGAGTGCCGCCTGATTCGGCTCGCATCCGCCGTCGATAACATTGCCCCAGTCGAAGAGCACGTCTTTCTGGGTGCCGAAAATCAGATCGAGGCTGCGAAGCCCGATGTCCATGTCGAGCATGAGCACACGCTTGCCGGCGCCGCTCAGCGCGCGAGCAAGTCCCGCCGTCAGCGATGATTTGCCGACGCCGCCCTTGCCGGAGGCGATAACTATTTTTTCAGCCATTTGATCACCCCAGAAGAGTATTTTCGCCCTGCGGCGCGGCTGCCGTCTGCGAGCTGTTGAAGTAGTAGTTGTATATCGGCTTCGCGATCTGCGCGAGGGAGGACGAACCGTAGACGCCCTCGCAGATAAACGCCATGGATATCTCGGCGTTTTTGCTCGGCGCAAATGTGATATAAAGACCGTTGTTGATAACCTGGCTGACGCCGTTTATCTTTCTGTTCTCTTCGGAAGTACCGGTCTTTGCGGCGGTCTGGACGTCGAGCCCCTTGAGAGCCGACTGTATAATACGGTTGTTGTTGACAACGTACTCCATGCCCTCGGTGACGCAGTCGATGGCATATTTCGATATGCCCGTCTCGAGCGCGACTTTCGGAGTCTTTTCAACGAGCGTCTCGGAATAGTCGGCGCTCTTGACAGATTTGATGAGATGCTGTTCGTATCTTGTGCCGCCGTTTGCTATCGTGGCGACGTAGTTTGCAAGCTGGATGGGCGTGAAGCGCGTACCGCCTTCGCCGATGGACGAAAGGATCAGATAGCCGGGCAGCCATGTCTGACCGATGCTTTCGCGGTACTCGGGACTGTCCTCAATGCCCTCCGCCTCGGTCAGCTCAACGCCGGTCTTGACGCCGAGCCCAAGCATGGAGCGGTATTCGTTGAGCCTGCTGACTCCGAGCTCTTCGCCGCAGGTATAGAAATATATGTTGCACGAATCCTGAAGCGCAGTTCTGAGCGTCAGGTTTCGGTCTTTGTGGTTGATATTGCAGTAGAATGTGTGGTCGAGGTATTTGAACTCCCTCGTGCAGCGAATGACCCTGTCGCGGTTTGTGAGTCCCTCTTCAATAGCCGCTATGGCGACCGAGGGCTTCGAGGTCGAGCCGATGGCGTAGGTGCTGCGCAGCGCCCTGTTCCAGAGCGGAGTGCGCTCGTCCTTGCTCAGCTCCGAGTATTTCTCGCTGTAGGTGTTCAGATCATAGGTCGGGTAGCTGAGAATAGTCAGAATCTCGCCCGTGTTCGGGTCGTTGACAACGAGCGCGCCCGCGGCGGGAACTCCGTATTTGTTCTTCGACGATTTGGCGTAGTTCTCTGTCCACTTCGCGAATGTGTCCTGCGCGAGCTTCTGCATGTCGGCGTCAATGGTGAGCACTACCGTCGCGCCCTGAACCGGCTCTTTCGTAACCGTCTCGGAGACGTTGCCGTCCGGGTCTACGGTGACGACCTTTTCGCCGTCCGTGCCGCGCAGGTACTCCTCCATCGAGTATTCGATTCCGCTCTTGCCGACCATGTCGTTCATGCCGTAGCCCTTTTCTTTGAGCTCGGCGTATTCCTCGGCGTTTATCTTGCCGACGGTGCCTATAATATGCGCGGCGAGAGTGCCGTCGACAATGTGTCTGTAGGGCACGACCTCAACGTCAACGCCCTTGAAAGTCGCGCTGTTCTCTTTAACTTTTGCGACGAGCACATCGCTGACATCCTCGGCGAAAGTATAAGAATTGCTGACTCCGAAGCCGTTCAGGAGCATCTGATAGCGAACCGCCGCGATTTTCAGGCCGTCCCGGAGCGAATAGCTCGGGTCGATCTCAAACATCTCGACCATCGCGTCGTAGCAGTTCTGCGCCGTGGCATAGGAGTTGAGGTTCAAGTAGTCCTTGCCTTTCATGACCTCGATTTCTTTTTCGCTGTCGGCTTTATAGACGAGTCCGCCCGAAGCGTCAATGACTATCGGCAGGTCGTTCTCCCACTCGGTGTTGTTCGCTTCAAAAAGTCTGATGAGCGAGATTATTATAGAATTCCTCTCGGCGTTCTCTTTCTTCGAGGGAAAATATGAATAGTTGAAAACTATGGAGTAGCCCTGGCGGTTCTCGACTATGGGTTTGCCGTTGCGGTCGACTATTTCGCCGCGCGCCGCATGAATGGTGACGGTGGTCTGCTTCGCGGTGTTGACGGCGCTCGCATATTCCTCGCCGTCAACGAGCTGAACTTTGACGAGCACGCCGACAAAGACAAGTATGAACGCGAGCAGTATGCAGGGCAGGGCAATGCGCCTTATCGCAAGTCTCTTTGAATCCATCGGGCTTTCTCCTTTCTTTTATCTTTTTACTTCGCTGGGCAGCCGCCTGCTGATGCCTCTTGTTATTAAGAACCAAAGCGGCGTGAATATCACTGTGTAGAGCACGCTCGGCAGGCAGAAGGTGAGCAGCAGCCTGCCGCCGTGGACTCCCGCCGCGGCGACGAACACTATCCAGTAGACGAATGTATGCACAAGCAGCGCCAGCGCGGAGAAAATCAGCGCGGTGACGATGTTGTTTCTTATCATGTTGTTGACGAGCATTCCGCACACGAGACCGACTACAGTCAGCAAAATGGCGTTTATGCCCTGGGTGCCGCCGGTCACGTCGAGCACTACGCCAGCGAGCAGTCCGAGGAGCATGCCCGCAGTCTCGCGCTCAAACATCGCGATGCAGACCACCATGACCGTCACTGCGAGCTGATGCGCGCCGAACGGCTCGGGCAGAAGTCCCGGCGTATTCTGGATAACGGCGCAGAATACCAGCAGCACGGCGAAAATCACGCGGCGGATTATAAGTCTTTTCTTTTCGGCTGTGAGACCCATAGACAAGTCCCTTTCGATAAATTTGTTACTCTGTGACGCTCGAACCCTGACCCTCGAACTCGGTGATTATAAAAACATCTGTTATCGAAGCTATGTCCGCGCCGGGCTTGATTATCGCGGTCGCGGAGATGTCCGTGTCGGAGTCCTCGACTTTTGTGACCGTGCCTATAATGAGATCGCGCGGATAGATGCCGCCGACTCCCGATGTGCAGACGATTCCGCCGGGGGAGACCGCCGTTGAGCTCGAAAGACCGGGCATGGTGCAGAGTCCGTTCTTGGCGTATGCCGCAGTCGTTGTGACAAAGCCGAGGTCGCGCGTGCGGATCTCATATGCGCTGGTGTTGACGCTCGGGTTGAGTATCGTTTTTATCGTGCACTGCGTGAGGGTCACGGATGTGACGACGCCGACGAGATATTTGCCGTAGATAACGGGGTCGTTGACGGCGATTCCGTCATTGCTGCCGCGGTTCAAAACAAAAGCGGAGAGCGGGTTTGCCGCGTCTCTGCCGACCACCGACGCCTCGCAGAATTTGTAGTCCTTGTGGCTCTCTTTGAGTTCGAGGAACTCTTTGTAGAGCGCGTTCTGGCTCTTCATCTGCTCATAGTCAACGAGCTGGCTCTGAAGATCCTCGATTTCTTTGTTCAGCTCATCTACCTGCTTCGAGAGCGTGGCGGAGGACTTGAAGTTTATCGAGAAAGCCGAAAACTTCTGCGCCAAGAACGACGACGCGCGCTGAAGCGGCGAAAACACCGTGCTTATCACGGAATTTGCGGGCGAAGAGCCCGAATGCATCGCCGCTGCTGCCGCAACGCCGATAATCAGCACGACGAGCACGCCGACAAATATTTTGAATGTTCTGGATTTGTAAAACTTCAATTGAGTCTCTCCTTTGCTTGGAAGAAGTAAGTCTATACAACGCAAAAAATCCCGCGGGTTTGCAAAAAGTATGCAGAAAGGCAGAAAAACCGTTGTGCCGCATAGTTTTTGTAAGCCTGCGAGAACGCGGGCCGTCTGCGGAAAGCAGAGCGACCCGCGAAAAGGCGTTTATTTATCGAGCGGATGCTCGAGGCAGATGCCTGTTCCGTCAACGACGCAGTCGAGCGGACTCTCCGCGACAAGAACGGGGATGCGGGTCTCGGCGGCAATGAGTTTGTCGAGACCTCTGAGCAGAGCGCCGCCGCCGGTGAGCATGATGCCGTGGTCGATAATGTCCGCAGCGAGCTCGGGGGGAGTCTTCTCAAGGGTAGCCTTGATGACATCGAGGATCTGATTGACGGAGTCGGACAGAGCCTCTCTGATCTCCTCTGCGGAGATCTCGATGTTCTTCGGCAGACCGTCCATGAGGTTGCGGCCCTTGATGTTCATCGCGCCTTCGCCCTCGTAGGGATAGGCGGAGCCGATCTTTATCTTGATATCCTCAGCGGTTCTCTCGCCGATGAGCAGGTTGTATTTTTTCTTGATGTAGTTGATGATGGACTCATCAAAATTGTCGCCCGCGACTCTTGCGGAGTTCGAGGTAACAACGTCGCCCAGGGAGATAACGGCAACTTCGCTCGTGCCGCCGCCGATGTCGACGACCATGCTTCCGGTGGGCTCGGAGACGGGGAGACCCGCGCCGATAGCGGCAGCCATGGGCTCCTCAATGAGGCTGACATATTTTGCGCCTGCGCTTCTCGCGGCGTCGTTGACAGCGTTTCTCTCAACGCCGGTAACGCCCGAGGGGATGCAGATCATAACGCGGACTCTCGCGAGCGGGGAGTTCTTCGTGACCTTCTTTATGAAAGCCTTGAGCATATCCGCGGTGATGTCGAAGTCGGCGATAACGCCGTCCTTGAGGGGACGGACTGCGGTTATGGAGCCGGGAGTTCTGCCGATCATCTCCTTGGCTTCTGTGCCGACGGCAACGACTCTGGGCGGATTGTACTTCTGATCGACCGCAACGACGGAGGGCTCTCTTATAACGATGCCCTTGCCTTTTACGAACACGAGGGTGTTCGCGGTACCCAAATCGATACCGATATCAAGTGAAAATAACATACTGTTCTCCTTTCAACAGTCAGAATACTTTTTATCGTCTGTTATCTGAACGAAATAGAATTGACAATTGATTCAAAATCTCCGGTGTTTGCGCCGGCTTTTGAAGTTTTGTAGGTGCAGGCATAGGTCACGCCGTTCTTCTCGAACAGGGCGGAGACTATAAACGCCTCTTTGCCGTTCGCGGAGACCTTTATCTCCGTAAACTTTGCGTCCTCGCCGCAGAGGGTCTTCGTTTCGCTGTTGACCTCGGGGTTGAAGCCCTGCTCCTTGAGCGAAGAGATGACCTCGCCGATATCGGCGGACTTGTCATCGACGCTCTTTTCGGTGTCATAAATTATGTCGATGGTCTCGTTGCCTTTTGTGAGGGTTATCGCGGTGCCGACCGCCGACATATCGTAGCCGGAGGGCTGGGTGAATGTGAAATATCTGCAATAGGCGTTCTTGCCGGAGACGAGAAGATAATCGAGCGCGATGGCGTTTGTTGCCTGCTCGCCGTTTTCGTCCTTCTTTGCATTGCCCTTTTCGTCTGTGTCGACAACAACGATGTTGCCTGCCTCGTCATAAACGGGCTTGCCGTTTTCGTCGGTCACGAGCACGCGGTCGTTGCCGCTGCTGTCCTTGACTTTGAGTCCTTTTGCTTTTGAGCAGCCGGTGAAAAGACAGACTGCCGCGAGCATACAGATGAGCAGAGCCGAGATGATTTTCTTCATTCTTTAAGACCTCCCCTTCGTCCTTATCGTCCGAAAATTATTGCCTGTTTCAGTATAACACAGGGTATTGCACTTTTTCAAGTGCGGAATCGAAGATATGATTGACACAAAAAGGCGGTTTGAACCGTTTATCAGCCGTTGAGGGCCTCAAAATTCTCCTTGTTGCTCTTGTAGAGGTTCTTAAAGACTGCGAAGTTCTTGTCATATATGGGCTTGAGCGAGGGGTTCGGGATAAACGTCTTCTTCGCCGGGACGAGCTTCTTCGCCTCTTCGATGCTGCCTATCATGCCCAGACCGACTGCGGAGATGACCGCCGCGCCGACTGCGCCGACGTTCTGCGGGCTTGCAACGACCTCGACCGTTCTGCCTGTGCAGTCCGCGAGTATCTGGCAGGTGACGTCGGAGAGAGCGCCGCCGCCGACGAAGCGGAGAACATCGGAGGTCTTGGTCTTTTTGTCCTCGGTCTCAAGGAACCAGCGCAGGTGCATGCAGGTACCCTCAACAACGGCGCGGATGAGCTCGGTCTTGCCGGTCTCAAGGCTGATGTTGAAGAACATTCCGCGGGCGTTCGGATCCTCGAACGGGCAGCGGTTGCCGTGCAGCCACGGGGTGAAGATAACTCCGCCGCAGCCTGCGGGGGTCTTGTTTATAACATGCGACATGTAGTCGTAAAGGCTCGTGAATATGGACTCCTTCGAGGAGGCGACATCGGTCTTCTCGAGGAATATGTCAATTTCATCGAGGGCAAGGTGATCCTTGACCCACTCGAGGCACTTGCCGGCGGTCTCAAGCTCTGCGAAGTAGTTGAGTCTGCCGTTTTGCGCGCCGATTATCGCGGCGATCATCGCGCTCGTGTCGACTATATTCTTGTCAACAACGGTGGATACCCAGCCGGAGGTGCCGCAGTAGATGTGCGTGTCGCCCATGCCGACCGCGCCTGCGCCGACACCGATGAGCGAAGCGTCTCCGCCGCCGCCGAATACGGGCGTGCCCTCGCACAGTCCGAGATCGTCCGCAGCCTTTTCGGTAAGACCGCCGACGAGAGCGGTGGAGTCGATTATCTCAGCCATATGCTTGGGCTTGACGTTGAACATCTTGAGCATCTCGGGGCTCCAGCCCTCCTTGCCCTTGCGGACATCGTAGAGCAGAGTGCCGAAAGCCGAGTCGCGCGTCATGACGAACTTGTCGGTCATGCGGCAGATTATGTATTCTTTGACGTCGAGCCACTTATAGGTTCTCGCGAAGTTCTCGGGCTCATTCTCCTCGACCCATTTATATTTGTATACGGGATCCTTGACGCTCGCGGACACGGCGCCGGTTATCTGCAGAGACTTGAGAAGCTTCGGAATATAAGCTCCCGCGATCTGCGGACCGTAAGCCATGAGTTCTTTTATCTGCTTCTTTGCGCGCTGATCCATGTAGCTCATCGCCTTGCGCACGGGCTGACCGTCCTTGTCGACGAGCACGAGACCCTGCATCTGGGAGCAGAAGGATATACCGGCTATCTCCGAAGTGCTGACGCTCGTTGAATTCATGAGTCTCTTCGTGGTGTTGCATATCGCGCTCCACCACTCGTCGGGATCCTGCTCCGCGCCGCCGTCCGGATAAACGGTCAGCGAATAGCCTTCCATCTCCGCAGCGATCAGCTTTATTTCATCTTCAACTTCAAACAGACAGGTTTTGACGCCTGTCGTGCCGATGTCGTATGATAAGACGTATGTTCTGTCGCTCATTACAAATTTTTCTCCCTTCGCGGCTTTTCATAAACAAAGCCCCAATCTATCCATTCAATTATATAGCAAAAAATTGATGATTACAATGTAATAGCAAAAAAATTTTAAAAAACCGCGAAGCGGCACACGCCGCAGAAAATATTTATCCGCGTCCCCAAAGAAAAGAAAAACTTTCCGAAGCCGGCAAAAAACTGTCAAAAAAAGCGCCGCGGGCAGACCGAAAACCGCCGCCGCGCAGACTGCATCTGCCCGGCAGCGGAGAAAAATAAAAAAATTTTGAAATAACAGTTGATTTTTGCCCCGCGTTGTGCTAATATACTATGGCAATCAGATGCGCTGCTAGCTCAGTTGGATAGAGTGTTTGGCTACGAACCAAAAGGTCAGGGGTTCGAATCCCTTGCAGCGCGCCAAGAACGGAAGCAATACCGTAGGTGTTGCTTCCGTTCTTTTTATTTTCAAGGGATTCGAACCCTGAGAGGGTGAGCGGCGTTAAGAAAACAGTCCGGTGGACTGTTTTTAGCCGCGAAGTGTGAGGCGGGTACTGCTGCGCAGCAGCGGTCGCCGAGCACGCAAGGCGGCGTAGCCGACTGTATCCCTTGCAGCGCGCCAAGAACGGAAGCGATACCGCAGGTGTTGCTTCCGTTCTTTTTATTTTCAAGGGATTCGAACCCTGAGAGGGTGAGCGGCGTTAAGAAAACAGTCCGGTGGACTGTTTTTAGCCGCGAAGTGTGAGGCGGGTACTGCTGCGCAGCAGCGGTCGCCGAGTACGCAAGGCGGCGCAGCCGACTGTATCCCTTGCAGCGCGCCAAGTTAAAAGCCTTGATAACTCTGAACTTTTGGAGTTTGAAGGGCTTTTTTCTTTTTAGTTTTCGGTAGCATTTCTAACACTTTTTCTAACATTTATCCTGCAAACAGCTTTAAGTACCCATTTTTATATAACCTGTTGACATTTGTTTTTGAGTTTGCTATTATATACATACCGAAAGTATGTAAGGAGCGAATATGAGCAGAAATAAATATCCGGAGGAAACGGTAAATCTTATCCTCGATGTGTCCCAGCGTTTATTTATAGAAAAGGGATACGACAACACAACGATTCAGGATATCATCGATGAACTGGGCGGACTCACAAAGGGCGCGATATATCACCATTTCAGTTCAAAGCAGGATATCCTTGATGCGGTCATAGAACGGCTTTTTGCAAAAAATACGCTGTCTGCGAGTTGGCGTAAAATTCAATCCGATACCGATATTACGGGCGGAGAGAAGCTCAAGCGTATGCTTGCTGCGGCTCTGACGGATGAGCAGGAACAGCAGTTCAGAAAATTGGGAGTGCATTTGCAGAATATGCCGCAGATGCTCAGCGACCTTGTTCTGCGCTCCGTAAACGATATAGCACCTAATGCCTTTGAACCGGTTATCGAAGAGGGCGTTAGGGACGGATCTCTGTCGGTCATGTTCCCGAAGCAGGCTGCCGAGGCGGTTTCGCTTATCGCGAATATTTGGATAAACCCGCTTGTTTTTCCTGTTGACAACGAAGAGCTGAAAGCAAAGTTTGAGTTTATTTGCGGTATAACAAAGTCTATCGGGCTTGACATTTCCGACATCTATCCGCTGCTCGACAAAATGAACAGCGATATCAATCTTTAAATATTCGGGAGGGTTTTACCCCTCCCATATATATTAATATTAAACATACCAAAAGTATGTAAGGAGGTAAACCATGTCAACAACTTACACGAAAAGAGAAAAGTTCCGGTATCTTCTGGGTCTTTCCGGTCAGAACATCATATACGGAACAGTCACATCCGTGCTCGCATATTATCTTCAGTTCACGATTCTGATTCCTGCCGTATGGGTCGGTCTGATATTAAGTGTTGCGAGAATATTTGACGCCGTCAAAGACCCGTTTATCGGAGCGATGATAAGCAGAGGAAAACATAAACTAAAGGACTATCTTATCGCAGTGCCGATTCCCACAGCAATACTGACGATTCTCTGTTTCAGTAACGGAATTTATTCCGCGGAAAACAGTGTGCCTAAAAATATTTTAATAGTGTTATCTGCGTTTGTGTTTTACATAATATGGGAAGTTGTGTTTACAATCGGCGATATTCCGATAACCGGGTATCCGTCAGTGCTCACAAGTGATGAGGGCGACAGAACAAAGTTGCTTTCGCTGCGTCCGATAGGTGGAATGGCGAGCGGTATAAGCACGCTTGCCGTTCAGCCGATTGCTTTTGCGTTGTCGGCAGTTTTCGGCGGAAGTGCAGTGGGTGAGCGAAATGCTTTTCTTATAACGGTTGCCGCGTTTTCAATCATCGGCGGGGCGCTTTTTCAGTTTACCGCAATCGGCTCAGAGGAAAGGGTTTTTGCCGAGCGCAGCGAAAATTCGGGTCAGCTCAGATATTTTATTACAAATCCGTTGCTCAGAAAAATCAGTATATCGGGATTTTTGGGCAGTCTGAAAGCCATGACCGGTGTTATCCTCACTCCGCTGGTAACCTATTATTTTGCAAGCAAAAATCCGCAGATGTCGCTGATTTATACGGCACTTTTCGGAGTGGGAAGTATTGTGGGACTGATAGTCTCGGCGGCGGCAGTTCCGAGCTTATCTAAAAAATACGGAACAAAAAGGCTCTTTGCCGCCGTCAATCTGATAAACATTTTTCCGAATCTTTTGCTATTTGCGCTGTATGTTAAATATCCTCAAAATATGACGAACATTCCGCAAACGGTTGCAATGTTCGTACTTACACTTATAATCGGAAGCTGTGTAAGCATTTCTTCGACCGTTCAGACGCTGATAATCTCACAAGCCGTTGACCTTGAAGAAAAAATATCAGGTAACAGACCGGACGCGCTGTTTTTCTCCGCGCAGACGTTTATTGTCAAGATTGGCACCGGTTTATCGTCGCTCGCGGCGAGCATAGGCTATGCCGCCGTCAAATTTTCATCCTCTGAAACGGCGGCACTTAACGATTTTATTGCAAACGGCGGAATCCCGAGGCTCGACGGCAGATATTCAAATCTGATGACGCTTCTGTTCATGCTGTATACTCTGCCTGTCGCACTGAGCTCGCTTCTGTCTGCAATTCCGTTTATTCGAGGGGAGCGGGACTGAAAAATTAAAAAGCTTTGCGGAGCCATAAAAAATTCCGCCCGGTCTCCCGGACGGAACTTTTTATTTTTATCTTATTTATACAGCGGGCCGTAGGCGGCGCAGGCTCTGTAGTCTGCACTCTCGAGATCCTTCGTGCCGAACGCGGACCATGCGTGCGGACGGTAGATGTCCTCGTCGGCGACGTTGTGCATCGCAACGGGGATTCTGAGCATGCTCGCGAGCGTGATGAGGTCTTTGCCGATGTGGCCGTAGCTGATAGCGCCGTGGTTTGCGCCCCAGTTCGCCATGACGGAGTAGACATCCTTGAACGCGCCCTTGCCGGTGAGTCTCGGCGCAAACCATGTGGTCGGCCAGGTCGGGTCGGTGCGCATGTCGAGCTTGTTGTGTATCTCATCGGGCAGGGTGGCAGTGTAGCCCTCGGCTATCTGAAGCACCGGGCCGAGACCCTTGATGATGTTGACTCTTATCATTGTCATGGGCATGACAGCCTGAGTCTTGAAGTGCGAGGAGTATCCGCCGCCTCTGAAATATCCGAGGTCTGCGGGGCACCAGTCGGTAGCCTTGAGCATAGCGTCGATATCCTCGTCGGTGACGTTCCACCACTCCTTCATGACCGCGTTGCCGTCCTTGTCCTTGCAGACGCCGGTGGCGTCAAGCGCGGCGGCGCCGGAGTTGATGAGGTGGATGAAGCCGTCCTTGGCAACGCCCTCGGGGCGCATACCGCAGACTCTTTCAACCGCGTCGGGGCTCCAATATGTGCGCACGTCGGCGAACAGGCTCGCTCTGCCGGTGACGAGCTTTCCGAGGAGCATGGACAGACCGTTGAGGCCGTCGTTCTCGGTGGCGAAGGTGAGCGGCTCTTTCTTGCCGTTCCAGTCAAAGGTAGTGTTGAGAATAGCCTCGGTGAAGTCGCCGTTGGGCATGAAGTCCGTCCACTGGCGCTGACCCTGGAAGCCGCCGAGAATGGCGTTGCGGCCGAGAGCCTCTTCGTGCCAGCCGTCCTTGGGACCGGAGTGCTCAGCCTCTGCGCCGACGGGGCGGACATCGTTGAGCTTATCGTTGCCGAGCATGATGTCGCGGCAGATAAGAGTCATCTTGACGACGAACTCCCACTCCTTCTCCTTCTGCTCGGGGGTGTGTCTGATATTTTCGGGGTTCTTGTCGAAGCCCTCGGGGCAGTTTGCCTTGACCCACTTGAGCGCGCGCTCATATTCCTCGTGGTCATAGATGCCGAGCTCGACGCGGCGGGTAACTTCGACCATGTCGACCCACTCGGCGCGGATGCCGAGATACTCCTGCCAGAAATCGGCGTCGCAGAACGAGCCTGCGATACCCATTGCGACAGCGCCTATGCCGACATAAGACTTGCCTCTGAGCTGACCGACAGCCGCGGCGCAGCGTGCGAAGCGGAGAATCTTCTCGGCAACGTCATCGGGGATGGAGTTGTCGGTGACATCCTGAACATCCTTGCCGTAGATGGAGAACGCGGGCAGACCTCTCTGCGCGTGAGCCGCCAGAACCGCCGCGAGATAGACCGCGCCGGGGCGCTCGGTGCCGTTGAAGCCCCAGACTGCCTTGACGGTCAGGGGATCGAGATCCATCGTCTCGCTGCCGTAGCACCAGCAGGGGGTGACGGAGAGGGTCGCGCAGACGTTCTGAGTCGAGAAGAAGTCGGCGCACTTTGCCGCTTCTGCTGCTCCGCCTATCGTGCAGGGGGAGATGATGCACTCAAAGGGAGTGCCGTCCGAATAGAACACATTTTCTTCGATGAGCTTCTTGGCAGCGAGCGCCATGTTCATCGTCTTTTCCTCAAGACTCTCTCTGACTCCGCCCCAGCGGCCGTCAATGATGGGTCTGATTCCAAGCTTTGCTTTTGCCATTTTTCAGTCATCCTTTCGATGTTGTGTTGCCACTACCGGGCGCAACACTTATTTAAGTATTTTCAAAAAGCTCTCATATGCGCCCGCCCATTTGTCGGTGTCGCACGGAGCATATTCGCGTAATGCTTCGCTGCGCGAGATTATCTCCCTCGCCTTTTTGATATCCGGAATGTCGCCGGAGCTCAGGAGCTGAACGGCGATGTTGCCGAGCACGGTCGCCTCTATCGGACCCGCCTTCACGGGGACATTGCAGGCGTTCGCGGTCATCTGGCAGAGCAGGGTATCTTTCGTGCCGCCGCCGATAACATGTATATCAGGATAGTCCCTGCCGGTACATTCTTTTATCATCGAGAATGTGCTGCGGTATTTCATCGCAAGGCTCTCGTAGATGCAGCGCATTATCTCGCCGACTGTCTGCGGGACATACTGACCCGTTTTGCGGCAGAATTCGCGCACGTGGCCGGGTATATCTCCGGGCGGCGTGAACTCGGGGGAGTCGGGGTCGATAAAGCACTTGAACGGCTCCGCCGAGAGCGCCATGCGCTCGAGATCGGCGTAGCTGTATTCTTCGCCCTCGCGCTTCCACTGCCTGCGGCTCTCCTGAATGAGCCACAGTCCGATTATATTCTTGAGCAGCCCGGTCATGCCGCCGTAGCCGCCCTCGTTGGTGATGTTTATCGAGAGCGATGTGTTGTTGACAATAGGCTCGGGTATTTCCGTGCCGAAGAGCGACCATGTGCCGCTGCTCAAAAACGCGAAGCTGTCGAGCTGAGAGGGGACGGCGGTTATCGCCGACTGCGTGTCGTGTCCGCATACGCTGACAACTTTAACGGGGTCGAGCCCCAGCTCTTCGCATATCTCCGCGCTGAGCATTCCGTTTTCGGTACCCGACGGCACAATGGGCGTGAGGATTCCCGACGGGATGCCGAGGCGGTCGAGAATGTCGTATGCCCAGTCTTTTGTCTTTATGTCAACCATCTGCGAGGTGGTCGCTATTGAATATTCTGTCTGCTTTCTGCCCGTGAGCATATAGGCGAATAAATCGGGCATGAACAGCATTTTATCCGCCCTGTCGAGAATGTGCGGGCGGTATTTTTTGAGCGCGCAGAGCTGGAAGAGCGTGTTAAGCTCCATGAATTGAATACCCGTGCGGGAATAGAGCTCCTCGCGTGGAACTGTTCTAAACACTTCTTCAATCATTCCCGCCGTGCGTGCGTCGCGGTAGTGAATGGGATTTTCGAGCAGGCAGCCGAATTCGTCCAAAAGCCCGAAGTCAACGCCCCAGGTGTCGATACCGATGCTGTCGAATCCGCCGGCGAGCTTCGCCTTTGTCAGTCCCTGCTTTATCTCAAAAAACAGGCGCAGAACATCCCAGTAGAGCGTGCCGTTCACGCTCACGGGGTCGTTCGAGAAGCGGTGAACTTCTTCGAGGCGGATATTCTCCCCGTCAAAATGTCCGATTATCGCGCGTCCGCTCGACGCGCCGAAGTCGAACGCCAAAACTCTCTTTTCCATTGATACAGAGTCCTCCGAGTTATTTTACAACGCCCTTTTTGAGGATGATGTTTGCGTATACGGCGGTCTCGCCCGTCGCGATGACGGCGTATGCCTTTCTCGCTCTGTCATAGAAAGCGAAGCGCTCCATGAGCTCGAAGTTCTTGTCGCCCTCGTTCGCTTTAACTATCTCTTCGTATTTGTCCCAGACTGCCGGGCGGTCTCCGTCGCCGTTGTTGTCCATGAGTGCAACAGGAGCGTCAACATAGGTGTCGAGGGGCATGAGCTTCAGAACTGCGTCGAGAACCTCGGGCACTCCGTGACCGTCGAGGCGCACAAGGCGCTGAGCTATGCTCGCCGCGGGGAAGTTGCCGTCGCCGATAACTATTTCGTCGCTGTGTCCCATTTCCATGAGGATCTTGAGAAGCTCGGGGGAGATGATAGGTGAAATATTTTTAAGCATTTTTATATCCGTCCTTTCGGAAAAATCAGTCAATTGAATACATGCTGTAGAGCTCGCTGTATACGCCGCCTTTTGCCATGAGCTCGCGGTGGCTGCCCTGCTCGGCGATGCCGTCTTCTGTCAGCACGACTATCTCCGCCGCGTTTCTGATTGTCGTGAGCCTGTGGGCAATAGTTATGACCGTGCGCCCCTTTGCAAGCTCTTCGAGCGACTGCTGAACAAGGCGTTCGCTCTCGTTGTCGAGCGCGCTTGTCGCCTCGTCGAGAATGACTATCGGCGGGTTCTTCAAAAACAGGCGCGCAATTGAAATGCGCTGCTTCTGCCCGCCGGAGAGCTTGACCCCGCGCTCGCCGACATATGTGTCGTAGCCCTCTGGCAGCTCTTCTATAAATTCGTGTGCCCCGGCTCTCTTCGCCGCGGCTATTATATCTTCTTTTTCAGCTCCCGGGCATCCGTAGGCTATGTTGTCCCTGACCGTGCCGGAGAACATGTAGACATCCTGCTGAACCGTGCCTATATTCGAGCGCAGGGAAGCGAGGGTTATGTCGCGGATATCCGTGCCGTCGAGTAAGATGCAGCCCGAATCCACATCGTAGAAGCGGGGGATGAGATTGCAAAGCGTAGTCTTGCCGCCGCCGGACGGACCGACGAGGGCGACATTCTCGCCAGGAGCTATATGCAGGGAGAAATCGGAAAGAATCTTCTTGTCCGTGCCCTTGTATGAAAATGTAACGTTTTTGAATTCGATATCGCCCTTGACGTCGCTTATGGGCTTTGCGTCCGGGCTGTCTTTTATGTCGCTGACTTCGTCCATTATTTCAGTGAAGCGCTCGATGCCCGTCATGCCACGGTTGAACTGCTCGCTGAATTCGACCATTGTGCGTATCGCCGCGAGCAGGGTGCTGACCATGAGCAGGCTCGCCGAGAAGTCGCCGACGGTAGTTTTGCCTTTCATCATGAACACTGCGCCCACGCCGACTATTGCTATATACATCAGTCCGTCGCAGAGTCTTACGGTGCAGTGGAAGCTCGCCATGTATCTGTAGCCGTTTTTCTTCGATTTGAAGAAGCGGCGTGAGCCCTCGTTGAACTTTTCGCGCTCAATGTCTTCGTTGGCAAAGCTCTTGACAACTCTTATGCCGAGCAGTGAATCCTCCGTCCGCGCGTTTATCTCGCCTATCTCGCGTCTCTGCTGTTTGAACGCGGCGCGCATCTTGCGGCGGCTGTGCGAAGTCAGAATCATCATAAGAGGCATGAGCGAAAAGACTATTATCGCAAGCCATATGTTCATCGACGCGAACATGATGAATCCCGCGACTATTTTTATCACGGTCATCAGGACGTTCTCGGGGCCGTGGTGGGCGAGCTCGGTTATGTCAAACAGGTCGTTTGTTATTCTCGACATGAGCTGGCCTATCTTCGTGTCGTCATAGAATGAATATGACATATCCTGCAAATGCGAGAACAGGTCGTTTCGCATATCTGTTTCAATTCTCGCGCCCATGATATGCCCGCCCGACGCCGTGTAGTAGCTCGCGGCGGTGTCGATAATGCGCAGCAGGATATAGAAGCCGACTATTTTTATTATCAGCTCCGCCGTCAGGTCATGGATATCGTGCGCCGCGCGGTCGGTTATCTGTCGCACTATCAGCGGCAGGGCGATCTCGCATACGGTGGTCAGCGCGGAGCAGAACATATCGAGGGCGAACAATCCCGAATATTTTTTATAGTAAGGCAGGAACCTTTTGAGCATCCTACGGTTGCGGCTGGAGTAGTCCCCGGACAAACAAACACCCCTAATCAAGCAGTTATATATCAAAATTATACAACATTTATTTCCCTTTGAAAAGGGTCGGCGGAGAGAAAAAATATTTTCTTGCCTGTGACAGTTTTTGTCCTTGAAAAAAGACGAGTATTTTTGTATACTATTGGTATATAAATACATTTTTTGGAAAGGGAGGTCTCTTTATGCGTATTCTCATATGCGACGATGAGCCTGCAATTGTCAGGCAGATATCAGAAATAATCGCAGACGCTTATCCCGACATTGAGCTCATCGGCGTACACAGTTCAGCGGAACTGTCCGAAAAGCTTGCGCCAGAGGATGCAAACAGAAAATTTGACCTCGCCTTTCTTGATATTGCCGTCAGGGATGAGAGCGGCGTGGATATCGCCGAGTTTGTCGGCGCGCTGTGCCCGGGAGTCAAGATCGTCTTTGTCTCCGGGAACCAGGATCTTGTCTCCAAGGCGTTTGTGGCGGTTGATGACTGCGGATATATCTATAAGCCCGTCGATCCCAAACTGCTTCTCGGCTATATCGAGCGCGAGCGCGCCGGAGCGCACAAGAGGCAGAACCGCGAATATTTTGAATATACCCGCCGCGGCAGCAGCCGAAAAATAGGGAGCGACAGTATACTTTTCATCGTCAGCGAGCGCAATTATCTGGAGATACATACGGTTGACGGGGACAGCGTCACCGTACCGGGAAAGCTTGACGAGGCGGAGCAGCAGCTCAAATCGGGCTTTGTACGCTGCCACAAAAGCTATCTTGTCAACCTCAAGTATATTGCAAAGTATACGGCAACGCAGTTTGTTATGATGAACGGAGAGATAATTCCGATAAGCCGCTCCAAGAAAAAAGAGGCGGCAGACAGATATGTGCTTTTCAAGGGAGCTTTGGTCAAATGACATTTTTTGATATATTCTGGTATGTGTTCAATTTTCTTTCGATAGCGCTCGTGGTGGTGTTTTTGTGCATGAACCTCACCCCGCGCTTCAACCGCTATGCAGTCTTTTTCTTGACTCTCATTCCGTTTTCGGCAATAGCGCTCGCCCAGCATTATTTCTACGATGTGCCGTCGGTGTTTTTCAAGATTCCGGCTTTTGCATATTATTTCATTTCGGCAATAGCCTATTTCAAAGATAAACTCAGAACCCGAATTTTTGTCTCTATAGTTCTGATGTCGTTTACATATCTCGTCTCGGCTCTGCTGATAACCGGGTGTATAGCCTGCGGGCTCAATCCCTATGACGATATAATGACCTATATAGTCTCCCTGCCGAATACGGTGGGTCTGATAGTGCTCTTCGGCGGGTTTACATATATAAGAATGAAGAAGCACAAAAATATGATTTTGCCGAGCGGGCAGATGGCGACATTTATTTTCTTTCCTCTGAGCCAGGTCATAGTCATGGCGGCGGCGATGATGATAATTTCATATTACGGCTGGTTCAGGGACAAGAACACCGGACTGCCGTTTCTCGAGGATCCGACCCGCGCTCCGATGATAATGCTCTGCGTCGCGGCGGTTCTCTGTATAATCTCCGACGCCGTTCTGCTCTATATCATGGTGCGCTCGTCGCAGAACGAGAAGCTGCGCGAGGAGCTGAGAATAAAGGACTACCAGAATGCGCTGAATCTTGAATACTACAAGAATGTCGAAAACAGCAGCAACGAGGTCAGAAAAATACGACACGATCTCGCGAATATAATCCAGACGGCATATGAAGTTGTACATGACGGAAACGAAGTTGACCGTGAATCCGCCGAGCGTATGCTCGACCAGCTCAGAACAGAAGTTTCGGATGTAAAAATAGAGAAATTCTGTCCCAATACACTTGTCAATGCTATTGCCTCAAATAAGGCGAATGAGTGCAGAAAAAACGATGTCGCCTATGATTTCGACCTCAATGTGCCGAAATTTATAAATATGGAAGAGGTCGATATCTGCAAAGCTTTTGTCAATATATTCGACAACGCGATAAACGCGGCGAAAGCACTCGAGGATAACAGATATATAAAGATAAAGAGCTTCGTTAACGAAAGTGATGAAATGTTATATATAAGCAGCGAGAACGCGGTCGCGCCTGACTATGAAGAGAAGAAAAAGAAGCGCACGGGTAACCACGGCTACGGGCTGAAAATACTCGAGGAGACCGCCGAAAAATATGACGGACATGCGGCGGCGAGTGAAAACGGCGGCATATTCACCTGCGTTTTCGCGGCAAAAGCATAGCCACAGGGGGCACGGCTATATAAACGCTGCCGGAGTATTTCCCCAAGCGGAGGATGTTATAGACGAGACGGGGAAGGTTATATACGACACCTTAAAAAATACTCCCGCACGTCGGTGCGGGAGCGAAGCGTAAAATATACAAACAAAGGAGCGACAGCATGGAACGCTATTCTGTTGTGTTCAGCAGCTCAACGGGCAACACCAAGCTTCTTGCCGATGCAATAGACGAGGCTCTGCCGAAAGAAAACCGCGATTATTTCGGCGAGATAACCCCCGAGGTGCCCGAATCTGAAATGCTCTATGTCGGATTTTGGACGGACAGGGGAAACGCGGATAAAACCGCGCTCGAGTTTTTGCAAAGGCTTAAAAACAAAAAGGTTTTCCTCTTCGGGACGGCGGGCTTCGGCGGCAGCGAGGACTATTTCAAAAAAATACTCGCCAACGCAGAGAGCGCCCTTGACGGGAGCAACACCGTTGCGGGAGAATTTATGTGCCAGGGAAAGATGCCGCAGACGGTGAGAGAGCGATATATGAGCATGAAGGCTCAGCCGAATCCCCCGGCGAACCTCGATATGCTTATCGAAAATTTTGACCGCGCCCTGTCGCATCCCGATGCAGAGAATCTGGAAAGACTGAAGAAAACGGTTTTAAAATGACGCTTTAAAAGCAGAAAGGACGACTCTATGAATAAGATCTACGAGCTTTCGTGGTTGTGGAAATCATTGGGAATTGCCCTTGCGGCGGCGGCCGTCGCCGTGGCGCTTGCCGCGCTGATATGCAGGGCTGCAAAGAAAAAGCTCGGCAAAAAAGCGGCCGTTATTATCGGCATAGCGGCATTTGCGACAGCCGCTATAATTGTCATACTGCTTTCAAACGACCCCATGCCGATTTAAAAAATCGGGTTATATTTCCTGCGTGTTCTCGTCGTTTTCGCTCTGCTCCTGCGGCAAAGCGGGACCGAATCTGTCCGCCTTAGGCAGGCTCCATCTGAAGTGGGCGGCGAGCAGGCGGACAACGAACACTATTGCCGCGCCCGCGATGACCGCCGCGGTGCTGTTGAAGCGCCAGATGATAACGCAGGCGACCGCGCCGGCTATCGACGCGCAGGCGTAGATGTGCTTTACGAATATGTACGGCTTCTCCCCGGCGAGAACATCACGCAGCACTCCGCCGCCGACTCCGGTTATGACTCCGACGAATACTACAAGAAACGCGCCGCGTCCGGTCGAGACGCTGTAAGCGGTCTGTATACCGACGACCGTGAACACTCCGAGCCCGAGCGAGTCGAGAATCAGCAGGACGAAGTCGTGGACGTGCTGATTACTCGTGAGCAGTCTGCGGACTGCCGGCAGAAAAGTTATTATCGCCGTGACCGTCGCGACTATCGCATATACCGGGTGGCCGAATGTACCGGGCGGCGTTATGCCGAGAATAAGATCACGCGTGACTCCGCCGCCGATAGCCGTCACGACGCCCAAAATCATGACGCCGAAAATATCCATGTTTTTCTTCAGCCCCGTCATCGCGCCCGAAACGGAAAACGCAACAGTGCCGATAATTTCAAAAGCAAAAATGAGAATGTCCATAAACCCCTCCGAAAACAAAAAGAGTACACCATCAGAAAAATGGTGTACTCTGTCTTTTTACCTGAAAGATTCTCCGCTTCGCGGATTGCTTCGTCGGTGCAAATGCCTTTCCAGAGGACCGTCCCGGCTCGGTTCTTTTACCTGAGAGTTTCGCCCCTTCGGTGGCCGGAAATCCGGCTCTCTCCCAAACCCGTCAATCGGATACCCGATTATTTTATAGCGCATAGCAGCACTTGTCAAGAGGAAAAATAAAGGTTATTCCTCCATCTGTTTGCCGAGGAACGAGGCCGCGACCTGAACAAGCTTTATCTCCGTCTGCGTCGGCACGGATGCCTCGTCCGCCGTGAGCAGAACCACTGCGCCGGATACATCGCCCGCGCCGATTATCGGAAACGCTGCCGCCGCGTCGCGCTCAACGCCCTCTATCGGATGGAACCGTTCGCCGCCCTCCTCGCAGATAAACGGACTGCGGTTCTCCATGATGTTTTCGAGCGCCTGCGTTATCCTGCGCTCGACCGTCTCTTTCTTCGGTACGCCCGCGCAGGAAATGACCCTGTCGCGGTCGGTTATCACGACCGGAAGCCCCGTGTTCTTGTGCAGAACCTCGGCATACTGCGCCGTCAGCGACGACAGCTCGCCGACCTGCGAATATTTTTTGAAAATAACTTCGCCGTCCGCGTCTGTGTATATTTCGAGCGGGTCGCCCTCGCGGATACGCATCGTGCGGCGAATCTCCTTGGGGATAACGACCCTGCCGAGATCGTCGATTCTTCTGACTATTCCTGTTGCTTTCATTATATTAACTCCCTTGCTTTTGTTGCGTGTCTGTATTGTTTGCCGCTTGAGGGAGATTATGCGGATAAATGAAAAGTTGAGCAGAATGGCGGGAATGTATGTGCCGGATTAAATAAAGAAAGTGGGGTTATTGCACTTTTTTTACAATATATATCCGACTTTTCTTGACGGGCACCGCCATAATATGATATCATTCTCAGTGAGTTAATACGCTGAAATTTTATAGGAGGTGTTTTTGTGGTCCCTGAAAATTTTAAGGAAAACGGCTTTATGATAGGACTCGGTCTTTTTATCGTCGTCTTCGTCATAGCGCAGTCGCTTTTCTTTCTCGTCAAGGCATGGAAACAAGGCAAAAAACTCGGAATAACAACTGATACACTGAAGAACACCGTTGTGTCGAGCGCGCTGTTCACTATCGCGCCCGCCATCTCGATTCTCGCAACGGTCATCGTGCTCGCGAACTCGCTGGGCATCGTCCTGCCGTGGATCAGACTCTCGGTCATAGGCAACCTCGCCTATGAGAGCGTCGCCGCTGAGGCAGCGCTCGATACCTTCGGTCTGACTCTTTCGAGCCCCGTGACTGATCCCAAGGTCTTTGCGACCATCGCGTTCGTCATGACCATCGGCTGCATCCTGCCGCTCATTCTCATCATCTTCGTTATGAAGAAGGTGCAGAAGACCATGGGTAAGGTTGCCGACAAGAACTCGAAGCTTGCTGATACTCTTTCCGCAGCCGCGTTTATCGGCATCATCGCCGCATTTGTAGCGCGCGCAATTGCCGGCGCAGGCAAGGCGGGCGACAACGCCCTCTACGGCGCGGAGTTCGGCGACGGCGCGGGATTCATGTCTGTGTGCGTGCTCGTCTCGGCGATGATATTCATGAGTCTGCTCACGTTCCTGTGCAAGAAGTTCAAGATAAAGTGGCTTGAAGCATTCGCTCTGCCGATAAGCATGTTTGCCGCGATGGGCGTCGCTATTGCTATAGCAAAGCTCTGCCCCGAGGGACTCGCTTATCTTGAGTGGAGAGGCTGATAAGGAGGGAAATGTAAATGAGTAAAAAGAACGCTAAGCCCTACAGCGAAAAAATACATATCTGGGGCAGAATTTCTTCGATAACCGCCATTGCAGCCCTCATGCTCGTGCCCATCGCGATAAGCGCGCACTACAATGCGTGGCCCGAGGCGGGCAAGCTCTTCAATGCAATGAAGGTCGTTATTCCGGTCTACTGGATCTCCGGCATCGCCGAAGTGTTCACCTATGCTCCCATGCTCGGCGCAGGCGGAACATATCTGAGCTTCGTCACCGGCAACATCACGAACCTCAAGCTGCCCTGCGGACTCAACGCCATGGAGAATGCGGGCGTGCGCGCAAACTCCGAGGAGGGCGAAGTCATCTCGACTATCGCTATCGCGTCCTCGGCTATCACGACTACTGTAATCCTTGCAGTCGGCGTGCTCGCGTTCCGTCCGGTGCTCCCCGCGCTGACCACCAACCCCAACATCGCCCCCGCCTTCAAGCAGGTTCTGCCCGCGCTCTTCGGCGCGCTCGCCGCGACCTACTTCTCGAAGCACTGGAAGATATCCATCTTCCCGATAATGGTCGGCGTTATCACTCTTATCTTCGCCTCGACCATGGGAGTCGGAACGCTTATCTTCGTCACCATCATCGCATCGCTCCTCGGCGCGTTTGCAATGTATAAGTTTGGTTGGCTCGACAGCAAGGACGAGAGAAAAGCCAAGAAAGCCGCAAAGGCAAAGAAATAAAATAACCCCGGTTTCCCGGTATTCGACAGCTCCGCTTTTAGCGGGGCTGTTTTTCGCTTCGCTCAAAGTGAAAAGTAAAATGTAATAAGGTTGAAATGATTCAACTATCATGTTATAATCAACATAAATAAAAGCAGAATCTCAGAAAAGTTGAGAGTTTTGCTCAAGAGGGTGGAATACAATGACCGTTTTACAGCTTAAAGAAATTCTTTCGGCGGAGCTGCTCTGCGGCGGCGATCATCTGGACAGAGAGGTGCAGACCGCCTGTGGCAGCGACATGATGAGCGACGTGCTCGCATTTGTCAAAGAACAGGCAGTTTTGCTCACCGGGCTCGTCAATCCCCAGGTCGTGCGGACTGCCGAGATGATGGATATGAAGGTCATCGTGTTCGTGCGCGGCAAAGTGCCGGGCGATGCGATACTCGACCTTGCACGCGAGCTGGATATCGTCGTGCTCAAAACCGAGCTTGAGATGTTCACCTCCTGCGGAAAGCTCTATCAGGCAGGCCTGAGAGGGGGCAGGGCTGTCAATGGATAACATGAAGCTCCATTTTGACGTTGACGGGGAGGATTTTACCCGCGCGGGCGAGGCGTCCGGCGAGACGAAGCGCGTGCTCAAGGGTCTCGGCTTTGACGCGGCCGTGATAAGAAACGTTTCGATAGCCATGTACGAGGGCGAAATAAATATGGTCATTCATGCGGGCGGCGGCGAGATAGATGTCGAGATATCGCCCGAGTGCATATCCATGGTGCTCACCGACCACGGACCCGGCATAGAAAATGTCGAGCTCGCCATGCAGGAGGGATATTCGACCGCGCCAGATAAGGTGCGCGCCCTCGGCTTCGGCGCGGGCATGGGTCTGCCCAATATAAAGAAGTATACGGACGAGATGAAGATAGACACCGAAAAGGATGTCGGAACAACGATAAGCCTCAAAGTATATACCGCTCACTGACTGAGCGCCCGCGTCTGCGGGAGCCGGGAGGACTTTTTACATGAACACGTATTTCCATTCGGTGCGGCTCGATGAAGAGAAGTGCATGGGCTGCACCAACTGCATAAAGCGATGTCCCACGCAGGCTATACGCGTGCGAAACGGCAAGGCGCATATTATCTCGGAACGCTGCATCGACTGCGGCGAGTGCATCCGCGTCTGCCCGCACCATGCAAAATATTCCCACCGCGACTCGATGAACAGGATAATCGAGTTCAAATACAGAGTCGCCCTGCCCGCGCCGTCGCTCTACGGGCAGTTCAACAATCTTGATGATATCGGATATGTCATAACCGCGCTCAAAATGCTCGGATTTGACGAGGTGTTCGAGGTCGCGAGAGGCGCCGAGCTCGTCAGCGATGCAACGCGAAAATACATCGCTGAGCATGATATGCCGAGGCCGATAATATCCTCGGCGTGCCCTGCGGTCTGCCGGCTGATAAGAGTCTGCTTCCCGCACCTTGTCCCGCATGTCCTGCCGCTCAATTCACCCATGGAGACTGCGGCTCTGATAGCGCGCAGCGAGGCGCAGGCAAAAACGGGACTCGACTCTTCGGATATCGGAATATTTTTTATCACGCCGTGCCCCGCGAAGATAACCGCCGTCAAGCAGCCCATCTGCCTGCCGGAGTCGAATGTCGACGCAGTGATAGCGATGAAGGATATATATCCCGTGCTCCTGAAGCAGATGAACCACCTCGGCGCGCCCGAGGACGCCTGCAAGTCGGGGCTCATGGGAGTCAACTGGGCGTCAAGCGGCGGCGAGTCGGCGGCCTTGCTCAAGGATAAATATCTCGCCGCAGACGGAATAGAAAATGTCATAAAAGTGCTCGAAGAGATAGAGGACGAAAAGCTTGACAGGCTCGATTTTGTCGAGCTCAACGCCTGCTCGGGCGGCTGCGTCGGCGGCTCGCTGACTGCGGAAAACCCGTATGTCGCAAAGGCGAGGATCCAGCAGCTCAGAAGATATCTGCCCGTTGCGGCAAATCATCTGGCGGGCGACGAAGTGCCTGAGACTATGAGCTGGCAGCGGCCGCTCGAGGGCTCGTCGGTTCTCAAGCTCGCCGACAATGTCTCCGACGCCATGGCGATGATGTCGAAGATGACCGAGATAATCGCACGCCTGCCGGGGCTCGACTGCGGCACCTGCGGCGCGCCCACCTGCCGCGCCCTCGCGGAGGATATAGTCAGGGGCAGCGCGACGCTCCACGACTGCGTTTTCGCCATGCGCGACGAGCTCGCGGGCACGGATATGCAGGAGTATATTCCCGCGCCGTTCAGAAGCACGGGCAAAAAGGAGGAGACGAAGTGACCGTAGGGGATATAAAAGAAAAGCTGGGGCTCAAAGCTCTTTGCGAAAACGAAGACTCGCTCTCGCGCGAGGTCACGGGCGGCTACTGCGGCGACCTTCTGAGCTGGGTCATGTCCCGCGCAAAGGCGGGGGACGCCTGGATGACCGTCATGGGCAATGTCAACTCCATAGGCGTGGCGGCGCTTGCGGACATAGCCTGCATTGTTTTAACGGAGTCTGCGCCCCTCGACGAGGACGCGCGCGTCCGCGCAGAGCAAAACGGCGTTGCGGTATATCAAACCGCCAAAAATGCCTATGAAACAGCCGTCAGCCTGTCGGGGCTTATATAAACTAAACCTGCTTCACCCGTCGGTGCGGCACCTTGAGAGGAGAAAAGCTATGGGTAATGAATTCGAAAAAGCGGTAAAAAGATTTTCCGAGGCGAAGGATGTTTTGGAGAAATTCGAGAAATCGGAGGAGGCCGTGGCATTTATGCAGAACGAGACGGGATTGCCCGCCGACGAATGCATGAGGGCTTATGAGTTGATTATGAATACCGATACCGACTGAAAATAGTCGGCTCAAACCTATTGACGAATAAATTCAAAAGTATTATAATCACTTTAAATGAGCATATCTCAAAGGCTTTGACGGAGACAGTAGCCTTGCGCAAAGAGACAAAGTGAGCCGGCGGCAGTGGAAAGTCGGTACTCGGCGCAGGAGCGAATATCACTCCCGAGCAGCGGGACGAAAGGCGAAAACCGAGTAGATCCCGACGGCGCGTCCCACCGTTACCGGGCGGCATTTAATTGAATGTAGTGGGTGGTTGCAAAGCCGGGTCTTTGTCCTGTTATGGACAGGGACCTTTTTTGTTATCAACCGCGATTCCCTGAAAGGATGGATAGCTATTATGTACGACAAGGTATCGACGAATTTTGAGTTCGTCAACCGCGAGAAGAAGGTGCTCGATTTCTGGAACGAGAACCACATCTTCGAGAAGAGCATCGACTCGCGCAAAAATGCGGAGACTTTCACTTTCTATGACGGCCCGCCGACGGCAAACGGCAAGCCGCATATCGGCCATGTGCTGACGAGAGTTATAAAGGATATGATCCCGCGCTACAAGACCATGAAGGGCTATATGGTGCCTCGAAAGGCCGGCTGGGATACCCACGGTCTGCCCGTTGAGATAGAAGTCGAGAAGCTGCTCGGCATCGAGGGCAAGCAGGGGATAGAGGAATACGGTCTTGAGCCCTTTATCAAGAAGTGCAAGGAGAGCGTATGGAAATACAAGGGTATGTGGGAGGATTTCTCCGGCAAGGTCGGCTTCTGGGCCGATATGAAGCACCCCTACGTCACCTATGACAACACCTTTATCGAGTCCGAGTGGTGGGCGCTCAAGCAGATTTGGGACAAGGGCCTGCTCTATAAGGGCTTCAAGATAGTGCCATACTGCCCGCGCTGCGGCACCCCGCTCTCTTCGCAGGAGGTCGCTCAGGGCTATAAGGATGTCAAGGAGCGCTCGGCGGTAGTCAAGTTCAAGGCTAAGGGCGAGGACGCATATTTCCTCGCATGGACGACAACTCCGTGGACTCTGCCCTCGAACGTCGCGCTCTGCGTCAATCCCGCAGAGGACTATGTTAAAATCAAGGTTGAGGACGGCACCGTATACTATATGGCGCAGGCCCTCGTTGAGAAGTTCTTCCCCGAGGGAGTCGAGACTCTCGCTACCTTCAAGGGCAAGGAGCTTGAATACAGAGAGTATGAGCCGCTGTTCGAGTGCACAAAGTCGAATGACGGCAAAAAGGGCTGGTACGTCACCTGCGACGGTTATGTCACTCTGACGGACGGCACCGGTATCGTCCATATCGCGCCGGCATTCGGTGAGGACGACGCAAACGTCGGCAAGAACTACGATCTTCCGTTCGTTCAGCTCGTCGACGCCGCCGGCTGCATGGATAAGAGCACCCCGTGGGCGGGCAAGTTCTGCAAGGATGCGGATAGAGACGTGCTTGTTGACCTCGACAAGCGCGGACTTCTCTTCTCCGCTCCCGTGTTTGAGCACAGCTACCCCCACTGCTGGCGCTGTGATACGCCCCTCATCTACTATGCAAGAGACTCGTGGTTCATAAAGATGACCGCAGTCAGGGACGACCTCGTCCGCAACAACAACACCGTCAACTGGATCCCCGAGAGCATCGGCAAGGGACGCTTCGGCGACTGGATAGAGAACGTCCAGGATTGGAGCATCAGCCGTAACCGCTACTGGGGAACTCCTCTCAACGTCTGGGAATGCGAGTGCGGTCACAGACATTCGATAGGCTCTATCGAAGAGCTCAAGAGCATGTCCTCGAACTGCCCGGACGATATCGAGCTGCACCGCCCCTATATCGACGCTGTTACAATAAAGTGCCCGAAGTGCGGCGGCGAGATGCACCGCGTGCCTGAGGTTATCGACTGCTGGTTCGACTCCGGTTCGATGCCCTTCGCGCAGCACCACTATCCGTTTGAAAATCACGACCTGTTCAAGCAGCAGTTCCCGGCGCAGTTTATTTCCGAGGCTGTCGATCAGACGAGAGGCTGGTTCTATTCGCTGCTCGCCATTTCGACCCTGCTGTTCAACAGAGCACCCTATGAAAACGTCCTCGTTCTCGGTCACGTTCAGGATGAGAACGGACAGAAGATGTCGAAGTCCAAGGGCAACGCCGTCGACCCGTTCGACGCGCTCAACGCCTACGGCGCAGACGCAGTCCGCTGGTATTTCTACACTAATTCCGCTCCCTGGCTGCCCAACCGCTTCCACGGCAAGGCTGTTATCGAGGGTCAGCGCAAGTTCATGGGCACACTCTGGAACATCTACGCTTTCTTCGTGCTCTATGCAAATATAGACGAGTTCGACGCCACGAAGCATGAGCTTCGCAAGGCTGAGGAGCTGCCGACCATGGACAGATGGCTTCTCTCGAGACTCAACACCCTTATCACCACCGTTGACAATTACCTTGCGGATTACTGCATCCCCGAGGCGGCGCGTGCGCTGCAGAACTTCGTCGACGAGATGAGCAACTGGTATGTCCGCCGCTGCCGCGAGCGCTTCTGGGCGCAGGGCATGAGCCAGGACAAGACAGATGCCTATATGACTCTCTACACCGCGCTCGTCACCGTCTCGAAGCTTGCCGCTCCGATGATCCCGTTCATGACGGAGGATATCTACCGCAACCTCGTGTGCAGTATCGACAAGTCCGCTCCCGAGAGCGTCCACCTGTGCGATTATCCCGTTGCGGATGCCGCATATGTTGATAAGGCTCTTGAGGAGAGAATGAACGAGGCTCTCAATATAGTCGTGCTCGGCCGTGCCGCAAGAAACGGCGCGAACATCAAGAACCGTCAGCCGCTCGGCAAGATGTTTGTCCGCGCGGACGAGGCTCTCGTCGTCGAGTACGCGGAGATAATCAGAGACGAGCTCAATGTCAAGGAACTCGAATTCGTTGACGGCGAGGCGGATTTCGTCAGCTACAGCTTCAAGCCGCAGCTCAAGACCGTCGGCCCGAAATACGGCAGATTCCTCGGCAAGATAAAAGAGCATCTCGCCTCCCTCGACGGCTCCGCCGCAAAGAAGGAGCTCGACGAGAACGGCGCGCTGAAGTTCAGCGTCGACGGCAACGAGATAGAGCTCGGCATTGACGACCTGCTCATAGACTCCGTCCAGAAAGAGGGCAGCTTCGCAGTCTCCGATTACGGCATCACCGTCGCTATCGACACGAACCTCACCCCCGAGCTTATCGAGGAGGGCTTCGTCAGAGAGATAATCTCGAAGATTCAGACCATGCGCAAAGAGGCAGACTTCGATGTTATGGACAAGATTGTTCTTTACACCGGCGAGAATGAAAAGCTCAACGGTATCATCAAGAAGAACGCCGAGTCCATAAAGCATGATGTCCTCGCGGATGAGATAGTCTATTCCCTCGGCGGCGACAGCTCCAAGGAGTGGAACATCAACGGCGAGAAGATGACTCTCGGCGTCAGCAGAAAGTAAGCAAAACTCAATATTTCCGCCGTATCTTTGACGGTGCGGCGGATTTTTTTGTGCCGCGATAATGTTGCATTGAATATAATATAAAGACAAAAAGCGAAAAACTGTTGCAATAATGTTACATTTAAACTTATTGTTGAATCGTGTCGGATGTTGTATACTCATTTCGGATGAATTTTTCCCGCGTCTGATGAGCGGATACAACGAGGAGGATATATTTTGTCAACAGCATATTTTTATGCCGCGCTTGCGGCAGGCATCGCGGCGGTCGTCGTTTTCCTTGTCCTGCGCGTGAAATACGGCGGACTCAAGGGGCTCTATTCAAAGGCGATAGCGAGCTTCTTCTTCCTGCTTACGGCGCTCTCTGCGGCGGCGGTCAACCCGGGTCACGAGGTGTATGCCGGGCTCATCGTGTTCGGTCTTGTGCTCGGTCTCTCGGGCGACATATGGCTCGATTTGAAATGGATATATGAAAAGGATATGGAGAAGTTCCTCAACGCCGGATTCATAGCGTTCATGATAGGCCATGTGTTCTACATAGGCGCTATTTATAAATTCGCCGGCAACTGGAGCGTGCTCACGGCTGTCCTGCCGGTCATAATCTCGGTCGTTGTCGCCATAGGCAATGTTATCGTCAGCGAAAAGCTGCTCAAGCTCAAGTTCGGCAAGTTCAGAACAATAGTCGGCGTCTATACCTTCTTCCTGTTCATGACCTTTGCCGTCAGCGCGGTCGCGATGCTCAACAATTCCTTTGCAAAGCAGTGGATTCTCACGGCGGTCGGCGGAATATTGTTCATCCTCTCGGATGCGGTGCTGTCGAATATGTATTTCAAAGAGGACGGAAACACGAAACCCAATGTCGTCATAAACCACACTCTTTACTATGCGGCGCAATTTATAATAGCGTCGTCGGTACTTTTTATAAAATAATCCGAAAAACCGCTTGACAAAATCCTTTCGGGCTGTTAAAATAATGCGTACAACAAAGCAGAGTGACGCATTGTGCCGCAGCTCTCACCTCCGGGGTTTTGTCCGCGCGGGTCAATAAGAACGGATTTTTATTTCTGTTGATTATTGAGCGAGGGCATCTCTGTGCCCTCGCTTTGATTTTTCCGGTAGAACCGGTCAGAGCATATGGAGGTGCTGGTTATAGGTATCAAAGAAATGCAGATCAATGAAGAGATCACGGACAAAGAGGTCAGGCTCATAAGCAATGACGGTGAACAGTTAGGTATCGTTTCCGCCGCTCAGGCTCAGAAGCTTGCCGCAGAGAAAAATCTCGACCTTGTCAAGATAGCTCCGCAGGCAAAGCCGCCCGTCTGTAAGATCATGGACTACGGCAAATATCGTTTTGAGCAGTCCAAGAGGGAGAAGGAAGCGAAGAAGAATCAGCGTGTGATCGAGATAAAGGAGATCCGCCTTTCGCCCAACATTGACGTACATGATTTTGATACGAAAGTCGGTCACGCCAGAAAGTTCCTGTCGGCAGGCAACAAGACCAAGGTCTCGATCCGCTTCCGCGGACGCGAGATGACCCACACCGATCTCGGACTGACCATAATGGCTCAGTTTGCGGAGAAGTGCGCGGATATCGCCTCGGTCGAGAAGCCGGCGAAGCTTGAGGGACGCCAGATGCTCATGTTCCTCGCTCCCAAGAGCGCGAAGTGATTATCCCGGTAAAATACCGGTCAAAAAGTTGAAGGAGGAAAAGAACTCATGCCCAAGATCAAAACTCACAGCGGTGCTAAAAAGCGCTTCAAGCTGTCAAAAAACGGTAAGCCGATACGTGCACACGCAAACAAGTCTCACATCCTTACCAAGAAGAGCACAAAGCGTAAGAGAAATCTTCGCAAGACCTCTGTTGCAGACACCACCAACGTCAAGCAGATCAAGAAGCTTATCCCTTACAAATAAGAGACAGCCAACCACTCATTAATTATTCGGAGGTAGAAAACCATGGCACGTATCAAAGGTGCAACAATGACTCGCAAGAGAAGAAATAAAGTTCTGAAGCTTGCCAAGGGCTACTATGGCTCAAAGCACAGCCTTTTCAAGACCGCCAAGCAGGCTGTCATGAAGAGCGGCCAGTATGCTTACATCGGCCGCAAGCAGAAGAAGCGTGACTTCCGCAGCCTGTGGATCACCAGAATCTCCGCTGCCGCGAAGCTCAACGGCATGAACTATTCCACGTTCATCAACGGTCTGAAGAAGGCCGGCATCGATCTCAACCGCAAGATGCTCTCCGAGATCGCCATCAGCGATCCCGCCGCTTTCACCGCTCTGACCGAGCAGGCCAAGGCTGCCCTCAAGTAAGTGATCGGAGATTTTCGGGTAGAGACTCAATCTGAAAGTTAAGGGGCTGCTGATGCAGTCCCTTATTTCATATCGGAGGAAAAAAGATGGATTTCGAAAAGATCTCGTCGCGTTCCAACGAAAAAGTGAAGCTTTTCCGGCATCTGTCGCAGAGCGCCTCGTTCCGCAGGGAAACGGGGCTGTTTGCGCTTGAGGGCGCGCGCCTGTGCTCGGATGTTGCAAAGACCGGGATAGAAATAAAGACCGCTTTCTTTACAAAAGAAGCGCTCGAAAAGTATCCGGACTATATCTCTGCTGTCGCCGAAAAGGCGGAGCAGGCGTTCGAGATACCGCATGAGCTCGCCGGAACTCTCTCCGATACCCGCGAGGCGCAGGGCGTTTTTTGCATCTGCGTCAAGCGAAAAGAGGCGGAGCTGGAGACGATCGACCCCAAGGGAACATATATAGCGCTCGACAATATGCAGGATCCGTCGAATCTCGGCGCGGTGCTCAGAACCGCGGAGGCGTTCGGCATGAGCGGCGTCATAGTCGGCGGCGGATGCGATATATATAACCCGAAAGCGCTTCGCGCCGCGATGGGCTCTTCGATGCGAATTTCTGTTTTGACAACAGGAAATTTGCCCTCTCTCTTGATTTTTGCCGCCAAAAAGGGTATGCTTACCTTAGCTTCCACGCCGTCCGACGGGGCAAAGAGGATAACCGATATGAGTTTTTCGGGCTCCGTTATCTGCGTTGTCGGCAACGAGGGCAGCGGAATATCGCCCGAGGTCATGTCCGCCTGCACTCTGCCCGTGACCATTCCAATGCGCGGGCGCGCCGAGTCGTTAAACGCCGCAGCGGCCGCCGCAGTGCTTATGTGGGAGCTGACAAAATAACACACGGAGGCTTCAATGGACAAGAAAGCCTATTGGCTCTGGCTCCAGGAAGCTCTTGGCGCAGGAGCTGTCACAGATGAGATTACCGCTGTGTTTCCATCCCCCGAGGAGATGTACTCAAGGGGCGAGATAGAATGGCGATTGAGCGGTGTACTCACCAACAGACAGATAGAAAAACTCAAACAATGCTCTCCCGAAAAGGCGCAGGGCATTGTTGATGTTTGTTATAATAACGGCTGGATCGTCCTCACTCCGGACGACGAGGACTATCCGCCGAAGCTCAGAAGTCTGCGCAACATGCCGCTGGCGCTCTTCGTCAGGGGCGACATAAAACGCGTGACACAGCGCGTGTGCATTGCCGTTGTCGGTACGAGAAAAGCCTCGTTCCAGGGCAGCTACCTCGCGCACCGCTATGCCGCGGCGCTTGCATATTCCGGCATCTGCGTCGTCTCCGGCGCGGCGATGGGTATCGACAGTTGCGCGCACAACGGCGCGCTCGACTCCGGCGGGGTCACGGCGGCGGTGCTCGGCTGCGGCTTCGGATACAAATATCTTATGGAAAACGAGTATCTGCGCGACTGCGTGGCTCAAAGCGGTGCGCTGATAACGGAGTTTCCGCCGGGATTCCCGTCCTCGGCGAGAACATTCCCGATAAGAAACAGAATAATCTCGGGACTCTGCGACGCTACAATAGTCATCGAGGCGGGAGTTAAGAGCGGCTCGCTCATCACTGCGAACTGCGCCATAGAACAGGGACGCGATGTGTTCGCGCCGCCCGGCGATGTGTTCAACTCATCTTACGCCGGGGCAAATCGGCTGATAAGAGACGGCGCAAGACCGCTTTTGTCAATTTACGATCTGATAACGGAATACTCCGTGCGCTATCCCGACAAGATAAAGCCGGAGGATATGGCGAAGGCGCTCGAATATCTGAGCGGCAAGCGCGAGCTGACGCAGGAGCAGGCGAAAGAAGAGCCGAAGACCGTCGAGCGTCCGCACGAATCGGTCAAAAAGTTCGAGCCCGAGCCGAAGTCCGAGGAGTTCCGGGTCAAAAAGCTCGTGTCAATACCCGTCGGACTCTCTGAAAAGGCAAAGAAAATATACGAATCAATGGGAGAAGAACCTCTGTTTGCAGACGAGATAGCGGCAAAGACCGGATTTGCGCCGTGGGAGGTTGTCAGCTCGATGACCGAGCTGGAGCTTGAAGATCTCGTGTGTCTGTGCGCAGGGAAACGATACAAAAAAATTTGAACAGGGGAGCAAACGAAATGTCCACTTTAGTTATAGTCGAGTCGCCCGCAAAGGCGAAGACAATTAAAAAATATCTCGGACCCGGCTATGAGGTAGTCGCCTCGATGGGTCATGTCCGCGACCTGCCCGCGGCGAAGCTGAGCGTCGATGTCAAGCATGACTTCGCGCCGAAATACGCCGTTATAAAAGGAAAAGAGAAGCTCGTCAGCGAGCTGAAAAAAGATGTTGAAAAAAGCGATAAAGTTATCCTCGCAACCGACCCTGATCGCGAGGGAGAAGCGATATCGTGGCACCTTTCGACCCTGCTCGATCTCAATCTCAAGGACAAGAACAGAGTCACTTTCAACGAGATAACCAAAACCGGAATCAAGAACGGCATGGATCATCCGCGCGCCGTCGACATGAATCTCGTCAACGCACAGCAGGCGAGAAGAATACTCGACAGACTCGTCGGCTATCGCCTGAGCCCGTTTATTTCGCAGAAGATACGCCGCGGACTTTCCGCCGGCCGCGTTCAGAGCGTCGCGGTGCGCATGATAGTTGACCGCGAGGAGGAGATCCGTGCGTTCAAGCCCGAGGAATATTGGACGATAGACGCAAAGTTCACCGCCCCGTCCCGCAAGGTGTTTTCCGCATCGCTCTACGGCGACGAAAACGGCAAGATAAAAATAGAGAACAAAGAGCAGTCGGACGCTATTCTCAGCCGTCTCGACGGCGCTTCGTATTCCGTCAAAACCCTCAAAAAGGGCACGAGGAAGAAGAACCCTGCGCCGCCCTTTACCACCTCCACCCTCCAGCAGGAGGCTTCGAGGAAGCTCGGATTCCAGACTCAGAAGACCATGCGCACCGCGCAGGAGCTCTATGAGGGCGTCGATGTTCAGGGCATCGGCACGACCGGTCTTATAACCTACATGAGAACCGACTCGCTGAGAATCTCCGAGGAGGCGCGCGCCCAGGCTGCCGCCGCCATAGAAGATATCTTCGGCAAGGAGTATCTGCCCGACAAGCCGCGTTATTACAAGACCGGAGCCAACGCGCAGGACGGCCACGAGGCTATCCGCCCCGCGACCCCGTCGATAACCCCCGAGCGCGTCAAGGATTCGCTGACTTCGGATCAGTATAAGCTCTATAATCTTATCTGGAAGCGCTTCATGGCGAGCCTCATGGCGAGCTGCGTCCAGGATACGGTGAAGCTTGAAATAGCCGGAGCAAACGAAAAGGACGCCGCCGAGGGCAAATACTGCCTGTTCACCGCCGCCGGTTATTCCGTGCGCTTCGACGGCTTTACAAAAGTATATGAGATAAGCGACGATGAGAGCAAGGGCTCGCTTCTGCCCGAGATAAAGGTCGGAGACACCGCGAAGCTCAAGGAGCTCATCCCCTCGCAGCACTTCACCTCGCCTCCGCCGCGCTTCACCGAAGCGTCGCTCGTCAAGGAGTTCGAGGAAAAGGGTATCGGCAGACCGAGTACCTATTCAACAATAATCACCACCATAGTCAAGAGAAACTATGTCAAGCGCGAGTCGAAGCAGTTCGTGCCCACCGAGCTCGGCGAGGCGACAACGAAGCTGCTCAAAGAGAAGTTCCCGCGCATAGTCAACGTCAAGTTCACCGCGCAGATGGAGGATATGCTCGATCGCGTCGATTCCGGCGATATCGACTATGTCTCCGTCCTCGACGATTTCTACGGCGAGTTCGAGAAGTCGCTCGACAAGGCGAAAGCCGAGATGAAGGATGTCAAAATTCAGCTCGAAGAGGATATAACCGATATCCCCTGCGAGAAGTGCGGCAGAATGATGGTCATAAAGACCGGACGCTACGGCAGATTCCTTGCCTGCCCCGGCTATCCCGAGTGCAAGAACGCGAAGCCGCTCGTGCTCGAAACGAACGCAAAGTGCCCCAAGTGCGGCGCAAAGGTCATCGAGAGAAAGACGAAGAAGGGCTATACTTTCTATGGCTGCTCGAACTGGCCGGGCTGTGACTTCATGACCTGGGATAAGCCGACGGATGAGATATGCCCGCAGTGCGGAAAGTCCCTGTTCAAGAAGAAGGGCGGCGTTGTCGAATGTCTCAACGAGGGCTGCGGATATACGAAAAAGAGCGCAAGAAAAGGTAAAAAAACCGATGAATAAAGTTACCGTTATAGGAGCGGGCTTCGCGGGCGTTGAGGCCGCAAGGCAGCTGTCGCGTGCGGGGATAAGAGTTACCCTGTGCGAGATGAAGCCGCAAAAATTCTCGCCCGCCCATTCGAGCCCGAATTTCGCCGAGCTCGTCTGCTCGAACTCCTTCAAGGCTTTGCGCACCGCGAGCGCCGCGGGCGAACTCAAAGCCGAGATGGAGATGCTCGGCTCGCTCTGCGTGAGCTGCGCCAAGGAGACTGCCGTCCCCGCGGGCGGCGCTTTAGCCGTTGACAGGGACGATTTCTCCGCCCTTGTCACAAAGACAGTCGAAGAAGATCCGCTTATAGAGGTCGTCCGCGGCGAGGTGACGGAGATACCCGCAGACGGCGTTGTGATTATCGCCGCAGGTCCGCTCGCGTCCGACGCGCTCTCCAATGAGATAGAGAAAATCTGCCCCGGACATCTGAGCTTCTACGATGCCGCCGCGCCGATAGTTTCGGCTCAGAGCCTCGATATGTCCTGCGCGTTCAAGCAGTCGCGCTACGACAGGGGCGGCGAGGATGACTATATAAACTGTCCGATGGACAAAGAGGAATATGAGGCGTTTTACGAAGCCCTTGTCGGCGCAGAGAGCGCCGAGACTCACTCGTTCGACAAGCGCAAGGGAGTCTACGAGGGCTGTATGCCGATAGAAGTCATGGCTCTGCGCGGGCAGGATACTATCCGCTTCGGTCCGATGAAACCTGTCGGTCTGCGCGATCCGCGCACGGGACACAGACCGTGGGCGGTGCTCCAGCTCAGAAAAGAGAACTCGGCGGGTACAATGTATAATCTCGTCGGCTTCCAGACGAATCTGAAATTCGGCGAGCAGAAGCGAGTTTTCTCTATGATACCCGCGCTCAAAGACGCGGAGTTCGTGCGCTACGGCGTCATGCACCGCAACACATTTATAAATTCACCCAGGCTTCTCGGCGCGGACTTCTCGCTCAGGAGCGACAGACGAATATTCTTCGCGGGTCAGATAACCGGCGTGGAGGGCTATATGGAGTCCGCCGCCTCGGGAATCCTCGCCGGCATCAACGCCGCGCGGTATATAAACGGAAAAGACCCGTTCGTCATGCCCGGGGACACTGTCATGGGCGCGCTCGCACGCTATATCAGCGACGAGAGCGTGACGGATTTTCAGCCCATGGGCGCAAACTTCGGAATACTTCCGCCCCTCGACGAGCGTATCCGCTCGAAGCAGGAGCGTTATGAGAAGATCTCGCAGCGGGGACTCGAGTCTGCGGGAAAATATATCGAAGGAGAGAATGAAAAATGAAGATTATAGTTGATGCTTTCGGCGGCGACAATGCACCTCTTGAGGTTATCAAGGGCAGCCGCAACGCAAAGGACGATCTCGGCGTTGATATAGTTCTCGTCGGCGATAAGGAAAAGATATTTTCCTGCGCCGCTCAGAACAAGATATCGCTCACGGGCATTGATATTATAGACGCTCCGGATGTTATCGCCATGACCGATCAGCCCGGCGAGATACTCAAAAGCAAGAAAAACTGCTCCATGGCGGTCGGACTTCAGGCTCTTGCGGACGGCAAGGGTGACGCATTCGTCAGTGCCGGGTCAACCGGCGCGCTCGTCATGGGTGCGACTTTTATCGTCAAGCGCATCAAGGGCATAAAACGCCCGGCGATAGGCAGCGTCCTGCCCTCTAATGACAAGCCGTTTCTTCTGCTTGACTGCGGCGCGAACGCAGACTGCACCGCGGAGCATTTAAAGCAGTTCGCCCAGATGGGCGCGATATATTCGACGAAGTTCGTAAAAGTTCAGTCTCCGCGCGTGGCTCTTGCGAATATCGGCACCGAGGACAGCAAGGGCGACCGCCTGCGCCATGAGGCGTTCGATTTGCTCAAGGATACGAAAGACATCAACTTCATCGGCAACGTCGAGACTCGCGACGTGCCCTACGGCTGCTGCGACGTGCTCGTTGCGGACGGCTTTACGGGAAATATTATCTTAAAGCTCTATGAGGGTGTCGCTGGCGCGATGATGGCGAATATCAAGAACATCTTCAAGAAGAGCTCGATAACCATGCTCGCCGCCATGATGGTCAAGGGCGGTCTGCTCGGTCTTAAAATGAGAATGGATTATTCCGAGTTCGGCGGCGCGCCGCTGCTCGGAGTCAACGGCGTTGTTATCAAGGCGCACGGCTCGTCCGACGCAAAAGCTATCCGCAACGCCATAAGGCAGGCAAAGACCTGCGCAGAAAAAAATATAGTCGGCACCATTGCACAGAGCGTCAAGGAAGCTGCCGACGCGGAGTAAGAAAATGGACAACAGAGAACTCGAAAAGAAAATAGGCTACAATTTCAAGAATAAAAAGCTGCTCACCGAGGCGCTGACCCACTCGTCATACGCCAATGAGCGGCAGGACGGCACGCGCTGCAACGAGCGCCTGGAGTTTCTGGGCGACTCGGTGCTCGGCTTTATCTCCGCCGAGCATTTCTTCCATCACTTCAAGCACCTGCCCGAGGGCGAGCTGACGAAGAGACGCGCTTATTTCGTCTGCGAGAAGTCACTCAGCGAATTTGCGCGCACTCTCGGTATCGGCGACTATCTGCTCTTCGGCAAGGGTGAGGTGCTCACCGGCGGCAAGGATCGCCCGTCTATCCTCGCCGATGCGTTTGAGGCTGTGCTCGCCGCTATCTATCTCGACGGCGGCATAGAGCCGGCGAAGAAGTTCGTTTTCCGTTTTATCGATAAGGCGGACGAGGAGAAGCCGGTCGTCACGGACTACAAGACCACCTTGCAGGAGATAGTCCAGCGCAATCCCGAAGAGGCGGTCGAATATGTCCTCGTCGGCGAGAGCGGACCCGACCACAACAAGACCTTCAGCGTCGAAGTCCATCTCAACAGCAATGTTATCGGCCACGGCTCGGGCAGAAGCAAGAAGATAGCCGAGCAGGCGGCGGCAAAAGAGGCTCTGGAGCTCATGGGGCTCAAGGCATGAAACATATAAACGTCTCCGTATTCGTTCCCCACGCGGGCTGCCCGCACCAGTGCAGCTTCTGCAATCAGAGGAGTATTTCGGGCGCGAAGAGCCAGCCGACGGCGCAGGATGTGCGCGACGCGGCGCTCGTCGCCATGCGCTCGTCCCCCGAGGGGATAAAAGACGGGGAGATAGCATTTTTCGGCGGCAGCTTCACGGCTATCGACCGCGATTATATGATCGAGCTGCTCTCTTCTGCACAGGAGTTCATCGGCGAAAACGGCTTCAAGGGCATCAGAATATCCACCCGCCCGGACGCTGTTGACGGGGAGATCTGCGATATCCTCGAGAAATACCGCGTCACGGCGGTCGAGCTCGGCGCACAGAGCACCGACGACAGGGTGCTCGCGATGAACCGCAGAGGGCATACGCGCGAGGATATCTTCCGCTCTGCGCGGCTTTTAAAGAAACGCGGCTTTGAAACGGGGCTTCAGATGATGACGGGGCTCTACGGCTCTACGGACGAGGACTGCATGAACACGGCGCGGGATATAATCTCCCTCACGCCCGATACGGTCAGGATATACCCGACGGTAGTTATAGAGCATACGGAATTGGCCGAGCTTTTCAGGCGCGGCGAATACCGCCCGCAGACTCCCGAAGAGGCGGCGGTGCTCTGCGCGAAGATACTTCCGATGTTCGAGCGAGCGGGGATAAAAGTCATCCGCCTCGGACTTCATTCCGGCGGCGACGTCGAGGGCTCTTTCGTTGCCGGCGCATATCATCCGGCTCTGCGCGAGATGTGCGAGGGGCATATATATTTTGATATTATTAACAGAGCACTCTCCGGAAAAGAAAAGGGGAAGTACATAATATATGTTGCCCCGCGTGAAATTTCAAAAGCCTCCGGACAGAGAAGATGTAATATCGAAAAGCTCAGAGAACTCGGCTATGAATGTAAAATAAAAGAGAGCGCGGCTCTCTCGGCGCGTGATATAACCTTGGAAAAAGTCAACTTATTATAAAGGCAGGCAGATAAATGTTACTAAAAGCACTCGAACTGCAGGGCTTCAAATCTTTTCCCGACAAGACAACGCTTGAATTCGGAAAAGGCATAACCGCCGTCATAGGACCAAACGGCTCCGGTAAGAGCAATATCTCCGATGCCGTTCGCTGGGTTCTCGGCGAGCAGTCCTCAAAGAGCCTGCGCGGCTCGAAAATGGAGGACGTCATATTCGGCGGCACGTCGCTCAGAAAGGCGATGGGCTTTGCCGAGGTCACTCTGCGCCTCGATAACACCGACCGCACCCTCAACAACTGCGACAAGGACGATATCTCCGTCACCCGCCGCTACTACCGCTCGGGCGAGAGCGAGTATCTTCTGAACGGCGAGACTGTTCGCCTGCGCGATATCCACGAGCTGTTTATGGACACGGGACTCGGACGCGACGGCTATTCAATGGTCAGCCAGGGCAGAGTCGCCGACCTTATCTCTTCACGCTCGCCGCAGAGGCGCGATATGCTCGAAGAGGCGGCGGGAATATCCCATTTCAGATACCGCCGCGCGGACGCGACCCGCAGACTCGAACAGGCGGAGGAAAATCTCGTTCGCCTGCGCGATATACTGACCGAGCTCGAAGGACGCGTCGGACCGCTCAAAACGCAGAGCGAAAAGGCGCAGAAATTCCTTGTGCTTGCAGGGGAGAAAAAAGAGCTTGAGATAGGACTCTGGCTCAAGACGATAGAGCGCTCCCGCGAGGGGCTCAGGGCGCAGGAGGATAAAATATCCCTCGCCGCCGCTGACTATGAGCAGGCGGAGCGCGAGCTCGAACAGATATCGGCTCAGATAGAAGAGCTGATGAGCACGGGCAGCGGAATAACCGTGCAGATAGAAGAACTGCGAACGAAAGCCGCTTCAGACGAAGAGCAGGCGACCGCAGTTGACGGCAGAATCGCCGTCGAGCACAACAACCTCGCGCATAACCGCGAGACGATAGAGCGCATAAAGCGCGACATGGAAGCGACGACCGCCACCGAGCAGCACCTCGAGGAGCAGATTGACGCCGCCCAAAAAGAGATAGAATCTATAGACGCCGAGATAAAGGACTGCCAGGCGCAGCTGCTCGAACTGCTCGACAGCACGGGCAAGCTCAAGGAGCAGGAGAGCGCGATAACCGCCGAGCGCGACAGCGCGGAGGCGCAGGCGAAGACCATAAACGAGTCTCTCTCCGCCGCAAAAATCGAACAGAGCACGGCGCGCTCCTCCGCGCAGGAGATAGCTGCGCGCCTCGGCACAGTCGACGAAGTCATCGCTTCGCGCGGCGGACTGCTTGACGCACTCCGTGAGCAGGCCGAAGTCAGCCGCAGGAATCTTGACGCGTGCCTTGAAAATATAGAATCACTTTCAAATTCAATAGACGGCTACTCTATGATAGTCCGTTCGCGTTCAGAAAAGGCGGAGAAGATGCGCCGCGAGCTCGACGCCGCAACGCTCGACATCCACCAGAAGCAGGCGCGCATCAGAATGCTTGAGGATCTCGAGAAGAACATGGAGGGCTATTCAGGCTCCGTTAAAGCGGTCATGCGCGAAGCAAAGCGCGGAACGCTGCGCGGAATCCACGGACCTGTGTCCCAGCTGATAACCGTTGATGCGAAGTACGCCGCGGCGGTCGAGACGGCTCTCGGCGCCGCCGTGCAGAATATAGTAACCGACGACGAGTCGGCGGCAAAGCGCGCCATAGCCTATCTTAAAGAGAGCCGCGCAGGACGCGCGACTTTCCTGCCGATGACGGCGATAAAGCCGCGCCCGTTCAGGGAGGACGGACTCGACTCCTGCGCCGGATTCATCGACATGGCGGACAGGCTTCTTCGATGCGACGACGAGTATCTGCCGATAATCAGGAATCTGCTCAGCCACACCGCCGTTGCGGATAATATCGACAGCGCGATAGCCATCTCCAAGCGCTTCGGCCACAGATTCAAAGTCGTCACGCTCGACGGTCAGGTCATGAACGCGGGTGGCTCGATGACGGGCGGTTCGCGCGGGCAGAACGCGGGAATACTCAGCCGCGGCAATGATATCGAACAGCTCAAAAAGACCGTCGCGAAGCTTGAAAAAGACCTTGCCGAGCGGCAGGAGAGATACAAAGAGCTCGCGGGCGAAGTTTCGGCGGCGCAGGCGGAATACGACGGCGTGACGGCGGAGCTCCAGAAAGCGCAGGAAGAAAAAATCCGCCGCGAGGGCGAACTGCGCATGATAGACGACAAGATAGAAACCGCCGAGTCGGCGCTCAATGACCTCGAAGCGGAGAAGCGCAGCTCCGCAGAGCGCACCGCAAAGCTCGAAGAAATTCAGACTCAGGCGCAGAAGAAGATAGATGAATTTACCTCTCAGCTCGACTCTGTTAATGAAAAGATAACCGAAATCGAATCGCGCCGCGATGAACTGCTCAGCACCCGCGAACAGAACGCGGACAAAGAGAGCAGCATCAACCTCAGCATCCTTGCGTTCAAAAAGGATATTCAGGCGAGGGAAGAAGTCATCGAAACGCTCAAACGCCGCAGAAGCTCCCATGAGGGTCATGCCGATGAGCTTAAATCGGAGATCGACTCCATAACCGAGCAGATGACCGCGACGAACGAGCTGATTGAACAGCTCAAAGGCGAGGCGGCATCACTTCGCGCCGAGGCTCAGCAGAAGAAAGACGAGATATCCTCGCTCGCTCAGAAGCGAAGCGGAGTCGAGGGCGAGAGCACCAAACTTCGCGCCCAGGAGCGCTCGGTCAGCGACAGGCGCGAGAGACTGTCCGGCGAGCGGGCAAGGCTCGAAGAACGCCGCGACTCGATGCAGCGCGAGCTCGAAAATGCGCAGAACAAGCTCTATGACGAATATCAGCTCACTCGCCGCGAGGCGGAGGAGCTCGGAATAGTCATTGAAGACCCGCAAAAAGCGCAGCGCGATCTCAATGATATAAAGAACAAGATAAGAGCCCTCGGCAACGTCAATGTCGGCGCTATCGAGGAATACAAAGAGGTCTCCGAGCGCTACGAGTTCATGAAAACTCAGATAGACGATGTCGAAAGTTCACGCGCGGAACTTCTCACGCTCATAGGCGACCTGACCGGCAAGATGTCGGAGCGGTTCAGGGAGCAGTTCGACCGCATAAACACTATCTTCGGTCAGACATTCTCGGAGCTGTTCGGCGGCGGCAAGGCGGAGCTTATTCTTGAGAATCCGCTCGACGTGCTCGAATGTGCCATTGAGATAAAGGTTCAGCCCCCGGGCAAGAATGTTCAGAACATCGACCTGCTCTCGGGCGGCGAAAAGGGACTGGCGGCAATTGCGCTGCTGTTCTCTATCCTCAAGGTCACTCCCGCGCCGTTCTGCTTCTTCGACGAGGTCGAGGCGGCGCTCGATGATGTAAACGTCACGCGCTACGCACAGTATGCCCGCCGCATGACGAAGAACACGCAGTTCATCCTCATCACGCACAGACGCGGCACGATGGAGGAGGCTGATGTTCTCTACGGAGTCACGATGCAGGAGGACGGAGTTTCCAAACTGCTCGAACTCAAGACCGCCGAGATGGCAAAGAAGCTCGGATTGACACAGTGATACATATGATAAAGCCCCGGAGTTTTCCGGGGCTTCGTTATTGCAGATGTTGCTGATTGGCAAGCGCAATAATATTACAAATCAACACAATATTGCAGGGGCGGATATTATCCGCCCGCGAAATTCGCACGATTTTATTGGCACGCAGCTTGCAGGGTGCGGCGACCCGACGCACCTATGCCGCGTAAGCGGCACGAAATCTTCGCAAAAGTTTATCTTACCGACCGTAGGGGCGAACTTCGTTCGCCTTTAAATTTTCTGTGGTTTTCGGACAACGCACTTCGTATAGACAGCCCTTGCGGCTGTCCGCAATCGGCAATAGCCGATAAAATTCAAATTGATAATAGCTTGTTTTGCCGAAAAAAAGGGAGCCGGAAATCCGACTCCCTCGTTTTTTTATTTTTTCTTTGCGTTCTTGGTTTTCTTCTTCGGCTGTTCTTCGCCGAGGTCGATTACGATAAACGCGACGTTCCAGATGAGTATCGCCAGGAACAGGACTGCCATAACAACGGGCGCGGTGCTCATTGTTACGAGAACTATCTTGCCGAAGAGATTCATGAACGACATGTCGGTCAGCGAGCCGAGGGTCAGCGTGCCCGCGTCGACGGCGGCCGCGATATCCGAAAATGCTATTTTCATGCCGATGAGGCACAAAATGCCTGCCGCGCCGAGCGAAGCGGTCGCCTTGCGCGAGTTCGTTGCCGCGGCGACAATGATAATGGCGAGCGCGATGAGCAGGGCGAGCGCGAAGCAAACGGCAAAGGCTATGAAGTTGCCCTTGAATTTAAGCAGTACCTCGGGAATCTCGGACATATTATCCTTGTTAAAAACGCCGGCAAAAAGACCGTCTCCCGTGAAAAGCTCGACGATGCGCTTTATGCTCAACGCCTCTACGATATTCGAGTCATAGAGGTTTGCGTGCGCATAGACGGTGATTATATCCGTGAAATATGCGACGGGGAAAATTGCCGCCGCGAGCAGCGCAGTCACTATCCTGTTGAGAGCCTTCATGCTGACCGACCTTTCTTACTTGTTTATTTCTTCTTTTTGTCCCATGAGGAGTTGAGCGCAACGGTGCGGTTTATGATAAGGTTGCCCGGAGTGCTGTCCTTGTCGACGCAGAAGTAGCCCTGGCGCATGAACTGGAATGTGTCGCCCGGCTTTGCGTCGCGGAGTCCGCCCTCGAGCAGGCACCCGTCGATAATTTTGAGTGAATCGGGGTTGATGTTCTGAAGATAGTCGCCGTTTCCGTCCTCGCCTGCGGGGTTCTCGGTGTTGAACAGGCGGTCATAGAGGCGCACCTGAGCCTTCACGTTGTCCGCCGCGCTGACCCAGTGCAGGGTGCCGCGAACCTTTCTGCCGTCGGGCGTCTCGCCGCCGCGGCTCTCGGGGTCGTAGGTGCAGTGCAGGCAGGTGACTTCGCCGTTTTCATCGGTATCATATGAGTTGCAGGTCACATAATATGCGCTCTTGAGGCGCACTTCGTTGCCGGGGAAGAGCCTGAAATATTTCTTCACGGGCTCAGCCATGAAGTCCTCGCGCTCAACATAGAGCTCGCGGGAGAATGTGACCTTGCGGCGGCCGAGCTCGGGCTTGTCGGGATTTATCTCGACTTCGATTTCCTCGGTCTTGTCCTCGGGGTAGTTGTCGATAACGAGCTTGAGCGGATTGAGAACCGCCATGGCGCGCGGAGCGTTCTGATTGAGATTGTCTCTGACACACGCTTCGAGCAGACCGTAGTCAACCACGCTGTATGCCTTTGCAACGCCGACGCGGCTTATGAAATCGCGTATCGCGGCGGCGGGATAGCCCCTGCGGCGCATACCGCAGAGAGTGACCATTCTAGGGTCGTCCCAGCCGTTGACAACGCCGGTCTGAACCATCTCGAGGCACTTTCTTTTGCTCGTCACGCAGTAGTTGAGATTAAGGCGCGCGAACTCGATCTGGCGCGGCGGCTCTTCAAAGCCGATAGCGTCGATGAACCAGTTGTAGAGCGGTCTGTGGTTCTCAAACTCGAGCGAGCACAGGGAATATGTGACCTTCTCCGCAGCGTCGGAGAGGGGATGGGCAAAGTCATACATCGGATAGACGCACCACTTGTCGCCAGTCTGATGGTGGGAGACATGCGCGATTCTGTAGATGACCGGGTCGCGCATATTGATGTTCGGGCTCGCCATGTCTATTTTGGCGCGCAGAACCTTTTCGCCGTTTGCAAACTCGCCCTCGGTCATGCGGCGGAAGAGGTCGAGGTTCTCTTCAACCGAGCGGTCGCGGTAGGGGCTGTTTTTGCCGGGCTCTGTAAGAGTGCCGCGGTATTCGCGTATTTCCTCGGGCGACAGGTCGCAGACATACGCCTTGCCCTCTTTGATGAGCTTTATCGCGCACTCATAGAGAAAATCGAAATAGCTCGATGCATAGTAGATCTCGTTCCATTTGTAGCCGAGCCACTCAATGTCCTCTTTTATCGCGTCGACATATTCGACATCCTCTTTCGAGGGATTCGTGTCGTCGAGACGTAGATTGCACACTCCGCCGTATTTTTCCGCGATGCTGAAGTCGATGCATATCGCCTTTGCGTGACCGATGTGCAGATAGCCATTGGGCTCCGGAGGGAATCTCGTCTGCACACGGGTGTTGACCCCGTTTGCAAGATCCTCGTCTATAAAATCAGTGATAAAATTTGAATTGAGATTGGTGCTGTCCGCCATTTAGTTCTCCTCCTTGTAGTGTGCGAGCGCCGCAGCGAGTCTCGCTCTGACTCTGTCCTCGCCGAGCAGCCTGATTATCGAATGAAGATCGGGCGTGTTGCGGCGCGAAGTCACCGCGATTCTGATAACGGTCGAAAGGTCGCCGACATGACCCTTGAACGCCGTGGGATCTTTCTTGTATTCCTTGACGTTGGGCGTGTAGCCGAGCGGCTCGCACATCGCCTTGATGCGTGCAAACCATGCGTCCTTGTCGTCGTTTATGTCAAACTCGCCGATGTATTTTTGAAGTATCGCCGCCGCATCGCCTGCGCTGATATTCTCGGGCAGGGTGTAGTCGGGGGTGTAGATTTCATCGTAGAAATACGAGACGAAGTCCTTGACCTGCTCCCAGTTTGCGATATCTTTTCGTGGCTTCGGGCAGTCGCGGTCTATCGAGAATATGCCGCGCGCAAAATCGCGGTTAGAGTCGAGAAGCTTGTAGAGCTCCTCGTCATATTCTTTCGCCCAGTTCAGCACATTGCCGAGCACCTCGTCCGCCGTCATGTGCGAAATAATATTCTTGCTCACGTCGTTGAGCTTCGCCATGTCAAACAGGCATCCGCTCACGCTCATCTTCTTGAGATTGAACGGGAACTTCCAGCAGTCCTCCGTGGGATTCGCCCTGCGCCAGTCTTCGAAGTTCGAGTTGAGCAGCGTCATGATATATTCGATAACGCTCTCCTTGGGATAGCCCTGCTCGACAAAGTAGCTGACCGCCGCCTCGGGATCCTTTCTCTTCGAGAGCTTGCGCTTTGCGCCCGTCTCCTCGTCTATCTTCATGACCTGCGGAGTGTGCGCGTATTTCGGCACTCTGTAGCCGCACGCCTTGAACAGCGCGATGTGCTTCGGGACGGAGGATATCCACTCCTCACCGCGAATAACGTGCGTCGTGCGCATGAAGTGGTCGTCGCAGACGTGCGCAAAGTGATAGGTCGGCACGCCGTCGCTCTTCAAAAGCACCTCGTCGATTATATTCTCCGGCATTTCAATTTTGCCGCGAATCATGTCGTCAAAGACTATTCTCTTGTTCTCGTCGCCCTCGGAGCGGAAGCGGAGCACATAGGGCTCGCCCGCTTCGATGCGTCTCTTCTGCTCGTCAAAGCTCAGGTCGCGGCACTTCGCCCATTTGCCGAAATATCCGGTTATCGCCGCGCCGCCGTTTTCCTGCTCTTCGCGGATGGCGGCGAGCTCGTCCGCAGTGCAGAAGCAGGGGTATGCCTTGCCCTCCTGTACGAGACGCTTGGCGACCGCGTGATAAATCTCAACGCGCTTGCTCTGGGTATAAGGGCCGTAAGCGCCCTTCTCCGTGTCGAATCCGGTCACGCCCTCATCAAATTCGAGGCCGAAGTTTTTGAATCCGTTGATTATTGCGGACACGCCGTCGGCGACCTCACGCTTCTTGTCCGTGTCTTCGATTCTCAGATAAGTAAGTCCGCCGCTGACTCTCGCCGTAAGAAAATCGACGAGCGCGCCGAACAGGCCGCCTATATGGAGATACCCCGTCGGACTCGGTGAGAATCGGGTCACGCGCGCGCCCTCGGGCAGCCCGCGCGGGGGAAATCTCAGCTCGCAGTCCTCCGATGTCAGCCCGTTTGAGCCGAACAGGAGATCGGCGAGTCTTTCGTTATCAGTCATTAAACCGCACTCCGTTTCTTGAGTAAATATATACACTATATTATCGCAGAAAAACGCCCGTCAATCAAGAGCCAAAGAACAATTTCTCAAATCAAAAGAGGTTAATCGATAAAAATTTCATAAATCTTGTATTTTCCATTGATTTTTGGGCGTTTTTATTTTATAATGAATTTGACCGCGCAGGCAGGAGACTGTTTTTCATGGGCTCATACGCTCCAAAACGGCACCTGGATAAGCGCGCTGAAATGAAGAAAAATTTTTTCGGAGGTAACTGAAATGACAAAGAAGATCATAGCTCTTGTCCTTGCTCTCTGCTTCGTTTTTGCTTTTGCAGCCTGCAAGAAGGATAAGGACAACAGCGACACAACCACAGGCGAGCCCAACACTTCCGCAAACGGCGAGACGATTGCAAACGACGAGTCCAGCGAAGCTGAGTCCGTCAGCGGCGACGAGTCCACCGAGGCTCAGACCGACGCTTCCGGCAACACTGTTGCTCCCGCGACCGAGAAGAACACTCAGGGCGGCAGCCAGGGCGGCAACCATGGCGGCAGCAGCACTGCTTCCAAGCCCGCGACAAAGGCTGAGATAGTTGCGTATTTCAACAAGGCCATTAACGGCGTTAAGCCCAGTGCGAAGAGCGTTACAAGAGTTTCTGAGACGAACTACAGAAGCGGCAAAATCACCGGAGTGCCCTCCATCGTCGATAAGCTTGTCGGCGGTATAGACAGCTTTGTTGACGGACAGCTCAAGAAGAACAGCAAGGGCTCCGAAACATTCTCCAATTCTGCGGCTATAAAGGCTAACTTCCCTGTTGAGAACGAGTCCTGGTCGAGTAAGCTTACTGCGAATGATGTCGCAAGCGCAACTTGCACCGAGGCGGGTGGAGTTTACACCATCACTATAAAGACGGTTGCCGACAAGGCTTCCTCCAACGTTCATCACGGCTCGGGTCATGCCCCGAAGGTTTTCAGCGTGGTTCTCCCGTCTGTTATCAACGATCAGTTTAGCAGCGGCGTGCTTAAGTCTGTCGCTAAAGCCTTTAAAATCGGCACCGCTCAGATGGAGTATCCCTCCGGCACAGTTACCGTTAAGGTTGACGCTAAGACCAGCCGTGTTATCAATGCTACATATGATGCCAAATGGACAATTCACCTTCCTCTTGGCGACGAAATGGTAGTGCTTCCTTTCGGCATAAAGACCATTTACAACATCGCTTACTAATTAAACAAAATGACTGTTTTGAGGCAGGAGTTTCCTGCCTCAAAATGCATTTACAAACATATCAAGTGAAAAAGAAGGATATTTAAAATGGAAAAGAAAGTTCTTGTTGAAACTTCCGCGCGCCATGTACATGTCACCAGAGAAGCTCTTGATATCCTCTTCGGCGAGGGTTATGAGCTGACCGTCAAGAAGGAGCTCTCTCAGCCCGGCCAGTTTGCGAGCAACGAGCGCGTTGCCGTTGTCGGACCGAAGGGCAGCTTCCCGGCAGTCTCCATCCTCGGCCCCGTGCGTCCCGAGAATCAGGTTGAGCTTTCACTCACCGATGCCCGTTCCATCGGCGTGACCGCTCCCGTCAGAGAGAGCGGAGATATCGCAGGCAGCGGCGCCTGCAAGCTTGTCGGCCCCAAGGGCGAAATAGAGCTTGAGTGCGGCGTTATCGCAGCGCAGAGACACATTCACGCAACTCCCGAGGATGCCGAAAAATACGGTCTTCAGGACAAGCAGATAGTCAGCGTCAAAATTGACTCGAACGGCCGTTCGCTCGTTTTCGGCGATGTCGTCGTCAGAGTCAGCCCGAAGTATGCGCTGGCAATGCACATCGATACCGATGAGTCCAACGCCGCAGGCGCAACTCCCGGTCTCATGGGCGAGATACTTGCGTAACAAAAAAACGAAATTCAGTCCTCTGCACAATGCGTGCGGAGGGCTTTTCACTTGAGGTCATATAAATTCAATTTTATCGGGACAACCATGGGCTGTCAAAATCAAAACACTTTTCCCCGATGTGTTTCACTAATGACGCATTTACACAATTTGGACTACCCCCGTTAAACGAAATTTTATCTTTTGTCTATTGAATGATTGGAACAACGATTATACAATTATATATAAATCAATAAGGAGTGAAATAAGATGAAAAAGATTCTGGCAATAATCCTTGCCGCTGTCCTCGTTCTCTCGTTCGCGGCGTGCAAGAAGAATGACACAAACAACGACACCACTGCCGGTGACGCGCAGACTTCCGGTCAGGCGGCGGATGTTTCCGCTTCCGATGATACCGCTTCTTCCGAAGAGGCTTCCTCCGAGGTCGAGACCGAGGTAGTCACCGATAAAGAGGGTCACACCGTTATCGAGACTAAGGCTCCTCAGTCCTCCGATACAAAGACCACGACCAAGGGCAGCACGACTCCCTCCAAGGGTCTCAACACCAACGACGCAGCAGCTTGCATCAAAGCTTATCAGGCGGCGGTCAACGCTACAAAGCAGTTCAAGAGCGGCAGACAGAACATGGCTCTCAAGGGCAGCATCACTGCTGACGGCAGCCTCGGCGCTCTGCTCAAGATAGCTCAGAAGCCCGTTGCAAACGCACTCAACAAGAACTCCAAGGATCGTACCGATATTCCCGGCAAGCCCTCGGGCATGCAGGCGAGCCACATGAAGAGCGCCAGCGCGGTGACCAGCGGCAACTACACCACAATCACCTTCAACGTCAAGGATCAGACTCAGGGCGCGAAGGCTGATAACCACAGCGGTTCCGTCGGCTGCGCAGTCGGTACTCTCGGCGATGTCGATAACGCTATCAGAGAGCTCGGACTCAGCGTCGACTACAAGGACGGCAAGATTGAGCTGACCTACACCAACTGCAAGGTCGTCGTCAAGATTGACAACACCACCGGCAAGATCGTCGAAGGCAGCTGGGCATATGATGTCAATGTCTATGCAAACGGCATCAAGGTCTCCATCGTCTCCGTCAATAACCTCAAGGGTATCGTCGCTTTCTCGTATACCGCTAAGGGCTGATATCTGAAAAAAAACAAAGCCGTCCGTCTTTTCAGGCGGGCGGTTTTTTGTCGGCTGTCGGGGATATGCGTCGGATAAACTGCGGTTTTATTAAAAATTAATTTTTTACCATGTTTTTTTATAAGATTTTTCTTGACCTGTACGCTTTAATAGCTTAAAATATAAACCTAATCAAATGCAACACTCAGATAAAATCTGTCGGGAGGGAGAAGAATGAACAAAAAGCTTATGAGATTTGCCGCACTTTTGCTTGCGGCGGCTATGCTCTTTTCCTTTTCGGCGTGCAGAACGAACGATGACGGTTCGGAGTCTTCTACGGACGAACCCTCGGTCACTGATGCGGGGAATATTCATGAGGAGTCCACCGACTCTGCGGAGCTGACAACTGACGAGCCGACGACCGACTCAAGAACCGTGACGCGCTCCAATGTTTCCGGCGGAACAAAGACCGAGACTGTCAACGTCTACAAGGGGCTCAACTCCACGAACACTTCGCGGGTGCTCCAGTATTATAAAGCTGCGGCGGCGAACACCAAGAGCATCGACGCCACGCAGTATATGTCCATGAAGCGCGTTGATTACACTCCGCGCAACAGTTTCCAGAAAGGTATGCTCACCGTGTTCACGGGAATCGCTTCGGCGGCTCTCGCGGCAAACAGCAAAGCGGTGACTATAATTCCCGGAAAATATAAGCAGATAAAGGCGAGCGATCTTATCTCGGCGAACGCTGTCGCTTACGGCAACTACACCATAGTGACGCTCAACGTCAGGATGCAGCAGGACGATCAGAATACTAAGGACGCGCATCAGGGTCCGGTCGGCAGGACTGTCGGAACGGTCGGGAACCTTGACAGAGTGTTTGAAGCCATGCCGAGCGTCAAGGTGGACTGCTCAAAGGGCAGCATCACGCTCAAGTATGATGACTGCAAGGTCGTTGTCAAGATTGACAACGGCAGCGGCTCGATAGTCAGCGGCACATGGAGCTACACCGTTGATGTTGATATCGACAATATATATGCGAGCATCGCGGGCAGCGAAGAACTGCTGATAACGAACACAGGCGGCGCGGTCGAATTTGTTATAAAGACGAATGACGAAATCTCGCTTCAAAGCCGCAATTCAAAATAAAACTGACCCGCACGGCGCAATGCCGGGCGGGTTTTTTGGATATTAAATTTGAGAAGAGAGCTACCTTTTGACAGCTCTCTTCTTATGTTTTTTATTTATCGGCTTCGGCCTCGTTTGCCTTTGCCTCTTCGATAACCTTCTGTGCAACGACGGGCGGCGCATCCTCATAGCGGGTAAACTCAAGGGTGAACCAGCCTCTGCCGGCGGTCACGGAACGCAGGACGGTCGAGAAATCGCCCATCTCGCCCATGGGAACTTCCGCGATGAGCTCCTGGATCTTCGGCTCGTCGGACGGACCCATGCCGAGCACACGGCCGCGGCGCTTTGTGACATCGCCCATGATGTCGCCGAGATTCTCGTCGGGCATATAAGCCTTCAGAGTGCCGATGGGTTCAAGGATAACGGGGTTCGCCTGCGGAATACCGTTCTTGTATGCTATGTTCGCGGCGGTCTTGAACGCCATTTCGGACGAGTCTACCGGATGGTAAGAGCCATCGTAAAGGGTTGCCTTTATGCCGACCATCGGATAGCCTGCAAGCACGCCCTTCTTGACGCTGTCGCGCAGACCCTTTTCAACTGCGGGGAAGAAGTTCTTCGGCACGGAGCCGCCGACAACTTCTTCGGCGAAAACGAGATCGTCGCTCTCGCAGGGCTCGAAGCGGATGAACACATCGCCGAACTGGCCGTGTCCGCCGGACTGCTTCTTGTGTCTGCCCTGAACTTCGACTTTCTTGCGGATGGACTCTCTGTATGCAACTTTCGGCACGCTGAGGTCGACCTCAACGCCGAACTTGTTCTTGAGCTTGGAAACGATAACATCAAGGTGCTGCTCGCCGAGACCGGAGAGAATCTGCTCGCGGGTCTCTTTGTTGATGACGAACGAAATTGTCGGATCCTCTTCGAGGAGTCTGAGCAAGCTCGCCGCGACCTTCTCTTCGTCGCCCTTCTTGCGAACCTTGACTGCCATTGAAAGGCATGGGGTCGGGAACTTGATGCCCTCGAGGGTTATCGGGTTCTTTGCCGAGCAGACCGTGTCGCCGGTCTTGATGCCCGCAAGCTTTGTGACAACGCCGATGTCGCCCGCGGGGATGCAGGATGCGTCCTCCTGTTTGCTGCCCCTGAGGGTGATTATCTTGCCCATTCTCTCGCTCTCTTCGGTGCGGGAGTTATATGCGGGGGTGTCCGAAGTTATCTTGCCGGAAACGACCTTGAAGAAGGACATCTTGCCGACGAACGGGTCGGCGATGGTCTTGAAGCAGATAGCCGCAAGCGGGCCGTTTTCGTCGCAGGGAAGACCGTTCTCGCCTGCCTTGTCGGCTGCGGAGGGAGCGGAATAAACTATCTCGTCAAGGAGCATATCAATAGCTTCGCAGGTGTAGCCCGCGCAGGCATATACGGGGATAACGGAGCCGTCGCTGACGCCGGAGTTGAGAGCCTTGATTATCTCTTCGCGGGTGAAAGTCTCGCCTGCAAAGAACTTCTCCATCAGCTCGTCGTCGCTCGAAGCGACTGCTTCTGTAAGTATATCGAGCATCTCGTCAAGCTGCGGGTCGGAGGGCATTGCGACCTCTTTCTTCTCGCCGCCGCTGTAGTCGAAAGCCTTGCGGGATGCGAGGTTGACATATGCCGCAACCTTGCCGCCGTCCATATAGGGGACGATAACGGGGCAGATAGCGCCGCCGACTGCGTCTTTTATAGCTGCAAATGTTTTATAGAAATCTGTATTGTCCGCGTCGCAGCGGGTGATGGCGAACATTCTCGAAATGCCTCTGGCGTTCGCCGCCTTGAGAGCTTTCTCTGCGCCGACGTCAAAGCCGGAGCCAGCCGCAGTGACGATGAGCACGCTGTCCGCCGCGCGGATGCCTTCGCTCATGCCGCCCGCAAAGTCAAAAAGACCGGGAGTGTCGATTATATTTATCTTCGCGCCGTTCCACTCGATAGCGGCAACAGCGGTTGAAACCGTGGCCTTTCTCTTTTTCTCCTCGGCGTCGAAGTCGAGCACGGTGGTGCCGTCGGCGACTCTGCCGAGTCTGTCGGTAGCCTTAGCGGTGTAGAGCATTGCTTCCGCAAGGGTTGTTTTTCCTCTGCCGCCATGACCTGCTATGGCGATATTTCTTATGTCTTTCGCGTTATAGGCTTTCAAAAAAAGTCCTCCTTATCAAAGCGCCGCTGCGCGTTTAGATTTACTGCATAAAAATTAACCACAGTTTTGAAGAAATTATAGCATACATTACCATAGATTTCAACAAAAAAATAAAAATATATTCATTAACGTTATATAAACAAATTGAGCGCAGTTTGCACTTGTAAAAGGATATAAAAATAGTATGTTTTGGTCACATCGGGGCTGTTTATCTCAAAATAAAAATAAGGACTGCGGCGGTTCGCAGTCCCTTGTGATAAAAGTTATAACAAAACATCCCCCGCACCTCTCGGTGCAGGGGATGCATTATATCAATTTTTACGCAGCTTTCTTTTCTTTTCTGCGCTCTGCCGCGCGTCTGATAGCCTTGCCTATCTCGAACACCGGGATAGTGGAGACCGAGAGACCTGCGGAAATGAGCAGCTCGTTGAGCTGGAATATGCCGGGCGCGATGTCAATTTATTATATTATCTGGAGACTTTTCTTTTCGCTGCGGCACGCTGAACGACCTTGATTATCTCGACTATCGGGATTATCGAAAACGCGAGGGCGAGCGATGTCGCATATTCGGCGAAGCCTATCGGAGTGAAGCCGAAGGCGTTTGCGAGGAACGGTATCTCAATAACCGCCGTAGTCAGCACGAGCGACGCCACCATAGCAGCGAACAGGGGCAGGTTGTGGCTGCCGCGAAGGCTCATCTTTATGACCGAGCCGCGCTGCGAACGCATATTGAACGAGTGGAATATCTCGCACATCGACATGGTGAGGAATGCCATGGTCATGCCCTGCTCGCACTGTGCGATGTTCATAAACGCCCAGTGTCCCGTCTCGAAGCGTTCGCCTATAAAGAACGCCGCGAGGGTCAGTGCGGTGACCAGCACGCCCTGATAGAGCACATCAAAGCCGAGCCCGCCTGCAAATATTCCGTCCGACGGATCGCGCGGGCGGCGGCGCATGATATCGCTCTCCGCCTTTTCGAGTCCGAGCGCGAGCGCCGGGAAGCAGTCGGTGACGAGGTTTATGAACAGCAGATGCGGCGCTTCGAGAATGGTGAAGCCGAGAAGCGTTGCGGTGAATATCGCGAGCACTTCCGCGAGGTTTGAGCCGAGCAGGAATTGAATAGCCTTTCGGATATTGTCATATATCCGGCGGCCCTCTTCAACGGCGTTGACGATAGTTGCAAAGTTGTCGTCCGTGAGCACCATGTCTGCAACATTCTTTGTGACGTCCGTGCCGGTTATGCCCATGCCTATTCCGATATCCGCGCTCTTTATCGACGGCGCGTCGTTGACTCCGTCACCCGTCATGGCGGTTATCTTTCCTTTTGCGCGCCATGCGTTGACTATTCTCGTCTTGTGCTCGGGCTGCACGCGCGCATATACATATATATTTTCGACTCTGTCCGCGAACTCTTCGTCGCTCATCGCGGAGAGCTCCGCGCCGGTTATTGCCTGTGACGGATCGGTGAGTATGCCCAGTTCGGAGGCTATCGCAACGGCGGTGTCCTTATGGTCGCCGGTTATCATAACGGGGGTTATACCCGCGCCGCGGCACTCCTCTATAGCCGCCTTGACCTCCGGGCGAACGGGGTCTATCATGCCGGTAAGGCCGATGAATATCAGGTCATGCTCGAGCGCCTCGGGCGAAAAATCGTCGGGCGCGGAGTCGTATTTTCTCATCGCCGCCGCGAGCACGCGCAGAGCCTTATCCGCCATCCTCTTGTTTTCCGAGGCTATTGTCGCCTTTATCTCGTCTGTCATCGGAACGATTTTTCCGTCAATAAAAGCGTGGGTGCAGAGATCGACGACAACATCGGGAGCACCCTTTGTGTATTGAATAATGCCGTCCGGTGTCTTGTGGACGGTGGACATCATCTTTCTGCCGGAGTCGAACGGAGCTTCGCCGATTCTCGGGCTGTCGCTTTTCAGCTCGCCCTTATGAAGTCCGAGGCTTATCGCGTAGCTGACGAGAGCCGCCTCCGTGGGCTCGCCGATCACGAGTCCGTCGGAATCCTCCTGCGCGTCGGAGCAGAGGGACATGGCTCTTGCGAGCAACTTTTCGTCGCCGTAATGATCGACGACGGTCATCTTATTCTGCGTGAGAGTGCCTGTCTTGTCAGAGCAGATTATCTGCGCGCAGCCGAGCGTCTCAACAGCGGTGAGCTTGCGGATAACCGCATTTTTCTTCGACATGTTCGTAACGCCTATCGACAGCACGATAGTGACCACCGCCGCAAGTCCCTCGGGAACCGCCGCGACGGCGAGGCTGACGGCTACCATAAACACGTCGATAACGCTCTTGAATATCAGCGCGGGATCGCCGCCCGCGAGAGTGGAGCGCTCCATGAACAGCGAGAACGCGAAGATGAAAACGCAGATTCCAAGCACGAGGAAGGTGAGAGTCTTAGAGAGTCCCGCAAGCTTTTTCTGGAGCGGGGTCTGTCCGTCCTCTGCCTTTGTTATGGCGTCGGCTATCTTGCCCATCTCGGTATTCATGCCCGTGTCGGTGACAACGGCCTTGCCGCGTCCGTAGACAACGGCGCTGCCCATATACGCCATGTTCTTTCTGTCGCCCAGCGGAATATCGCCGCCGTCGCCCGCGCCGAGAACGGAGATAATTTTGCTCACGGGCACGCTCTCGCCCGTCAGCGCAGCCTCCTCTATTTTAAGGCTGGCGCTCTCGAATATGCGGCAGTCCGCAGGAACAGCGTCGCCCGCCTCAAGCACAACAACGTCGCCGACGGTCAGATCCTCGCTCTTGACAGTCATTATCCTGCCCTCGCGAATGACCTTGGAGGTCGCCGCGCTCATCTCCTGAAGCGCCTCGATAGCCTTTTCCGCCTTACTCTCCTGCAAGACGCCGAGCACGGCGTTTATGAGCACAACGGCGAGGATTATCACTGTGTCCGTAGGGAAGGACGGCGAGCCGGAGACCTTGCCCTCGTAGACTGTTGTCACGGCGGATATGACCGCGGCGACGATAAGGATGATTATCATCGGGTCGGCAAGCTGCTCAAAAAACCGCCTGACGAGCGATTTCTGCTTTGCCTGTGCCAATTTGTTTTTGCCGTATTTCTCAAGACGGCGTTCGGCCTCGGACTGCGAAAGTCCGTTTTCCGAGCTCTCCGTCCGCTCGAACACCTCGCGGACGTCTTCAAGATAGTACTTCAATTTTTATGCCTCCCTTTCGGTTAAACAAAAAAGGCCTTCGACAGACCATGTCTGCCAAAGGTCTTGCCTCAAACGCATTCAATGCATATGTCTGCTGCCAGCCGGGCTCGGTCGGTTATCGCGACCTGCACGACGGTTGGTGACAGCGAGATGGGCTTTTGCCCATAGCTACTCCCCAATGGATGTGTATTTATCATACTCCGCAAAAGAGGAAATGTCAATTAAAAATTTATAAATTTTTATCTATTATTCTTTTTATTCGACAAAATCACTCTTGACAAAAGCGCAATGTGAATATATAATTAATGCGTATTCTGACAAATGTTTCTGTGGACTCGCATGTTTTTGTAAGCCATTGACCGTTTGATGGTTCACAAAAATGTGCGGGTCCATTGCACAACATATAATATAGAATGCAAATTTTTTCACGGAGGTACCACAATGAAGGGTACAGTCAAATGGTTCAACGCAGAAAAAGGTTTTGGCTTCATCGCTAACGATGAGGGCGGCGACGATGTTTTCGTACATTTCTCCGCTATCGTTGCAGACGGCTACAGAACTCTCACCGAGGGTCAGAAGGTCACCTTCGAGGTCGAGCCGGATCCCAAGGATTCCAGCAAGCTCAGAGCTGTCAACGTTGTCGGCGAATAATTTTCTCCAGAGTTGACGCGGGCGTCCGTTATGCGGACGCCCGTTTTTTTATATTTTCCTCTTCAACATATCCTCCGCAATGCTCTTCGCGAGCTCATCCATGTGCGAGAAGTCCATGGCGGAGATATATATGCTCTCGAGGTCGTCGTGTATACTCTTTGCGCTCGCGAGTGAGGCTATTGCTTCGCCGATAAACTCGCCGTAGGCTTTTTTGGTGAAGTTCAGCCGCGACATGTGCCGGCGCAGCGCGGTGCGGTCGGTGAAGCGCGATGAGTTTATCTTCACCGCACCGTCAAACTCCGCAGGATGCAGCTTGTTTGAGGTCACGAAGCCGAGCGACAGGTCGGGGATGAGCAGATGCTCGGGCTCGCCGTCCGGGGAAAGGGGAGACGGGCTCGTGATTATGTCATGACCGCCGGAGAGGGCGTATCCGCGAAGCAGTGACAGCAGGGCTGCGGAGCTCGCGATGTTGTCGTCCTCGATGATATATATGCGCTCGCAGAGCTGTCTTACCGTATCAGTGAAGAATGTTATCCCGTCCGGTGTGACGGCGGATATCATCCGGTGACTCTCTTCGCCGATTCGCCCGGTCGGTTTGCCAAACTCGCGCGACGCGATGCGCGAAGCCGCGCGTTTGATTTTTGCCGTGTCCGTGCAGCCGAGCGTCAGGCGCAATATATCCTCGCGCAGCAGGGCGGAGGCTTCGAGAAAGCGCCTGCATCTGCGGTGACACGCGGCGTTTTCATCGGTCAGTGCGATAACCTCATCCGCGCGCGAACGCAGAATATTTTTATCCCAGAATCTGCCTAAATCGACTATCTCCTGCGCGGCGCCCGGATATTTCGGCTCGAGCGTGTGCGGAGAAGTGCCGTCCGCTATCCAGCAGTTGAGCGCGGGCGCATATACGCCGTCGAGCGAAGCGGGGTCGGATGAGCAATATATCAGCTCCGTCTCTATCCCCGCGTCTGTCAGGGCGGAGTTTATCCGTTTCATCAGGCTTGATTTGCCCGTGCCAGGACCGCCCTTTATTATATATGTATACCCGCCCGAATGAGTCGGACAAAGCTCGCCGAAAAATGAGTGAAACCCCTCGGGCGAACTGCACCCGAGAAAATAGCTGATGTTACCCATAATACGCCTCCCGAAAAGTCATATTACAGAGTATTCACCGCCCGCTTGTCAGGTTACGGAAAAATATCAGCTTGCCGCTTGCCGTGTGAAACTGCTTGCCGAGGTTGACAAACGAAGCTAAAAAAGGTAAAATATCACAAGTGATTCAGGCGCAGTTGGGCGAGGAGGAATGCCGCCGCCGGGGGCGGATAGAGGCATTGCTCCGAGGTGAAGAAACAAGGAGCGGAGCGAGCGCACCATCGTCCTCGGCAGCTCCATATCATTCGTTTCCGCCTTTGGCGAAAACTCATTCATTGCGCGCCTCGTCCTCTCCCCAAAAAGGCAAGCCTTTTTGGGACCCCTGTATTATGCGACTATGTTTCTGAGGGAAGCGCCGCGGACGGACAGCGGAAAGCTAATAAGCAGGAAGCAAACTAAAATATAAATATAACCGGGTGTGGCGCAGTTGGTAGCGCGGGTGGTTTGGGACCATCAGGCCGCAGGTTCGAACCCTGTCACTCGGACCATATCGAGTATTCATAAGGGATTTGACTTTATGAATACTCGATTTTTTTGTATCCATTGCTTAGAGACTTTATACGATGCCATATTTGTCTTTCTAAAGTCTGCAAAACAGTTTTGCGGTTTCCGTTATAAAAATGCCAAATTTTTAGAGCTTAATTATACTATAACAATTTTTGACAAAACAAAAATGTATGTTTTTGGCAAAATATGTTGATTAAAGCCGCTTACCAATATATAATGATATATAATAGCAAATCAATGTTGTTCTACTAAAGCGTTTTATGGGGGAATTATATGGAAACGATTGTACACAACAAAAAAATATTGAATACTTTTATTGTCATATTGGCTGTTGGACTGTTGATCAGTATTATACCGATAGTGGTATCGTCTGTCTATTCACATCCTGTAGCTGATGATTTTGGCTTTTCCGAAAAAGTATACCGTGCTGTAAAAGATGGCGGCGGATTTTATGATATTTTGTCTGCGAGCTTTAAGCAAGTCAAAAAGACCTATTTCGAATGGCAGGGAACATATGCGGCTGTTTTTATTTTTAGTTTGCAGCCTGCCGCATTTTCGGAAAAGCTGTATTTTTTAACTTCTGTTGTTATGCTCACATCACTGATGGTGTCCACAGTATTCTTTGTTGATACAATATTTGGTACACTCGGCTTTAATAAAAAATATGGACTGATTGTATCTCTGATTATATTATTACTTTCAATTCATTTTGTTGTAGACAAAAATCAAGCATTCTTTTGGTGGAATGGGTGTGCTTACTATACGCTTTTCTATTCTTTCTCATTGATATTTTTCTCGTTTTTGATAAAGCTGGCATTTACTGACAATTCATCATTAAGGGTAATTTATTTTATTATATCTCTGCTGTTTTCGGCAATTATCGGAGGAGGAAATTATTCCACGGCGCTGTTAACGGCAGTGATATTATCGATAGCAACAGTTGCTGTGTTTAAAACAAAAAAGAAAATAGTGCCATATTTTTTGAGCGTTTCTGCGGTTCTTATGGCGGGGTTCATTATAAGTATGATAGCTCCTGGAAACAGTGTCAGAGCCGCTCTTTTAACTGGCAATTCTGCAGTTAAGGCTATATTGCGTTCGGTTCTTCATGCTTTTAAATTTATTGCGCAGTGGACCGGGTTAGCGCAAATAGCAGGATTTATTATAATTGCAATTATAGCCGCAATTTCAACAAAGAGCACAAAGTGTCGGTTTAAGTATCCTGTGTTGGTATTGATTTTCTCTTTCTTAGTATTTGCAACTCAATTGACACCTCCTCTTTATGCAATGGGAAATGTAGGTGCCGGCAGACAAGTGAATATTTATTATTATGCGTACTATTTGCTTATTTCTTTTAATATTTTTTATTTTTGCGGCTGGTTGAATCAAAAGGAAATAGTGAAGATCGAGATACAAAGTATGAAGAAAAGTTATGCTTTATGTAGCTGTCTGATGATTGTTGCATTACTTTTTGGCGGATGTTTTAGCCATGGAATACATGACCTGACCTTTGTGGATACGCTGTTAGCATTGAAAAACGGAACTCCGCAAGCATACAGCGATGAATATGTTGAAAGGATAACCGAAATAAAAAACGGAAATACCGAAATAAGCGATGTCGAAACAGTTCCGGATTTCTTTCAGTCGCTCAATATTGAAGAAGATTCAACTTTTTGGATTAACAGACAAATTGCGCGGTACTATGATGTGGAAAAAATAACATTGAAAACGCAACAATAATAGACAAAGATGAAGTGAACCACCTTCGTACAAACTTCGTTGTTCAAACCGACAGCCTACTGAAAAAAGAACTTTCAGTGGGCTGTTTTTCATTAGTCGTAACATTTATTGCCAAAATCTAATCTCTGTTGTATAATTACCGTACTGTCCGGGCGGAGGTGAAATATATGTCAAAGCATTTAAAAAATTATGCGGCTACACGAGCGGCGACAAGACTTGTTATGGATGCGGCGCAAAGCGAAAAAGCCAAGGCCGGGCGTGTGACGATGCCGAAAGTCTTTTTTGTTATCGGGATTATCGGTTTTGTTCTTTTGGCGACGGCTACATTCCTTTGCGGCAGGATTCCCCATATGATTGGCATTGCTGCCGGCTTTGCTATACTCGCATTGCCTGATTTGGCACTTATTATTGCATATTTCAATCAGCGCATATATTATACAGACGAAATGTTTGTCCATAAAAATTTTTGGGGCATCAAGCGACTGTACAGATATGAGGATATCACCGGTGTACGCATAGACGGAGATGTCAACTTGTTTTTGGGAAAACGGAAAGTCCGCATTTATGACAGGGCAGTCGGAAAGAAAGAATTTGTCCGCTGTGCGGGAGAGGGATACCATCGTGTATATGATAAAGGTATTCCGCTGGTGCCGAGAAAAAAGAACGATATATTCAACGGCAACATAAAAAATCCCGGTGAAGCCATAGCCGTCGGCATCATACTCATTGGCGGTATGGCACTGATCTACTGGATTTATTTGTATGGCATGTGGGCATTGACTGCAAAAACGCAAGATGAACTTACAGTCTCTACGGTCGCTTTTAATCACTACGAAATACAGGACGACGCAATTCGGCTGTATGGCGACGGTGAGAAGTGCTATATAATACCGAAATACAAAAGTATAATGCCGGATGCCGACGAGTTCCTTGATGAATATCAAAACGGAGGCACGCTGATACTCGGATATGCCAAAGTCTATGCTAATGAAGATGTATATGTATATACTGTCGAGAGCAATGACGGCAGAATGTTTGTTACATTCGAGAAATCAGACGCGCTGCAGAAGGAAAGGTTCATACAACGGTGGAAAGTAATGCCTAAGCCGATTACGACTTTAATGATTTTCCCTCCTATAGTAATGCTCCTGTTTGTGGCGGCAGGATTCTATGTCGGTCGGCATGTTGAAAAGTTCAGCCCAAAGACGGTGCATATCTTTTACCAAAACAGCAATATTAATTGGCCAAACTCAAAGAAAAAGCCAAGTGCGAAAAAGAGGAAAAAACGAAAATAACTTCATAGGTTCTCCATACATCACGAACAAAATTCCAATAACAAACCCCGCTGTGCCGAAAAATGCATAGCGGGGTATATATTTTTTATATCGTGGATTTATCTGAACGGACACGCTGTGAGCTTCACCCAACCCACTTCGCAACCGCATCCGCCGTCAGATTTATCTGACGGGCGTTGTCTATCGTTGGGGTGCCGTCGCCGTCCTGGCTGCCGTAAACGCCGAAATATGCGTGGCATCCGCCGTCGATTATATATTCGGTAAGCTCGGGGAGGTTGCTGCGGTACTGCTCGTATTTTTCGCGGTTGAGCACTCCGTCATTGCTGCCGTAAATTGACAGCGTCCTTATATTTTCGTTTGAGAGGTCGGCGGTCGAATATGCGGCGAGGAGCAGCAGACCTTTAAAATCGCTCGGGTGTTTTTCGAGATACGCCGCCGCCATCGAGCCGCCGAGGGAGTGGCCGCCTATGTACCAGTCGGTGATCTCCGGAAACATCTCCCGTATGCCGTCTGCGGCGTTGACATCGAATACCGCGAGATTAAACGGCATCCTGACGAGCACGCAAAGTATGCCCTTTTGGGCGAGTGACTCCATGAGCGGCAGATATGCAGTGTATTCGACCTTGCCGCCGGGATAGAATATCAGTCCCTTTGTTGCATTTTTGCTCTTGCAGACTATATTACCGTTGTCGAGTTTGATTGTCTCGGGCAGGGAACTGCCGTCCTGAAGCCCGAATGATTCACCTGCGGGCGTTATCGCGTGATAGTAGTCGCCGAGATAGACGGCGCACGCTCCGAAAAGCAGCGCAATGACCGCGACTATCGAAACGATGCATATTGTTATCTTCCGCTTTTTGCTGCCTGTCTTTGCCATGACAATGCCTCCGTCGGTTTCTGAGTCGATTATATCATACCGAACCCCTTAAAGCCAAGAAAAATCTGTTGCAGTTTTTCCCGTCCTCGGTTATGATATTAGCGTAAAGGAGTGCTGTTATGTTTTCGGAAAAATTTATCTGTGCGGGCTATGATTATACAACCTATACATCCCATATTCCCGCGCCTTATTTCAGAAAGACTTTTGAGATAGACGGCGAAGTCAAAAAGTGCGTTATTACGCTGACGGGACTCGGATTTTATGAGCTCTATGTCAACGGGCAGAGGCTGACAAAAGGCATTTTAGCCCCGTATATCTCGAACCCCGACGATCTTGTCTATTACGACGAATATGATATAACCGAGTGCCTCGTGCCGGGGAAGAATGTTCTCGGCATAATGCTCGGCAACGGAATGCAGAACGCGCCGGGCGGGCAGATCTGGGACTTTGATATCGCCGCCTTCAGGGGCGCGCCGCGCACGGCTTTCTGCGTCTCGACGGAGTATATTGACGGTAAGATAAATACTTTCGAGGCTGACGGCTCGGTCAAAACTGCTCCGTCACCGGTCATTTTCGATGACCTGCGCTGCGGCTGCTACTACGACGCGCGCCTTGAAATTCCCGGCTGGTCCGAGCCCGAATTTGACGACAGTGCTTGGAAAAATGCCCTGCCTGCGGAGACCCCGCGCGGCGAAAAGCGCCTGTGCGAGGCGGAACCGATAGCGCCCGTGCGCGAGATAAAGCCGGTTTTGATAAGAAAATGCAGGCTCAAGGAATACATAACCCGCGGCGACGTTGTCAAAGAGGCGAAAAAAATCGCGAGCGACGAGCGCGACGGATTTTTATACGATTTCGGCGTGAACTCGGCGGGCACGGTAAAGCTCAGAATAAGCGGCGAGCGCGGGCGGCAAATCGATCTGCAGTTCGGAGAATATTTTGCGCCCGACGGCGAGCCGGACACGAGCAATATCTGCTTCTATCCCGCCGGATATTCCCAGCGCGATGTGTACATACTTAAAGGCGAGGGCGAAGAAATTTTTGAGCCCGTGTTCACTTATCACGGATTCAGATACTGCGTGGTGCTCGGTATAACCGAGCAGGAGGCGACCGCCGATCTTCTGACTTTTGTTGTGCAGAACTCGGCTCTGCGCGAGATCGGTTCGTTCGTCTGCTCCGACGGGATGACGAACAAACTTCAGACGATGACGAGAAACTCCGATCTCTCGAATTTTTATTATTTCCCGACCGACTGCCCGCACCGCGAGAAAAACGGCTGGACGGGCGACGCCGCTCTCTCCGCCGAGCACATATTGATGAATCTCGATGCCGTCAACAGCTACCGCGAGTGGCTTCGCAATATCCGCGCCGCTCAGCGTGCGGACGGTGCGCTGCCCGGCATAGTGCCGACGGGCGGCTGGGGATTTGAGTGGGGCAACGGCCCCGCGTGGGACGCTGCGCTGACGTATATTCCGTATTTCTGCTACGTCCTGCGCGGAGACAGAAAGATAATCGAAGAGAACGCGACGGCGATATTCCGCTATTGCGAGTATATCTCGCGCCGCCGCGACGCGCGCGGGCTTGTAGCTATTGGGCTCGGAGACTGGTGCCCGGTGACGAGGGTCAAATCGCCACTCGAATTTACGGACAGCGTGACATGCATGAGTATTCTCAAGAAAGCCGCCTATATTTTCTCGCAGCTCGGACTTTCGCTCGAACGCGATTTCTGCGAAAAGCTCTATAATGAGATAAGAGACGCGGTCAGACGGCATCTGATAGACTTCGGTACTATGACCGCGATAGGCTCCTGCCAGACCTCGCAGGCGATGGCGATATATTACGATGTGTTCAATCCCGGCGAAAAGCCCGAGGCGTTCAAACGCCTTCTTGAGATAATCAAACGGCGCGATGACCATGTCGACGCGGGCATACTCGGCATGCGCGTGCTGTTTAGGGTGCTCTCCGATTTCGGCGAAGCCGACCTGGCTTTTAAAATGATAACCCGCCCGGACTATCCGTCCTACGGCAACTTCGTTGAGCGCGGGCTTACGGCTCTGCCCGAGGATTTTCTGCGCGAGGAGGACAGACCCAATTCGCTCAATCATCATATGTTCGGCGATATTTCCGCGTGGTTCATTGAATATATCGGCGGCATCCGCGTCAATCCTTTCCTTGCTGATCCGTCGGAGGTTGAGATATCGCCCGTATTTATTGAAAAGCTCGACAGCGCCGAGGCTTCGTATGAGACGGTCGGCGGCAAAGTGAGCGTCAAGTGGCACAGAACATCTTTGGGCATAAATCTCGATATCTCCGCGGACAGCGGAGTTCACGGGCGCATAAGACTGCCCGACGGCTACTCGTTCGCGGACGAGTGCGGCAGCATCGAAGAGCTTCACAGCGGGAATTTTGAAATAATCAGAGAGTGAAAACAGGAGGAAAAATGAAAGAGAAAATACTTTTCGTCAATTCGTGCGTGCGCGGTGAGAACGAATCGCGCACTCTCGCGCTCGCCAAAACCGCACTCAGCCGCCTTGACGGCGATATTGAAGAGATACGCCTTGCCGACGCGAATTTGAAGCCGCTCGACGCGGCGGGACTCGCGAAGCGCGCCGAAAGCGCGGAAAAAAACGACTTTTCCGACCCGGTCTATGACTGCGCGAAGCAGTTCGCCGCCTGCGATACTGTCGTTATCGCCGCGCCGTTTTGGGACTACAGCTTCCCGGCGTTTCTCAAAATCTATATCGAATCCCTGTGCGTCGGCGGGCTGACCTTTCTCTACGGCAGCGACGGCGTCCCGATAAGCTATTGCAGGGCGAAAAAGCTGATTTATATCACCACTTCGGGCGGATATATCGGCGGCACGGACTTTGGCTTTGAATATATCAAGACGGTCACGAAGTCGTTCTTCGGTATTGAGAACTTCAGCTTTTTCAGTGCCGAGGGGCTCGATATCCTCGGCAATGATCCGGCTGCGATACTGAAAGCGGCGCAGGAGAAGATAGAGCGCGAGCTCTGATACAACTCAAAATTCAAACCCCCGGTGTTTTTCTTCGCCGGGGCTCGCTCTTTTATGAATAGCTGTTTTATTTTTGAACAAAAATCAGTATATGAAAAATATTTTTCATAGTGACTGCATAATTCTCAAAAACGATTAAAAATAATTTATTTTGCAGTAGAATTATTTTGAAATACCTTTGGCATATATTTATGTCAGACCGATACTTATAACGAAGCGAAAAGGGGATCGCAATGAAGAGGGTAACGGCAGTTTTATTAGTCCTGTTGACGGCGCTCGCGGTTTTTGCCGCCTGCTCCAAAAACTCAGTCCACACGGTGACATTCGACAGCTCGGGCGGAACGCAGATAAAGACCCAGCATATTCGCGACGGCGAGAGCGCCAAAAAGCCGTGGGATCCGCACAAAGAGGGCTTCACCTTCATCGAGTGGCAGTATAACGGCGCGGCGTTCGATTTCAACACCGCGATAACGGGGGATATCACCCTTGTCGCGTCCTATAGCATTGACGAGGGCACGGATATAGTCCTGCTCGTGCTCTGCTACGGCGACGGCAGGGAGAACGAGATAATCGAGATAAAGCGCGGCGAAGCGGCGTTTGCGCCGCCGACTCCCGAGCGCGAGGGATATAAATTCGAGGGCTGGTTCAACGGCGACACCGAGTTCGATTTCTCAACGCCCATAAACGACGATTTGAACCTCACTGCGAAATGGAAAGCGACGGGAAAAACCGAGAGCGGGTCTGAAAATCAGCCCGCGGCGGACGCGTCCGCTCAGGTGTATTCGCAGACCGCGGCGAAATATTCCGGCAGATGGTATCTCGACGGCTATTCCGATATATTTGTCGATGTGTCGAACTCCGCGGGCGGGATGAATCTGCGCTCGTATAACTTCTCGCTGCCCTCGTCTTCGGGGAACGTTGCGGCGTATACTCTCTATCCCTCGAAGTCGCTTTCATCCTCGGGCGGCAGCTGGGGCAACTCAATTTCCGTGCCGTTTGCCTCATGGGAAAGCTCGCTGAGCGCGAATAAAATAATCCTCGGCAGCAACTGCTTTTATATCAATAATAAGAAATTCGTGAAAGCTCCCGGTACTAAGGACAGATACACTGGCACCTGCTACAGAGAGGCGCGCGGAGTGTGGTATCTGTTCAACAATCCCGACTCCACGATTGAAATATACACCGCGCAGAAGGGCGGCGACGAGACGGGCGATCGCTTCGGCATAAAGGCGACGAATTTCGACATCGCAACTCTCAGCACCTATACGAAGTCATCGACCGGCGGCGGATATGCGGACAGAAAGAGCGACTGGGACAGCTACGGAATATCCGTCAGCAACGGCGTTCTGACGATAAAGAACAAGAACGGCACAAGGACATTTTACAGCAAGAAAAAATACCAGAGCGTGACGGGCGTCAGGCTCAGCGCGACGGAGGCTAAACTCAGAGTCGGTCAGACGAAAGTGCTCACCGCTACTGTTATCCCCGCCGACGCATATGACAAGGACTACACCTGGTCGAGCGACGATCCGTCGATAGCGGAGGTCGCGGGCGGCATAGTAGTGGCGAAAAAAGAGGGCACGACAAATATCAGAGTTACCACAAAGGACGGCAACCGCGTGGCGGTCTGCAAGGTGACGGTATATATCGACCATGTCACGGGCGTTACCCTGAACTCGTCCTCGCTCAGCCTGACGGTCGGCGATTCGAGGCAGCTCCGGGCGACAGTCGCTCCGCGCAATGCGGCAAATCAGAAAGTCACATGGTCGAGCAGCAATAGCAATGTAGCGTCTGTCTCAAGCTCCGGGCGCGTCACGGCAAAGGCGAAGGGCACCGCCGTGATAACCGTAAAGACCGAGGACGGAAACAAGACCGCTTCATGCACAGTAACCGTCAAGAATCCGACCCTCGCGGCCGTTGCGGCGGCGCAGGTGTCGAACAACGGCACTGCCGCGCCGCAGATACACGTGTCGGCGCTCGTCTCCGGCGGAACGGGGAAATATACTTCTTATAAAATAAAGATATTTTTGAACGGCGCACTCGTGGCGGAAAAATCGGAAAAAAGCATGTCATATACCCCGAAGGTCAGCGGAATGTACACCGTGGAAGTCACCGTCACCGACTCCGACGGGGAAACGGCGAGCGGAAAGATGCTCATAAACGTGTCCGTAGTCGAGCCGACCGAGAAGCCGACGGAGAATCCGACTGAGAGGCAGACGGAAAAGCCCACGGAGAAGCCTACGGAGAAGCCTACGGAGAAGCCTACGGAAAAGCCCACGGAGAAACCGACAGAGAAACCGTCCGACGAGCCGATAAATCCGATCCCGTCGGAGCCGGCAGTCCCCGTGACCGAGCCGGCAACGGAAGCACCGCTCGCTCCCGAGCCCGCACTGGACTGAATATAAAGCACAAATAAAAAAGACTGTCGTAGATATTATTCTGCGGCAGTCTTTTGCTCATTTTATGCCTGGTAAGTCCCCATAAAGCTGTTGACATCGCTCTCGCATGAGCGCATGGCGAGTATCGTCTGCTCGAAGAGCTTTTCAAGCTCCCAGCCGAGCCTCTCCGCACCCGTGCGGATAACGTCGCGCGAGCAGCCCGCGGCGAATTTTTTGTCTTTGAACTTCTTTTTGAGGCTCGAAACCTCCATGTCCATCACGCTCTTGGACGGGCGCATCAGCGCCGCCGACCAGATAAGCCCTGTCAGCTCGTCCGCCGCGAAGAGCACTTTTTCCATCTCGTGAACAGGCTCGACATCGACGCAGATGCCGTAGCCGTGGGAGCAAATTGAATATATCATGTCGTCGCCGACTCCGCCCGCATTGAGCAGCTCTGGAGCTTTCTTGCAGTGCTCCTCCGGATAGAGCTCGAAGTCGATGTCGTGCAGCAGACCGACGATGCCCCAATATTCCTCCTCGTCCGCATAGCCGAGCTCCTTTGCGTACCAGCGCATAACGCCCTCGACGGTCAGCGCGTGGCGAATGTGAAACGGGTCTTTGTTGTATTTTTTCAGAAGCTCAAACGCTTCGTCCCTCGTGATTTTGCTCTCTCTCATTTTTGTCGTCTCCTTGCATTTTGCGCATTATTGCGCGAGTTTTCACAATTATACCACTTGCTTGGTAGGCTTTCAACTATATGCGCGGTTTTATGTCGAGATTGACAAGCGCGCTCTGATTTATCGAAAACAGCAGATCAACAAGCTCATTTTCGTCAATGCAGTAGTCCGAGCGTATCCATTGGATAATAACGCCCGTGCTGCCGTTGAGAATATATGAGTAGATATATTGCTCCTGCTCCTTCGGAAAAACGATGTTCAGGTTCTCAATAAACTGAATTATCGACTGCTGCATGAATTTTGAACGGAACGCGGGGTCAACCGAGTCGACAAGCAGCGTGCGGAACGGCTTGTCGTTTTCTTTGATATACATTAGAAATGAAAGCAGATATCTGTGCGCGCCGAGGTCGTTTTCCGCGCCTATTTTCTTTAAGTGATCCTGAGTCGCGTCGAGCAGCTCGTTTTCGACCTCTTCGAGCAGCTCTTTCGGCTCGGAGTAGTGCGCATAAAAGGTCGAGCGGTTGAGTTCGGCGCGCTCGCATAATTCTCTTACAGATATTTTTGCTACCGAGCCTTTCTCGCTCAGGAGATCCATCAGCGCGTTTTTGAGCAATATTTTTGAAAGTCTCGTGCGCTGGTTATTTTTGATGTTCATATTATCCCACCATTTTCAGATGATTTTGTCGGTTTCATAACAGCGATTAACAAAACTGATGATTGCTAATCCGACACGATGTAGATATAATAGTAGTGTAATATGAAATCTTTCAATTGTCAAGGAGACCTTAACCTTTCTGTCTCCAATGATTTTATCGCCTGCGGAAAACGGCGCGTTACGGAAAGCTTCAGACGGAATCCGAGGACGCGCCGAAACCGCAGCGACAACTATATAAGAAATTCATTCAGCCTTTTAACATTTTAGCCGCGCCGACCCTACGGGGTCGGTTTACGGCTCAAATCATATAAAAAGCACCGCAAGCGCATAAAGCTGTGGCAAAGGCAGCTGCAAATATATTTTTATATCCATAAGATAAAATAAATGAAGGAGTTCTCGTGATGGCAAAAGCAAAATTTTTTGAAAAGCGGGCGCTTGATTCGCGCCTGACCTCGCCCGATGTTACGGCGAAGGAGAAGTGGCTGGGCTATCTGCTCGGCCCGTCCGGCGCGCTGCTTTTAAACGCCGTGCTCGCGACCTACCTCAATGTCTATTATACCGATGTCCTAAACCTCACCACCGTGTGGGGCGGCGCGTTCCTCGCGGTGTTCCCGATAGTGTCGAAGATAATCGACGCCATAACGAATATAGTCATGGGCTATATCATCGACCGCACGCGCACAAAACAGGGCAAGGCGCGCCCTTGGCTGCTGCTCTCCGCGCCGCTTGTCGCCATGACCGGCATATTGCTCTTCACAGTCCCCTCGGGTAACCGGACGGTGCAGGTGATATGGGTCATGCTCTCGTATAATCTGTTTTATTCGTTCGCTTATACAATTTATAACATGAGCCACAACCTCATGGTTCCGCTCTCGACGAGAAACACGGAACAGCGCGGTTCGCTCTCGGTTTTCAATCAGATATCGACCATCATGATGAGCGGCATAATCGTCGCGCTCATCTTCCCCATGCTCATCATGCCGCAGCTCGGCGTTGACAAATCAAAGTGGATAGTTACGATGAGTATTCTCTCGTGCATCGCGCTGCCGCTGACGCTTATGGAGTATTATTTCACCAAGGAGCGCATCACCCTCGAAGGCGGCGAGCAGAAGAAAGATAGCGTCGCAATGGTAACTCAGCTCAAGGCGGTTTTCAGCGACAAATATATGATAATAATTTTCATATATTTTCTCATTTTCACCGTCGGCTCGACCATCAAAAACATCTCGCTCGTTTATTTCTCGAACTATGTCCTCGGTACATATAACGACGGCAAGACCCAGACCATGCTCTCAGTTATCGGCGGAATCCCGATGGGCATCGGTATTTTTGCCGTCTGGCCGCTCGCGAAGAAGTTTGGTAAACGCAATTTAACGGCAATCGGCTTTATCTTCTATGCTGTCGGCTCGGCTATATGCTGGCTTGCGCCGACGAATATGGTTATAGTGCTTATCGGCCAGTTTATCAAGAATATCGGCGGTCTGCCGTGCTCCTATGTGTTCATGGCGCTGTTCGCGGATGTGCTCGACCATGTCGAGTGGAAAAACGGCTTCAGGTGCGACGGCATCGCGATGTCGATATATAACACGATCGCTGTGGCGAGCGTCGGAATTTGTACGGGTATATTCAATCTCGTTCTCTCGAAGTCCGGCTATGTCGCGCCCTATCTCAATGCGGCGGGCAAGCTCATCGCCGTGCAGTCGGAGAGCGTCAAGAGCGCGATAACATTTACTTTCGTAGGACTTGAGACTATAACCGGCATAGTCCTTGCGATACTTCTGCTGTTTTTGAATGTCGAAAAGAATATCGCCAAGGAGCAGGAGGAGATAAAGCAGAGAAACGGGGAGACGACAGAATGAAAGCCGTAAAGCTTAAAACAGAGTATCTCAAAAACCCGTTGGGGATAGATATTAAAAATCCGCGCTTCATGTGGAACTGCGAGGGCGGAAAGGCGCAGAGCGCGTATAGAATATTCGCCTGCGACACGCGCGGCAACACACTTTGGGACAGCGGCAAGGTCGAATCTTCACAGATGAGTTTTATTCCGTATCCGCTTGACACTCCGTCGCGCCTGAGAGTGAACTGGAAAGTGAAGCTCTGGGACGAAAACGGGCTTGAGGGCGAGTGGAGCGAGCCGGCATTCTTCGAGATTGGGCTCAGAAACGCCTCAGATTGGAGCGCGAAGTGGATAACAGGAAACTATAATGTAAACAGAAAACAGCGTTACCCGGTCGACTGCTTCAAAAAAGAGTTCGAGTGCAAAAAGCCGATTCTCTCGGCGCGCCTCTATATGACCGCCTGCGGACTTTATTCAGCCGGGATTAACGACGTTGATTTTTCAATGCCGCTCGCGCCCGGCATCACGGAATACAGAAAGCGCATACAGTATCAGACCTACGATGTGACCGCGCTTTTGCATGAGGGAAGCAACGTGCTCTGCGCCGAGCTTGCCGACGGCTGGTACAGGGGCAGCGTAGGCGCATGGGGACTCAAAAATCAGTACGGCACCGAGACTAAACTGCTCGCTCAGCTTGAGATAAAATATACCGACGGCACGGCGCAGACCGTCACCTCCGACGGCTCGTGGCTCTGGAGCAACGACGGCGCGATACGCTTTGCGGACAACAAGGACGGCGAGCGGGTCAACGCAAATAATATCCCGTCATATAAAAATCATGCGAAAGAGACCGTCTGTAAGGTTTTGCCGAGCGCGTCAAACAATTTCCCGATAGCCGAAAAGGAACGCTTCAAGCCCACTCTGTCCGTCACTCCGAGCGAGAAAAAACTGCTCGACTTCGGGCAGAATATAGCGGGCTATGTTGAGTTTGAGATAAACGCCAGCGAGGGGCAGAAAATCACCCTGAAATTCGGCGAGCTGCTGCGTGACGGCGAACTGACGCTCGAAAACATACAGTGCAAGAACAAGCATAAGACAACGCCTCTGCAGAGAGTCGAATATATCTGCAAAGAGGGAGTTAACCGCTACAAGACCAAGTTTGCGATATTCGGCTTTCAGTATATAAGCGTCGAGACGGATGTGACCGTCCGCCCGGAGGACTTCACCGCCATAGCCGTCTATTCGGACATGGAAGAGACGGGATTTTTCAACAGCTCAAACGAACTGCTGAACAAATTCGTCGAGGTGACAAAGTGGTCGGCAAAGGGCAACTCGACTGACCTGCCCACCGACTGCCCGACCCGAGAGCGCCACGGCTGGTCGGGCGACGCACAGATATTCTGCAAAACCGCGAGCTATCTTTTCGACTACGCCCCGTTTGCGGAAAAGTACGTGCGCGATATGTGCGACGAGCAGCTCAAAAACGGAAACTTCCGCCAGATATCCCCGCGCGGCGGCGTGGACTTCTATATGACATTCATGGACGGCTCGGCAGGCTGGTCGGATGCGGGCGTGTTCATACCGTACAGGCTCTATAAGCAGTACGGCGACAGAAAAATTATCGAGCGCTTCTATCCGAATATGCGCGCCTTCGCGGAATATAAAATAAAGACCCTCGGCAAGTGGTATCCGACCGCCCTGCCGACGGGAGTGGGGCTCAAAAATTTCCGCAATATTTCAAACTACCGCCAGTCCTACGGCGAATGGGCGGAACCCGCCGATGTCAAGGCTCTTAAATTTACGGATTTTGTCAACCCTAACCCGGAGGAGACGACTGCGTACATAGTGTTCATGCTCGAAGCGATGGCGGATATCGCCCGCATTTTGGGCAAAGACGACGACAGAAGGCTCTACGAAAAGAATGCGGCGAGGGCGAGAAAGGGCTACAGCGCGCTCGTCACAACGAAGAAGTTTTCAATAGACACCGACCGCCAGGCGAAGCTCGTTCGCCCGCTTTATATCGGTCTGCTCGACGAAAAGCAGACGGAATATGCGAAAAAGCGGCTCATAAAAGCCCTCGACAACTACTCGTGGAGGCTCGGCACGGGATTCCTCTCGACTCCGCTGATACTGAGCGTTCTGGCGGATATAGATATTGAATATGCCTACCGCCTGCTCGAAAACGAGCAGATGCCCGGCTGGCTGTTCATGCCCAAAAACGGCGCGAACACCGTCTGGGAGTCGTGGGAGGGCACCGCGGCGCAGGGCGGCATAGCCTCGCTCAATCACTATTCAAAGGGCGCGGTGTGCGAGTGGCTGTTCGGCACGATGTGCGGAATAAATGTCGAGGGCGAGAATAAATTCAAAATATCCCCGCGCCCGGGCGGACATTTTGAGTTTGCCGAAGCGAGCTATGACAGCGTATACGGAAAAATATTCGTGCGCTGGGACAAAACTGACGGGGGATACAGATATAAAATATCCGTCCCGTCGAACTGCCAAGCGGATATAATTCTGCCCGACGGAAGAAAACAGACCGTCGGAGCGGGTGAATATGAATTCTGAGGAGGAAAATCCATGAAAAGATCGATAGCCGCCGTTATGGCGATTCTTGTTCTGCTTGTGTCGCTGCTGTGCGCGTGCAAAAAGGACGACACAAAAACAAATGCAGACACCACCGGCGAAGCGCAGACGAGCGCGGACGGACAGATTATTGAAGACACAACAGCCCTGCCCGAGGACAGCACCGCGCAGGGGGACGAGACAAACGGAACTCAATCGGCTGACCCCGCAAAGCCCGGCGAGACCGCTTCGAATCAGGTAACCGCCGCGCCCTCGAAAAATGCAAAAGACTGGACTAAGGCCGAGATAATCGCCTATTTCAACACCGGCGCGAACAGGGTAAAATATCAGGCAAAGTCCGTCACCCGCAACTACACCGAGACGAAGAACGACGCCGACAAGACCAAGTTGCCCAAGGCGATAGACGCAATAGGCAAGAGCGCGATGAAGACCTTCATGAAGCGCGACGACAAGACGATAGCCCTGACCTCAAAAGAGGATATCAGAAACGTATTCCCCGTCGGCGGCAAGGACTGGGTCAGCAAGCTTACAGTATCCGATGTCAAGAGCGCAAAGATAGAGGACAAGGGCGGCGAATATCAGATAACCCTGACCTTCGGCACTGAGGTCAATCCCTCCGGCGAAAAAGGCTATGCCGCAGCGTTCGGCGTGCTCACCGCCGATGTGGTGAACTTCGATTATCCTGGTCTCTCGCTCAGCGACCAGAGATTCACCTATTACAACGGCACTATCTCGGCAAAGTTCGACAAGTCCACCGGCGACATGGTCTATGCCCACTATGACTATCCCGTTATTATTGAACTGACGGCGCATCTGCTCGGCTCGAACACGAGGGTGAAAGTCGGCATGACAACAATAAACGATTTCACGATAAAATATTAAAAGTTACATCCGAAAAACAAAATGTCCCGCACGGAAACGTGCGGGGCGTTTTGTATATATTCTTATTTGAGTGAATTGCCGGCACTGAATGCCTTTGCAACAGTCTCGCCGAGGACAACATAGGTGTTGTTGAACGGGTCGAAGGTTATCGGCTGCGCCTTTGAAACATCGACGTTTCCGTTTTCGTCGAGCACGCGCTCGTCAACGCAGACGTTGACTATTTCGCCGACCATGCGCCCGGTGTTTGCATCATAGCTCTTGAGCCTGCACTCTGCGGCGATGGGCAGCTCTTCAATCAGCGGCGCGTCAACAAATTTCGATTTGACGGCGTGGAAACCTGCCTTTTCGAATTTATCGGGCGTATTCCCTGCGGAAACAAGACCGACATAGTCGCACGCCGCCGTGTGTTCGAGGTCAGCCATGCTCACGGTGAATGCCTTTCTCTCGAGGATATTCTTCGTGGACTTGTGGCCCGCGCTTATGCACATGGATATCTCATTGCCGCCGCTGATGCCGCCCCATGCGGCGTTCATAGCGTCGGGGTTGCCATCCTTGTCGTAGGAACCGAGGATAAGCACCGGCTGCGGATAGGTGAATGGCTTTGCGCCGAAATCTTTTCTCATGATAATTCCTCCTTTGATTTGACTTTATTATAGAACCTGAAGTCGGCTTTAAGTCAAGGAAAAATGAAAAAAGTTTACAAATAAAAACAGCCCCGGACTCAACATCCGGGACTGAATAAAATCTGTTAGTCTCTCTCTTTTTCGAACGAGATAACTTTTCCGCTCTTTGCGTTTATCTTGTACTCATACTCGAATCCGCCGCATTTGAATTCAACATCGTAGTGCGCGGTGAGCGAGTCGGTGTCAAACTCGGTTTTGAGCTCCGTGACCTGAGCCTCGGTGAGACCCGCATGGTCGAGTGCGGCTTTCTTCGCGGCATCCGCAGAGATATATTTCGAGGGGTCGGCGGGCTTGGAATCGTCAAGCTCGCGGTCGAAGTCGATTATTCTGCCGTTCTTCGCGTTGACCTCGACTTCATACTCATATCCGCCGGAAACGAACTCGATATCATAGTGCGGGGTGCGGTCGTCAATATCAAGCTCAGCTTTGGTGAAAGTGACCTTTGAAGCGTCGAGAGAAGCTCTTTTGAGCGCGGCGGCCTTTGCCTCCTCAACGGAGATGAACTTTGATGTGTCAACTGCGGGCTTCTTATCCACGCGCTCGCGGTCGAACTCGAGAATCTTTCCGCTCTTTGCGTCTATCTCGAACTCATATTCATATCCGCCCGAGACAAATTCTATATCATAGTGCGGGGTGCGGTCGTCCACGTCAAGCTCAGCTTTCTTGAAAGTGACCTTTGAAGCGTCAAGGGAAACTTTCTTGAGGGCTATCGCCTTCGCCTCGTCGATGCTGATATAGCCGGAGACATCGGGCTGGGGCTTTGAGGGCTTCGAGGGGTCGGCGGGCTCGACTTCTTTTTTGAGAATGCTGCCGTCCGCGACCGCTATCTCGTAGTCGTATTCGTTAGCTCCGGCGATAAACTCGATATCATAGTGGGCGACAAGGTCGTCGCTGTCGAGCTTTGCTTCGGTGAACTTCGCGTCGGCTCTTGCGATGCCCGCATCGGCGACTGCAATGTCTATCGCGGCGTCAAGGCTTATCTTTACTTCCTGCTGGATCTGTCCGGAGTTGCCCGAGCCCGTGTCGGGCTTATCCTGCGGCGGCGCGAACGCAGAGAAGATAGCCATAATGACTGACATGAGCGCGACTCCGATGGATTTGAAAATACTTGCAAACATAGTATCTGTCCTTTCTTATCGGGATCGTGTCCCTTAGTACACCCATATAATAACCCGCGAAAATTAAAGAAAGATTAGAGCGCAAAAATTTTTCGGAAAGTTTTTTACTTGTAAAAGCGGTAAGCTGTGGGAGTGATAAATTGGGATTTGTTGTATTGTGATGATTTGCAATATTGACGCGTTTGTATGTTTTGATACCCACGATAACGCAGGCCTCAATTTATTAAGTAGATTAATACTACGCTGAATCCGGCTGCATAGTAAAAAGCCAAGCTGTGTTTTGCAGCTTGGCTTTAACTGTTTTATTTACCCGCAGAATGAGCGGATCATTATTTTTTTACAGCAGGCAGACACCCTGCGCTCTGAATGCATCGACGGTCTCCTGCGGCCAGATGGACGCCTGGACTTCGCCGATGTGAGCCTTTCGCAGGAAGAACATGCACATACGGGACTGACCGATGCCGCCGCCCATGGTCAGCGGAAGATTGCCGTTGAGCAGGTCGCGCTGGAACGGGAGCTCGGCGCGCTCGGGGCAGCCTCTCTCCTCAAGCTGAGACGCGAGCGACTCGGCGTTGACGCGGATGCCCATGCTCGACAGCTCATACGCCATATCGAGCAGAGGATAATACACAACGATATCGCCGTTGAGACTCCAGTCGTCATAGTCCGGGGCGCGTCCGTCGTGGATGTCGCCGGAGCGGAGCTTGCCGCCGATCTGCATAATAAACACTGCACCCTTGTCGCGGGCAATTTCGGTCTCGCGCTGTTTGGGGGTCAGATCGGGATACATATCCTCGAGCTCCTGTGTGGTGATGAACGATATCTCATCGGGCAGGAACTTGCCGACAAAGTCGTATTCCTCGGCGATATAAGTCTCCGTGTGGCGCAGGCTCCTGTAAATCGCGCGGACGGTTCTCTTGAGGGTATCGACGTTGCGCTGCTCGGGAGTTATTATCTTCTCCCAATCCCACTGATCAACAAAGACGGAGTGGAGATTATCCGTATCCTCGTCGCGGCGTATGGCATTCATGTCCGCATAGAGACCCTCGCCGGGCTTGAAGCCGTAATCCTTGAGGGCGCGGCGCTTCCACTTTGCGAGCGACTGGACGATCTCAACATCGCTGTCCATGTCTTTTATATCGAACGCAACGGGGCGCTCGACGCCGTTCAATGTATCGTTGAGTCCGGAATCCGAGCGCACAAAAAGCGGCGCGGAGACGCGGGTAAGATTGAGCTGGATAGCGAGATCCCTCTCGAAGAAATCCTTGACCTTTTTGATAGCCACCTGAGTCTGTCTGATATCGAGCAGGGGCTTATATCCTGCCGGAAGATAGCTTGAATCCATGTCATCACATCCCAAAATAAAAAACTAATATATATAATAGCATCATATCGCGCCTTGTGCAATAAAAATTTTGCACATTAAAGTTAAAAAGGACAGCCGATCTATACGGCTGCCCTTATGCATTTTAGATATCGATTCCGGGCACGTTGCCGGTCAGGAAGCGAACCAGCTGCCAAACGACAGTGCCGAACACATTGCCGAAGCTCTGGCGATAGAAGTTATAGTCCACGCCGGGAGTCAGGATAACGGGTTCGGTATTTTCCCCGAGTCCGAGGTTTTTGAGCAAAATGAGCATATGCCTTGCAAGCTCGACATTGCCCTTTGCGTTCGGGTGGACGCAGTCGTCCGCCAAAAGCTCGGTGTTGTGCGAGATGACCGCACTCGTGTCGAATATAACGACATCGTCATGCTTCGCGGCGAACTTGTTGAGCATAGCATTTATACGCGAAACTGCCTTGATAAACGGAATATGTCCGAGACCCTTCCACGCGCAATAAATATTGTCGAATATCAGCGTCGCATCGGGATTTATCTCGCGGATGAGCGAATAGATAGTGTTGAAATCGTCATAGATTCCATAGGCAATCTCGTCGAGCTTCTTGTCGTTTGTTCCGAACAGCGCGCCTATGGTTATCCAGACGACATCCTTGCTCGCGAGGTAGTTGTTCGAGCCGATGCAGATATTTATAATATCCGCCCACGCGATGCTCTCGCGGAATTCGTCAACGGTCTCGATCTTTCTGATAAGATCCTGCGTGTCATTTGCGACCTGAGCGAGGTTGCGGTAATTGTAGCCGTTGGTGTCGGCGACTATTTTACCATAAGCCGCGTCTTCTTTGTTCTCAACGCCGAAGCCCTCGGCTATTGAATCGCCGAGCACGAGGAAATTGAGCTTGCCGCTGTCCTGCGGTGCGGCAAAGGCGAGGCACTGAAACGACGCCGCTATCATAACGACGCAGAGCAGAACCGCTGCAATCTTTCTGAATTTTTTCATTTTTATCACCCTCAAAGGAAAGCATAGTATTAATATAGAGAATACATCTTTTTGGCAGAAAAAGTCAAGAGGGTCAAGGGAGAAAGAGGAAATCTGCGGGCGAATTTGATTCGATTTTGCGTGGTCGGGATAGGGCGAATTGATGAATCGGAATTTATCGCAAAATCAATTTAGAAGCCCAAGCAATGTGAGTCGGCACGGCATAAGCCGAGATCGGGAACTCGCTTTCAAAGTAATAAGTAAAGGCGAAGAACAAAGAGATGCAAAAAGATAGCTTTGTATGGTAGGCTATTGAGATGTACTTATGCCGAGTGAGCGGCACGAAATCTTTGTAAAAGTCTATTTTACCGACCATGGGGCGAACTTAGTTTGCCTTTCAAAAATTTATGCGATTTTTAGACCGCTCACTTCGCGGGTAGATGATATTCTGCCATACAAGATTGTGATAACTTGTAATATTCCTGTGTTTGCCAACTGCCGATTCACACAATAATATAAATCCCAACTCACTACCATCAGACAGCTATTCCGCGCTCTCTCACTTGTCTCTGCTTATCGAAAAGACGATATGCGGCATATCCACGCCGCGGTAGTGCTTGACGAAACGCTCTTTTTCCGTCATGCCGATTCGCTTTGCGACATTCTGCGAGGGGATATTGCTGTCGCGTATGATCGAAAAAACTTCGTTCGCGCCGAGGGTGTTGAATGCATGTTCGCGGCAAGCCTGCGCCGCCTCCGTCGCATAGCCGTTGTGTCAGCAGTCGCGGCGGAATAAATAGCCGATCTCGAGCACGCGCCCGCCGGGGATGTCCTGCATCGTCAGCCCGCATTGGCCGACAAATCTGCCGCCGTCTTTGAGCTCGACTGCGTATAGCCCGACGCCTTCTTCACGGTAGCGGCGCTGCTGATTATCGAGCCACGCCTGCGCTTCACTGTCCGAAAAGGCGCTCTCGTAGGCGTACATTGCCTTTTCGTCCTGCAATATTCCGCACAGATTGAGATAATCATTCCGATTGAATTTTCTCAGCACGAGCCTATCGGTTTGAACAAAAATTTCTTTATTCATCTGCATTTTTCATTTTCCTGCGGACGTGTTCTTTTATCGCCGAAAACGACTCGTCGCTGATGTCGTGCTCCATTTTGCACGCATCTTCGGTGGCAGTCTTTTCATCAACGCCAAGACGGACGAGGAACTTCGAGAGCAGGGTGTGGCGCTCATATATTTTCTTTGCCACATCGAGCCCCGATTCGGTGAGGGTCAGATACCCGTCCTTGTCCATGAGAAGATAGCCGCCCTGTTTGAGAAGTCCGACAGCGCGGCTGACGCTCGGCCTTGAAAATCCCATATATTCGGCGACATCGAGCGAGCGCACAACGCCGTTTTTTGAAAGCACATAGACGGTTTCGAGATACATTTCGCCCGATTCCTGAAGATGCATATCTGTTCCTCCCTTTTAGGTGTGTATATTGTTATATATTAAAGGTATGATATCACTTCACTTAGGAAAAATCAAGGGCGGGAAGATATGTATGAAATGTCCAAAGCAGGCGGTTAGCATAAGCTAATCATTTGTGGATGTCGCCGAAATTGCGTTTTACGGCAAAAAATTGAAAAAAGCCTATTGACAGGGAACAACTATCGGAGTACCATATATCACGGTTAGCGGGTGCTAATCAATTTTAAAGCCCCAGGGTTAGCGTATGCTAATTCCGGAAATACAAAAGAGGAAGAGGGACTCAATATGATGCCTTTGATGTTCGCACAGGTCGGCGAAGAGAATATCATCAAGAAGATAGGCGGCAGCCCGGAAGTAAAACAGCATCTCGAAAATCTCGGATTTGTCGTCGGCGGCACTGTAAAGGTAGTCAACGCCCTGGGCGGAAATGTTATAGTCAACGTCAAGGAGTCGCGCGTTGCCATCAGCGAAGAGATGGCGAAGAAAATCATGATATGACGGCGCTGCGGCGCAGTACATATACCAAATGAATAAAATTGCACAAAAGGAGGATATAAGCAATGAAAACTCTCAGGCAGGCTAAGATCGGCGAAACGGTCAAGGTAGTCAAGCTCCACGGAGAGGGCGCAACAAAGCGCCGCATCATGGACATGGGACTGACCAAGGGCGTGGAGGTCTATATCCGTAAGGTCGCGCCTCTCGGCGATCCGGTCGAGATCACGGTGCGCGGCTATGAGCTCTCGCTCAGAAAGGCCGACGCGGACATGATCGAGGTCGAATAAGACCCCGCGCAGAAAAGCTGATATAATTTCAAGAAAGAGAGGCTATCAAAATGGATTTACGCATTGCTCTTGCGGGTAACCCCAACAGCGGTAAAACCACATTGTTCAACGCTCTCACCGGTTCGAACCAGTTCGTCGGTAACTGGCCGGGCGTTACGGTTGAGAAAAAAGAAGGAAAACTCAAAAAGCATGACGGCGTTATCATCACCGACCTTCCAGGTATCTACTCGCTCTCGCCCTATACCCTTGAGGAAGTTGTCGCGAGAAACTATCTTATCGATGAGCGCCCGGACGCTATACTTAACATAATCGACGGTACGAACCTCGAAAGAAACCTCTATCTCACCACCCAGCTGACCGAGCTCGGCATCCCCGTTGTTATCGCCATCAACATGATGGACGTCGTCAAGAAGAACGGCGACAAGATAAACGTCGATGAGCTCTCCCGCCAGCTCGGCTGCAAGATAGTCGAGATTTCCGCCCTTAAAGGTGATGGAGTCATGGACGCTGCCGAGGCTGCTATCGAGGCTGCAAAGAGCACCAAGACTGTTCCGATGCACACCTTTGAAGGCTCCGTCGAGCACGCTATCGCCCACATCGAAGAAGCTGCCGTCCACGGCCTGCCCGAGGAGCAGCAGAGATGGTACGCCATTAAAATCTTCGAGCGCGACGACAAGGTTCTTGCAAAGCTCAATCTCGACAAGGCGACCCTTGAGCACATCGAGGGCGACATTCAGGCAGTTGAGAAAGAGATGGATGACGACGCAGAGTCCATCATCACGAATGAGAGATATATCTATATCGCATCTATCATAAAAGCCTGCTACAAAAAGAAGAACGTCGGTCAGCTCTCGACCTCCGACAAGATCGATAAGGTCGTCACAAACCGCTGGCTCGGACTTCCGATATTTGCAGTTATCATGTTCCTCGTCTACTACATCTCCATGGTCACTGTCGGCTCGTTCGCTACCGACTGGATGAACGACGGAGTGTTCGGCGACGGCTGGCACCTGCTCGGCATCGGCTCGAAGGCTTATTCGACTGACGCTGATGACTACACCGCAGCTACCGAGGCTGTCAGCGCATTCACCGGCATTGACTTCGGCGCAGAAGATTTCGACGCCGACAAGGCTCTCGCCGAGATGAAAGCCTATCAGCCCACAGCGGACACCGCAACGGTTGATGTTGAGGATGAAGAGACCCTCGCCGTCAATGCCATGACCGCTTATTATTCGGCAATCCCCGCAAACCTCTCCAAGGCTGACAAAGAAGCAACCGTAGGCATGACCTATGTTGACGCTGTCAAGTACCTTGAAGAGAAGGGCTTCGACGAGCCCGATCCCGCCGCTTACGGCGTGTGGGTGCCCGGCATTCCGGTTCTCGTCGGCAACGGACTTGAAAAGGTCGGCGCGGCCGACTGGCTCAGTGGACTTATCAACGACGGTATCGTAGCCGGCGTCGGCGCTGTCCTCGGCTTCGTTCCCCAGATGCTCGTTTTGTTCCTGCTCCTCGCATTCCTTGAGGCGTGCGGCTACATGGCCCGTATCGCATTCGTCCTTGACCGTATATTCCGCAAGTTCGGTCTTTCCGGCAAATCCTTCATCCCGATGCTTATCGGCACCGGCTGCGGCGTTCCCGGAATCATGGCTTCGCGTACCATTGAAAATGAGCGCGACCGCCGTATGACCATAATGACAACAACTTTCATCCCCTGCGGCGCTAAGGTACCGTTCATCGCCATGATCGCAGGCGCGCTCTTCGGCGGCTCCGCTCTGGTATCGACCTCCGCTTACTTCATCGGCATGGCGGCTATCATCTGCTCGGGCATCATGCTCAAGAAGACCAAGATGTTCTCCGGCGATCCCGCTCCGTTCGTTATGGAGCTTCCCGCCTATCACTGGCCGACCCTCAAGAACGTCCTCCGCTCCATGTGGGAGCGCGGCTGGTCCTTCATCAAGAAGGCAGGTACAATCATCCTTCTTTCAACTATTGTTGTCTGGTTCACCTCTTACTTCGGCTTCGTAGACGGCCACTTTGGAATGCTTGCAGAGGATCAGCTTGATCAGTCCCTGCTCGCAAAGGTCGGCTCGGCTATCGCCTGGATCTTCGTTCCGCTCGGCTGGGGCAACTGGCAGGCTACCGTCGCTTCTATCACCGGACTTGTCGCAAAGGAGAACATCGTCGGTACGATGGGCATCCTCTACGGCGCAGAGGGCAACGTTTATGCAACCCTTGCAAAGGCGTTCACCGGCATAACCGCTTATTCGTTCCTCGTCTTCAACCTTCTGTGCGCTCCCTGCTTCGCAGCTATCGGCGCTATCAAGCGTGAGATGAACAGTGCAAAGTGGACCTGGTTCGCAATCGGCTATCAGTGCGGCTTCGCCTATGTTATCTCCCTTATGATAAACCAGTTCGGCAACCTCTTCACCGGCAACATCCACGGCGCGGTCGATATAGTGAGCCTTGTGTTCGCGTTCATCTTCCTCGCCCTGATAATCTTCATGCTCGTGCGTCCTTACAAGGAAGCCACGAAGCTGACCTCCGATGTAAAGGTTACGAAATAAAGCAAAAACCAATCTGTGAAAGGAGTCTTTTCAAATGCTCGCGTGGTTATCAAAGAATATTGCAACCATTATAATATGCCTTGTGCTTGCCGTTATCGTGGCACTGATTATATACAATCTTGTCAAGGATAAAAAGAAAGGCAAATCCTCCTGCGGCTGCAACTGTGCCCACTGTGCTATGGCAGGCTCCTGCCACAGCGCGAATCAGCAAAAGGGCAAAAAACGCAGCTGATAAGCACAACAGAAAAAAGGACGCAGCGCAAACTGCGTCCTTTTGGCATATTCCGGTGGATTTTTTCGCGCTTTGCTGATATAATCAAAGAAAATCGGCATATCGGAGGTGCGTAGATTGATATTTCAATTCGGCGAATACAAAATCGATGTTGATGTTGAAAAGACGAAGCAATTTTATAACCGCGCCAAAACGGTGAGCGAGGAATGCCAATGCGACGGGTGTCTTAACTTCGAGAGAGCCGTCGACGAACTTTCGCAGAATACCCGGGACTTTTTTTCCGCGTTCGGCGTTGACATGAAAAAAATCTGCGAATGTTATGTCTATTGCGCCAAAGACGAAAACACGCTGTACTACGGTGGCTTTTGCCACATCTGCGGAACTTTACTCAGCGGCAAAAGCGCATGGAAACCGACGAGTGACTCAACAGCTTGTTGGGACGAAAAAGCAACATATCCGCTTTCGCCGAATTTCGTAATTTCATTCAGCGACCGTATCGACATGTTGGAACCGGATTTTCCGCTCCCTGTCGTTCAGCTCGACTTCGATGCAGATATCCCGTGGGTGCTCGAAAAGAAAAACAGCTATATTGACGAATAACGAGGCGAAAAAATGAGCAAATACAACGCACTCTGGGAATATGTCAAAAACAGCGGCGCGCAGTCGCTGAAGCTCACTTTTGATGAAATACAAAATATAGCTGGCGTGTCGATAGGCCACTCGTTTCTGAATTTCAAAAAGGAGCTTGCGGATTACGGCTATCGGGTCAGAAAAATTTCGATGAAAGAAAAGACTGTGAGTTTTGAGAAGGAATAAGTTTTGCGTCACGAAAGCTGCGCGAACAGCGGAGTTGTAAGACAAAGAACAGCTGCGGCAGGTTTTTGCCGTGGCTGTTCTTTTACAAATTGAGAGTTGTAGAGGAGAAAGTCTCTGCAAAGTAAAAGCGAGCGATCCAACCGGTTTTTATAATTAATCTTCCGGTAGCTGCGCCGCAGTGTTTGATAATCCAATTTAGAGGAGCGGGCAACATCACCGAAGCGCCGCCGGTGGAGGCAATGTTGCCCGCTCCAAGGGCGATAGGCGACTATGTTTTGAGAGAGCTGAACGGCTTGCGAAGCAAGCTAACCCCTCAGTTTCGGCTTACGTCGAGCCGGATCCCATATAGGGGCGCCGAAATAAATCGCGTGACAACTCCCAATTTTATCCGTCATCGCCGCCCAACAATATAAAACAACAAAACCGGCCGCAGCAAATCTACTGCAACCGGTTCATTTATTTTATTATACCACCGTCAAAAGGTCACGGTGAACTCGCTTCCCTCGCCGTAAACGGAGGATGCGGAGACTTTTCCGCCGTGGAGTGCCGCTATCTGGCTGACGAGCGAGAGCCCCAAGCCGAATCCGCTTTCGCGGCTACGGGATTCGTCCGCGCGGTAGAATCTGCCCCATATCTTTGGCAGATCCTCTTCTTTTATCCCGATTCCGTCGTCCTTCACCGAGAGCGTTATGCTGTTGCCCTTTTTGAGCCTGACTTCGATGCGCCCGCCGTCTCTGCCGTATTTGACGGCGTTTGAGAGCAGATTTTCGAGCATCAGCGATATCAGCTGCGCCTGCGCGGGGATTATAATATTGTCTTCGATGTCCGCAGTGAGCGTGATGTTCTTCGCGGGGACAAAATCGGCGCATGTTTTTTTGACGAGTTCGCTCAAGTCGGTGTCCTCGAGCTTGTAGCGCTTGTCGCCCTGCTCGGTGCGCGAGAGCGTCAGCAGAGCCGTGACGAGCTTCGTCATCTTGTCTGTCTGCTCGTCTATCGACGAGAGCGCCTCGAGCATATCTTCTTCGCTCACGTTGTCGGACAGCGCGTATTCGCATTCCGCCTTTATCACGGCGAGCGGTGTGCGCAGCTCGTGCGAGGCGTCGGAGGTGAACTGCTTTTCATTTTCGAACGAGGTTTGAAGCCTTGCGAGCATGTCGTTGAAGGTCTCTGCGAGCGTGTATATTTCGCCCGCGCTTTTCTCCATCTCTATGCGCTTCGAGAGGTCGGTTCCGTCGGTTATCTCGTGCGCCGAGCGGCAGATATTCTCGACCGGCTTCATCGTTTTGCGCGATATCAAATATGCCCCGACGGCGGCGATAATAATAAACGCCGGGAGAATGTATATGACCGTCCTGCTTATTGCGTCGAACGCGCTCTTGGCGGCGTCGGCGTTGATGAATCCGCGCACCCAGACCGGGGGATAGGTCGAGTTGCTGCATATGAATTCAACTTTGAAAACCGTCCTGTCCGCGTTTGCGGGCAGCTCAACGCTCAGCGAGCTGACTTCGTCGCGGGTCAGACCCGCGTGCTCGAGCGCGATATCAATCGCCTTTTCGCTGTTTATTCCGTCCTTGAACTCGGTGCTTTTGTAGACGGGGTCGCTGAGCCCGGACATCGCGGTGTCCGCCTCATATTTGATTATCTTCCCCGAAAAGGCGTCGATTTCGTATTCGTATTTGTTGAAATCGAGACGGGTGTCGTAATAATAATATTTGTTTCCGTCTGTCTCGAATGTTCCAACCACGCCGTTCTTGCGATTCTCGCTGTTTATCAGCGCGGCAGGGGACTCGCCGTCGATATATCTGCCGCTCGAGTCAAAGACATTGCAGTAGACCTCGTCGACGAAGAAAGCAAAATCGTTCTCAATTTCGAGAATACCGTTCTTGTATTCTATCTCGTCGACATTGCGCTCGACCGTGCTTATCAGCTCATTCTGCAGGCGCGAATCGGCAATCTGCGAGCCTGTTATCAGTATTCCTCCGATGCCGAGGGAGCTCACAACGGCGATGAGCAGCGTTATCCACACCGTTATCCGCAGCTTGAACGAAGAGCGGCGGCGCGCGGGTCTTGTTTTTTTATTTGATGACATAGCCTGCACCCCTCACGGTGTGAATGAGTTTGATATCCTCGCTCTCGTCTATCTTCTTGCGGAGATATCGGATATATACGTCGACAACATTCGTGCCACCCTCGTAGTCGTAGTTCCAAATGTGATCCTCAATTTTCTCGCGGCTGAGTACAACGCCCTTGTTCATCACAAGATATTGCAGCAGCTCATATTCCTTTGCCGAGAGCGATATCTCCCTGCCTGCGCGCTCGACGCGCCTCGCTGCCGTGTCGACTGTCAGGTCGCCGACGGAAATTATACCCGTTTTTTCTCCGTATTTTTTGCGCGTCATGACGCGCAGTCTCGCCGAGAGCTCGTCGAACGAAAACGGCTTTATCAGATAGTCGTCGGCACCGATGTCGAGCCCCGTGACCCTGTCTTCGATGCTGTCGCGCGCCGTTAGGAACAGCACCGGCGTGTCGATGCCGTGCGCCCTTATCTTTTTGACAAGCTCGAACCCGTTCATTATCGGCATCATGACATCGAACACCGCCGCGTCATAGTCGGTCGATGTTATCAGATCATATGCCTCGCCGCCGTCAAAACAGCTGTCCACGCTGTAGCCGGCAGCCTTGAGCTGCTTTGTGATTATCCTGTTGAGACTCTTCTCGTCCTCGGCAAGCAGAATACGCATTGGATCACCCTCCGGTATAATTATACAGATTTTATCATAGCGTGTAAAGATTAAACGAAGATTAGAAAATCAGGCGTGGGTATAAAAATAACACGAACACCGCAAAAGCAGTATTCGTGTCATTGGTGGAGACGAAGAGGATCGCTCGGCGCACTGCCGTGCGCCGACACGCACGCGGACTTTCCGACCGTCCACCGGACGCTCGGAATTCTGCTTCGCAGAACCGTCCTGTTCGATCCTCTTCTAAAAAAAATAACACGAACACTGCAAAAGCAGTATTCGTGTCATTGGTGGAGACGAAGAGGATCGCTCGGCGCACTGCCGTGCGCCGACACGCACGCGGACTTTCCGACCGTCCACCGGACGCTCGGAATTCTGCTTCGCAGAACCGTCCTGTTCGATCCTCTTCTAAAAAAAATAACACGAACACTGCAAAAGCAGTATTCGTGTCATTGGTGGAGACGAAGAGGATCGAACTCTCGACCTTACGGATGCGAACCGTACGCTCTCCCAGCTGAGCTACGCCCCCATTTGTTTGCTATGTGATTATAAGATTTTTTTTGCGGTTTGTCAAGTGTTCGGAGGCGGTTTGGAAAAATTTTTCTTCGCCGCCCCGGTTTTTATGCCATCGGCTTGCAGACATCGACCCAGCTTTCGGGCTTGGAGTATTCCTCAAGCTCGGCGGGAGTCAGCTCTATCATACTGTTGCTGCTGCCGCAGGCAGGATATACTGTGTCGAATTTCTTGAGCGACTCGTCAAGATATATCTTCACTCCGTCGTTCACGGCAAACGGGCATACCCCGCCGACTGCGTGACCGATGAGCTCTGCCGCTTCTTCGTGCGAGAGCATCTTTGCCTTCTTGCCGAAGCGCGATTTGTATTTTGCGTTGTCTATCTTCGTGTCGCCCGCCGCGACTATGAGTATCGGCTCGCCGTCGAGCGAAAATGATATAGTTTTTGCTATCCTGCCCTCTTCGCAGCCGAGAGCTTTTGCCGCGAGGGCAACGGTCGCGCTCGACTCGTCTATCTCCATCACTCGGTCCTCGATTCCGAGCTTTCTGAAATATTCTCTGACTCTTTCTATAGACATTGTTTTCTCCCGAGTAAAAAAGCCGCAGCTTTTGCGGCTTTGTATTTTTATCTTCTGAAAAATCCGCGCTTTTCCGGCTTGCCGTTTTCTGTATCCGGGATAAAAAATCGGTTTTTGCCCGACTTGTCGGCGAGATATTTTTTGACGGCGGCAAGGCGCTCGTCGGAATTCCTGCAGGCCTTGAGCGCCGAATCTATCTCCTGAGGAGACACGGTGTCCGAATCCCTGCGGTAGGTGTAGCGGTCTGTTTTCATAGTATTATATTTTTCTGTCTGCGCGTCTGTCCATGTGTGGACGCACTCCTTGGAGAAAAATACGCCGCGGCGTATTATTTTTGCGGGGTTGCCGCCGCAGACGGTGTTCGAAGGGACGGACTTGCCCGAAAGCAGAGCCGCGCCGCCGATAACGGAGCCCGAACCGACTGCCGTGCCTTTCAGAATCAGCACGTTCTGCCCTATCCAAACGTGGTCGCCGATAAAGACGGATTTGCTCGGATTTATGCGCTTGCCGCTGCCGCAGTCGTACATAAGATGCGGGTCTGCCGTGCGGATAAAAATACCGAAGGAAAACAGCCCGCCGTCCCCGATAATTATGTTTTGCTGTTCGGACGTTATGAGCGTCATTTTGCCGTTGATATAGTTGCCGCGCCCGAAAAATATGCAGCTGTTGTTGTTTACGGTCAAATTGACATAATAAGGATTTTTATTTGCGCCTAAATAGCATACCGCATTGCTGCCGTTGAAGAGAACGGTGGAAGAGCTGAGCTTGACGCCGTCTTCAACAACAAGAATATTGCCGGAACCGTTGAATATTATTTTTGAACCGTCCATTGAGCTTTTCTGCGCGTCGGCTATGATACGGTTGTCGGAAACATGCTCCGAAAGAGAGGTGATTTGTTCCACTGATATCCCTCCGAGATTTTTTATTTGCGGCTCTTCTTGCTCTTAACTCCGTCGGTAACGCTCTCATCCGGCGCGCTGAACGCCGCGAGCCTGATTATCAGGATGATGAGTATCGCCGCGAGAGCCGAGCAGGCGTAGACTATCCACATGTTCGTAACGCTCGAGATGAACTTGCCGATAAACGGCACGCAGTGCGTGGCGAGCGCGACTATTGAAGCACCTTCAGGCACAGACGAGCCGAACGCGAATGCATATTTACCGCCGAGCTTATACAGCGCAACTTCGTCTGCGGATGCGGCGGATGCCCTGCGTGTGAGGCACAGCGAGCCGCTCTTTATATTCGAGCCTGCGACATTTTCGCTGCACACGGCGAGTCCGCGGTCGAGCAGGAATTTGTCGGGGTGCGCCGCTGCAACGCAGAGAAGCGCGGTGACGAGCGACACAACGGCTATTATGACGATGAGAACGGTCGTGAATATCCTCGCGCCCTTGAATTTGTCTTTCTGCGGCTTGAATCCGCTCTGGAGCATTGCACCCGAATAGTCCGAGGTGCGCTCGAAGTCGAACTTCGGCTCGACCTTGGAAGCTGTCTCCTCGGAGAGGGTCTTGCGCGGTCTGCTCTTGTCTATCGGCGCGCCGAAATATCCGTGGGGATCGGGTTCGCCGTATTCATTCTTCTGCTTTTCAACAGGCACTTCTTTAACTTCGGGCTCTGACTCTTCGACAGAAACCTCTTCCTCGCCGGAATAAGTCTCTTCAAAGTCGTCCTCTACCGGTTCGAGCTCGTTTGCGGAGATAACCGAGTTGTCTATCGCGCTGTCATAGCTGCGCTCTTCAACGCGTCTCGCTTCCTCAGCCGCTTTTGCTTCGGCTGCTGCTCTTGCTTCAGCTGCTGCCTTTGCTTCGGCTACTGCGCGGGCTTCCTCGGCTTTTCGTGCTTCTTCGGCGGCTTTTATCTCTGCCGCCGCCTTTTCCGCCGCCGCGTTCAGCTCATCCTGCTTGGCCTTTTCCATGCGCGCCTCAAATTCGGCGTTGAGCTGTTCGATGGTCTTTGGCATAAATTTATCCATTTTCTCTTCACCTTCCGACTTAAAACAAAAATCTCCTATACAAGTCTATTATAAAGTATAATATTTGAAGCACACAAAGTCAACAAAAAAGCCCGAATGTCGCAGAACATGCGCGCATTTGCTCAAAAAAGGCTGAAAAAGCGGGCGCATAAAGTATAATCAAAGCGGAGAAAAACAGAAAAGGAGAAAGACCATGGGAATGAAAGAATGCACACTGGCGAGCTCTATTATCCGAACGAGGAGTCGATATTCGACGAGCAGCTTAAAAAGCTCGATCTGCTCTACGAGTTCAATTCCACGCGCCCGACTGAGCAGAAGAGACGGCAGGCGCTGATGAAAGAGATGTTCGCCGAGGTCGGCGAAAACTGCTGGATAGGCGCGGGGGGCTCTGATAATGCCCGGCGTGACGATAGGGGATAACAGCGTTATCGGCGCGGGCAGTGTCGTAACGAAAGATATTCCGGCGAATCTCGTGGCTTACGTCAATCCCTGCCGCGCCGCGAGGGAGATAAACGAGCACGACCGCGAGTTCTATTACAAAGACAGACGAATCACGAAAGAAATTTTTTGACGAGATAGAAAATATATGATTTAAAAGAGCCTTTCCAAAACGGAAAGGCTCTTTTGCTGTCCGGCATTCGCCGCTTATTTGTATTTCGGTCTCGCGACATACGAGGTGTGGAGCACTTCGTGCGCCTTGTGGCTGCCGGGCTCACCGAGGAACTCGTCATAGAGACGCTTGACAGCCTCGCTCTCATGCGACTTGCGCAGGGGCATATCCTTGTCCGCCTCGTAGAGAGCGGCGGCTCTGCGCGCCTTGAGGTCGACGAAGTTGCGCACGACTGCGTGCTGGATCGGCTGACCGCCGCCGTTGACGCAGCCGCCGGGGCAGCCCATGATCTCGATGAAGTGATAGTCGGCAGTGCCGTTCTTGACCTTCTCCATAATCGTGTTGGCGTTTGCAAGTCCGCTGACTACGCAGACCTTTATCTCCATGCCGTTGACGGTGTAGGAAGCTTCCTTTATGCCGTCGGTGCCGCGAACCTCGGTGAAGTCGAGGCTCTTGAGCTCCTCGCCGGAGAGCTTCTCAACGGCGGTTCTCAGCGCCGCTTCCATAACGCCGCCGGTTGCGCCGAAGATAACGGCTGCGCCGGTGGAGTCGCCCAGAGGATTGTCAAATTCCTCGTCGGGCAGGTGCTTGAAGTATATTCCCGCGCTCTCGATCATTCTGCCGAGCTCTCTCGTGGTCAGCGAGTAGTCAACATCCGGATAGCCGGACGCCGCCTGATCGTCGCGCTTTGTCTCGAACTTCTTCGCCGTGCAGGGCATGATGCCGACAACGACGATATCCTTCGGGTCGATGCCCATCTTCTCGGCATACCAGGTCTTGATTATCGCGCCCGACATCTGCTGGGGCGATTTGCAGGTCGAGAGGTGATCGAGCATATCGGGGTAGTAATGCTCGCAGTATTTTATCCATCCGGGCGAGCAGGAGGTTATCATCGGGAGCACGCCGCCGTTCTGGACTCTGCCGAGGAACTCGTTTGCCTCTTCGACAATCGTGAGGTCTGCGCCGAAATCGGTGTCAAAGACCTTGTCGAAGCCGAGGCGTCTGAGCGCCGCGACCATCTTGCCCTGAACATTGGTGCCGATGTGCATTCCGAAGCACTCGCCGAGGGTGACGCGGATAGAAGGCGCGGTGTGAACAACGACGAACTTCTCGGGATCGTTGATAGCCTCGAGAACCTTTGCGGTGTCATCCTTTTCATAGATGGCGCCGGTCGGGCAGTTGACGATGCACTGACCGCAGGAGACGCACGCCACGGAATCGAGCGGTCTCTCGAACGCCGAACCGATGTGGGTGTCAAATCCGCGGGCGTTTGCGCCGATAACGGAGATGTGCTGAGCCTGACATGCTGCGACGCAGCGGCGGCAGAGAATGCACTTTCCGTTATCTCTTATCATATGTATGGCGGAATCGTCGTATTCGTGGACGGGATTTGCGCCGTCGAAGCGACCCTCGTCGTCAACGCCAAACTCCTTGCAGAGCTGCTGAAGCTCACAGGTTCCGCTGCGGACGCACGAGAGACACTTTCTGTCATGCGTCGAAAGAATGAGCTCAAGGGTCATCTTGCGGCTCTTGCGGACGCGCTCGGTGTTTGTGAATATCTCCATACCCTCGTTAACGGGGTACACGCAGGCGGTCACGAGCGAACGCGCGCCCTTGACCTCGACCATGCAGATGCGGCATGCGCCGATCTCGTTTATCTTCTTGAGGTAGCAGAGGGTCGGGATCTCAATGCCGGCCATACGCGCCGCCTCAAGTATGGATATGCCCTTGGGTACGCTCAGGGGCATGTTGTTTATTTTTATGTTTACCATTTCCATGCTGTGTTGACCCTCCTTCCTTAACCTTTGCTGATTGCCTTGGCACGCTTGCAGTTTTCCATGCAGACGCCGCACTTGATGCACTTCGCCGTGTCGATAGTGTACGACGGCAGCTTGTGACCCTCTGCGACATAGTCGGTCTTGCCGATAGCCGAGACGGGGCAGTTTCTGGCGCAGAGACCGCAGCCGATGCACAGATCCTTGTCGATCTTGAAGCTCAGCAGCGCCTTACATACGCCTGCGGGACACTTCTTGTCGACTATATGCGCTATATACTCATCGCGGAAGAACTTGAGGGTCGCAAGGACGGGGTTGGGAGCCGTCTGACCGAGTCCGCAAAGGGAGTTTTCTTTGATGTAATGGGCGAGCTCTTCGAGCTTGTCCAGATCTTCGAGCGTCGCCTTGCCGGCGATGATCTTTTCGAGTATCTCCTGCATTCTTCTCGTGCCGATACGGCAGGGGGAGCACTTTCCGCAGGACTCATCAACGGTGAAGTCAAGGAAGAACTTGGCTATATCGACCATGCAGTTGCTGTCGTCCATGACGATAAGTCCGCCCGAACCCATCATGCAGCCGATGGCGGTGAGGTTGTCGTAGTCTATCTCGGTGTCCATGAGGCTCGCGGGGATACATCCGCCGGAGGGTCCGCCGGTCTGAGCCGCCTTGAACTTTCTGCCGTTGGGGATGCCGCCGCCGATGTCCTCGACAATTTCGCGCAGGGTCGTGCCCATGGGGATCTCAACGAGGCCGGTGTGCTTGATGTTGCCGCCGAGTGCAAAGACCTTGGTGCCCTTGGAGCGCTCGGTGCCCATGGAGGCGAAGCTCTCCGCGCCGTGCAGGATTATCTGCGGGATATTTGCAAATGTTTCGACGTTGTTCTCGGTAGTGGGCTTTCCGAAAAGACCCTTTTCCGCCGGGAACGGAGGTCTCGGACGGGGCTCGCCGCGGTTGCCCTCGATGGAGGTCATGAGCGCGGTCTCCTCGCCGCAGACGAATGCGCCTGCACCGAGTCTTATATGAAGGTCGAAGTCGAAGCCGCTGTCGAAGATGTTCTTGCCGAGCAGTCCGAGCTCGCGCGCTTCGTCTATTGCTATCTGAAGTCTCTTGACCGCTATCGGGTACTCCGCGCGGACATAGATATAACCCTCGGTCGCGCCGGTGGCGTAGCCGCATATCGCCATGGCTTCAACGATGCAGTGCGGGTCTCCCTCGAGCACGGAGCGATCCATGAATGCGCCCGGGTCGCCCTCGTCGGCGTTGCAGACGACATATTTCTGATCCGCCTGATTCTTGCGGGTGAAGCTCCATTTCAGACCTGTCGGGAATCCGCCGCCGCCTCTGCCGCGCAGACCGGAATCCTTGACTATCTGGATGACCTCGTCCGGGGTGTATTCGGTCAGACATTTTGCAAGAGCCTGATAGCCGTCCATGGCTATGTATTCATTGATATTCTCGGGGTCGATAACGCCACAGTTGCGTAGCGCGACTCTCTTCTGCTTTTTATAGAACTGAGTCTCGTTGAGGCTCTTGACGGTGTCGCCGGCGACGGTGTCATCGTAGAGCAGATGCTTGACTATTCTGCCCTTGATGAGGTGCTCGTCAACTATCTCCGGAACGTCATCAACCTTTATCTGGCTGTAGAACGCACCTTCGGGATAAACAACGACTATCGGACCCAGGGCGCACAGACCGAAGCAGCCTGTCCTGATGACCTTGATTTCGTCTGCGAGACCTTTTTCGGCGATCTCCTTTTCAAACTCGGCAATTATTTCTGCACTGTGAGAAGAAGTACAGCCGGTACCGCCGCAGACAAGAACGTGTGAACGATACATTGATTTTCCTCCTTGTTATTTGGCGATAGCGCCGACCGTGAATTCGCCGACGGGGTTGCCGTTGACGAGATGATCGCTGACGATGCGCGCGACCATTTCGGGCGTTACCTTGACATAGGTGACCTTTTCTTTGCCGGGTTCGAGAACCTCGACTATCGGCTCATACTGGCACATGCCGATGCAGCCGGTCTGCGAGACGGTGACATGGCTGAGATTGCGGCGTGCAATCTCGTCAACGAGTGCGGTGAGCACGGGCTTTGCGCCTGCCGCGATGCCGCAGGTAGCCATGCCGACGAGCACGCGGGTTGTGTATTCGTTGTCTTCGCGGATATTCATATTGGCCTTTGCCTTATCTCTTATTGCGTTAAGTTCAGCAAGTGATTTCATGGTTATTCCTTTCCCGGCGCCGGGCGCCGTCATATGTTTTTTAAAGTAGCGCTGTGTTCTCGTCGATATATTCTTTCATCCACTGCACAACATCCGGATTGTCGAGCGGCACGCCGTCGAGGATATTTTTAATTTCTCGCGTGTCGAGCACGAATTCTTTTTCGTCGGCCGAGCGGCGGTAGATAAAATCTCTGTCGGTGTTCATTGATATGAGCACCGTTACCGTCGAGGTCATGTCCCCGAGGGGAGTGAAGTCAATGCTGTCCGAACGAAATACGGCTTTTGTGGAGGTGCCGACGCCTTTTTTTGAGGTTATCTCAAAACTGCCGCCGGTCTGCTCTGCCGCGAGGCGGAACAGCGGTATGCCCATGCCGACCTTGCGCGTTGTGCGCGTGGTGAAAAACGGATCGCAGACATTTTGAAGCTGTTCTTCGTCCATGCCGCAGCCGTTGTCGGAAACCGTGAGCGTGAGAAGATGCTCTTCTCTGCTTTCGCTGACATCTATTGTTATCAGCGACGCCCCGGCTGATATGGAGTTCTGGGCTATATCGAGAATGTTGAGTGACAGCTCGCGCATGGCGTTAAGCGTCCAGGTATTTGTCGAGAATGCCGTCTATCTGATCGGGGGTGAGTCTGCCGTAGACATCGTCGTTGATCGTCATGACGGGGGCGAGTCCGCACGCGCCGATGCAGCGGCAGGCTTCGATGGAGAAGCACGCGTCGTCACTGCACTCGCCGGGGCCGATGCCGAGTCTCTCGCTTATCTTGTCGAGGATAGCCTGCGAGCCTTTGACATAGCAGGCGGTTCCGAGACATACGGAGATGTTGTATCTGCCCTTGGGGCTCAGAGCAAACTGGGCGTAGAAAGTCGATACGCCGTATACCTTCTCGAGCGGAACATCCATTCCCTCGGCTATCATAGCCTGTACCTCGAACGGAAGATAACCGTAGATGAGCTGAGCCTCCTGCATGACGTGCATCAGCAGGCTCTTGTCGCCGTTGCATTCTGCGATAACGGCATTGAGCTTCTCTTCCTGTTCCGGGGTGCCGGAAAAAGGTATCTTACTGATTTTTTTGAGCATTTGTAGCCTTTCCCTCCTTAGGTTTGAGAAAAATAACAGATAGGCAAAAAGGGGGTTCCTTTTCACATTAAGAGTAATTATATCATGCGGGTCTGAAAATTGCTACAGTTTAAGGAAAAAAATATCGATAAACTATATACCAATTACATACCCTGCAGGTAGTAATTACCTTTCAACAGATCAATGACCGCCTGCGGCGATGCGCAGGGGAGCTCAAGCTCGGTGCTCGCCGAGCCGACATTTTCGAGGCAGTGCGCGTCGGATGCGCGCAGAAGCCTCATTTTTCGGAGCAGCGGATGCTCTTCAATGAGCCTGTCCGCCTGAGCGAAAGCGGACATCTCGGCGTTTGCGAATCCCCAGCTTTCGTCGAACGAGCCGAGGTTTGCGACCACGCTGAACGACGGGCGGTCAACATGAGCGGGATAGCAGACCCCGCCGAAGCCGGAGACGAGCGGGAAAACCTCGCCGATTGAAATAAAACTCGCCGTGCTCAGCAGATTCTCCTCGCGCCCGAGAATACCGTCCCTGTCGTCCATTATCAGCTGTTCGCCGAAAATATCGAGCCGATTTTTAATCTTCGGCAGACGCTCGGCAACGTAGCCCGAAAACGCGAGTGCGGAATCGACATCAGGAAACAAGCACACGACGTGCACTTCCTCTGAAGTTGTCAGCTCCATGCCGGGCACGAAAGCGATTCCGGCTTCCTCAGCCGCACGCGCCGCGGCGGGGCAGTTGAGCGAGGAGTTGTGGTCGGTCAGCGCAAGGATATCCAGCCCCATGACCTTTGCCATGTTGACAAGGTTATAGGGAGTCATCTCCTCGTCGCCGCAGGGCGACAGACACGAGTGGATATGCAGATCACATAAAAATCCCGGCATAATTCGACTCCGAATATTTTTGCTGGCTTCGTTTGAAGTAATAAGTAAAATGTATATGGTATGGGCAGATATCGCCCGCGATTTAGCACAAGTTTATTGACTCGCAGTTTGTATTCGACGCACCGTTGCCACGCAAGCGGTGGGAAAGGCTTATCATAGCCAACTTTTGAAAACAAATTTTATAACACTGTGGAATTTTATTTTGGCTCCCTTGTGTAAATGGAGCTGGCTCGGCGTAAGCCGAGACTGAGGGATTGCGGTACAGAACCGATTGATTTTTTGCCTCTTCCGCACAAATCCCCACAATACAGCATATTTATACTTCTTATATTATACATGGTTATATCAATAAATCAACACCTATATATCAATTATGATATGTCTTTTTCAGCTCTTTTGTCGCTTCGCCGCTGAGCAGGCAGAGCGAGATGAGATTCGGCACCGCCATGAGCGCGTTCGCGAGGTCTGAGAGCTCCCATACGAGCTCGAGGTCGGCGACGCATCCGACGAATACCGCTGCGGCGTAAATTATGTTGTATATTTTCGCGCTCTTGGCGCCCAGCAGATATTCAAGCCCGCGCCGCCCGTAATATGACCAGCCGATGAGCGTTGCAAAGGCAAAAATGCAGATACTCACGCAGACGAAAATGCTCCCGGCTTTTCCGAATACACTGCCGAATGCCGCGGCGCAGGCGAGTGAGCCGTCACCGTCCGTCGGCGCGCCGGAGACCAAGAGAGTTATTGCAGTCACGGTGCACATGACGACCGTGTCGAGAAAAACCTCAAGTATGCCCCAGCAGCCCTGCTCGGCGGGTGAATCCGTCTCGGCCGCCGCGTGGATTATCGCGTTGCTGCCGAGCCCCGCTTCGTTTGAAAAAACTCCGCGCGCCACCCCGTAGCGCAGAGCTTTTTTTATCCCGTAGCCCGCCGCTCCTCCTGCCGCCGCACGCAGCGAAAAAGCCTCGGATATTATGCGCGAAAACGCAGACGGCACGGCGCGGAAGTTCTTTATTATGACCGCAAAGCTCGCGAGAATGAATATCGCAGTCATGGCGGGAATTATCTTCTCCGCCGCCGAGGCGATCCTCTTGAGCCCGCCGCAGGTTATCGCGAACACGCCGGCGGCGAGAATCAATCCCGTTATCGCGGGACTGAGCCCAAACGAGCCGGAGAGCGAAAGTGCGGCCGCGTTCGCCTGGGTCATGTTGCCGATGCCAAGCGAGGCTATGACCAACAGAACGCAGAAAATTTTTGACATGTGCCTGAATCCCAGTCCGCGCTCCATATAGACGAACGCGCCGCCCATCCATTCGCCGTTTTCGTCGCGGTATCTGTATTTTATGCCGAGTATATTTTCGCAGCAAGCGCTCATCATGCCGATTATCGCGCTTATCACCATCCAGAAAACCGCGCCCGCGCCGCCTGAGGCTATCGCCGCCGCCACGCCGACTATGTTGCCCGTGCCCATGCATGCGGCGAGTGCGGCGGAGAGTGCCTGCGTCTGCGATATCGAGCCTTTGCCGGATTCACGGCTCTTTTTGCTGAATATACTGCCGAGCGTCGTTTTCATCCATGTGCCGACGTGCGTTATCTGGAAAAATCCCGACCGCACGCTCAGCAGAAGCCCCGTGCCCGTGAAAGCGACGAGCAGCGGTACTCCCCAGACCACCGAATTTATCGAAGAAACGAGAGAACAAAACGAGTCCGTGGGATCACCTCCGAAAAATGAAAAGGATTGATTTAAAGCGCGGATTAGTATATACTATAATCTGTATAATAAGATTCGCGAAAGGGAACGTGATATCTTGAAGGATTTCGGATTTGTCAAGACCGCGGCGGTCTGCCCGAGGGTGACGGTCGGCGCGGCTGATAAAAATGTTGATAATATGCTGCTGCTGATAAAAGGGGCGGCTTCGTCCGGCGCGCAGATAATCGCCCTGCCGGAACTATGCATAACCGGCTATACCTGCTCCGATCTTTTTTCGCAGGACAGGCTCATCGAAAGCGCGGAGGCCGCGCTCGGCAGACTCATTCTTGAATGTGCCGATATCGGCTCGCTCGTGATAGTCGGACTCCCGGTGCGCGTGCGCGGCAGGCTCTTCAACTGCGCCGCCGCATTCCAGAACGGCAAACTCGTGGGCGTTGTCCCGAAGAGCTATCTGCCGAATTACAACGAGTTCTATGAAAAGCGCCACTTCGTCTCGGGGCTTGATACGCCGTGCGATACCGTCACTCTCTGCGGGCAGGAGGTGCCGTTCGGCAATATGCTCTTCTGCGCGGGCAACGGCGCTGCGGTCGGAATTGAGCTGTGCGAGGATATGTGGGTGCCTGTGTCGCCCGGAACCGTCCTTGCGCTCAGCGGCGCGGATATAATAGTAAATATCTCCGCCTCCGACGAGATGGTCACAAAGAATGATTTCAGGCTGAGCCTTATTGAGCAGACGAGCGCGCGGTGCTACTGCGGCTATGTCTATTCCTCCGCCGGCATCGGAGAGAGCACGACAGACCTTGTGTTCTCCGGCGCGTGTACGATAGCCGAAAACGGCGGCATACTCGCGAGAAACGAGCGCTTTGAGCGAAACGGCGCGGCGGTATACGCCTGCATCGATATCAAAAAGCTCGAAGCTCTGCGCCGCAACAGCGAATTTTATGACAACGCGGCTCGTTACGCTGACCGCGATATAAGGCGCGTTGATATAACCCTGCCGGAGCTCAAAGAGAGCGATATTGACAGAAACTTCGACGCGCACCCGTTCGTGCCCTCGGATGAAAAAGTCAGACGCGCGCGCTGCGCCGAGATATTCAATATCCAGGCGGCGGGACTCGCGAAGAGAATCGAGCATATCGGGCTCAAGAAAGCGGTCATCGGCATCTCGGGCGGACTCGATTCGGCTCTTGCTCTGCTTGTTGCGGACAAGGCGTTTGATCTTCTCGCCCTGCCGAAAGAAAATATAATCTGCATCACGATGCCGGGCTTCGGCACGACGAAGCGAACGAAGTCGAGCGCCGTCACGCTCACCGAGTGCATCGGAGCGCAGCTCAGGGATATAGATATTGTCCCCGCGTGTACTCAGCATATGCGGGACATAGGTCACGATATGAGCATACTAGATGTGACTTATGAAAATGTTCAGGCGCGCGAGCGCACGCAGATACTCATGGACACCGCAAACAAAGAGGGCGCGCTGCTCGTCGGCACCGGAGACCTGTCCGAGCTTGCGCTCGGCTGGTGCACCTATAACGCCGACCACATGAGCATGTACGGAGTCAACTGCTCCGTGCCCAAGACGCTCGTGCGATATCTCGTCGATTTCGTTGCGGACGAGAGGGGAGGCAAGCTCGGCGAAGTGCTCCGCGAGATACTCGCGACTCCTGTCAGCCCAGAACTGCTCCCGCCCGACAAAAACGGAAAGATAGCGCAAAAGACCGAGGATACCCTCGGCCCCTATGAGGTTCACGATTTCTTCCTCTATCATTTCCAGCGCTTCGGCGCTTCACCCGACAAGCTCATGTTCATGGCGTGCAGCGCGTTTGACGGAGTATACAGCCGCGAGCAGATTGAAAAATGGCTCAGGTTATTTATGAAGAGATTCTTCTCCCAGCAGTTCAAACGCTCCTGCATACCGGACGGTCCGAAGGTCGGCTCTGTCAGCCTCTCGCCTCGCGGCGACTGGCGTATGCCCTCCGACGCGGATTCCTCCGCATGGCTCGATCTCTGATGAAAGGATAAACGAAAATGAAGAAGTTCAAAAGCTTTATCGCCGTTCTGCTCTGCCTTGCCGCCGTATTCTGCACTGCGGGCTGTTCGGCATCAAAAAAGAGCGCACTGAATATCTCGGGCGCGCAGATAGATTATGAGACGTTTTTATATTATTTCGACCAGGTTCACGCGTTCCCCGAAAAATATGAGCTTGCCGCCGATGCGACGAACGAGCAGATGATCGACGCCGCGATTGAGCTGTGTTGCGAATATGTTGCGGTCAACACGAAGCTCTCCGAATACGGGCTGACTCTCTCCGCTTCCGAAAAGCGCTCGGCTTCGAATAATCTTGAAGACCTTTGGCATGTTTTCTCGGGCTACTATGAGAAGCTCGGCGTGTCGAAGCAGACGCTCATGAAGATAGAGACCGCCGACACCTCGCGCAACAGACTTTTCTATTATATCTATGACGAGGGCGGCGAAAAGGCGGTCAGCGAGGACGATATAAAGAAATATTATAACGAGAATTATATCTCTTTCCGCGCCATAACCGGCTATCTTACGACTACCGATGCGAACGGTGACATCGTAGTTATGACTGCGGATCAGAAAGCGGCAATGAACAAGGAGTTCATGGAGCTCTCGACGCGCCTGGGCAACGGGCAGACGATGAACGAGATAGTTGAGCTCTATTCCAAGAAGCATCCGGATTCCACAGTTTCGGATCAGCTCCAGTTTATAAAAAAAGGCACGGATTCCTATCCCGAGGGTTTCTTTGAAAAGGTTCAGCAGCTCTCCGTCGGCTCGAACACCGTGCTTATCATGGACAACTATATTTTCCTTATTCTCAGAGAGAATCCCTCGGAGGACGAGGCGAAGCAATATTACGACCGCTACCGCGACGACTGCCTCAAGAGCCTGCGCGGGGACGAGTTCAAGACAATAGTCGAGGGCTACGCCTCCGAGCTTTCGGTCGAGCGCAACGACAGGGTCATAAACAAGGCTGTCAAGGAGGTTCTCAAAGATGGCTGATATAATCAGAAATGAGGTCATCGATGCCGTACTCACACGCCAGACGATAAGAGAATATAAGCCCATAATGCTCACCGACGCTCAGCTCGATACGCTGACCGCGGCGGCGATGATGGCTCCGAGCGGGCGCAACTGCCAGCCCTGCCATGTCAGATTCATATGCAACGACGCTATGCTGCGCCAGATGCAGATAGATTTCAAGAATATCGTCGGCTGGGACACTCCCGTTCACACGCGAAGCGACAAGAACCCGTTCTATCACAATGCGCCGGTGTTCGCCGCAATATTCGCAAAGCCCGGCAGTCAGATGGATGCCGGAATCATGGTCGAGAACATATGCATCGCCGCAAAGGGACTCGGACTCGGCACATGTATAGTCGGCAGCGCGGGCGCGCTGTTTGATGACACCGACAAGGGCGATTATTGGCGCGGGGAGATCGACATTCCCGTTGATCTTCAGTATATGATAGGCGTTGCGATAGGCGTGCCGGATGAAGTGCCGGAGCAGAAGCCGCGCGATCCGAGTCATTACGAAACAATAAGATAACAAAAGATAAGATAAAATAAACTAACCGCCGCAGAGAATAAACTTTGCGGCGGCTGTTTTTATAAATTTTGTTCACTGCATGAAAACCGCCCGTGCCGAAAATCAGCACGGGCGGAATTTAATTTATCTGTTCTTTATGATATGGGGCAGGATGAGAATATATTTGACGAGCATATAGACTATTGCGACCGGGACATTCACGACATTCTTCGTGAAGTTTGAAAGGAAGTCGGTGGGCAGCTCTTCATGCTCCTTGGCTTCGCCCTTGGTGGTCTTCTTTATCGCGTATTCGTCGAACTTCTCGTAGCCGGTTGCCTCGCAGGTTTCATCGTCAACATCAACGGTGTATGCGCGGTAGATAAGTCTGTCGCCGTCGATGGTGAAGGTGCTGAACATCGATTTGTAGGGCTGCGCGGCAACGGCGGAATTCTTGAGGATAGGCTCCATGGCGTCCTCGTGAACGCCGTAGCGCTTAGTGCCGGCGGTGTTGGGCAGGATGTGTACCGTGCCCTCGGGGTTGAGCGCGTAGGTTATCTCCTCGCCCTTGTAGTTCTCGGTGATGTACTCGGTCGGCTGAATCTTGTCGTCCTTGACCTGATATGTACGAAGATACATGTGGTCGTGGCCGTTGATGACAACGTCGATATCAAGGCTGTCTATTATGGGCAGCAGGCGCTTGCGCATGATGACGGTGTCGGGCTTGTTTATGTTCTTGCCCGCGGAGTAGCAGGCGCGGTGCATGAGGATTATCTTCCACTGCGCGTCAGAAGAGTTCATGTCGTTCTGAAGCCAGTTTATCTGCTCCTCACTGATGGGATACATATCGTTTGTGTTGAGCACGGCGATATGTGCGTTCGAGTAGTCGAACGAATAGTAGACGCCGGTGATATGATTCCAGCCTGCGCTCTTGTCGAGGTTGAACATATTGTCGAACCAGCCCCAGCGAAGGTTGCCCTCGTGGTTGCCGGCGGTCGGCGCCATGGTGATGTTCATGAGTGTGTCGCAGCTCTTCTCATAGAACCAGTCCCACTCTTGATCGTTGCAGTCGTTGACGAAGTCGCCCGCGTTCATGAGGAACTTCGCGTCGGGGCAGACCTGCATCGCGGTGCGCTGAACGGCGCCGCTCTTCGTGAAGTTTATTTCGTTGCCCGCCTGAACATCGGCAAGGGCTATGAACGAAAACGGCTCTTCGCCGTCGCAGGCTGTCTCAAATGTGCCATTGTTGCTCCAGATGCCGGTTGAAGCGTCGCCGACTCTGTAAACATACTTTGTGTCGGGCTCAAGATTTTCGGCGAGCACCTTGTGGCAGTAGTTCTCTTTCCACTTCGTGCAGGTGCCGGAAAATTTGAGCGCGCCGTCGAAGCTGCCGTTGTATTTTGCAAGGGGCATTACTTCAACATCGCTGCCGCATTTCTCGGTCGTGTACCAGCAGATGCCGCGTCTTGTTTTGGCGTCGCCGTTGATAACAACGCTGATGCGCTTTATCGATCCGTCTGCGCTCTCCTGAGGCATGGCGGAGGCGGCGGGGACTATCATGCAGGCGAGCAGGCAGATTGCCATGACCGCGCTGATTATCCTCATCAGTTTTTTGTTCATCGCATATTCCTCCGAAATTTTGGTATAGTTATTCTACATCAGATTCGCACAAAAGTCAAGCGAGTTAGCATATGCTCTTTGTGGATAATTTATAATACCTTTTTCATTAATATATGCGGACAGCCCTCTTCAACATCGTGGATCCCGATGTCCTTGTAGCCGAGCGCTGAGTAGAATCCGGCTGCCTGTTCCTGCGAATGTATCCATATTTTATTGATCCCGTTTTCTGCGGCGTACTCTTCGGCGGCTTTTATTATGTCCGCGCCGAGCCCTCTGCCGCGAAAAGCCTTTCTGACTGCGACTCTGCCTATCATGACCCTGCCGCTCCCGGGGTCTGTGAAAATGCGGCAGACTCCGACGGGGTGACTGCCGTCAAACAGCACGATATGCGCAGCCGTTTCGTCGATATCGTCGAACTCCTCCTCGAAGCCCTGCTCTTTTACGAACACCTCGAGTCTTATCTCTTTCGCCTCGTCCGGGAGTTGATTATAGATTTTAGTTTCCATATAAACACCTCGATTTGTATTATATCACAAAAACGGGTATGAAAATTTGTATATACACACATCGCCGAAATTTGTCCCAAACTGTTGCAAGAGATGAGAAATAAATATATAATTATCTAAAGAATCATTTACGGCTCTGCGCCGGCGGAGGAATATATAATGGAAAAACTCAGAGTGCTCTTTCAGGGCGACAGTATAACCGATATGGACAGGGACCGCTCGAATATCCGCAACATGGGCAACGGCTATCCGCTGTTCGTTGCGTCGAATTTCCGCGCAGATAATCCGAAGTTTGATATCGACTTTTTCGATCTCGGCATCAGCGGAAACAGGGTCAGCGACCTGCGCGACCGCTGGCAGACCGACTGCCTCGATCTCCACCCCGATGTGCTCTCCGTGCTCATCGGAATAAACGACACATGGCGCAAATATGACAGCAACCTGCCTTCAGAAATCAACGAGTTCGAGAGCATCTACCGTTCATTGCTCGAGGACGCGAGGCGCGAAAACCCGTATATCAAAATAATTATCATGGAACCCTTTGTGCTCCATGTTTCCGAAGAGCGCGCGAGCTGGCGCGAGGATCTCGACCCGAGGATTCAGGCGGTGCGCAGGGTGGCAAAAGATTACGCCGATGCGTTTATCCCGCTTGACGGTCTGCTCAACGCCGCCGCTATTGACACCTGCCCCGAGCAGTGGGCGCCCGACGGAGTCCACCCCTCACCCGACGGTGCGGCTCTGATAGCCCGCTACTGGCTTGAAGCGTTCGACAAGATACTTTGATGAAAGAGAGAAAAATAATGCCTTTTGATAAAAACTTTGTTCCTGCGCTGCGCTTCGCAGTCATGAGCGACATACATATCGACGACGAGGACTGCATCGAGGAACAGCGGTTTGCAAAAGCGCTTGACGACCTCAAAAATCTGTGCTCGTCCGATGAGAGATACAGCGGCTTTGACGCGCTCGTTATCGTCGGCGACTTCGCTTCGCGCGGGTCGGAGATTCAGATGTGCAAGGTCAAGAAGATTCTCGACGCAGGTTTGCCCGCCGATGTCAGGCTGATAATGACCATGGCGAGCCACGAATATATGACCGACGGCGAGGAGAATGCCCTGCGCCGCTTCGATGAGATATTCGGTCTTACTCCCGACACCCACGCGGCGATAAACGGCTTTGATTTCATCGCCGTCACAACGACGAGGGGCTGCCACTTCGACGACAAAAAGCGCGGGTTCGTCTCCGCGGAGCTTGAAAAAGCGGCGGAGCGGGACGGTAAAAAGCCGATATTCTTCTTTCAGCACCCGCACATTACAGATACTGTCTACGGCAGTATCAACTGGGGCGAGGACGAGATAACGGATATTCTTATAAACTACCCGCAGATAGTCGATTTCTCCGGCCACTCCCACGCGCCGATAAACGATCCGCGCTCGGCGCATCAGCGCCACTTCAGCGCATTCGGCACCGGTACGCTGAGCTATTTCGAGCTCGACGAGTTCGACAAGACCCACGGGACTATTCCGCCCGAGGACAGCAGCGCCGCTCAGTTCCTTATAGTCGAGGCGGACGCGCAGGGCAGGGTGAGGGTATATCCCTATGATGTGCTCGGCAGCCGCTTCTTCCCGTATACATGGGAGATAGACGAGCCGTGGAACATAGATTCGTTCAAATATACCGACGCACGCTATGTCACGGCGGAGAAGCCGTATTTTGAAAATGCCGGGATATCCGTCGAAAACATAACGGCGGACGGCTGCGATATAACCTTCACTCAGGCGAGCGGGAAAGACCGCCCGGACAGCTACGACATATATATTCTGAGCGGCGACGGACTTGTAAAAAAGCACGTTAATATTACTTCGCGCTACTATCTCTCCGATATGCCCGCGGCTCTTACCGAGCACATAGGCGGACTGAAAGCCGGCACGGAGTACAAAATAAAAATAGTTGCAAACAGCTTTTGGCGCACGCGCAGCGACGCTCTGACCGCGCGGTTCGCCACACTCTGAAACACAGGAGCTGATTAAATGTTTTTTGTCTTACCGACAGCGGCGATATTCGCCATATATATCCTCGCGGCAGTTCTGCCCGCGATATTCCTGCTGCGCTATATCTATAAGCACGACACGGTCGACAAGGAGCCGCCCGGGCTGCTGTTGTCGCTGATTCTCATGGGTATCGTTGCGGCGCTGATGTCGATAGTGCTCGAAATAATCGGCGAGAAGATACTCAACGATCAGATAAGCCAGGATGACAAATATTATAAAATCATTCTTGCGTTCGCAGTCGTTGCGGTCGTCGAAGAGGGAACAAAGTTCCTGCTGATGAAGCTCAAGACATGGAAGAATCCGAATTTCAACTACAGCTTTGACGGGATAGTTTACGCCGTCTCCGTCTCGCTGGGCTTCGCCGCGTTCGAAAATATAAAATATGTCATGAACTTCGGTCTGTCCGTTGCGCTCCCGCGCGCGGTGCTCGCAGTACCCGGTCATATGGGATTCGCGGTCTTTATGGGTCTGTTCTACGGGCGCGCCAAGCTCTTCTCCGACCTCGGCTGCAAGGGCAAAAAGGTGATGAATCTCCTCGCATCCTATCTCTCCGCCGTGTTCCTGCACGGGTTCTATGACTCCTGCGCCATGATAGGCAACACCCTCTCGACCGTGATATTCATCGCGTTCGTGGCGCTGATGTATGTCATAGTGATAAGCCTGATAAAGCACGAATCGCGCAACGACAGAAGAATCTGAAATCTACCGTCAGCCGGCAGTTATCTGCCGGCCGGCGGTTTTGCGTTTATAAGAGCTGAAATATTATTTTATTATTACTTTCTGAAAAAGAAGTATTCGGAGGGTCGGCAGTAGCACGGAGAAAAATTTACGGATTTATCGAAAAACGCCGAAAAAATAAGTATAAAAGCCCGAAAAAATCAGCCGATTTTGTGAATTTTTCGCCGTATCTCCGGTATGCAATTGACTTTGCGGCATAGAATGTGGTAGAATACAGTGCAAGAGGATAACCGGTGCGGGACACCGGCTCTGAATATTTTTATCAATATTAAAAAGGAGGAATGAAGGTTGACTGATCAGAAAACAATGGCGTACATTAACCTTTATGCTGTCTTGGGAACTTTGGAGAATCTCTGTGAGATAGTTCCGGAGGCGAGCGCAATGCTCACCAACACCAAACCCATCTCCATCGGCTTTGAAGTGAAGGACGGCCCGAGCGCCACAATAACCTTCAAAAACGGCAGATGCAGGATGGAGCAGGGCGTCAGCAAGTGCGACGTCAAGCTGCCTTTCTCTTCCTGCGAAAAATTCAACGGTCTTATCGACGGAACCGTAACTCCGATCCCCTCGAAGGGCTTTCAGCACATCAAGTTCCTCCTCAAGACCTTTACCCCCTTGACCGACCTGCTTGCGAAATATATGCGTCCCTCGCCCGAGGATCTTCAGGACAGAACCTTCTTCGAGCAGAGCACCACGCTCATGCTCTATACCATTGCCGTCGCTATCTCTCAGATAGCCAATAACGACAAGATAGGTCAGTTCTCGGCATCCCATATCGTTGACGGCGAGATAGGCTTCGGCATAAAGGACGGCCCCGCGGTCACTATCCGCGCGAAGAACGGCCGCCTCGTTACCATCAAGAAGCGCTGCGAGAATCCGCGCGCCGAGATGGAGTTCGCTTCAATGGATCTTGCAAGAGACCTCTTCGACGGAAAGATAAACGCTGTTGCCTGCATCGGCATGGGCGCTATCACCATGAAGGGCATGATCTCGATGATCGACAATATGAACAGACTGCTCGACAGAGTTGCTCTGTACTTGGCATAAGGGAGGGGAACTTTAATGAGCTTCAAGATTAACGATTACACAAAGAGCAGAGAGATGTTCGAAAGAGCCGAAAAGGTTATTCCTTCCGGCGTTTACGGCCACCTCGGCCCGGCAGAAGGCTGCTTCATCCCCGTCAGCGCGTTCCCGCTTTTCGGCGACAGAGCGCAGGGCTCCTATTTCTGGGATGTTGACGGCAACAAATTCATCGACTATATGTGCGCTTATGGCCCCAATGTCCTCGGTTACAATGACCCCGACGTTGACGCCGCCGCTCTCGAGCAGGCAAAGAAGTGCAACTGCACCACCTCTCCGTCCTACAAGGCGGTTGAGTTCGCAGAGCTGCTTGTTGACACCGTCAACTGCGCAGACTGGGCTTTCTTCGCAAAGAATGGCAACGATGTCACCACCGCCGCTATCATGACCGCAAGAGCCCACACCCATCGCAAGAAGATAATCTTCATCAACGGCTTCTATCACGGTATTTCGCCCTGGACCCAGAAGGTCGACTATCCCGGCGTCCTTGAAGAGGACGTTGCGAACAATATCTATATCGACTGGAACGATATCCCGGCTCTCGAGAGAGTTATCGCCGAGAACGAGGGCGAGATAGCTGCGTTTATCTCAACTCCCTATCTCCACGGCAACTTCTTCGACAACCAGCTTCCCGCAGACGGTTACTGGCAGAAGGTTCGCGAGCTCTGCACAAAGAACGGCATTGTCCTCATCGTCGACGATGTCCGCGCAGGCTTCCGTCTTGATCTCGCCGGCAGTGACCACTTCTACGGCTTCGAGGCAGACCTCATCTGCTTCTGCAAGGCTCTTGCAAACGGCTGGAATGTCTCCGCTCTCTGCGGTAAAGAGTTCCTCAAGAGCTCCATCAGCAGCCTGTCCTATACCGGCAGCTACTGGCTCAGCGCAATCCCGTTCGCCGCAGGTATCGCCTGCATCAACAAGATGAAGAAGCTCAATACTCCCGCCATCTTCCGCGAGAAGGGTCTCAAGGTCGGCGAGGGTCTCAAGGCTGCTGCCGCGAACAACGGCTTCCATCTTGTCGTCTCCGGCGAGCCGTCCCTGTTCTATCTGCGCCTTGCGGATGACGATTCCCTCATGCTCCATCAGGAGTGGGTCGCAGAGATGGTCAAGCGCGGCATATTCATCACGAGCCACCACAACCATTTCCTCAACGCGTCCCTGACCGACGAGGATATAGCTCACACCGTTGATGTTGCGGAGGATGCGTTCAACACCCTGCGCAAGAATCACCCCGAGCTTGCCTGATAAAATTATGAAAAAAAATCCCGTCCTGTCTTTACAAGACGGGTTTTTTTATGTTATCATATATAAAAATAGTTTCGCGCGCGCTCATGGGTTTGGATATTTTGCCCTTTTGAGTAATTTTTGCCGTGCGCGGGACATATATTTCATCCGGCGGATATTCCCGGACAAAAAACGGAAGCTTTGTGATTTGCGGGGGCACCCGTTCATTCACTCAGACGATAAAAATGTTTTCTGTAAGGAGGAAATGTAAATGCCATTATCAAAGCAGGAATGGTTAGCGCTCGAAAAGAAGGCTCACGAGCTGCGCAGACTTTGCCTCGACACCACTTACTGGGCGGGCAGCGGTCATATCGGCGGCGGCATGAGCGTCATGGATATGCTTACCGTTCTCTATCACAAGTACATGAGACTCGACGTCAAGAACCCCAAGTGGGAGGACAGAGACCGTTTTATCCTCAGTAAGGGTCACGCGGGTATAGCTTACGCTCCCGTGCTCGTCGATTTCGGCTGGAACGATCCCGAGCAGCTCAAGACCTTCAACCACACGAACTCGAAGATGGGCATCCACCTCGATTCGAACAAGGTCGTCGGCGTTGACGCCTCCACCGGTTCTCTCGGCCACGGACTTCCGATAGCTGTCGGCACCGCTCTTGCCGCAAGAGTTCTCGGCAAGGATTACAAAACATACTGCATCCTCGGCGACGGCGAGTGCGACGAGGGTTCAAACTGGGAAGCCGCTATGTCCGCTTCCACCTTCAAAGTCACCAATATGATCTCCTTCGTCGACCGCAACAAGTGCATGATCGACGGCAGAACAGAGGATGTCATGAAGCTCGAGCCCTTCGCCGACAAGTGGCGTTCTTTCGGCTTCATCGTCAAGGAAGTCGACGGACACAACTTCAAAGAGCTGTGCGACGCTATCGACTTCGCTCTTGAGAACAAGACCGATTCTCCCGTCATGATAATTGCCGACACGATAAAGGGCGCCGGCATCAACTTCATGGAGGATAACTATCAGTGGCACTACGGCGCTATTGACGAAGAGAAGTATAAGAAAGCTATAGACAGCCTTGACGCCTACTATGAGGCACGCAAGGCAAGAGCTGAAAAGGAGGGCGAATAATATGGCAGGCGGAATGACCTATACAGCCGTTGAATCAACCGCTCTTTCCACCGCGGAATATTACGGCAAGACCCTTGTTGAGCTCGGCGCAGAGCATCCCGAAGTTGTCGCGCTGACCGCTGACCTCGGCAAATCAACAAAGATCGGTATGTTCGGTGAGGCTTATCCGGACAGATTCTTCAACGTCGGTATCGCAGAGCAGAACATGTTCGGCGTCGCCGCAGGTATGGCGAGAGCAGGACTCGTTCCTTTCCTTTCGACCTTCTCGGTATTCGCTTCTCTGAGAAGCGCCGACCAGCTCCACACCGACATCTGCTATCAGAATGTCAACGCCAAGATAATCGCTACCCATTCGGGTACTTCGTTCGGCCAGGCAGGCTCGACTCATCACGCTATCTGCGATCTCGCAGTTACCCGTGCTATGCCCAACCTCACCGTTATCTGCCCCGCAGACGGTATGGAGACTGTCAACGCAGTCCGTGCGGCATATGAGACCCCCGGCCCGTTCTATATCAGAATCAACAGAGGCTTCGACCGCGTCCTCTATAAGGACACCGATTACGGCTTCGAGCTCGGCAAGGCAGTCACTCTTAAAGAGGGCACCGACATCACCGTTATCGCTTGCGGCTCCTGCGCATTCCAGGCTCTCCAGGCGGCTAACTTCCTTGAGAATTCGGACGGTCTTAAAGTCAGAGTTCTTGATATGCACACCATCAAGCCCATCGACCGCGAGGCTATCCTCAAGGCTGTTATGGAGACCCGCCGCATAATCACCGTTGAGGATCACAATGTCATCGGCGGTCTCGGCAGCGCGGTTGCAGAGGTTGTTGTTGAGTCCGGTAAGGGCTGCGCATTCAAGCAGCTCGGTATCCAGGATAAGTTTGCTCCCATCGGACTGCATGAGGACATCATGTCCATGCTCGGTATCGACTCCAACGGTATCGTTGACGCTGTCCGTGAGGTCATGGGCAAGGACTTCGAGCTTGATGACGATTGGGACGACGAGGTGTAATAGCTTCGCCCGTATCCCGATAAGGAAAGGAATGATTATATGGCATCAAGAGATGAGATTTTTACTAATAAACTTTTTCTCAACGCTGTCCTTCCGCTCATCAAGGTAATTGCAAGCGACGTTCCCTCGCTTGCAAAGAAGTTTGAGCACGCGCACGGCGTTATGCAGGTCAGTGCTCTCGATCCCGACAGCCCGGACGGCAAGGTGGCTACCCATTTCGTAGTCAACTGCGGCGAGTGGCTCGTTCACAACGACAAGGTGGACACCGCTCCCCACATCGAGCTTGAGTTCAAGAGCATCGAGGCGATGAACGCATTCTTCAAGGGCAAGATGAGCCTCGCGACCCTGCCCAAGATGAAGGGTATTGCAAAGCATCCCGGTTTGTTTGCCTCGTTCATGGCAGTGCTTCTGAAGATGTCCTCTCTGCTTACCGCAAAGGGCATCCCGGAGGACGAGGACACCAAGGCTCTGCTCGTCAAGTGCTACTTCTACCTGCTTTCGAGCGGTATCAGCCAGCTCAACAAGCTCGGCCATCCCGATGTTCACGATTGGGCGCTCAAGAGCCCCGACCGTGTCTATGCGTGGGCTGTCAACGGCCACGATGAGCTTTCGGCTTATCTGCGCATAAAGGCGGGCAAATCGAGAGCCGGCAGAGGCGTTTACAAGAGAGCTATGCCTTTCTTCACCCTCCGCTTCGATTCTCTCGACAGCGCGCTGGGCATCCTGCTCGGTCTTGACGATATGCTTGACTCCGCGAAGAAGGGCAAGCTTATCATGGAAGGCGCACCCGAGTTCGGCGCTCAGATCGGCGAGTATATGCTCACCGTCGCCGGATTCATCCAGTAAGAGAAAACATAACAAAATGCCGCCGTGTCTTCGGATGCGGCGGTTTTTATATGACGATAACATAATATTTTGCTAAAATATCCCATTCTCCGTTCACTGGTGACAAAAATTGAAAACTATCAGTGATTTAAACGGAAAAAGCTTGCAAAATCAAAGCGCAGGCTTTATAATCTAAACATAACTCCCGCATGAATATCTGCCTCGGTGAATCGCCGACAGGGCGGAGAAAATGCAGGTAATTTCAAGGAGGAAACGGAAATGAAATACGCATTCGTAAACGGCGTTATTCTCGACGGCACTCAGGATATGGAGCCCCAGTCCGGTAAGATAATTCTTGTCGACGGCGAGAAGATAACCGCCATAGTCGACGCGGGAGCGGATATCTCCGGATATGAGAAGATAGACCTCGGCGGAAAGTACATAATGCCCGGCCTTATCAATATGCATATCCATCTTCCCTCGAGCGGAAAGCCGAAGAAGAAGGAATCCGACCCGAAGAAGCTTGTCAAAATCATGACGAGCAACAATCTTTTCCGCAAGATAATCAAGGCTGTCTGCCGCAGCGCGGCTCAGATGCAGCTCAACAGCGGCGTTACAACCATCAGAACCGTCGGCGGAGTTGAAAACGCCGATTCGAGCATCCGCGACGATATAAACGCCGGAAAAACCGTCGGCCCGAGAATACTCGCAGCTAATATGGCTGTCTCCGTCCCGGAGGGACACATGGCGGGTTCGCTTGCCTATGTCGCCGAGAGCGCAGAGCAGGCGAGAGACTTCGTCGCGAAGATTGCCGAGGATAAGCCGGATCTGATAAAGCTCATGATAACCGGCGGCGTGCTTGATGCAAAGGTCAAGGGTGAGCCCGGCGTGCTGAAGATGCCCCCCGAGTATGTCAAGGCGGCTTGCGACGAGGCGCACAAGCGCGGACTTATGGTCGCCGCCCATGTCGAGAGTCCCGAGGGCGTACGCGTTGCGCTTGAAAACGGCGTCGACACCATCGAGCACGGCGCAAAGGCGGATGACGAGATAATCTCGCTCTTCAAAGAGAAGCACGCGGCGCTCATAACGACCCTTTCTCCTGCGCTTCCCTATGCGCTGTTTGATCGCTCCGTCAGCCACGCAACCGAGCTTTCGCAGTTCAACGGCGAGGTCGTCTTTGAGGGCATAATCGACTGCTCCGAGAAGTGCCTTGCAAACGGTATCCCCGTTGGACTCGGAACCGACACCGGCTGCCCGTTCATCACTCACTACGATATGTGGAGAGAGCTTGTCTATTTCCACAAGTACTGCGGCGTGTCAAATAAATTCGCACTCTACACCGCAACGAAGAGAAACGCGGAGATAGCGCATATTGATAATATCACCGGCACCGTTGAGCCCGGCAAGTGCGCCGATCTTATCGTCACCGACGCGAACCCGATCGACGATCTCAAGACTCTTCGCAACGTGAAGATGGTCATGGCGAGGGGACACCTTATCCGCGAGCCCAAGGTCAAGAAATATGAGAACGTTGAGCGCGAGCTTGATAAGTTCCTTTAATACCGTTTTAATGAGTGGATAGATGTAAAATGAGTCCGATAATAGTTTCGGCTTTCGGCGCTTTTACCGCGCTGTTGCTGGTGTTCGCCATTTCGGAGATACTGGCAAAGGTGACAAAGGGCTGGGTACCCTCGGTGCTTGTCATCATGATACTTATGCTCGTTGGCTTTTCGACCGGGCTTTTCCCGAAGACCATTATAGACGACGCGGGCGTGTCTGATGCGCTGTTCAAAGTCGCCTGCGGTCTGCTCGTCACCCATCTCGGCACGCTTATAAGCCGAAAAGAGATGGCGGCGCAGTGGAAAACGGTCATAGCCTCGCTCGGAAAGGCGATGTCGGTGCAGCGCTGCAGCTGCGCGGGCTTCGGGGATTCGACGGACTTCGGGATATACACCTTTCCCGGCGCGAGCCCCGGGGAGAGCGAATATTTCAAGCCCGTGACCGCCGAGAGCAAGACGGAACTTCTCGGATATATAGATGAGTTCGAGCAGGTTATAGACTCTCTGCGCGACGGCGACGAGGGTGCCGACCTTGTGAACAATTACCGTTTTTCGCGCGACGATATCGATGAGGGCGACTATCTCTATATTTACGACCGCGAAGGCAAGCCGATAGGCGACGGAGCCTATTCAAAATACGATTATTACAACGTCTACTTCTTCGATTCGCAGACGACGACCCTGTATTATTTCCACAGTAATATATAAGAGGAAAAATAATTGCAGCTTTCAAGGCGCTTTCTGCATTTTCACGGTTGAAAAATATTTGAGAATGCATTAAAATAGATATAGAATCTATGAGGAGGGCGGACTATGGAAAGCTTCAGACATATGCCTCTTGAAAACATACAGAACTGCCGCGACCTCGGCGGATATCCGATAAAGGGCGGCGGTTTCACGAAATACGGCAGACTTCTGCGCTGCGGCAGACCGCGCGCCTCAACGCCGAACGACATGGAGTTCTTCCGCGACTATGGGATAAAGAACGTATTCGACCTGCGCGGCGATTCCGAGGCGATAACCATGCCGTCGGAGTTTGAAAATCAGCCCGGAATCAACTACTATCATTTCTCCCTGCTCGAAATAAACCCCGCCTCGCCGCATATGGAGCTGACTATGCCCGAGATATATGTGACGAGCCTGAGCGAGTGCAAGGGCAACTATGCGCGCCTCTTTTCCGAGCTGTCGCGCGTCGACGCGCCGTCGATGTTCCACTGCTTCCTCGGCAAGGACAGAACAGGCATAACCGCCGCGCTGATACTGCACCTGACGGGCGTATACTTCGAGGATATCGTTGCGGATTACCGCCTGTCCTCGAGCTATCTCGAGCCGTTTTACCGCAGGGAGATAGAGAAGAAAACGGGGCTCGTCTGGGAGAGCGATATGTCGCATCTCGGCGCCCCGGCGGAGAATATAACCGCCGTGTTCGAGTATCTTTTCCGCCGCTACGGCTCGGTCGAGGATTATTTTATCTCCGCGGGACTCACAGCCGACGAGATAGACGCGGTAGGCAGAATACTGAAATAAATTTATTCTTATGACTAACAAAAACCCTCCGTTCGGCAGTGCCGTCGGAGGGTTGATGTGTTCTTATGTTGATTACAGCGATGCGAGGAAGGTGTCGGTGTCGGTAATCTCGGCATCGTAGGTGCCCTTGAGATAGCTCAGACCGTACTCATAGTCCTCTGCGGTGAAGGAATTGGTTGCGTCCTTAATAGCAACAACGTCATAGCCGAGCTGATATGCGTCGGCGGCGGTGTGGCGCACGCACATATGAGTGTGCAGACCGGTCAGAACAACGGTGTTGACGCCGAGCTCTCTGAGGAGAAGGTCAAGGTCGGTGTGGAAGAAACCGCTGTAGCGTCTCTTGGGAACAATGTAGTCGCTCTCGCAAACTTCGAGCTCGGGGATAACCTTTGCGCCCTCGGTGCCCGCTATTGCGTGGTCGCCCCAGAACTTGAGCTCGTGGTCAATGCCCTTGAGGTGAGCGTCGTTGCAGAAAATGACGGGGATGTTCTTCTCTCTCGCACCTTTGACGAGCTCTGCGGTCTTGGGGACTATCGCAAGACCTCTGTCGCACTTGAGCGCGCCGGTTACGAAATCGTTGAGCATATCAACGACGAGAATCGCATACTTCTTTTCCATGATATTTTACAGCTCCTTATATTTATTGATTAAATTATACCGATTTAAAATGCGGGTGTCAATGGCGGGAAGTACAAATAAACTCCGCTTTTTATGTCGGCGTTTGTGGGATATAATCTATAAAGAGTAAATCTGCGCGAATTTTTCAAAAAACGGAGATTTTGCCCCGCGGACAAGGGCATACTCGAAAAGATAATAAGCCCGCATAAAGAAAAGTCACGGCTTTGATGCCGTGACTTTTTATAGCCTTTTCAGTTTTTCATCCTGTAGCTCTCGTCAACGTCGCATAACTCATCGAACGAATCGATCTCTATAGTGTCGCTGAACGAGCATTTGCGCACATATATATTTGACTCTTTCGCATAGAAGTGACACAGAACATCGTCCCAGAAGTGGTCTTTTCCGCCGAGCGTGTTGTTGAATACCTCTTCGACGCAGCTACTGAAAAGTTTTCCCGTTTCCTCGTCATAATACGATATGCCGAACATGTGGAAGCAGTTCTTTCCGCCCCTGTGCAGGTCGGTGATTTTCATATTCTCGTCAACGTCAAAGCACCAGTCGGGGGTCTCTTCGCACGGAACGCCGAGATAGTTGCTGCAATACTGATATTTTGTTATCAGTGAACGGTTTATAAGATATATGTCCGATTCAAATATGTACGCCCCGCCGATGATGTCGCGGACAAGGTACGCGGAGGAAATATTGTTATAGGACTTGAAATACGGGTTGTCAATAAATTTTATAAACGGATATTTGACTTTAAGCTGCTCGAAGCAGTCACCGAGATATCCGCGGACTACGGTTATATCATCGATGCCCGCGTCGACGCACGCGTCGATGAGCGTGTCAATTATGCGTTTGTTGTTGACGCGCACGAGCGGCTTGGGGCAGCTCAGTGTTATGGGCATCATGCGCGAGCCCATTCCCGCAGCGATAAATATTGCACGCTTGACTCTGTAGGGCTCGAGCGCGGCAAGTCCGGATTCCGTTATTTTGCCGTTGCTTATAAGCCCGTCCGCTTGAAGCTGCCGAATAACGGCGGAGTCTGCGGCGGAAACAGACGAATCGGGTTGCGCGGCCGATGATAATATTTCAAACTGTTCCTTGGTTAACATATGTATCTCCTTGCACTGTTATTTTGAATAGGCCTTGTACCAGTGGACTGATTTTCGCTCCTCGACGGGCGGAGGGGTCATATAGTCTCCGTAAAACTGAGTGAGAATCTTGTCATATTCCGAATATATCGGGAATTCACCGTCCTCAAAGCGGCAGGTAGTGAGCGTTGAAAACAGGTCGGGCTTATAGAAGGTATGACATTCGAAGTTTTCAACCATATAGTTTCCGCTCTTATTCTTCCTGTGCATGAGATCTGTTTTTTTGAGTATCAGCCGCCTGAAGGGAAGGGTGAAAAGCTTGAACAGGAACTTTACAATGTATCTCGGATTCAGTGACCTGTGATGCGACAACTTGTGCCCGAGTATACCGGCAATTTCAACTTTTCTGTCTATGCGCTTGCTTTCGGCGTCCATCTGAGCCTTCAGTTCGTCGCCCTCGCCGCTAAAATTGCAGTAGTCCAGCGGGAAGATATCGACAAACAGTCCCATATCCTTTTCCGCGCGCCAATCCTCGCAGATATAGGTTCTCTTGTCTACCATCTTTGAGTAGAGGAAATAGTAATTTTTCGAGTATCTGTAGCTCTTTATCTCAAAGTCGCCGTCGTCGTATTTGAGCTCCAGCAGCTTCTCGTAGTCCTCTCTCTTCATGAAAACGTCGATATCATCATCCCACGGAATAAAGCCCTTGTGCCTTATTGCACCAAGCATCGTTCCGTATGCGAGGGAATATTCAAGACCGTTTTCCTTGCATATGCTGTCGAATTTTTTGAGTATTCCGAGTTCGACTGCTTTCATCTCGTCGAGTGTAAGCTCTTTTCCTGCCATATCAATGCCCTCCAGAGTAGTTCTGTTACAGCTTTATTGTATCATTGCAAAGCAAATTTTTCAACAAAAAATAATTGAAAGTTTTTTCAGTGTATTGACACGAGCCAAAGCAAATTTTTTGATTTGGGATTGCAAATGTGGTATAATTATAGGGATATGAATGCAGAAAGAGGTTTTATTATGCAGCTTGTTCTTCCGTTTGAACATATGGCAAAGGCGGCGCAATATATGGAGCCGTCGGTTTTTGAATATGTCCGCGAGGGTGAGATAGAGAGCTTCGAGAGCTTTGAAAAGTTCGATTTCCTCGCCTTTGACTGGTACGATGTCCACAGCGAGCGCACCGAGGACTATAAAATGCTCGCCTATGTCAGCCGCGAGAATCTGATAATTTTCACAGAGGGCGCGGCGGGCGATACGGCAAAGAAGATAATGGACGGGCTCGCGGCGGAGAATCCGGAACTTAGATCCGAGCAGCTACTCTACAGATTCTTTGTCCGGCTTTTAAACGGCGATATGGACTGCCTCTCGAGGCTCGAGAATGAAATAGACGAATACGAAAATGTCTATCTTTTCAAGAGTGAGTCAGGCAAGGATGTTTTTGAAAAGCTGTCCGCTTGGCGGCGCGAGCTGCTGAGAATAAAGCGCTACTATGAGCAGCTGACTTTGATTTTTGACGAAGCTTCTGCGAACGACAATTCCGTATTTTCGAACTCTGCGGCGAAACGCTTCGCCATTCTCAAGAATCGCACCGACCGCTATCTCCAGACGGTGCAGAACCTGCGCGATGTTATCGAGCATCTTCAGGAGGAGTATCAGGCGCAGCTGTCTATCCAGCAGAACGATCTGATGAAGCTTTTCACGGTTGTTACCGTTATCTTTCTGCCGCTTACTTTGCTCACGGGTTGGTACGGCATGAACTTTTCGGGCATGCCGGAGCTCAACTGGGAATATGGATATCTTGTGATAATTGTCGTGAGTATCGTGGTGCTCGTTGCTCTGATACTGTTCTTCCGACGGAAGAAGTGGCTTTGAGATTTTGAAAAATTTTTGCTTTGCCTATTGACAAGGTAGGCGATGTGTGCTATATTGTATCCAACATACCGCCGAGGTAGGCATATGAAAGGAGAGAATGTTATGAAAAAGATCGCCATGAACCGAATGAACCGCTGTAGCTGCGCCTGTTGTCAGTGCGCGTGTTTCGTCATGTCTTTTTCCGATATGTCCTCCAAATGCGGGTCGTTGAACTGATCCGATAAACGGCTTTTTGACCGGGGACACTCATCGGAGTTCCCCGGCTTTTTTTATTCGCCGCGGAACTCAGAATCTTAACTAACTAACTTCAAAGGAGCAATTTATTATGTCAAAGATTTATACCTCAGCAGACCAGCTTATAGGAAAGACCCCTCTTCTCGAACTGACCCACATTGAAAAGAAATACGGACTCAAAGCGAAGGTGCTCGCAAAGCTTGAGTATTTCAATCCCGCAGGTTCCGTCAAAGACAGAATCGCCAGAAAGATGCTCGACGACGCAGAGGCGGCGGGCAAGCTCACCCCCGATTCTGTTATTATTGAGCCGACCTCCGGCAACACCGGCATCGGTCTCGCCTCCGTCGCCGCCGCTCGCGGATATCGCATAATTATCGTTATGCCCGAGACGATGTCCGTTGAGCGTCGCCAGCTGATGAAGGCATACGGCGCCGAGCTTGTGCTCACCGACGGCACAAAGGGCATGAAAGGCGCGATAGCCAAGGCCGACGAGCTTGCAAAGGAGATACCGAACAGCTTCATCCCCGGTCAGTTCGTCAATCCCTCAAATCCCAAGGCTCACTATGAGACCACGGGTCCCGAGATTTTTGAAGACACCGACGGCGAGGTTGATATCTTCGTCGCAGGCGTCGGCACCGGCGGCACCATCACGGGCGTCGGCGAGTATTTAAAAGACAAGAAGCCCGGCGTAAAGGTCGTTGCGGTTGAGCCCGAGACTTCGGCAGTGCTCTCGACAGGTGTTGCGGGCGCGCATAAGATACAGGGCATCGGCGCAGGCTTCGTGCCCGATGTGCTCGACACAAAGGTCTATGACGAGATAATCCCCGTCAGCAACGAGGCAGCATTCGAGGCCGGCAAGCTTATCGGCAAGAGCGAGGGCGTGCTGGTCGGCATATCCTCCGGCGCCGCCGCTTATGCCGCGATAGAGCTTGCAAAGCGCCCGGAGAACGAGGGCAAGACGATAGTTGTGCTCCTGCCTGACACAGGCGACCGCTATCTGTCGACTCCGCTTTTTCAGGACTGATAAATAATTTTCCCATAGGCTCCGGCTCTTTTGCCGGGGCTTTCGGGCTTTTTTGAGAGGAAGAATATGAGCTTTAACCCCGATAACCCGCGCCGCAAGGCGCTCATCGCGATGAGCGGCGGAGTGGATTCGTCCGTCGCCGCCTATCTCGCGATTGAAAGCGGGCTTGACTGCATCGGCGTGACGATGAAGCTTTTTAATAACGAGGACGCAGGGATAAGCCGCGAAAAGAGCTGCTGCTCGCTCGAAGATACGGAGTATGCGCGCGGCGTCGCCTACAGGCTCGGGATGCCGTATTATGTCTTTAATTTCACTGCGGATTTCAAAGAGCAGGTCATGCGCCGCTTTGTTGAAGCCTATGAGCGCGGTGCGACCCCGAACCCCTGCATAGACTGCAACAGATATCTGAAATTCGATCGCCTCTATCGCCGCGCGAAAGAGCTCGGCTGCGAATATGTTGTCACGGGTCACTATGCGCGAATTGAAGAAGGAAACGGCAGATTCCTGCTGAAAAAGGCGGTTGATCCGACAAAAGATCAGAGCTATGTGCTCTATTCAATGACGCAGGACGAGCTGCGGCATACACTGTTTCCATTGGGCGGCATGACGAAAACGCATACGCGCGAGCTTGCGCGCAAGCTTGGCTTTTATAACGCCGACAAGCCGGACAGCCAGGATATCTGCTTCGTGCCGGACGGCGATTACGCCTCATTTATCCGCTCATTTACGGGCAGGGATTATCCGCGCGGCGAGTTCGTTGACAAAAGCGGAAATGTGCTCGGCGAGCACAGGGGACTTATAGGCTACACTGTCGGTCAGCGCAAGGGACTCGGAATAGCGCTGGGCGAGCCGAGATATGTGACCGCACTGATGCTAAAAGAAAACCGCGTCGTGCTCGGCAGCAATGAAGACCTGATGAGCTGCGAACTCGACGCGAAGAATTTCAATTTTATCGCCTTTGATACCCCACCTGCGGAGTTTCGCGCGAGCGCGCGGGTCAGATACAGGCAGGCGGAGCAGCCCGCAACGGTGAGAGTTACGGGCAAAAACACGGTGCATATAATTTTTGACGAGCCGCAGAGAGCCGTAACAAAGGGTCAGGCTGTTGTTGTCTATGACGGAGATACGGTTATCGGCGGCGGAGAGATCTGCTGAGTGCGAAACGGAGGAATATTTATGATGATATCAACGCGTGGACGCTACGCTCTGAGGGTGCTTGTTGACCTTGCGGAGCACAGCGGTAGTCTTGTCCCGATGAAGGATGTCGCGGCGCGCCAGGGCATCTCAAAAAAATATATGGAGCAGATAATGGCTCTGCTTGTAAAGGACGGATATGTTGAGGGCGTCCACGGCAAGGGCGGCGGATACAGGCTAGGCAGACCGCCGGAGCAGTGCGTTGTCGGCGATATCCTGCGCCTGACCGAGGGCAGCCTCGCTCCCGTCGCGTGTCTTTCATGCGAAGAGCCGTGCGAGCGCGCGGACAGCTGCCGCACAATCGGAATGTGGCGCAGGTTCGAGGAGATAACGAACGAATACTTTGACGGCATAACAATAAAAGACCTGATGAAAACCGAATAATAAAGAAGCCGCGTTCTGTTTTTGATTTGAACGCGGCTTTTTATTATAAAAAAAGGCTCCCGCCCGTTTAGGCGGGTGCTCGTAAGAAAGTAATTCACCAAAAATTACACTTACGGCATCTGTCAGGCGGGATTGGCTAACGAAAAAATGAGCGATACTTGGTTTTTTGACCGAGTATCGCTTATTTTTTTGCCCTTGCGTAGAAGCAATAGATTTATTCACGCTTTTTTGCTATAATCATATCGTATCTATCCTTTCCATTCCTTTCCGAGGTTTTTTCAAAAAATCTCAAAAAACTTTTGCCGCATTGGAACAATTTGAACTTTCTCATGCCATATATAGTAGAGGGGCAAAAATAAACGATTGGAGGTGACGCTATGACACAACCGAAAGACCCCAAAGGCTTTCTTGTGGTGCTGCCCGGTGAAATCATCGAGATACCTCAGGATAGCGACAAATCGTGGCTGACTTTGTTTTACAGTCTGCCAAAGGAGCTTGCCGAGAAGTGGAAACCGGCTTTTGACTTGCCACGCTGCCCTTACGAGGTTTTGCGGACGGACAAGTATGACAGCATCGTTTGTGACGATATGTTTAAGCTGCTTGTGTGGGATTGCTATTCGTGGAGTGCATGGCAGTTCTTCCAAGTGAAAGACCGCAAGGGAAACTACCGTGATATTCCCGGCGATATGAAGCAGTATGCGGGCTACTTCCCCTTGTGGCGGCTCTCATACAACATCATTCCATATATCCGAATGAAGTTTGAGCAACACGGACTTGGCTTTCAAAACCTATACAATATCCCGCAGGGTGTTGAAGTGCCGTGGCTGACCTATCAGCAGTTCAGCAATCTGATCGGCAATGTCACCGATATGGTAATTGCGGAAGAAAACTGGCAACCGATGATTGATGCTATCTGGGAGAACAGGACGGTTGAGGACTACGAAACCACAAGTAGCACCGTCAAGACCGACTTCATGCGGAAGTGGTATCACAACCGTTCCGGCAAGCCTATCTCTCTGGACGAAATGATGGAGAGCGAGAACGGAGACATTTTTGAGGTAGCCGACCCACGAAGCGAGTTTGAGCAGATGGTTATCTCCGAAATGCAGATTGCCGCCTTTGCCGAGCAGAATATCACCGACAAAGACCGGGAGATATTGAAGCTACGAATGGACGGACACACCGAGCAGGAGATCGCAGACAAGGTTGGCTACAAAACCGCAAGTGCGGTACACAAGCGGATTGCAAAAATCGCAAGTGCCTATGAGGATTTTGTGACCGCTGAATACGGAAAATATCTGGACAAGTAAATGACGCAGAACGGCAGCAGTCACCCGAAAGGTGTCTGCTGTTTTTCGTGTGGGAAAGGAGTATCAATGATCAAAGAGCCGTTTGCAAATCTACCCGATGTGCTGAACGCAAAGCAGCTTGCCGAAGCGTTGCACCTATCCAAAGCCGGGGCTTACAATCTGCTGAACGCAGACGATTTCCCCACGCTGAAAATCGGCGGGAGGAAGCTGGTCATAAAGCAGGATTTATTGCTCTGGCTGAAAAAACACACCAACAGTCAAGAGCCGAGAAAAACAGAAAACAGCCAATAACGACTGCCCGGACGCACTACTTCCCTGTCCGAGCAGTTTCTATTTGAAAATCGCCGTTTTTCACAAGTCAAGAGCCGGGAAAAACACCCGAAAAATGCCCCTACTGCGTAACAGGGGCGCAGAAAGGAGTTAAAATGCGAACAGGACTTACCAAGCGGCAGAAAACCACAGAAATCTTTTTTGATGAAACCAAGAGCAGGATCACCGTCTACACCCACAACACCGACTTGAAGAAGCGGCTGACCGCCTATGCGGAGCAGTACCCCGACCATTGCACTATGACGGACGAGGATAGCGAAACAGGCTACAAGGCGTTTGAGATTGAAAAGGGGCGATTGTCTTTCCGTCTGACCGCACCGTACAGCGAGGAACGCCGACGGGCGGCGAGTGACTATGCAAAAAAAGTTACAAATTTTATGCAGCAAGGTGATTGAAAAAATGAGACTGTTTTGCTATAATTACTATGAAAAGATCTGTAAGGAGGTGTGGTAATGGCAAAAAACAAACTGGTTGCCCCAGTTGTTAAATGGGTTGGCGGAAAACGCCAGCTTTTAGATGAGATTACGCCTTTGCTTCCAAAGCGGATCGCTTCTTATTGTGAGCCATTTTTAGGTGGCGGTGCTGTTCTTTTTTCCATTCAGCCATCTAAAGCTATCGTCAATGACTTAAACGGGGATTTGGTAGCTGTTTACGAAACAATTCGTGATGACCTCGAATCTCTGCTTGAAGATTTGAAAAAACATGAAAACACTTCAGAGTATTTTTATGCACTGCGAGATATGGATAGAGATAAGGAAGCATACCAAGCGTTGACGAAGGTTGAGCGAGCTTCCAGATTGATCTATCTTAACAAAACTTGTTTCAATGGGCTTTTCCGGGTTAATTCTTCTGGTGAGTTTAATTCTCCGTTTGGTCACTACAAAAACCCCAATATAGTTAATGAGCCTGTTCTTCGGGCTGTTAGCAAATATTTTGCATCAAGCAATATCACATTTTATAGTGAGGATTTTGCTGAAACTTTGAAACGAGTAAATAAAGGCGGTTTTGTATATCTTGATCCCCCATACGATCCTGTTTCAGATACAGCAAGTTTCACAGGTTATAACAAGGGCGGCTTTGACCGAAACGAGCAGATTAGATTGAAGCAGTGCTGTGATGAGCTGACGAAGCGTGGAGTAAAATTCATGCTTTCTAACTCAGCCACCGATTTTATCAAGGCTTTGTATAAGGATTACGATATTACAATCGTAAAGGCAAAGCGAGCAATCAACGCAGATGCAAGCAAGCGAGGGGCAATAGAGGAGGTGCTAATCAGAAATTATGGGACTGAATGATACTGCTTGGCAAGCCCTCTTTGACAAGTACGATATTCTTGATGAAATCCAAAGGAGTGGTCAATTTGTAATATCGGCAAACCAAATCAAAGAATTTCGTGAGCCGAGGCTAATGACTAAGTTTGATCACAAAGTTAATCTCCCAACTGTTTTTGCAGACAACGGATTAGCGATTTTGCCTATCACTCGTGGCGATTATGTTATTTCATCATTCTCTGCATATAAAGAATTTGAACCCCCTGTTGCTGATGCACAGAGAATTTCAATTCCTGCTCATATCCAAAGCCTAATGCCGCAGTTTCTTGTGAGCGAAGCCATTGCTTTGAATTGTGCAAATGCTTGTGGCATATTGAGTGATTTTTTGGAAGATGATGCTCTCGTGTCAACAGTAAGCGGTCGCATGAGTTCCGGCGGTTTTGGCTTTAATATTGAAACAGACACCGGCACTAAATATGTCGCTGTATCAAATTCTCAAATAGAGATTGATGCCGCATACGAGGGAATTAACTATCTTTCTCTTTTTGAAGCGAAACGGGACTTGTCTGATGATTTTCTTGTAAGGCAGCTCTACTACCCTTTCCGTGTATGGAGTAGCCGAGTAACCAAGCCGGTCAAGCCTGTGTTCCTTATCTTTTCAAACGGTATGTTTAACTTGTATCAATATCAGTTTGACGATCCTCAAAACTATAATTCGCTTAGACTGGTAAAGCAGAAGAATTATGTGATCGCAACTGAAATCTGCTTGTCAGATATTGAAAACCTTTTGACAACTGTTCCGTTGGTAACTGAGCCTGAAATTTCATTTCCCCAAGCTGACCGTATGTCCCGGATAGTAAACCTTATCGAGTTGTTAAATGAGAAACCGATGACAAAGCAAGATATAACATCGGAATACGCATTTGATGAGCGGCAGACAAATTATTATACTGATGCAGGACGATACCTTGGGCTTATCGACAAAGGGCATGACGAAGATGGGAACATTCTTTTCCAGTTGTCTGCCCGTGGACATCATATAATGGGGTTGGAGTACAAGAAACGCCAACTTGCTCTTGTGACACAGATATTGATGCACAAGGTATTCAACGAAACCTTAAAACTACATCTACAATGCGGAGAAATGCCGGATAAACAAACCATCATCCAAATTATGAAGAACTCAAGCCTATATCATGTTGAAGCTGACAGCACATATTTACGGCGTTCTTCCACAGTCATAGGTTGGATAAACTGGATTTTGGGAATTGTTGAAGAATAACTCTCCGCTGAAAAGGAGGGTGGAAAGCATGGCAGACAATAAGCAAAGACCAATTATTCAATCAAGTGGATACAACGGTAGCGAGCCTACTCGTATTTGCCCTCACTGTGGCAAAGAAAAACCGTTGAGCGACTTTGGTTATAGAAAAATGAAAAAAGGCGAAAATGGGCAAGTCAGAAACCAGTCTTGGTGTAAAGATTGCCGATAAAACGAATGACAGACCGTCTACCGTAAAAAGGTAGGCGGTCTTTTCATATCCAAAACAAAATCATAGGAGGAACGATATGCCGAGAAAACAACCGACCACCCTTGCAGAATGTAACGCCGAATTGGAGCTTGCACAAAAGCAGCTACGACAGTATCAAAACCGGGAGAAAGTGCTGACACGGAAGTTGTTCGTAGAGGAACGCCGCATCAGAACGCACCGCCTTTGCGCCCGTGGCGGCTATCTGGAAAGCATCGTGCCGGAGTTGATCGCCATGACGGACGAGGAAGCGAAAGACTACCTTTACCACGCAGTACACAGCGAGGAAGCAAAAGCATTTTTGAAAAAACGAGCCGAGGGAGGGGTTACGGAATAATACCCTTGTTTACAAGGGCGCACTTATACACCCTGTCGGGTGTCGTGCGCTCTGCCGAGGGCTTTGTGGGAGCGTGGGAAATCCACACTCCCACATTGGCGGCTTGCGCCGCACAGGGAAAACTGCATTTTCCCTGCGACAGCTTACGCTGTCTACCCTTTAGCGCACTTGCGGAAAGCGAACACCTTGCTTCGCAAGCTATTCACTTTCCACAAGTCTGAATAACCGAAACCGGGAGGTGGTACTATCGCAATTTACCATTGCAGCATTAAGATCGTCAGCCGTGGCAGCGGTAAATCCGCAGTCGCAGCAGCCGCCTACCGAAGCGGCGAGAAAATCACAAACGAGTGGGACGGCATAACCCACAACTACACCAAGAAAGGCGGCATCGTCCATTCCGAAATCCTGCTGCCACCCAATGCTCCACTAGGCTTCAAAGACCGGGGAACGCTATGGAACAGCGTGGAGGAAATCGAAAAGGCGGGCAATTCCCAACTGGCAAGAGAGTTGGAAGTTGCCCTGCCCATAGAGTTATCCAGAGAGGAACAGTTACGGCTTGTCCGTGAATACTGTTCCTCTCAATTTGTTTCCAAAGGAATGTGCGCCGACTTCAATATCCACGACACAGGCAGCGGCAATCCCCACGCCCATATCCTCTTGACGATGCGCCCGATGGACGAGCAGGGCAAGTGGCTTCCGAAATCCAAAAAGGAATATGTGCTTGATGAAAACGGCGAGCGCATCCGTCTTGCAAGCGGCAGATACAAGACACGAAAAGTTGACCTTGTGGACTGGAACAGCCACGACAACGCCGAGGTCTGGCGCAAGGCGTGGGCTGACCTTGCCAACAGTTTTTTGGAGCAGAGTAACCGCCCGGAACGCATCGACCACCGCAGCTATGAACGGCAGGGCATTGAGCAAATCCCGACTGTTCACATCGGCGTGGCGGCATCACAGATGGAGAAGAAAGGCATCGTTACCGAGCGTGGCGAACTCAACCGCAGTATCAAGGCGGCTAATCGTATGCTCCGTGAAATCCGGGCGCAGATCGGCAAGCTGAAAGAATGGCTGTCCGAGATTTTCAAGGCAAAGGAAGCCTTGCGAGCCGAGCCGCAACAGCCGAAATCTCCCGACCTGTCAACGCTGCTGTTCCGCTATCTGGATATTCAGAAAGCAAAGGGCAGGAAGTATTCGCAGAGTTGGCAGCAACAGCACACCGCCGATGAACTCAAAGCCATTTCCAAAGCGGTCAATCTTCTTGCGGAAAAGGGTATCTTCACTCTGGAGGAATTGGACGCTGCCCTGTCCTCTGTCAGCGACAAGGCAAGCGAAATCCGTGGTGCTATGAAGCCGAGGGAAGCGAGAATTAAGCAGCTACAAAAGCTGATTGAGCAGGCGCAGAACTTCCAAAAGACAAAGCCCGTCCATGATGAATACAAGCAAATCCGTTGGAAAGGCAAGCAGGAAAAGTTTGCAGAAACGCATCGAGCCGACCTCACGATATGGGAAGCGGCTAACCGTTATCTGCGGGCGAACTTGCCGGATATGAAACTGGCCCCTAAAGCGTGGCAGACCGAGCTTGCGAAGCTGACCGCCGAGAACGAAGCGGAGTACGCCAAGCTGAAAGCACAGCGGGAAGTCGTTTCCGATCTGCAAAAAATCCACCGCTATGTGGATATTGCGCTGAAAGAGGACGCACCGCAGCAGAGCAAAACCAGAAATCACAATATAGACCGATGAGCCATCGGAGAAAGGAAACCACCATGAACAAGAACAAAGAGTTTGAACATGAAATCGACCCGGAGCTGTTAGAGGAAATCCGGCTATGGGAAGAAGCCGACCACGATGAGCTGACAGAATATTATTTCTCCTGCTCTGACCCCTATCTCAAACCGCAGCCCCTACCGCCCGACCATGTACGCCACAACTGCTACTTTAACGAGGACGGGCATCTCTGCGTGAAAAATCTTTCCGCTTTCTGGCTACCGGAATTCACCTTGCAAAAGGAGATCGGCGGCACACTCTACACCGTCACAGGCAGCTATGACGGAACGGAAACGCTTGACAAGAAAATGGAGCGCATTATGGGCGAAAAGTTTACAGAAAAGAAGGAGGAACAGGAATGACAAATTCACAAAATCTTGGTACAATAGAAGCAACCAATCCTGTACTGGCAGTTGCCCCATTAAAGGAGGAAACAGAAATGTTACGGGCAACTGAAAAAATCACCGCATTATACTGCCGACTTTCGCAGGAGGACGCCAACGAGGGCGATAGCAATTCCATCACCAATCAGAAAGACATCCTGCTCCGCTACGCCAAAGAACACCGCTTTCCCAACCCGACCTTTTTCGTAGATGACGGGTACAGCGGCACCAACTATGACCGCCCCGGCTTTCAGCAAATGCTGTCTGAAATCGAAGCGGGAAAAGTAGTAGTAGTGCTGACGAAAGACCTTTCCCGACTTGGGCGTAATTCCTCGTTGACCGGGTTGTATATCAACTTCACTTTTCCAAAATACAGCGTCCGCTATATTGCCATCAACGACCACTTTGACACCATCGACCCCAACAGCACCGACAACGATGTGGCGGGTATCAAAAACTGGTTTAACGAGTTTTTCGCCAAAGACACAAGCCGCAAAATCCGGGCTGTGCAGAAAGCAAAGGGCGAGCGTGGCGTACCGCTGACAACAAATGTGCCTTTTGGCTACCGCAAAGACCCGGAGGACAGAACGAAGTGGATTGTGGACGAAGCCGCCGCCCTTGTAGTCAAGCGCATCTTCAAGCTGTGCATGGAGGGCAGAGGTCCGATGCAGATTGCAAAGCTGCTCCAAGCGGAAAAGGTGCTTAACCCCACTTCCTACAAACGCAGGGAGGGCATCAAATCCCCAAGCCCCGAAACTGCCGACCCCTACCATTGGAACACCAACACGGTTGTTCATATTCTGGAACGGCGGGAGTACACAGGCTGTACGGTCAACTTCAAGACCTACACCAACTCTATCTGGGACAAGAAGCAGAGGGAAACGCCCATTGAGAAACAGGCGGTTTTCTACAACACCCACCCGGCAATCATCGAGCAGGAAGTCTTTGACAAGGTGCAGCAGATCCGTAAGCAGCGTCACCGCAGAACGAAAACGGGCAAGAGCAGCTTGTTTTCCGGCATGGTCTATTGCGCCGACTGCGGAGCGAAAATGCGGTATTGTACCACCAACTACTTTGAGAAGCGGCAAGACCATTTCGTATGCGCCAACTACCGCAGCAACACGGGAAGCTGCTCGGCACACTTTATCCGGGCGGTTGTGTTGGAGGAATTGGTCTGGATGCACATGAAAGCGGTTATCTTCTATGTGACACGCTACGAGAAGCATTTTAGGGCGGTTATGGAGCAGCGGTTGCGAATGAGCAGCGAGGAAGCCATCCGTGGCTACAAGACGCAGCTTGCACAGGCAGAACGCCGCCTTGCAGAGCTTGACCGACTGTTTATCCGCATCTATGAGGACAATGTTTCCGGGCGCATCACCGATGAACGCTTTTCCCTTATGAGCAAGACCTATGAGGACGAACAGGCGCAACTCAAGGTGGATATTCACCGCTTACGGCAGGAAATTGAAGTACAGGAACGACAGATTGAAGATTTAGAGAAGTTCATTCAGCGGGTACACAAATACGAGGACTTGCAGGAAATGACACCCTACGCCCTGCGAGAGCTTGTCAAGGGTATCTACATCGAAGCCCCCGACAAGAGCAGCGGAAAGCGCAGACAGGGCGTCCGCATCTCCTACGACCTTGTGGGCTTTGTCCCCGTGGAAGAACTGTTGAAACAGGAAACGGCATGACCAAAGCCATGCCGTTCCTGCAAAAAGCAATATTACTTTCTTATGACCCCCGCCGATTGGGTGAGAGCCTTGATTTGTTTGGTGCTGTTACAGCAGTTTTTTAGCCGATTTTAACGGTGTAGTCAACAATGCCGTGAAGGGTATCAATGCTTGCGGGGATACCGATAACCTTGACGCCAAGGTTGTTAACGTTGACATTGACCTTGTAGTGCCATGTGCCGCTGACGATCTTGCCGGTGTTGTTGTCAATCTTAACGGTGACATAAGCGTGATCGTAAGTGAGCTTTATATTCTCGATACCGGAAGTTACGCTAACGCCGGGAAGCTGATCAAGAGCGTTCTGGACGTTGCCGAGAGTACCGATCGAACGGCCGACAGGACCCTTCGAAGAGCTCTCCTTCGGGCCGTCAGTCTGAGGCTTGACGTCGAAAGAAACAGTGGTGTACTTACCGTCGTTGGTCGCCTTAGCGTTCTTGACGTCGGTCGGAAGAACATCACCGTGGTCGCCTGCGGGGATGTAGTTTGTATCGGTCGAGTTCTTCTCAAGAGCCTTCTTCGCGATGCCCTCAAAAGAACCAAGGATCTTACCAAGTCCGCCGGTGCCCTCAAGCTTCTCGAGCTTCATGGTCTGCTTGCCCTTGGGGGGATTCTTTACGGAAGCCTTAACAGCCTTGTTGTAGAAAGCTACGACTGCCTTAGCGTCGGTGGAGTTGAGACCCTTTTCGGTGTTGCCAGTCTGAGCGCCGCCCTGAGAGCCGCCCTGGCTGCCTGCTGCCTGCGAGGGAGCCTCGACGGGCTTGCCGGAAGCGTCGGTGGAAACTTCGGAAGCGTCGTTGCTTGCGTCGGTGCTGTCAGCTGCGGAAGCGTCTGCGGGAACGGTAGAACCGTCGCCGTTGTCGATGACCTCTCCGCCTGCGGAGGAGGGATCGGTTGTGGTCGCGCCGTCATCCTTGCTCTTGCAAGCTGCAAAAGCGAAGACCATAGCGAGAACCATGATGAGTGCAAGAATTCTCTTCATTTGGTTGTGCTCCTTTTAACATTTTTTTGATTTTGTGAATAAATTGTTTCACAGTATTTTCAGTTTACTCTAAAATAACCAAAAAGTCAAGAAAAACAACGCTTCAAATTATAACAATTTTGTAACATACGACTCAAAATCACTTGACTTTCGGGTATAAGCACATATAAAATGTATGCAGAGATTTAAAAAAGTATGAGCCGCAGGGCGAAAGGAATTTGATAAAATATGCTTGAGAGAAGCGAATGGATAAAAGGGTGCGAAAAGAATTTGCGCGGCGGTACGGTGTATCTGAAAAACTTTCGGTGCGCCGCCAAAGCGGAAAAAGCAATATTGAAAATAACTGCGCTCGGCGTATATGAGGCAAAATTAAACGGCGAGTGGGTAGGCGACTTTATCCTCGCTCCGGGCTGGACTTCTTATTTAAACAGGCTTCAGGTGCAGAGCTACGATGTGACAGATATGCTGAAGACCGAGAATTCGCTCGAGGTGACGGTCGGTCAGGGCTGGCGCGCCATCGCAAACAAACGCGACAGCAGCGACTTTTTGGGCTATCGCGACACTGCGCTCATCGCCGAGCTGACTCTTGTCTACGCCGACGGCAGGACGGAGAGCATCGTCACCGACAGCTCGTGGACTGCGCGCGAGAGCAAGCTGAGATATACAAATATATATGACGGCGATATCTATGACGCGACTTTCAAAGCGGGAAGCGCGAGGCACTGCATCTGCGTCGATCTCGAAAAAGATATGCTTATCCCGCAGGAGGGCGAAAAAATAGTCGAGCATGAGCGGATGCCTGCCTTGCAGATAATAAAAACCCCGGCGGGCGAGACGGTCATTGACTTCGGACAGAACATGACGGGCTATGTCGAGTTCAGTATAAAAGGCACTCCCGGCGCGCAGGCGACAATCTCCCACGGAGAGACTCTCGACCGCGACGGCAACTTCTACAACGCCAATTATCGCTCGGCGGACGCGCGGATAAAATTTGTCTGCGACGGCGAGGAGCACACATATAAAAGCGCTCTCACCTTCTTCGGCTTTAGATATATCCGCCTTGAGAACTGGCCGGATGAGGTGAAAAAAGAGAACTTCACGGCGATCGTCGTCCATTCGAATATCCGCAGGACGGGTTATTTCGAGTGCTCGGACGAGACGGTGAACAAGCTTTTCAAAAATATAATCTGGGGTCAGAAGGGCAATTTCCTCGATGTCCCGACCGACTGCCCGCAGAGAAACGAACGCCTCGGCTGGACGGGCGACGCGCAGGTGTTTGTCCGCACGGCGAGCCTCAACTTCGATGTTAAGCGCTTCTTCAAAAAGTGGCTTCATGACCTCGCCGCCGACCAGGGACGCGACGGCTGTGTGCCGCATGTTATACCGAATATATCCGACGACATGGGCGGCTCGAGCGCGTGGAGCGACGCGGCGGTCATCTGCCCGTGGGAGATATACAGAACCTACGGTGACAAAAAAATACTCGAAGACCAGTTCGATTCGATGAAAGCGTGGATAGACTGGATGCGTGAGCGCAGCGAAAACGGAAAACGCTCCGGCGGATTTCACTTCGGCGACTGGCTCGGACTCGACTCCACGGAGGGCAGCTACAAAGGCTCAACGCCCGAGGATCTCATCGCCACGGCATACTATAAATATTCGACCGAGTTATTTATAAAGGCGGCACACGCGCTCGGCAGAGATGTTTCGGAATATGAGAATATCCCCGCAGAAGCGGCGGCAGCGTTCAGGCGCGAATATATGGAAAACGGCAGGGTAAAAAACGCCACGCAGACCGGCTGTGTGCTCGCGCTGTATTTTGATATCACCGACGACAGGGCGGCGACCGCCGCTCAATTAAACGAGCTTGTGAAGCACGCCGGGCATCTTGAAACCGGCTTCGTCGGCACGCCGTATCTTCTCCATGCGCTCAGCGACAACGGTTACGCCGAGACGGCATATGACCTTCTGCTTCGTCGCGAATATCCCTCGTGGCTTTATCCTATATCAAAGGGCGCGACGACGGTCTGGGAGCACTGGGACGGCATAAAGCCCGACGGCACGATGTGGAGCACCGACATGAACTCGTTCAATCACTATGCCTACGGCGCGGTCGCGGACTGGATGTACGGCGCGGCGGCGGGAATAAACTCCGACCCCGACCGCCCGGGCTTCGAGCATATAATCTTCCGTCCCGTGACAGACAGGCGGCTCGACTTTGTCAAGGCTTCGATTGACACCCGCCGCGGCACCGTCGCGAGCGAGTGGAGACGCGAGAACGGCAGGATAAAATATATCTTCACCGTCCCCGAGGGCTGCTGCGCTTCGGCCGTTATCGGTGGAGAAAAGCACGAAGTCGGAGCGGGCACACACGAGTTTCTTGAATGATAAATTCCCGGTTTGCCGCCATTTTCGGTGAGCCGGGAAATAAATTTCAAGAAAATTTGAAAATCTTGTCCTACTTTGCAAAAAATATATTGACAAATCGCTTTCGATATAATATAATAATCAAGCCTTGTCGGATTGACGAGGCTCACATATGGCGGCATAGCTCAGTTGGCTAGAGCATTCGGTTCATACCCGGAGTGTCGTTGGTTCGAATCCAACTGCCGCTACCAATTTTGGCCCGGTGGTCAAGAGGTTAAGACACCGCCCTTTCACGGCGGTAACACGAGTTCGATTCTCGTCCGGGTCACCAGAGCCACCAAACAGATGTCGCAATCGGCAGATCAGAAATTCGTTCGGTCTGGATTCTGACATCTTTATTTTTTAGGACGCGTAGCTCAGCTGGTTAGAGCGCTTGCTTCACACGCAAGAGGTCCACGGTTCGAGTCCGTGCGTGTCCACCATGAAAAAAGCACTTGCAGACGCAAGTGCTTTTTTCAATGAAATAAATCCCTTTCGGGATTTGTGAAATGCCCTGCGGGCGTGAAATACGCCTGCGGCGTGTGAAATCGCTGCGGCGGTGAGGATTTATTTCATTTCACTTGATGCGAAGCATCAAATTTCACAATTCACGCAGTGAATTATTTCACGTCGAGCACGGCGAGACATTTCACTTTACGAAAGCCCGCTTTGGAGATTACGCTGCGGCGGTGAGGACTTTGCCGAGTTTCAAACCGAGTGCCTGCAAATGCGGGCGCTCGGTTTGTTTAGTTCGATATCCCATACACTTGAAAATATACGCATAGCGGTATATTATATAAACAGCTTATACGCGCCTTCAGACGGAAAGGGGATACTGTTGCTATGATAAAACTTACGCTTGATACGACTTTGCAAAAACTGAATATCAGCCGATACGAGCTTGCCAAGCGGACGGGAATACAGTATCAGATAATTGATAACTATTATAAGAACCGCGTCAAACGGTACGACAGCGATGTGCTCGACAGAATATGCACGGCGCTCGGATGCGGAATAGAGGACATAATAGAATACAGCAAATAAAAACCCGGAGCCGATTTTCGACTCCGGGCTGTTTTTTGCTCTGTTGATTATTCTGCAAATGTTCTGTGTGTGCTGTCCAAGAGATATCCGTATTGTGCGAATGAGCCGTCGGCTTTTATAATTATGACGGACTGGTCGGTCGAACTCAGCTTTTTGCAGTCTGCGCAGATAACGGTTCCGTTTAGTTCGCTGTTGCCGAACACAAAGTCTTTGCCATATGCCAATGCGTTGCCCTGTGCATCTATTGCCACGGTTCCGGAGCAATATGAAACGGCGGATTTTATTCCGTGTGCGAGTTCATCGGGAGTTGATGAGAGAACATCGGCTGTTTTAAAGCTGTTTTTGGCGGTATAGCGAAGAAGAACTCCGTCTGTTCTCACTATGCTGATTACGGTTTCGGACATGCCGTCGTGCGATGACTGAGCAATTGATACTTCGGCTACATTCTGCGCCGACTCGGTGACGCTGCCGGAAGAATCCGCGACACATAGCCTGCCGTCTGTCGCTACTATGAGTATTTCATCGCCTTCGGGGGCAAGCTCAAAGCTTTTTACCGACTTCATCAGCTCGGTGAAAGCGGAGGAATCGTCAAGCGAAGAAAATCCGAATCTGCCGTCGGCTGTGAGAAGATATACGCGTTCGCCGGACGGTCTCGCACAGAGAATGTTGTCCGCGAATTTTGCGGGTGTGCTATAGCTCTTTGACTTTGATGAAAAAACATATGCCTCTTTGCCATTTGTGATAACTGCGCCGCCGTCGCGGGAGAGCCAGACCGATGCGGCATTGTGTCCGCTGTACAGGCTGACGAACTTGAGCTCGCGCCCGGAGTTATACAGATTGCGGTATCTTTTAGGCTTTGCGATGCCGAGCGAACCGCCTGCCGCATCGTCGAGAGAGCCGTTTATATACACATCGCCGCTTTTTTTTACGATAGCCGTTCGACTAAAACTCTGCGCGGCTGATATTATCTCGTCTTTTCCGTTATATATATGAAGTCCCAAAGTTGAAAAGAAAATCAGATATATTATCGCCAACGCTAAGATAACTGCTGAAATTGAAATAACCGTAACTTTCTTGCCTTTCATACTTTAGCTCCTTTCGGGTCACTTATTTCGAGCTAAATATAGCATGGAAGATATAATCTGTCAATATAGAAAAACATCCGGCTGAATTTGACTTCAACCGGATGTTTTGATGCGTTTTTATCTCATCTCTTCAATATGATATATATATTCGAGCGAGCTCAGCGCTTCGATTATCTCTTTGTGCGTCTTGTATTTTTTCAGCTCCGCGCTGTTTATCGTTATCGTTATCGTATAGACGCTCAGTCCCGAGCCGACATACGCGAGGTTCGATTCGATGTCGTCTATTCTCAGTCCGAGGCGGCGGATGACCGCGACGAAGTCCTGAAGATATTCGCTGCTCTTGAGCTCGAGGTGGATCTCAAAGTGGTTCGAGCGGTTCTTGAGGTATATCTCAAGCGACGGGAAGCAGGCGAGGATGCAGAGCAGGAAAACATAGACTATGACGGTCACGGTATAGAGTCCCGCACCGATCGTGAATCCGAGGATTCCGCAGGCCCAGAGTCCGGCGGAGGTCGTCAGTCCCTTTATCTGATTGCGGGAGCTGAACAGTATCGAGTTGCCGCTGACCATCGCGGTGCCGATTATCGTCGCCGCCGATAGCACGGGCACGCTGAACGAGTAGCTCGTCATGAGATATATGTCGAGTATCATCGAGACGGTCGAGGCAAAGGAGATGAGCACGAAAGTGCGCAGTCCCGCCGAGTGACGCTTGCTCGAACGCTCGCAGCCTATGACCGACGCGAATATGACAGCCACCGCTATCCTGAGTATTATCGAATATGTGTTGAGCCCCATTGACCATTCGCCGAGCAGACGGGCGATAGGGTCCGAGAGGGCGAATGCGGTTATTCCGTTCATCTTCTTCTCCTCCTGTTCTTTCTGCTTCTGTCCATGCTCATGCCCGCGAGCAGATACTGCTCGTCTGCGGCTTCGGAGAATGCCTGCTCGTCTTCGTAGTAGGGATTCTCGTGCTTGGGCAGGTCGTTTTGTATCGCCTGGATGCGTTCTATGAGCAGCTCGACCTTGCTCTTCTGATGTCCGTCCTCCGCAATTTCGACTATATCCTCGAGTTTGTTGGAATAGGACTTTGAAAGGTAGAGCGAGAGCTTCGCGCAGCCGGGGCCGATGAGCTCATACAGGACGCTCGACGCAAGTATTATCGTTTCAAGCGCACTGCCGGATGCGCCGCCGAGCGTTCGCGCGCCCATCGCGGCGAGACCTATCGCAACGCCCGCCTGCGGGATAAGCGCGAGGCCGAGGTAGTTGCGGACAAGGTGGTTTTTCTTTGTTATGAGACAGCCGAGGAACGCGCCGGCGTATTTGCCGATGATTCGCGTGAAGAAGTAGCACACACCGACAACTATCAGCGGCACGTGGCCGATGGATGACGAGCTGTCAAAGAGCGCGCTGAGATTGAAGTTGAGTCCCGAACGCACGAAGAACAGCAGGAGTATCGGCGGGTTGAAGTAGTTGAGCTGCTTGAACAGCCTCTCATCGTCCGAAAGGTTGATGTAGACCATGCCCATCGCCATGCAGCCGAGAAGCGGCGAAACATCGAGCAGGGTGCATATTCCGCAGAACGAGAACAGCAGCGCGACGGAGACTATCAGCCTGTTGTCCGTCGAACGCTTCTGAAGCAGGAGCTTCAATATCAGTCCGAACAGGCAGCCTATCACGAACACGAGAAGGTTGAGCCCGATGGGCTTCAATACGCTGCCCGCGCTGAAATGCCCCGATGCGTTCGCGAGCGCTACGGATATCGCGGCGCTGTATGCGACGAGTCCGACAACATCGTCGAGCGCAACGACCTGGAGCAGGGTGTCAACAAAGTCGCCCTTTGCGTGGGTCTGGCGTATCGTCATGACCGTTGACGCGGGCGCAGTTGCCGAGGCGAGCGCGCCGAGCACGAGCGAGAAGTTGATATCCAGCCCGAGAATGAAGAACGACACGATGAAAACGATCACCGACGCGAGGCACGCTTCGAGCACAGTTATCACAACGACTTTTCCGCCGTTCTTTTTAAGAGTCGAAAAGCGGAAGAACTCGCCGGTGCTGAACGCGATGAACGCGAGAGCGATATCGTTCAGAAAGTCCATGCCCTCAACGATGTCCTGCGGCACAAGATTCAATACATACGGTCCGAGCAGGACGCCGGAGAGTATGTACGCCGTGACGTTCGGCAGCCGGAGCCGCTTTGTGATGCGCGTCATCGCAAAGCCCGTTATCAGCATCAGAGCCACCGAAATTATGATTCCTGCGACGGGCGAGGTGATGTTGAAGGTCTTGTAGAGTGAGTTAATCAATTTCCCTTATTCCTCGTTTCCTTTCAGAAAGTAAAAAAGCAACCGCCGGGAGAGCTTTTTCGTCCGGCGACCGATAAATTTTGCAAATTTGTTTTTTTAATATCTCTTGTGATTTACTATATAATATGATATACTCAACCTGTAATAAAATCAAATTATTTTAATTTTGATTTTCAAAAACTTTTTTTATGGTGAGTATATGTTAGACAATAAAACCGAAACTTTGATAGCAGTTGCGGAGCAGAAAAACTTTACAAGGGCGGCTGAAGCTCTCTCTCTGACCCAGCCTGCGGTCAGCCATCAGATAAGCCAGCTCGAACAATCCCTCGGCGCGAAGCTGTTCAATCGCAAGAAAGGCGAGCTGACATTGACGCAGGAAGGGGAGATTGCGGTTCGCTATGCGCGTATTCTGACTTCGATGGATCAGAAGATGCACATGGAGATAGCGGACTCCAAGCGCAACATAAAGAAGCTGCGCATAGGTCTGACCCACACCTCCGAAAGCACGTTTGCAACCGAGGTTCTCGCTCGTTACGGCAACGAATATCCAAATGTAAGCATTACTGTTTTTACAGATACTATAAAAAATCTTTATGATATGCTTGACAATTTTGAGATCGATCTCGCAATAACGGACGGAAAAGTGTCGAATCCGTCGCTCAATTCCGTCATGATAGATACGGACTATCTCGTTTGCATCATGTCGAACAACAATCCGCTCGCAAAGCACTCGATGATAACGCTGAACGAGTTGCGCCGCGAGAGGCTCATCCTGCGTCTTCCGACTTCGGCAACGCGAATGCTGTTTGAAGCGACGCTCGAGAGCCACAACGAGTCAATAGACGACTTCAATGTTATCCTCGAAGTCGATAACGTCACGACGATAAAAGACCTTGTGCAGAAGGACTTCGGCGTGTCTATACTCGCAAAGAGCGTGTGTCTCAGAGAAGTCCGCAAGAAGAAGCTGACGATAGTCCCGATAGAAAACCTCAGCATGGCGCGCGAGACGAATATAGTCTATCACAAGAGCTTCGCCCATACCGAGGTGCTCCAGGATATAACCCAGCTCTATCACGACACGAAAAAGCACTATCTTGTGTGAGTGTAAATAAAAATCAGGAGGTACGCAGCCCAGCTGCATACCTCCTGTAATTTTATTTTTTCACAATGGCTGATACAATATTATAGAAATCGCTGATTGATATATTTTCTGCTGTTACCCTGTAATAAACCCCGCCGCAGCTGAAATCCGCGACCATAAGATTTTGCTTTTCGGGCTGAGCGGCGGCATCGCTGCCGACTGTTGCCGCGAACAGAACCTCCACGCTTTTGCCGCCGACTCCGATGCTTGTGATCTCGCTGCTGTTTAAAGCATATATGCAGTCGTTGGGCGCGCCAAGTTTGCTGGCGCTCATGGTAAAATCGGCATCTTTGGAGTGATATTTCAAATTTATAACATCTCTTGCAATAGCTCCGTCGGAAGAAAAAGTGACGGCGTGGCTGCTGCTGCCGATATATTTGTACTCCGCGCCGAGATTGAACAGGTCGGCGCCCATATAGGCGGTGACTTCCGCATTGCTCCAATTCTCGGTATAATGCTTTGCTGGGTCGAGATACAGCGGAGCCGCACTTTTGACTCCGTTTATCTGATTGGCAAAGCAGAGTCGTTTTGAACCGACGCTGTTGGGAGAAGTACTCTCGGCAGGCGAGACTGCGGCGTTGTCATAACTTGTAACAGGCTGACCGGGTACGGCACCGGGCGTCCCGGATTTGAACAATCCGCTTTTCCATGCCCCTATTCCGCCTAACGCTATCAGACAAAAACAACAGGCGGGGACAACAGCTTTTGTGATTATCTTATTTCTGCGTATCTTTTCGCTGTTATATTTATCAATACGGTCGAACACAGAATCAACAGTTTCATCATAGCTTTTCATATGTGAAACCCTCCGTTTCCAATTGTGATTTAAGTGATTTGCGGGCACGGTAGACAAGTGTCTCGATGTTGTGAACGGATTTTCCCATTATCTTCGCAGCTTCTTTATTGCTGAAATTCTCAAAATATATGAGCCAGAGAACCTGATGATATTCGGGCTTGAGCTTTTTCAGCGCCCGATGCACCGATATCTTCTGTTCTTCTTTTATAACAGCCGCCTCCAGGCTCTCCTCTTCGCTTTCGAGCTCCGAGCAGTCGTCAACGGATACGAGCGAAAATCTTGACCTTCGTCTCAGATGGTTGATGGCGATATTCCGCCCGATGGTGTAGAGCCAGGTTTTAAAAGAACTTGTGCCTTTGTCCTTCGGCTTTTTCGTCCCGAGCAGGACGAACGTATCCTCCGCCAATTCCTCGGCGATGTGTATGTTTCCGACAAAGCTGTTCAAATATAAGATAAGCCCGTCACGGTAGTTGACGATAATTTCAACTAATCCGCTATCATCTCCTTCGTTACAGAAACGGCGGTAGCTACTTGCACCGTTGTCCATAGATTTTCTCCTTTCTGCAAAGCGTCTTTTGTGCCCTTCACTTATTACACAAGAAAACGGGGAAAACCTCACACCCGATTTTTGAATATTATAAGCTGTCCTGATAATCCAAAACGCCGCCGGTAAGCTTTTATGCTGTGCCGGCGGCGTTTGAGTTTATGTTATATTTTATGCTATGACTGTGCTTGCCTGTTTGTCGGTGGGAACAAGACCGATGTAGCTTTGACCGGGGTTGAGCTTGAGCTCAGTTCCGTCGGACGAATAGAGCGTGAGCATATCGTCCGAACCGCCCTTTTTCCAGGTTATGTTTTCATATGCGCCATTCGAGAGATAGACGCCGCTGCCGCCCGTCAGATCCATGTCAACGCAGCCGGATGAGTCGCCCATAAGCGAGACCGGGCAGTAGAGAATGATGACATTTTTGACCGCCATCTGCTTGCCGTCCGCGTCGGTCATCGGCGCGCCGTTGATGTTGTTGAGATAGAGCCCGTCCTGCGCCGAATAAGTAAATGAGTGGTTGCAGTATGACGAGAAAACTATGTCTATTCTCGAGCATGCGCCGCCGGCGGGAGTGCGCGGCGAGCTTTCGGAAACAAATGCAAAGGGACTCTGATAGCCGGATTTAATATCGCGGCGGATGTCGAGCTTTGTAAGACCTTTGTCAATTGCCTCGCGGGTCGTGTATCCGCGGTGCTCGATGGCTACGTTGGTGCGCTCCTTGTCGCGGAAGAAATATCTGCCGAGATATGTACGCCCGTCAAGGTCATCGACATTGCGCCCGTTTATTGCCGAATAGGCGTATTTGCTGCCGCCCCAGTGGACAAATATTGCGTCAAGTCCCTCGGCTATCTCAACGAAGTCGTGCCTTGCGCTTCTGAGCGAACCGACTTTGTCGGGAATCTTGTTTATGTCGGAATAGAGCCAAAGCATTCTCGTTATGCCTGCCTCGGTTACGCCTTCAAACACGATGTCGGGGGTGCACAGTCCCCACTGAGGACGCGCGGGTTTCGAGTTGTTGATAACTACCGCTATCGGGCGTTTGCCCTGCGCCTTGAAGCCGGAGAGACCGGTCAGCGGGTCGATGTCCGCCGCTTCGAGTGACTGTGATGAGGCTTCGCCGCTCGTGCTGTCCGCGTCCGGTTTTTTCTTGCCGCCGGAGCATTTGACGGCAATCAGGACGATCATCACGATGAGCAGCACTACAGCTGCGATGAGAATGTAAAGTCTCGAATTGTTTTTCTTCTTCTTTTTCTGCTGAGTTGACATTTTGAAAATACCTCGTTATCTGATGGATTTTTCTGTCATCCTAATTATACATTCAGAAGATATATTTTTCAACAGTAAAGCTCAGATTTTATTGACTTATCTTTTTACTATGTTATATAATGGTAAAAAGCCGGTAATTTTCTCGGCTTTGGCGCGGAATATTTCAGCGCGCCGGAAAAGGAGGTAAACCCAGATGGCAAGAGTATTCAATTTTTCAGCAGGCCCCTCGATGCTGCCCGAGAGCGTTCTCAGCCGCGCAGCAGCGGAGATAATGGACTATCACGGAAGCGGCCAGTCCGTTATGGAGATGTCGCACCGCTCAAAGGTCTTTGAGGAAATCATGGATGAGGCGCAGAATCTGTTCAGGTCGGTGCTTTCAGTGCCCGATAATTACGATATACTGTTCCTCCAGGGAGGAGCTTCGACCCAGTTCGCCGCGATTCCGCTCAATCTTTTGAACGGTAGCGGAAAGGCTGATTATATGCTCACCGGTCAGTTCTCGACCAAGGCGTATAAAGAGGCGTGCAAATACGGCGATATCAGAGTTGTCGCGTCCTCGAAAGATAAGACTTTCTCTTATATTCCCGAGGTCACCCGCGAGGATTTTGACCCCGAGGCGGACTATGCATATATATGCCTGAACAACACTATCTACGGCACGAAGTTTCCGTATATTCCCGACACAGGCGATGTGCCGCTCGTCGCGGATGTCTCGTCGTGCTTCCTCTCGGAGCCGCTCGATGTCTCGAAGTTCGGTATCGTCTACGGCGGCGCGCAGAAGAATGTCGCCCCCGCGGGACTGACTATTGTCATAGTGCGCAAGGACCTTGTCGGCAAATCACGCGATATTACGCCTGCGATGCTCGACTACAAGAATATGGCGGACAACGACTCGATGTATAACACGCCGCCCTGCTGGTCGATATATATGTGCAAATTAGTGCTCGAGTGGATAGAGAAGCTCGGCGGACTTGAGGAGATGAAGAGGAGAAACGAATCGAAGGCAAAGATTCTCTATGACTTCATCGATTCGAGCAAGATGTTCTCGAACCCCGTCAGGCACTGCGACCGCTCGCTGATGAACGTGACTTTCGTTACAGAGAGCGATGAGCTCAATGCAAAATTTGTCGCCGAGGCGGCAGAGGCGGGATTTGTCAACCTCAAGGGACACCGTTCGGTCGGCGGAATGCGCGCGTCTATCTACAACGCTATGCCTGTCGAGGGAGTCGAACAGCTTGTTGACTTCATGAAGGAGTTCGAGAAGAACAACTGAGGGGGAGAGGCTGATGAAAGAGATATTAACGCTCAATAAAATAGCAAAGTGCGGAACCGACCGCTTTGACAGCGCGAGATATGTCTGCACCGACAATGCGAAAGATCCGGCGGCGATAATGGTGCGCTCGGCTTCGATGCATGAGATGCAGTTCGGAGCGGGTCTTTTGGCAATTGCCCGCGCGGGAGCGGGTGTGAATAATATCCCGATCGACAGGTGCTCGGAACAGGGCATCGCCGTGTTCAACACGCCCGGAGCGAACGCGAACGCGGTAAAAGAGCTTGTTATCTGCGCGGCTCTTCTCGCTTCGCGCAAAGTCGTAGATGCTATCGACTGGTGCAAGACCCTCAAAGGCGAGGGCGACAATGTCGGCAAGCTCGTTGAAAAGGGCAAAAGCTCGTTTGCGGGCCCCGAGATAAAAGGCAAGACCATGGGCGTTGTCGGCATGGGCGCTATAGGCAAGCTCGTTGCCGAAGCGGCGCGCGACCTCGGCATGAGAGTCGTCTGTTTCGACAGAAAAGGCAGTAGCGTAATTAGCGGCGTTGAGACCGTTGACGATATGGAGACGGTTTTCTCCGCGGCGGATTATCTGACCCTGCATATCCCGTGCAACGACAGCACGAGAAATATTATCAATGCGGAATCTATAGGCAAAATGAAAGACGGCGTGCGCATCCTCAATTTCGCGCGCGGCGAGCTTGTGAACTCCGATGATATACTCGCTTCTCTCGCCGACGGTAAAGTTGCGGCATACGCCACGGACTTCCCAACCGACGCACAGTTGGGTGTGCCCGGAGTTATAGCTATCCCGCACCTCGGCGCCTCCACGCCCGAGAGCGAGGACAACTGCGCGGTCATGGCTGCCGATGAGCTTATCGGCTATATCGAGCGCGGCGAAGTGAAGAACTCCGTCAACCTGCCCGAGCTCGCGCCGCCCGCAGAGTTTGAAAAGCGCGTGTGCGTTATCTACAAAGACAGCGATGGAGTGCGCGAAAACATCGTCGCGGCGCTCGGCGGAAATATAACATCGCTCAACAGCGCAGTCAAAAACGGACTTGGCTATCTCGTCTGCGATACGCCGAACCCCGACGGCGAAAAGTTAACCGCGGTCGGAGGCGTTGTCAGAGTAAGAGTCATATAACAAAATTAACAATTCACCCCGGAGAATAACTCCGGGGTGAATTGTTGGGGTACAAATTCCGATTTGCTAGGTTTATATCATATTCACCCGGACATTCGATTCACCACTTGGGAGGATTCTGCCATCATGGCGATGGTGGAAAAGGGAATGGACATCAGCATCCTGCCCGATTTGATATTAAAGCGCGTCCCGTACAAAATCGAAATACGCCCGCTGGAAGAGCCGTATTACCGCTCAATCGGACTTGCAATGAAAAACAGAAAAAATCTGACTCCCGCCGTTCAAAAATTTATCGAATATCTGCCTTTCAGGGAGACGGAGTAAATATAAATAAAAAAATCAGCCGCAACAGTTTTCACTGATGCGGCTGTTCGCTGTCTTATAAATATATTTTATTCTGCGCTCTTCTTGCCGGTGATCTGCGGAACGCGGCCGATTATCAGCGCGACTATCGCGGTGATGATGATCTCGGGGATCATATAGAGGCCGTTGTAGATAACGGAATAGAGGAACGCCAGACCCTGGCCGCTGAACTTCTCGAGAATCTTTGCGCCGAGGGTGAAGCCGTCCTGCGAGAAGAACCACTCAGCCCATGTGCCGAAGAAGATGTAGCCGGAGATGATGTGGGCGAGATAGCGCAGCGAAAGAGCGACTATCGAGCCGACGCACAGAGATGCGGACGGATTCTTTATCTTGTTTCTGAAGATGCCGCCGAAGCCGAGGACGGTATAGGCGATTATGTAGTCGATGAGGCAGACGCAAATGGCTTTCCAGAGCACCATGTAACTGTCCGAACTGGGCATGAAGAACGCCGAGACGGTCTTGAAGCCGAGGAGCATCTGAACGACGGCATATACGAAGCCGGTGAGCAGACCCCACTTCGTGCCGTTGCGGTAAGCGGCGAGAACGATAGGTAGCATGCTGCAGATGGTGAATCCGCCGCCGAACGGGAGATTCAGGAACGGGATGAAGCTGCACACGACATTGAGCACGGTTGCGATAGCGATAAGCAACGCGCACTCAACAAGAACTTTTGTGTTGCTTTTCTTGGTTGTTGACATAAGTTTTCCTCCAAAAATAAATTCAGCGTCCATGCGGTATGCACAGACGCTGTCAGTTTATATAATATACAGCAACGAGGCTGTCTATTATCCTTCCTACGCCGGCATTATCCGGATCAGGTCAGAGGGTATCATCTCAGCCGTTCGAAAAATAAGAACGGCACCCCTGGCTATTTGATTTTAATTATTTCTGTTCGCGCTGCTCCGCTTTTCCCTCGAGAGTGTCTCTGTAATACTGGGTCTTGGGATGCGGATGCTTTGTGGAATCCCAGAGCTCCTGAGCTACGGGCGCCCACTCAGCGGCGAACTTGTCGCAGCGCGAGCAGAGGGTGTCGACATCCTCCGGCGCGAGCAGGTCGGTGGACTTGGCTCCCGTCTCCTTGACCATTTTTCTCAGGCACTGCGGGTTTTCAAGCATCGGACACGGGCGCAGATGATTGTTGTTGAACGGCTGACCGTGCCAATAAGCCTGGAAGAGAGGACGCTTGAGCGCCTCGATGAGTGTCTGTTCGCGGATGTTGGAGTCCGAGTAGTGTATGAACACACAGGGCTCGATATCGCCTGCGGAGTTGATGTGGAAATAGTTCCTGCCGCCGGCGATGCATCCGCCGACATATTCCGCGTCGTTCTGGAAGTCGATGACGAACATGGGCTTTCCAGTCTTGCTGTTGCGCATTTTGCGCAGCCAGCGGTACATATGCGTGCGCTGCTCGGGCGTGGGGATAAGCTCCTCAACTGCGGCAGAGCCGACGGGCATATAGTTGAAATACCATGCGAAGCGAACGCCCTTGGAGATCATCAGATCGACGAATTCATCGGAGGTGACTGCGTCGACATTCGCGCGGGTGTAGCACACGGAGATGCCGAACAGGCAGCCCTTGCTTTTGAGCAGATCCATCGCCTTCATGACATGGTCGTAGCTGCCCTCACCGCGTCTTGCGTCGTTGCTGTCCTTCGTGCCCTCGATGCTGATGGCGAGCGAGATGTTGCCGACTCGTTTCATCTCTTCGCAGAACTCCTCGTCAACGAGGTCGGCGTTCGTATAGGAGAGGAACGCGCAGTCCGGATGAAGCTCGCAGAGCTTGATGAGATCTTTCTTCCTCAGGAGCGGCTCGCCGCCGGTGAACATATAGAAATGGGTGCCCATTGCGACGCCCTGGTTGACAATGTTGTTGAGCTCATCAAAAGTGAGGCTCTGCTTGTGGCCGTATTCCGCGCTCCAGCAGCCCTTGCACTTGCGGTTGCACGCGCTTGTCGGGTCGAGGAGAATGACCCACGGAATATTGCAGTGATATTTTTCGCGGTTTGCGCGAACGGTCTTTGTGCCGTTGACTCCCGCGCCCAGTCCGAGAGCGAGCATCATGTTCATCAGAACATTGTCGTCAATCTCGTCTATAAGCTTGAGCGCCAGCTGACGCCAGACATTCTCGGGGTCTTTCGCGCCCTCGCGGAAGCTGTCGAAGTTTTTCGCGGGGAAGATGTTGCCGACAAATCGTTCGGATCTGTCAACAAGCTTGACGAGGTTTGTATCAGGATCTTTCCTGACATATTTTATCATGCGGGACAGAACCGCTGAGGCTGCTGCTCGCTGAACCTTATCTTTGACCGTCATTTGTGCGGCTCCTTTCGATTAGGAAATATCTTTAATACAAGTAAATAGTTTATCACAGGTTCAAAATAAAATCCACATCTAAAAGAAAAAAGCCGAAAAAGGTAATAAAGTTTTCGGTTTGTTCATAAAAGTGTTTCGGAATTTTTATTGAGGTTGCAAAAGTTGATTTTTGCGGATATACTATAGGATAGAAATTTTTGTTAGGGGAACCGATTTGAAGAAGTTTTTTAACGAGCACCGCGATGTGCTCATGCTCATTTTGCGCTGTGCCGTTGCGGCGGCGCTTTTGATTATCGCCGTTGTCAACTACGACAAGCTGACCAAAATCGATATGCGCGCCCTCGTTGCCGGCGCGGGCAGCACCGCCGCGGCGGTGGCGGTGATAATCGGCGTTTATGCCGTGAAATCCGTGCTGTTTATAATACCCGCGTCGATGATATATATTTCCGTCGGCATGGCATTCCCCACGCCCTCGGCCATTGCGATAAACCTCGCGGGCATCGCGCTCGAAATAACCGCGACCTATCTGCTCGGTTGGTTTCTCGGCGGCGAATATGTCGAAAAGCGGCTCAAGGGCAGCAAGGCGGGGGACAAAGTCCTTGCCCTCGGCGACGGAAAGAAGCTCTCGGCGCTCTTTCTCGTGCGCTTTCTGCCTGTGTTCCCGATCGATTTTGTCAGCCTTTTCCTCGGTGCAACAAAGCTGCCGTATTGGAAATACGCGCTGATATCGCTCGGCGGAATAATGCCGCGCGTCATACTTTTCACTATCCTCGGCGACGGCATATATGACTATATCCCTATGGATAAGATAGTGCTTGTCATCGTCTGCTGCATCCCCGCCGTGATAGTCTGGTGGGTGATAAAATTCTTCCGCAACAAAAAGAAAAACTCATCTGCCGGTTGAGCCGAATCCGCCCTCGCCGCGCTCCGTCTCGTCGAGGCTGTCGACTTCGACAGGCTGAGCCGGAATGACAGGCGCGAGCACAAGCTGAGCGATTCTCTCGCCGGGCTGTATAGTATAATCTTCGTTTGAAGTGTTAATGAGTCCCACGCATATCTCGCCGCGGTAGTCGCTGTCGATGACTCCGACTCCGTTCGAGAGTGAAATACCGTGCTTTATCCCGAGACCGCTGCGCGCATAGACGAATGCAGCGGTCTCGTTGTTTTCTATGGCGATTGCTATGCCGGTCGGTATAACCGTGCGCTCGCCTGCTTTGAGAACGACTTCGTTTTCCGTGCAGGCGCAAAGATCCAGTCCGGCGCTGCCGGAGGTCGCACGCTTCGGTATTATTGCGCCGGGGCGCACTTTTTTCATCTTGAGAGTGAGCATATTTTATCTCCTTTATTCAACTCCGCGGTAGAGAAGTCCGCGCGTAAATCCGCCCTGCGGGGCGTCACCTCTGCGGTAGCTTTCGAGTATTTTTTCACATTCGTCTTTTGTCTCGGTCGTGAACCACAGCAGCGAGAAGTCGGCGAACTCGAACTGCTCGCGCTTGTCGCTCTCGACTATCGGCACGCTGTTGAGCAAGGTTGAGGCAAACGGCGTACACTCGACTGGGAATGTCACGCCCATTCTGTCGGTCAAAGATCCATGCTTGCGGCATTTGTCGCAGGTCGTGCCGTTCTTGACCGGGCAGTTTCTCGTCTGCATCAGCGGCAAACGCCCGTAAGCGAACACGCCGCGCGGCAGTTTCCCGCCGAGCGAGGCGCACTGGGCAATTTTCAGCTCGGTGCTGAGTATAGCATCCGTGAAGCCGAGGCGCGCAAACTCGTCGAGCGAGAATGTGTTGAATATATTTGTGCCGGGCAGAGCGCAGAGCTTCATGCCCGCTTTTTTTGCTATGGCCGCGCCGTCGAGAGAGCAGACTGCAGCAAGAGATATGCCGTTTTTGCGCGCTTTGATAAGCAAATTGTAAACCGCATCGTCGCCGCCGAATATCGCGGCTGGGACTTCGACTGCGGGCTGTATCTTTTTGTCTTTGAGATACTTTACAGTCTCTTCGCCGACGCCCATCGGCAGTATCACGCGGCGGACGTATGAGAGATCGGACGGTATCTGCGAAATATTTCTGACTCTGATTACATAGCCGCGGTTTTTAGAGCGGCGGCGTCTGATTGAAATTTTCTGCGGATAAAACGGAATTTCAGAGCGCTCGGCAATCTTTTCTTCGAGCATCGCGAGAGCCTTTCTGCGAAGCGAATTTATCTCGGATGCGCTCAAAAATATGTCGTCTCCAATATCAATTCCGACTTCTCCGGCATAAAACTGAGTCGAGCCGCATTTGCGCAGTCTGGTTTCTATTTCTTCGCTTCCGACCGCTCTGTTCTGCGCTTTCTGCACGACGTTTTCAGATTCCGCAAAGACGCTCTTGCCTGCGGCTTTGACCGCGAGGTGTGCCTTTTCGCCGACCTGCGCCGACAGGTGCATATCGGCTCTTATCAGCGGCTGTTCGCCATCGTAGAGTGCGGCAAGCGGAGAGAGAACATCCTTTGCGGCGGTGACATCCTCTTTGCGGCGCACGCCGAACATATCGCGTCCGAGAGCGTCGTCATAGTAGCCGGAGGTGAATCCGGAGCGGGAGAATATCGCGCCGAGCGTGCGCTCGTATTCGGCGGCGCTTTCGCCCGCGAGACTCTTTTTGCAGGCGGTCACCGCGGCGGCGACATATTCCGGCCGCTTCATGCGTCCCTCTATTTTGAACGAGAGAACGCCCATCTGCGCGAGCTCCGGCAGGTATTCTATCAAAGACATATCTTTAAGGCTCAGGTCATGCCCCGTGCCGCCGTCGGCGGCAAACGGAAGTCTGCACGGCTGGGCGCATAAGCCCCTGTTGCCCGAGCGCGAGCCGAGCACCGCGCTGAGTTGGCACTGACCCGAAAGGCACATGCACAGCGCGCCGTGGACGAACATCTCGAGCTCTATCGGCGACTGCGCGGCTATTTTTTCTATCTCTTTTTTAGAGAGCTCCCTCGGCAGCACCGCGCGGCAAAAGCCCATGTCCGCGAGCATTTTTATTCCGTCGAGGGTCTGCACGGAAGTCTGCGTCGAGGCGTGCAGAGGTATATCGGGAGCCGCTCTGCGAATAAGCGAAGTGAGCCCGATATCCTGTAAAATAAGTGCGTCTGCTTTGACATCGCAGGCGCACCTGACGGCGTTCATCGCCGTTTCCATCTCATCGTCACGCACAAGGGTGTTGAGCGTAATATATACCTTGACCCCGCGCGCGTGGCAGTATTCGACCGCCTGTGCGAGTTCTTCATTGCTGAAATTTGCGGCATTGCGGCGCGCGTTCAACTCCCGTCCGCCGAGGTATACGGCGTCGGCTCCGCAGCGCACGGCTGCGGTCAGCGAATCGAACGAGCCCGCAGGCGCAAGTATCTCCGGCTTATTCATCATGCGAGCTGTGCTTCTTCTTGTATGCGGCGAGCTCTTTTGCAAGCCTGTCCGCCTCGCGCATGGCTATCTCGCGGTCGGTCTTGGCGCGCGCAGAGTCCTCGAGATACTCCTGTATCTTTGAACGCAGATTCTCTGCGGAAACAACGGCTTTTTTCTCCGCGTCGGCAAATTCAAGTGCCGCGAGCACGGCAGCCTGAGTTACCGAAATGCGAGGATTCTGCTTGAGAATCGTGGATATTTTTTCGTCGACCTCGTCGCCGAGCTCGATCATATACTTGCTGTCCTCATCCGAACCGATGATATATTCCGCCCCGCAAATGGTCAGTTTGACTTTGTTTTTCTCCATAACCATGGTCCTTTCTTCGTCACTTTGCATACTTCTGATTTTATTATACAATAGAAACACCGGAGAATAAAGAACTTTTTAAAATTTTTGCCTCAAAAAAGCCCCGCCATAATGGTCGGGGGTCGTAAGAAAGTAATATCGTTTTTTGCAGGAACGGCATGGCTTCGGTCATGCCGTTTCCTCTTTCACAAGTTCATTCAGCGGGATAAAGCCCACAAGGTCATAGGAAATGCGGATGTTCTGCCGCCGCTTGCCGCTGCTCTTATCAGGTGCTTCAATGTAGATCGCCTTGACAAGCTCCCGCAGGGCGTAGGGGGTAAGCTCCTGCAAATCCTCGTATTTGTGTACCCGTTGGATAAACTGCTCCAAATTTTCAATCTGTCGTTCCTGTACTTCGATTTCCTGCTGCAAAGTCTGAATTTCCTCTTTAAGCTGTGCCTGCTCGTCCTCGTAAGTCCTGCTCATCATGGAAAACCGTTCATCCGTAATACGCCCAGCCACGTTGTCCTCATAGATGCGGATAAACAGGCGGTCAAGCTCCGTCAACCGCTTCTCAGCCTGTGCCAGACGCTTTCTGTGTCCACGGATTGCTTCCTCGCTGGACAGGCGGAGCTTTTGCTCCATGACCTCCCGGAAGTGCTTCTCATACCGTGTCACATAGAAAATGACCGCTTTCATGTGCATCCAGACTAAATCTTCCAGAACAACCGCCCGGATGAAGTGAGCTGAACAGCTTCCCGTGTTGCTGCGGTAGTTAGCGCATACAAAGTGATCCTGCCGCTTCTCAAAGTAGTTGGTGGTGCAGTACCGCATTTTCGCTCCGCAGTCAGCACAGTAGACCATGCCGGAAAACAGGCTGCTCTTGCCTGTTTTCGTCCTGCGGTGACGCTGCTGCCGGATCTCCTGCACCTTGTCAAAGACTTCCTGCTCGATGATCGCCGGGTGGGTGTCGTAGAAAACCGCCTGTTTTTCAATGGGCGTTTCTCTCTGCTTCTTATCCCAGATGGAGTTTGTGTAGGTCTTGAAATTGACGGTGCATCCCGTGTATTCCCGCCGTTCCAGAATGTGAACGACCGTGTTGGTGTTCCAATGGTACGGATCAGCGGTTTCCGGGCTGGGTGTCTTGATGCCCTCGCGCTTTTTGTAGGCGGTAGGATTAAGTACCTTTTCCTCCTGCAAGAGCTTTGCGATCTGCATCGGGCCTCGCCCTTCCATGCACAGCTTGAAAATGCGCTTGACTACCAATGCCGCCGCTTCATCCACGACCCACTTTGTCTTGTCCTCCGGGTCTTTACGGTAGCCGAATGGAACATTGACGGTCAGAGGAACGCCGCGTTCGCCCTTTGCCTTATTGACAGCACGGATCTTGCGGCTGGTGTCTTTGGCGAAAAACTCGTTGAACATACGTCGTTCGGGAAGGTGAAGCGCAAACAGCAAAAATCCAGTATTCATGCGGGTTTGCGGCGAGATGGCTCTCGATCAGATACCTCTCTTTCAGACAGTCAACGGGCTGAAATCACAATCGCATAGTTGTTTTCATGGGAGAATGGCGGTAGCTGCGGTCATTCTCCCTTTCTTCGTTCCTGCCGCTTTCAACGAGGAGGAACACGAATATGGAAGAACCGAAAAGCACAGCAAAGCGCAGGGCAAAGACCGCTGCGGCTGCGCAGGAGGATAAAATCACGCTGCTCCCGCTGTCGGAGCTGCACGACTTCCCCAACCACCCCTTCAAGGTACGGGACGACGAGGCCATGCAGGAAACGACGGAGAGCATCCGGCAGTACGGCGTTCTCGTCCCCGCCATCGTCCGTCCCCGTGAGGACGGCGGCTACGAGATCATCGCCGGACACCGGCGCAGGCACGGCAGTGAGCTGGCGGGGCTTTCCGCCATGCCCTGCATCGTGCGGCAGATGGACGACGACACCGCCACCATCCTCATGGTGGACAGCAATATCCAGCGCGAGAACATCCTGCCCTCCGAACGGGCGCAGGCGTACAAAATGAAGCTGGAAGCTATCCGCCGCAAGGCTGGCAGACCGGCGAAAACTGCCGAAATAGACGGCAAAAATAATTTCCGACAAGTTGTCGGGAATTTAGAAAGTGCAGATATTGTCGGACAGGAAGCCGGTGAAAGCGGTAGACAGGTGCAACGCTACATCCGCCTGACCGAACTCACCCCGGAGCTTCAGCAGATGGTGGACGAGAAGAAGATCGGCATGACCCCCGCCGTGGAAATCTCCTACCTCAAGCCGGAGGAACAGCAGATGCTGCTCACCGCCATCGACAGTGAGCAGGCAACGCCGTCGCTTTCTCAGGCGCAGCGGATGAAGAAGCTCTCCCGCGACGGCAAGCTCAACGACGACACCATGCTGGACATCATGATGGAGCAGAAAAAGCCGGAGGGGTATAACGTCGTCCTCTCGGCGGACAAGCTCCGCAAATACTTCCCGCGCTCCTATACGCCGCAGAAGATGGAGGAAACCATCCTGAAGCTGCTGGACGCATGGCTGCGCAAACGCCAGCGTGACCAGTCCAGATAACCGAATACGACCGCAGACAACCACGACACCGACCGGGCAGAGAGCTTTCTTTGCCCGGTTTTGTCATATCCAGAGAGGAGCAAAGCCATGTATATCAACACGTTCAAGTATAAGCCTGAGGACGTTTCCTGCGTCCTCTGTACGGAATATGTCAAAAAGCTGGGCTGTACCGCCCTGTCCTGCTCCTGCCTTGCCGAGCGCATGGAGGCCGGTACGGTGGGCTATGCGGAGGCGGTCGCGGAGCTGTTCCCATACCGTCCGCGCCTGACCGCAAGAATCATGCGGCTGGCGGAGAGTTTCCCCGGCACCATGTGGCAGGACGACGCCCACAGAAAGCGCATGGAAACCCTGCGGCTGCTGCTGGGCTGCCGCAAGGAGCGCGACACGCCGGAGTTCTTCGCCGCGCTGTATCTGTTGACCTCCAACAAGGAGCTTGCGGACAGGACCTTCAACTGCTTCTTCCGCGGCGGCATCGACTTCCGCTACGCCCGCAGGCGCGGCATCTCATCCCATGACTACACGCTGCTTATGGCGGCAAAGAGCCTTTACAGCCACACGGCGGAGGTCACGCAGGGCGACCTTGCGGAGCCGCAGATCATCCCGGACGAAGCGTTCCGGCTGCTCATCAACGCCCTGCTCATCGCCCGTTTCGGGCTGGACGCCCTGAAAATTACCGCAAGACGCGGACAGCGGGAATATACCCTCCGTCGTCTCATCCGCCGCGAAGCAGGGGCAAACACTCCGTCTGCGGGGCTGCTTTTTCCCTCCGAGGGGAGGTGAACACCGTGGCAGTATTTCGCGTGGAGAAGAACCACAATTACACGGTCATGTCCAATTACCACCTGCGGGACACCGCCCTGACGCTGAAAGCCATCGGCCTGCTGTCCAAGATGCTCTCCCTGACAGATGAGTGGGACTACACCACCCGTGGGCTTGCCGCCATCTGCAAGGAGGGCGTGGACGCCATCGGCGCGGCGCTCAAGGAGCTGGAATCGCACGGCTACCTTGTACGCCGCCAGATTCGTGACAGTAAAGGCAGAATCACCGACACCGAGTACACCATCTATGAATCGCCGCATCCACCCTTGCCGGATACGGCCTGCCCAGATACGGAAAACCCGTATCTGGATACCCCGGATACGGACGAGCCATATACGGAAAAGACCGCGCAATTAAATAAAGATAGAAGAAATAAAGAAAAAGAAATTCCTGATGAATCTATTACGGACATATCAAATCCTGATCCAATCTATCCCCCAGCCCCCTTGCAGGACGCGGGATATGACGGGATGGGATACGAGGAAGCGCGAGAGATCGTCAAAGAAAATATCGAGTACGACATTCTTGTGCAGGACCCGCGGCAGGACAGAGAGCAGCTTGACGAGGTAGTGGAGCTAATTGCGGAAACCCTCTGCTCCCGTAAGAAAACCATCGTGATTGCCGGAGACGAGTACCCGGCTGAGATGGTGAAGGAAAAGCTGCTGCGCATCACAGCCTCCCACATCGAGTACGTCTTTGACTGCCTGAAGCAGAACACCACCTACGTCCGCAACATCAAGAAATATCTGCTGGCGTCGCTGTTCAACGCGCCCAGCACCATGGGCAGCTACTATTCCGCCCTCGTCAACCACGATATGTACGGCGACGGGCTGCGCGGCAGATGAGCGCTGGCTTCCACCGACATTTATCCAATCACGAACAAAGGAGGGATGACCCATGCAGGAGGAAGTGGAAAACAGAGCGGTCACGCTGGTCATCAACGCGACAAAGCTTACCGGGCGGCTGCTGAAAGCCGCCATTCTGAAATATCTGGCAAGCCGAAAGGAAAAGCGGCTGCAAAAAGCCCGCGCCGCACCGGAAAAGCCCACCGGCAAGCAGACGGTGAAGCAGCTCATCGGGCAGAATCAGGGCGTCTCCAATATCGAGATCACCGACAGCAACATCAAGTCCTTTGAGCGCGTGGCACGGAAATACGGCGTGGATTTCGCCGTGAAGAAGGACCGCAGCGTGTCCCCGCCGAAATACCTCGTCTTTTTCAAGGGGCGGGACGCAGACGCACTGACGGCGGCGTTCCGGGAATACACCGCAAAAGAGGTCAAGCGGGCCTCGCAGGAGAAACCCTCGGTGCTGGAGCAGCTCCGCGCGCTCAAGGCGAAGGTGCTGTCCCTTACGCCGGACAAGTCCCGGAGCAAGGATAAGGGGCTGGAGCTATGAAACAGATCAACGTAAAGAAGCTCCTGCTTCCCAATCTTCCCTACGTCTTTATCGCGCTCTTTGCCACCAAGCTGGGGCAGGCGGCACGTCTGGCTCCCGGCGCGGACTTCTCTCAAAAGGCGCTGCACATCATGGAGGGCTTCGCCGCCGCGTTCCAATCGGCGCTGCCCAGCTTTCACCCCATCGACCTGTGCGTGGGCGTCGCCGCCGCCCTGCTCATCCGGCTTGCCGTCTACGTCAAGGGGAAGAACGCGCGGAAGTTTCGGAAGAATATCGAGTATGGCAGCGCAAGATGGGGCAACGCGGAGGACATCAAGCCCTATGCAGACCCCACCTTTGCCAACAACGTCATTCTGACCCAGACAGAGCGGCTGACCATGAACAGCCGACCCAAGGACCCGAAAACAGCGCGGAACAAGAACGTGCTGGTGGTGGGCGGCTCCGGCAGCGGCAAGACGCGGTTTTTCATCAAACCCAACCTCATGCAGCTTCACAGTTCCTACGTTGTGACCGATCCAAAAGGCAGCATCGTGGTCGAATGTGGAAAATTACTCCAGCGAAATCAGTACAAGATCAAGATACTGAACACGATCAACTTCAAGAAGTCCCACCATTATAACCCCTTCGCGTATCTCCACAGCGAAAAGGACATTCTGAAGCTGGTCACGACCCTCATTGCCAACACGCAGGGGGACGGGAAATCCGGCGATGACTTCTGGCGCAAGGCGGAGACGCTGCTTTACACGGCGCTCATCGGGTATATCTACTACGAAGCGCCGGTGGAGGAGCAGAACTTCGCCACCCTCATCGAGATGATCAACACCATGGAGGTGCGGGAGGACGACGAGGACTTCAAAAATCCCGTCGATCTGATGTTTGAAGAACTGGCAAAACGGGAGCCGCATCACTTCGCCGTGCGCCAATATGCCAAATATCGCTTAGCGGCAGGCAAAACAGCGAAAAGTATTTTAATTAGCTGCGGCGCGCGCCTTGCTCCCTTTGACATTCAGGAGCTTCGGGAGATCACGGCGTATGACGAGCTGGAGCTGGACACGCTGGGCGACCGGAAAACGGCGCTGTTTATCATCATTTCCGACACAGACGACACCTTCAACTTCCTCGCCAGCATGGTCTATACCCAGCTATTCAATCTCCTGTGCGACAAGGCGGACGATGTGTACGGCGGCAGGCTGCCCGTCCATGTGCGCTGCCTCATCGACGAGTGCGCCAACATCGGGCAGATTCCCAAGCTGGAGAAGCTCATGGCCACCATCCGCAGCCGCGAGATCTCCGCCTGCCTTGTTTTGCAGGCACAGAGCCAGCTCAAGGCGCTCTACAAGGACAACTGCGACACCATCATCGGCAACTGCGACAGCTCCGTGTTCCTCGGCGGCAAGGAGCCGACCACATTAAAGGAGCTGTCCGCCGCGCTGGGCAAGGAAACCATTGACACCTTCAATACCGGCGAAAGCCGCGGCAGAGAGGTTTCCCACAGTCTGAACTATCAGAAGCTCGGCAAGGAGCTGATGAGTCAGGATGAGCTTGCCGTCATGAACGGCGGCAAGTGCATATTGCAGCTACGCGGCGTCAGACCGTTTTTATCCGATAAATACGACATCACAAAACACCCCAACTACAAGTATCTTTCGGACGCGAATCCCAAGAACGCCTTTGACATTGAAAAATTCCTCTCCACAAAGCTCAAGCTGAAGCCGGAGGAGGAATTTGAGGTCTTTGACGCGGGCGCGGCCGCAGGTTCAGAATCCGCCTGAACGGGCGGATTTTTATATATACATCAGACACCCATTCCGTAAAGGAGGACGCCGACAATGCAAGAGATACAGGCGAAACGCAAAGTCGGAGGAAAGCACAACCGAAAATTTGAAAGGAGAAGCCGGAATCGACAGCCGCACAGCGCGGCCAGCTCATTCCGGCTTTGCGGTTTCCACTACAAAAACCAAAAAGAAACGATTCCGGCACATAAAATATGGATTTCTTCAATAGCGCAGTCGATGTGTTGCAGACCCTCGTCATTGCCCTCGGAGCAGGTCTTGGCATCTGGGGCGTGATCAACCTGCTGGAAGGTTACGGAAATGATAATCCGGGCGCAAAATCGCAAGGGATGAAACAGTTCATGGCTAATTAAAGGGAACAAAAAGAAAGGAAAAGCCAATCCAGACGGT